>OMBO01000014.1_pt1 | contig 196069 bp, 200 predicted proteins | sample 1644901 | NCBI WGS metagenome assembly OMBO01 (sample SAMEA103958144, study PRJEB25191) | human gut metagenome | reverse complement strand
GCATTATTAAGCAAAATTATCTCTCAATCGAATAAAAGTAGTGGAAATGTGTTAAAAATAAGCGGATATTATTATAATTATTATTTATATTAAAAGGCTATATCAATCTAATATTACACATATGCTACTCACTGTGTAACAGAACAAACTTTTAGGGGGACTCCCCCCTAAAAGTTTGTTACAATAATAAAATCACCTATGCCTTCACTTATTAAAATAAAGAAAACCACATGCAAGAAGTAGCAGTCGTCCCAGAATCAATCACTTATTGCTTTATAGTAATTCCAGCGGGTTTTCTATAATAATTCTGCACATCACAACTGACTTCATTTAATAATAAATTTTAATAATAGATACTGATAAAAGAAATGTAAAAATAGGAGAAGTGATCATATGGTATTAGATAATATTAATGATTCCGCCGTAATTTATGACTTAGACACAACTAATATAAAAATACTACTTGAACAACGCAAGACACTCGTGGATAACATAAAAGAACTTAACGGAAATATGTTTAAGGTAATCATCGCTGTCATCCCTTGTTTAGTATCAATGGTATTGTCATATTATAAGTTGATTGTCCCAACAAAATATGCACCATATATTCGTTTTGCAGCCATAGAAATCATTTTAATATTAGCAATGACAGTATCAGCGTTTCTCTTTAATGCAAATATATACAGAGATTACATCTCTGCAATAGATAGACATTTGTACACAAAGCACAATATTTCATCATTAATTTATGAAGGCGAACTAAGCAAAATACATATAACCGGAACAAAAGGAACATTTCCTCTTATAACGACACTAATATCATTTAGTGTAGCTATCCCCTTTCTTGTAGTAATCGTAATAATTTTTATAAATGATTTGAGCTTTTATATTAGCTCCGTTTATCACTTCTCTCTTATTTTGTTTTTGATAGCACAAATAAGCTGCTATGGAATACTGATACTAAAAAATCATGAAAGAAAAATTGGAAAATACTCCAAAGTATCAGAAGATTGCTATAATTACATAAACAGATAATATTATTACGCCAAATAGTGATAAGGAGTCAAGAAAATGAAAAATACAATTTCAATACCATTTTTGTTCATCATTATAATCGCGATCATGGTAGTTGGAACTACAACTACATTATATTTAATCAAAATCAAAAAACATAAAAGAAGCAGAAAAGGAAACAGCACACTAGATATAATTCAAATATATCGAGAAAAGGAGCACACCCTGCGGCAATGGTATAGTATTATTGCAGGTATGGATTCCTTAATGCTGTGTGTTTCCATATTATGCAATGCTATTGCAATTATATTATCACAATTTGATAAAGTTGATCAGAACATCGTAATAATATTTATGATACTGACGTTAGTAAGTAACTCAATACGGAACGGTTTCAACTTTCCTCAGCTTAGGAAACCCTACATAAAAGCTACACGACATTTAGAACTTGCAATTGACGAATGTGAATATACACATGAAAAGGAAGAAAAAGAAATTGAAACAGATTTGCATAAAGCATATTGTGAGTCTCAAGAAATAATAGAAAACTTCTTTGAATAATTTCATTCAGAAATTTCAGCAATCACATTTTCAATCTATAAAATTATAATAAAAATATAATAAAAATTGATGTCTATATGAAAAATTCAGCAGACTTCATAGAGGGGAGATGAATTTATGCCAGATAGTTATCACTCCGGGCCATTTGTTTTTATTAAGGTTTCGGAAAGCAATGGAATTTATTATTACAACATTATCCATTCCAGTGGAAGACATTGGGATTATAGTCACCCATTTACTTCTGTACATGAAATGGATGACTATGCTAATTCCTTTAAGTAACGAATCGGCACTGCATTGTCGGTTGACTTACTAAATGATGTTAGCCAAAACAGAAAACAAAACATTACTATTAACTACAACAAATCTGTAATTAGAATAATTATTAGAGGTTGAATATGGGAAAAGAAAAGAAAAAAATTAAAATATCTTGCACATCTAAAGTTACAATTATCATTTGCATAGCGGCTTTTATTCTGTATATCGTTAGCAATCACTGTAAAAATTCAATAATTACATTAATAATTAAAATAGCAATTCCAATTTTGTGTATTGCCGGAATGGGTTTGGCAATATATTTGCTTATTTCAACTATCATAGACATGTTAAAAACATGGCACGATGAATACCGAATAAAAAACAATTTGTTTTCAGGCGCATTATCAATTTTTATTGTATCAATTTTCATTGCAATATTCACAGAATTCATTGGCGTCCATTTAGATAAAGGGAATTACAAAATATACCATTCAATAGCAGATGCATTCATAAAAGCAATTCCAGGTTGGTTTACAGTGATGGGAGTAAGTTATACTGCCGCCATTCAAAAAAATCGAAAAGATAAAGATTTCATCAATTTAAATACGCCTTATCCATTAATTGAATTTTCATCGAAAAAAGATTTGAAAAGCAATCAGAAAAAAGCTGTATCAATAAAAGTAAGCAACCTTGCTGACAATATACTTATTCCTATATCTGTCTGTGGAAAAGAATTAGATTATAAACCTGTAACAAAAAGCACTTTTAGAGAATTTGAGGATTTAGAATTTTCCTCTTTTGAAAACAATCAAGAAACATTATTTATTTTTGAAGATGTAAACGGCATAAGATACACCACAAAGCTACACATAAATGATGCATTAAATGAACAACCACTTGAAGAATATATAATTATTGAAAATGAAAAGCCTATTCTTGATGAAAAAGAAGTTACTATTTGTAAAGAAGGTGATTTACACTAACTCATTTCCATTCTCCCAACCCCAAGCAAAGCCTTTGTAAGTTTTAATCCAACTTTCAAGGCTTTGTATTTTTATTTCACCAATATTGTGAGCGACCATACCGTTGCCAATATAGATACCGACATGACCGTATTGGCTTGATGAATAGCCGTAAACCGTTGCGCCGACAGGGATTTGAGAAAAGTCACTTGATACTGCCCACATATCTGCAGCACATAAAGCACAGTGAGCAGAACCTCTTGAACCTATAACAGCTTGGTATACATCTGCAACCCAAGCCTGACAGTAACCCGAACGGGCAGAAATACCGTATTTTGCCGAATTTGTCGCTACTGCAACGATTTTCTTCTGCGTGTCATTGACCGTTTCATTTGAAAAGTCAAGGTCTTTAATGTCAATACTGCCACCACCCGATACTCCACCGATGTTGTAAATAAGCGATGCCCAAAGTTTGTTGTTTTTGTCACTCATCAATTCGGCTAAATATTTCTTTTGCGTAGCATTGAATGAGTAAGAGGTTGACATATCCTCAGCACTCTTGCCGGTTAAGGTTATTACAAGATATTTCTTTTCAACTTGCTCTGTTGTTTCGACTGTATTCCCCTGCTCATCGGTTGATTCTTTCGTTATCGTTTCTGTCCGTGTTTCAACAGACTTTGATATGTTGTTCATATCCCAAAAGATTGATGATAAAATCGACTTTTTGGTTTCATCAACAGTTGCAATTTCCATAGGGTTGTTTTCATCTGTAGTAGTCTTAACTGCATAAATAGATAATACAACTTTCCAATTAGAGCGACTGCCGATTACTTCTACTCCGTCAAAACTGCCCGATGATTTAATTTCGTCAATCTTGTCATCAAATTCATTGTTGATTTGCTGAATTACAGAAGTTATGTTCATACCGCTTTGCGATGTTTCACTTGAAAAGAATATACCGTAAAATGACGAACATAAGGCAGCTACAAGACATATTAAAATGATTGCCACAACAGATACCCAACCGCCTGCTGCGATTGCTGCTACAAGTGTTTTTGTCCCTGCAATAATTGCTCTGACTGCCGTAACTGTTGCCTTGGCGGCAGCTTTAATTGTTGTAGCTGTTGCTTTTGCAGTGGCTTTCGTTGCTTGTGCTATCTTTTGTGAAGCCTTTACAGTAGCTCGTGCGGTTTTCTGTGCCGCTTTAGCCGTTTGCTGACTTGTTTTAATTGCCGTCTTTGAAACCTGTTCCGCTGTCTTTACGGATTTATGTACAGTTTTAGGGGCTTCTTTTCCAGCAAATTTAATTGTTTTCTGCCCGGCAGAAGTTGCAGACTGCTTTATTTTTTTCTCCGATTTTTCAAGGGTTTTAATTGCAGAATTCGTATTTTGAGAAGTCTGTTTTCTCAGTGACTGTTCTGCTCTCTGCTGCTTAAAACGCTGAATACCGTCTTTCGCCTTATAATAATTGACTTTTGTGTCTTTAAGTCCTTTTCGCCCGGCTTTATCAAACAAATATGTTCCATCGTGAGCAGCTTCATCAATCCCGTTTTCAACCCTGTTACCGGCATATTCTTCGGGAGAATTACCGTCTGTTTTTGCAACATTTTCTGCTTTTTCTTTTGTGGCAACATTGGACTGCTTTATTTTTTGAGTGGCGATTGCCGCCTTATCAATGGTCTTTATCGTACCTTTTTTCGTATCTTTCGTTTTAATGTTAGCCATCAATTTCCTCCTTTCTGCAAAAAAATAGAGAGCGGAGGTTAATCCACTCTCTTTGCTACAACAACAAGCCGGCCGTTATTTCTCGAATATTCACAAGTCGAAAGGGTAATAAGTTTATCTCCGTATTCTGCTGTTACGCCGGTATCATAAAGCGACAATTCTTTGCATTTGTTGATATAGGCAGAAAAATCATTAGGTGTCTCGGCATTAACAAAGTGATAATATTTGAAGCTGTCAGAACTATTCGAATATGCCACGGTCATAAAAACGGATATAATTTCATAGGTGTGATGTTCGGTGAGTGTGTCAAAAGTAATGGACTTGTATGCTTTCCAAAAGTTCTCGTCCTTAAACTTCGTAAGACCGAAAAACATAGAACCGTCATTCATATTGTGACCATAGATAACAATGTTGTCGCTTGGCTGTTCCGTATCGCAGTTTTCCTGAATATAAGGGCAACCGTAATTGGTGTACTTCTTATCAAAACCGTGTTTCAAATAGAAATTCGGATTGTCCTTTGACTGCATAACCGGGTAATTGATTTTGGTGTCCTCAATCTTTAACCATCCGACCATATCATTGTTTTCAAGGTAAAGCTCTTGATATTCAGGTATAAAGGTTTTCTCGCCTGAATAATTCATAACTTCACTTGTGTCATCGGGTGTTTTATCTACGATTTCAGCTAAATTATCATAAGTCTCCGCTTGTTTGTGAGAGTCGTAGTAGTGCTTAATTAAAAAGCCGGAGCTTACTGTAAGCAAAAGGCTAAAAGCACAGATAACAGCAATATACATTTTCTTGTTCATAGTTAATTGTCCTTTCATAATAAATGGGCAAGGGTTATACACCCTCGCCCGGTTTAGTTGTCATTAGCTTATAAAGTTTCGTGTTTTTCGGGAACTTGTTTGCAAACGGCACAAGAGAACTACCAACTTTAATAAGTCCGTGTCCAGCATCAACATTTGTAATATACGAAAGCTGTCGGTCAGAAATATTCAGGAGTTTTGCAAGTTCAATTCTATCGGTAGAAGCCTGATTGAGCATAATCAAGAACTCGCTGTTTGCAAGCATAGTTCTTGCGGTATGGCTCTGCAAAAGGTCATCCACATTCTGTGTGATGCCGGTAGCGAAAGCTCCGTATTTTCTTACACGCTTCCAAAGAGTAAACAAGAAGTTTGCGGAATACTCGTGCTGGAACAAAAGATAGATTTCATCAATGAAGATAAATGTCTGCTTGCCCTTTGCTCGGTTCTGTGTAATTCGGTTTAAGATTGAGTCGAGGACTACAAGCATACCGATAGGCATAAGCTGTTTACCAAGGTCAAGAATGTCATAGCAGACAAGTCGATTATCTGTATCCACATTTGTCGGTTTTGCAAAGGTATTAAGAGAACCGTTAGTAAACAACTCAATGGCAAGAGCAATTTCTTTTGCCTCCGGCTCATCCTGTTTCAAAAGTTCTGCACGGAAGTCTTGCAAGGTCGGAACTGTACCTGTATAGCCTCTTTGCTGATATTCACGATATACGCTTGCAGTACAGCGGTCAATAATAGACTTCTGCTTTGCTCCGAGGTTAGTACCACCGATAAGCTGTTCGCAAAGGGACATAATGAACTCAGATTTGAGAATTACCGGGTTTGCTCCGTCTCCGTATTCTTTGTTCATATCCATTGCATTGATATGGCTCTGCGAAGTAGCGGAAATATTGATAATCTCGCCACCGAGAGCCTTAACAAGTTGTGAATACTCTCGCTCCGGGTCAATTATAATTACATCCGCATTAGAGGAAAGAATGATGTTTTCTATCTCTCCCTTAGCTGCAAAAGACTTACCACCGCCGGATACACCGAGGATAAAGGAGTTGCCGTTCAGCAGCTGCCTACGGTCTGCAATTATCATATTTTTGCTGATTACATTCTGTCCGTAGTAAATTCCATTTTCGTGGTAAATGTCCTGTACCTTAAACGGCATAAAGACCGCAAGGCTCTCTGTGGTTAAGGTTCTGAACGCATCTATTTTTCGTGTTCCAAACGGCATTGCAGTATTTAAGCCGTCCAACTGCTGATATTTAAGAATGGCAAGCTGGCACAAATTCTGTCTTGCAACGGTAAGCAATGCTTCAGTATCGTTATCCAATTGTTTTTTACTATCCGCAGTATGAACCAATGTGAGTACAGCGAACATCATTCGCTGATCACGAGTAGTAAGATCATCAAGAAATTCTTTCATTTCTTTCTTCTGTTGTTCCATATCGTAAGGAACTGTGGCAGAAAAGTTGTTATTTACATTCTGCTTTCTCTGCCAGTTGGTAATATTGGTTTCAACACCGAGAAGTCGGCTCTCAGCTTCTCTTACCGCCTCATCTGTTGGAACGGGTACAATGTCAATAGACATCATAAGGTTGCGGTTCATATCCGTAAGTTCGGTAATCATATCATCCTTAATATATGAAGCGTATTCTCTGAGGAAAAGCACTCGACCGTAACGGTCGCCTATCTTAAAATAGTCCTTTTCAAACTCCAAAGAATCGGGACAAACATAGTCCTTGAAATCGTGTCCCTTTTTGCGGGTTTCTTTAATATCAAAATGATATGCGGTTTCCTCTCCGATTCTGTAAAAATCGTGAACGATGCGAAGTCGCTCGTCTGTTTCAAGCTCAACACATTTGCTGCCCAGTCTTGCAAAGTGTGCAATCAAGTCAGCGCCCACACGGGCAAAATATGTTCTTGCATCCTCAACGCTCTTTTTATTGATTGAGATAGTGACATACTTATCCTGAACGGTGGCATTTGCACCGGTAGCCTTATCAAGAAGCATTTTGTTGTATTCTTCTCGATACATATCCAACTTATCTCCGGCTTCAGGAATAAGTATAGTCTTTTCAAAGTCCAAACGGTTGAGCCGTCTGTTATTGATAGTGAGTTTTGTTGTAGCACCGCTATCCAAAGAGTTAAGCAGTTCGGAATATTCAAGGAACATAGCCTCCTTATCCTCACGACTCGCAACGGCATAGTTAATATCCGTAAACTTAAAGGTTTTTGAATATTTATCTCTGCCGACTCTAAAAATACCGTCATCGTAGATAGCGTAAATGGGAATACAATCCTGCACTCCCTTTGGCACTACAAACTTTTCTTTATCCTGCTTGAACAGGTTTGAAAGTGTTTTAATCATTGTGTTTCATTACCTCCTTTTAGGTATAAAAAATCGCCACTTAATTAAGTGACGATATAAAAGAATGTTAAATTTTATTTCCAATGTCCTCTTGAATTATAGACATTGTTTACTGCTTCAATATAGCAGATAAAGGAAGAGTGGTTATAGTCATTTGATGTTAAATACTTATTTTTAATTTTCTTGTATTGCTCTCTGACTAATTCCCATTTTCCGTTACTCTTGATATAATCAGCTTTTTCTTTAAGGCATCTCGAATGAGGAGCTTGATTCCAAAAATATCTGTTTGGAAAACATCGCTTATCGTGAATAAGGCGATGATAGTTCCCGTCTGTATCCTCGCAAACAATACAAATATCCATTGAAAATTCTGTACTATTTCCCTGATTAAAGTGTCGCTTTTCTGTTGTCAAAGATGAGGTGGAATCTTGGCAGTCGCTCCACCCATATTCTCTAAGAATAATATTGAAAGCCTTTCTGACACATTCTTTGATTTCTTTGCAATCTTCCCAATCATCTGTTCTTGTGATTTCAAGATTATAATCCAAATCAATCGGTTGATTAGAGTTCTGAAGTATCAGATTTCTTGCTCCGCTACCCACAAGATAAAACGAAGAACCTATGTCATATTCTTCTTTTAAGGTATGGCAAAGGTCTTGCATTATATCTCCGCAAAGAGAACGCATACGGCTCAGAAATTGTTTGTCATCTACATACTCATACATAATAACATACTCCTTTTATCCCAAGTCGCCCATTCAGCTTTTGCTAAATCATATCATTATAATCAAATAGTATTTAATTGTCAATCCCTGAAAACTACTTGGTCTTTCTTCTTCGGCTTTTGGTTTTGCTCTATCACCGGTTTCATCAGTTCGTAGTAAGTATTAGTCGAATGAAAGACAAGTTTCTTAGGCATAAGAAATTCCGACTTAATAAAAGCCCATAAGAACTTTTCAGCGGTCATTCCGTTGTATTTCACAAAACCGAGAGCTGCAAAGGGTGCTGCTCCCAATATACAAACCCACGATACTGTTTCTGTTCCTAAATGCGGTTTCAACAGGAAATACAATCCTACCGCAACACCGCAGGCAAGGACAGAAAAAACGAACTGTCTTAATGACAGTCCAAAAAACATTGACTCTGTGTAATTTCGTATTTCTCGGTTAATTTTGACTTCCAAAGTGATTCCTCCTTTTTGAAATAAAAAAATCGCCATCATTTTCAGATGACGATTTACTAAAGCTTAGTTATATTTAGTTTTTTACTTCCCAAACAAAATTCGCATAAAATCTCGTCTACCATATAATACACGCACAATAAGCACTGTGTTATTTTCTATACGATAAAAAGCCGTATAGTTGCCACAAACGAGGAAACGATAATTTGTGTTGAAATCAATGATTGAATTGAGCGGAGCACCGGAATTAGGAAATGTTCCCAATCTGTTAATGTGTTCCATAATTTTTGCAATAGTAGAAACCGCAGCTTGTTCATTACAGAGTTCGTCTGTAATATACGCTTTTATTTGCTGCAAATCATTTATTGCCTCCGGCGAAAACTTTATATCAGCCATTTGCAACTCCCAACATTTTTTCTACTTCAGCAAAATCAGTCCAACCTTTTTCTTTGCCGGCTTGCTCACCTTTTGAGAGTTCTCCCATAAGTTTTATTATAGCTTTTGTCTTTTCATATTCTTCCATATCGACAATTGCATATCTTCCTCTGCCGTTTTTGGTAAGAAAAACAGGTTCACCTACGGATATATCTCTCAATACTTCGGTATAATTTCTTAAATCAGATACAGGTTTAATATTTGGCATAATACTGCACCATCCTTTCTGCTGTATTTATTATACGCTAATTCTTCGTAAAATACAACAGCAAAATGAAAATATCATATTTTTTATAATTACAATCCCATCATCTCACGAATGATACGGTCACTCATCTTGATTGCACCGACGAGAACAAGCATATTGAACACCAATTCTCCGACATAAGACCACACCTGAGTAACTGCTGCCGCATTGGTATCAACAACCGGTGGTGACGAAGCAAACAGGGAGAATATAATGCAGGCAAGTACAATTACAGCACCTTCAAGTAACACCGCACAATAGCTCTTTATAAAACTCTTTCCTACATTTTGCGATGGCTCGCCGGCAAAAGTTGATAAAGGAATAGGAGCAAGAGCTGTATACATATATAGCTTAAAAAATCTTCCGTACACGGTCATTATCATAATAAAAGACAATACGGTTATAAAAAGGCCTCCGATAAGCGTTACCGCCCACAAAGGAATACTCTCCCAAAATTCGCATTCTTCTATTGTGGTTATCATCTCTGCGGGCAATGTGGTTTGATTTGGTTTGCCGAAACCTGCTGAGTTCATAATGGTAGAAATCGTACCTTGAACAATATTGAATAAAGCAAGCATAAGCTCAAGCCCGTGTGTAATCACTCCTTTTGCAATAGCAAATCGGATAAAGAGTTTCAAAGCGTGTTCCGGTTTCTTAACTTCGGTAAAACTTCCGCAGGTGCGTACAACACCCACTACAAAGAATAGAACGAGCAAGGCAAAGCCGATAGCTTGTACCGCACCGTTAATATTGACCATTACATTCCATATCGTTCCGCCTTTGAACTCCTGCGGAGAAGTGGTAAGTAACTGCCATATTTCCGATAACTTGCTGTTCCAAGTGTCGAGGGCATTTTGTAGGTTCTGAACTACCCAGTTATCACTCATTTGTTGCACCTCCTTAAAGATTTGGGGCATACCTTAACAGTAGGTACGCCCCATAAGATAACTGTGTTCTTTAACCGGCAATAAGGTTAAGAATTTCTTTTGCAAAGGTAATAATGATACCGCCGGCAAGAGTCAAGAAACCGTTTGCACGCTGAGACGGGTCGTGAGATTTAAGGGAAAGACCTACCTGCACGATACCGAAGCCAAGCAAAATCATACCGATTGCACGAATGAGTCCGAAAATAAAATTGGACAAGTTATTGACTACTGCAATAGGGTCATTTGCCGCAAATGCAGTAATTCCCATACTGCAAAGGACAGTAACAGTTACCACCGCAGCACAGTAAGTACGGAAGCCAGTCTTGACCTTTCCGGTCATAGGAAGCTTCTGAGTTGTTTTCTTTTCATTGTTCTTATTGAAATTAGTCATTGTAAATTCCTCCGTTAGAATAAGTTTTTATTTACTTCAAAGTCCTCATCGGACAGAAGTTCATAGGTTGTTTCTCCGTAATTAACCTCAGGTAATTTCTTCGGGTCAATATCAAGAACGGAGAGTGCTGAATGTTCGACGGTAACTTCGCCGTGTTTATAGGCAGCAGCTTTACCGTCTGTGGTAAGCGCCACATTTGGGTGTTTCAAAATATCGTATTTGGAATCCATAACCGGGCGTTCTCCACGAATAAATAAAATGGCATATTGGTTATCGAGCATACGAACCTCGTCGGGAGTAAGTAACTCTCTACCTGAAATTTGGTAATTGGTTGAGTAGTTTCCGCTTCTACCGGAACTCTTACCGTATGTGTTGGTATCAATAGTCTCCTTACCGAGAAGCTCGGACACATACTTATGTGTACTTTGCTCATTACCGCCGAGATAAAGGAACTCGTCGCAGTTACCGACAATGCTTTCCCATTGTTTCTCAAACAGAGCTTTAAGCTGTGCCAAGTTCTGCAAGATAATACTTACCGATACCCCACGGGAACGCATAACTGAAAGAATTTTGTCGAAGTCATCAGGTAATGAAACATTGGCAAACTCGTCCATCAAAAAATGAACGGGAACGGGTAGCGAACCTCCGTGGATATGGTCAGCAGCATAAAACAGCTGCTGAAAAAGCTGTGTATAAAGGATAGATACCAAGAAATTAAAACTTGAATCGTTATCCGGTATTAACGCAAACAGGGCGACCTTTTTCTCTCCCAATGAAGGAAGGTCAAGTTCGTCTGTTGTAGTTAAAGAAGCAAGGCTTTCAAGGTTGAATTTTTCAAGTCTTGCCGCAAGAGTTATCTGTATTGACTTCAAGGTTTTAGCTGCACCGGAGTGGTATGAACGATAATACTTCAAAGCAATGTGGTCAGGATTTTTCATTTCAAGCTCGGCAAATAATTCGTCAAGGGGAGAAGGCCTTGTATCTTCTTCGTCCTCGATTGAACCTGCTCTGAGCATTTCCATAACCATAGCAAAGTTCTGTTCTTCTTCCGGTGCCTCGTAGTGTAGATAAAATACCAATGCCAAAAGCAACATTGAAGCCGAAGTATCCCAAAACGGGTCTTGAGATTGGCTGCCTTTCGGAGTTGTACTCTTAAATAGGTTTGTAACAAGTTTCTGTACATCGTTGTCGTTTTGCAAATATACAAACGGGTTATAGCAATGGCTTTTCTCCATTGAAATCAAATCAAGTACACGAACTTCATAGCCTTTGCTTTCAAGAAGCTTTCCGGTGTCCCTGAGTATTTCGCCTTTCGGGTCAAGGATAACAAACGATGTGTTGCATTGCATTAGATTAGGTTTGCAATAAAACCTTGTTTTACCTGCACCTGAACCGCCACACACAAGAGTGTTTAAGTTTCGTCGGTGTTTCTTAGCATTAAGTCCTATGCAAACATTTTGCGTCATCAATTTATTGGCTGAAGCGGGAGATTGTCTGTATTTCTTGTTTACGGCACTCGCATTGCCCCATTTAGCAGAGCCGTGTTCTTCACGCCTTCGGTAATTTCTCTGAGTAGAGAAGTAAATACCCAAACAAAGACCATAGCTTAAAAGCAAAACGAGGACAGTTTTTAAGCTGTCCTCGCACACTTTGATATGGAACGGGTCATTAAAAGCGGTCAGCACTTTCGGAAGAATTTCCGGCAAGCCTCCCTTAACGGAAGGAGCAATTAAAAGTGCCAACCAAATGACCGGGATTATACCGATGACAGAAAGAATAATCGCAGACTGTCTCTCGTTATCTCGCTTCAACAGAGCGCCCTTTCTCGATAACCTTAAATTTTTTCTTTGGGGCAGTTCCTACTTTAATGATAAGGTCATCAACGGCATCGGTTGACTTTCCTTCGTTCATTAAATCTGTTTTCTCATCGTTGAGAGAACGGATAATAATACCGTGTTCATAATCATCCAATGCTATATGATACATTTTTTCTTTCGCCATACTATCACCTTATCTTTCGTAGCCTTTGCTTCGTTCCTGCTTTTTCTTATAAAGCTCGTCGGAAATACGGGAATGAATGTCAGCCATAGCGTTTCTTGTTTTGGAAAGCTCAAAGCGAATGTCCTTAGGCTCTTTGCTTGAAAGGCTGTCCGGAATACGATTGATGGCAAAGTTCTGGGTATCCACACCATACTTCTTACAAAGCATATATCCGATACAAACTGCCTGAAAGCCCATATCGGCTCTGCTGTAACTTTCGCTGTTAATAGAAAGCTGTGCGTGACCGAGTTCCTGTGCTACGCACTGCGCAACAGCAACACTGTCCCCAACATCACGCTTAACATACAAGGTTTGTTCCTCATTGTTATAGAACGCTGCCATATTGGGATAAGGAAGTTCGTCCGTTGCCTCAACATTAACCGGCGACGAATCAAGCATTGTAGTGATAAGCGCCTTTGGGTCACGGTTTACACTCGGAGCCGGTGGCTTTTTGCCATTGGTCTGTGAAATATCAAATACCTTTTTAACATTATAAGAAATGCCGATAGTACCGTCACGTTTTGCATACTCAACCGGTTCAAGAATAGAAACACTCTTTGCACCTTTTTGAATTTTCACATTTTCCTTGATCCAGTCATCAAAGTTTTTGAGCTGGCTTGCGTCAGGTCGCTGTTTGAAAATCAAAAGTGCATTTACGGCAGAGTATCTGTCAAGTCGGCTCTGAGTATCAAGAAAAGCCTTGAACTTTTCAGGACTTGCAACAATCTCCGTTGCGGTTTCATCAGCCATTTGATAAACGGCTTCTTTTTCTTTTCTCATCTTCTCGGCATATTCCTCTCTGGAAAGTCTGTTGTTCTGCTGACCTGTCTTTGCAGGCTTAAAATTGTTTGTCATTATAATTACCTCTCTTTCGGTTTCTTTGATTTAGGTTTAGGTTGGGTGTGTACGGTCTGATTTGGCTTTTGATTTGTCTTTTCCTTATCGACCTTCGGCTCTTTGCGTTCTGCTTCTTTCTGCTGCTTGGACTTTGCTCTGTAATGGTCAAGTTTTTCTTTAACCGACGGCTTTTGTCCTTCGCTTACAGCACCCTTGTTAGTTCGCATATCTGCCGGCTCTGAGTCTTGCCTTGACGGAGGGTTTTTGTCCGTTTTGGCGACTGTGGGGTTTGACTGAGAGTTCTCTTCCTTTTGAATTGGTTTTCTTGTAGCTTCGTCTGTAATAATTTCGTTTTTGGTTTTAGTAGGCTTGTCTTTTTCTAAAGCTTCACGCTTTTCAACTGCCTTTTGAGAATCAGTCACAATAGCAACCTTATCCACCTTACCAAGCTCGAACTTCTCAACAATTCGCTGAATTTTTGAAGCGTCCTCAGCTCGTGTGATAATGTCAATAGGTACATTATCGCCCTTTGTGTTCTTGTCACGAAGGACACAATAAAGAACACCGTAGCGTTTTGCCTGTTCGGTAAATTTCTTTAAGTCCTTATTTGGAATAGAGAACACCTTTAACTCTTTGCCCGATTTAATCATATTGGTAAGACGGGCTTTACCTCTTGTTTTGTTCGCCTGTGTTGCTTCCTGTTTCAAAACAGAAGCAAGAAGAATAGCAATATTCTTTGCGGCTGAACCCGTAAGTCTTGCAGCAACTTCAAAGCCTTCAAGGGACAACCTTACAACTTGTTCTGCTGCGTCACCTGTGTTTGTCATTTCGGTTTTGCTCCTTTCTTTGTTCTTTATCTTCGTAGGCTCTTACCGTTTCAAGATTAGCCTCAATAACCTTTGACCTTTCTGCAATGTCATCGCAGAGGTTTACCTCTTTGCGTAGAGTCCACAACTTATCTGTGATTGTCTTAATCTGTTTTTTGACTTCCGACAGCTCATCGTCACTCAAATTTCTTCTTAACTGTTTTCGCAGGTGCGTTCTGTCGTCAGTCAAGGTTTCGATTTGGGACAACACCGACTCTTTATATGAGAAAAGCTGTTCGTCCGTAGAAATATTTTCTCGTCCGAGCAGCCTTGTCTCCGCTGTGATTTTATCCAGCTTCAACAAATCTTCTTTGAGAAGATAATGAAGCCTTGCGGTATTCTGTTTTTTATACTTTGGCAGATAACCGAGCTTATAGCAGTAGTGCAGATACAGTCCATACAGTCCGCCGACCTTTTTAATTTTTTGCTCTCTTGTAGGCAAGCGATATTGTCTGATAACTACCTTTTGATTAGTAAAAGGCATTAAGCGAACACCTTGATTTTCCGTAAGTCTACGCCTGATTGCTTCCTCGGTGTATTCCTGACCGAGCGATTTTAAGCGTATTGGTTTTTTGTATCCTTTTGGAACAATAGTCCAATACTTTCTGCTTTCGCTTAAACAGTGTTCATAACCCATTTGAGTTAAGGCATAGTCAAGACTTTTAAGGTTAGTGCTGTGGGCAATAGCTTCATCTATCGCTTGGCGAGTCATTGAGTATCGTGTTGGCATACCGGCTTGTTCTTGCTTATAGTAATAAGATGATTGCTTACTTCGGTTTGGAGTCGGGTCAAAATAAAGTCCGTATTTCTTACAAATCTTATCCGCTACTAAATGGAACTTAAACCAAGCTTTTTCATCACCCCATAATCGTTTGCCGTCTGCAAAGGAAACAGAGTTGATTACAAAATGGCAATGAAGGTGCTTTGTGTTTAGGTGCGTAGTGACAACAATCTGAAATCTCTCGCCCCACACTTCTTTGGCAAACTCCATTCCGATTTTCTGTGCAAGCTGCGGAGAAATATCTTGTTCCTTAAAACTTAAATATCCGTGATAGGCTTGTATGCCGTCCTCTTTTCCGTATGCTTTTTTAACCGAGATAAATTGCTCTCTCGCCGTTGAGGGATTACAGTTAATGCCCTCAACAAAAAATTCAAGTTCGGTTTTTTCTTCATTCTTTGCGTAAGTTAAAACATCACGGAGAGCCTGATACTGTTCTTCAGTAAAATTATCTGCCGCTGTCTTTTCGGGATTGGCAGCATAGTTGATAACCTTTGTAAGATTGTTAGTTACCGACCATAATTTACTTACTGCCATTTCATATCACTCTCGTTAGGTCTGAGAAAAACTCGCTCAATATCCGACTGAAACTTATGCCAACGTTGCGCCTCTTTTTTAAGTTGCGGTGCGTCAACAAAACCGAGAGTGTTTGCTTTGACTGCAAGCTGATTGATGTTGTTTCCGATAGCAGACAACTCACGCATTACATCATAAAATCTGTCGTCAGGCTTTTCTCTCGGCTCGTAACCACGAAGCAACAAACGGATAAGTCCTGCTTCTGAAAGACAAGCCTTCTTTGCTTTCTTCTGCAAATCCTGTGCTTCATCTCTGCTGAGTCTAACAATCTTCTGAATGTTTCTCTTTCTCATTTTCTGTGTCATCCTTTCTTGAAATAAAATAGTGTCTGTCTTTGTTTATCTGAAATAGGCACATAAAAACCACTCCTAAAAATCCGCCGATAACAATACCGGCAGAAGTTAATACTATCTCTCTCAAAACATCCTCCTTTTCCTTTGGGGTATTAGGGGCAACCCCTAACGAGTTTTACCGTTTGGAAACTGTGTTTATCCAAATGGTCTGCTCGCTAAGATTATGCAGACTCATAAGGTTGCCCATAGGTTAAACCTTATCTCTCCATATCCTTCGATACCGGCTTATAGGCTTTCGCCTCAATGCCGTTCTCTGTTTGATTAAATCGTTCGGGATATTTGAATTTTTCCAAGTATTTACGAGCCAAGTCTTTAGGCATACTCTGAAACTTTTCCGATTCAATCGGTGCGTAAGCGATAAAGAACTTACCCGCAATAATATCGAGGATTTCTTTGTTTTCGCCGTAAACAGCTCTGTTAAGTGGCAGCCCGTTTACCTTGCCTTCCTCATTGCAAACAATAGCGACCTCGTCATCAAAAGGCATATATTCCTCGATATATCCGTCAACAGTCTCTTGCATTGCTTCAAGAGTATCTTCAATTTCAACAAGCTTTGGATACTTGCCCGGCTCTACGAGAACAACAGAAATCTTTTCTTCCGGCTCAATCTTTTTGAAGGTATCCATTTCAACATTAAGAGCAAGAGAACTGCCGTTCTCCCACCTCATATGAATTTGACCTGCATCATCCACGTGCGTTACCGTCCCGTTCAAGCCTTTTGCCATTTGACTTTCGCCTTGCATTTCTTGGAGGATAATCTTCGTTCCCTCCGGATACATTTCTCTTAATTTTTCTACATTCATCTTTCAAAACTCCTTTCAGTTTTATTCCTTATTCCCAAGCGTTTACAAAGAAAGTCGTTGACATCTTTTCCGTACATAGGCGGATCGTCAACGACTTCATACTCATCTTGTAAAATTGTTTGTAATGCCTTGGTTGCTTTTCTTCCTGCGATGTCATTATCCAAATGGAGAATGATACGCTTAATTGACTTGTCTTTTTGGAAAATTTTCCTTACCGAAACAGGAACCTTTGACTCCTCAATTTTAGTTCTTGGTGCGTACACTCCGGCAAGCGATACAAGGTTATGTCCTCGCCATTCCTTGCCGTCCAACTTTAACAGCGTTGCATAGGAGAGTAGGTCAATGGCACATTCAAACAAATGAACCTCTCCGGTATTCTCAGCGGTCAGACGAAAAGAATACTGCTTTTTACTGCCGGTGCAATCACCCATAAGTCTTGATTGATTAGTAGCCCTATATGCTGCATACTTCGGTTTCCTTTCCTCATCATAGCCGATAAAAATAACATTGTGATATGGCAGCGACTCCATAATCAAGTCGTTATCCAAGCAGTAGTTTATGATTTCATAATCAATACCTCGACTGAACAGGTACTCCACAACTACATCCGAACTTGGACTTTTTTCCGGTAAGAGCAGCGGTTGATTTTCATAACTGCTGACTTTTTCAGGACGGTTATAACTAACAGAGCCGTTACCCATAATTGCTTCTACCGCTTTCGGAAAACTCATTCCTCGCACTTTTATAAGGTAATCGAGGGCAGATTTACCCCCGAAACCTCTTGACCACCACATCCATTTTCCGTTGGAAATTTTCAAACTGTCGTGGGTTTTAGTGGTGTAAGTATTGCTTGAATATTTAACAAGCTCACCCGGCTCATACTCTTTCAGGTAGGTAAGCAAGTCCATTCTTTTGGCTTCGGTTATAATCTCTGGTGTGACATACATAATTGCAAACACCTCCTTCAATACGAAAAATGACCGCTTGGTTTTTAAATCAAGCGGTCATATATATTCAAATTAGCACAAGTACATCTTAACACTCAGAATGCTATTGCTATTTATAATACTATATCACAAAGATTTATTAGCTTTTTCCATTAGACGATACTTTTTTCCTTACCACAGAGCGCTTATTTTTTCTCGTAGAGGGTACACGAACCTTATCAGGAATACCACAATTATGGAGCAAATGATTTAGCGATACTGCATTGTTTATCATTGTCTGCTTTGGATGTCCTAAATTTTCAACCTTATTTGAATCATATGGTGAATTTTTTGCCATCTGGGATATTTCCAAAAATGTTAGGTCAATAATAACACTATCTATCTTGTTAAAATAATGCGTTCTGTTTAAGCAAACTCTGGAACAAATATCCCCTCCAAAGTATCGCTGCACTAGTAAAGCAGTTGGCGCACTTTGATATTCCCAAGGTATATCTTCATTCCATTCATTGACATTTTTTGTAATACTTCGTGAATTTTCTTTCCAGCCATAAGTAAGTAAAGCGGCATAAAGCTCACTTAAGGAGTGTACCTTTTTCCCATTGATAAAAAAAGATTTTATCGGCTTGATTTTCTTGTTTCGATCAGAACAATAAAATGTCTTCTCCAGATGATAATTGCGAATTGTTTTTACTGGGAGTAGTTTCTTATAAGTTGAGCCAAGACCAGAACGATGTTGCCGTTCAAGTAACACCCTATATCCTTGATCAATTTCATATGAAGGAAAGAAATTTTCTTGTGAAAGTAGTTCTCCGTTACCTAGCCACCTCTTTGCATCAGAAAGATTTACTTCAATTACGCCGATTACTCCATCATCATAATTGCATTTACCATTTAGAATATTGCGCTTTCTTACAACCCATCCATGCTGTGACGCCGGACGTTGAAAAAAAGAAGGTATTGCTTTTCGCAAGTCTACTACATATGATTTTTCTCCAATGTGCATTCCTCGAATTGCGGTGGTATTTGTATCCGCAAGATACAAATACACATAGAGATTCTCGGAATCATCTGTCCGTATTTGATAATGGTCTTTTTGAAATTTATTTGCTCCAAACCATAACGCACACCAATGATTATCCACAAAATCAATACAATATGTATTGCCTCCATAGTGTTGTATTATAGCCTCAGTAATTACTTGTTGATATTCTTTCCAACCATCGATACTCCTATCATTTAGTTGAAAGGCCTTAACCATATCCGCATCAGCACAAATATCCGCAGTTAAAGATGGTGATACAGGCACCTTGCCTGCACGTGCGCCGCTTGGCACTAGTGAGCCATAATCTTCAGTCTGGCCTCTATAAAGAACCGTCCCTAGTGAACCATTTATGAATTTTGCATATCCAACTATCTCATTAAAATCATGATATGATCCTATATGAAAAATCGGTACACTATCATCAGCAGTTGAACCTTTAGGCCAATAATCAACAAAATATGATTTTATTCCAGAAAAAGTATGATTACTCTTCAGTTTTATCACTTTCATAGTTAGGCCCTCACTATCGTTGCATTTATGTTTCACAATAGGTATTTTCATTCAATCTTGATCTTACATTTTTAAATCTCAACAGCTTATTTAATAGCAGTAACTGTAAGATGGCTTCTATTGAGTAATTGCATTTTTATGCAGTACATTTAAATTATTAATTTTATTATACCACAGTACTCTTTCTTTTTCTACCCAGCTATATGCATATACAATATACTGGGATAAGCAGTTAAAACATTTGTTCAACGTTCCAAATTCTTCAACCTATATTTATGAATGGACTCACTTTCATCAGGCCCACCGCCGACAATCTCGTTTTCTGTCTTATCCATATTAAGCAGGATATTCAGCTCATCAAGTCTTGAAAGTTTTGCTTTCAAATCTTCCTCTTGGGCAAATGGTTTTTGTACTTCTTTTTTTGCGATTTCAAATTGATTTTGAGTATTTTCAAGTTCGTTTTCCGCAAAGGTTAAACTCTCCGCAAACTTTTCAATACCGTTATCAAGACGGGTAATATTACCGTAAGCATCGTCGCCGAGTGTTATATTTCTGCTTGTTGCACCTTTCAACTTAACCTCGTATGTTCGCTCTGTGCTATTAAACAGAAGTTCTGTATCAAACCCTCTGTACTTGCCGAGAGGAATAGGTTCAGGGCTGCTCATTTTCTTACAAGCTTCAATGATTGCTTTACCGGCTTCTGCTTTTTCGGAATAAAAAACACCCTTAACCTCCATGCCGACAAAGCGGTCATCTGTTGGTTTCGGGTGTTGTTTCGCAGTTTCAACATCTTGTTTCAAACCATCAATACGGTTTTCCAAAGCTGTTATTCGCTGCGGATAATATTTGATTACCTTATCTTCCAAAGCATACTTTTCCGAGAGGAAGTTAGACTTCAACAGTTTCAATTTTTGAACTTGAATGTCTAAATCCATCTTCTCTTTGATATACGGATTGCCGGTTGCAAGCATTTTAATCTCGGCATAAGATAGTGCTGTTTCGTCAATATCCTCCGCACTTCTGACCGGAGATTTGCTTGTCATAATCTGACTTGCAAACTTTTGCTTTCCTTCAACGAGCTGATAGAGGTATGCGTCAAAGGTCTGTTCCGTAACATAACGGTAAATATCTACATCGGAATTTGAATTGCCTTGACGAATAATTCTACCGGAACGCTGCTCCAAATCCGACGGTCTCCACGGACAATCCACATCGTGAAGTGCGATAAGTCTGTCCTGAACATTCGTGCCGGCTCCCATCTTCTGAGTAGAGCCAAGCAAGACTCTGACTTCGCCCTTGCGGGTCTTTTGGAACAGTTCTTTCTTCTTGATGTCGGTATCTGCCTCGTGTATAAATTTAACTTCGCTTTCGGGAATGCCTCTCTCGATGAGTTTCTTTCTGATGTCGTTATACACCGAAAACGAACCGTCATTCTTCGGAGTGGAAAGGTCGCAGAATACAAGCTGTGCCGATTTCTTATCGGCGGTTTCTTCCCATATACGGTAGATATTATCGACACAAGCATTGATTTTACTGTCCTCAAAGTCGGGCAGCATATCATTAAGTATACGCTGGTCAAGGGCGAGTTTTCTGCCGTCATTCGTTATTTTCAGCATATTATCCACGCTGGAGTCAACAGCACCGCCACGAACCTTCTCAGCTCGCTCTGCAAGAGAAGCAACCATTTCTTTTTGCATTTCCGACGGCTTGACCGCAACATTATGATAATGTGCTTGTGGTACGGGAAGGTCAAGCATATCCGCAGTCTTTATGTCGGCAACTTCTTTGAACATTGCCATAAGTTCCGGGAGATTATAGAATTTTGCGAAGCGAGTTTTTGCTCTGTAACCCGTACCCTCCGGTGTAAGTTCAACGGCTGTTACCGTTTCACCAAAGGTACTTGCCCACGAGTCAAAGTGCTGTAAGCTGTTCTCAACAAGCGTGTTATATTGCAAATAACGCTGAATAGTGTAGAGTTCCACCATACTGTTTGAGATAGGCGTACCCGTGGCAAAGACTGTTCCTCGTCCGCCTGTAAGCTCATCAAGGTATCTACACTTCATAAAGAGGTCGGAGGATTTCTGTGCTTCGGTTTGTGCGATACCGCCTACATTACGCATTTTTGTATAGAGGTAAAGGTTCTTGTAATAATGACTTTCATCAATAAAGAGTCGGTCAACACCAAGTTCCTCAAAGGTTACAACATCGTCCTTTCGGCTTTGGTCATTGAGCTTTTCAAGTTTTTGCTTTACGGCTTTCCTCGATTTTTCAAGCTGCTTAATAGAGAAGTTCTCTCCACGGTTTCGCTTCAAATCCGCAATGCTATCTGTCAGTTCTTCAAGCTGTTGCTCCAAAATTGCCTTTTGTCTTTCTATGGACATCGGTATTTTTTCAAACTGAGAATGACCGATAATTACAGCGTCATAATCACCGGTTGCAATTCGACCGCAGAACTTCTTGCGGTTTTTTGTTTCAAAGTCTTTCTTTGTCGCAACAAGAATGTTCGCCGCCGGATAGAGCTGCAAGAACTCCGCCGCCCATTGCTCTGTCAAATGATTTGGTACAACGAACAGGGATTTATTGCAAAGTCCAAGCCTTTTAGACTCCATAGCTGCCGCCGCCATTTCAAATGTTTTTCCTGCTCCGACTGCGTGCGCAAGGAGCGTATTACCGCCATAAAGAATATGAGCCACCGCATTTTTCTGATGTTCTCTCAGTTCAATTTCAGGGTTCATACCATTAAAGACAATGTGACTGCCGTCATACTCACGGGGTCTTATACTGTTGAACTTTTCGTTATACATCTTCGTCAGTTTTTCTCGGCGGGCAGGGTCAGCCCAAATCCAATCCTGAAAGCCTTGCTTTATAAGTTCTTGTTTAGCTTGTGCGATTGCTGTTTCTTTTTTGTTTAGAACGGCTTTCTTTTTGCCTTCCTCATCTTCGATATAATCAAAGATACGGACATCTTTTAAGTTCAGCGTTTCCTCAATTATTTTATAACCATTGATACGGGAAGTACCGTAAGTGCTGTATGCTTTTACATTGCTGCGGTCATAAGACTTGCCCTCAATGTTCCACTCTCCTGTGAACTGTGAGAAGTGAACCTTGATATTCCATTGTGCGTATCGAGGCGTATCAAGAAACTCAAACATAAACTGCTGTATGATTTCAGGCGGCAGCCAAGTAGCTCCGAGCCTTACCGCAATTTCGCTTGCGGTTAAGTCTTTCGGCTGGACTTTCTCCAAAGCTTCCACATTGATTTTATAATCATCGGGATACACCTCGGCAGATTTTTTGGCTGTGATAAGTTTTTCTCTGACATTCCCCGAAAGGTACTCATCTGCCATCAAATACTTCTGCTCGCTTACATTCCCGTAGCCGTAAAGCGGATTTAAGAAGATTACACCCTTTAAGTCGTCAAATAGTTCTTCCTCACTTTTACCGGAAAGCTGCTGCATATATTCCATATCAATACAAGCTTTTTCGCCCATAGATACAGCAAGTGCTTCGTCTGCTGTGTCAACTTCTGTTACAGCTTTATGTGGCTTGATTGTTCTTTTATAGAACATATCTGCCTTACGCTCAAGCTCGCCGTTTTCGTTAAGAACTTCAAGTGCAGAGAGCAAAGGGAAGGAACTGTCATTACTGAAAGCAGAACTATTGGCTCTGCTGTTTATCAATCCGTATTTCTTAGTGAATGTGTCATACAAATTGTTCAGCTTTTCCTGTGACCGTTTAATCTCCTCATCGGGATAATCTTCTTTCTGTATTTCAATAAGGGTTCTAACGCTGTCACGAATGGCAATCATACCCTTGATTCGGTTCTCAGCAGTTGCAGATACTATGGCAGGGGACATACGGGAGTTCTCACGGAAATAGATTTTATCGTCCAGTACAGTATAAGAAAAGTTTCTCACCGTAGGGTCTGCCGGGATAGAATTATCTTCTTCATCAAGCTCATCTGCAACCTCATATTCAGAGATTTCTCCGTGAACATTGATAACAGCTTCATTCAACAGCTCTCCGAGGTCTGCGTTTTCAAATGCTTCGCAAGTTGCTTCCGGTCCGAAACGACCCGATACCATTTTCATCTCGCCCAGTATCATTGCAGGGTGCTGAACAAAATATGAGTTCATTTTTATTCCGTTTTCATCGGTGTCAAGGTAAACCCAATCAGGCTCAATATCAATTAGTCTATCTCGCTTTTGCAAGAAAAGAATATCAGAAACAACCTCTGTTCCGGCATTGCCTTTGAAGGTATCATTCGGAAGTCTGATTGCTCCGAGAAGCTCCGCCCTTTGAGCAATATACTTACGGACAGAGGGATTATCCTTATCCATCGTTCCTTTACTTGTAACAAGTGCCATCACACCGCCGGGTCTTAATTTATCCAAGGACTTGGCAAAGAAGTAGTCGTGAATAAGGAAGTTGTACTTATCGTATCTCTTATCAAGCACCTTGAAATCGCCAAACGGAACATTACCTACAACTCCGTCAAAGAAGTTGTCAGGGACATTGACTTCCTCAAAGCCTTGTGCCGCAATGGAGGACTTCTGATAGAGTTGCTGTGCAATTCCAGCCGAAACAGTATCAAGCTCGACGCCGTACACCTTTGCATTTTCCATTGATTTCGGAAGCATACCGATAAAGTTACCGATACCGCAAGACGGCTCAAGCAAGTTGCCCTCCTTAAAGCCCATCTGCTCCATAGCCTTATATATGGCTGTTATTACTTCAGGTGGAGTATAAAAGGCAGTTAATGTGCTTTCTCTTGCTGCTGCATATTCTTCGGGAGTGAGAATGTTTTTGAGTATTGTGTATTCACTCTGCCAAGAACTGGCTCTTTCGTCAAACGCTTCGGGTATACCGCCCCAACCGACATATTTTGAAAGAATTATTTGTTCTTCGGGAGTGGCAAAGCGATTTTCCTTTTGGCATTCTTTAAGCACGGATATAGCTGCATAGTTTCGGTGGAAGCGTTCCTTTTTATTCACTTCCTCAACCGGATTGTTTGCTAAATCGAAGTTGTGTCGCTCCGCCATCGGAATATCCGGGTGCAAGTCAAAGCTATGTGCTTTTGACTTTTTCTTCTGCTCCCAAGCCGGCACAATCGGTTCAGGCTCTTTATCATAACCGTTGCCGATACGGATGCCTTCTTTATACATTTCCTCATAGCTGTCGAAGCCATTTTGTGAGGCAACAATTTCTCTGTAATCCTCAATCGGAACATTACCGATATTTGTCTTAACCATTTCAAAGTTCTTTGCACGCTTGGTTACAGACTCCATTGTCGCCTTGGTGCAATCGGTAAAATCAGGAGTTTCCTTGAATTGCTCCTCGGCTTGTGCAAACCATTCCGTTCCCACATCTGCAAGCTCCTGCTTTGCGATACCGCCAAGATAGTCAAAGAAATCACCGGCACCTTCGTATTGCCTTGCAGCTTCAATTACATCGTCATAGGAAAGTGTGTTGGTTACATACTGTCCGCCGGAATTACTGTCCGGGTTATAGTACATCCAAGTAACGGTCTGACTTTCGTCATCAAGAAAGAAAGCATCATCATAGCTTGTATTCGGTGCAAAATTCTGTTCGGTTTCGGTGCTGTTTTCGCTTATATTTTCCTGTGCAACAGCTCTTTCCTCGGCTGGTAATGAAGTTACCCTCAAATGGTCATTAAGCGGATTTTCACGCACTTTTCGGTCAAATTCTTCTCTTGTGAACTCCTTGTTAAACAATGGCATTTCCGTATCGTAGAGCATTACTCTTTCATCGTTAAAGGATAAGATTTCATATTCCGAAGCACCGATATATACCGTGTCTCCAAGATGATATTCATACTGTGTATTAAGTTCATTCTCCTTGTCACGCTGCTCTGCAAGCAGACTGCGGACATAATCAATCTTTTCTACACGGCTAATTGGGAAGCCGACGGTATCTTCAAAAGTAACATCACGCATAGAAATATCGCCGCTGATTTTTCCGACCTTTTCGATAATAAATCGACGGTCATCAATGATAACTTCCTTGCCGATTATATCGTCGCTGTCAGGTTGTTCTGCCTCACCGGGTGGAGCAGTAGAGAGAATTTCACGGTTTCTTTTCTGTTCTTCAATTTCAGCTCGTCTTGCTTCTTCCTTTTCAAGCCACTGTGGATACTGTTCTTTCTCTTTTGGGTTTAGGTATCTGTCGGCTCGGATAAGTTCACCGATACGCTTTTCCACTTGCGACCAAGAAAGAGTAACACTGGGTCTATTTTCGCCAAATCCTTTTGAAAGAGTAATGCCTTTGCCGTCGTGATTTTCATCAATTCCGGTACCGATAATAACAGGGTAAGAACCGCCCCTGCCGTATTCATATTTCAAGAAATCGACATTTTCCTTTGCGGAAAGGCTCTTGTTAAACTGCTCATAAATTCGCATTTTGCCTTCCGATACTCCGCTTCCACGGGTTAGAACTGCGTCAATAATTTCCTGAGAAAAAGTAAAGGCAGAGGGTTTCTTTTCCTCTGCCTGACTGCTTTCTATTAAAGATAACTGACTGTCTGTTGACGGTAACGGTTTTATCTCATCAGACAATTCTCCTAAAAGCCGCATTGCCTCAAAATGCTGTGCGATTACACCCCAGTCGTAGTAGCTTTGAGCCGTTCTGTTGTTATAACTGCCTTCCCACAAATGGAGAACATTTTGAAATGTCTTATAGCCTACCGTTCTGCCGTCCTTTAATGTGAGTTCGGTATAGTCATTATTGAAAATACTCTTGATATATTCGGTACGGCTCTCACTATCTGCATTCAGTTCAAAGAAGTCTTTGATTTCTTCTTTTGAAGCCTTCAAATGCGGCGTAGTACCGAGTATCTCTCGGATTGTATCATCCTTGCCAAAAAACGGTAGGCTTTTGTCCTCGTGTCGGCGGTCATAATATTCTAAGCGAAGATTATCTGTTCCTTCACGATTTCCTGTGCGGAGTTGCGAATGTTGTTCATCAGTCCTACCCACTTCATCATATCTTCCGCTTTCATCTGCTCGGTCAGACCTGCTTTCGCTGCCATTTGTTTGACTAAGTTCTCCTCCAAGTCGGTCGCTCTCTCTTGAACTTCCGCCAAGTGCTGTGTCAGAATTCCCTTCGTCAGAAGATTGTAATATAGAATTTTGTGATGTTGCTTCAGATAAGTTCTCCTCATCTGCGACCATCTGCCGAGAGTCACCTCTGGCTGTTCCGGTAATGTCAAGTCGGGAATCAGGTAATCTCCCTGCTTCGTGTATGTGATTTCTTTCATCGTCAAAACTCCTTTCGTTTTTGTTTTCGTCTTTATTGTACTCAAAGCCATTTCTTCTATCAAATGTGCGATTTTCTTTATCCAAAGCCATAACGGTTTTAGATATTTCAGAAAGCCCCATTTCAGCTATGTCGCTTGTAGCGATACCGAGAGCATTAAGCGTATCCTGTGTGTTAAAGTTTGTAACATCACGGAAATCGTCAGCCTCAAAGTATTCTTCCGTATTAATGCCGAGTCTTGACATCATCATATATGCAACGCTGTTTGTAACAACCTTTTTGTATATATTTGAAATCATATCCTCGTTAAGCTCCTCAAGAAAGCTGTTCTCAACACCGTCAACAAGGTCGCTAAGATAGTCAGGCAGGTTGTCCTCGACTGCATTTTGTGCGGCACTCATTATTGCATTGCCCAAACTGTTCTTTCTTTCAAGCTCACCGAAGGAACTTTCAAGTGTTTCAATAACGCTGTCTGCGTATTCGTCTTTCATCTCCCAAATAGGGACCGGACGGGAATATCTGCTTTCGTGGGTATCCGATATGTCAAAATAGTGAATAAGCCTTTGACGGCTTCTGTTAGCGTCCTCAAATACCGCAATACCTTTCGCTCCTTTATTTACCCAACGACCGAAAGAAGTATTCCAACGCTCAATTTCAAGAACAGCCGTTGCATCGGGTCGCTGTGCAAAAATAAGCAACTGCTCGTCAAATCGCAGTTTGTAGTTTCTGCAAGCAGAGTCCAAATATTTCTGCCAGCTTTGCGGATTGGCAACAACCGTATTGCAAGTTCTGTCATATAACTCTGATATGAGTTTATATTTTATTGCCATTTACTCACACCTCCTTATCTTGTTTTATCTTTGCTTTTTGCCTGTTTAACTTTTTCTTTTTCTGCCGGTTCAACAGTATGTCCGTTCTTCTCGCAAAGCTCTGCAAATTCGCAGATATGATAAATATTCAAGCCGATTTTAGTATGATAATCATCAATATATCTGCACTCTCGCTCCATCGTTCCGTCGTCTCTTGTATGAATTAAAATTCTGTCTCCGTCAGATATGCGGAACTTCTCGTTATACTTGCTGTCAATAAAACGAATACTATGTTCCTGATTGCTCATCACTGACACCTCCTAAAAAGGAAAACAGCTTATTGGCTTTCGTCTGCTTTTGAAGCTCTATAATCAAACTCATATCCGGAATAGTGATACCGGGTATTTTCAAAATGCTTTCCATATCAAGTTGCTGCAACTGTTTTTCGGTGTTACAGCCTGCGTCAAACAACTTACTTAAAAGTTTTGTTTTCTGCTGGTAAGTAAATTTATCTTTCATCGTTGTTCCTCCTTTTAGGCGATTTCAATTACAATGTGAATATCGCTTTTGTCATCTTTACAATGTCTCGACAGTTCGGGGAATAAGGATTGGACTCTCTGCCTTGCTCTGCGAATAGACTCAAAGCAGGGCAAACCGTAGCCCTTGTAGTTGTTGACTATATCTTCAAGAGGCAAATCCCCAACATTCAAATAGCTGTAACGGTTGTAATAGCAGAGGATAAGCTGCATATCGTCATACCTTGTTTCGGGGCATTCTCTTAAAATTGAGAGCACATTGCTTTCAACTGTGTCTTTATTATTCATAAGCACCTCCATAAAAAAGAATGGGCGAAGTTTTTAAGCTCCGCCCAAAATCATTCCTTATTTCTTTCTGTTTTTAATTTGCAAGAAGATAAAGCCGGCTACAATAAAGGCGACCAATACTACTGCAACAATGGTTTTAGCGTCCATTATTCATCGTCCTCCTTTTTTCTTTTTCTGTGTGCAACAAAAGCCGTTGCTCCGATACCGATAGCCGAAAGTCCTGCAAGTGCAGTCCAAAGACCTACCTTTGAATTATCTCCGGTCTTAGGTGTATCTCTCAGGACATTGTGCATTTCAACCACCGTAGTCGAGCCAACCTTAACGGCAGCCTTTTTATCGGCAGGCATTACATATCCGGCAGAAACATTGTCATTAACTTCTGACACCGTGTATTCTCCAATACGTAGTCCCTCGATATAGATTTCGCCGTTCTTATCGGTTGTGAAACCGCGGTCATAACCGTTTGCTCCGGTCACTCTGAATGTGAAACCTTCAACTTTTCCGTCGGAAGAAGTCTTAACGATTTTAAGATTGCCTTTCATTGCCTGATTGATAAAGCCGACACCGGCTCTGTTTTCAACATCGTATGTCTTTTCGTCCTCGTTGATAAATACCGAATACACACCTTTATCAAGTTCAAAACCCTCAGGTGCTTTGGTTTCTCTCACAAGATACTTGCCATAGAGAAGTTCTTTCATCTCATAAATACCGGTTGATGTTTCTGTAAGCGTACCCACAAGCTCATCTTCCTTGTCAAGTATGCCATTGCCGGTTTTATCTTTATACACTTCAAATACCGCACCCGAAAGTTTGTTATCCGGATAATCGGCGTCAACTTTTGTGAGTTTGATATTGCCGTGAACATACTCATTGACAATTTGAACTTCGATAACCTGTTCGTTTTCCGAGATGCTCACTTCATAAGAAGTATCATCAAGAACAAAGCCATCCGGCTGTTCAATCTCTCTTACAATCCAGTTGCCATACGGAACTTTGGCAAAAGAAAAACTACCGTCTTTTTCAGAGGTAGTAATCATAAGTGCATTTTCTTTTGTAAATTCGGTTTCACCGGCTTTGAAAAAACCGATTACAGCACCGCCGAGAGTCTCGCCGTTTTCATCAATCTTTTTACCCTGAACAGAGCCGTAAATCAACTTGTTTTCAATGGACTTTCCATCGTTAACGCTAATTTCCACAACGGCTGTATCCTGTCCGGAATAACTGAAGGTAAACGGATACTTAGTATCGGAGAGAATATAGTGTTCATCGGTAGCAAGCTCCTTGACATAGTAGCTACCAAACGGAAGGTCTGTATTGATTGTTGCCTTACCGTTTTCCGAAAGAGTAATAATTTCAATTAAACCGTCTGTCGGGATTACAGTACCGCTTGCAGATACAATATCCTCTGCGGCATAAAGCCCAAAACTGATATTCTTCATTTCGTCCTTATTGCCGATGCCAAAGGTGTCATTCTTTTCGATAGCCTTTTCAAGACTGACCGTTACTTTCTGTCTTTCGTTTACAAAGCTTGTGGAAGTATCTGTTACAGCTACATCCTGTCCTGCATAAGTAAGTTCTACACTATGCGGCTCTTTGTTGATAACCATACCTTCCGGTGCTTTGATTTCCGAAACCGTATATTTGCCGAGATAAAGTTCCTTACTCTTTGCAAATCCTTCATTATCGGTTGTTACGGTATCAACAACTTCGCCCTTACTGTAACGGAGCGTACCGTCGGGAGTGTAAATATCTTCGCCAGCGGTAACTTCATAGATGGCTCCTGCAAGACCGCTTACTTTGTATTCCGGCTGGTAAATAACATCTTTGCCTTCCTCTCCGAAAGCATTAACTCCAAAGAACACTTCACCTGTCTTTGTAATGTTGATTGTTCCTTTCTGTGCCATATTCGGCTTATCCACCTTAATCACGGTTACACCGCCTTCATCACTTGAATTGTCCTGTGTTACATCAAAATATACAGGTGTACTGTCGAGAACATATCCGTAAGGAGCCTGAACTTCTACAAGAGAGTAGCCCTTGCCATATTCAAGCTTCTGCGGAGTTACAAGAGCGCCGTTTGCGTCCGTGTAAAAAGTATCAATAGTTGTAGACGTCGGGTAAGTAAAGCTCATAGAGATTTGATTACCCTCAGGGTCATAAATCTTAAATCCCGCACCTGCGTAAGGAATGTTCTTTCCGCTTTCTGCGTCCACCTTTACAACCTTAACATAGCTTTCAAAGTTAGCATTGTTGATAAGATAACGATAAGTCTGTCCGTTTTGAGAAATGAACACATCAAAGTCGCTCATAAGCTCTCGACCTTCCCAGCCTGAAGTCTGGTGTACGGTGTAAATACCGTAAGACATATCCTTTGTCTGCCCAAAGCCGTTTTCATCACAGACAATAATATCTCTTTCATCATCTTCCGCAGCTCCATAACTTCCGGATGATTTAAGATAAATCTCAAATGTTGCTCCGCTTTCGGGTGTTTCGATTTGTGTATCTCCGTTATCGGTATGTTTGATAATTGCGATATTGCCTTTCATAACCTGCTCGGTTACATCATTCGCCACAAGATTGTGTTCAATCGTAAAGAGTTTTGGCTCTGCACCTACTTTATGAATTGTGGTATCAAGCAAATATCCCTCGGACGGAGTGATTTCTCTGATAGTCCAATCGCTGTCGCAAACATATTCCTTAGTGGTAAACTGACCGTCATTATCGGTAACATACTTATCTACAAGAGTTTCGCCTTTGTAGATACCGTAGACTGCACCCGAAAGTTTCGCATCGCCCTGTGGAGTACCTTCTTCTCGGTCGCTCTTAGTTACGGTAACGCTGAACTTTTTAAGAATATTTGTAAAGTTACGGGTAGTTACTTCTTTCCAGTTAATCGGTGCCGTCTGATTTGCAGGAACTACATATCGGATAGCTGTATCCACTTCCTCGATTGTGTACGGTTCTGAACCGCTGATAAGCACATCTTTGAAAGCAGCAACACCCTTGTTGTCTGTAACGGCATATTCATCGACTGCAATTCCCGAAAGAGAAGTGCCGTAAAGGTGAAAAGTAACGCCTTCAACCAAGTTATCCTCAGAGGACTTAATCACTTTGAGCGTTCCTCTTTTGAGAACATTGTTGAAATTAACTTTTGCCACCTGACCAGCAACAACAGTTACTCTGTGAACCTCCTGCGGAACATATTTATCAATGGTCTGTTCCGTTACGGTGTAAACGCCGGGCATAAGGTTATCAATCTGAATTTTACCGCCATTTGCAGTCTTAACGGTTTTATTTACACCGTTACCGCTGATAGTAAAGCTAATGCCGTCAATCTTTCCGTCCTCACTTGTTTTTACGATTTGGCAAGAACCGTAGCTGACTTTCATCTTAACAAAGCCTTTTACCGGGTCACTGACTTTCTGTGTATATGACACTACATCCTGAATACCATTGCCGGGAGAATATTTACCATCTGTCCAAACAACCAAACCTTTACGACTGCCATTTGCCTTACTTGCAGTAATGGTAAATTCTTTGCTGGGTGCTTTGTCCATTGAGATAGTCAACTTGTTTCCGCTTGTAGAGAACTTAACCCCGTCTATATTTGCGGAAAAATTGTAATTTTCCAACACTCCGTTAGAGTCGGTAAGGGTAGTAACATACTTGCTACCATCCCATTTAAGTTCGTTTACCTTTGCAGAGCCTGTTGACTTAGTGCAGAAGCTGGGTACTTTCGTATGCTTCTGAACGCTTTCAGCAATACTGCTGTAATGAGCCATAATACGGCTGTAAAGCGGGTGACCTTTTTGAATATGGTCGATAATAGCGTCATACTTTCCGGGTGACTTATGTTTAAAGTTTTCATCACGCTCTCCCACAATGGATTCCCAAATCAAAAGCTGTGTTGCGATTGCGTGAGCCATTTTATCTGCATCGCCGCTGTTCTGTGATTTCCAACTCGTATTGATTGGACCGCAGTATCCGTACTGCAAAATACGACCGATTTGAAGTCGAATATCATCGCCGGAAATAGTACCGTTAGAGCCGAGGCTATTGAAGTAGTCCTCATTCTTTTCGGTAAGAGTATCTCCAGTATGCTGACCTGTACCGGGTTCAATGCAATACACAATATTGCCGGAATACGAACCCATTGCACGGAGTGAGTCATTCCCGATTGCGTGGGAATACCAACCGTTCATAAACTTGAGTTCTCCGTGTCCCCATTTGCCGTTATTATTTGCGTCACCGCTTCTCGGTAGTTCCATAATATACACATTGGACTTTTTACCGGAAGCGGCAAAAGCAGTGGTTGTACCTAACCCCATAAAGGTAGTCAAGCTGAGAACCGCAGCCATCACAAAAGACACGGCTCTCTTGAATTTGTTTTTTGCCATTCTGTTTTCCTCCTTAAATAAAAAACGCACCGATTACTCAGTGCGTCTTGTAGAAATATTTTGTTTTAGCAGTAGCCGATGTAGATTTCGTATTCTGTATCGGTTACTTTTTCAGCCCATACCCAAACAGCCGTAAAGCCTTCAACATTCTTGTATCTGTTTAATCTGTTTTGGATGTCGCCTTTAATATTTTTTTGCCTCGGATTTGCAGTAATGGGATTGTCCCAGCACTCGGTAGCCGTACTATTGAGAGATAAGCCTATGCTTTGAGCGTAGCTCTTGGCATACGCAACATACTCATTTACATCAAATGTTTCTTTTGTAGGCTTTGTTGTTTCGGTTGGCTTTGGCTTTTGCACAGGTTCTTCTTTTGGCTTTTCCTGTACGGTTTTCTTGGTTGTTGCTTCCTGTTTAACCTCGTTTTTCCTATTTTCGGATTTCTGTTTTGTTTCTTGCTCTTTGTGTTCAACCGGTTTTTCTTTATGCTCTGCCGATTTACTTTCCGAAGAAGTAACTTGCAGCTCTTTTTGTACAGGTGCGGAGTTTTGAGAGTTTTCACGCTCTTTTTCCGTTACCTGAACACTGCTTTCAACAATTTCGCTTTCTTGTGGCTTTTCAGCTTCTGTATTACCAGCCGGAAAAGAAGTCTCGTTGTTAAATTCACTCGTTGCGGCTTCTTTGACTGCTTTTTCATTACTGCAACCTACAAGCAAAATTATTAAACACGCAAGAACTACCGATAAAAGTTTTTTCATAATCATCGCTCCCTTCAACTCTATCCTAAGCAATCTTCACTTAAATTTCAACGGTGCGAAACCCTTGTCCCTTGTTTAGATAGCTTTAATTTATCAAGATAGATATATTTAAGAGAGATAGAATATATTTTATTCAGCTAGTAAACAGGTAGTAAATGGGGGTAGAGTGTGAGAAGGGGGGACTAACGACTGTCACGCTCTGCCCTTTGTTTGAGATACTTGTTGTAATGCTCCAAAGCCTTGCAAACAAAATCTTCCGTCTGGCTTACAGGAACATTTTTCGGAATAAGCTGTCGAACTCTGTCACCTCTCAACACGATTTTTTCTTTCTGATTTGGCTTTTCCTCCGACATAATGGCTTGGATAGCCTCGGTTGTCAGTTTGCCGTCATCAAAAAACTTTCGCATACGGATAGTTTGGTCGTGGGACGGAGTTGCGTCGTTGAGGTCTATCTCATCAACTACATCACGCTGACTGTCCTCGTCAAGATATGACAATTCGACGGCAGGTCGCATTTTAATTCGCCCCTCATCAACATAATCGAGTAATTCCGGAACAAGGTTTGTAAGGCGAACATAACGGTGTATTTGACGCTCACTGTCCCCAACCTCATCAGCAACCTGAGTTACAGATAACTTATTGCCCACTGGGCGAGAAGTTAAATCTGTTCTTTCGCCTTGTCTTTTCATTGCTTCCAATCGCATTTTATATGCAAATGCTTTTTCAGAGGGAAGTATCTGCGAGCGTTGGTAGTTACTTTCTACCATTAGAATTGTGGCTTCATCTCGATTGAGGTCAACAACCTCACATCTTAATGTTTCAAAACCCGCAAGCTCACAAGCTCTCTTTCTTCTGTGTCCTGAAATGAGTTCGTATCTTCCGTCCTCTTGCTGTCTAACCGTAGCCGGAGTAATAACTCCACGCTCTTTCACGCTTTCAACAAGCTGTGCCATATCCTCGTCATCACGCACCTTAAATGGGTGGTCGGGGAAATCATCAATCTCCGTCAGCGGAATATCTCTGATTTTAGATAGCTTTTCATCATCTCTTTGCTCTTGTGTTGAAAACAAATCATCGAGCCTCGTGAGAGTGAAGTCGCTCTTTCTTCCTGCCATCTGCTAACACCTCCTTTGTGAATTCGGTGTATGCTTTCGACACCGTACTGTTTGGCTCATAAGCAAAAATGCTCTTGCCTTTGGAAGAAGTCTCTGCTGCCTTTACAGCAATCGGGATATGTGTGCGATACATTTTAATCTGATTGCCGAAGTTTTCTCTTAGAGCTTCTACTGTGCTTTTGGCGAGGTTAGTACGGCTATCCACCAAAGTAAGCAGCATACCATCAATTTTCAAGTTCGGATTGATACGCTTCTTAACTTTTGAAATGGTTTGAACAAGCTGCGTCATTCCTTTTGCCGGTAAATACTGTGCCTGAACAGGAATAATAACGCTGTCTGCCGCAGACAAGGCATTGATTGTTACCATACCCAGCGAGGGCATACAATCTATTAAAATATAGTCGTATTTGTCCTTAACCCCGCTGAGGTAGTTTCTCAAAGCCGTTTCTCTGCTCATTGCATTTACAAGGTTAAATTCCATCGCAGACAATTCAAGGTTTGCCGGTACAAGGTCAACTCCTTCTTCGTGGTGCAGAATACCGACCATAGGGTTAGTCATCGTTTCGTTTATTACATCTGTTAGTTTCGTTGCAAGCGTGATACCCAAGTCATCCGTATTCTGCCAACCGAGACAAGTGGTTAAATCGCCCTGCGGGTCTGCATCTATGAGCAAAACTTTCTTACCCTGCATTGCAAGACCTACACCGAGATTTACCGTAGTGGTTGTTTTTCCAACTCCGCCTTTTTGATTGCATATTGCAATCGTTTTGCAGTTTGACACTTTGTTGTCCTCCTTTCTTTATATTAAGGTCATTGACCCATCAAAACATAGAAATGTCTTCTATGCTTTGATGGTCGCACTTAATTCGATCACATCCCCCAAATGCGTGAAAGGAAATCAATAGGCGTTCGGCTGCTGACCGAACTCATAGGAATCTCACCTCTGCCGGGTACTCCGCCAGCCCCTTAGGGAAGTATCATTATCCCTGAATTGTTTCTTCGCCTTATCCGTAGCAATCGGATATTTCAGAATAGTTCGGAATCGCTACCAACCTTGCTTTCCGTTATTACCTATATGGGCAGGAAGATTTTGGCGTACCTTCATTCGGCTGAGGCAAGAGCCTCCAATCAGGAATGTACCTATTGAATGTTTATTCTATTTTCAAGGTTCTTGAGGGAAATTAAATAACCCCTCACTTGGTAGGCAACGAAAACGGTCAAAAATTAACCCCCTAACCGAAATTTTTTTAATTTTTTATAAAAACCTAAGATTTATGAGTTTGCATTTGATTATGAGGTGATAAAAAAAGCACCCTTAAAGGGTGCAAAACAACTTTATTTATACAAACATAAGTAATCCAAAAGTGCCAAGAAAAATCCCAAAGTGTCAAATTGACACTTTGGGATTCGCTTTTTGATACTTTGGAGTATTATTTCATCATTGATGATAGGAAAAGAGTGCTTAAACAAAAAAAGGACGAACCGTCCAATATGGATAGTTCGTCCTTGACTCATTTTGATTGTTGACTGTCTAAGTACTTCCAGCGTCGATAGTTTTGCAGACTACTGATGTGCCAATCGCTCTTTCGACTAATTTTACGAAAATCAAGTGAGCACAGAAAGTCTATCAAATAAATTTTGGGAACAAGATTTCTGCCTTTAATAACAAAATGTTTTAATTTTCCCTTGCTACACCATCTATTAACAACAGCCACCCTATATCCTGTTACTTCGCTAATCATACTGGTTTCCATAACATCTGGATATTCTTTTAATAGATATTGAAAATACTCGTGTAAATCCTCACCTTTAATATTAGGCAGCGTAGAATGGCTACTGCGTATAGAAGGATTCTTGTAGGAATACCAGTTTTCAGGTACAGTATAATATTCAGGATTTTGCTCTTTGTCCTCAAGGAAAACCATCAAATCTTCTTTTCTGATTTTATAACAACGAGTTTTCTTTCCTGAATACTCACAAGGCAATTTCCCGCTTTTCAGATAATAAAGTGCAGTTCGTTTGCTGCAATGACAGATTAAACGCATCTGTTCTTTCGTAATAATACTTGGTACTTCAGACCAGTTAATATCATTTAATTTCATAGCTTACACCTCAATATTTTTACGGTGGGAAATATCTGTGTTTGCTATGTAGTTCTAACATTTTTCTAACAGTTCTAACACGAATTCTAACAAAAATGCTAAAATCGGTGCATTTTTTGTCTTTACTTGAACCCATTGAAATATCAGCGTTTTTTGCGTGTGCTATGCTAATAAGCCTTGATTTACACGGATTTTCTGCGGATAAAACATCCTAAAACATATATGAAAAAACCTATAAAGTAATATTGGTGCAAAAAACTCGAAATCCATCGTGCGATTCGTTCGCCCGTGGGTTCAAATCCCACCCACTCCGCCAAAAGCCCGGCAGCCCCAAGCTTTCCGGGCTTTCTTTTTGCTGCGGAAAGCCTCGTTCAAATCAACAAAATGTACATTCCTGACGCACATGGTCTTTTATGAAAGAGGATTTGAAAAACACTTTCAGCCATTGTATAATGCAAATCGGTATCATCGCTGATGGGAACATTCGGATAAGAAACGAAAAAACATTCAAACACTTACTCAACTTGATCTATTGCTTGGTAACGCATAACAGCAAATCATACGGTGAAGTTATGGAATTTATGAACGCATACAAACGGCTGGAAAAACTGTGCAGCGATATGTATGGCACAGTGCACGGCATTTCCGCCTATATTGACGATATGGTCAACTGTCCCTGCGGGGCACGCATTGTGCCCGACTGGGCGCATGACTTAAAGCAGCTAAAACACTATCGCTGGGTCAGAAATCAGATCGTACACGAACCGGACTGCACGGAAGAAGAATTATGCACACCGGCTGATACCCGGTGGCTGGATGCTTTTTATGACCGGATCTTACGCCGAAAGGATCCGCTGGCCGTGTATAGAGAACGAACCGGCGCACGCAAGGCCGTAAGCTCGGCGCAAGACGGCACGCCGTCTAAACGGAAAAGCCGCCCCGCTGGGTCATCCCATCTCTCTCAAATCATACTGTACGGCGGAATCACCATCGGCCTTATTCTCATTATGCTTGCCATTCTGCTGTTTATATTTCAAGGCAGTTTGACCGGATTTTGATCTGTTTAGCCCCTGCTTTGCCCGGTGCAAGGCGGGGGTTTTTGTCCGTTATTTCAAATAGAGAAGATCGGAATGACCGCTTGTGCCAAAAGCGTTGATTTGGCCGCAAAAAGAGCAAGTCAAACAGACTTGCTCTTTTTCATTTCTATATTGTTGAATTGGCTTTTACCCCTCCCGGCGCAGCGCTTTCAGCTCCGTGCGCAGATCGTAAGGCGCGTCATAGCAGCCAAAGGTCTCCGTAGACTTGCCACCGGCAATATTGGCCAGCTGAATGCACTCTGCCACAGAGCAGCCGTGGTACACGCCAAACACCAGCCCGGCCAGGAAATTATCCCCTGCCCCGGTCTTATCCACCGGCGTGGCCTCCCCTGCCGGGAAGTGCTCCGTCTTGCCGTGAATGCGGGTAATACAGCCGTCCTTACCCACCTTAACAATGGGCTGGGCGGTGTAGTTGCACAAGGCGTCCAGCGCCGCCTGGGGGCTGTCCGTGCCGGTTAGGAGCATGGCCTCTTTGTCATTGGGGGTAAAGAAATCCGCCAACCGCAAAATGGGCAGGTGGTCCTCCAGGGTCTGCCCCTCCTCCCAGTGGGTATCGTACACGATCTTGGTGCCCTCCCGGGCCAATTCCTTCACTACATCCGGCCGCCGAGGCGCAAAGCACACATCCGCTCCGTGGAGAAAGTCATACACCTGGGCGTCCGTAAGCAAATTCTCGCCCAGCCCAGCGTCAAAGGTCATAATGGACCGATCGGAGGGAAAAGAGAACACGGAACTGAAGATCACCGGCTCCCCGTCGCCGTCATAAAAATTGTGCAGGTTCTGCACCTTGTACTTTTGCAACAGGGTCTCCGCCGTTTTGCTGAGCAAGCCCTGCCCCAAAAAGGTGCCGTACCGCACCGGAACGCCCATATTCCCCAGCCGCACCGGGGTCACGCAGGCACCCCCGCCCAGGGTCATAGAGAACCGATCCGTATAAAGCTCTTCCCCCGCTCCCGGGAACCCGGCCATGCCGGAGAAAATACAATCAATGGTCACCCGGTCAATGACAGCCACACCGTTCATTCCAAACACTCCTTTACGCACTTTTCTCTATTATACCGAACCCCCGGCCGGATTGCAAGCGCCGCCCACCCGGCGGCACAAAATCCAATGCAGTGGCACCAAAAGGCACAGAATGGGCGCCTTGCCCCATTTAAGCATACAAAAAGGCACACGCCGATCAGCGTGTGCCTTTGCAATTTTGATATGGCTTACTCAGCCTTGGCCTCTGCCTTATTGTCCTTAGTGGACTTTACATCCGCAGCGGACTGCTTGGAGAAGTCGTAGTCCTTGCCGGGGAAGATGGCGTTCAGGATAATACCGGCCAGCGCAGCCACAGCCAGCGCAGACAGGTTAATGTCGAACTGCCCGATATGGAAGCTTACACCGTCACCCAAGCCCAGTGCGCACACCAGGATTACAGCGGCGATGATGGTGTTTCTCGGCTTGGAGAAATCTACCTTATTCTCTACCACATTGCGGATACCGATGGCGGAGATCATGCCGTACAGCACAAAGGAGATACCGCCAACAATGGCTGCGGGCATAGAGTCAATCAGCGCAGCAAACTTGGGAGAGAAGGAGAACAGAATGGCGAAGTACGCAGCGATACGAATGACTCTGGGGTCATACACTTTAGACAGCGCCAGCACGCCGGTGTTCTCACCGTAAGTGGTATTGGCGGGGCCGCCGAACAACGCAGACATGGTGGTGGCCAAGCCGTCACCGGCCAAAGAACGGTGCAAACCGGGATCGGCAATATAATTCTTGCCGCAGGTGGCGCCGATGGCGGAAATATCACCGATGTGTTCCATCATGGTTGCCAGTGCGATAGGCATAATGGCAATGATGGCAGTTACGGCCTTACCGGTATCATGCACACCGCCGAACACAGTAGAGCTCCAGTGAATGGGCAGACCCACCCAGGCCGCTTCCTTAACAGAAGAAAAGTCAATAGCAAAGCTTTCCACGCCAAAGCCGTTACCGACGATACCGGCCACTGCATAGGCGCCGAGAATACCAATGAGAATGGGAATGATCTTGGCCATGCCCTTACCGAACACATTCACCACGATCACAATACCCAAAGCAATCAGCGCCAACCACCAGTTATTTTTGCAGTTGGAAATAGCGGTGGGTGCCAGGCCCAAACCGATAGCCACAATGATGGGGCCGGTTACAACCGGCGGGAAGAAACGCATCACCTTATTGATACCGATAATCTTGATGATGGTGGCCAACACCAGATACAGCAAACCGGCGCAAGCCACGCCCAAGCAGGCATAGGGCAGCATTTCCGTGTTGGCAATGGTCAGCTCGCCGTTGGCGTCCGGCAGCTTGGGCGCTACCGTGGCATAACCGCCCAAGAATGCAAAAGAGCTGCCCAGGAAAGCAGGCACCTTAAATTTGGTGAACACATGGAACAGCAGGGTACCCAGACCGGCCATCAGCAAGGTGGTGGCAATATCCAACCCGGTAATCAACGGCACCAGCACGGTGGCGCCGAACATAGCAAACATGTGCTGGAAACCCAGCAGCAGCATCCGCGGCGTACCCAGCTGGCGCGCATCGTAAATGCCCTTAGAAAAATCGACTTTGTTTTTTGACATATAAATTAAATTCCCTTCTTTTCAACAGATCACTTCTTATTTGGTGCCGAAGATACGGTCGCCGGCATCGCCCAAACCGGGAACAATGTAGCCGTTCTCGTTCAGATGATCGTCCATACCTGCGCAGAAAATATCCACATCCGGATGCGCCTTCTTCAGGGCCTCCAGACCCTCCGGCGCAGCGATAATGCACAGGAACTTTACACTGCGGGGGTGACGCTTTTTGATCTGGCCGATGGCATCAATGGCGCTGCCGCCGGTTGCCAGCATGGGATCCAGTACAAACACATCTCGCTGACCGATGTCGCCCGGCAGCTTGCAGTAATACTCTACCGGCTCCAGAGTCTCCTCGTTACGATACAGACCGATGTGACCCACACGAGCGGCGGGCACCAGGCGCAAAGCACCGTCTACCATACCCAGACCGGCACGGAGAATGGGCACAAACGCCAGCTTACGGCCGGCAAGCACCTTACAGTCGGCCACGCCGCAGGGGGTGGTCACCTGCTTGTCCTCCAGAGGCAGATCACGGGTGGCGTCATACATCATCAGCATGGCGATCTCGTTGACCAGCTCACGGAACTCCATGGTGCTGGTGTCCACATCACGCAGAATGCTCAACTTGTGCTGGATCAGCGGGTGATCCATAATGACTACTTTTCTGTCCATTGCGGTTCCTCCTAAGAATATAATAAATTATTTTTCGTAAACAGAGCGTTTCAACTGACCGATATACGGCAAGTTGCGGTAGCGCTGGTCAAAATCCAGGCCGTAGCCCACCACAAACTCGTCCGGCACACTGGTGCCCACATAATCCGCCTTTAAGTCTACCACGCGGCGCTCCGGTTTATCCAGCAAAGTAGCCACGCGAATGCTGGCCGGGTGGCGGGTACGCAGCATATCGCAAACATAGGAGAGGGTGCGCCCGCTGTCCAGAATATCCTCCACCAGCAGCACATCGTAGTCCTCCAATTCAATATCAATGTCCTTCACAATCTTGACCACGCCGCTGGAGCGGGTGTCGCCGCCGTAGCTGGACACGGCTAAAAAGTCCAGCTTACAGGGCAGCTGTATCTCACGGATCAGGTCCGCCATAAACAGCACGGAGCCTTTCAAAATACCCACCACCAACAGATTTTTGCCGGCGTAGTCCGTAGTAATCTGGGCGCCCAGACGGGCATTGATTTGGTGCAGCTCTTCTTCAGACACCAGCACCCGTTCAATATTCTCGTGCATCAGCGTTCCTCCCGGAAATAGGACAGACCGAGGGCGGCCGGTCCCTGATTTTCTTTCTTCTTGCGCATAGAGGTAACGATCAATACCAGGATCGTCACCACATAGGGCAGCATCTTAAACAGCTCCTGCTTGCTCAGATCCAGGCCGGGGATAAACAGATACACAATATACAGGAACCCGAACAGGATAGAACCGAAGATAGCCAGGTTGGGTCGCCAAATGGCGAAAATCACCAAAGCGATGGCCAGCCAGCCACGGTCACCGAAGCCGTCGTTGGACCACACGCCGCAGGCGTAGTCCATTACATAATACAGACCGCCCAGCCCGGCGATCATACTGCCGATGCAGGTAGCCATATACTTGGAGCGCTCCACATTGATACCCGCAGCGTCTGCGGTGGCCGGGTTTTCGCCCACGGCACGCAGGTGCAGGCCGCCCCGGGTGCGCTTTAAGAACACGGCGCACACAATGGCGATCACAATGGAAACATAGGCGAGAAAACCGTAGCTCAAGAACATCTCGCCAAAGGCGCCCATTTTCTCTGCAATAGGCAGATGGGCGCGGAAGTAGGTGCTGGTGCGGGTCAGGGCAACAGACGGGATGTCACTGCCGGTGAGCTGCACCATAGAGGCACCGAAAAAGTTACCGAATCCAACGCCAAAGGTGGTGATGGCCAAACCGGTTACATTCTGGTTGGCCCGCAGGGTCACGGTCAAGAAACAATACAGCAGCCCCATCAGCAGGGAGCCGAAAAGTGTGCAAATCAACGGGATCAGCACAGCCAAAAACGGATTAAGCTCCGTTACATGCTGCTCATACAGAAACGAGCCGATCACGCCGCTGATACCGCCCACATACATAATACCGGGAATACCCAGGTTCAGGTTGCCGGATTTCTCCGTCAAGATCTCGCCGGTGGCGCCGAACAGAATCGGCACGCCCTGCATCACGGCACGCTGGAACAGCGTGACCCAAGTCGCTAAACTAAACATCAGGCGGCCTCCTTCCGATTGCGGCGGAACTTCAGCTCATAATTGATAAAGAACTCGCTGCCGATAATAAAGAACAGGATAATACCTGTAATAATGTCTGAGAACGATTGGTCCAGCATAAAAACGGTAGAGATCTCGTCTGCGCCCTTTTGCAGGAACACCAGCAAGAACGAGGTGAGGATCATATACGCCGGACTGAACTTGGCCAGCCAAGACACCATAATGGCAGTAAAGCCCCGGTTGTCTGCGGTGGTGGTGGTAATGGTGTGATCCGTGCCGCCCACCAACAGCAGGCCGGCAATGCCGCACACGGCGCCGGACAGGGCCATGGTGCGCAGAATCACTTTCTTAACATTGATACCGATATAGCGGGCGGTATTTACACTCTCGCCCACCACGGAGATCTCATAACCGTGCTTGCTGTACTTTAAGTAAATCGACATAAAGACGGTCAGCGCCAGCACAATGAGAATATTCAGCAAATAGTCGTGCTCGCCAAGCACCGGCAGCCAACCGGCGCGGGTGGTCTGGTTGATAATACCGATCTTGCCGGAGCCCTTGGGCACCTCCCAGCGAATGACGAAATACGCCACCAGCTGAATAGCCACATAGTTCATCATCAGGGTGAATAAGGTCTCGTTGGTATTATACTGCGCCTTAAAAAATGCGGGAATCAGCGCCCAAATGGCACCGGCCAGCATACTGGCTACGATCATCGTCAATATCAGCAGCGCATTGGGGATCTTGCCACCCAGGCAGATCATACACGCCGCCGTTGCCAGACCGCCGATCAGCACCTGACCCTCGCCGCCGATGTTCCAAAACCGCATTTTGAACGCAGGGGTCAACGCCAGGGACACGCACAACAGCATAGCCAAACTTTGCAGCAGGTTCCATATCCGGCGGGGGGTGCTAAAGGCACCACGGAACATGGTGGCATACACCTGGAACGGATTTTCATGGGTCAAAAACACAGTCAGCGCCGCACATGCCACCAGCGCCAGTACAATGGCACCGATGCGAATGGCCCAGGACAGATACCAGGGCAGTGCCGCCCGCTTGGCAATGTGAAAGAGCGGCTCTTTGGTCTTGTTCTTATGCATGGGTCTCGCCCTCCTCCTTCACACGCTTGGTCATCAGGATACCCAGCTCCTCCTTGGTGGCGGACGGACCGTCCACAATGCCGGTAATCCGGCCGGAGTTCAGTACCATAATGCGGTCACACAGTTCCACCAGCACATCCAGATCCTCGCCCACGAAGATCACGGACACACCGCTTTCCTTCTGCTTTTGCAGCAGATTATAGATCATATAAGAGGAGTTGATGTCCAACCCGCGCACGGGATAGGCCACCATCAGCACCGTGGGGTGCTGGGCGATCTCTCGGCCCACCAACACCTTTTGCACATTACCGCCGGACAGGCGGCGCACCGGGGTGTTGGCATCCGGGGTGACAATCTCCAGACTTTTAATGATATTCTCCGCCAGGTCCTTAGGACGCTTACGCTCCAGAAAAGCCGTATGGCCGCGCTTGTAGCTGCGCAGCATCATGTTGTCCACAATATCCATATTGCCCACCAGGCCCATACCCAGTCGGTCCTCCGGCACAAAGGACAAAGCGATACCCAAACTGCGAATGGCCTTGGGGCTTTTGCCTACCAGGTTCACCGCCTGGCCGTCTGCCGGCTTATACACAATGCTGGAGCCTTTTTCACTGGCTTGTAAACCGGCAATGGCCTCCAGCAGCTCCTTTTGGCCGCAGCCGGAGATACCGGCTATGCCCAGGATCTCGCCGCCGTTGGCGGTAAAGTTTACATCCTCCAGCACATGGGCACCCTCTTTGTTGCGCACGGTCAGGTGCTCCACTCGCAGCCGCTCCTGTGGGTCCTTGGGCGCGGTACGCTCAATGTGCAAATCAATTTTTTCGCCCACCATCATTTCGGTCAGGGACTGCTCCGTGGCGTCCTTGGTAGCTACATTGCCCACATTCTTGCCCTTGCGCAAAATCACCACCCGGTCGGAAATTTCCAGTACCTCATGAAGTTTATGGGTGATGATAATAATGGACTTGCCGTCCTCCCGCATACGCCGCAACACATCAAACAGCCGCCGGGTCTCCTGCGGGGTCAATACAGCGGTTGGCTCGTCCAAAATCAGAATATTGGCGCCGCGATACAGCACCTTTATAATCTCGACCGTCTGCTTCTCAGAAACAGACATCTCGTATATTTTCTTTTTCAAATCCACGGCAAAGCCGTAACGCTCGGTGATCTGCCGCACTTTTTTCTCAGCCTCAGCCAAGTTAAATTTTTCTTCATCGTGCATGCCCAGCACGATATTTTCCGTGGCCGTAAACACATCCACTAGCTTAAAATGCTGGTGGATCATACCAATATTGTACTTAAATGCGTCTTTGGGAGAGCGGATCACCACTTCTTCCCCGTTGACAAAGATCTGCCCGGCATCCGGAAAATAAATACCGGCCAGCATATTCATTAAGGTGGTCTTGCCGCTGCCGTTCTCACCCAGGACAGAGAGGATCTCGCCCTTCTCTACCGTCAGGGAGCAGTCGGAATTGGCAACGATGGAGCCGAATGTTTTGGTAATCCCCTTCAGCTCAACAGCAGGTACGCCCATGGTCTACCTCCGCAAAATAAAGTTCCTATATACAACACTACCGTGACCGCAAAAATTGCGGTCACGGGTGTTTGTAAACTGTGCTGTTTTAGATTACTGCTTCTTGTCCAGCAGCTTGATGCCGTCGATCTGCACATCAAAGTAGGGGGCAGAACGAGCGGTAGACTCAGCGAAGTAGCCGTCCTTAACGACCTCGGTGTCCGGGGTATACTTGGCATCGGTGTCTACATCCGCCTTATAGGAATCCAGCTTCTTGCCGTTTACGGTGAAGGCAGAGGTGTCAAACACATGAAGAGAACCGTCTTCCAGCTTCTTCTTGGCGGCGTCAATGGCCTCCTGGGTGCCGGCAGCGGCAGCCTTGGTGTTTACATCGGTCAGTTCCACAGAGCCGGTGGACAGAGTACCGGTCCAGTCCGCGTCAATGGTCTTGCCCTCAGCCACGCATTTGATGGCATACTCATAGTACGGCTCCCAGTTGATACGGGAAGATACGATGAAGGTGTTGGGGCAAGCGGAGATGGTGCTACCGTTGTAAGACACATTGGGAACACCGGCGGACTCACAAGCAGTGGGTGCGCCCATAGAGTCGGCGTGCTGGCTGATCAGCTTGCAGCCGTCCTTGATCAGTTTGTTGGCAGCTTCCTTCTCGGCAGCCTCGTCGTACCAAGAACCGGTAAAGGTGACTTCCATGGTAACGGAGGGGCATACGGAGCGTGCGCCCAGGAAGAAGGAGGTGTAGCCGGAGATCACCTCAGCATAGGTGAAGGCGCCTACATAGCCCATCTTGGCCTCGTCCTTTTTGAACTCGCCCTTCTCGATCATCTCGTTGAGCTTCATACCGGCGGCAATCCCTGCCAGGTAACGGCCCTCATAGATGGAGGCAAAAGCGTTGTGGTAGTTGGCCAGACCCTCGGTGTGAGCTCTGGTGCCGGTGGAGTGGCAGAACTGCACATTGGGGTACTTCTTGGCAGCCTCAATGATGTAAGGCTCGTGACCGAAGCTGTCTGCAAAGATAATGTTGCAGCCCTGCTCCGCCAGGTCTACTGCTGCGTCATAAGCTTCCTGACCCTCCGGGATCTGGGTCTTGTACAGCTTCTGCGCGCCGGTGATGCCCAGCTTCTCGCAGGCAGCGTCCGCAGCCTTAATAAAGTTCAGGTCATAGGTAGAGTTCTTGTCGTGCAGGAAGATGAAGCCAACCTTCAATTTGCTGGTTGCAGAATTGGTGGTGTCTTCTTTCTTCTTGGTGTCGCCGCTGTTAGAAGAGCAGGCGGTGAATACGCCTACAACGAACAGGACACTGAGAAGAACTGCAAGTACTTTTTTTGCCATTTTCATTCTCGATTCCTCCGAAAAAAATATTTATTATCAGAGCGCACGCTCAAATAACCGCTTTAATCCCGAAAACAGATCTGCCCGGTGGTATGGTCCATGGACTCCACGATGGCCAGGGACTCCACCCGAACACCCTCGGCACGCAGCTGATCGCCGCCGTGCTGGTAGCCCTTCTCGATCACGGTGCCGCAGCCCACCAGGGTGGCGCCGCTTTGGTGCACCAGGTCGATGAGCCCCCGCAGGGCATTGCCCACCGCCAGGAAGTCGTCTACGATCAACACCCGATCCTCCGGGGTCAAAAACCGCTTGGACACCATTACATCATAGGTGGTGCCGTGAGTAAAGGACGCCACCTGGGTCTTATATACATCGCCGGCAATGTTCTTGGTCTTGCTCTTTTTGGCAAAGACCAAGGGGCAGGCGAACTCCAGCGCTACCACGCTGCCCACGGCAATGCCGGAGGCCTCAATGGTGAGAATTTTGTTCACCCCGGCGTCCTTATAAAGACGGTGGAACTCCCGCCCCACCTCTTTCATAAACGGAAAGTCGATCTGGTGGTTCAAAAAGCAATCCACCTTAAGAATATTACCTTCATAGACCTCGCCCTCGGCGAGAATTTTCTTTTTTAATGCTTCCATCCTAAAATCCTTGTCGAAACAGAAATAAAATGATAGAATTATGATAATACGAAAGCCCCCGATTTGCAAGGTTGATTTGTATGTTGACACCAAATTTTAACTTTTTTTGCAAATCGGCGAATTTATGCTATAATTATTTAGTAAATTTCAACAAGGGAATAGGCGTTCGCCTGCAAATTTATGAGAAAAAAAGAAAAATCTACCTTTCGCAAAATCGAACATCACCGCACAGAGACCTTCTTTCTCATTGTGCGCGGGCTGGAAGTGGGCGTGGTTGCCGGTTTGGTGTCCGCTCTCTACCGCTTTCTGCTCAGCAAAGCGGAAAGCGCCAACCATGCGGTACTCACCGCCATTGCCGGCAAGCCGCTGTACATTGCACTGTTCTTAGCGGCACTGGCGGGGATCGGCTACCTGGTCTCTCAGCTGGTGCGATGGCAGCCTCTGTCGTCCTCCAGCGGTATTCCCCAAATCACCGGAGAAATTCGCGGTCACCTGGACGCCCCCTGGTGGCAAGTGCTGTTGGCGAAGATCGCCGGCGGCACCCTGTCCATTCTCAGCGGACTGAGCCTGGGGCGCGAAGGTCCCAGTATTCAGCTGGGTGGTATGGCGGCCAAAGGAGTTGCCAAGGTTACCAAGGCGGACAAAACCACGCAGCTGCGCATGATCAGCTGCGGCGGCGGTGCCGGACTGGCAGCGGCATTTAACGCCCCGCTGGCGGGCATGATGTTCACCCTGGAGGAGATTCACAAAACCCTGGACGGCAACATTCTGTGCATGGGCATTGTGTCTACCATTACGGCAGACTATATCTCCAAGCTGTTTTTCGGTCAAAACACGGTGTTCCACTACACCACCGCCGACATTCCGTTAAAGAGCTACTGGATCCTGCTGCTATTAGGGATCGTGCTGGGACTGGCCGGCGTGGGCTACAATGCCCTCATGTTGCTGGGCCAAAAATGGATCGGCAAGATCAAAGCACCGGTGCGTATGATGCTGGTTTTCGTTTGCAGCGGCGTGCTGGGGCTGTTCGTGCCCCAACTGCTGGGCGGAGGCCACACCATGGTGACCCTGCTGTTGCAAGAGCACCCTACCATTAAAATTCTGATTTTACTGCTGCTGGGCAAATTTCTTTTTTCCCTGCTGTCCTTTGCCTCCGGCGCACCGGGTGGTATCTTCTTCCCGCTGCTGATTCTGGGGACTTACCTGGGCGCCATCTATGCCGAGGCGGCCATTGCCTGGTTTGGGCTGGCGCCGGAGCTGTGGCAGGAGCTGGTGGTGGTGTCTATGGCCGGGTTCTTTGCCGCCATTGTGCGTGCGCCCATGACCGGCATTATCCTGGTATTTGAAATGACCGGCAACCTGGACAGTCTGCTGCCGCTGGCAGTGGTGAGCCTGACCAGCTACACGCTGGCAGATCTGCTGGGCAGCACGCCCATTTACACTGCGCTGCTGGAAAATCTGTTGCGCCCGGAGGACAAGGCGGCAGCGCGCCGCAACCGTCCCGGAGAAAAGGTGCTCAAGACCTATGTGCTCCCCCTGGGCAGTGCTCTGGACGGCAAGTGCATTAAAGACATTGACTGGGGCCGCCACTGCCTGATCGTCAGCATTGAGCGGGGTGACACTGCCGTGACCCCTAAGGGCGACACCACCCTCCACGCAGGCGACACGCTGGTGGTGATGGTGAGCCAGCGGCGCTTTGCCCGAGACAATGACCGGCTGGAAGCGCTGATCGACCCCAAATCGTAACCCCATCGGCCGGTGCCGACACAGATAAATTGCATCTAAGAACGCATACAGGAGTGAACATTATGGAAAACCGCATTTGGCTCAAAGGCGACACCCACCTGCACACCTGCAACAGCGATGGCAAGCTGACCCCCGGTCAGCTGGTAGAAGCGTGCCAACAGGCAGGGCTGGACTACGCCATTATCACCGACCACAACTACAACACCGTAAAGGCCAGCTATACGGACAAAAATTTGCTGGTCATGCAGGGGCAGGAGATCACCGACGACCTGGGTCACATCAATGTTTGGGGCAAAAAGGTGCCCCAAGATCCGCCGTATATCTTAAAAACCGTAGAGGACTATGACGCAGTGCTGGCGCCTTGCCGGGAGGCAGGGGCCACCATCTCCGTCAATCACCCGTTTTGCTCTATGTGCGGGTTCCACATGGATCTGGAGCACTTCCACTTTGACTGCGTGGAAGTGTGGAACACCATTCAGCACTCGGATAATATTAAAAATATGAACTGGTGGCACAACCAGCTGCTGCAAGGCAACCACATTGCAGCGGTGGGCGGCTCTGACTTTCACAAGGACATTGGCCCGCTGAAGCTGCTGGCCAACCCCACCACCATTGTGCACACCACCGCCAAAACAGAGGAAGCTGTTTTGCAGGCACTGCGAGAGGGTCGCTCCGTGGTAACCAACAAACCAGGCACCAGTATGATCTACCTGACCGTAGGGGACGCCAATGTGGGCGACACGGTGTCCTACGCGCCCGGCCTAACCGGCAAGGTGGCGGTAACAAAGTTCAAAAAAGGCCACACCATCAAAGTGTTTAACAACAACGATGTGATCCTGGAACACACCGCCGCACAAAACAGCGACCGGATGGAACTGGATTTTGAAATTCGGCAGCCGGGCTTTATTCGGGCAGAAATCGACTACACCTTCCGCCCGGTCATGCGGGCTCTGTACCACACGGTGGAGGAAAAATACCTCCACGCGGATGTGGCCGATCTGCCGCCATTTTTCTGGGCGTTCACCAACCCCATTTGGATCCGCTGATGGAGGGCGTGCATATTACCCGCTCCCGGCGCAAAAGCATAGAGTTGTCCATTGACGATAATCTGCAAATCGCCGTAAAAGCGCCCCTGTGGGTCACGGATCGAGCCATTGAGCACTTTATCGCCCAAAAGGCGGACTGGATCAGCCGACAAAAAGCCGCCAAGGCCGCCTACTTACAGGCACATCCGCCCTTAACGGAAGCGGAAGTGGAAGCGCTGCGCCGCCGAGCCAAGGCGGAACTGCCGCCCCGGGTGGCCTATTACAGCCAAATCTTGGGCGTAACCCCCACCGGGATCAAGATAACAAGTGCAAAAAAGCGCTTTGGCTCCTGCAACGGGAAGAACAGCATCTGCTTTTCCCTCTACCTGATGCAGTACCCACAGGCAGCCATAGACTATGTGGTGGTGCACGAGTTGTGTCACATTCGCCACCACGACCACTCCCCTGCCTTTTACCGGCTGGTGGAAAGCGTGCTGCCGGACTACAAAGAGCGGGAGCGCCTGCTGCGCCGCTAAAAGCAAAGAAGCACCGTAACGAAAACCGTTACGGTGCCTTTTTATTCTGTATAAATGGGAGAAGTGATGGCCAGAGCCTGCTTTTCGCCCCCAACGGTACCCCACAACTCGCAAATGTACCAGTGTCCCGGCTCCAGGGTCAGCCGGGCGTGGCGCTCGGTGACCGCCGTCTCCAGCACACACTTGTTGCCATTCGTAATAATGCGAATGGTGTCGTAGCTTACCGGCTCGTCGCTCTCGTCCTTACGCCGGGCGTGCAGATCCGTAAAAAAGCTGAAGATTACCCGCCCTCGCTTGAGAGTGTCGCCAATGCCGTAAGTTTCGCCCCAACGGTGCACCCGAAAGAAGAATTTGGCGCCGAAGCTAACCACCGTGCGCCCGGCGCGGATGGCCTCCAACGCACAGGCTGCCGTGGGTTCTTCCATATTCAAATAGGTAACCCCAAAGTGCCGATCCGACTGGCGGTGCCAGTCCCGACCGTAGGTGATGGGCAGATGATAGCCCTTGTCCAGCAGAGACTTCCACAGCTCCGTTGCCGGGACGTTTTCGCCGTTGTCCGGGCCAAAAGCATCGTGCCATACCTCCAGGTAATCCACCCGGTTCCAGTCCTGCACATCAAAGGCCCAGCGCCCGCCGGTACAGATAGGCGAGCCCAACTGAAACGGATGGGCCACGCCGCACAGGCCGCCGGCCGCGTGCACCTGATCGATCTTGTCGTCTATATTGGCAGGCACTGCATCCCGCCAGTCCACAAAGTCCCTGGCGCCCAGCACCAGCATGTGGCCAAAAAAGGTGGTCCACTCAATGCCCGGCACAGCGGGGGTGATGCTGTCATCCAGCTCCCCGTGACCGGAGACAGTGTTGTGGTCGGTCAAAGCGATCAACGCCAGGTGGTCATCATACGCACGGCGCAGCAGTTCCGCCACAGAAAAGCTCCCATCGGAATGGACGCTGTGGCAGTGAAGTTCGCAAGGCAAATAACTCATTCCGTTTCCTCCCCGATCACACGCACACGGCAAGTCACCGGACACAGCACACAATGGGCGCTGAGCACGGCCTGCCACTGCCCCGGGCGCAATTCGCCGGGCAAAAAGCCGGGCGACGCACTCTCTGCCGTCAGTCGATGGCACTGCTCGGTGGCTCGCCGATGGGCAGCGCCTCGATAACCCGCCGGGTCATCCAAAGACAGGGTGACTAAATTATACACCGGCAAATAGGCATACGGATCCTTTTGCACCACCGCCCGAGCATACCGGGCCAGCGCAGCCTTTACCGCCTCTACCGCCACCGGCTCCGGTGGGGTGGGCGGATCGTAAGTAAATTCCACCTGCAAGGCTGTCAGCCCGGGCGGAACGGAAAAAGACAAAGCCACATTGGTCTTGTCCGCCTGCGGGTTCAGCACCCGCGTCTCATCAAAAAGCACCATATACAGCGCCCCCTCTTCCCCTTGATTATAACCGATACCGCAGAAATTTGCAATTCCTGTCAAAAGATGTTAAAATAAAGGCGGTGATAACAATGGGAATTGATCTAAAAAATTGGATGCAGAACCTGCCGGACGGCAGCGATCTACTGGCGCTGAACCTGTGCGGCACCCACGACTGCGTGACCCAACACATTCGACTGCCCCACTTCTTTTGCTGCCAAGACCTAACCATCTATGAGCAGCTGCTTCTGGGGGTGCGCGCGCTGGATATCCGCGTGCGGGCGGACGGCAAGTGCCTAACCATGGTGCACGGCATATTCCCCGCCTACAACCACTCCTGCCACCGAGCCAACCTGATGGATATGGGCGATGTGCTGTCCCAGTGCTACCGCTTTTTAGACGAATGCCCGGGCGAGGCAGTGGTGTTTCAGTTTAAAAACGACAACGGCAAAGAGAACGAGCAGTGCTTCGACAACCTATTTTATACCTATATCAAGGGCAAAGAGCCTTATTGGTACTTAGAGGATCGGGTACCCACCTTGGGCGCCGCCCGCGGCAAGCTGGTGCTGATCCGTCGGTGCAAAATGGAGCCTAAGCCGGACTTTACCCGCCACAACACCGGCATTGACTTTTCCACCTGGGTGGAACAGCCGGAGGTGATTCCCACGGCGCTGCCCCTGTGTACCGGCACGGCAGACTTTATTATACAGGATCGGTTCAAATACAAGCCCAAGCCCCGCTGGGCCCAGGTGATCCGGCCGTTCTTAGAGCAGCGCACAGCCTTTGGCGGGCAGTATGTGATCAACTACCTGTCCACCGCCGGTGGGCTGAAAGGACCACGGCGCAATGCCAAATATATCAACGCCAAATTTATGGACTATCCGCTGAAAAAGGGCGTGTACTACGGCACCACCTATGTGGACTTTCCCTCTCGGGAGCAGGTGCTGAAGATCGTAGAAACCAATTTTGAATAAGCGCACACAAAAGCGCACGACCATACAGGGTCGTGCGCTTTTTCATTTTATGTTCTCTTTTATTTCTCCGTAGGCAGGGGCAGGTTTTGCAGCTTTTGCACCTCGCCGTCCGTTTTGCCCTCCGGGGTGTCCCGATAATACTGGGTAAAGGGCCGGAAGCGGCTTTTCTCTTCCCAAATGCGCTTGGCGGTAGGCGCCCAGGCGGCAGCATAAGCATCGCACTTGGCACACAGCGCCTCGGCGCTCTCCGGAGCCAGGAAGTTGGTGGACTTGGCACCGGTTTGGCTGACGATCCGCCGCAGAGCCGCCGGGTTTTCCAGCATAGGACAGGGCCGCAGCATATTGTTATTAAATGGCTGACCCTTGTAATATTCGTAAAACAGCGGCGACTGCAAGCATTCTTTAATGCTCTTTTGCCGAATATTGGAGTCGCTGTAATGGATAAACACACAAGGCTCCGCGTCACCCTCGGAATTGATGTGAAAGTAGTTGCGCCCACCGGCAATGCAGCCGCCTACAAACTCCGCGTCGTTTTGGAAATCCACGGTAAAGATAGGCTTGCCGTTCTTGCCGTCCCGCTTCTCTCGAATGGTGCGGTACACATGCTCCCGCTGCTCCGGGGAGAGCAGCAAATTCTGATCTGCGTCGCTGCCCACCGGCATATAGTGGAAGTACCAGGCATAGCGGGCACCGGCCTCAATAAGGGTGTCATAAAAGGCGTCGGAAGTGACCGCTTCGCAGTTTTGCGATGTGTAGCAGACGGACACGCCAAACAGACAGCCGTGCTTTTTGAGCAGTGCCATGGCCGCCATCGTGTCCCGATAGGAGCCTGCGCCCCGGCGGGCATCCGTGGTCTCTTCGCTGCCCTCTACGGACAGAGCCAGTGCCAAATTGCCGCAGGCCTTCATATCCTCACAAAAGGCATCATCCACCAGCGTGCCGTTGGTGAAGGTCAAAAACAGGCAGTCCGGGTTCTCCTTTGCTACCGTTATAATATCCGCCTTGCGGATCAGCGGCTCGCCGCCGGTGTACATAAAGAAATGGGTACCCAGTGCCTTGCACTCCCGCACAATGCGACGCATTTCGTCCAAGGTCAGGTTGGACTTATGGCCGTATTCCGCCGCCCAGCAGCCCTTGCAATGGCGATTGCAGGCACTGGTGGGATCCATCAGCACCACCCAGGGAATGTTGCAGTGCTCCTTCTCCCGGTTGGCACGCAGAGCCTTGGTTCCAAAGTAGCCCAGATCAATGGCAAAGGTCAGCGCAATGCGGCGAAACAGAGCCGGGTCCACCTCGTCCAGCCCGCGAAACAGGAATTGGTGCCACACATTGTCCTCATTCTCAATAATCTCAATGGGCTTGGTAAAAGTGCTGGGGGGGAACATTTTGCCGGCCACCAGCTTGCCAACCTTCACCAGCTTCACCAAATTGCGGCGGGGGTTCTTGTACACATAGCGCAGCAGACGGTCGCCTACTGCGTATAAAATTTTTCTGTTCATAGCTTCACCTCAAGCGCCGCTTACATACGCTCCGGCACGCTGATCTTCAGCATAGTAAGTACATTGCGAATGGTATTCTTTACGGCGGTGCACAAATACAGCCGCGCCTGCATCAGCCCCTCATCCTCTACCATGACCCGCTGGGCATTGTAGAATTTGTGGAACAGGGTGGCCAGGTCGATCACATAGTGGGTGATCTTGGCCGGGTCGTAGGTCTTGGCTGCCGTGACCACATCGTCGGTGAGGGCGGCCAAGTGGCGGATCAACTCCCGCTCCTCCGGCGCCGTCAGCTGCTCCAACTCCGCGGTAGTGGGGGTGCGCAGGGTCACGCCTTCCTCTGCCGCCTTGCGCAAAATAGAGCAAATGCGGGCATGGGCGTACTGCACATAGTACACCGGGTTCTCATTAGAGGTGCTGGCTGCCAGCTCCAGGTCAAAATCGAAGTGGGAGTTTGGCTCTCGCAGGTTAAAGAAGAAGCGGGCCGCGTCAATGGGCACTTCCTCCAGCAAGGTATTCAAAGTAATCGCCTTGCCGGAACGCTTAGACAGCTTAATGGTCTCGCCGTCCCGCACCAGACGCACCATCTGCATAATCACACAATCCAAACGGTCTGCGTCCAGCCCCAGGGCGGTGAGTGCCGCCTTCATCCGCGGCACATAGCCATGGTGATCCGCACCCAGCACATCCACGGCCTTATCATAGCCGCGAGTCACCAGCTTATTATAATGATAAGCAATATCCGGCACAATATAAGTGGGAATGCCGTTGGCACGCACCAGCACAATGTCCTTGTCGTTGCCGAATGCACTGGCCTTGAACCACAAGGCGCCGTCCTGCTCATAGGTAACGCCCTTTTCTTTCAATGCGTCAATCACCCGCTGCACAGAGCCGTCCTCATGGAGGGAGGACTCCTTGAACCAGCGGTCATACTGAATGCGGTAGGCGCCCAGGTCTCGCTCCAGCCCGGCAATGTTCTTGGGCAGAGCGTAATCCACCAGCGCCTTGCGCCGCTCCTCTGCGGGCGCGTTCACATACCGGTCGCCGTATTCCTTGATGAAATTCTCGGCGTGCTCCACAATGTCCACGCCCTTGTAGGCGTCCTCCGGCAGCTCCACCGCCGGGTCATAATGCTGCAAATAGCGCACTTCCAGGGAAGTGGCAAACTTCTCAATCTGATTGCCGGCGTCGTTCACATAAAACTCCCGCTGCACATCATATCCGGCCCAATCCAGCACCGCTGCCAGGCAGTCGCCGATCGCGCCGCCCCGGGCGTTGCCGATGTGCATAGGCCCGGTGGGATTGGCAGAGACGAACTCCACCAGCACACGCTTGCCCTTGCCGTAATCCGAGCGGCCGTAATTCTCGCCCTGCGCCATCAAATCCTCCAGCACAGCGGCATAAAACCGGTTGCCCAGGAAGAAATTGATAAAGCCGGGACCGGCGATCTCTGCCCGGTCAAACACAGTATCTGCCAGATCCAGTCGATCCACAATGGCCTGGGCGATCACCCGGGGCGCCTTGTGGAATGCCTTGGCACCGGCCATGGCCACATTGGTGGAGTAGTCGCCGTTTTGGCGCTCCTTGGGCACTTCGATAATAAAGGCAGGCAGGGGTGCCTCGTCCAACACACCGTCCGCCACGGCACGACCCAAAGCGTCCATAATTTTCTCTTTTAATTCCAATTCCGTTTGCTTAACCAATTTAGACATGGCTCATTCTCCTTGCGACCCGGTGATCCGGTAGTCAATTTTCAGTTGATTTTTAGAGGCCAAAGTGCCGTTAATATCAATTTCATAACGCAGCTGCACCCGGCCGTCGGCGGCATTCTCCTGAATTTCCACCGCCTTGCCGTAAATGCCCATGAGCACATCGCCGTAAGGCGTGCCGTAGCGGCACAAATTCCGCTGCCCTCTGGCAATGGTCAGACAAGAGCCATAGGCGCCGGTGCGCAGAATCTCCGCCTCCGTTTGATCCCGGCGCAGGCGCACCTGCACATAAATAGGCTCCTCCGGCGGCTCCTGCTGCTCCGTGTAGCGAAACACCAGTGTCTCCGGCTCCGTTTGCAGCGTACCCACGGTGGTCAGCTCAATCTTGTCGCTGTCGCCGTTCAGCCGCTGGGTGCCCACAATCTCCAGTACCACATCCCGGGTGTCCGTCTGCTTCTCCGTCATACGGCACCCCGTTCCAGCGCGTAGGCCACCAGCCGATCAATCAGCTCGCTGTACGGCACACCCACCGCCTCAAACAGCTTGGGATACATACTGATAGGGGTTTGACCGGGAATGGTGTTGATCTCATTGAGCAGCACCTGCTCCCCGTCGTAAGTCACAAAGAAATCCACACGGCTCAGGCCCTCACAGCCCATGGCTCCGTAGGCACGCAAAGCAGCCGCACGCACTTCTTCCAGCTTTTCCGGACTTAGATCCGCCGGAATATGCAGCTCACTTTGGGGATTATTATACTTAGCGTCAAAATCATAAAAGTCCGCAGCAGCCACGATCTCGCCTACCTGGGCGGCAATGGGGGTATCGTTGCCCATGACGGCACACTCTACCTCGTGGCCCACAACACACGCTTCCAGCACTGCTTTTTTATCCTCAGCAAAGGCCACTTCCATACCGCGCACCAGGCTCTCCCGATCCGTAGCCTTGGTAATGCCCACAGAGGAACCGGCGTTGGCAGGCTTTACAAAAATCGGATAGCCCAGCTTCTCCTCCGCCGCTTGCAGGCAGCCCTCTCGGTCGCTGTCGTAAGCAAAGCGGGTGTAGGCGCACCACTTGGCCTGGGCAATGCCCACTGCGTCTGCCACGGCGTTGGTCACCGCCTTATCCATACACACACCGGAGGCGGTCGCATCGCACCCTACAAAGGGAATGCCCGCCAGTTGCAGCAGTCCCTGAACGGTGCCGTCCTCGCCGTTCTTGCCGTGTAGCACCGGGAACACTGCGTCCAAACGAATGGTATCGCCCTTAGCGGTCACCACACCGTGCACGCTTCGATCCGGGCTGATCCAGGCAGGCACCAAGCTGGGGGAAGTGAGCCACCGGTCCTCCGGCAGCAAGTCAATATCATCATCAAACAGGAACCAACGCCCCTCTTTGGTGATTCCCAGCAAAACCAGGTTATATTTTTCTTTGTCAATGGCAGAGAGAATTCCCTTTGCCGATACGGTGCTGATGTCGTGCTCGGAGGACACGCCGCCGAACAACACACCCAATGTGATTTTATTCATGCAAAACTGCTCCTAAGTCAAAATTGATTATAATATTGTACCACAGAAGATACGCCGGCGCAACCGTCATCTTCTATTAAAATCTATGCCTTTTTAGAAAAAATATCGGCAAAACCAACCACCCTCTACCCAACTTCATAAAAAAGCGTGACAAAGGGGGCAAAAAATGCTATAATACTTTGCACCAAGTAAAAATGACCGAGTAAGGAGTGCCCATATGGAACTGAACCAGGCTTTTGCAACGCTGGAAAAGCAGCTTGCCGCCATCAATACCGAATTGCACTTTAACCGCGAGGCAGGCGCGGAGGACGCCCTGACCTTTGCCGGTGATAACGGGCTGTACCGCCTGCATTATGTAGCAGACAAGCAGCTGCTGGAATTTGACTGCGCCTATGAGAAAGAAAACCCCCAGTGGAGCACCGTCTCCCGTTCGCTGTTTGAACTGGACGCATTGGACGACCGCGATGTAAAGTCCGTAGCCAACGAGGTAAGTGAGGAAGTGCGCTCCCTCTTTGCTAAGAAGAAAAAGGCAGACCTGGACAAGATCAAAATGCCCAAGGCCGTATCCCGCTCCAAGGCCAAGAACGGTGTTGTCAGCTACGATGTGGACTCTCTGGCCAACCGCTTTGGCGTGCTGTACCCGGATATGAAAGACGAGATCAAGCGCAATATTGCCACCTACGGCGAGTTTCTGCCGGAGACCTTCTTTACCAAATACGGTACGCCCCGGGTGCTGGAAGTGATGCGCTCCGGCCGGGAGGCAGATATTAAAAAGCTGTTTAAGGCGCTGGGCGAGATCTACGAGGACGGTACCAACGAGGTGCAGGACATTATCGGCGTGACCATTTTGGGCGAGATGAAGAATGATCCGCAGCTGATGGAGATCGCCGACCGGTATATGACCGAGTATATGGCCGGCCCGGTGCACGAGATCAACAAGCTCACCGCCAAAAACAACCGCTGGACCAAGAAGCTGAAGAACCCGCCCCCCTATAAGCCGAAAAAGCAGAACAATATGCTGCAAAACGCCCTGAACCAGCAGCAGAAATAAAGAATACAAAAATAAAGAATAATTCATGAGAGCACCCGCAGGGTGCTCTTTTTTATGTTTACATTACGGTGCGGCGGGAGCAAGCCCCCGCCCTACGAATTTATCACAGATCCGCCACAGGCAATATGGAGTCAGTGTCAACGATGTAGGGGCCGATGCCAATATCGGACCGCACACTTTTATCTGCCCGCATTTTAGAATACACCTGCCAAATACTGCACACCTGTCCTGCAATTCAGCCAACATTGGCTGCAATTTGTACAATATCGTTAACAACTTATCAATCTATCGGCTTTTTTTACAAAAATCAGCGGTTTTGCTTGACAAAAAGATGAACAGCCGTATAATGGTATGTACACGATTTGAAATCCAAAGGAGATATTGACTATGGCAAGAGTATGGAATTTTAGCGCAGGACCGTCCACCCTGCCGGAGCAGGTGTTACAAACCGCAGCCGCCGAAATGATGGACTATCAAGGCAGCGGCCAATCCGTTATGGAGATGAGCCACCGCTCCAAGACCTTTGACAAGATCATCAAAGACGCCGAGGCACTGATGCGGGAGCTGTACCAGGTGCCGGACAACTACAAGGTGCTCTTTTTGCAGGGCGGCGCTTCCGCCCAATTCTCTGCCATTCCGCTGAACTTTATGAACGGCAGCGGCAAGGCGGACTATATCATCACCGGCCAGTGGGCCAAGAAAGCCTATCAGGAGGCCCAGAAGTACGGCGATGTGCAGGCGGTGGCCTCCTCTGCGGACAAAACCTTTAGCTATATTCCCAAGACCGCAGCCGCCGACTTCCGGGACGATGCGGACTATGTGTATATTTGTATGAACAACACCATTTACGGCACGGTATATAAGGAGCTGCCGCCGGTGGGTGACAAGGTGCTCATCGCCGATGTGTCCTCCTGTGCTCTGTCCCAACCGCTGGACATCAGCAAATTCGGCATGGTGTACTTCGGCGCCCAAAAGAATGTGGCTCCCGCCGGACTGGTAGTGGCCATTATCCGGGAGGATCTGCTGGGCAACGCACGCCCCACCACCCCGGTGATGATGAACTATCAGGTACAGGCAGACGCGGACTCCCTTTACAACACGCCCCCCTGCTGGTGCATTTATATCTGCAAACTGGTACTGGAGTGGATCAAAGCGCTGGGCGGCCTGGAAGCAATGGAAAAGCGCAACCGGGAAAAGGCAAAGCTGCTGTATGACTTTCTGGATAACTCCAAGCTGTTCCACGGCACCGTGGTGCCGGAGGACCGCTCCCTGATGAATGTACCCTTTGTCACCGGCAACGCCGATCTGGACGCCAAATTTGTTAAAGAAGCAGAAGCCGCCGGGCTGGTAAATCTGAAAGGGCACCGTACCGTGGGCGGTATGCGCGCCTCTATCTATAACGCCATGCCTTTAGAGGGCGTACAGGCGCTGGTGACCTTTATGCAAAAGTTTGAGGAGGAGAACTGCTGATGTTTCATATTCAGACCTTAAATAAAATTTCGCCGGTGGGGCTGAACAAATTTGACCCTGCCAACTACACCGTGGACGCACCGGAAACGACGCCGGACGCCATTATGGTGCGCTCCGCCTCCATGCACGATATGGAAATGCCGGAAAGCCTGCTGGCCATCGCCAGAGCCGGTGCCGGGGTCAACAACATTCCTGTGGCCGACTGCGCCCAAAAGGGCATTGTGGTGTTCAACACCCCCGGCGCCAACGCCAACGCGGTAAAAGAACTGGTGCTGTGTGGTATGCTCCTAGCCAGCCGCAAGGTAACCCGCGCCATCGACTGGTGCAAGACCATTAAGGACGAGGGCGACAATGTGCCCAAAACGGTAGAAAAGGGCAAGTCCGCCTTTGCCGGTCCGGAACTGAAGGGCAAGACCTTGGCAGTGATCGGCCTGGGCGCCATCGGCCGCCTGGTGGCCAACGCCGCCGTGGATCTGGGTATGCAGGTGATCGGCTACGACCCGTTCTTAAAGGACGCCTCTGTACTCAAGCCGGGCGTAACCGTCAACAATGATCTGGATCAGGTGTTCCCCCTGGCAGACTATATCACCGTGCATGTGCCGCTGACCCCGGACACCAAGGAGCTGATTTGTGCCGAAAGCATTGCCAAAATGAAAGATACGGTGCGCGTGATGAACTTTGCCCGTGGCGACCTGGCCAATGCGGACGATGTGGTCGAGGCTTTGGAAGAGGGCAAAATGGCCGCGTATGTTACCGACTTCCCCAGCGCTAAGCTGATTGATGTGGACGGCGTGATCGCCATTCCCCACCTGGGTGCTTCCACCCCGGAGAGCGAGGAGAACTGCGCCTCTATGGGTGCCGAAGAGCTGATTGACTTTTTGGAGCACGGCAATATTCAAAACAGCGTAAACCTGCCCACAGTGCGTATGGATCCCAACGGCGCTGCGCGCATGACCGTGGTGCACAAGAACCAGCCAAACATGATCGCCACCATTACGGACACCATCAGCAAGGACGGTATGAACATTGCCGCCTTTACCGATAAGAACCGGGGCGAGATCGCTTACAGTATTATTGATACAGACACCGCTTACAGCGCCAGCGTGGTGGCGGATATTGAAAAGATCGACGGTGTGATCCGGGTGCGCGTGATCCAGGATTGACAAAGACCCGGCGCCGCCGTATAATAGAGTTGTTCAAATCAATAAGTCAGGGGTGCCGCAAGGCTGAGATCATACCCTTTGAACCGTACGCTAGCACGCACGGCAGAGACGATTGCTTAGATATTTGCAACTGTGCCCCATTCTGCGTGAATGGGGCTTTTCTTTTGACTTATTGCTACCCACCCCGGCGGGCAACCGCCAAAACACTTGGAAGGAGAGTATTTTTTATGAAAGCAAGTGTTGCCATTCAGGTTCTGCCAAAGGCAGACAACGACCAGGAACTGGTGCGTATCGTAGACGAAGTGATCGCCTACATCAAGAGCACGGGCCTGCACTGCTCCGTAGGTCCCTTTGAGACCACCATTGAGGGCGAAAGCTACGATCAGCTGATGGAGATCGTAACGCAGTGCCAAAAAGTGGCCATCAAAGCCGGTGCGCCCAGCGTATCCGCTTATGTCAAGATCGTGTACAACCCGGAAGGGGAGGTTTTGACCATTGACCAAAAAATTACAAAGCACCACCAATAAGCTGGCGCCCATTTTGGCGCTGGCGGTAATCTTAGGTATTTGGTACGCCTGCGCCGGATTTGAAGTGGTGCCCGCCTACATGCTGCCCTCCCCTACGGATGTGTGGCTGGCGTTTGTGCACAACTTCTCCGTGATGATGTCCCAGGCCAAGGTGACTTTGCAAGAGGCGCTGTACGGACTGGGGATCGGCGTGGCGCTGGCATTTGTTCTGTCGGCGCTGATGGATCGCTTTCACTTTTTGTATCAAGCCATCTATCCCATTCTCATCATTACCCAGACCATACCCACCATTGCCATTGCGCCGCTGCTGGTGCTGTGGATGGGCTTCGGTATGGCGCCGAAGATCACACTGGTGGTGATCACCACCTTCTTCCCCATCTCCATCGGACTCTTAGACGGCTACCGCAGTGCGGACCCGGACGAGGTCAACCTGCTGCGGGCAATGGGTGCCAATCGACTGCAAGTATTTTGGCACATCAAGCTGCCCTCCGCCACCGGCTCCTTTTTCTCCGGGCTGCGCATCTCCGCCTCCTATGCGGTGGTGGGCGCGGTGATCTCCGAGTGGTTAGGCGGTTTTGAGGGACTTGGGGTCTATATGACCCGGGTAAAGAAAGCTTATGCCTTTGACAAGATGTTTGCTGTCATTGTGTTCATCTCCGTCATCAGCCTGCTGCTGATGGCACTGGTGGCACTGGCGCAGCGGCTGGCAATGCCCTGGGCAAACAAAGGAACAACGAAAGGAAAAGAATAAGATGAATAAAGCAAAAAAGATTTTTGCCGGTATGCTGGCCGGCGTAATGGCACTGTCCTTTGCCGCCTGCTCCGGCGGTAAAACAGCGGACAAAACGGACACCACCGCCGCACCGGCACAGAAGACGGACATTACCGTCTGCCTGGACTGGACCCCCAACACCAACCACACCGGTATGTTCGTAGCCAAGGAAAAAGGCTACTACGAGGCCGCAGGGCTGAATGTGAGCATTGTGCAGCCGCCGGACAACAGCACCGCCACCCAGCTGTGCAGCTCCAACAAAGCGCAATTTGCCGTTGACGCACAGGACACCCTGGCGCCTGCCTTTACTTCTGACACCCCCATGGATGTGACTGCCGTGGCTGCGCTGCTGCAGCACAACTCCTCCGGCATTATCTCCAAGGCCGGGCAGGGTATGGACCGTCCCAAGGGCCTGACAGGCAACACCTACCTGACCTGGGACTCCCCCATTGAAAAGGCTATGCTGGAAAATATCGTCAACAAGGACGGCGGAGACTGGAGCAAGGTTAAGCAGATCCCCAACACGGTGACCGCCGAGGCGCAGGATGTGCAGCAGAACCCGGACCACGCCATTTGGGTATTCTACGGCTGGGGCGGTATCAACGCCAAGGTCAACAAAATCGATGTAGACTTCTTCTACATCAAGGACCTGAACGCCACCTTTGACTACTACACTCCGGTGCTCATCGGCAACAACACTTTCTTAAAGGAAAATCCGCAGGCTGCCAAGGCATTCCTGGCTGCCACTGCCAAGGGCTATCAGTACGCCATTGACCACCCGGAGGAGGCTGCGGACATTCTCATTAAGAGCGACGATACCGGCTCTCTGAACGGCAGCGAAGAACTGGTTAAGGAAAGCCAAAAGTGGATGGCCGGTCAGTACATCAGCGACGCCAAAAAATGGGGCTACATTGACCCGGCCCGTTGGAACAACTTCTACAAGTGGCTGACGGACAACAAGCTGGTGGAGAAAGACATCAGCAGCAATGTAGGCTTTACCAACGATTACCTGGCATAAGAGATGGACATTTTATCCGCAGAAAACATTAGAAAAAGCTTTGACGAAAAGGTGATTTTGGACGGCGTAAACCTGACTTTGCGGCAGGGAGAGTTAATCTCCCTGCTGGGGGTCAGCGGCGCCGGCAAGACCACCTTGTTCAACTGCATCAGCGGCATTGACCGGCCGGACAGCGGCCGGGTGGTGCTGGGCGGACAGGACATTACCGGCCAGCCGGGCCATATCAGCTATATGCTGCAAAAGGACCTGCTGCTGCCCTACAAGAAGATCATCGACAATGTGTCCCTACCGCTGCTGCTCTCCGGCAAATCCAAAAAGGAAGCGCGGATAGAAGCCGGCAGTCACTTTGCCCAGTTCGGTCTGGAGGGCACCCAGCAGCAGTACCCGGCGGAATTGTCCGGCGGTATGCGCCAGCGGGCAGCCCTGCTGCGCACCTACCTGGCCGGTGACCGCGTAGCGCTGCTGGACGAACCGTTCAGCGCTCTGGACACCATCACCAAATCCGCCATGCACCGGTGGTATCTGTCCGTGATGGAGGAGATCAAGTTGTCAACCATCTTTATCACCCATGATATTGACGAGGCGGTGCTGCTCAGCGACCGCATTCTCATTCTCAGCGGGCGACCGGGCAAGATCGCCCACCAGATCACCATTGCGGAGCCGAAGCCCCGGCGACGGGACTTTAACCTGACCCCGGAATTTTTGGATTACAAAAAGCAGGTGATTGACGCCCTGGGCGTGGTGTTATAATGCGGCAAAAGCAACCACTTGCGTAAACGGAATCAATCTATAAAAAAGAAAAACGGCATTGCAACCTAAATTGCAATGCCGTTTGTTTTATTTTGCGATCCCCAGGATGGTCTCCGCCTGCTGCACCTGCTCCGGTGTGGGCACAGGTACACCCTCCAGCGGGTACTCGATCCCCAGGTTTTGCCACTTAAAGAGTCCCAGCGTATGGTACGGCAGGATCTCCACCTTCTCCACAGAAGAAAGGCTGTCGATAAAGCCTTTCAACTGCTGCAACTCTGCCGGGTCATCGGTCAGACCGGGCACCAGCACACGCCGGATCCACATAGGCTTGCGGATCTCCGACAAGTAGCGAGCCATATCCAAAATATTGGCGTTGTCCCGCCCGGTGAGTTCCTTGTGCTTTTCGCTGTCCGTCTGCTTTAAGTCCAGCATCACCAGGTCCGTCACTTCCATCAGCTTTTGGAACTTAGAGAAGAACGGCTCCTTGCGGCTGAATGCGGAACCGCAGCTGTCCAGCGTGGTATGCACCCCGTGGGCCTTGGCAATAGAGAAGAACTCCGTTACAAAGTCGATCTGGAGCAGCGGCTCGCCCCCGCTAACGGTGATACCGCCGTTGGGCTGGCCTTTCTTGGTCCAGTAATTGCGATAACGATAAGCCTTATCAAACATCTGCTGTGGGGACAGGCTCATCTTTTCTGCCGCCGGATCCCAAGTCTCCGGGTTGTGGCAATATTTGCAGCGCATATTGCAGCCCTGCAAAAAGAGCACATAGCGCACCCCCGGGCCGTCTACCAGCCCGAAGGTCTCTATGGAATGAATTTTACCGATCATAAGCGATCAGCCGCTTACATTCTGTCGTGGCAGGTACGGGCAATAACATCCATCTGCTGCTCACGGGTCAGGTCAATAAACTTCACGGCGTAACCGGATACACGGATGGTGAAGTTTGCATACTCTTCCTTCTCCGGGTGCTCCATGGCGTCGATCAGCTTCTCTTTACCGAACACATTCACATTCAGGTGATGCGCGCCCTGATCGAAGTAGCCATCCATCACCTGTACCAGGTTGTTGATGCGCTCCTGCTCGTCATGACCGATAGCGTCCGGGTTGATGGTCTGGGTGTTGGAGATACCGTCCAGTGCCCACTCATAAGGCAGCTTAGCAACGGAGTTCAGAGAGGCCAGCAGGCCGTTCTGCTCTGCGCCGTAAGCCGGGTTTGCACCGGGAGACAGCGGCTCGCCGGCCTTACGGCCGTCAGGCATAGCACCGGTTGCCTTACCATATACCACATTGGAGGTAATGGTCAGGATAGAGGTGGTGGGCTCGGAGTTACGATAGGTGTGGTGCTTCTTGATCTTAGTCAGGAAGGTCTTCAGCAGCCATACAGCGATCTCGTCTGCACGGTCGTCATCGTTGCCGTAGCGGGGGAAGTCGCCGGTGGTCTCGTAGTCAACCACAATGCCGTCCTCGTTGCGGATGGTCTTAACCTTAGCGTACTTGATGGCGCTCAGGGAGTCTACCACGTGGGAGAAGCCGGCAATACCGGTGGCAAAGGTTCTGCGTACATCGGTATCAATCAGAGCCATCTCGGCAGCTTCGTAGTAATACTTATCATGCATGTACTGAATCAGGTTTAGCACATTCACATACAGATCAGCCAGCCAGTCCATCATGCGGTCATACTTCTCAATGACCTCATCATAGTCCAGGTACTCGGAAGTGATCGGCTTGTACTCGGGACCAACCTGCTGGCCGGTCTTTACATCCACACCGCCGTTGATGGCGTACAGCAGGCACTTAGCCAGGTTGGCTCTTGCGCCGAAGAACTGCATCTCTTTACCGGTCTGGGTAGCGGATACGCAGCAGCAGATGCTGTAATCGTCGCCCCATACCGGCTTCATCACATCATCGTTCTCATACTGGATGGAGCTGGTGCGGATAGAAATGTCTGCCGCGTACTTCTTAAAGTTCTCAGGCAGAGCGGAGGAATACAGAACAGTCAGGTTCGGCTCCGGAGAGGGACCCATATTCTCCAAAGTGTGCAGGAAACGGTAGTCGTTCTTGGTAACCATAGAACGGCCGTCTACGCCGATACCGCCAACTTCCAGGGTAGCCCATACCGGGTCGCCGGAAAACAGCTGGTTGTAAGAGGGAATACGGGCGAACTTCACCATACGGAACTTCATAACCAAGTGGTCGATCAATTCCTGTGCCTCGCTCTCGGTCAAAGTGCCGGCTTCCAGATCTCTCTCAATGTAGATATCCAGGAAAGTGGACACACGACCAACGCTCATCGCAGCACCGTTCTGGGTCTTGATGGCAGCCAGGTAGCCGAAGTACAGCCACTGCACAGCCTCTTTTGCATTCTTTGCGGGCTGAGAAATATCAAAGCCATACTTCTCGGCCATGACTTTCATCTCGCCCAGAGCCTTGATCTGCATAGCCAGCTCTTCTCTCTGACGGATGATGTCGTCCGTCATAGAACCGCTGCCGCAGTTGGCAAAGTCTTCCTTCTTCTGCTCGATCAGGAAGTCGATACCGTACAGAGCCACACGGCGATAATCGCCGACGATACGGCCACGGCCGTAAGTATCCGGCAGGCCGGTAATGATCTTGTTGTGGCGGGCCTTCTTCATCTCGGGCGTATATGCGTCAAACACACCCTGGTTATGCGTCTTGCAATACTCGGTGAAGATCTTGTGCAGCTCCGGATCCGGCTCATAGCCGTAAGTGGAGCAAGCCTGCTCCGCCATCTTGATACCGCCATAGGGCATAAAGGCACGCTTCAGGGGCTTGTCGGTCTGCAAGCCAACCACAGCCTCCAGATCCTTCAGATCCTCACTGATGTAGCCCGGCTCATGGGCAGTAATGCCGGACACGATCTTCGTGTCCATATCCAAAACGCCGCCCTTGGCGCGCTCTTCTTTTTGCAGACCCTGCAACACGCCCCACAGCTTGTTAGTAGCGTCCGTGGGTCCTGCCAGGAAATGCTCATCACCATCATAGGGCTTGTAGTTCTTCTGGATGAAGTCTCTTACATTGACTTCCTCTTTCCAGAGGGAACCGTCAAAGCCATTCCATTGTTCAAAATTGACCATCGTATTACCTCCTACAGTATTTGTTTGCTAAATATGAAAACTAATGACTGGCATAGTTGAAATTGCGAAAACAGACGCAATTTGGCACACCTGTCCGCAAATCGCTAATAATATACAACAAATCGTCTTGAATTTCAACCCAAATTGTATAAGTATTTTGCCCATTCCGGCTAAAGTTTTTGGGAATTTTGACCATTTGTTGTAATCATTACCAACTTGTACTCATTACAATTTGAATTATAAACGGAAAACGACCTTTTGTCAAGGGGTTTTTTCTGTTTTTTGCAGAACATACCTTGCGGCGGGGCTCGCCTTTCTTTGATACTATTTTAACACAATTTGCTATATTTTTCAAAATTTTTGCACGCTGTTGCGCAATTCTGCACATAGTGTAAATTATTTATGAATTCCACCGCTGTCAGATTGACAATAAATTATCAATTCGCTATATTGAACTTGCAAGCGGCGAAAAAAATCGCCGAAATTTCAATGAAAAGAGGTAATTTGTTATGGCAAACAGATTTGTATTGAATGAGACCAGTTACCACGGCCCCGGTGCGATCCAGGAGATCGCCGGTGAAGTGAAAGGCCGCGGGTTCAAAAAGTGCTTTGTGTGCTCCGACCCGGACCTGATTAAATTTAATGTAACGAAGAAAGTGACCGATGTGCTGGAGAATGCCGGCATTGACTACGAGATCTACAGCAAAATCAAGGCCAACCCCACGGTGGAAAATGTGCAGACCGGCGTGGCCGCCTTTAAGGCCAGCGGCGCAGACTGCATCATCGCCATTGGCGGCGGCTCCTCTATGGACACCGCCAAAGCCATCGGTATTATCATTGAGAACCCGGATTTCAGCGATGTAATCTCCCTGGAGGGCGTGGCGCCCACCACCAAGAAAGCCGTGCCGATCATCGCCGTTCCCACCACTGCCGGTACAGCCGCCGAGGTCACCATCAACTATGTGATCACCGACACGGAGAAAAACCGCAAAATGGTGTGTGTAGATGTGCACGACATTCCCGTAGTGGCCGTTGTGGACCCGGAGATGATGGCATCCATGCCCAAGGGGCTGACCGCCGCCACCGGTATGGACGCACTGACCCACGCCATTGAGGGCTACATTACCAAGGCCGCCTGGGAAATGAGCGATATGTTCCACCTGAAAGCCATTGAGATCATCAGCAAGAACCTGCGCGGTGCCGTAGCCAACACCCCGGAGGGCCGCGAGGGCATGGCGCTGGGCCAGTACATTGCCGGTATGGGCTTTTCCAATGTGGGCCTGGGCATTGTGCACTCCATGGCGCACCCGCTGGGCGCTGTGTATGACACACCCCACGGCGTAGCCAACGCCATTATCCTGCCCACCGTGATGGCCTACAATGCACCTGCCACCGGTGAGAAATACCGGGATATTGCCAAGGCCATGGGCGTTAAGGGCGTGGACGATATGACTTTGGACCAGGCGCGTGCCGCTGCCGTGGACGCAGTAAAGCAGCTGTCCCAGGATGTGGGTATCCCCGCCGACCTGAAAGACATTGTAAAGCCGGAGGATGTGGACTTCCTGGCGCAGAGCGCTTATGACGACGCCTGCCGTCCCGGCAATCCCAGAGACACCAGCGTAGAGGAGATCAAACAATTGTATCTCTCCCTGATGTAAATCTTTTTTGCAAGACAGCCGCACCGCTTCACCCTGAGCAGTGCGGCTTTTTTTGCGCCCCGGCATTGTATTTCCCGATCATTTATGCTATGCTAAAGGCAATGTGAGGAAGAAAGGTGATTTACATTGACCATTTCTGACGCAATTCGCTATGTTGGCGTCAACGATACAGACATTGATTTGTTTGAAAGCCAGTACCCGGTGCCCCACGGCGTATCCTACAACAGCTACCTGCTGCTGGACGACAAGATTGCCCTGCTGGACACGGTGGACAAACGCAAATATGACGACTGGGCCGCAAAGGTGGACGCTGTTCTGGACGGGCGCACCCCGGACTACATTGTGGTACACCACTTAGAGCCGGACCACGCCGGCAGTCTGCAAATGACCATAGAGAAATATCCCGAAGCCACCCTGGTGCTCAGCGCCAAGGCGCTGGCTATGCTGCCCCAGTTTTTTGACCTGCCGGCAGGCACCAAGACCCTGTCGGTGAAAGAGGGTGACACGCTGGAGCTGGGTCACCACACCCTGACCTTTGTGATGGCACCCATGGTGCACTGGCCGGAGGTGATGGTCAGCTACGAACAAACGGAAAAGGTACTCTTTAGCGCAGACGCCTTTGGCAAATTCGGCGCCGTAGGCACGGACGAGCCTTGGCCGGAGGAAGCCCGCCGCTACTTTATCAATATCGTTGGCAAATACGGTGCGCCGGTGCAGACCCTGCTGAAGAAAGCCGCCGCCCTAGATATTGCCACCATTTGCCCGCTGCACGGCCCGGTACTGCAAGGGGACCTGACCCCCTATCTGCACCTGTATAACACTTGGAGCAGCTATCAGCCGGAAACCCGGGGTGTGTTCATTGCCTATGCCTCCATTTACGGCAACACGAAGACGGTTGCTCTGCTACTGGCGGAGGAACTGAAAAGCCGTGGCGTAACGGTAGAAATTGCAGACTTAAGCCGCACGGATTTGGCACAGGCAGTAGCAAAAGCATTTCAGTACAGCCAAATGGTATGCGCCGCCCCCAGCTATGACGGCGGGGTGTTCCCGGTAATGGCGGACTTCTTGCACCACTTAAAGAGCAAGAGTTACCAAAACCGCACCGTGGCCTTGATTGAAAACGGCAGCTGGGCGCCCAGCGCCGCCCGCACCATGACCGCCCAATTGGAGGAGATGAAAGCCATCACCCTGCTGTCGGGCACCGTCACCGTGCGCGCCGCCTTAAAGGACGCAGACCGCACCGCGCTGGCCGCACTGGCAGACGCGCTGGCGCAGTAAGGAGCAGACCATGGTTGTATATACAAACGCAGATTTCATCTCCCTGAATGAGGAGAATCTCACTTACAGTGTGCTGGTAGAGGACAAGGGCAAGATTGCCTATATCGGCTACAATACGCCCCTGTGTTACCGAGACGCCAAGGTGGTAGACCTGGAGGGCAAGGCGGTACTGCCGGCAGTAAACGACCTGATCCCGGTGGACTGCAAGGACGCCGGCTGCGCCGTACTGGCTGTGGGCGAAAGTGCCGACTTTGCCGTCTTGGACAAAAACATTCTCAAGGACCCTACCGCCTCGGTGGAAGCCGTGTACCTGAAAGGCCGCGACACCAGCAAAAGCCGCTTTCCGTTTTTTCATATCTAAAGTGTTACAGTAAAAGGCGCACACCAAAACCGGTGTGCGCCTTTTGTTTTCCATATTTGGCTATTTGCCCCCTTTACAAGGGGGCCTTATTTTTTTTGTCTTTTTACCGCTTTTACTTATGATTTTCCCTGCTTTTTCTTCTTATAGTGTATCAGCAGCACCACGGCCGCAAACACAGCGGCAGTGCCGAAAACCGCGCCAAAAGCAATGCCCGCAGTAGCCGGAGGCAGATATAACTTACCACCGTCCGACAAAGTGGGGGTCGCCTTTTCCGGCAATTTATACAAATCCGCACCGCTGTTTTTGCCATAGGCCACCTGCACCACGCTCACCTGGTACTTGCTCAGTTCCACCTGGAGGTCCGTGCCGGGGGTCAGCTCCGTTTGGGTGGGCGCAGTGGTATTGCTGTCCAGTTCATTGCAGGCGGACTTAAATTTGCCTTGCAGGCTTTGGACGGAAACCGCATTCGGTTTGTAGCCGTCCAGCTGCACATTCACCGTCCGATCCTTGCCGGAGGTATTCACCAGCTTAATATACAGAACCTGGTTCTCCGGGTCGCAGGTAACGGACTGGTACACCCCGTCCTGTACGGTACTGCCGCCGTCAAAAGTGGCGTGCACATACTGCGTACCCACATTGTTGGCAAAAAGCATTTGCACATAATAGGAGGGAGTGAGCACCGTTTGACGGCTGTCAAACCAAATGAGATTCACATTCCAGCTTTGGGCATTGACCTTGGCAAAGGTGGGGGCGTAGGATGCCATATCCACCACATCGCCGTTGCGTTCCAAGCCGGTCAGGTAGCTGGCTTCTTCCACCGCTTCCCAAATGTTGCTCTTGGTCTCTATGGTGCCGATCCCGGCAGAGGTGGCGGCGTACTCGCCCACAAACACATGGGCACCGGAGCGGTCAAAGCGGTCGTAGCGATCGTTGTGGTCAAACAGGTAGCCGTCATAGGTATAATAATGCTCGTCCACCACCGTGTCCTTAAATTCTCGGTCAATCCACGCCATATTGCCGTCGTAAGCATCCCCCTCCAGGTAAGTACCGGCAGAGGAGATCACAGTGATCTGCGGATATTTCTCTTTTACCGCCTTGTAAAGCGCCTTAAAGTTGCGTTCATACACGGCGCCCCAGTTCTCATTTCCCAGACCGATATATTGCAGATTAAAGGGCTTGGCGTGGCCGTTGGCCGCCCGCAGTGCGCCCCAGTAGCTGGTGGTGGCGTCGCCGTTGGCGTACTCAATCAAATCCAGTACATCCTGCACATAATTGTCCCACGCATCCGTGCCCGGGCGCAGAGCGATGGTGTCCAAATACGCCTCCCAGTCGGCGGCGCTGTTGATGTTCAGCTTTTTGATTTTGTCCGTATATTCCTTGCGGGCATCGGTATCCTTTTCGTCCAGGCCCACCTTTTCCGTCAAATACGCCTCCCACTGCGCGTCGGTCATACTCAGTTTGGCATACGCTGCCGCATGGTCATCATAGGCCGCCCGCGGCTGGCAGCTGAGCCCCACATTCACAATGGGCAGCGCCAACGCGTTCAGATCCGCGCACAGCTGGAAATACTCGTGGTAACCCATGGCGTTGGTGTTGTTATAATCCCGGCCGTTGTCGTCCTTCCACAGGTTCTCACTTTGCTTGCGCTCCTCCAAGGGGCCGATGGTATCTTTCCAATTGTACAGCTGATCCAGGCTGCCGCCCTCTGCCAGGCACCCGCCGGGAAAGCGGATAAACCGCGGGTGCAGATTTTGCAGCGCTGCAAACAGGTCGCTGCGCAGGGTGGTATATTTCCAGCTGTCGCTGCCGTAACCGTAGCTGCCCTGGGGCACCAGGGTGACGAAATCCAGGTATAAAGTCCCCTCACCCTCCAGCTGAAATACCAAGGCGCCATCCTTGCTGGCACTGGCGGTCAGCGGTACGGTCAGCTTGTTCCAGGCGCCGCCGGTTTTGCTCAAGTCCAGCTGCACCGCCGTCTGCTTGCCGTCGCCGCAGTCCAAATACACCTGCGCGGTGCCGGTAAAGCCGCCGGAGCGCACATAGCAGCTGAAATCATACACCTGGTCCGCCACAAAGCCCATATCCGCCGTGTTGGCTTTCTTTTTATCATATTTATCCGTCTTGTATTTATAAATCTCCGTAAAGCCCAGGTTCGTCAGGCTGCCCTTGCCGTCCACCGTCACCTTGGCGTAGGTGGGATTGTTCTTATTTAGGGGCAGGTTGCCCTCGGTGGTCAGCTCCAACCCATCCGCCACCCAGCCGGTGGTAGGCGCAGAGGCGTACTCAAAGCTGTCGTTATTCACCAAATTGGACACCAAGCCCCCGTCGCAGGCGTAGCTGATGTCCTCAATAAACGCACCGTACAAATGATCCGAGATGGCGGTTTGCTTAGCGTCTGCCGCCACACGCAGCACTGCCTTATCCGCTGCCTGCACCGGCAAGGCGGCGCCCAAGGTCAGTGCACCGGCCAGCAGTGCGCAAAAAATCCGTTTCATATATAGAACCCCCTCTATTTTATACCTTTATTATAACATACCGCCCTGCCCCGGCGCAACTAAAAAAGGCCGTGCCTGCACGCAGTGTGCAATATTCTTTGTTAAATTTTATCGAACTTTTTAATGTACTTTGTCAGTATAGGACATATTAAGATTTTGTCTGTTTTTCAAGCCGGTTGACAGCGCCGAACCCTTGCCGTATAATAAATCTATTAAAAAGGTAGGTATTCGCTATGGAACAGGCATTTTCCAGAACAGAATTACTCTTGGGCAGCAGCGCTCTGGAGCGGCTGGCCGCCTCGCGGGTGGCGGTATTCGGCATTGGCGGCGTAGGTGGCTATGTGTGCGAGGCTTTGGCCCGTACCGGCGTGGGGCACCTGGATCTGATCGACAGCGACACAGTAGCCGTGTCCAACATCAACCGCCAGATCATCGCCACCACCAAAACCGTGGGGCAGTACAAGACGGACGCCATGGAGGCTCGAATCTTAGACATCAATCCGGCGGCCAAGATCACCAAGCACAACTGCTTCTTTTTGCCGGAAACGGCGGCGGATTTTCCCTTTAACCAATACGATTATGTGGTGGACGCAGTAGACACCATGAGCGCCAAGCTGGCGCTGGTGACCCATTGCCACGCCGCCGGCGTGCCCATCATCTGCGCCATGGGCGCCGGAAATAAGCTGGACCCCACCGGCTTTCAGGTGGCGGACCTGGCTAAAACGAAAATGGATCCGCTGGCCAGGGTCATGCGCCGGGAGCTGAAAAAGCGGGGCATTCACCACCTAAAGGTAGTTTACTCCGAGGAACCGCCTATTCCCACCGCCGGCGCCGGACAGGGGGATCCGGATCACCCCGGCCGCCGCAGCACACCCGGCAGTGTGGCCTTTGTGCCCTCCGTGATGGGTCTGATCCTAGCCGGCGAAGTAGTCAAGGATCTGATTAAAGCGGAAAAATAAGCAAGCAAAAAGCCAACCGAGCAAGACGCCCGATTGGCTTTTTTCTGTTTTGGCAATACGCCATTTATGCAGGGATTGTCGGTCACTGGCACCGGCAGTCAACAAAGAACTTCACTTTCACTGCTCACAGGGTCATTTTTGGTACAGTGAAACGACCCGGAACAGATTTTCATTGCACTTTACCGTGGAGCGTGGTACAGTAGGCTTGTAAGGCGGGTGGCCGTCTTGCATATAGGCTTATCATTATACATTTTGTACTCCTATTTTCATTTTTTGCTTCCTTGTGTTATTTTTCCTTTCTGCGGCTCGGGCAGCCACCTACCCGGGCAGCCCACATCCATGGCGGGTGGCCGCCCGCCATCTACTTTTTTACTTAGAAGCGTAGAGCTTCTAAGATTTTGATCGCGTCATCCGGTGTTTTGCATTTCTTCAAGGCACCGGACACAAATTCAATCTACCTAACCCACAGGTCTGACCGAGCAGATCAAAACTGCCCGGCTTTTTTATACCTCGCATGACCAAGTACTGCAATAAGTACTGCAACGCCGGAGAAAAAGTGCTGCTCCACCGGTAGAAATGCGTAATCGAGCACAGAAATATAAGGCACTCGCTGCGAAACAGTCCCCCGGACTGTTTCTGCCAAATGCTTCGCATTTGGAGCCTCGTGTCGCAAGTTCAAATCTTGTAAATAAATAAAAAAGGAAGCAGGACATTCCGGCTGCTCCACCGGCAGAAATGCGTAATCAAGCACAGAGATATAAGGCACTCGCTGCGAAACAGTCCCCCGGACTGTTTCTGCCAAATGCTGCGCATTTGGAGCCTCGTGTCGCAAGTTCAAATCTTGCAAATAAACAAAAAAAGAAGCAGGACATTCTAAAGAATGTCCTGCTTCCTTTTGGTCGAGGTGACAAGAATATAGGCACAAAATTTGGCTTTGCAGCGGGCTTTTTGCCGTATTGTACTGCAACAGTACTGCAACGCCGTTACTGCCCGCAAGGGAGCGCTTCTCTTTTCTTATCCCCGGGCAGTATTTTTCTGCGGAGCATTCGGGGTAAGCTGCTGCATATAGGCGTCTGCCGCCTCTGTGTACTTATTCTCATAATCGGAGAACACATCGCAGTAGGTGTTTAGTGTGGTTTCGATATTGGCGTGGCCAAGGCGCTTCTGGAGCACCTTAACAGGCATACCGCTCTCAATGCAGCGGGTGGCGTATGTATGCCGCAGACTGTGGAGAGACACCACGCCAGTAATGTTCGGATCCAGCACATTGTATTTTTTCAAGATACGCTGAAATTGTAAGTTGACCTGGCTGGTGGTCAGTACCTTGTGCCCTTTGAAGTCGTAGAACAGCAGATCCAAGCGGTTGGGCTGCCACTGTTCTATATATTCGGACAGAATACGGAACGGTGCGTCCGTCAGGCTCAAAAGCCGCTGCCCGGCATAGGTCTTGGTTTTCGTGCCTATAACAGCGTGATCCGTCTGGTCCTTGGTCACCGTGCGCCGCACATTCACGGTGCGGAATGTCAAATTGACATCGTGCACATCCAAGGCGTTGATCTCGCCCATGCGCATGCCTGTGCATAACATCAACATCATCTGCTCCCAGTAGCGGCAGCCGCGCTCTTGGTCGTTCATGATCTGCACAAAACTGGTCTGTTCCTCTACGGTCAAAGCACGCACCTTGCGGGTGGCCTTGTTGCTCTTTGGCTTTTTCATGCCACGCATAGGATCCTTGCGGATCAGGTCATTGTCAAGGGCTGTGCGAAAGCAGCGGGCCAGCAGGGCATAGTCCTTGGCGATCACTGAATTGGAACAGCTGGTGATCTCTATTAGGTATTGGGTCACTTGCGGTGGCCGCACGGATTGCAGCGGGCGGTCGCCCATGGAGCTGGCGGCGATCCGCTTACAGCTGGCCAGCTTGCGCAGGTAGGTGTTGTCCCCTATTTGGTTCAGCGCCCGGTCTGTCTCGACAAGCGATAAGATATACTGGGCAACGGTGATCTTGTCCGGCTCAATTACAGAGCCGGTGGCAAGTTCATTTTTCAGCGCGTCCAGCTTTGCCCGCACATCTGCCTGCCGTTTACCGTATATCGTCTTTCTTTTCGGCTTGCCGTTGGCGTCAACGCCTATAGTCAGCTGGGCAGCCCATAAGCCCTTGCTTTCCATCTTATAGATGGTTCCGTCTCCGTTTCCTCTTTTTCTTGGCATTGTACACACTTCTCCTTTGCATATAGCAGCGGGCAGCACCTAAAAAAGGGCGCAAAAATCCCCTGCTTGATTTATGAGCAGGGGTGTGGTACAATAACCAGTGTTGGGTGGGTTATGTGTACGCACATCTCCTGCTTATCGGCTCTACCCTGTTGGCGCAGGGTAGGGCTTTTTTTATTTTGTTGTGATTTACTCCAGCTTCCCGGCCAACGCCTGGAACTGGTGGAGGTAGTTGCCTCTGATGTCCTCAAAGATCTTGGTGGCCTCTGCGTCATCGTACAGGTGCGTGGTCAGGTTGCGGGCGTTCAGGATCTCCACCCACACCAGGTCGTTATCCACAAGACCGTCAGCAAAGGCCTGGCGCATAACCGGCTTGGGGCTGTTCACTTCCGTATAGCCCTGCTCCAGCAGATACTCACGGCAGGTTTTCCACGCCAGCTCGGTGCAGAATTCAAAGCGCTGGATCACGCCGTCACGCACGGTGGAATTGGGCAGCTTGTCATAGTCGGCAATGGCCTCCTCCAGGCGCTGCACTGCGTCTTTGAATTTGTCCCGCTTCTCTTCATATTTGCTCATTAAAGATACACCGTCCTTTTCTATGTTCTCCAGTAGCTTGGGGTCCGTGTCTTTGCGGACAAAAACCAGGTCAAAGTCCAGCAGGGTAGGCAGATCTTCAATGGCCTGGGCAAACAGCGCCTGCTGTGCCCGGTCCTCTATGCCGTACACCGCCAGGTCAATATCGCTGCGCTGCCGGTTGTCACCTCGTGCCCGGGAGCCGTAAAGCACCACCTTGGCCGCGCCGTACTGCCGGCCGATTTTTGCAATTTGTCTGTATAATTCTTTCATACTCTTTTTCATTTATGTGTGACCATTTTGCCAGCCTTGGCAGAATGGTCGTGTTTTACTGCTCGCTTTCAAGAAGCCTTACTGTCTGACGATATTCCTCCGCTTTGGCAACGGCAGTAAAAGTGACCGTTGCATTATGGTTTTCTTTTACCACCTTTTCAATTTCCGAAAGAGAAACGCGGAAGAACTCTTTTCGGCTGTTTACCAGATTTATACGCCGATCATCAAACTGCCTGTGTAAAGCCGTCTCCAACGCCGGCGCGTCCTCGGAGAAAATCATAGCGTGAACATCGAATTCAAACGGTACGGAAGCACTGCTAAGTTCTTTAATTCGGTCCATCGGCTCCAACCGTCGTGTCATTCCAATTTTATATACATTCTCACCAAAAGAGCCGATATTGGATATTACATAGACGAAGCCGGCGCGCGTATTCTGCTCCCGATCGAGTACATTTTTTCTGTCCTGCTCTAACAGGCCGAGTTTTGACTCCAGCTCTTTTATCTTGTCAACATAAAGCTGCTTTTCAATATCATCCGCTTTATGTAGATAAGTCATGAGTTTCTGAATTTCATTTTTGAACTGCCGTTCTTCCTTATCGAGCTTTGCTTTTTCGCGTTCAATTTCGCGGCGCACTTTTTCTTCTTCGAGCATTTGCTCTCGGATCGCGCGTTGTTCTTCCTTTTCGCGCTCTGCCATCACCTGATTGCCGTACATACAGTTGAGCTGTTCCAGTTTAATCTCCAGCAGCGGGCGGTTGAGTTCCACTCCGTCCGGTGCAAAAATTCTGTTAAGCATCTCAAAGGACTTGATGATTTTAGAGCGCGCACCGTCAATGTTCCGAGTAGTAACATTCTTAATAATAGCCGCCGCTTCCGAATTAAAGCAACGCAGGATCTGTTTCACATTTGCATTTATAACAGACTTTGGCGCGTCAGAATGTACAGAGACGGCATTATTTGAGGAAATGCATTCCTTTTCATTAAGTTGTGCAAGAGCAAATTTGTCTTTATATTCTGCAGACGATATATCATAGTCTACCGGGACGGAAGAAGAAACGGCAATCGCTTCTTGCTGTGCCACTTCAATTTCAGCTTTAAGATTGTGGATTTCGATATTCAACTGAGAAATGCATTTCCGTTTTTGCGTCAGTTCACGCTCAACAGCTTGAATTTTTTGAGTACAACTGTCCTCTGTTTCTTTTCGCATTTTTTCCGTAGCCGCTTTGGCGTCCTGCACGCGTTGATCTGCATTGGCATTCGTAAACGCCGCGTATTCGTCGGCATTTTTAATTATTTTTAGGCTTGAAAATGATTTCTGCAAAATATAATAGTACAGCACGAGAAACGCTACATCAGCCAAAGCAAACAGCGGTACTCCTACTGTAGCCAAGATAGAAATCGCAATAATAAACGGATATGCATACAAAAGGATTTTATATTCTTTTTTCATTTCTTTTTTCCTCTTATTAAGTTATTACATCTATAATCACGGCGTGCCGTGAATTATGACATTCCACATTCAAAGTAGAATTCAATGGCCTTGTGTATATAGTTCTCGGTCACATTGAAATACTCGGCCAACTCGTAAGGCTCCAGCCCCTGGCGCAGCTGCGTCTCCAACTCGTCCTTGGGGATCAACTTTTTCACCGCCCATTTGTCTGCCCGGCGTTCGTGCTTACTGCGCCGGTCCAGCGGTGCGTATAGGTTGTAAAACGACCCGGTTATGCAGTGTCCGGCTTCATGTGCCAGGCGGCAGCGGGCTTCTGCGGTGCTTTCCAGGCTCTGCTCGTCAAGTGCTATGTAATAATCATCGCCGATATTGGCAGACGCAGACTTGGCAGCAGGCATACTGCCCAGATACACCTCAATATTATTGCGCTCGATCTCATCGAACAGGGACTCAGTTGTTGTCATTCTCTCTCTTTCTCTTATCCTTTATAAATGCCACAAATCCTTTAACTTCCTGCCACATCTCGTCGGTAACCTCTCCGTCACCACCAAATAGTGCCACTTTGGCGATTTCCTCCGGACTTTGTTGGTCCGGGGGATTTTTTATGTCCGTTTTCCCCAAAAGGTAGTCAGTAGAGACACCAAAGTAGTCAGCGATCTTTTTTAAGCTAGAAGCAGATGGCACAGCCCCTTTGTTTTTCCAGTCGCTGACAGAGGCACGGGATATACCAACTGAAACGGCAACACCAGTCGCCGAAGAACCAGCTTCCACACAAAGCTGTTGGTATCTATCGTAAAAAGTCATAGTTTTACACCTCTGTTTTTGTGCAAAATTTACAAAAGTTCATAAAACCTAACTTTTAGTGTTGACAAATTCATTCCGCCGAATTATAATTGCACTTGTAGTTAGGTTTACCGAACACGAAACAAGCCGGACTATGAGAGCGCTACCTCTTGTCAGTCCAATGTGCTGTTGATTTGCACATTCATAATAGCACAACAGTTCGGAAAATACAACTACAAATTCAAAAAATGTTCGTTTTTTAGAACGAAACGGCAGAAAGGAGTAAAAAAATGGACAGTTGGATTGCGGAAGCAGTCGGCACAATGCACATCAACAAAATAACCCAAAAAGCCGTGGCAAGCAAAATGGGATGTACAACTGACTATATCTCGATGATTTTAACCGGCAAGCGCAAACCGCCCCAGGCAAAAGAGCGGATCCTCGGCGCAATCAACGAGATCATCGCCGAGCGCAACAACTAAATACGCGGCCAGCCTTTAGATAAGCAGCAGGCAGTTAAAGCGAGGTGAATAAAAGTGATTGTTGTATTGGTTCTTGCCGCCTTAGCAGCGCTCAGTGCTCTGATGGAGCATTGGAAGCTGCGTGCGGTTCTGTATTTTCTGGCACACAAGAACATCCAATTCACCGAAGCGGATATGGAGAAGTGCCTGCGCCAGGTGCTGGAACACCAATTCAAACGGTAGGTGGATTAAGCAACATTGATGATAAGACACTGGTTGCGACGGATGAGAGAACATTCAGAGAAGCAGAGGCAAATTTGGAAGCAATTTTCTTTGTTTTTCTCCATACATTGTCATCTCGGATGTTATCCAGCAGATCGTGACCTGGCATGAGGATGGATTCCACAAAATATGTTGGTGTGGTGCATAGATCTGCAACCGAGACGGCCTTTATGTATCTGGCCTCTGACAGCAAGCTGATTGTATACAAGATTTCTTCAGAAGTGTATGGGTCTATTTGAATGGTAGAGGCGTCTAAGTGGTCATTGTAACCAAGGTGCTCTTCAAGGTAGATCAGTACCTCTCTTACACAGTCTTTGTTTAATTTCATCTGATTTCGTCCTTTCGTCATAATAACATCATTATAGCAACAATTTACAACCAATGCCAGCCTTTTGGGCGGCGGCAGAGATACGCAGGCAGCGGGACCTTTTTTCATTTCTTCTCTTTCTTCTTTTCTTTTTTGTCAAATTTACCCATTATATTCCTGCTTCCGGTGCCCGCCCCACCCAACATCACATTTATCGCCAACGGCACTTTTGCCGTGCAGCGGGCAGCTTGCGGCTCTGCCGCTTGCCCAAAGGGCTGGCCTAATCAAGAAAGGAGAAATAACAATGAAAGTACCCATCAACAAGGACAGCCCCTTGGCAATGGACGACTTCGACGCCGCCGTGCAGCAGCGTATGGAGCGCCTGCAAAGCTATATTGACCTGATCCGCACCGCCGAAGCTGTAGAGGAAGAGGTCAAGGTCAAGGGTACAAAACTGTATCTTGGTCCGGAAGATGTGGCGGCATACCTGAACTGTAGCATACCAACGGCGCGGCAGTATATGCACCGCCCGGGCTTCCCTCTCATTCAGTTGGGTGAGAACGGCACAAAGTTGGCTGTGTTCGCCCCGGCGTTCCACGCCTATAATGCAGGCAAATATTGATTTTGCAGTCAACTGCAAAGAAAGGACAAACCAATGACGAAACGAGAAAAGGCAGGCGTGGTCCTGGTGATTACCGGCTTTTTGCTGGTGCTGCTTGGCTGCTGCCTGGTGGCGGACAACCCCTATTGGTGGGTGTCTGTGGCAAGCAGCGGAACCGGATGTGGGCTGATCGCCCTGGCAGTGTTCGTGCTGCCCAAGGACGAGGACGAGCCGCAGCAGGATAAACGGCTGGTGATTGAGGACGAAAACCACAAGGTGGTGCTGGTAGCACCGCTGACAGACTTTGAATTGGCGTATCTGCACGCCATTCAACTTGGAAAGGATGATGAAAATGGAAGATTACATTGATTTGGTAATTGCTAAACTGGACGAGGACCACATTGTCCTGCGGGCGCCGTGGAACACCGTCAGAGCCGGCGATACCGTGTATGTGCGTGGCGACGGCAACTACGAGGCGCTGGAAGTCATCGCAGAGCGGAAAACCAAGGCTCTGATGGAATTGCCGAAAGTGACAGCCATTATGCTGCCGCTGGAGTATGGCGACGAACAAAGCGGCGGGCAAAAAGAAAAAGCCGACTGAGCGACCAGTCGACTTGAACACAGGCGGCGAAAAGAAAGTAAAACGCCTGCGCTAATTACATTATATATCAAGGACCGCAGAGAAGTCAAGGACAAGCCGTGCGGCAAGGGCGAAAAAAGGGGTCTGTGCTCCTTTTTTGCTCCTCGTTCAAAGTATTATTTTTAGGCGCAAAACCCCAACGGCAAAAATATATATCGCTTGGCATTCTTCAGCGGGTTCAGGCGCAGGCAGGAGACCGGCGGCAACAGGGTGTGCACCCGCGCCGCATAATGAGGAGCTGTGCACTGTGGGAATGTGGAACACGCCGGTGAACCGGTGGGAAACTTGATTTTCCACCCGGGAGCCGATCCGCGTTTTCCAGCATTTCCATAGTGTGCCGGTCCGTCCAGAAAGGAGCAAACCAAAATGCCATGGGTGCAAAAGACCACCCACGCAGGTAAGTGCATATACATTCAGCGGCATTACTCCTCCCGCTACGGAAGCAAGCATAAATGCACCAGGGGCAGTAATTACGGCAAGACCAGCGAAGCCCAGGCGGCAGTCAACAACCGCCAGGCGTGCCTACAGCAAGAGATGATCTTCAATGCGAATTTCGGACCCGGTGATCTGACAGCTACATTCACATTCCGCAAGGCGGACAGGCCAAAGGATCTGCAAGAGATCAAGAAGCTGTGGACCACCTATATGGCCAAACTGCGATATGCCTACAAAAAGGCCGGCATTGAATTCAAGTGGATGAGGGCGATTGAGACCCCGGACAAGAACCCGCATATCCACATGGCGTTGTCCGGTATTGACCTGACCAAGCTGCCAAGGTGGCCATACGGCCGGGTGGAGTATGTACCGGTGGACGATCGAGACCACCACACATACGGCGGGTACCTACGCGAGGAGACCCACATCAAGCAAGGACACGAGGGCAAGTACACCACGGCCAAGTCCAGGGTGTGTTTTAGCCGGAGTCGCAACCTGGTGGTACCTGAACCGGAATACCAGGTCATCTATAGCGACCACTGGGCAGATGAACCAAGAGCACCAAAGGGCTACTATTTGGTCAAGGACACGCTGAACAACTGGGAGGACGAAGTCACCGGTTTTAAGTATCAATCCTATGTGCTCTGCCCTATTCGGGCCAAGAACCATAGGTACCTGTGTTAGGAGGACAAAGTGACATACATACAGCAATGGGAACAAATGCGGGACAAGGTGCGCAACTTGGAGCAGGAACGCCAAACCCAGCTGATCTTGGCACCGCACAATGCCTACGGCTTTAAGCTGAACATCAACCACCCGCTGATCCGGCCAAAGTGGGACGCATTTAAGAGTGCCAATGGACTGGGCCAGGGCGGTATGACCGACGATCTGCGCCGGGAGTTTGAGGAGACAGTGCTTTCAAGCAAGTATATGCAAAAGTGCCTGGAGCAGGAGCGACAGCGCATTGGCACCGTGGAGCACCAGTTCATCCGTATGGCTTACGCTCCTGCGGAGCAGGCAGCGGGCTGATGGGTACCCAAGAACACTGGACTGCTGCCCAATACCAGGAGTATATCCGGCAGCGGGCCAAAGGCGGGAACAAATACCACGCGGTAAAAGCCCAAGCAGACGGCCGTACATACGACAGTCAAAGCGAGTGCAAGCGAGCCAAGGAACTGCAACTGCTGAAACGGCACGGACTGGTGCGCAACCTGCGGGAGCAGGTCCCTTATGAGTTGATCCCGGCAGGGGTCGGCGAATACCGAAAAGAGCGCCCTGTGATTTATAAAGCGGACTTTGTATATGAGGTCTGCCAGCCGGACGGCACCTGGAAGCGGGTGGTAGAGGACACCAAGGGCGCCAAAACAAAGGAATACATCATCAAGCGTAAACTTATGCTGTACATTCACGGCATAAGCGTAAAGGAGACAGACAGATGAACTTTAAGAAAATGTTATCAATTTGCAAGCGAAGCAAGGCTTATTTTTTATACGACCTGCCAGACGGCGAGCAAATGCTCAGTAATGGCAGCTGCGGGTACATTCTGTACGGCCACCCGGAATACACGCCGGAGACGCTGCGTATGGTCGCTGACTTGGCAGAGGATGACAGCGTGATCATGACAAGAATGCCAAAAGCGGATCTGCCGCTGGCAGACCAATGCCCCGATGAAGAATATGCCGCCCCGCTGGACACCTGCATTGTAGCCGCAGGCGCTGTATGGCAACCGCTGATTGTAGGTGCGGGCATGACATTCATCAACAAAAGAGCGTTGCAACCTATCGAAAAGGAAGAAGAGGGGTACGATCTGTACCGGCGCGGGGACCTGGTGGTAGTTAAGTCCGGCCTGATCGTGCAGGGCGTGATCAGAACAATGGATCTGTCCAAATCAGAAGCTGTATGTCGGGATCTGATCAACCTGGGCACCGTGGCCGGTATGGCCTTTGAGGAGCGCAATAATGAAGAATGAGAACGAAAAAACTACAGTTGCGATCTTGGCGACGATATGCAGAGATGTGTGTATCTACGGCTCAATCAATAACCGGTGCGGCCTGGACAAGCCGGAACTGGACGAGCACTGCCAGCGTTGCGCGCTGGCGCAGATCAAGGAGGTAACGCTGAAATGACCGAGAAAATCCAAAAAGCCATTGATAAGATCGACCAGGAGGCGGAGAAGATGGGTAGCGCCACCGTGCGTCTGCTATGCTCACACATTATAGACCACTGCCTGGTCAATGATGAAAACGCGGACAAGGTGCTGGATGAGGGCAAGAGCCTGAAAGGCTGCTGGGATCACATCACCAGTAACGCCCGGAAACAAGCCGCGGGCAACTGCGCAGCCGTGCCGGACGACACCGTGTACGAATGGGCAGCGGGCTATTACGGCTTTACCGCCGAAGAGAACAAGGCGGAGATCATCGACCTGCTGGATCTGCTGTGAGGTGTCGGTATGGGAAAGAAACTGAACACGCTTACGCAGGAACAGGCAGAGAAAATCTGGGACGGCCGCCCGAAACTGCCGGAGAAAAAGATACTGACATTTGCACACAAGCAAGTGTTCGTCAACGAGCAGTATTTTTTTAAGCACAAAGAATGCGGCCATAGGTATGGCTATTGTACCGCTTGCGGCAAGGATGTGCAGATCGACATTGAGAACATGCGACTATGGACGGACAAACACGCAGCTTGCCGCTCTGCACGGCATAACGACACCGTATGCTGCCCCGCCTGCGGGCACGAAGTCCAAGCCAAAGACGCCGGGCGTGGCCGTAGTCAGCTGGTCAACGCGGCAGTGGTAGCGGTAACGCAGCGGACAAGGAACGGTGGGATATTACTTTCTTTCGTTCGGGTGTACGAAGACTATAGATACGGCTTTAAGGCCGCGCCAGAAATGGGCGGACTGCTGTACGCCGCATACTTCAATCTTGGGCAGCACTTCGTGGCTGAACGCAGTTACTATTGTGACGATATGTTCATCAGCGTAAAACAAAAGCCAACACGCAAACTGCCGTGCACGGTGGAGCCAGCCAAACTGGATCACAACAGTTGGAAGTGCACAGAGGGAGAGGGAGCAAAGCTGCTGGACTTTGAAGAGGCGTTGGAAAAAAGTAACCTACGCTATCTGCCATGGGAGACATACCACGAATGTGCGCAGCAACTGCACCGTAGCGCTATAGCCAACTACCCGGTCAACCTGCTTGGGTTACTGTATCAATACAGCCGCCATCCGGTGCTGACAGAGCGCCTGATCAAAGAGGGCAACAGCGACTTGGTAGCCGAACAGGTGGAGTGGAACTGCACAACCGGTATGGACTACAAGCAAGTGGTGCCATACGAGGCCATGCGACTAACCAAGCAGGAGTACCGCAAATTAAAAACGCAAGACAACATTTGCTGTTCAACACTCAAAGCAACCAAGGCATTGAAAAAATACGGCTGCAAAATGACAGATAAAAATATTCTCTTTTTTCTTGCTTTCCAATACACATGGAGTCAGCGAAAATGCTACAAGGCGCTTGATGTTTTGCGGCAGCACCTATCTCCGCAAAAGGCAATAAACTGGGTAAACCGGCAGGCAGCGGGAGGATATGGAACGCCAACAAATGTGCTGTCAGATTACAGCGACTATCTGGATCAGTGCAGGCGGTTGGGCCTGGATGTTAACCGTAAAGAGGTAGCCGTACCGCAGAACCTGCGAGATCTGCACCGGCAGTATTCCGAAGAATTGACTCACCGAGCCAACGAAAAGAAAGCAAAAGAGCAAGCCGAGCGGGCAAAGAAGTTAGCTAAGGATCTGCCAAAGCTGAAACGAAAATATACATACGCCAGCAGCGGACTGTTCATTCGGCCGGCCGAGGGGCCGGAGGATCTGCTAAAAGAGGGCTGTGCCCAACACAACTGTGTGTACTCCTGTTACACGGAACAATACCTTGACAGAAAGACGGATATACTTTTCGTCCGCAAGCAGTCGGACCCGGATCAATCCTATGTGACCGTTGAGTTCAAAAACGGCGCCGTTATTCAATGCAGAGCCGATCACAACCGACCTGCACCGCCGGATGTGCAGGAGTTTATGCAAGCCTGGCTTGCCTATCTAAAGTCAAACAGAAAAGCAAAAACAGTCAGTTAAGGAGGACTTATGGATAACCAAATCACTACAATGCAAGAAGTAACGCCCGCAACCCAGAAAGCCTACGACACCCACGCGAGGATCCTGGCCAACGGCCAGGTAATGGCCAGAGCACTGGTAGATGTGTGTCACGATCTTAAGACCATGCGGGATGAGGGCCTATACACGGAGCTGGGCTATGACACATTCGAAGAGTACGCCGAGCAAGCCTGCGGCATTAAGCAGCGGCAAGCCTATTCCTACATATCAGCCTATGAAAAGCTGGGTCAGAAGTATATGGCCGACCACGCCGACCTGGGGATCACCAAGCTGGAGCTGATCTCTCAAATCAGCAGTTACGAGCGGGAAGGGTTCACGGCGGATGTGGACCTGGAGAGCGCAACAGTCCGTGAACTGAAAGCTGAGGTGGAACGGTACAAGAAGCAGACGGAACAGCTAACCTTTGATCTTGGGCAGGCACAGAGCGAATTAAGCGAAGCACCGGAGCCGGTGGACACGGACGCACTCCGTTCTTCCATTGAGCAGGAAGTAAAATCCAAGTACAGCGCCCAGCTGGAAGAATTGCAGCAGCGGGCCGATGCAGCGCCGGACCCGGAGGCGATCCGAAAGGAAGCGGAAAGGGAAGCCGCAAAGGAATACAAAGCTAAGTTGGCAACGGCAAAGGCAGACGCCGAGAAGAAAGCCAAAGCCGCTGTAGAAAAGCTGGAGCAGGAAAAGGCAGACCTGAAACGGCAGTTGGACAGCAGTGCCACCAAACTGGACGCCGCTGTTCGGCAAGCCAAGGCAGCGGGTGCAGACACGGATGTAGCCGCCTGCCGGGTGTACTTCACCGAGCTGCAACAAACCGCCGCAAAGGTACAGGAACTGATCGGCAAGATCAATGCCAAGGATCCGGCCACCGGAGCCAAGCTCTCCGCCGCCGTTATTTCCGTTTTGCAGTCGACTGCAAGGAATTTGGAGGTGGCACAATGACCTGCGAGCAATGTTACCACTGCGATGTGTGTTGGCACCGCATGACCATTTACGGCCCATACGCGTTAATGGGAATGAGCCACGGCAACATGGAAGTGTGGTGCGCCAACTGTAAGCCAAAGGCACAGATCATAGAAGTGTCAAAGCAAATTCCACAGCCGCTTCATGATGAACTGGCAAGGTACTGCGCGGAAAGAGCATATGATGAGGAGCAATAAAAAATATGGGAACAATCAGAGAGCGCTTGTGGAATAAGAAAAGGGCAGACACCGAACGCGGCAACGGCGGGTTCGGGAGTACAGGGAGGTGATCAGGATGTGTATAGCTGCACAAATCATTCTTGTGGCCGGGGCGGTCATTGTTGCATTTTTCGGCGTGATCGGCTTTGGCCCGAATTTTAAGAAATAGCAGAATAAAAAGCAGGAGGAAAAATGACGAACAACGAAAAGAAGGAATGGCTGCAACGCTATCGGGAGTGCTGGGCGGAGGTTGAGATTACACAACAGGAGATCGAAGAACTGAACAGCCGGGCGCAAAAGATCACGGCTTCCCTCTCTCCAACGCCGGGAGGCGGGCAGCGGGCAGATTTCACCTTGACGGTAGATCGCATTATAGAATTGAAAGAGAAGCTGGACCAACAAGTCCGGCTTGCTCTGTTGCAGCGGGCAGAAATTGAGGCTGCTATTGAGCAGGTGCGTAGCCCATTGCACCGGCGTGTGTTGCGTCGGCGGTATTTGAACGGTGACACTTTTGAGAAAATCGCGGTGGACGAAGATATTACATACAATCACCTGGTCTCTCGCATTCACCCGCAGTCCCTGGATATGCTGGAATGCAAAAAATAAAAAACCACTATGCAATGCATGTTGATGTTATAGTATGCAGGTTGCCGTCTGTGTTATAGTATAAACTGCCAAACAGATTGAAAGAGCGCTCCAAACGGTGCGCTCTTTGGCTTTTGTCTTTGTGCTTTCCCTTTCTAAAATGCGGTTACTACGAGGCTCATTTTCAGATGTGCTATAATTATGGTGAGCGAAAGGGGGGAAACAAATACATGCGTAAACGCTCTGAAAAACCTTTAGGCAAGCAGCAGAAGAAAAATCGTGAAGTCCTGGAGTACGAAGAGGTCAAGACAGAACTGACCAACATTTCTCCGGCAGAACGCCGGCGCAAACGCATTATGGCTGAGACGGATGTGAAATCCGCATCCAAATTCTTTAATGCGTCTATGGCAGCAGAGTTTTCTTTAATTGCGACTATGACTTCTTGGATCGTTGCACTTCACAATGACTGTAAAGGAGTGATAAGCTATATCGTCCTTATCGTAGTGATCGTGGCCGCTATCGTTGCATCAGTTGCTTTGTTGTTTACTTGGATAAAGAAAAATATCCATCTTGAAAAAGCGGTACTAACGCTTGAGATACTGGATGAATTTTTTCCAAATAGCAAACAGAAAAAATAACAGCATATAATCCGTGATTATTACAAAGGAGGTGAGCAGCATGGGTAAAGAGACCTTAACACCTAAACAAAGGCTGTTCTGTTATGAATACGTGCTCGACCATAACGGGAAACGGTCTTACCAGGCTGCTTACCCAAATTGTAAGGCACCCGGGAGCGCAGAAAGCCAAGCGAGTCGATTGCTAAGAAATGATAAGGTAAAAAAATTTATCGCTGACCTGGAAAAGCGAAAGCTGGACAAGTTGGATTTCACCGCAACGGATGTGCTGAACGCGCTGTGCTCCATTGGGTTTGCAGAGACGGCAAAGCCGCCGAATACATCTGATCGGGTGAAAGCCCTGGCAGAGCTTCTGCGTCACTTTGAATTGGCCCGAGGGCATGAGGATGAGCAGACAGACGATGGCTTCTTGGAAGCCTTGGAGCAGAAAGCGGGTGAACAGGCATGGGAAGAATAAGCACCTTTCATTTTCAGCCATTCTCCGCCAAGCAGCTCCAGGTGCTCACCTGGTGGTGCAAAACATCACCTGTGAGCGACAAAAACGGAATAATTGCAGACGGCGCTATACGATCCGGTAAGACGGTGAGTATGGCGCTTAGCTATATTCTGTGGGCTATGAGTACCTACAGCGGCATGAACTTTGCCATGTGCGGTAAGACAATCAGCTCCTTTCGCCGGAATGTGCTTTCTTTTCTGCCTGCAATGCTGCAAAGTCGCGGGTATCAGGTAAAATACAGCCGTAGCGACAATGTGCTTGTGGTGACGCGGGGTGGTACGGAAAACGCGTTTTATATCTTCGGCGGCAAGGACGAAAGCAGCCAGGATCTGATCCAGGGTATGACCCTGGCCGGTGTGTTCTTTGACGAGGTGGCTTTAATGCCCCAGTCCTTTGTGCAGCAGGCCACCGCCCGGTGCTCTGTCAGTGGTGCAAAATTCTGGTTCAACTGCAACCCGGATAACCCACACCACTGGTTTTATGAAGAATGGATCCTGCCGGAGAAGCGGCAAGAAAAGCGAATACTTTACCTTCACTTTACGATGGACGATAACTTGTCCTTGACAGAGGAGGTCAAAGCCCGGTACAGAACGATGTACGCGGGCGTTTTTTATGCTCGGTATATTCTGGGCGAATGGAAAGTGGCAGAGGGCCTGATCTACGATATGTTTGACGAAAGCCGGCACTGTATTCCGCTGCCGCCGGAGAGTGAGCTACAAGGTTCTGCCTATATCAGTGTGGACTACGGCACCTTGAACCCCACCGTGTTCTTGATGTGGCGCAAATATCACGGCAAGTGGCTGTGCACCAAGGAATATTACTATTCCGGGCGAGAGAACCATAAACAAAGAACGGACGCAGAGTATGCGGACGAGATGATGGCCTTTATCGGCGATACGCCGTATACCTGCGTAGTGGTTGACCCTTCGGCGGCTTCTTTCATTACAGAACTGCAAAGGCGGGGGCTCAAGGTATTAAAGGCGGATAATGCGGTGCTGGATGGAATCCGTACCGTATGTACGCTATTGCAGCGGGCGGATCTGCTGTTCAGCAAGGATTGCACCCGTACCATTGCGGAATTTTACGCCTACCGTTGGTATGACAAAGCGGCTCAGGCAGGCCGGGATGAGCCGGTCAAACAGGACGACCACGCTATGGACGCTATGCGTTACTTTGTAAGCACGGCGCTGGGGCGGATCGTAACAAGGAGGACATAGGATGATACTTTACATGAACCGGCGGGATGTGCCGAACCTGGACCGGGGCGAGTTGCCTTCTGCGGTGATCGATTATGTGATCGGTAAAGCAAATAAATATGAAAGACGGTGTCGCGCCCTATATGGTCGGTATATCGGTGTTCCACAGCTTCACCGTGGAGATGAAGAGGATGATGTGCGGGCAGAGGCCAACTATGCCAAGTATATCGTAGATATTATTCGCGGCTACTTCCTAAGTGAGCCGGTAAAGTACGATTGCAACGACCGGGACAAGAAAGACAGTCAGGCGCAGCTTTCCCTGGTGTCTACGGTTGAGGCCAAGCTGGATCGGCAAAACGGCACCCTGGTCCGCCACAACGCTGTGGATGAGGACAAAGACGGCCTTTGCGATTTGTGCGGAAAGAAGATTGACATTTCCGCCGTTATGGCGGCCTACCATAGTCAGAATATCGCTACCGTAGATCAACGAAACGGAAAGGCCATGGGTATATATGGCGAAAGCTGTGAGCTGCTATATGCCAGCACAGAGGAGCAACCACGCCCGCGATCCGCAGTGTATGCGCCGGATCAGATCGTGCTGGTGCAAGATGATACCGTGGAGCACAAAGACTTGTTTGCGCTGTGGTTTGAGCAGCGGGAGCGCACAGACCGCAGCCGGTACTATGCGGTAACAGTCTATACGGCTACCCAGTATCAGCAGTACGAAAGCACATCGCTGGATAAAGAAAACTATGTGTACAACCCGGTGGGTGCACCGGTGCCACACTTCTTTGATGAGGTGCCGGTGGTGTGTTATGAGAACAACGAGGAGAGACAAGGCGACTTTGAGCAGGTGGCCAACCTGATAGACGCCCGCAATGAACTGTTGTCCGATCGTCTGAAGGACAAGCGCAAGTTTGTCAATTCTATTTTAGCTGCTTACGGTGCGGTATTGCCGCCGGAGACAATGGCAGCCGCTAAACGGGATCACTTCGTAGATGGTATTCCGCAGGACGCCCGGTTGGAATATGTGCAAAAGACCTTTGATGAGAACGCGTTAAAGGTGCTGGATGATACGCTGGTATCGGATATTCATAAGATGACTTTAACCCCGGATATGACAGATCAGGCATTTGCAGGCAACGCCAGTGGCGTGGCGCTGAAATTGAAGCTGCTGGCCCTGCACCTGCTAGTAAAAAGCAAAATGAGTGCCATGGAGGCGGGCTTAAAGAAACGCTGGAGATTATATAACAACTGGTTGGCCCATAACGGAATTGATCCGGTATCCGTGGACGATGTGGATATTGTGTTCACTGTGGCCCTGCCCATTGATGAGGCGCAGATCGTGCAGATGGTGTGCACCTTGAAAAATGCCGGACTGGTTGACGATCAGACGCTGCTGTCCCTGCTATGGTTCGTTAAGGACCCGGCGGAAGCTGTGGAGAACATGAAACAGCAAAAGCAGGAGAACCAGCAGCAGTATATGGACAGCTTTGCCGCCAAGGCGGAGGACAAAGCTGATGAAAAGGGACAGTCGGCAGATCAGGAACAGCAAGACAAAGAAAAGGACGCTTAACCTATGAAAGCAGCAGAGTATTGGAAAAGGCGAACGGTTGACCTGGAACACCTGCTGCAAGCGCGCACCACCGCTACAATGGTGGAGGTCAACCGTATGTACGCCCAGGGTGTAGAGCAGCTCAACAAGCAAATTGAGCGTATTCTCCGCCGATATGTTAAAAACGGTCAGATCAGCCAGGCTTATGCCTTGCAGCTGCTGAGCGCAGGCCAAACCGCAGAGGAGCGCCAGCGTCTGCTGGAACAGCTACAACAGACTAAGGAACCACAGGCACGGCGTGAATTGATCGCTATGCTGGACGCTCCTGCGTATGCGGACCGTATCAGCCGATTGCAGGCTTTACAGAACGCTATTCGTGCGGAAGCCGTAGCCATGGGCGTGCGGGAGGAACGGCTGGCGAAAGCGCGACTGACAGATACACTCAAACAAGCATACTACCGCACTATTTTTAACGACCAAAAGCGTAATGGTCTATATGACTTTCGCTTGATCAGTGACCGCCGTGTACAGGCCGCACTTACCCATAAGTGGAGTGGAAAAAACTATTCCGATCGTGTGTGGAAGAACAACGCCGCCTTTTGCAAGCGCTTGCAGCGCACCATTGAGGTAGGCTGCATGACCGGCATGACCCTGCACGATATGGAGGAGCGGTTGCTGGAGGACTGCATAGGTGCAGATAGCGACAGCGGGCAACGCTATTGCGCCAGTCGCCTGATCCGTACAGAGGTAAATCACTTCTCCAATCAGGGCTTTTTAGAGGGCTATAAGGCAGCGGGCATTATCCGGTATCGGTTTATGGCTACTCTGGATTTGCGCACCTCCGCCGTCTGCCGCCAGCTGGACGGCAAGACCTTTTTGGTGGAAGAGGCAAAAGCAGGCGAGAACCTGCCGCCCATGCACCCTTTCTGCCGCAGTATTACCGTGCCGGTGGTGAGTAACCGCCCAGGCACCCGCTGGGCCAGGGACCCGGTGACAGGACAGTCTATGACCGTACCAGCAGATATGACCTATAGCCAGTGGTATGAAAAGTATGTGGAGAAGAGAGACGTGGGCTTGACTGAAGAGGAAGAATACGCAATCAACAGCTGGGTGTCCAGTGATTTTTACCCGATTAACGAGAAGCTGCGGCAGGGTATAGAGTTGACAAACGAGGAAAAAAAGGCTATAACTAACTTAGACCGTGCGCTTGAGAAGTTTCCCAGATACAACGGACCGGTCAAACGCTCTTTGGTTATATCCGATCCCACGGAGCTGCGGAAATTCACGAATACGCACGCAGTCGGTAACACGGTTGTTTGCGATGCGTACATAGCCACAACCTGCGGAAAGACCTATAACCCGGACGCAGAAGTGCAAATCTATATTCCGCAATGCAAAAATGGACGAGATATTCGATCTTTTAATGCAGGCGAGCAAGAGATATTGTATCCGCGTGGTAGTAGCTTTGTGGTATCCAAAGTTATTCAAAATGAGTCCATATTAAAAATCTTTTTACTGGAAAGGTAGTGAATAATGGTGAAAGAGAAGAAGTTGTTTACCGCCCCCAGATGGAATGATCCAGGCGGAGCGAGAGTGATAGGACACGAGGAAATCAGCGAAGAAGAAAGTAGAAGAATACTGCAAGAAGCCATTGACGAATTTTATGGCGGAAAATGTCCGGAGGAATGGCTGGACGCGATGAAGTAAGAGCGATACACATATCGAATCAAGCAGAGCTGCAATGCAGCCCTGCTCTTTTTATACCCATTTTCAGGCTATGCCTGTGGGATATATCATTTAACGAACCGGCAGCGTACGGTTTGGGAAAGGAGTCAGCAATGACAAAACACAATGCCGAGATGGAAAACAGCAGAGAACAGAGCCGGGTGTGCGCACGCCTGCCGCTGAACCTCCAGCTGTTTGCCGAAGATACCGGCGAAAATGGAGCAGACACCAACGCAGAGGGGGCAGCGGGCGACACCGGCACCAACTCCGATGGGGGCAACACCACTCCGACCTTTGACGAACTGCTGAAAGACAAAAAATTCCAAAGTGAATTTGACAGCAGGGTCAGCAAGGCGCTTGCCACGGCCAGAGCCAAGTGGGAAGAAAGCGCCAAAGAGCAGGCGGACGAAGCCAAAAAGCTCTCCAGTATGAACAAAGAGGAGCGGGAGCGGTATAACCTGGCCAAGGATCGCCAGGCATTTGAACAGGAAAAGGCGGCCTTTGCTAAGAAGCAGCTGGAAACGGCTGTTGCGGCTGAGCTGCTCCAGCGTAAGCTGCCTGTGCAGTTTGCCGCAATCCTGACCGGGAATGACGCCACTGCCTCGCAAAAGAACCTGGAGATTTTTGACGCCGCATTTCAAGAGGCAGTACAGGCCGCCACAACCGCCAACCTGCGGGGCAAGGACTTGCCGCCGGCGGGTAAGGAAGCAGCGGGCGACAATGTACCGCCCACAGACTTCCGCGCCTATGAGGCGTGGAGAAAACAGAACGGCTAATAGGAGGAATAAGAAATGCCGAATACGATTTTAACACCCAATGTCATTGCCAATGAGGCACTGATGGTACTGAAAAACAACCTGGTGATGGCTAACCTGGTGCACCGGGACTATGAGAACGAATTTGTGAAGGTTGGCGACACGGTTACCGCCCGCCGCCCCAGCAAGTTTGTAGCCAAAAACTTTACCGGCGCTGTGGATCCCCAGGATCTGAACGAGGGCGGTGTACCCGTGAAGATGGACCGGCTGCGCGATGTGACTGTGCAGATCACTTCTAAGGAAATGTCCTTGGATCTGCGCGACTTCTCTGCTCAGGTGATCGAACCGGCCATGACCGCCATCGCCAGCGCGGTGGACGCAGATGTATTGGCGACTGCCGTAGAGGGCGCCGGTCGCACCGTGACCGCTTCCGGAGAGAGCGCAACCAAGCCCATTAAAGATATTGCCAAGGTGGGCAGCTATCTGGACTTTGCCGGTGTGCCGGTTCAGAACCGCCGCCTGGTACTGAACCCCTCGCACAAGGTGCTGTATGCTACGGACGACAACCTGTCCAAGGTGTCCTATGCCGGTGACGGCAACGCCCTGCGGGACGCAGAACTGGGTAAGGTGTACACCATGGACACCTACATGAGCCAGAACGCACCGTATCCCTACGGTTATCTGGACAATGCCGTTGGTACTGCCAAGACTTATAAGGTCAGTGGTACTGCCGGTGAGAGCAAGGTGGCGCTGTCCTCTGTGACTGCTGCTACTGCCACGGTGAAAAATGGCGACTGCTTTATTGTGGACGGCTATGTATACCACTTTGCTGCGGACGCTACGGCTGCCAGCGGCGCGGTGGCCGAGGTGGCTATTGACCAGCCCTTGCACGCTACACTGTCTGGAAAGGACGCCACTGTGATCTCTGCGCCTACATCAGTAGGGTTCCACCGCAACGGCGTGGCACTGGTGACCCGTCCTATGGATCTGCCGATGGGTAACAAGAACGCCTATGTGGCTTCTGCGGACGGCCTGGGTGTGCGTGTGGTCTTTGACTACGACAGCACCCACAAGATCGACACCGTATCCTTTGATATTCTGTACGGCGTGACCACGCTGGACAAGAATATGATCGTCAAGGTGCAGGGCTAAGCCCGGGGAGGTACAAATGGAAAAGGTAACCGTTGTACAGGGCAAGACCCAAGTGGTCATTGATCGGAGTTGTCTGCCGGCTTATTTGAATGCCGGTTGGCAGCTGCAAGAAAAAGAGAATACAAAAAAGGGCGCCAAATAAGGCGCCTTTTCTTATGGGGTGATATGTTTGACTGATGAGATGAAAAACAAGGCTCTGCGGCTGCTGCGGGCCGCTGCCGGGCGTTACGACAAGATATGCGAGGCCTGGTACGCACACGCCGGTGAAGAGCTGGATTTGCAGCTGTTTTTGGATATGGCAGAGGACGATTGCCTGACCTATTTGGGCACGCAAGAACTGCCGCCGGTGGTAACGGCCACCACACTGGCCAAACTGGCTTTTGTGCACTTGAACGGCTTTATTCAGGATCGGGATTACGGTGTAAAGAGTGCGTCCTATACGGAGGGCAGCGTATCTATGAGCGAGACCTATACCACCCCTGCGGAGCAGGAGACAGCCATTGCCGACCTGCTCCAGCCGTACAACAGATACAGGGAGGTGCGCACCGGTGAAAGCAAAAACGCCTAAGTCGTGGACTGTAAAATCAAGGATTTTCTCCGCACAGACGATCAGAGACAGTGCTTACGACTTTGAGCAGAACACATACAGTGCTACACCTGCCGTTTTGTATTTGTGCTGGCAGCCGGTATCTGCTTCTGCCCCTATTGAGGAGCGGGGGCGGGTGCTGTCTGCCGGGTATCAAGCCGTGTTGTATGACCCTGTGGGCGTGCGGCCCGGCGACCTGGTACAGGCGGATGGTATTGGTTGGCTGGAGGTGGAGAGCGTACAGCGGTTCCTGCATTATCGGTTGCTGACAGCGAATGCCACAGAGAGGAGGGCACCCGGTGGAAACGAACATTGAGATTGAAAAGCTGGGTGCCTATGCCAAGACGCTGCAACGCACCGCAGATCATCTGCTGGACAACTTGGAGCGGCAGATGTTGCAGGACGCAGAGGACATGGCCGGCCGTCAGCGCAGCAACTGCCCGGAGGAAACCGGACTGCTGCGGGAGTCTATCGCCGCCTTTTGCGAGCGTGACGGTGATCGGGTGACCGCAGGCAGCCGTACCAATATGCAGTATGCGGCCTATGTGGAATTTGGAACCGGACCTGTGGGTGACGAAAAGGGTACACCGCTGGACAGTGAGCTGGGTATTGTGCGCAAGCATGAGCCTTGGACTGCGTATATACCCGGCTACGGATTTCGCAGGTTGAAAGGCCGCTTGCCGGCGCTATTTATGTATAACGGCATGCAGGAAATGCAGCCGGTGATTGCAGAGCATTATGGTACGGCTATACAGGAGGCGATCAAGTGAAAAACTACCGTGCAGTGATCCGGGATACCTTAAAATCCGTACAGTCGGACATTCCCTATGACATTAAGATGGCATTTCCGGAGAGCAAACCGGCAGGTAACCTGATCACATTTTATGAGATCACCAATACAGGCACGGAACTGGCGTGCGTAGATGTGATCGCCTATCAGGTGGATCTGTGGTTTATGACCTTGCCGGACCTGTTGGAATTGACGGAAAAGGTAGACGAGGCTTTGACCTCGCTGGGCCTGATCCGGCAATTTGCGTCCTCGGACGCACTGTTACATGACCCCAGCGGTTATTTGCGCAAATCATTGCGTTACGGCCGTCGGGTTGATACAAGAACCAATCGACTGATAGATTAAGGAGGATTTTATATGAACGAAACAAAGCCGGAACGCGGTCTTGCGTCCAAAGGCATTGAGGTATATCCCAACTATACCGGCTCCACAGCCAAGTGCCTGAACTACGCCACCCAAATCGGCGATCTGACCAAGGGCGAACGGGAAGAACTGGACGCCACTTGCTATGACGATGATGTGGAACACAGCATTACCGGTATTCGCAAGAAAGCAGACGCCTTTGAGGTGACTTTTCTGTACAACGCAAAGGACGCCACATCGGATTATCGGGTGCTGGCAGCTTTGGAGGACGCCGGTGTGTCCGTACCCATTATGGTTAAGCTGCCGGACGGCACCAAGTTTAACAACTCTGGTGTGCCCAGCCTGAAGATTAAGGGACCGGGCGTAAACAGCCTGATGGAGGCTACTGTCTCTTACAAGCTGGACGGCGACTGGAGCAGAGAGTTCCCCGCCGCGTAAATCGACTATTCGGGAGGCGGGTGACCGTCTCCCTACTTTTTAGGAGGAAATAACAATGAATGAACCCCATATTGTAACCAGAACATACGATTTGCAGTTGACTGCAAACGAGACGGTGCACCTGCGTTTGACTGTAGCTGCTCAGCTGCGACTGAAAAATAAATTCAACGAGGACGCCCTGGATGTGATCCTCAGCGCTTCCAGTGATCCGGAGCGGCTCCTGGCTGTACTGGATGAGGCCCTGCATTTTAACGATGATCCCAACGGCGATCTGACCGGTGAGGCGTTGTATGACGCGCTGGTGGACAGCGGCGTTAGCGGCGTGGACGCATTTTCAAGCATTCTCTTTCAGCTGGCCAATGTGTCCGGTCTACTGAGCGATACGCAGGCCGAGAAGCTCTCCGCCGGCATTGAAAAGATGGTCAACGCTGCGTTTGACGGCGTGGAGAAGTCCACAGAGAGTGAGGACAAGCCGTCCACTTCCTTTCGGGAGTAATTACTGCACAACGGAGGATATGATCCTGGAGGCCAACGCTTATGGCTTGTCGTTCTCCGTTATTCTCGCCATGACCTATGGAGAACTAAAGCGTTACATCCTGTTCCATCGTGATTTTGAGAAAAGGCAGTATCAAAACCTGTCACAAATCGCTTATATCCAAGCCGGGGTTATCGCCGCTGCGGTTGCCGGGGAGGATGTGGGCGCAGTGTATGACCTTTTCCCATATTGGACAAAGGATGATGTGCTGGATATTCAAGCGGCCAAAGCAATGGCCTACTTTGATCAGTTTTAACGATTGAAAAACAAGAAAAGGAGGTGATTTTGTGGATCAGGAATTGGTAACACGATTTACTGCGGATATTAGCCAGTACAAAAAGAGCATGGCCTCTCTCCAAGCCGAGCTGAAGCAGCTGTCCGGCGTGACGGATAAAATTAAGACGGTGACTGCCAAGGCAATGTCTTCCGCCTCTTCTGATACAAGGAAGATGGGAAAGCAGGTGGATACGCTTATTAAGAGCCAAGAGCGCAATGTGCAGGCCGCTATGAGTAGTGCTGCGAAAATATCCGAGTATACGGCAAAAGCCAGACAGCTGAAAGATCAGCTGCACAGTCAGGACGAAACATACAAGCAGTTGTCCAGCCGCTTAAAAGAGGTAACAGCCACTTACCGGGCACAGCAGGAGTTTTTGAAGTCCTATAAGAACGGCATCGCCGGTGTAAGCAGTCAGTATCAGGAGATGGTAGACTGGATCCACAAAATGGAAACAGCGTCGACCAGCGGCATGACGATCAATCAGATTGAACAGCAGCGGGCGGCTATCAATCGTATAAAGAACGATTTAGAAGTCTTTGACAGCGAGCTGAAAGAGGTTGGCCTGAATCCGAATAATTTAAAAACGGATACGCTGGACAAGCTGAAAAATGAAATCCGCAAAACCTCTTCGCAGATTCTCAAAGCGAAGAGTGCAATGGCACAGACCACGGGACAGATCAACAAAACCAATGCGGATATAGCAACGGAAAGCAACCGCTTTTCCAACTTGAAATCGTCCATATCCAGAAATGCTCCTGCGCTTAAGAGTATGAGCAAGCAGCTCAAGCAAACCGGTGATGTTTCCGCAGCAGGGAAACTGAAAAAGGGCTTCTCCGGGTTAAAGGGCATATTTGGAAATATCGGATCTGCAGCGGGCGCCGCTTTCGGCAAGGTGCATAGTCACCTGAAAAATATGCGTGCTTCTTCCGGTACGGCCAGCAAGTCCCTGTTGAATGTGGTCAAGTCTATCCGCCGTATAGGTGTGGTATCGTTGGGGCTGAAAGTGTGTAAAAACATTTTCGGCGAGCTGCGCTCGGTGATCACCGGATATTTAAGTCAGAACGAGGCTCTGAATAACCGTGTAGAAGCCTTGAAAAATGCTTTTGCAAATGCTTTGGCACCGGCCATCAATGTGGTTGTGGGGCTGTTTGAAAAGCTCATGCCCTATGCCATGAGTGTTGCCAATGCCATTAGTGGGTTGCTTTCATCTGTGGGGATCGCTTCGCAGGTAAATGCCACGGCCACCGCTGTGGGCAAGACCACAAAAGAGACGAAAAAGCTGTCTCAAGCGCAGAAAGAACTGTACGGATTTGACCAAATCACTAAGGTTAGTGATGATCAGCAAGACAGTAGTTCGTCCGGTGCGTCTACAGCCAATACGCCGGCAGCGTCCGACAAGTTCTCCGCTTATTTGGAGAAAATCAAGAACCTGTGGAAAAGCTGCGACTTTGAGGGAATCGGCGAACAAATCGCCGGTTCTTGTAATAAGATTATTAGCAAGATCAATGCACTGGACTGGAAAGGCATACAGGACAAAGTCAACGGCGCTGTCAGCGGTATTGCCAAGAGCCTAAACGGCTTCATCCGTGACTTCGACTGGGAGGGTGCCGGACAAATTGTTGGTAACGGTGTGAACACCGTCTTTGGTGCACTGGACACCTTCCTGACCACATTCGATTTTGCAGCTCTTGGCGCAGGCTTTGCTAAAAACCTGAACGGTATATTCAACACCATTGACTGGGGACAGGTGGCAAAGACTCTGTCCGATGCAATCAGCGGTGTATTCAAGGCCATTGCAGGCTTTCTGGAAAATTTGGACTGGCGAGGGCTGGCTACGGCGCTGGAAAACTTCATAGGCGGTATTGATTTTGGTGGAATGGCAAGCGCTCTGTTTGAATCGCTTGGTGCAGCTTTAGGCGGCCTGTGTGCATTCCTGGGACAGCTTATCTCTGACGCTGTGTCCGGTATACAGTCCTATTTTGGCGACAAGATCAAAGAAGCCGGCGGCAATGTGGCCCAGGGCATTTGGGACGGCATCATTGACGGCATTGGAGATGCATGGAAGTGGGTTAAGGAACACATTTTCCAACCGTTTATCAATGGTTTCCAAAAAGCGTTTGAGATCAAATCGCCGTCTAAGGTTATGAAAAAGCAGGGCGGCTTTATTTCCCAAGGTCTGTTTGACGGTATCGGCGATCTGTGGAAAAAGGTCAGCCAAAAATTCAAAGGATTTAAGGACGGCGTTGTTAATTTCTTTACCGGGAAAAATGGCGTTGTATCAAAAGTCACCGGCCTTGGCGGTAAGATCGTGACCGGCTTAAAGAACGGCCTGAAGAATTTGAAAGCCACCTTTACCAATGCGTTCAAAGGCCCCTTAAACGGTGTGATCAAACTGGTCAACAACATGATCGACAAAATCAACGACAAGCTGAACATCAGCGTTGGCAGCACACTGTCTAATGTGCTTAGCGCCCTGGGCGTGAGCGTGACCAACGGCCAGTACCAGTTGTTCTCTATACCCACTATCCCAGAGCTGGAAAAGGGCGGCGTGCTGAAAAAAGGCCAGGTCGGTCTGCTGGAAGGTAAAGGCGCCGAGGCTGTTGTGCCTTTGGAGCGAAACACCCAGTGGATCAGCAAGGTAGCCGCAATGATGGTGCAAATGCTGGGTAGCAGCGGGCAGGCGGTCAATGTAACGATCCCGGTATATGTGGGCGGTAAGCATTTAAGCACGGTGGTGCTGGACGATGTGAACCAAACAGAAAAGAAAGGCCGTGACCCGGTTGCGGCTACAGCGTAAGGAGGGACGGTATGCCACTATATATTGACGGCACAAAAATGCCAAACCCATCATTCAATGCCATATCCTGTTCAGATGAAAAGGTGTGGTCCTCTAACACAGGCCGCTCCAAGTCGGCTTATATGAACGGCAGTATCGTTCAGGTCAAAAAAACAAGGCAGTTGTCCTTTCCGCCATTGACCCGGGCGGAGTTGGACAAGCTAAACGGCGTGATCAACAATGCGAGTAAGCCCTGGCATTCTATTAAGCTGGAGGATACCTCCGGGAATACGGTGTTTTCTTTCAGCTGCTACTTTGGCACGCCCAGTTGGACGGCTTATTCCGGTGCCAGGGATTGCCGGTATTTCATCAACTACAAAGTAGACGCCATTGAGCGCTAAAGGAGTATTTTATGTACAAGACAAGCACTGATTTTAACCAGGCCATCAAAAACGGGGAACGGATCTATGTGAAGGTTAAATGTGGCAATTTCATTTTTGGCTACAACGATGAGACGGATCCTACAAGCCCAAATGAGCAAAATAACATTATGGAGCTGAATATTGACCGCAGTATCAGCCATGACGATTACGCGCTGGCAAAGTCCTACGCTTGTGGGTGTAACTGCGTTCTGTGGGCTGTGCCTGCCGGTGCCGTGCTTCGCGGGCAGAAAACCGTGGTGTACTTTGGCTGTATGGTCAACGGTGCAGTGGAGTGGGTGCCAATGGGCGTGTTTTATCCGGAAAAGGTCACTCGGTCCGGCGAATGTACCACTTTGGAAATGTACGACCACATGTATGATCTTTCTATGCCGTATTCTGCCGCCATCAGCGGTCAGCAGACCCCTTTGGCAATCTTAAAAGACCTGGCACGCCAGGGTAACTTTGAGTTGGCTGCCGGCGTGGAGAGCAAGGTCTCCGGCTTTGGCACGGTAGATGTTTCTTTGCTCTGCGGTACGGAAACAGACGAGGACGGCAAGCAGCAGGTCACTGCCTATAATGTGAATGATGCCATCGGTTATGTGGCTGGGTTCTGCGGCTGTGCTGCCGTCTTTGATCGAGAAGGCAAGTTGCGAGTAGATACTTTCGCCCAGGTATATGATGGTACGGCAGAATACGCGGTGACAGATGACACGGTCACAGAGGTTTCACTGGCAGAGACGGACAAAACCTACCTGGGGATCAGTTGCAACAATGGGAATAAGAATATTCTTGCACCAGATAGTCTGTCGGTCAACAGCGAGGTGCTGTATTTCGACAACCCACTGATCACCACCCAGGCCCAAGCGGAAAAAGTATTTAACGCTGTATCTGATATGATCTACATAGATGATGGCGACCAGGGTGAGACTGTATTTGACCTGGGCATACAGTACCGACCGGGAAGTATGACATTGCTCACGGCCAATCCGGCGTTGGATAGTTTCGATGTGATCACTTACCGGGACGATACCGGCGATCACCATATCCCTTTGATGGGTGTGGAGTATGATTATGATGGCTCCGTCACTATGGAAGTGACCGCCCATGCCCGTTCAGAACAGGAGGGCAGCTCTGCCGGAAGCATTCTTTCCCGCATGATCTCTAAGGCTATGCAGCAGGTCACAGCGCCGTTGGCACAGCGCATTCAGGATGCTACGGATTCTATCACGAACGCAGTGGGCGGTTACGCTGCTTTGATCGACCGGGACGGCGATGGTGTGTCAGACGCGCTTTATATCGGAGAGTACCCGGCAGCGGAGGGCAAGACCAAAGGCCGCTGCCTGCTGCTGAATAAGAACGGCATGGCTGTTTCTACCACCGGACTGCAAGGCCCCTTTAAGGACTTTGCGGTGTACTACAACAAAAAAACCAACCAGTATTACCTGAATGCTACGGACATTTCAGCCGGTAGACTCTCCGGTATTGAGATCCTTGCGGATAAAGGCACGATCGCCGGGTGGAACATCACCGACCGAGAACTGTATGCGGATTTGGGTAGTTATCGTGCATACATTCAAAAGCCAACTACCAAAGGCTCTTGGGTGTTTTCTGCACAAAAAAAGAACAGCAACGGTTCATATACTGGTACATGGTATGTAACGATGGGCGGCGATATGGTATGCAATGGTTCGGTAGATGTAAGCGGGGCCCTATCGGTGGAAGGGAAAACCAAATTTGATGCCGATGTACAATTCTACAAAAAAATATATGATCTTGCCGGATATGAAATCATTAATGCTGCATCTGGTGGTAACAGCCTTGTAATTGGATACGGTCAGTATGAGCACGGAGCCAAAACATATTTAGAAGGCGGAGATATTTGCTTAAGAATGCAGCAGAATGGCAACTTGTGTATACAAGCGGGATCGAAAGATTCGGTTGAAACCAGATTTGTACTGTCTAAAGTGAGTTGGACGCTTAGCGGAAGCACTGCGTACCGTGATACGATTGAATCAAAAGGCGGGTTTGTGCTTAGTGCGAATGGTGGCGATAATGTTTTATACCTTGTCGGGAAGAGTATATGGATTGATAACGCCACGACAATCAGAGGCAAACTGACGGTACAAGACGATATTAGACTGAGTTTTAAATCTTCAAGCGGAACCATTCCACTGGTTGTAAACACAAGCGGCGTTATTACAACCGCAAACTCATCAAAACGATACAAAGAGAATATCAAACCGGTAGAAGACGCTGTGCTGGATCCAAACGGTCTTTACGATGTACAGGTGTGCCAGTACAATTACAAGCCAGAATACAAGGACAACGAATTGGTCAGCGGGACGCAGATCGGCGTTATTGCAGAGGATCTGGACAAGCATTACCCCAACGCAGTGATCTATGACAGTGAAGGGAGACCTGAAAGCTGGCAAGATCGTATCATGATACCGGCAATGCTTAAGTTGATCCAAGATCAAAAGAAGCAACTGGACGCTTTGCAGGCAGAAGTGGACGCGCTGAAAGCAAAATTGCAATAAACAGCAAAGCGGCTGCTCCGCACTGGAACAGCCGCTTTAGAGTTATTAGTCAATATATATTCTTGGAGTGGATTTATCGCCCTTTTTGAAATAGAAATGCCTGCCGCTTTCATCGACATATATTTCTTCTAACGGATCGTCTCGAGAAGAAGCTGTGTCCCAGTAATATCCATCGTCAGAAGGTATGGGATCAAAGTGCGCGTCAGCAGGACGCTTCGGCACCGTTGATTCGGTTGTTTCTCTTATTGCGGCTGGGGCTACTGTGCCATTCCTTTCGGTGCGATACACTACTTGCGGTTGCGTGGTAGTATGCTTCTTCTTTTTCTTCTTAGTGGTTGTGGGCTTTGTAGTTGTTGTGGTTGCGGTCGCCTCTGTGGCTGCCGGTTCTGTAGTGGTCTCTGTGGGCTGTGTAGTAACACCAGCCAGTGCACTGGATACAGCGTGATCTACCAGACTGGCTGTCTCCTGATCATGCACTCGATCATAGTGCACCCACACACCGATACCGACCCCCACCGCCACTACAACGGTCACAACAAGGATCCACACTTTGGCCTTAGACTTCATCTTCATCTCTCCTTTCACTCCCCACCATACCACACTTCCCCGCAGATTGCAAGAAAACAGGAGGTGATTCCCATGTAAAATACAAATTGCAGTCAACTGCAAACGGCGGCTTAGGCACGCTGTTTTTTTATGTCAAAAAGGAGGATTTTATGCAGACATTAAATATTAAGGTCACCCAGCAGGCGGTGATCTTACAAAACAAAGACCCGGTGACAGCTGAGAATGTCAATCAGATCCGCTGTGTGGTAGAGCTGGATCCGGCATACGCCGATCTGGTCGTGCGGGTGTGCATGAATGGCCAGTTTGCCACTGTGGTGGATGGACAGTGTTTCGCCCCGCCGCTGCAAGAGGGAATGTGCCGCCTGGGCGTTTACGGCTATGCCGTGGATGGCGAGCAGTTGGTGCAGCGTATAAGCCCGGAGCCGTGCGTGTTTTATGTGCGCCCTGGTTCTTATGACCCGGCAGCTGTGGAGACGGACGCACCGGATCCAACGGAGTTGGAGTCTTATTACGCCAAGGTGCAGGCACTGCTCAAGGATATTGGTAAGGGTGTGAATGGCACCACTTATACGCCCAGCGTGTCCGTAGCGGGCGAGATCAGCTGGACCAATGACGGCGGGAAGGACAACCCGGAACCGGTGAACATTAAAGGCCCAAAGGGTGACACGGGTCCCCAGGGCGCTTCTGGTAAAGATGGAGAGCGAGGACCGCAGGGCGAACCGGGAAAAGATGGTGCAGTGGGCCCACAGGGTGTTCCTGGCACGGACGGCAAAGACGGAGCGCCAGGCGCAGATGGTGCGCCCGGTAAAGATGGTACGGACGGTCGCGGTATCAATACCGCGTGGGTGAATGACAATGGAGAGCTGCAACTGGAGTATTCTGACGGCGAAGAGGATAACTTGGGTAATGTTAAGGGACCGCGTGGTGCAAAGGGCGTAAAGGGCGACACCGGTGCACAAGGACCTGCCGGTGCGGATGGCATTGGTATCACCGATGCACAAATCACAGAAGCCGGAGAGCTACAGATCACTTACACAGACGGTACGACTGTACTTCTGGGTGAGGTCGTAGGCCCCAAGGGCGATACAGGTGCCGCAGGCAAAGACGGCGTGAACGGTAATGATGGTGCCAAAGGCGACAAGGGAGATAAGGGGGATCCCGGTGAACCCGGCGCATCTGGTGTTGAAACCTGGGAGATCGTGTTCACAAAAACATTCGATGAAGACACCACGGCCAACCAGCAGTGGGACCTTGCCAATCCCTGCCGCAAGATCAGACTGCGCATGGCGGTGGCGGGCAGTGCTTCTAATTCAGCGGCCGGTGATACCACTGTGTATCTGAATTCCTACACCTCCAAGTGCTTCCTGCCGAATGTGTTCCGGTATGAGACGGACGCGGCGAAAGGCTCTCTTGCGGTGGCGGAAGTTGATATCACCGGCAACATGGTGCGCGTGCAAACGAATAAGACGAACATATCCAGTAACTTCAACGCGACCAATGTCCTGGCAGGGAACGCAATATGGAACGCAAGCGGGATCACCTTCAACATTATGAGAGATGTGGAAAACCATGGTGCGATCAAAGCCCTGTCGTTTCCAACGAACGGCAAGACGATTGGCAGCGGCACACAAGTTGAAATACTGGGGGTGGCAAAATGAGCATTGAAACAGAAAGCCGCATTGCGTTTTTAAAGTCCGAGTTGGCGGAGACGGATTACCTCTGTCTGAAGTACACGGACGGCGCTTTGTCTGAGGATGAATATGCGCCGATCCGCAAGCAGCGGGCAGCATACCGGGCAGAGATCAACGCCCTGCAAGGGGGTGAGACCGATGTATAGCGCATTCGTCACGGCCGCCCTGACCGCTGCCGTGTCAACGGTGGTGGGCAGCGCCGTGTCCGCTGTGATTGCTTCATTGATTGCAAGAAAAAAGAGCAAAAAAGCAATTGACGAAGTCACCACAGCCCGGTACATAGCCATCGAAAACGGCTTGCAGTCCATTTTGCGCGCCGAGATCATACGGCAGCACGACAAGCACACAGAGCGGGGCTACTGCCCCCTGTACGCCAAGGAAGCCATGGTCAAGGTGTATGACGCATACCACGCCCTGGGCGGCAATGGTATGATGACCAGATTTTATAATGAGATTATTGCGCTCCCGGAGGAGCCACAAAAGGAGGATTAACTATGAAAGTAAACGCAGGAACCATTGCGAGAACCGCTGTGCTGGCGGTATCGCTGCTGAATGTACTCTTGAATGCCTTTGGCAAGAACCCGCTTCCGTTCAGCGATGATGAAGTCTACACCACTGTGTCAACAGTGGTAGCCGTGGTGGCTTCCCTGGCCGCATGGTGGAAGAACAACAGCTTTACAAAAGCTGCTTTGAAAGCAGATGAGACGCTGGCGCTGGAACGGACGGAGACAGCAGAGAGCGAGGCTGTACACCATGAGTAAGCTGTATTACTGCCGGCAGACAACCGAAAAATGTAAAAGCATTCGCTATCCAAGTAAGCCCCATCCGTACAAGTATGGAACCTCCGGCTGCATTTACACCAGCGGCTGCGGGGTATGCGCAAGCCTTATGGTGCTCCATAACTTCGGCTTTACCGGCTTGGATACGGCAGCCTGGACACAGAAGTGCCTACTGATGGGCGCACGGTCCGCAGATGGCACCGATATGGACACGGTGGCAGTGTACCTGGAGAAGCATTACTCCATCGTAAGCAAGCGGGCAAAGACCGTTGCTGACCTGAAGAACCACCTGAAAGCCGGTGGCAAAGCTATAGTGTGCGTCAGTGGTGGCGGCAAACAGCTGTTCTCCAACGGCGGCCACTATGTGTATGTGGGCGGACTGGACAAGAGCGGTAACCTGATCGTGCTGGATCCCTACTGGTACGACGGTAAGTTTACCTTGACGACCAACCGCCGGAAGTACACAAAGGTCAAGAATGGCCGGGAGGTGTATGTGCAGCCTGCGGCGCTTGCCTCTGATTTGAGCGGCATTTGGCTGTTCACCAACGCCAAAGGCGGCAAGGCGGTGTATGCGGAAAGCGATGTCAACTACAAAAAGGCGGCGCCCAAGGCACCGACGGTTAAGCCGGGTACATACATCACCACCGCAGTGCGGGGAATTTACAAGGGCGCAGGTGCTGCTGCCGGACGCAAGAAGGTCAAGGATCTGACCACGGACGGCCGGCGACACGCAACCAGCAGCAAGTCGAAAGCAGACGCTATGTTCCGGGCAGGCACCACCATCACCGTGCTGGAGACAAAGCTGCTCTCCACCGGCAACCTGTGGGCGCGCTGCCCCTCCGGCTGGCTGTGTGTATGGGAAAAGGATATTGACCGTAAATTCATCAAGTAAAGCAGAAAGCCCACCGAGTAATCGGTGGGCTTCTTTTGTTTTTTATCAAAAAATATGACAAAAAGATAAAAAAATTCATGTTTTTATTGAATTTCACATACTCTTATGATAGAATGCAACTGCAAATTAGTTGCAAAGAGGTGGGAAAGATTGAGCCAGTTTGAAAAGCTCTGGGAACGGTTTTTGTTAGTTCCAAGTGATTTTACCTATGAGGAATTAAGAAAAATCATGAAACATTACGGTTATAGTGAGAATAATAAAGGGAAAACATCTGGTTCTCGAGTAGGATTTATAAAGAGGGATGATGTAGAAAAAACGACAATATTTCTTCACAAACCTCATGGATCCGATGCGTATGTTAGAAAAGCTGCGATTAGAAGCATAATTGCTGCTATGGAAAGGAATGGTGATATTAAATGAGCAATGTTATTCAGTACAAAGGGTATTTTACGAATGTGGAATATAGCCAAGAAGACCAAATCCTTTTCGGCAAAATAGAGGGCATTCGTGATTTAGTCACATTTGAGTGCGAAAACGCAGGCGAGGTGGAACAAGCTTTCAAAGAGGCGGTGGACGATTATTTGGAATTTTGCGAAGAGGAGGGCAAAGATCCAAACAAAAGCTTTAGCGGCTCATTCAATGTAAGAGTAAGTCCGGAATTGCACAGGGATATATGGGCGGCAGCAACCAAACGCGATATGACATTAAATGCGTATGTGAATGAGGCATTGCGAGCCTCATTGAAAAAAACGACTGATCCAATGGTTGTTTTTCTTGTCCCATCAAGGCTGTCTCGGACAGAGCATGCTCCACAATTTTCCATTGATAAAGATGCCTATAAATCAGGCGAAGATGGATTTTCTTATGGCATAAATAGAAATCTAATTACGAGCGGAGGGGTAAATCAATGAACTATAATTTGAAATTGCAAGCATACAAAATAAGTCAAATTGCAGTTGATACTAAGTTGATTAAGGATGGAAAAGAAGAATTGGCAATAGAGTGCTTTGTTTCACCCAAATTCCCATTGAATGGGGATGATGATACTCTACTGCTGGCTTTTAATGCGTCTGTGTATGAAAAGGATAAGAAGGACGCTGAAAAAATCGTAAGCGCAACTGCGGAATTTATTTATGAATGTAATATGCATCCGGAGGATACAAAAGAGCTAAGAGATTATATTCTTGATCATTGCCTTGATGAAATACAGGACATAGCTTTCGAGCATATTAACAGGATTTTTGAAGCTATGAACTTTACTGGGCTAAAAATAGAGGCAAGTGAGTAAGTTGCAATTTTTACCAAGTTCAATGAAAAACGCTTGACAACACATCTTCCTTTGTAGTATAACAAAAAACAAAGGAGGAATGAAAAATGATTGTGGAAGATACCAAAGATTTGGTTGAAACTGCGGACTATGTGATCATCGAAGCTGTTTTAGTGGATGATGGATTGCGTTACAAACAACTTTCTGTTGGCATTAAAGCCAAAAATGGTGACATTATCCGCATAATTCCAATATCGACAATGCTGATGTAAAAAAAGGCCGGGTAGTTCAGTAACTGCCCGGTCTTTTTCTATACCTCGCATTACCAAGTACTGCAACGAGTACTGCAACGCCAAAAGTTTTTTATTTTCTCTCATTTTTTACACAAGCGGAAATTTGGCTTAACTAAGCCAAAAATGGAAACAGGAAGAAATAAAGGACGGCTAAAAAAGCCGTCCTTTTTGGTCGAGGTGACAAGATTTGAACTTGCGACCCCCACGTCCCGAACGTGGTGCTCTACCAAACTGAGCCACACCTCGATTTATTGCTACAATAGGATAACACAAAATGCGCGCGGTTGCAAGTGTTTTTTACAGAAATTTGTTTTGCGACGGGTCATAGGTCATGCCGATGGCAGCCAACTGGGCCTCCAGCGCCGCCCGGTCCACCTGCAAGTCTGCACACAGAGCGTCCAGGCTGGGATAAAAATCCCGCAATTTGGTATTGATTACGCTAAACAAAATAAACGGGTCTTTGGGTAATGCAGCCATCTTTTTTGCCTCCCGGTGCAGATTTGATTTTAATTTACCATAAAAAGCGGGAGAATTCAAGAAAAATCCCGCCTTTTATATTGATTATTTTCTATTTATATGTCATAATAGGCTGTAATTTTATATCCGGCGCAAAACGGCACTATCGCCCGTTGGCCGGAACAGTAGGTGAAATCATGACGGAAAATGAAAAAATCGCAGCGCTGCTCTTTCCCCATATTACCATGACCCCGGCGGATTACGAAGCCAAATACCCGCCCCGGCAGCTGAAAGAGGGCGCCAGAGTCAGCCGCTTTTCGCCCAGCCCAACAGGCTTTTTGCACTTTGGCAATCTGTTTTCCTGCGCGGCGGCATACCGCACTGCCCGCTGCACCGACGGCGTGTTCTATGTGCGGGTGGAAGATACGGATCAAAAGCGCAAGGTAGAAGGCGCGGTGGAGACCATGCTCTCTGCGCTGCAAATCTACGGCATTACACCGGACGAAGGCGTGATGGGCGACGGAAGCGAAAGCGGTGCCTACGGCCCTTACACCCAAAGTCTGCGCAAAGACATTTACCAGTGCTACGGCAAATTTCTGGTGGAGGAAGGGCTGGCTTACCCCTGCTTTTGCACCCCGGAGGAGCTGGAAGACCTGCACGCCCGGCAGGAGAACGAGGACATTAAAGGCTACTGGGGGCCCTACGCCCACTGTCGGGATCTGACCTATGACCAAATCAAGGCCAATATAGACGCCGGCAAGCCCTGGACCCTGCGCCTGCGCTCCCCCGGCAAGCCGGAGGGCAAGGTGCGCTTTGACGATCTGATCAAAGGCAAAATCGAAATGCAGGAGAATGTGATTGATGTGGTGCTGCTGAAAACCGACAGCATTCCCACCTATCACTTTGCCCACGCGGTGGACGACCACCTGATGCGAACCACCCATGTGGTGCGGGGTGACGAATGGATCGCCTCTGTGCCCCTGCACCTGCAGCTGTTCAAGCTCTTAGGCTTCCGCCCGGTGAAATACGCCCATATTGCCCCCATTCTTAAGGAAGAAAACGGCGGCAAGCGCAAGCTCTCTAAGCGCAAGGACCCGGAAGCGGCCGTTACCTACTACGACCAAATGGGTATTCCGGCGGCAGCGGTCAACGAATATATGATGACCATTGCCAACTCCAACTTTGAGGACTGGCGGCGTGCCAACCCCACAGCAGACCTGGCAGACTTCCCCTTTAACTTAAAGAAAATGAGCGTGTCCGGCGCCCTGTTTGATATGGCCAAGCTGACGGATGTGTCCAAGACCGTCATCAGCAAAATGACTGCACAGGAAGTGTTTGACCTGGCCCACGCCTGGGCCGATCGGCACCAGCCGGAACTGGCCGCGCTGTTTGACAGCGATCCGGCCTACGCGGTGGCAGTGCTCAGCATTGACCGGGGCGGCAAAAAGCCCCGCAAGGACATTGCCAAATGGAGTGATCTGGCGGACTACATCAGCTATTTCTACGACCAAACCTTTACCCCCTGCTACGACCTAACCGGCAATGCGAATCCGGCACTGGCAGTACAGGTGCTGGAGCAGTACAAAGACCTGGTGGACACCGCAGACGACAAAGACACCTGGTTTGCCAAGATCAAGGCGTTGTGCCCGCAGGTGGGCTGCACCCCCAATGTGAAAGAATACAAGCAGGACCCCACAGCGTTCAAAGGCCATGTAGGCGATGTGTCTACCGTGATCCGGGTGGCGCTCACCGGGCGCACCAACACCCCGGACCTGCATGCAATACTGGCTTTGCTGGGGCAAGAGACCGCACAAGCCAGACTAAACGCCGCACTGGCGCACTACAAGGAGGAGTACCATGGCTGAGGAGATCAGAGAAAACTCTAATTTTATTCACGATTTTATTGATAAAGACCTGGAGGACGGGGTGTATAGCAGCATACAGACCCGCTTTCCCCCGGAGCCCAACGGCTACCTGCACATTGGCCACGCCAAGGCCATTTGCATCAATTTTGGGGTAAAGGAAAAGTACAAGGGCGTGTGCAATCTGCGCTTGGACGACACCAACCCCACCAAAGAGGACACCGAGTATGTAGACGCCATCAAAGAGGACATTCAATGGCTGGGCTTTCAGTGGGACAACCTGTACTACGCCTCCGACTACTTTGACTTTCTCTTTGACTGCGCCATCAAGCTGATCAAGAAAGGCAAGGCCTTTGTTTGCGAGCTGACGCCGGAGGAAATGCGCGCCTACCGAGGCACCCTCACCGAGCCGGGCAAGGAGAGCCCCTACCGCAACCGCTCCGTGGAGGAAAACCTGGACCTGTTTATGCGCATGAGCAAAGGCGAGTTCCCGGAGGGCAGCAAGGTGCTGCGTGCCAAAATCGATATGAGCTCCCCTAACCTGAATATGCGGGACCCGATCATTTATCGCATTATGTACGCCCACCATCACCGCACCGGCGACAAATGGTGCGTGTATCCCATGTATGACTTTGCCCATCCCCTGTCGGACGCCAGAGAGGGCGTGACCCACTCTCTGTGTTCTCTGGAATTTGAAAACCACCGTCCACTGTACAACTGGTTTGTGGACGAGCTGATCGAGGGGCAAAAGCCCCGCCAGATTGAGTTTGCCCGACTGAACCTGAACTACACCCTCACCAGCAAACGCAAGTGCTTAAAGCTGGTGCAGGACGGCATTGTCAGCGGCTGGGATGATCCCCGTATGGCCACCCTCAGCGGGATGCGCCGCCGGGGCTATCCGCCGGAGGCGGTACGGGACTTCTGCGAGCGCATCGGCGTGTCCAAGGCGTACAGTGTGGTGGACTTTGCCCTGCTGGAGGCCTGCGTACGGGAGCACCTGAACACCTCCGCTCCCCGAGCCATGGCGGTGCTGGACCCCATTAAGCTGGTGATCGACAACTACCCGGAGGACAAGACCGAAGCCCTGGAAGTGGAGTACCACCCGGACCACCCGGAATACGGCAAGCGCACCGTGCCCTTTGGCCGGGAGCTGTACATTGAGCGAGACGACTTTATGGCCGAGCCCATCAAGAAATACCGCCGTCTGTACCCGGGCAACGAGGTACGGCTGTACAAGGCCTACCTGGTGACCTGCACCGGTTATGACACAGACGAAAATGGCAATGTGACCTGCGTGCACGCCACCTACGACCCGGCCACCTTTGGCGGCGACGCCCCGGATGGGCGCAAGGTACGCGGCACCATTCACTGGGTCAGCGCCAAAGAGAACACCCCCCTGACCGCCCGGATCTATGACCGGCTGTTTAATGTGGAGAACCCCAGCGACGACAGCGGCGTCAACTCCTTTGAGGAGAACCTAAACCCGGACAGTCTGACCGAGAAGCAAGGCTACGGCGAGGTGGCACTGGCCACGGCCAAGGCCGGCGATCGGTTCCAGTTTATGCGGGACGGCTACTTTTGTATGGACAAGGACTCTGCCCCCGGCGCACCGGTGTTTAACCGCACCGTTGCTCTGCGAGACAGCTTTAATATCAAAAAGAATAAATAAGAATTCGGGTGAGCACTTTGAGTACAAGAAAAGATATAAAAAACATTGCAATCATTGCCCATGTTGACCACGGCAAAACCACTCTGGTGGACGAAATGCTGCGCCAAAGCGGCACCTTCCGCCAAAATGAAGTGGTGGAAGAGCGGGTCATGGACAGCAACGACCTGGAGCGTGAGCGGGGCATTACCATTATGTCCAAGAACACCTCCATTCACTATAACAACACCAAGATCAACATTGTAGACACGCCCGGCCATGCGGACTTTGGCGGCGAGGTAGAGCGTATTCTTACCATGGTAGACGGCGTTCTGCTGCTGGTAGACGCTTTTGAGGGCTGTATGCCCCAGACCCGCTTTGTGCTGAAAAAGGCGCTGGGTCTGCACAAGACGCCGTTGGTGGTGGTCAACAAGATTGACCGGGACGGCGCCCGCCCTGCCGAGGTGGTAGACGAGGTACTGGACCTGTTTATTGAGCTGGGCGCAGACGATGACCAAATCGACTTCCCGGTGATCTACGCCTCCGCCAAGGACGGCTACGCCGGCACAGAGCCGGATGTGCGCAGCGGCGATATGCGCCCGCTGCTAGACGCCATCTTAAAGTACATTCCATCTCCTCAGGGCGACCCGGAGGGTCCCACCCAGGTACTGTTCTCCTCTTTGGAGTATGACGACTATGTGGGCCGCATCGGCGTGGGCCGTGTGGAGCGCGGCAGCGTAAAAGTCAACGCACCCTATGTGCTGTGCCGCCGGGATGATACCCGGGAAAACATCCGGGTCACCAAGCTGTACCAATTTGAGGGGCTGAAGCGGGTGCCGGTAGAGGAAGCGGTCATGGGCGACCTGATTTGCGTGGCCGGTATTGCGGACCTGAACATCGGCGAGACCTTGTGCGCCCCGGAGTGCGTGGAGCCACTGCCCTTTGTAAAGATTGATGAGCCCACCATCAGCATGAACTTTATGGTCAACGATTCTCCCTTTGCCGGACGTGAGGGCAAGTATGTCACCTCCCGCAACCTGCGGGACCGCCTGTTTAAGGAAGTGGAGACCAACGTGTCCATGCGGGTGGAAGAAACGGACAGTATGGACACCTTTAAGGTATCCGGCCGAGGTGAACTGCACCTGTCCATTCTCATTGAGACCATGCGGCGAGAGAACTATGAATTCGCCGTCAGCCGTCCCCAGGTCATTCTGAAAAAGGATCCCCAGACCGGCAAGACCCTGGAGCCTATGGAACTGGCCATCATTGAAGTGCCGGAGGCGTATGTAGGCGCCGTAATGGAGAAGCTGTGCTCCCGCAAAGGCGAGATTGAGAACATGGACACCCGCTCCACCGGCATGACCCACCTGGAGATCAAGATCCCCGCCCGCGGGCTGATCGGCTACCGCAGCGAGTTCTTGACGGACACCAACGGCAACGGCATTATGAACCAGCTGTTTGGCGGGTATGAGCCCTACAAGGGTGAGATCGCCACCCGCACCCACGGCTCCATCGTGGTGCACGAGACCGGCACCACCAGCGGCTACGGCCTGTGGAACACCCAGGACCGAGGGCGGCTGTTCGTTGGCCCCGGTGTAGAGGTGTACGAGGGTATGATCGTGGGCGAATGTGCCAAGGACGAGGACATTGTGTGCAATGTGTGCAAGAAGAAGCATGTAACCAACACCCGAGCCAGCGGCTCCGACGAGGCGCTGAAGCTGGTGCCCCCCACCACTCTGTCTCTGGAACAGAGCATGGAATTCCTGGCAGACGATGAGCTGCTGGAAGTGACCCCCAAGAGCATTCGTCTGCGCAAGATGATCTTGGACAAATCCCTGCGACTGAAAGCGGAAAGCCGCAGGAAATAAATCAAAAATGAACGCAAAAAGGAGTGTGAAGTATGGCCGCAGGTCTTTATATTCATATTCCTTTTTGTTTTTCCAAGTGCCCGTACTGCGATTTTTACAGCACCAAGTACACCCCGACAGCCGCCGACGCTTTTGCCGAGAAGCTGGGAGGGCAAATGCAAGACTATACCGGCAGTTTTGACACGGTGTACTTTGGCGGCGGCACCCCCTCCATCCTGGAGCCACAGGTGCTCACCGGCATTTTGCAGGCGGTGCGGGATCACTTTGCCATTGACCCGGCAGCGGAGATCACCGTAGAGTGCAACCCCTCCAAGGACCTGACCGGGGATATGGAGCAGTACGCAGCGGCGGGGATCAACCGGGTGAGCATCGGTATGCAAAGCGCCGTGGATCGGGAACGGTTCGCCCTGGGGCGCCGTGCCGGCAGCGGAGAAGTGGCCCGCACCGTAGCGGCAGCCAAGGCGGCAGGCATTACCAATATTAGCCTGGATGTGATGCTGGGCACCCCCAAACAGACCCCGGACAGCTTGGAGGAAACCTTTGCCTTTATTGCGCGTATGCAGGTGACCCACATCAGCGCCTATCTGCTGAAGATCGAACCGGGCACCCCCTTTGACCGCCTGCAAGCCAAGCTGGCGCTGCCGGAGGAGGACACCGTGTGCCAAATGTACCTGCAAACGGTGGAGCGGCTGGGACAACTGGGCTTTGCCCAGTACGAGATCAGCAACTTTGCCCGCCCGGGGTACGAGAGCCGCCACAACTTGAAATACTGGCTGCTGGAGCCGTACTTGGGGCTGGGGCCCAGCGCCCACTCCCTGTGGAACGGTAGGCGCTTTTACTTTGACCGGGACTGGATCTGGCAGGACGAAGGCCCCGGCGGCGACCGAGAGGAGCAAATTCTCTTAGGCTTGCGACTGAACCGGGGCATACCGGAGGACTGGCTCACCCGCGATCCGGCGCCGTACATTGCCGGGGGATTTATGCGCCGCGCCAACGGTCGCATTTCCCTAACCCCCCGGGGTATGCTGGTATCCAACACCATTTTGGCAGAATTACTGGACTAAGGAGGAGCCTATGTTAACCGGACTGGCAGGCGGCGCCCTTTGGGCGCTGGACACGGTCATACTGGGCATGGCTCTGGCGCTGCCGGTGTTTACCGGCGACCCCAGAGCAGCGATACTGGCACCCTTTGCCAGCACCTTTTTGCACGACCTGTGCTCTTCCCTGTGGATGCTGGGCTATACCGGGCTGCGCCGCCAATACAAGGCAGTATGGCAAGCGATACGCACCCGGGGCGGCCGCTTTGTGGCGCTGGGCGCACTGCTGGGCGGCCCGGTGGGTATGACCGGCTATGTGCTGGCCATCAACGCCATCGGCCCGGCGTACACCGCCATTATCTCCGCACTGTACCCGGCACTGGGCACGGTGCTGGCACACTTTTTCTTAAAGGAAAAATTGCGCCCTACCGGCCTGATCGGTCTGGCACTGAGTATTGGCGGGGTGATCGCTCTGGGCTATACCCCCGGCGCGGCGCTGCCAAAGGGACATCTACTGGGCTTTGGCTGCGCGCTGCTGTGCTGCATCGGCTGGGCAGCAGAGGGAGTCATCTGCACCTACGGACTGCAAAGCAGCACCGTCACCAACGCCCAGGCGCTGCAAATCCGCCAGACGGTGTCGGCGCTGACCTATGCCATTGTTTTGCTGCCGGCCTGCAAGGGCTGGGGCTTTACCGCCGGGCTGTTTGGCACGCGGGCACTGTGGATCATCGCCCTATCCGCCCTGTGCGGCACCGCCTCTTATCTGTGCTACTACAAGGCGCTGGGCAAGCTGGGCACCGGCAAGGCCATGCCCCTGAACATTACTTACGCCGCCTGGTCGCTGCCGTTCTCTTACCTGCTTTTGCACCAGGTCCCCGGCACCAAAGACATACTCTGCGCCCTGGTGGTTCTGCTGGGTGCACTGCTGGCCGCTTACGAAAAGCCGCAAAAATTGGAAAAATCAAACAACCAATGAGCGCAAAAAACGGGCATACTAAAACCGAAGGAGGTTTTCAGTATGCCCGATTTATTTCATTTAACGCCGGAGATGAACCAATACTTTAACGCCCTGCCGGAGAGCGTAAAAGAGAATATCATTCAATCCGGCGCCAAGATCAATTCCCTGGAGGACCTAAAGGCCGTGGCGGCACAGCTGTGCAACCATGCAGAATAGCCGCCACTTTCCCCAAACGGAAAACAGCCTGAATAACTGGGACGCGCCGGTGCGCCACGCACCCGGCCGTTACCGGGATTATCGCGAGAAGTACGCCCTGACCACCGGCGAGGTCACCGCCCGCTACTGCGAAAATATCACCAACCCCACCGTCCAGCCGGACGGCAAAACAGAAATGCACACCCCCATTCCGGATGTGGCCCATGTGGAGCAAAGCAAAGCCTATCAAGAAGAAAATCAGTTGTAACCAAATCAGCGGACGGCAGTTTTCTGCCGTCTATTTTTATACCTTTTCATCGAATTTTGTAAATTTTTGCCGCTATTTTGGCGTATTTTCCCATTTTGCCACACTATATAATAGAAGGACTTTTTATTACACAGTGGAAATCGTATGGAAAAAGAACAAATTTTCAACATAATAGATGCATGCAATATGCACCGGCAAAAGGTCCTTGGGGTATGTATGCGCTACTTCGGCTTTTCCATAGATGATGCCGAGGATTGTGTGCAAGAAGCATATTTTGCCCTTTACAACGACCTGTTACAGGGGAAGGAAATTCAAAGCCCAACGGCTTGGCTCTATAAAGTCGCTATCAACCAAGGCAAAAAGCTGGTCTGTGCACAACAACAAAAAAGAGAATATACCTTCACTTCTACGGAAGAAATGGAACAGGTCATCGGCAATATTTCTTGTAATTCGGATTTGTTAGACTTGATGGTCACCGATGATGAGATCGAGCAAAATGCGGTCGCCATTCTCTCAGCGTTAAGCGACAAAGAACGCACCTTATACATATTACACTATAAGCGGCATATAAAATTAAAAGACATTGCCAAGCGACAAAAGCTGCCGGAAGCAACCGTGCGCAAACAACACCAACGATTAAAGAAAAAGCTGCTAAAAATGATAAATAATCTATAATTCTGAAATTTTTTGTCACTTTTTGTTTAATTCACACACATAAGTATAGGAAAGCGCTTTTCTATTCAACCACCAACCTTATTTTTTAACTTAGGAGGTCTAAAATGAAAAGTTCTAAACGACAAAGACTCATCAGCTTTCTCTGTGTGTTCTTAGTTACCATCATTTCCGTTGGTTCTATCACCGCAATGGCCAGTTCCAAATACGGCATTGCCACGATCAAGGCCAACAGTGCCACAACAACGATCGGTGATGTTAAGAAAGAAGATTCAACAGACAAACGCAGCGGCATGATCGCACAAAGAAGTTATGGGCAAAAGTCAAATTTTGCCTGCTATGTTTGGGTAAAAGATATAACCAAATCCAAGGTATTAACAGCCAAAAATGCCATTTATGTAAACGGAAATAATGTAACGCATAATTTCAAATACAAAAATGGTGTGTCTGCCAGTAACAAAGACACCTTGAGGTTTTATGCATCCCAGGCATCCAGCGGAACGAAGGGCTTATCCTATGCCATCTCCGGCGACTCAATTGCATAAATGCAGAGCAACCGTGCAGTGGGCAACTGCTGCACGGTTGCCGTCAGAAAGGACGGATCGTATGAAAAAATGCTTGCGCTATCAAATGCGGCTGCTGGTGCGCTCGCCGGGATTTTGGGTCGCTATGGCCTTTGGGGTGTTGTATGCCGTGGGCTACTTTGTGGCCATGTGCCTACGCAACATGCACCTGGATGCCATTGCCCAGCCCACGCCGTACAGTGCCTATGCAAATCAAGGGCTTAGCCTTACAGCGCCATATTTTTTAATGCTATTGCCGTTGCTTTCTTGTATCTCTTTTTCTGACAGTTCCCTGTATGAACGCAACAATCACCTACTGGCGCCGCTGCTGGGCAAAATGGGCATTGGCCGTTACTATCGCTCCAAACTGGTCGCCGTCTTTTGCGGCGGCTTTTTGCCCATATTTGCCACCCAGGCACTAAATATGGGGCTGTGCCTGATCGCCTTTCCCTTAAACGGCACCCAGCGCTACGGCTGGGATCTGTTTCAAGACTATACATACTGGGGCATTGTCAACGATCCCCTTTTCCTCTTTAAGCGGCTTTACATCGCGTCTCCTTATCTATACTACTTCTTTTTCATGGTGGTCTCCTCTTTTGTAGCGGGTCTGTTTGCAGTGACGGCCTGGCAATTCTCCTTTTTTGTTCGCAACCGCATTTTTACCTATACCATCATGTTTTTGGTGGTACATGGCATTGAATATCTGCTGATCTTAACGCCGGATTGGCCGCTGCATATCAACGAGTATCTGCTGGGCTATTACCCCGGCGGCCAAACCTATGTCGGCATGGCGCTCTGTATAATCTTTTACCTGACACTGGCGCTGCTGCCGGCACTGATCGTACCGAAAAAGTTAAAAAACTGCCTATGACAGACCGGCAGGCGACCAATACACGCCGGTATAAAGGGTAATTCTATAGAACAAGAACAGGCAAAACAACTGCTGCACGGTTGCCGTCAGAAAGGACGGATCGTATGAAAAAATGCTTGCGCTATCAAATGCGGCTGCTGGTGCGCTCGCCGGGATTTTGGGTCGCTATGGCCTTTGGGGTGTTGTATGCCGTGGGCTACTTTGTGGCCATGTGCCTACGCAACATGCACCTGGATGCCATTGCCCAGCCCACGCCGTACAGTGCCTATGCAAATCAAGGGCTTAGCCTTACAGCGCCATATTTTTTAATGCTATTGCCGTTGCTTTCTTGTATCTCTTTTTCTGACAGTTCCCTGTATGAACGCAACAATCACCTACTGGCGCCGCTGCTGGGCAAAATGGGCATTGGCCGTTACTATCGCTCCAAACTGGTCGCCGTCTTTTGCGGCGGCTTTTTGCCCATATTTGCCACCCAGGCACTAAATATGGGGCTGTGCCTGATCGCCTTTCCCTTAAACGGTACCCAGCGCTACGGCTGGGATCTGTTTCAAGACTATACATACTGGAATTATGTCAGTGACCCGCACTTCTTTTTCCAGCATCTGTATCTGTACTCGCCTTATCTGTACTATCTGCTTTATATGCTGCTGTCCGCCCTGGTCGCCGGGTTGTTTGCGGTGGCAGCCTGGCAATTCTCTTTTTTTGTTCGCAACCGCATTTTTACCTATACCATCATGTTTTTGGTGGTACAGGGCATTGAATATCTGCTGATCTTAACGCCGGATTGGCCGCTGAATATTCTCAGCTATCTATACGGGATGAACCCCACCGTCCCGACCCCTGGCGGTTTTGCCACCTGTATGGCCTTTTACCTGGCGCTGGCATTCCTACCGGCGCTGATCGTACCAAAGAAATTGAGGAACTGCTTATGAAGCGCACCCTTGCCTACAACCTATACCCGCTGGTCATCTGCACACTGGGGTTGCTGCTGGGCGGACTGCACAGTCTGTTCCAGCTGCACCAGACCCCTGCGGATACCTGGACTGCGGCCTATCTGATCGCCCGGGAGGGAACGGAGCTGATGCTGACGGAGAACAGCACCGATCCCCAAGTGCTGCGCAGTCTGCTGCACCTGCTCATCGGCGTGCCCCTGCTGGGCGGACTGTTCAGCCGGGGCTACGCAGTTAAAGGAATCTTTGCCGCCACCCGTCGCGGGCGTTATCTGCGCTTTTACCGGGCAGAAATGGGGCGACTGCTGACAGTGACTCTGCTGTACAACCTGCTGTATTGCGGTGCCCAGGCGCTGTGTGCCACAGTGGCCGTCCACGCCCTGCCTGCCGCTGCCGCAGTTCGACTAATAGGGATCAGCCTGTTTAGCGACACGCTGGTGCTCTTTGGCTTTGCGGTGCTGTGCGCCGGTCTGTGCGTGACCCGGGGCGAAAAAGCCGGCGTGCTGCTGGGTGCCGCCGCCTTTTTGCTGGCGGTGATGGCGCTGTTTTTGCTGCCGGTACCGCTGCGCCAATACAATCCGGTGCTTTGGTGCCTGTGCAGTGCATTTCCCACGGACGAAACGCTCTTTGCCTATCCCCTGTGGGGCTACTACGCCGCAGGCAGCGCACTGCTGGCGGTGTGGGTGCTGCTTTGGGGGCGGGTGCTAAAGACAAAAGATATTTTGTGAGGTGGACTATGAAAAAAATCATATTGCAAGACTATACCAAGACTCTGCGTGGCAAAACCGTGCTGGATCACATAGACCTGACGCTGGAAAGCGGTGGTATTTACGGCCTGGCCGGGCAAAACGGCTGCGGCAAGACCATGCTGCTGCGGGCCATTGCCGGGCTGATGACCCCCACCGCCGGCACAGCCACCGTAGGCGGCACCCGGGTGGGCAACGGGGTCTATGCGCCTCATGTGGGGCTGGTGATCGAGAATGTATTTCTCTACGAATACCTAAGCGGCCGCCAAAATCTGCAAATGCTCAACGACCTGTCCGATCACAAGATCAGTGACGGCGAACTGGACGGCTGGCTCACCCGCTTTGGGCTGGACCCGGCGGACCGGCGCCCTATGAAAAAATATTCGCTGGGTATGTGCCAAAAGGTCAGCTTGATCCAGGCGCTGATGAACCAACCGGAATTGGTGCTGCTGGACGAACCCACAAACGCGCTGGACGATGACAGCGTACAGGTGCTGGAAGATGAAATTCTCCGTATGAACCGGAAGGCAGGCACCACCTTTGTGATCGCCAGCCACGACCGAGCCAGTCTGGAGCACCTGTGCACCAAAATACTGCGAATGGAGGCGGGGCACCTTGCGTAAAAAACAACTGACCATGCAGCAGGGACTGGCGCTGGGCTGCCTGATTCTGGTGGTGTGCGCCGTACTGTTCGGCATTGTACTGCGGGCCACCCGCGCCCACGACTTAGAGGACCCGGAAAAAGTGGCAGCGGCTGTTTGCGACTTGCCCACAGACAACCGGGCTGATTATGATGCGGCGGCCGAAATGTTAGACATAAGCACAGCGGTGGAGCAGCTGCAAGACCGGATCCCCCTGCAAGTGGAGATCACCGGTATGCAGCCCACCTACAACAACCTGCGCTACACCGCCAAGGTGCTAAAGACCACCGATCGGGAGCAGGCAGGCAACACGGTGGTGCTGTATCTGCTCATGTCCATGGAAAAAATGAGCGACGGCAAGCTGCACTGCGACGCCGGCATCGCTCTGCCGTTGGCTGTAGGGCACAAATACCTGCTGTTTGTCCGTCCTATGGAATACATGGACCTGTACCAGCGCACCCTACCCTGCCGAGAATACCAGGCCACCACCAACGCCACGGACGCCACGCTGTACAGCTTTTGCCTGGATCGCACACAAACCCGCCCACTGCCAACCACGCCGCTGACCTTTCAGCAGGTTACAGAATACGATTACCTGGTCTATTCCCAAGAGGCGCTGGACCACGCCAAAAAATTCACCGCCGACATACGGAAGCACTACGGCGTAACTGCAAAATAACATAAAAAGCCCCATTGCCAAGGAGTGGCAATGGGGTTTATTCATTCCCTTTACAGGTGGAAGATCAGCTTGTCGCTACACTTATTAAAGACGAACAGCCCGACAGCCAGGGTGACCAGCGACACCACCGAAGCATACAGCAGCAAATTCCAGGTCATCATTTGGCCATACAGAATACACTGGCGGAACAACTCGATCATCGAATATAGTGGGTTGATCTTAATAAGCACCACGATCCAGTCGGAGGTAATGCGGTGCAGAGGATAAATGATGGGCACCATATAAAACAGCAGGTGACACAGCACATCCCAAATATACTCCACATCCCGGAAGTAAACGGACAGCACGGACAGGATCATACCCACGCCGGTGCAGAACACCAGCAAAATAAACATGGGCACAAAGAACAGCACCGCGTAGCCGTTTAGGTGCAGGGCGTGGCCGTTGCTGATTCCGGTGAGCTTAAAGAAGATCCACACGCTCACCAGGCAAAGCAGCGAGATAGCGAAGGTTACATAGCAAGAGAGAATGGAGCTAAGCGGGTACATATACTTGGGCACATAGACCTTCTTGATGATCCCCGCATTGCGGCGGAAGGAGGTCATCGCCTGTTTGGTGGAAGATGTAAAGAAATCAAACATCAACCGGCCGGTAAACAGGAATACCGGGTAGCAAATCACGCCCTTGTTGCTGCGGCCAAAGATTCCGCTGAACACCACGGAAAGCACGATCATGTTCAGCAGCGGCTGCAAAAAGCTCCACAAAATACCGATCCAGGAGTCCCGGTACTTTAACTTGATATTCTTACGGGTCAGCTCCATTAGCAGGTTTCGATACTTTTGGAACACCCGTGTATCGTGCGCAAGCGCGCGCTTTAATTTTTTTACCTTCGGCATAGATACACCTCGATCCGCTCAGGGCGGCAATAATTTTGCGCTGCCTAACGCAGCCAAACACCGGATATAACTAAGGCATTATAACACACGCCGCCGCATTTTTCAACTTAAAGTGCGAATTTGGTACAAAATGTACCCTTTAGCGAAACAGATCGGCAATGGTCAGCGCTGTTTTGCGGGCAGAGGCGTCGCCGTCCACCACATAATCTGCCGCTGCACGATACTTGGCCTGGCGGGCGTCATACAGCGCCTTGGCCTGCACCGGATCCCGAAATAAAGGGCGGTTGGCGCCGTTGCCCACTCGCTGACAGATCACATCAAAGGACGCGTCCAGCAGCACAATCTTGCCGGTGGTGCGCAGGGTCCGTACATTCTCGTCAAAGGTCAGTGCCCCGCCGCCGGTGGAGATCACGCAGTTGGGAATCTCTGCCGCCTCTGCGCAGGCTGCACGCTCCAGCTCTCGAAAATAGTCTTCCCCGTGCACCTGAAAAATAGCCGGAATAGACACGCCGCTGCGCGCCTCCACCAGCTGATCCGTATCCACAAATCGGCGACCCATAATTTTGGCCAGCTCTTTGCCCACCACAGTCTTGCCGCTGCCCATAAAGCCGCAAAGCACAATATTCATTACAGCAGTTCCTCCATTTGCTCGATCACCCGCTGCACCTGGGCAGGAGTGTAGGTCACATCATTCCAAATCTCCTGGGCTACCGCTGCCTGCCACACCAGCATGGGCAGACCGTTCACCACCTTGGCGCCGTTTTGCCGAGCCAGGCGCAGCAGCCGGGTTTCCATTGGATTATAAATGGCGTCAAATACTGCAGCCGTGTGGGCCAGCACACCCGGCTCCAGCGGGCAAGCGTCCACCTTGGGGAACATACCCACCGGGGTGCCGTTGACGATCAGATCCCAGTCACCGGTAACGCTGTTAAGATCCGTCACCGTCACCGCGCGGCCACATTTTTCGGCAATTTCCGCCGCCAAGGCACAACCTTTCGACAGTGTGCGGGCAGCCAGGGTCACCGCCGCACCTGCCAGCACCGCCTCAAAGGCAAACATACGAGCCACGCCGCCGGTGCCCAGCACCAGCACGCGTCCGGCCAGCGGAATGCCCGCTGCGGACAAGGAGCGCAAAAAGCCGTAGCAGTCCGTATTGTAGCCGTAGAATTTGCCGTCCCGCACTGCCACCGTGTTCACCGCCCCAAAGAGCGCCGCCTTTTCGTCCAGTTCTGCCATAGCCGACAGCACCGCTTGCTTGTGGGGAATGGTAACATTAAATCCACGCAGCGTTTGCAGTTCCGGCAGCCGGTTCGCCAGATCCTCCGGTGCAATATCCAACAACCGGTAGTCCCCCTCCAGGTGGGCGGCAGCCAGCAGCGCCCGGTGAATTTGGGGAGAGAGAGAATGACCCAGCGGGTGACCGATCAGTGCATAGTGCGTCATGATTTTGCCCTTTCCGCTCCCGGCCCAAAAAAATATTGCCGAAAGCATTGACTTTTTTATAGGAATTATATAATATGATAGCATATAAGACTTGTATTAACAACAGTTTTTTGGAGATGAGCAGTTATGGTACTGGATAAAATGAAGGACATTTTGGTGGAGCAGCTGGAGTGCAACCCGGAGGACATCACCATGGAGAGCCTGCTGGTAGACGACCTGGGGGCCGACAGTCTGGACGCCATCGACATCGTGATGAGTGTGGAAGATACGTTCAAGGTTGAAGTACCGGACGAGATCATCGAAAAGATCGAGACTGTGGGCGACATTGTCAACTACATTGAGGATCACATCTGATTTGCATTTTTCACCATTTGTCAATTCCTGTCAAAAATTGCGGCAAAAAGTGTGGATTTTTTATCAAAGTTGCCCTGTTTGAATTGACAATTCACTTAAATTCAAGTAAAATAGAAAGGCAGATGATCGTGCATCTGCCTTTCCGCTTTTTTAGGGGAAAAAGCGCCGGCGATGCACGGTCTTACCGACATGGAGAGGGGAATCTTTATGGCAAAGAAGTATATCTTGGCTCTGGACCAGGGAACCACAAGTTCCAGAGCCATCATTTTTAACAAAAAGGGTGAGATCGTCGCCAAGGCGCAAAACGAATTCACCCAGCACTATCCGGAGAACGGCTGGGTAGAGCACGACCCGATGGAAATTCTGTTTAGCCAGATCAGCGCCATACTGACCGTGCTGCGCAAGGAAGCGGTGGATCCCAAGGAGATCGCCGCCATCGGCATTACCAATCAGAGAGAGACCACCGTGGTGTGGGAGAAAGAGACCGGTCGTCCCATTTATAACGCCATCGTGTGGCAGTGCCGCCGCACGGCGGACCTGTGCGAGGAATTGAAGGCGCAGGGACTGAACGATTATGTAAAGAGCACCACCGGTCTGCTGATCGACGCCTACTTCAGCGGCACCAAGATCAAATGGATCCTGGACCATGTGGAGGGCGCCCGGGAGCAGGCGGAGCGGGGCGAGCTGCTGTTCGGCACCATTGACAGCTGGCTGATCTGGAACCTGACCAACGGCAAAGTGCATGTGACCGATTACTCCAATGCCTGCCGCACTATGCTCTTTGACATTGACAAGCTGTGTTGGGACCCGTTTTTATGTGAAAAGTTGGGCATTCCCATGTCCATGCTGCCGGAGGTAAAGCCATCCAGCTGCATTTACGGCGAAGTGGCTAAGATCACCGGCATTGAGGACATTGCCGGTGTGCCCATTGCAGGCGCCATCGGCGACCAGCCGGGTGCACTCTTCGGCCAGGGCTGCTTTGAGTCCGGCCAGGCCAAGAATACATACGGCACCGGCTGCTTTTTGCTGATGAACACCGGCGAAAAGCGGGTAGACTCTCGCTCCAACCTGCTCTCCGGCATTGCCTGGGGACTGGACGGCAAGATCACCTATGCGCTGGAAGGCTCCGCCTTTAACGCCGGCAGTGTGATCAAGTGGCTGCGCGATGAGCTGGGGCTGATTGAGAACGCACCCCAGTGCGACAAATTCGCCGCCATGGTGCCGGATTCCGGCGGACTGTACTTTGTGCCGGCCTTTACCGGGCTGGGCGCTCCCTACTGGGATATGTATGCCCGCGGGGTCATGATCGGTCTGTCCCGTGGGATTAACAAATTTCATGTATGCCGCGCGGTACTGGAAAGCATTACCTACCAAATGACCGACCTGCTGGAAGCCATGATGAAGGATTCCGACATTATCCTCAAGGACCTTCGGGTGGACGGTGGCGCTTCCGTCAGCGATATTATGATGCAGATGCAGGCGGATATGACCGGTGTAAATGTGAATCGACCCAAGAATGTGGAGACCACAGCCCTGGGCGCTGCCTACTGTGCCGGTCTGGCTACCGGTGTGTGGAAAGACACGGCGGAGATCGAGGCCAACCGCCAAGTAGACAAGATTTTTGTGCCCTCCATGGAAGAGGGGCTACGCAACCGGAAGTACACCGACTGGAAGCGGGCGGTAGAGCGCTCCAGAAACTGGGAACGCTAAACATACCGATTTATACATAAGTTAATCAGGGGGGACAAAGCGCGCGGCAACGGGTGCTTTGTTCTTCTTTTTATTTTGCGGCAAAACCGCACCCAAATTCTATTTCACAACAAGGAGAACCCATTATGTCAAAAGTCATTGTACCCTGGGATCTGATCACCAATTTTGTGACAGACGCTTTCATCGGCTACGGCATTCCCGCAGAGGACGCTAAGATCTGCACGGATGTTTTGCTGGAGTCCGACCGCCGCGGGATTGAAAGCCACGGCTGCAACCGGTTTAAGCCCATTTACCTGGATCGGATCAAAGCCGGGATCCAAAATCCGGTGACCCAGTTTGAGATCTTAAAGGAAACCCCCACCACCGCCGTAGTAGACGGCCACAACGGCATGGGTCAGGTGATCGGCCATCGGGCCATGCAGATGGCCATTGATAAGGCCAAGGAATACGGTATGGGCATGGTGGCCGTGCGCAACAGCTGCCACTACGGCATTGCCGGTTATTACGCCACCATGGCCACCAAGGCCGGCTGCATCGGCATCACCGGCACTAACGCCCGCCCCTCCGTGGCGCCCACCTTTGGTGTGGAGGGTATGTTCGGCACCAATCCGCTGACCGTAGGCATTCCAACCGACGAGGACTTTGACTTCCTCATCGACTGCGCCACCTCCATCACCCAGAACGGCAAGATCGAATATTACGCCCGCATTGGCGAGGACGTGCATCCGGGCACGGTAATCGGTCGGGACGGCCAGCCCATCTCCGGCGACAGCGGCGAGGCGCTGAAGAAGATTCGCAGCGGCGACGCGGCACTGACCACCTTGGGCGGCATTGGCGAAGCCTTGGGCGGCTACAAAGGCTACGGCTACGCCATGGTGATTGAGCTGCTCTCCGCCGTGCTGCAAGACGGTGCCTACGGCAAAGATCTGGACGGCAAGGACGAGAACGGCAACATTCGCCCCTATCACCTGGGCCACTTCTTCATTGCCATTGACACCGATCACTTCCTGGGTCAGGAGCTGACCCGCAAAAAAGCCGGCGAAATCCTCCGCAGTGTGCGTGCCTCTCAAAAAGCGCCCGGCGCCGACCGCATTTTCACCGCCGGCGAAAAAGAGTGGGAGATCTGGCAGCAGCGCAAGGACAGCGGCGTGCCCATCAACGACTCTGTGCAGAAAGAAATTTTGGAAGTTCGGGACGAACTGGGTCTGACTCAGTACAAGTTCCCCTGGGAATAAGTGAGGTAACTATGGATTACAGAAAAGAATCATTAAGACTCCACGGTGAGTGGAAAGGCAAAGTTGAAGTGGTGGCCAGGGCCAAGGTGGACAACAAGGACGCCCTGTCCCTGGCCTACACCCCCGGTGTGGCCGAGCCCTGCCTGGCGATTCAGGCAGATTACAACAAAAGCTGGGAGCTGACCCGCCGCTGGAATATGGTGGCGGTGATCACCGACGGCTCTGCGGTACTGGGTCTGGGCGACATTGGCCCGGAGGCCGGTATGCCCGTTATGGAGGGCAAATGTGTGCTGTTTAAGGAATTCGGCGGCGTAGACGCCTTCCCCCTGTGTGTGCGCACCAAGGACGTGGACGAATTTGTAGAGACGGTGTATAATATCAGCGGTTCCTTTGGCGGGATCAACTTGGAGGATATTGCCGCGCCCCGCTGCTTTGAGATCGAGCAGAAGCTGAAAGAACGCTGCGATATTCCGATTTTCCACGACGACCAGCACGGCACCGCCGTTGTGGTCTCTGCCGCATTGATCAATGCCACAAAAATCACCGGCAAGCCCCTTGATCAGTGCAAGGCCGTGATCAACGGCAGCGGCGCTGCGGGCATTGCCATTGCCAAGCTGCTGCTGACCCTGGGTCTGGGCGATGTGATCCTGTGTGACCGCACCGGCGCCATCTACGAAGGCCGCGATAAATTAAACGCCAGCAAGGCAGAGATCGCCGCCGTGTCCAATAAAGGCAAGGTACAGGGCACCCTGGCAGAAGCGGTAAAGGGCACGGACATCTTCATCGGCGTGTCTGCACCCGGTGTGCTGACCCAGGAGATGATCCGCACCATGAACCCGGATCCCATTGTGCTGGCCATGGCCAACCCCACGCCGGAGATTCTGCCGGATGAGGCAGCCGCTGCCGGTGCCAAAATTGTAGGCACCGGGCGCTCCGACTTCCCCAACCAGATCAACAACGTGGTCGCATTCCCCGGTATCTTCCGCGGGGCGCTGGATGTGCGCGCCGCTGCCATTACGGAGAATATGAAGATTGCCGCCGCGTATGCCATCGCCTCCCTGGTCAGCGATGCAGAGTTAAAACCGGAGTATATTCTGCCCCACGCCTTTGATCCCCGGATCAAGGACACCGTGGCCGCCGCTGTGGCAGAAGCTGCACGGAAGGACGGCGTAGCCCGCATTTAACGGCCATGCCTATTATAATGTTATAAGTTATATATTATAATAAAGCAAAATGAACGCAAAGGCGCTCTCCCCTGCCGCTCCCCGGCGGCAGAACGGAGGGCGCCGGTTTTTTGTCCCATTTTATGCAACTTAAGAGCAGTATTAGACAAGTGTTGCGATACTAAGGTGGTTTTGTCAAGGGAAAAGGAGCAAGTTTGTGGAAGTTGCTTAATTATTACAGAATGGTTACAAATTCGTTGTATAGATTTACCATAGATTAAAAAGTTACAAATGTGTTACAATCCTCACCGTTGTTGCGGCATAAGCCCAACAAAGGGAGGTTTTTGATGAAAAAGGCAATCATAGCCCTTATTTCTCTGCTTATTTTTTGCATCGTATTCCCGTCTACCGTGTCGGCAGAGTCCGCAAGGAGCCATTACAATCCCCGGCTGACTGCCCCCACCTCAGACAACGCCTATTATAACAGCAAGCTGAACCGTTACAGCCAAACCGGCTACGGTATGCCCAACTGCGTGGCCTACGCCTACGGCCGGGTGTACGAGATGAACGGCAAGGCCCCCAAGATCACCCACGGCAACGCCGGCGAGTGGTGGAGCATTAACAAACAGGGCGGCTATTACAAGTACGGCAGCAAGCCCAAGGTGGGCGCAGTGGTGGTTTGGAGCAACCATGTGGCCGTGGTGGAGCAGATCCACAAGAACGGCAGCATTACCATTTCCGAGTCCCACTACGGCGGCACCTATTTTGACACCAAGACCGTCACCGACTACACCTACCATTACGGCCAGACTTTTTACGGCTTCATCTACACCTATCAGGGCAGTGCCAAGAAAAAGAGCAAGCCCAAGCAGTACACCGCCGCCAAAACCGCCGTAACCGCACCGGAAGAGCAGGAACAGGTATTCCGTATACTGGAGATCGACGACAGCAAGGCAGCCACGCAGGAGATCGTTCAAAACGATAAGCTGCTGCAAGCTTCCGCCGCCAGCCACTCCACCAAGAAGGCAGATACGGAAAAACGCGCCGCTGCGCAAAAAGCGGCCATGCAAACTGCGGAAAAGTCCGTTGCCGCATAACACTTAAAGAGAATCCGTACAAGGAGCACCCTATGGGTGCTCTTTTTTTATACCAATAAGGATAAAAAGACGGCAGGCGAATCTTACCCATAAACAAAAAATGAAAAAGCCGTGAATTTTTTGAGATTTTGCAAAAAAGGTGTTGACAAAACGGCAAAATGGATATAATATAAAGACAGTTAGCACTCAGACACATAGAGTGCTAACGCAGTAAAGGACGGTGAAAGGAATGCTTGGTGAACGCAGAGCCGCCATACTCCGCCTGATTATTGAGTATTACATCAAGACAGGCGAGCCGATCGGCTCCAAGACCCTGTGCAACCTTTTGCCTTACGCTGTGTCCAGCGCCACCATTCGCAACGAAATGGCGCACCTGAGCAACCTGGGCTACCTGGAGCAGCGCCACACCAGCGGCGGCCGTGTGCCGGGCAAGAATGCCTACCGCTTTTATGTGGATCACCTCATGGAGCCTAAGGCGCTGTCCCCTTATGAGACAGCCAAGATCGACGAACGCCTGTCCGTCAACGCCGGAGACGCCCAGCGCCTGTTGGCTGACGCGGCGGATCTGCTGGCAGACGCCACCCACTGCGCCGCCTTTAGCTGCGCACTGGCAGACGCCGGCGATGTGATTCAGGGCGTGCAGTTGATCCCTGCCGGAGGCGGCCGCGCCATGTTGGTCATGCTTACCGCCGGTGGGCGTATCAAATCTTCGATTTGCCGGCTCAGTTGCCCGGCGGACGACGGATTTATGGCCGCCTTTTACGATGTGATGCACAGCACATTCATCGGCACCCGGCTCAGCGATGTAAGCATTGCCACGGTGCAAAGTACAGCCGTGACCCTGGGCAGCCGCATTTTTGATATGCTGCCGGTGCTCAGCAGTCTGTGTGCCCTGTGCGCGGAAACGCGGCAGGACAGCCTGCTCTTTGCCGGCGAGACCAATTTGCTCTCTCACGAGGAACTGGGCAACGAGGTATATAAGCTGCTGACCTTTCTCACCAACCGGCCACGCTTTTTGACCCTGGCTAAGCAATTTGCCGACGCCCCGGCGCGCAGTGCTCTGTTTATCGGTGAGGAGAACCCGTACTTTGAGCTGAAAAACACAGCCACCATGCTGTGCAGTCTGCACTACAACAGCCAACAGCGCGCGGTCCTGGGCGTGATCGGCTCCACCCGGATGGACTACGCCACCATTGTGCCCCGGGCACAATATATTATGAATAAAACCACAGATCTTCTTGCTGAAGGAGGTATAACCAATGGCTAAAAAGAAGCAGGCAGAGGAAAAGCCAAACACCCAGGCTGCCGCTGCCGAAACCACACCGCCACAGGCGGAAGAAAACAACCAGACTCAAACAGACGACCCTACGGCGGCGCTGGAAAAGGAGCTGGCAGACACAAAAGATCAGCTGCTGCGGCTGACGGCGGAATACGCCAACTTCCGCAAGCGCAGCGATAAAGAAAAGGGCGACACTTACGCCTACGCCACCGGCAAGACCGTGGAGGCATTTCTCCCGGTGTTTGACAATCTGGAGCGGGCGCTGGGCGCCACCCAGCAGGACTTTGAGGGCCTGCAAAAGGGCGTGCAAATGACCTTTGACGGTCTGACTGCCACCCTGGAGAAGCTGGGCGTCACCGCTTACGGTGCCCCTGGCGAAACCTTTGACCCCAACCTGCACCATGCAGTAATGCATGTGGAGGATGAGAACCTGGATGAAAATGTCATTACCGATGTTTTCCAACGGGGATATAAAATGGATGATCGGATCATCCGACCGGCAATGGTCAAAACAGCAAATTAACAATAAGCAGGAGGTATTCCATTATGTCTAAGATTATTGGTATTGATTTAGGTACAACAAACAGCTGCGTCAGCGTGATTGAGGGCGGCGAAGCCGTAGTGATCCCCAACGCAGAGGGTGCCCGCACCACCCCGTCCGTGGTGGCGTTCAGCAAGGACGGCGAGCGCATGGTGGGCAACGTGGCAAAGCGCCAGGCCATCACCAATCCGGAGCGCACCATCGCTTCCATCAAGCGCCACATGGGCTCTGACTACAAAGTCAACATTGACGGCAAGGCCTACACCCCCCAGGAGATCAGCGCTATCATTCTGCAAAAGCTGAAGAGCGACGCAGAGAGCTACCTGGGCGACAAGGTAACAGAAGCGGTCATCACCGTACCCGCTTACTTTACGGACGCGCAACGCCAGGCCACCAAGGACGCCGGTAAGATCGCCGGTATGGAAGTAAAGCGAATCATCAACGAGCCCACCGCTGCGGCGCTGGCCTTTGGTATCGACCAGGAAAACGACCAGAAAGTGATGGTCTACGACCTGGGCGGCGGTACATTCGATGTATCCATCATTGAGATGGGCGACGGCGTACAGGAAGTCCTGGCAACAGCCGGTAACAACCACCTGGGCGGCGATGACTTTGATAAGAAGATCATGGACTGGCTGGTTGCCGAGTTTAAGAAAGAACAGGGCATTGATCTGTCCGGCGACAAAATGGCTATGCAGCGCATTAAGGAAGCCGCAGAGAAAGCCAAGATCGACCTGTCCGGTATGACTACGGCGCAGATCTCTCTGCCCTTCATCACCGCAGACGCTACCGGTCCCAAGCACATGGAGACTACCCTGTCCAGAGCCAAGTTTAACGAAATGACCGCAGACCTGGTAGAGGCTACCATGGGCCCGGTTCGCCAGGCCATGAGCGACTCCGGCCTGACCATGAACGACATTGACAAGATCCTGCTGGTAGGCGGTTCCACCCGTATTCCCGCCGTACAGGAAGCCATTAAGAAGTTCAGCGGCAAAGAGCCGTTTAAGGGCATTAACCCGGATGAGTGCGTAGCTATGGGCGCTGCCCTGCAAGGCGGCGTACTGGGCGGCGATGTAAAGGGCCTGCTGTTGCTGGATGTAACACCCCTGTCCCTGGGTATTGAGACCATGGGCGGCGTGAACACCGTGATCATTGAGCGCAACACCACCATCCCCACCAAGAAGAGCCAGATCTTCTCCACCGCAGCCGACAACCAGACCTCTGTGGAGGTGCACGTGCTGCAAGGTGAGCGTGAGTTTGCCAAGGACAATAAGACCCTGGGTATGTTCCACCTGGACGGCATTATGCCCGCCCGCCGCGGTGTGCCCCAGATCGAAGTGACCTTTGATATTGACTCCAACGGCATTGTGCATGTAAGCGCCAAGGACCTGGGCACCGGCAAGGAGCAGCACATCAGCATTACCGCCTCCTCCAACATGAGCAAGGACGACATCGACAAGGCAGTGAAAGAAGCAGAGCAGTTCGCCGCCGAGGATAAGAAGAAGAGAGAGGCCGTAGACCTGCGCAACAATGCAGACCAGATGGTTTACCAAACCGAGAAACTGCTCAGCGAGAACGGCGACAAGTTCAGTGATGACGACAAGAGCGCGCTGAACACCAAGCTGGACGCACTGAAGGAAGCACTGAAGGGCGACAACACAGACGCCATCAAGAGCGCCGAAGAGGACCTGACCAACAAGTTCTACGAGGTGTCTCAAAAGATCTATGAAGCCACCCAGGGCGCGCAGGGGCCCCAACCCGGCGCAGCACCCGGTGCAGATGCAGCACAGGGCGGCAATGACGCCGGTTACACCGACGCAGACTACACCGAGGTGGACGATAACTAATCCCCTCTCAGGAACGGCGGCAGGCGGTAATACACCAGTATTGCCGCCTGCCTATACCGTTATCTATACTGAAATCTAAACGACGGAGGCTACTATGCCTGAAGAAAAACGAGATTACTACGAGGTGCTGGGCATAAGCAAAGGCGCCTCGGAGGATGAGATCAAAAAAGCATACCGCAAAACCGCCAAGAAGTACCACCCGGACCTGCACCCGGACGACCCGGTGGCCGAGGCCAAATTCAAGGAATGCAACGAGGCCTATGAGGTGCTGGGCGATCCCCAAAAGAAAGCCCGCTACGACCAATTCGGCTTTGCCGGGGTTGACCCCAACTACGGCGCCGGACAGGGCGGCTACGGCGGCGGTGGCTTTGGCTTTGACGGCGGCGACATTGACTTGGGCGATATTTTCTCCTCCATCTTTGGCGGTGGAGGCGGCGGCTTCGGCTTTGGCGGGCGCAACCCCAATGCGCCGGCGCGCGGTCGGGATGTGCGGGCGTCCGTGACCCTGACCTTTGAAGAAGCGGCCAAGGGCTGCAAAAAGACCGTCAGCACCCAGCGGGTCGAGGATTGCTCTGCGTGCGGCGGCACCGGTGCGGCGAAAGGCACCAGTCCCAAGACCTGCCCGGACTGCCAAGGACGCGGCGTGGTCAATGTGCAGCAGCGCACCGCCTTCGGTGTAATGAACAGCCAGCACACCTGCTCCCGCTGCGGCGGCCGGGGCAAAATCGTAGACGACCCCTGCAAAAAGTGCGGCGGCAAGGGCAAGGTGCGTGCCGCGCGGCAAATTGAAATCAACATTCCCGCCGGGATTGATGACGGCCAGGTCGTGACCGTGCGCGGTAACGGCGACGCCGGTATGAACGGCGGCCCCGCCGGTGATCTGCACATTGAAGTGCGGATCAAGAAGCACAAGGACTTTACCCGGGACGGCTATAATGTATGGTACAACAAGCATGTAAGCATTACCGAGGCCACTCTGGGCGCAGAATTACAGGTGCCCACCCTGGACGGCAATGTAAAGTACAATATGCCTGCCGGTACACAGCCGGGCGCCGTGTTTAAGCTGAAGGGTAAAGGTATTCAACGGCTGAACAGTGTGGGCAAAGGCGACGAATATGTACAGATCATTGTAGATATTCCCACCGGTCTGACGCACGAGCAAAAGGAACTGCTGCGTACCTTTGATAAGAGCTACACGCCCCCCAAGAATCCTCCTAAAGAAGGCTTTTTTGACAAGTTCAAGAAGAAATAAGTACAAAGAGAAAAGCGCATTGCAAGGCTTGCAATGCGCTTTTTTGGGCTTTACAGATCGTCCGCATCCTGTACCGGCTCTGCGGGAATGTCCTCATAATACGTTTCCCGCGGCACGCCGGTGTAGCTGCCGTCCACATCTGCCTGCAACATCTCCGGGCTGATATAGGAGGTCAGGTCAATGACTTCCTTGCCCTTTCTCTGCCGTTTTTCCTTTTTGTTCTTCTTCGCCATAAAAAATCACCCCTGTGCAATCGGTGCCGCGGCACCGGTAATAGTTTGCACAGGGGCGCTGTATTTACTCACAGCTTGGCCACATCCACGGCGGCAATTTTTTCCATAAAATCCTTAGGCGAAATCACCGTTCCCATATCCAAGAACTCGTCCATATTCATATTAAAATTATTCACATACACCGGCACTTGCTTGTATTCAATATCAATATGCAATCGGGCAGCGTCCGCCTTCACCACAGCCGGGTCATAACCGTTTGCATCATAATACCGGCTGACGATCACCTCGTTGTTCTTCACATACAGCAGCGCCAGATTGCGCCCGGATTTGGAGATGCTCACATAGCTTTCGTCTGTCTTGGAGAGGGCTTGTCCCATTTTCATCTGCGCCACTGCCTTACAGGCGTCGGAATTTAAAAACAGCTCGTTGATAAAAATAGACTCCAGCGCGGTGGTATCGTCCGGCACCAGGATTGCCAAAATGTTTTTGGACAGCTTTTTGCCGTACATACTCTTGATGAATTCTTTAAAATAATGCTGGGTCTCGCTGATCTTGGCGGCATAATGATGATAAAAAGGAATATTGGCCACCACCGGCGTGCCCGGCAGGGAGAAGGTCTTAAAATCGTCCGTGTCCCGATTCTTCACCAAAATGTCCGAATTTGTAATGATCATAGGGATTGTTTTTGCCATAAAAATGTCCCTCCGTGGCTCCTATTTTACTATAATGCCCGTGCCAAATCAATAAAAATCAAAAAATATAGTGAAATCCGACGGCAGTTATGGTAAAATAAGGTGACGACATTGTTGTGAGAGGAGGAGTTTTATGCATGATTCCGATGAGCTGGATGATATTCTGAACGAAATTCGGAACCGCCAAAACCCGCACACAGAGGATGCGCCCCCAGAGCCGGAGCCGCCTCAGACCGTAGATATGCCGCTGTTTGACCAGGCAGACGCCCCCACGCCTGCGCCGAAAGATTTGCCGGAGAATCCCACCCTGCCCACAGAGGCAGCAGAGGAAACACCGGCCGCCCCCGCTATGCCGGAGGACACGCCCACCGCAGACGGCAGAGAAGATGTATATACCAATGTATTTTCCGGCACGGAGGAGACCCGGGCAGAGGCAACCTACACGCCCCCGACCCGACCCCTTGGTGACGATGAATATCCGGAGGAAGAAATGAAGAAAAACGATAAGCAAAAGAAAATCATTATTGCCGTTGTGGCCATTGTGGTTGTGATTGCCGTGGCCCTGGGCATTTACTTTGGCGTGGTGCGCGGCAAAAACGAGGAGCCAACCTCCGGCGTGACTAATGCCGCTACCGAAGCCGCCACCCAGGCACCGGTGGCCGTGGTGAACCCCTTTACCGGTGAGAGCGACTATAATGAGAACGCGGTAGGCAAACGCCCGGTGGCCCTGGTGGTAGAGAACGCCCAGGCTGCCCGTCCCCAGTGGGGGATCAATTCCCCGGACATTATCGTAGAGGGCGAAGTGGAAGGCGGCGAGACCCGTATGCTGTGGCTCTTTGCCGACTACACCTCTGTGCCGGACAAGATCGGCCCTATGCGCAGCGCCCGCCCGCCGTACATTCGCTTTTCTGAGATGTTTGACGCCGTCTTTATCCACTGGGGTCAGAGCAAGAGTAAAGGCAGCTATGTAGGCGCCAACACCGTGTTTGAACAGGACAATGTGGACCACATTAACCAGATGACTTACAGTGGCAAGGTGGATCTGTTTACCAGAGACCAAACCCGCAATGTAGCCAGCGAGCACACCGGTGTGCTGCGAGGCAAAAAAATTGCCTCTGCCCTGAAAGAGCAGAAGATCCGCACCAAGGTCAACGAGGCCAAGTTTACCACCTTTGACTTTAACAAAAAGGCAACTGCCGTGGGCGATGATCCCTGCAACGCACTGGCGCTGACCTTCTCCAATCGCACCCGCACCCGCGACTGGACCTATAAAAGCGATGACAAAATGTACCACAGCACCGATTATGAAACGGATGTAAAGATGAAGAACCTGATCGTGCTGTTTGACAACACCTCTTACACCACTAAGGCCAATTACAAAGGCAGCGGTAAGGGCGAGACCTACTGCAACTACGATCTGGCCGGCGGCAAGGGTGTGTTGGCTTCTCAGGGCACCTACACCGAGATCAAGTGGAGCAAAAAGGACGGCAAGCTGTCCCTGACCACCACCGACGGTCAGCCCTTAAAGCTGAACCCCGGTCGCAGCTGGATCGGCTACGCCTCTGCCAACAACGGCGGTAAAGTCGTGGAAAAGTAAAAATTGAAATCCATAAAAGACCGTCTCGGATCATCCGGGGCGGTCTTTTGTATGTGGGTGTGCATAAATACCGGCGGGAGCAAGTCCCCACCCTACAGGAATTTTATAACCGATATAATATTATAAAACACCGCAAACACATAAAAAAGGACCGATACACCGTGTATCGGTCCTTTGATTTACCAAACGATTACAGCAGGCCGGCCACCAAGTCGCCCATTTGGGCGGTGGTCACCGGACGGAAGCCCTCCTCGTAAATATCCGGGGTGCGGGCCTGGGTCAGTGCCTGATCCACCGCGTCCTCAATGGCCTGGGCAGCCTCCATCTCGCCAAAGGTGTAGCGCAGCATCATGGCGCCGGACAAAATGGTTGCCAGCGGATTGGCCTTGCCCTGACCGGCAATATCCGGTGCGGAACCGTGGATCGGCTCGTACAAGCCAAAAGTGCCCTCTGCCAGAGAAGCAGACGCCAGCATACCGATGGAGCCGGAGATCATAGACGCCTCGTCAGACAGAATATCGCCAAAGATATTGGAAGTGACAATCACATCAAACTGGTTGGGATTGCGCACCAGCTGCATAGCGCAGTTGTCCACATACATATAGGACACCTCCACCTGGGGGTAATCCGCCTTGGTCTCTTCTACGATCTTACGCCACAGGCGGGAACTGTCCAGCACATTGGCTTTGTCCACGCAGGTCAGCCGTTTGTCCCGCTTCATCGCGTACTCAAAACCGGCCTTGACAATGCGCTTGATCTCCGGGTAAGTGTAGCGCTCCGTATCATACGCGCCCACCACGCCGTTCTCCTCATAAGTGCCGCGGTCACCAAAGTAAATGCCGCCGGTCAGCTCGCGCACAATGAGAATGTCCAACCCGTCGCCGATGATCTCCTCCTTAATGGGAGAAGCACTCTTCAGCGGGGCAAAGATCTTGGCCGGGCGCAGGTTGGCAAACAGACCCAGGTCCTCACGAATGGCCAGCAGACCCTTTTCCGGTCGATTGCTGCCCGGCTGGTCGTCCCACTTAGGGCCGCCCACAGCGCCCAGCAGCACCGCGTCAGATGCTTTGCAGGCTGCCGCCGTTTCTGCCGGATAGGGCACGCCGGTGGCATCAATGGCACAACCGCCCAATAGCTGGTCATTGTAGTCAAAAGAGAAGCCAAACTTCTCCCCCGCCTTGTCCAGCACCTTGATACATTCATTCACGATCTCCGGCCCAATGCCGTCACCGCGCAACACGGTGATTTTGTAATTTTTCATGTTCTTGCCCTTTCTGTCTTAGCAAACCTCAAAAATGCCGGGCATGGTATCGTCCCGCATGGTGTCTGCCTGGTCCCGGTTGATGGCGCAGATAATGCCCTTCATGGACGCATAACCGATATTATGGCTGACGCCGATACCGAAAATGTCCTTCCCCTGTGGGTTCTTTAAGTGAATATAGCTGATGGCCTTGGAGTCGGAGCCCACGGAGATGGCGTGCTCGCTGTAATCCACAAACTGGTAGCTGGCCACCTCGGTTTGGTTCATAGCGTCGCAGAACGCAGCCACCGGGCCGTTGCCGTTGCCCTCAATCTGCACCGGCGCATTATCCTTGTATTTCAGCTCGCCGGAGAAATGCACATGGGTCAGATCGTCCTGCTCGTTCTTCTCCTCGCTGATCTTGTAATTCACCAGGCGGTAGGGGCCGCACACATTGCGATACTCCTGCTGGAACAGGTCAAAGACCTCCTCCGCTTTCAGTTCCTTACCCTTCTCGTCGCAGGCTTTTTGTACCACGGCGCTAAACTCCGGGTGCATGGACTTGGGCATCTTGATGCCATAGTTGTTGGCCAAAATAAAGGCAGTGCCGCCCTTGCCGGACTGAGAATTGATCCGAATGATGGGCTCATACTCTCGGCCCACATCTGCCGGGTCGATAGGCAGGTACGGGATCTCCCAATAAGGGGTACCGCTTTCTTCCATATAGATCTTGCCCTTGTTGATGGCATCCTGATGAGAGCCGGAGAATGCGGTAAACACCAACTCGCCGGCATAAGGCTGGCGGGGCGGCACCTGCATCTTGGTGCAGCGCTCATACACTTCCTTAATTTCATTGATGTTGTGGAAATCCAGCTTAGGATCTACCCCCTGGGTCCACATATTCAGCGCCAAGGTCACAACATCCACATTGCCGGTACGCTCGCCGTTGCCAAACAGGGTGCCCTCTACACGATCGGCACCGGCCATCAGCGCCAGCTCCGTAGCAGCCACGCCCTCGCCCCGGTCATTGTGGGGGTGCAGGGAGATAATGGCCGCGTCCCGGTTGGGCAGGTGGCGGCAGAAATACTCGATCTGGTCTGCATAACCGTTGGGAGAGGAGCCTTCCACAGTGGAGGGCAGGTTCAGGATAATGGGATTCTCCTTGGTAATATGCAGCTCCTCCATCACCCGGCGGCAGATCTCTACCGCATTGTCCATCTCTGTACCGGTAAAGGACTCCGGCGAATACTCAAAGCGAATGTTCATCTCCGGGTGGCGCTTTTTCTCCTCCTCGGTGAGTGCATAGATCAGGCGGGCGCCGTCCACGGCGATCTGAATCACGCCGTCCATATCCGTCTTAAACACCACCTTGCGCTGCAAAGTGGAAGTGGAATTGTAAAAATGCACGATCACATTCTTGGCGCCGTCAATGGCCTCAAAGGTCTTTTTGATCAGGTGAGGGCGCGCCTGCACCAACACCTGAATGGTCACATCGTCCGGGATATAATGGCCGTCGATCAGCGTGCGCAGGATCTCATACTCCGTCTCGCTGGCAGAGGGAAAGCCCACCTCGATCTCCTTAAACCCAACCGCAATCAGGGTCTTAAAATATTCCAGCTTTTCCTCCAAATTCATCGGGTCCACCAGCGCCTGGTTGCCGTCACGCAGATCCACAGAGCACCAAATGGGCGCGTGGTCGATCACGCGATTGGGCCACTGGCGGTCCGGCAGATCAATGGGGGTAAAGGGCTTATACTTCTTGTAGCCTTGGTTCATCATCACAGTTTCTCCTTTCTCTGTTGGGGAGGCACAAACAAAAACTGCGCCCCCAATGGATAGGGACGCAGTATCTATGCGTGGTACCACCCTACTTCAGCAGAAAAAATCTGCCCTTTGGCATCAAGCAATGCCTCAACCGATAACGAGGTTAAACGGCTCTTCCTATTGATTTCTATTCAGAAGAGCAACTCCGCAGAGAGCTATGCACCTATGTTCCCTGTGCGGCTTACACCGTCCGCCGCCTCTCTGTGCAGGAAAACGCAGGTCTTTTTCTGCTTCACAGTCTTTTGTGGGTACTGTATATTCAGTAAGATTATTATAACACGCGCGCCGATTTTGTCAACCCAAATTTTACAGTTTGGAGTAGCCGTAGCCGTTCATAATGGCGTCTACCGGCTGACCGGCCTTGCACATGGGGCAGTCCTTGGCAGCTGTATAAGAATAATTGGGCAGGTCCTCCGGGGTAAACAGGGTGTTGACCTCCAGCCCACATAGTTCCTTGGCTGCGCTGAACACGGAAGAAATGCCAATCACATTGCCGCCGTAATACCGGGCGCTCTGTACCGCCCGCTCCACCGTGCGGCCGCTGGTGATACAGGAGATGAGCACCACCACATTCTTGCCCTGGATCATCCGGCGCAAATTGTCCCGAAAGATCATATTGCCCTGGGTGTCATACTCCGGGCCCAGCACATAAACCTGTAAATCCGGGTTGGGCGCCAGCATACTGGGGCTTGCCAGTTCCTGGGCCATGTAAGCACCCAGCGCCTGGGTCTCATACAGGCACAGCACCGTGTCCACATCCATATTCCGCACGCTGTAATACTCGGCCAGCAGCTTGGCAGCCTCCACAGACACCACCCGATTATGCTTAATATCCGAGGTGCCCACATAGTAATTCAGGTGGGCGGAAGCGGTTACATAATGGCCGGGAATCGCGTGGATAAACACATCTTCATTTCTGTTACAAGGTATTGTATAAATCTGGCTCATTGGCACACATCCTTTCTATCCTTATTGTATCTGATTTTGCCCCGCCTTGCAATAAAAAAAATTAAAATCCGGGGAAGATTACACCACAAAAGGTCAAATTGGTTGCACAAATAAAACAAACGGCAAGGTCTCCCCTGCCGTTTTGTGTGATTTTGATAAATTGAATCTTACCAAACCTGCCGGGCGATGGTGCGCACCAGGTTCAGCTTGGCCCACTGCTCATCATCCGTAAGCTTGTTGCCGATCTCGCAAGAGGCAAAGCCGCACTGGGGGCTTAGGCACAGGTTTTCCAGGGGCACCAGCTCCGCTGCCTGGGCGATCCGCGCTTTTACCGCCTCCGGATCCTCCAGCACCGGGGACTTGGTGGTCACCAGGCCCAGCACCACTTTTTTGCCCGGGGCAACAAACTGCAGCGGTGCAAAATCGCCGGAACGGGCGTCATCAAACTCCAGATAAAAGCCGTCCACATGCGCCTTGGCAAACAGAATGGGCGCAATAGGCGCATAGCCGCCGGAGCTGGCCCAGGTGGAGTGATAATTGCCGCGGCACACATGTGTGGTCACCACCAGGTCCGCCGGCTTGCCCTCCAGGGCAGCATTGTTGAGTTGCAGGTACTTCTCTGCCTGGTCCTCCAGCTTAGCGCCGGTACTTGCCAGGAACTGCTGATACCCGGCGTCGCAGAACATACCCCAAGTGCAGTCGTCCAGCTGCACATTGCGGCAACCGGCGGCATACAGATCGGCGATCACCTGGCGATAAGCGGCGGCAATATCGGAAAGCAGCGCGTCATCGTCCGGATAAACCGCCCGGGTGGCCTTGCCGTTATCCTCCCGGAACAGCTCTGCATACAGCTGAGCCGGTGCGGGAATGGTCTGGCGGGCAACGGTGTTGTCATCTTCAAACTGCTTTACAAATTTAAAATGCTCCACAAAGGGGTGATTCTCGCCGCTGATCTTGCCCACCACCTGCACAGAGCCGGGGGTGGTCTCCTCCCCATGGAAAATATAGCCGTGGTCCAGGGTGATCTCCTGCAGTCCTTGCAATCCCCACATAAAGTCCAGGTGCCAATAGCTGCGACGGAACTCGCCGTCGGTAATGGTGTGATACCCGGCGGCTTTTTGGCGAGAGATCAGCTTGCGGATCTCCCGGTCCTCCACTTCTTTCAGCCCAGCAGCGTCCAGCTCACCGGCGGCGAAAGCGGCGCGGGCGGCCTTAATGGGCGCCGGGCGCAAAAAGCTGCCTACAAAATCATAGCGAAAAGGTGCGTTCTTGCTGTACATATCTTTGTCCTCCGTTTGGTTTTTGTTGTTGCTTATAGTATAACGGAGGTTTTCGCTATTGTAAAATACGGATATTCAGTTGTTTACCATAGCTTTAGTCTATAGGTACATACTGCTTCAAATTTTCAATATACGCCCGGCACAAGCTGCCCGGCTGCACGCCGGCAGGCAAAATATAGCCGATCTCCATGGGCGCCACGCCGGTGAGGGGCACGGCTACAATATTCTCGCCGTTCAGCTTGCTGTCGATCACGCCGCTGCACACGGTGTAGCCCTGCAAGCCGATCAGCAAATTAAACAGGGTGGCGCGGTCCCGCACCCGGATATTTTTGCTGCGCACTGCCGGGCTGAAGATCTCTTCCGAAAAATAAAAGGAATTGTGATCCCCCTGCTCAAAGGACAAATAAGGATACGGCGCCAAATCGTCAAAAGACACTGCCCGGGCACCGGAGAGCGGGTGATCGCTGCTGAGAAACACATGGGCATGGGCGGTAAACAGGGGCGTAAAATCCAAATCGGCTCCCCGCAGCAGCTTTTGCAGCGCCGTGCGATTAAAGTCATTGAGATACAACAGGCCGATCTCGCTTTTGCGCTGCGCCACATCCTCAATGATCTCGTAGGTTTGCGTCTCTCGCAAAGAGAAGTCGTAGCGGTCGCCGCCCCGCTCCCGGATCAGGTCCACAAAGGCGTTCACCGCAAAGGAATAGTGCTGGGTAGACACACAAAAGGCCTGCTTGCGCACCGGGTCGCCCTTGTAGCGGCTTTCCAGCAGCGCCGTCTGCTCCAAAATTTGGCGAGCATAAGACAGGAACACCTCGCCTTCTTTGGTCACGATCACGCCCTTATTGGTGCGGTGGAACAGGGTCAGGTGCATTTCGCTCTCCAACTCCTGAATGGCGGCACTCAGGCTGGGCTGGGCCACAAACAGCGCCTTGGCCGCCCCGCTGACGGTACCGCACTCCGCCACCTTGACCACATATTCCAGTTGTTTTAATGTCATAACGATCTCCCCTTTGCCATTATTATACGCCATTCAGCACCCGGGTGTAAAGGTTTAATCTATGGCAAAGCGATTCAATGTTCCCTGTTGCAGAAGCCCTCCGTGGCTAACCATTTATAAAACGAAAAAGCGGCGGTGCAAGTGCACCGCCGCCAAAGGGACTTAAAATTACTCTACAATGGAGGTACCGGTCATTTCTGCCGGCTGGGGCAGACCCATCACCTTGAGCATGGTGGGAGCAATGTCGCACAGCTTGCCGCCCTCACGCAGGGTGCAGGGGTAGTTCACCACGATAAAGGGCACCGGGTTGGTGGTGTGGGCCGTAAACGGCTCGTCGTTCTCGTCCAGCATCTTATCTGCATTGCCGTGATCGGCAGTGACAAACAGCACGCCGTCCATATCCTTGACCGCCTGAACCAAGCTGCCAACGCAGGCGTCCACCGTCTCCACAGCTTTTACGGCGGCGGGAATAATGCCGGTGTGACCCACCATATCACAGTTGGCGAAGTTGACAATCACCACATCGTACTTGCCGCTGCGCACGGCCTCGTTCAGCTTTTCAGACACCTGGGGTGCGCTCATCTCCGGCATCAGGTCAAAGGTTGAGATCTTGGGAGAGGGCACCAAAATGCGATCCTCGCCCGGATACGGCTCCTCTGCGCCGCCGTTGAAGAAGAAGGTCACATGGGCATACTTCTGGGTTTCGGCGATTCGCAGCTGGGTCTTGCCCTGCTTGGACAGGTACTCGCCAAAGGTGTTCTCCAGGCTCTCCGGACCAAAGGCCACGTGCACGCAAGGCATCTCCGCATCATACTGGATCATACATACAAAATAGGGGTTCAAGGCGCCACCCTTGCGGTCAAAGCCGGTGAATGCCGGATCCACAAAGGCGCGGGTAATCTCCCGGGCACGGTCCGGCCGGAAGTTAAAGAAGATCACGCTTTCGCCGCTGTGCACACGGCCCTCGTTGCCAACAACGGTGGGCAGCACAAACTCATCGGTCAGGTGCTTTCCGTCCTCGTCCACCGTCTCGTAAGACGCACGCACGGCCGCCACCGCGTCCGTAGCCTGCACGCCCTCGCCGTACACCATAGCGGCATAGGCTTTCTCCACACGGTCCCAAATATTATCACGGTCCATGGCGTAGAAACGACCCATCACAGAGGCGATCTTACCAACGCCCAGTTCGTTCATCTTGGCCTGGAGCTGTTCCAAATCCTCCGCTGCAGAAGCGGGGGGCACATCACGGCCGTCCAGAAAAGCGTGCACATACACCTTGGAAACGCCCTGTTCCTTGGCCATCTCCAGCAGATTATACAGGTGGGTCATATGACTGTGTACGCCACCGGGAGACACAAGACCCATCAGGTGCAGGGCCTTGTCCTTGGCATTCTCCATAGCGCCTACCAGCACCGCATTCTTATAGGCCTCGCCGTCGGCAAACGCCTTGGAAATGCGGGTCAAATCCTGGTACACCACGCGACCGGCGCCCATATTGGTGTGGCCAACCTCACTGTTGCCCATCTGGCCGTCCGGCAGGCCCACATCCATACCGGAGGCGCCGATATAGGTATACGGGCACTCGGCCATCAGCTTATCCAAATTGGGCTTCTTAGCCATGGCAATGGCATTGCCATGCTGGGACGGGTTCTTGCCAAAGCCGTCCATAATGCAAAGCACATAAGGTTTCTTAGACATAGTAATAACTTCCTTTCACGGATAAAGTGACAAAGCAAGAGGGAGCAGCGACCGTCGCCGCAACTCCCCCCAGCCATTGATTTTTTATTTAGAAGCAGCCTTCACAATCACGGAGAAGTCCTTGGCCTTCAAAGAAGCGCCGCCGATCAGTCCGCCGTCTACATGCTCCTTCGCCAGCAGCTCCTCTGCGTTGCCGGCATTCATAGAACCGCCGTACTGCACCACAAAAGCATCTGCAGCAGCCTGGCCGTACAGCTGAGCGATAACCGAACGGATGTAACCGTTCACCTCGTTAGCCTGATCCGCCGTAGCGGTCTTGCCGGTGCCGATGGCCCATACCGGCTCATAAGCGATGATCACATTCTTCAGCTCTTCCTCGCTGACGCCCTGCAAAGCGATCTTGGTCTGCATGCCGACCACCTCAAAGGTGACACCCTGCTCGCGCTCCTCCAGCACCTCACCAACGCAAAGGATCACTTTCAGCCCATTGTCCAAGGCAGCGCGCACACGCTTGTTCACGGTCTCGTTGGTCTCGCCAAAATACTGGCGGCGCTCACTGTGGCCGATGATCACATAGGGCACGCCCATGGCCTTCAGCATGGGAGCGGATACCTCAGCAGTGAAAGCACCTTTCTCTGCCCAGTGGCAGTTCTCAGCGCCTACCTGAATGTTGGAGCCTTTGGTGGCGTCCAGGGCAGCCTGCAGATCCACAAAGGGTGCACAGATGATTACATCGCAATCCGCGTCTGCCACCAGGGGTTTCATCTCCTCCAGCAGAGCAGTGGTCTCTGCGGGGGTGTTGTTCATTTTCCAGTTGCCGGCAATGACGGCCTTACGAAGTGCTTTGTTCATAATTCACTTACCTCTTTTATAGAAAAAATAGATTTAGCAATTAGTCCTTATCCTGCAATGCAGCGATACCGGGCAGCTCCTTGCCCTCCAGGAATTCCAAAGAAGCGCCGCCGCCGGTAGAAATGTGGCTCATCTGATCGGCAAAGCCCAGCTTGGTCACAGCAGCCACAGAATCGCCGCCGCCGATAATGGAGATGGCGCCGCTGTCTGCAATAGCCTTAGCCACAGCGATGGTGCCGCTGGCGAAATTGTCCCACTCGGACACACCCATGGGGCCGTTCCAAATCACAGTGCCTGCGCCGTCAATGGCGTCCGCAAACAGCTTCTCGGTCTTGGGACCGATGTCCAGGCCCATCCAGCCGTCCGGAATATCGTCGGACTTGCAAACCAAAACCTCGGTATCCTCTTTATACTCTTTGCCGCAGCGATTGTCTATGGGGATCAGGAACTTCACGCCCTTATCCTTGGCAGTCTGCATCATCTCGCCGGCCTTGTCCACCCAGTCAGCCTCCAGCAGAGAGGTGCCGATGTTGTGGCCCAGGTACTTCATAAAGGTATAAGCCATACCGCCGCCGATGATGATGGTATCGCACTTGTCGATCAAATTAGAAATCACACCAATCTTGTCAGACACCTTAGCGCCGCCCAGAATGGCAACCAGCGGGCGCTTGGGATCTGCCAGTGCGCCACCCATAAACCGGATCTCCTTTTGGATCAAATAACCGCAGGCAGCCGGCAGGTAAGAAGCCACACCGGTGGTGGAGCAGTGGGCACGGTGTGCAGTGCCGAATGCGTCGTTCACAAACAGGTCTGCCAAAGAAGCCAGCTCCTTGGAGAAGTTCTCCTCGTTCTTGGTCTCCTCTGCACGGTAACGCACATTCTCCAACAGCATCACCTGGCCGTCCTGCAAGTCGGCAGCCATTTTCTTCGCATTGTCACCGACCACATTCTCGTCCTCAGCCAGCGGCACATCCACGCCCAGGTACTCGCTCAGACGCTTGGCCACGGGAGCCAGGCTGAACTCAGGCTTATACTCGCCCTTGGGTCTGCCCAGGTGGGAGCACAAAATCACCTTGGCGCCCTGCTCCATCAGGTACTTAATGGTGGGCAGTGCAGCCACAATACGCTTGTCATTGGTGATCTCGCCGTCTTTCAGCGGAACATTAAAGTCGCAGCGTACCAGTACGCGCTTGCCTTTAACATCCAAATCTTCAACGGATTTTTTGTTCAGTGCGTTCATAAAATAACAACTCCTTCAAGTTAATCTGTCTTCTTAGAAAAGTCTGATATTTTTACCGATACAATTATAGCCGATTTGCCCCTATATTGCAAGAAAAAATTGGTCTCTGTCTGCAGATTTGTTATATTATTCACAACTTGCCCGCCACTATGCAAAATCTTGTGCAAGGTGAATAGAATTCAGAATGGTTTGGTGGGAGCAGACCGCCGTGTAATCCCTCCGCATTTGCCTACGGCAAACCATCTCCGAGGCAAATCGGTTTACAAACGCAAAAAGAACGGATACCGAAGTACCCGTTCTTTTGATTGATCATCGGAACTTATTTCTCCAGGTTGGCTTTTACGGTAGCCAGCTCGTCAGCCAGTTCCTTGGGCAGATGATCGCCGAACTTTGCGTACAGCTCCTCAACGCCCTTCAGTTCTTCTTCCCAAGCGTCCTTATCCACATCCAGGATCTTGTCCAGCTGCTCCTCGGTCATATCCAGGCCGTCCAGGTTGATATCCTTGGCATAAGGCAGGTAGCCGATCGCAGTCTCCTGCGCATCCACCTTACCCTCGCAACGGTCAACGATCCAGTCCAGAACGCGCATATTGTCGCCGAAGCCGGGCCACAGGAAGTTGCCCTCATCGTCCTTACGGAACCAGTTTACATTGAAGATCTTAGGAGCCTTATCGGGATCCAGGGTCTGGCCGATCTCGATCCAGTGTTTCCAATAATCGCCCATGTTGTAACCGCAGAAGGGCAGCATAGCCATGGGGTCACGACGAATCACACCAACAGCGCCGGTAGCGGCAGCAGTGGTCTCAGAGCCCATAACGGAGCCCACGAACACGCCGTGGTTCCAGCTCTTGGACTGGTACACCAGAGGAGTCAGCTTTGCACGACGACCGCCGAAGATGAAAGCGGAGATCGGCACGCCCTGCGGGTTCTCAAACTCGGGAGAAATGCAGGGGCAGTTCTTTGCAGGAGCGGTAAAGCGGCTGTTGGGGTGTGCGCCCTTCTCGTCGCTGGTCTGGCCGTTCCAGGGGTTGCCCTTCCAGTCAATGGCATTGGTAGGCGGATTCTTATCCAGGCCTTCCCACCACACGGTGTTGTTGTCCATATTGTGGCAAACATTGGTGAAGATCGTGCCGCTCATGGTGGACTTCAGTGCGTTGGGGTTAGACTTCATATTGGTGCCGGGAGCCACGCCGAAGAAGCCGTTCTCCGGGTTAATGGCATACAGGCGGCCGTCCGGGCCCTTGCGGATCCAGGCGATATCGTCGCCAACGGTCCAGATCTTGTAGCCCTTCTTCTGATAGCCTTCCGGCGGAATCAGCATAGCCAGATTGGTCTTGCCGCAAGCAGACGGGAAAGCAGCACACAGGTATTTGATCTCGCCTGATGGCTTTTGCAGACCCAGGATCAGCATATGCTCAGCCTGCCACATCTCGTTCTTACCCAGGTAAGAAGCAATACGCAGAGCGAAGCACTTTTTGCCCAGCAGCACATTGCCGCCGTAAGCAGAGTTCACGGAAATGATGGTGTTGTCCTCCGGGAACTGGCAGATCCAGCGCTTCTCCGGATCCACATTGCACTTGCAGTGCATACCGCGCACCCAGTCGTTAGAGTCGCCCAGTACATCCAGAACAGCCTTGCCCACTCTGGTCATGATGTTCATGTTCAGCACAACGTAGATAGAATCGGTGATCTCGATACCGACCTTGGAGAAGGGAGAACCAACGGGACCCATGGAATAGGGGATGATATACATGGTTCTGCCCTCGTAAGCACCGGCAGCGATGTCATAGAGCATTTTATAAGCCTTAGAGGGCTCCATCCAGTGGTTGGTGGGGCCGGCGTCCTCTTCTTTTTTGGAGCAGATCAGAGTTCTGTCCTCCACACGGGCCACGTCGTTCTCTGCGGTTCTGTGCAGATAGCAGTCGGGCAGCAGCTCCTCATTGAGCTTGATCATCTCGCCGGTTTCCACAGCCTCCGCCTTCAGGGCGTCGATCTGTTCCTTAGAACCGTCGATCCAAACGATCTTAGAGGGCTTGGTCAGTTCCACTTTTTCGTCCAGCCACGCAAGCAGGGACTTGTTGGAAGTCAAAGTTGTTTCCATAACTCTATTCTCCTTTAAGTTATTTGCAAAAAATCCAAAAAATCAGTGCATTTTTTGTTACTATCATTATACCAAAAGCGGCAAAAAATTCAATAGATACGGCTTCTAATTAGAACTTTTTCACAATTTTTTCAAAAAGTCGGCCGATCAATTGGCATAGTTGCATAAGCGTTCAGATCCGGTTGTGCGCGCACGCCGGACACATACTCATAGTAGCCCTGGGCGCCCACCATAGCGCCGTTGTCACCGCAGTATTTCAGTGCCGGCAAATGCAGCTGCCAGCCCTTTTGGCGGCACAGGCGGTCCGTCTCTCGGCGCAGGCGGGAGTTGGCGGACACACCGCCGGCCAGGGCAATGGAAGTGTAGCCGTAGTCCGTGGCGGCCTTTTCCAGCTTCTCCACCAGGCAATCGGTAACGCCCTTTTGGAACGAGGCAGCCAGGTCGGCCACCGGCAGGGTCTCCCCCTTCTGCTCCATCCGGTGCACGATGTTGATTACCGCAGTCTTTAGCCCACTGAACGAGAAATCATAGGGCGTGTCCAGCCGCGGGTGGGGAAAGGCAAAGGCATTCTCGTCCCCGGTGGGGGCGATCTTGTCTATGCTGATCCCGCCGGGGTACGGCAGTCCCAAGGTGCGCCCGGCCTTGTCCAGCGCCTCGCCGGCAGCATCGTCTCGGGTCTTGCCCAGCACTTTATAAGTGGTGTAGTCCTCCACCGCTACAATGTGGCTGTGGCCGCCGCTGACCACCAGGCAAAGAAACGGCGGTTGCAGATCGCCGGTAATGTAATTGGCTGCCACATGGCTGCGCAGGTGGTGCACCGGCACCAGGGGCGTATTTGTAGCCATAGACAGCCCCTTGGCAAAGTTCACCCCCACCAGCAGGGCGCCAATGAGCCCGGGGGCATAGGTCACCGCAATGGCGTCAATCCCTGACATATCGCAATTGGCGTCCGCCAGCGCCTGGCGCACCACGCCACTGATACTCTCTGCATGGCGGCGGGAGGCAATCTCCGGCACCACGCCACCGTACAGCTTATGCTCCTCCAGCGAGGTAGCGATCACATTGGACAGCACCTGCCGTCCGTCCTGCACCACGGCTGCCGCCGTCTCATCGCAGGAGCTTTCAATTCCTAAAATTCTCATTTTTTAATATCCTCTTGGGTCTTAACCGTCGGTATGGTCTGACCGTTTTTCTCCGCAATAGCCAGCAGCTTTTTCTCCGTCGGGCCGCCGGGCACCAACTCGCCCACATAGTAGGAATGATCCTTGCCGTCCGAAATGGCGTAGCCGTTCTCCACCGGAGCGAATGTGCCGTCCTCGTCCGTCTCGCCCTCGACTCTGTAAACCCGCAGGTTTCGGTTCTCCACCTGCACCACCTGGAAGAGGGAGCCGTCCGGAGAATAACGCACATATTCCCCACCAATGCCAAAATTATTGGTAGCCGCATACACAGACAGCAGTACCATTAAAAGCATACCTACAACAGCCTCTGCTACCTGCTTGCCGGTGCGGGCGCTCTCATTCTCCCGAGCATAATAGGCCCGGCTTTTTTCGTCCTTGGGATAAAAGCACTTCATCAAGGGTGTGCCCAGCAGCACCTTGCCGGTACTAAATATACCGATTGCGCTGATCAGCCCGAACAAAATACACTTGGCCGTGCTCACGCTGATCTCCAGCGTACCGATGGGCAGCGTGTACTCCACCAGCCGGGTGCCCCGGAACAGCAGGGCACGCAGGCCAAACACCAACGCCATGGCCACGATCAGCCCCACAACGGCAATAATTCCATTCACCTTGCGGGCGCAGCGCTTATACTGCCGCTCAAAATCCTGCTTGGCTTGCTCGGTTTGGTCCACCACCGTATTGCCCCGGCGCATATAGTCCAGCAGGCGGCGTTCATAGAGGGTGTCCAGTCGGCCCTTAGCCTCCGCCTTTTCCAGGTGCCGCAGCAGCTTGGCACTGTCCGTTGCGCCGGACACGGCGGTGACCATTGGGTGCGTAGGCAATATGCCCAAGATCTCCTGCTCTTCCCCATCCGGGTCATTGGGGTCAAAGTGCTTGCCCCGCACGGCTTTCATATCCGCCAGTCGATTGGCTTTCATCTGCGCCAAAAGCTGCGGTTCTGCCGCCCGGCGCAAGTCGTAATCGTATTTATGTACCGCCTCCAGCAGCTCCCGCACCAGGCCCGGCACCTCGCCGGTGGTGGAAAAACCGCTGTGGTAATACTGGTTAAAGTCCTCGATCTCCAGCACATTGAACACATCATAGAGTGTAAAGCGCCCGGCGTCGCCGTAGTCCAGGTCTATATCCAAAAAATTGTCGGTCAGCAGCATCACCGAGGGCAGATACCGCAGCCGCAGCCGGTATTCGCCGCAGTCGAACACGGCGGTTAAGCGGTAATCATCTGTCGTGTGACTCTCCTCAAAGCCCATAAACCGACCGTACAGCCCGGTGGCGGCGCAGTCCTCCACGGCGCTGCGCACAGCGGCGATCATTGCCTTGGTCTCCGGCTCTAATTTATAGAGCTTGTCTTTCTTTTTACCCATCCGGTTCCTCTTTCTTAAAGGTTTTTGTCAGCAGCAGCGCGTCCTCCGTCGGGTCCGTATAGAAGTCCCGGCGCCGCCCTACCGGCTGAAAGCCCAGTTCCCGGTACAGTGCCAGCGCCGCTCCGTTGGACGGCCGCACCTCCAAAGTCAGAAAATCCAGTTCCCCGGCGGCAAAGCAGGCGCCGAACAGCGCCCGGGCAATACCCCGGCGGCGATAGGTGGGGTCCACCGCCACATTGGTGACGCTGCCCTCACCGCAGACCACCTGCACCCCCAGGTAGCCTACCACTTTATCTCCCAGCACCGCCACTAAAAATCGGGCGCAGGGGTTCGTCAGCTGAGCCTCTAAATCCGCCCGCTGCCAGGGGTGAGCAAAGCACAGCTGCTCCAGCCGCTCCACCCCGTCCAGATGCGCCGGGGCAAAGGGCAAAATTTGCAGCTGGTGGTCTTTAATGTGCATCATACCAAGTTTGGCCGATCTTGCCGTCGGCCCGCAGCAGCACCGCCATATTGCAGGCGTGCTCCATCTCCTCCGTTACAATTTGCAGCGCCCGGTGGGCCTCTGCCTCCGGCGCCTCTACGATCAATTCATCGTGCACCTGGAGGATCAGGCGGCTCTCCATTCCCTCGGCATACAGCCGCCGATCCACCCGCACCATGGCAATCTTAATAATATCAGCCGCAGTGCCCTGGATCGGCATATTCCGCGCCACCCGCTCTCCAAAGGCGCGGAGCATGTGGTTGCTGGCAGCCAGTTCCGGCAGATACCGCCGCCGACCGAACAGCGTGGTGGCATAGCCGGTGTCCTTGGCGGCGTCAATCATCCGCTGCATATAGGCCGCCACGCCCTGATAGGTGTGCATATAGGAGTCAATATATTCCTTGGCCTCTTTGTTGCTGACCCCAATATCCTTGGCCAGCGAAAAGGCGCCGATGCCGTAAACAATGCCAAAATTCACCGCCTTGGCGCGACTGCGCAGCTGGGGGGTGATCATCTCCGGCGGCAGACCAAACACCTGCGCCGCCGTGGCGGTGTGAATATCTGCGCCGCTGTTAAAGGCATCAATCATCGTCTGATCTTCAGCCATAGACGCCAGCACCCGCAGTTCAATTTGGGAATAGTCCGCGTCCACCAGTCGGCACCCGGGGGCGGCGATGAAAAACTTGCGCATTTCCCGCCCCAGATCCGTGCGAATGGGAATGTTCTGCAAATTCGGCTCCAAAGAGGAAATCCGCCCGGTGCGGGTCTCCACCTGATTAAAGCGGGTGTGTATCCGCCCGTCCGTATCAATCACTTTCAGAAGACCGTCGCAGTAAGTGCTTTTCAGCTTAGTCAGTGTGCGATATTCCATGATTTTTTCCACCACCGGGTGGGCAGAGCGCAGACCCTCCAGCACCTCGGCATTGGTGGAATAACCGCTTTTTGTCTTTTTCTTACAAGGCAGACCCAGGTCCTCAAACAGGGCAACGCCCAACTGCTTGGGCGAGTTGATATTAAACTCGTGACCCACCGCCTCAAAAATGGCATCCGTCAAGGTGGAAATGCGGGTGCTCAGCTTCTTGGAGAATGCCTCGATTCCCGCCTTGTCCACATCAAATCCGGCGCACTCCATGCGTGCCAGCACACCGGCCAGGGGCAATTCGATTTCCGTCAACAGTTTGCGCTGCCCGGCATCGTCGATCAAAGCGTCCGTCTTGGCAAACAGCTCCGGCAAGATCACCGCCAGCGCCACCGCCGGCTCCTCCTGATCCAGGCTGTTGCGGTACGCCGGCACCGGCACATTGTATTCCAGCGCCAGCTGGGCCAAATCGTACTTGGCGTCCGACGGGCGCAGCAGATAGGCAGACAGTTGCAAATCGCCGCAGATATTTCCGCACCGCACCCCTTGCTTTTGTGCCAGGCGGTGCAGTTCCTTGGTGTTGTAGCCAAAAATGCGCACCGTATCCTCTGCCAGCAGCGTGCGCACAAAATAGCCGAATTCCGGTGTGTCTGCCGGCATTACGAACACTGTGTCCCCCAGGGGGAAGAACAGATCCGTTACCGTGCCCTCCGCCATCTGGGGCACCACATACACATCCCCCGCCTTACGCAAGCGGGTCAGCAGATCGTCCGCGTCCACACAGGTGAGCCGCTCCGGCCGGTGGGCAGGGGCGGGGGCTTCCGTCTCCCCGCCGGGCACCAGATCCCGATCCAAATTGAATTTATCAATGAGAGAAAACAGTTCCAATTTGCGAAACAGGGCTACCGCTGCCGCCGGGTCGCCGCCGGTAACGGCATAATGGGCAGGGGCAGCATCAATAGGCGCATTGGTGCGAATGGTGCCCAGATCCAAAGAAAGATAAGCCTTATCCTTGTCCCGCCGCAATTTTTCCCGCACGCCGGGTTTAATATCCAGTGTGTCTAAATCCTTGTAAATAGCGTCCAGCGTGCCAAAGCGCTGCACCAGATCCAGCGCCGTCTTGGCGCCCACCCCGGCCACACCGGGAATATTGTCCGAGCTGTCCCCTTGCAGGGCTTTTACCTGGATCAGCGCCTGGGGGGTAATGCCATACTCTGCGGCAATAACCGCCTCATCGTACACATCGGTCACTGCCTGACCCATTTTGGTACGCGCCAGCAGCACCTTCACTCCGCCGTGGGCCAGCTGCAAAGCGTCCCGATCCCCGGTGGCAATAAAGCAGGTGTCGCCGCTGTCTCGGCAAGCGGCAGCCAAAGTACCCAAAACATCGTCCGCCTCCCAGCCGGGGCACTCCACGGTGGTGTAGCCCAAAGCGGTAAGCAGTTCCTTAAGCACAGGCATTTGGGCCCGCAGCTCCTGGGGCATGGGCTTACGCCCGGCCTTATAATTCGCATACTGCTTGTGGCGGAAAGTAGGCTCATGCACATCAAAGGCCACCGCCACACCGTCCGGGTGGCAAGTGTCCTGCAACTTAAGCAGAATATTCAAAAAGCCGTAAATGGCGTTGGTATAATAGCCGCTCTTGGTGGTCAGCAGCTTAATGCCGTAGAAGGCACGGTTGACGATACTGTTCCCGTCCAGCACCAAAAGATTCATGAAAGCCCTCCTAAAAATCGCGCTGTGGCCCCGGTCAAACGCCCGGGCGCACTCTGTTTTTTATTTTATCACAGTTTGATTTGAATTACAATTCCTTATGTGGTATATTAGTAAGACAGAAAAGGCAGGAGATACCATGGACTTTACAAATTTACCGCCCGACAGCAAGGCGTTTTTGGCCCCTATGGCAGGGGTGGCCGACCGGGCGTTTCGCGAGATCTGCCGGGACTTTGGCGCCGCCTACACGGTCACGGAGATGGTCAGCGCCAAGGGGCTGGTAATGGGCGACCGGAAAAGCCGGGAGTTGATGACCCTGGGCAGCGACCGCCCCGCCGCCATTCAGCTGTTTGGCACGGAGCCACAGGTGATGGCGCAGGCGGCCAAGCTGTGCCTGGAATTTGAGCCCCAGGCCATTGACATCAATATGGGCTGCCCGGCGCCCAAGGTCGCAAACAACGGCGCAGGCTCCGCTTTGATGAAAGACCCGCAGCTGGCAGGTGAGATCATCTACGCGGTGGCAGAGGCCGTTGACCTGCCGGTAACGGTGAAACTGCGCAAGGGCTGGGACAAGGCGCACCCCAATGTGGTGGAGCTGGCCCAAATCGCGGAGCAAAACGGCGCTGCCGCCGTGGCGGTACACGGCCGCACAAGAGAAGAAATGTACAGCGGCCACGCAGACTGGGACTGTATTCGCCGGGTAAAAGCGGCGGTGCACATTCCGGTAATCGGCAACGGCGATGTAACCGATGTGCAAAGCGCCGCCCTGCTGCTGGAACAAACCGGCTGCGACGCCATTATGATCGGTCGGGGCGCCATGGGCAATCCCTGGCTGTTCCGCCAAATTAACGCTTATTTAACAGACACAAGGGTGCTGCCGGAGCCGGGCATTCACGAGCGTATGGCCGTTATGCTGCGCCATATTGACCGCACCATTCAATATAAAGGCGAGCGCACCGCCATGATGGAGGCGCGCCACCATGCCGCCTACTACACCAAGGGACTGCGGGGTGGCGCCGGGTTCCGCCGCCGCATTTGCCAAATGAGCCACTTTGAGGAGCTGGCAAAGCTGGCTGCGGAAATTGCCAAGGAGAATGCAGAATGATTTTTAAAAATGTGACCTTTTATAACGAAGTGTTCCAAAAAGATGTGGCGGATATTCAGGTGGAAAACGGCCGCATTACCGCCATCGGTGTGCTGGAGCAGGAGGGTCGGGATATGCAGGGCTACACCCTGCTGCCGGGCTTTGTAGACATTCATATACACGGCCGCGGGGGCGGTGATTTTTCCGACGGCACGGTAAGCAGCATGGATCGGATCAGCGCCTCCCTGGCTAAGTGCGGGGTCACCGCCTTTTGCGGTACCACCATGACCCTGCCCAGAGAAAAGCTGACGGACATTCTCACTACCGCCCGTGGCTATATGGGCAAGGAGGCCGGCGCCCGCCTGCTGGGCGTGAACCTGGAGGGGCCGTTTATTGCCCCTGCCAAAAAAGGCGCCCAAAACGGCGACTACATTCGCCCGGGCACCGTGGAGGAATGGAACGCCCTGTTTGACGCCTCCGGCCGCAGTGTAAAGCTGATTACCCTGGCGCCGGAAGCCTTTGGCAGCGCCGACCTGATCCGCCAGATCAGCGGCTGCTGCCGGGTGTCCCTGGGGCACAGCTGTGCTACCGCAGAGGAAGCAAACGCCGCCTTTGACGCGGGGGCGGGCCATGTGACCCACCTGTTTAACGCCATGCCGCCTATGAGCCACCGGGCGCCGGGGCTGCCGGGGGCGGCGCTGGACCGGTCGGATGTCACCTGCGAGCTGATCTGCGATGGGGGTCACATTGATCCCATTATGCTGCGCAACGCCTTTCGCCTGCTGGGGCAGGACCGAGCCTGCGTCATCAGCGACAGCATGCGCGCCGCCGGGCTGGGGCCGGGCACCTACGAGTTGGGCGGCCAGACTGTGTATGTAAAAGAAAACGGCCGCTATGCGGTGCTGGAGGACGGTACCATTGCCGCCTCCATTACCGACCTGTTTACGGAATTTAAGAATTTGCTGCGCTTTGGCATTGATTTTGAAACCGCCTTGCGCAGCTGCACCATCAACCCGGCGCGTGCCATCGGTATGGACGATCAGATCGGTTCCATTGCCACCGGCAAGTACGCCGATCTGCTGTTTGTTGATGAAGATCTGAATGTAGCGGAGGTATATGTAGATGGAATACAGGCTTAACATTGCGCTCATCGAGCCGGAGATTCCCCAAAATACCGGCAACATCGCCCGCACCTGCGCTGCCACCGGCGCACGGCTGCACCTGGTAGGACCCATGGGCTTTACCATTACGGACAAGCAGGTCAAGCGCGCCGGGCTGGACTACTGGGACAAGCTGGACATTACCTACTACAACAGCCAAAAGGAATTCTTTGAACAGAACGCCGGAGCGGAATTCTTTTACTTCTCCACCAAGGCGGAGATCGCCCACAGCGACATGCAGTACCCAAACGGCGCCTTTTTGGTGTTCGGCAAAGAGACCAAGGGGCTGCCGGAGGAGCTGCTGAAAGCCAACCACGACCGGTGCGTGCGGCTGCCTATGCGAGGCATGATCCGCAGTCTAAACCTTTCTAACGCCGTGGCGGTGGGCACCTACGAGGTGCTGCGCCAATGGGGCTACCCGGCACTGACCTCTAAAGGCAGCCTAACCAAATACCACTGGTAAAAGCGAATCTAAAAGCACGCGGGACGGCTCAAACAGCCGTCCCGCTTCTTTTATATCCCGCTCTATAAATTGCATAAAAAAGAACCCCAAGTAAAAAACTTGAGGTTCTGCTGTACTGCAATTAGTCAGCGGTATAAGGCATAATGGCGATCTGACGCGCTCTCTTGATAGCGGTGGTCAGCTCACGCTGATGCTTTGCGCAGGTGCCGGTCACACGACGAGGCAGGATCTTGGCGCGCTCAGAGGTGAATTTCTTCAGTCTGGTCACATCCTTGTAGTCGATCTCGTCTACCTTTTCTACGCAGAAAACGCACACCTTTTTGCGCCCTTTGCGAGCGCCGCCTTTATTGTAAGCCATGCTTGGTTTCCTCCTTCGTTAAAATGGTAAATCGTCGTCGTCATCCACGATCTCTTCAAAATCGCTGTTATCTGCGCTGGCGTAGCTGGGCGCCGGTTGCGCAAAAGCGGGATTGGAGTTTGCGCCGGTAGTGCCGCTCTCTGCCTTAGAGCCGCAGAAGGACACATTGCTGGCAACGACCTGTACACTCTTTCTCTTGTTTCCGTCCTTATCGGTGAAGTTATCCGTCTGGATAGAGCCCTCCACAGCGATCATGGAGCCTTTGCGGAAATACTTAGATACGAATTCCGCAGTTTGGCGCCAGGCGGTCACATCAATGAAGTCTGCCTTGCGCTCCTCGCCGGCCCGCTGAAAGTTGCGGTCCACAGCTACCTGAAAACGCACGACAGAAACGCCTGTGGGCGTTGTTCTCAGTTCCGGATCATAGGTCAGGCGACCCATGATAGCCACTACATTGATCATGTGCTCCCCCTTACTCGCCCTTAGCGACGATCAGGGAACGCAGCACGCCGTCAGTAATGTTGATCACACGATCCAGCTCTGCCGGGAAAGACTCCTCACTGCTGAACTGCGCGATCACATAGTAACCCTCGGTCTCGTAGTTGATCGGATAAGCCAGCTTGCGCTTGCCCCATTCCTCAACTTCGCCAAGAGTGCCATGCTTGCTGATGAGATCCGTAAACTTGGTCTTGAGCGCCTGAGCAGCCTCCTCACCCTTGGACAGGGAGAAAACCAATACGATTTCATAGTTCTTCAATGCCATTCTAAAGCACCTCCTTCTGGTCTTTTGGCCGTACATCCTGTGCACGGCAAGGATTACTGTTCCACGGAACAGCCTATGTAGTATAACAGAAAGCGCCGCCCCTGTCAAGCAAAACTTGCACACCGGGCGGCGTTCTTTCGTTTATTTCTACATATAGCGGAGGAATTGGCATTACACATATTGCAGCACATCGCTGACCTTCCCGATCACCGGCACATCCGCGCGCAGGTCTTGGTCCTTAAACCAGCCCCAGTTCATCCGCACCGCCTGCATACCCGCAGACAGGGCGCCGGCAATGTCGTTTACCGGGTGGTCGCCTACATACATACAGTCCGCCGGAGGCAGCTGCACTTTGTCACAGGCATAGAGGAACAGCGCCGGATCCGGCTTGTGAACCCCCACGTCGCCGCTGACGATCACCAGATCAAGATAAGGCCGCAGGCCGCTTTCGTCCATCTTGTGATTTTGCAAATACGACGGGCCGTTGGTGATAACGCCGGTCACAATGCCTTTCTTCCGCAGCGCCTGCAACATAGGCACCGCGTCCGGGAAGATCACGCAGCAGTCGCCGAAGGTGCGGTCGTAATGTTCCGCCAGCGCTTCTGCCGCAGGGGCGTCCGTCCAGTGCCAAAGGGCAATCAGCCCTTTGTACCACTCCACCCGATCCACATAGCCGCCGTTGCCGCTTTGGCGCATTTGGTGCTTTTTCTCCTCCAGTTCCTCACCGGTCACACCGGGAAAGAACCGGGCAAAAAAGCCGTCCATATATCGCTCAAAGGCCGCCGTACGGTCCTGCAAAGTCTCGTCAAAATCAAAGAATACTGCTTTTATCATGATCCAGTTGCTCCCGTAGCGCCCCGATGGAAGAAAACTTCTGTTCCGGGCGCAAATAACGCACAAGCTCTACCTGCACCGTTTGACCGTACAGGTCGCCGTTGTAGTCAAAAATATGAGTCTCCGCCAAGGGGGTCTCTACCTGCCAGGTGGGGCGCACGCCAATGTTCGTAAAGCCCCGATACCAAGTGTCCCCCACCGAAATGCGGCTCTCATACACACCGAACTTGGGCAGCACCAATCCATCCGGGTACTGCTGGTTGATGGTGGGATAGCCGATGGTGCGACCCCGAGCGTCGCCGTGGAGCACCGGGTTCTCAAAAGTAAAGTTGTAGCCCAGCATGGCCGCAGCCTGCTCCATCTCGCCTGCCTGCACCGCCGCTCGAATACGGGTAGAACTGATAGGCGCGCCCTGGTAGTCCTGGTGCTCCAAGATACGCACCCAAATGCCCCGATCCTCCAGGTACGCCCGCAGACGCATTGCATCCCAGGCAGCGTTCTTGCCAAAGCGGAAATTAAACCCACACAGCACCATACCGGCGCCAAATCGACCGATAAGCACATCCTCCACAAACTGCCGACCTTCCATATTGCGAATGGCATCAAAATCCGCAAACACCGCCGTCGGGTAGCGACGATGGAAAATGCTTTTTTGCAGCAGGGAAAAGCGGTTGTGCACGCAGTAGATGATCACCTGCTCCGCTCCGGTGCACACAATATTGTGTGCCCGGTGCATACCGTCAAAATCCCCGATGGCCACCGCCGTTATTCTCTTTTGGTTCTCACACTCTTGCATACAAATTTATCTCATTACCATCACGCGATCCACCAGCAGCTGGCTGCCGTCTGCCGACGGACTGCCCAGTCCCAGGAACACACCCGCCGGGTCATATACCCGGTAATAGGGCTCCGTCAGCTGCCGATGCAATCGCACCGCATCCAACGCGCCACCGTTGCCAAACCGCCGTGCCTGCGGCGCCGTTACCTGCAAGGCCGGATACGCTGCCAGTAGTTCGTCCACCGGTCGCAGACAGGGGGCAAAATCACCGCCGCTGTCTCGCAGGGCTTGCAGCTGCTCCAAAGTTACGCAATCCGCCAGCGCCACACCCATGGCGCAGGTGCGCTGCAAGGCGGTCATCACCGCGCCGCAGCCCAAAGCCTGTCCCAAATCGTGGATCAAGGTCCGAATATAGGTGCCCTTGGTGCAGGTCACATCTATGGTATAGGTATTTTTTTCTTCTTCCGCTGCCGTCAGGCGCAGATCCAAAATGGTCACTGGGCGAGCTGCCCGCTCCACGGTCTTACCCTGGCGGGCCAGTTCGTACAATCGCTGACCGTCCACGCTTACCGCCGAGTACATGGGCGGCACCTGCATGATCTCGCCCCGAAAGGCAGAAAGCGCCGCCTCAACAGCCGCCCGATCCGCAGTGACCGGCCGGCGGGTGAGCACCGTGCCGGTACAATCCTGGGTATCCGTTGTCTCTCCCAGGCGGAAGGTGGCCAGGTAGCGCTTGTTGCTGTCCGGCAAATAATCAAGGAAGCGGGTGGCACCGCCCAACAGCACCGGCAGCACGCCGGTAGCCATGGGATCCAGCGTACCGGTATGACCCGCCTTGCGCTCTCGGGTGATCCCCCGCACCTTAGCCACCACGCCAAAAGAGGTGATCTCCGCCGGCTTGCAAATACACAGAACGCCGGTCATACCAGCAGTTCCCCGCACTTCTCCACCAGCTTGGCGCGAGCGGTCTTTACATCCATATCCAGGTTGCAAGCCGCCGCCTGGGGATGACCGCCGCCGCCAAAGGCCTTGGCGATCTCCGCCGCGTTCACGCTCTCAAAGGTGCGCAGAGAGGCTTTACATGTGCCGTCCGGCTTCTCCCGAATGGTAATGCCCACTTCCACGCCCTCGATCTGGCGGGTCAGGGGAGCCAGGCCCTCTGTCTCCTGCTCGTTGGAGCCGGTTAAGTGGTACATCTCCTGGGTCACGGTGATAATGGCTACCCGCTCGTCCAGGTAAAAACGCATAGACTCCAGTGCCAGCCGTTCCAGCCGGGCATAGGTCTTGGTCTTGGTCTCAAACATAACTCGATTGATCCGGCCGTTATCTGCCCCGGCTTCAATCAAATCCGCTGCAATGCGGTAGCTCTCCGCCGTGGCGGAGGCGTAGCGAAAACAGCCGGTGTCCGTAGAAATGCCGGTATACAGGCAGTTGGCCATGCCTTTATCCAGGGGCACGCCCATCTCCCGGATCACCTTGTAGATGATCTCGCTGGCAGCAGCGGCACCATCGTCCAGCAGCAGCCGATCCGCATAATCCGTGTTGGTGCCGTGGTGGTCAATACACAGATCAATATGGTACTTGCCCTGAATGGCACCCAGCAACCCCTCGGTAGCCACATCCACCGCCACCACAAACCGGGGGGTGAACTTCATAGGCACAATATCGTCAAAGAGATAATTGTACTTGGGGGGAATGTCTGCCTCGTTCTTCACATAGGCAAACTTGCCCTTTTGCAGCAGCGCCCGGCAAAGGGCAAAGCCACAGCCCAAAGTGTCTCCGTCCGGGTGGGCATGGGTCAGAATTAAAATGTCGTCCTGCTCCAGCAGCAGCCGGGCACATTCCTTTACATCAATCCTCATGTTCCAGTTCCTTCAGCTTATCCCAAAGGGCAAAGCCCTTTTCAATAGAGTCGTCGGCAATAAAGCGCAGCTCCGGGCACTTGCGCAGGTGCAGCCGCCGGCCCAGCTCGTGGCGAATATAGCCCTGGGCGGCGGTCAGGCCCTTAACGGACGCCTTGGCCGCCTCCATGCCCTCCATGGCGCTCACATACACCTTGGCATAGCTAAGATCGTTGGTAACGCTCACCTTTACTACCGTAAGCATACCGCTGATCCGCGGGTCTTTTAGTTCCCGCAGGATGGCCACGATCTCCCGCTTAATATCCTCTGTAATTCTGTCAATATGATAACCGGGCATTTTGCACTCCTACTCAGTCTCTGTACTCCTCGACCACATAGCACTCCAGCACATCGCCGGGCTGAATATCGTCCCAGCCCTCCAGGCTGATGCCGCACTCATAGCCGGAAGATACATCCTTTACATCGTCCTTAAACCGCTTTAAGCCCTTCAGCGGCACATCAGCCAGCTGCTTGCCGTCACGCACCAAACGCACTTTGCCCTCCCGGCGGATATTACCGCTGGTGACCAGGGAGCCTGCAATGGTGCCGGCAGACGAGATCTTGTACACCTCGCGCACTTCGGCGGTGCCGGTGTCCACATCTCTGTACTTGGGGGCGCGCATACCGCGCATAGCCGCCTCAATCTCCTCAATGGCGTCATAAATAATATTGTAGCTGCGGATCTCCACGCCGTCCCGGTCTGCGTTCTCCTTGGCCACCGGGTCTACGCCGGTGTTGAACGCTACGATAATGGCATTGGAGGCAGCGGCCAGCATCACATCGCTCTCGCTGACGGAGCCCACGGCGCCGTGGATCACATGAACCCGCACCTCGTCGTTTTCAATCTTCAGCAAGGACTGCTTTACAGCCTCGACAGAGCCTTGAACATCGGCCTTGATAACCACATTAAAGGCCTTCAGCTCGCCGGCCTGCAAGGTGTCAAACAGGGTGTCCAGCGTCACCTTATGGAAGGCGCTGAATTCTTCTTCCTTGGCAGCTTCCTTACGCTGCTCCACCAACTGGCGGGCCAGCTGCTCGTCGGACACAGCGTTAAATCCGTCGCCGCTCATCGGCGCACTGTCCAGGCCCATGATCTCCACCGGCACACTGGGTCCGGCCGAATTCACCTTACGACCGCGATAATCGGTCATGGCGCGCACCTTACCCACTGCCATACCGGCTACGATCACATCGCCGGCATGGAGCGTACCGTTCTGCACCAGCAAGGTGGCAATGGGACCGCGGCCCTTATCCAACTTGGCCTCGATCACCGTACCCTTGGCGGAACGATCCGGATTGGCCTTCAGCTCCTGCATTTCCGCTACCAGCAAAATGGTCTCCAGCAATTTGTCAATGCCCATCTTCGTCTTGGCAGACACAGGCACGCAAATCACATTGCCGCCCCATTCCTCCGGCACCAGTTCGTGCTCGGTAAGCTGCTGCAGCACCCGATCCGGGTTGGCGCCCTCTTTATCCATCTTGTTAATGGCAACGATAATTTCAACGCCCGCTGCCTTGGCGTGGTTAATGGCCTCAATGGTCTGAGGCATAATGCCGTCGTCCGCAGCCACAACCAGCACGGCAATATCCGTAGCCATGGCACCGCGGGCACGCATAGCGGTAAAGGCCGCATGACCGGGGGTGTCCAGGAAGGTGATCTTTTCGCCGTTCGCTTCTACCTGATAAGCGCCGATGTGCTGGGTAATGCCGCCGGCCTCGGTAGAGGTCACATCCGTATGACGAATGGCGTCCAAAATGGAGGTCTTACCATGGTCAACATGGCCCATCACGCAAACCACCGGCGGGCGCTTCACGGCATTCTCGTCGTTCTCGTCGTCCTCTTCAATGATCTGCTCCTCAATGGAGACCACAACCTGCTTCTCTACCTTGGCGCCCAGTTCGGTAGCCACAATCGCTGCAGTATCGTAGTCGATCACTTCGTTCACGCTGGCCATCACGCCCAGACTCATCAATTTTTTAATCACTTCGGTAGCCGTCATACGCAACAGGCTGGCCAGATCACCCACGGTGATCTCCTCCGGCACCTTAATGGTGATCTGCTGCTTTTTACGCTGCTCCGCAATGCGGGCCAGGCGCTGAGCCTCCGTCTCTCTCTTGGAGCGGGCGCGCATACCCTGGGGCCGCTTTTTGCGGTACTGCTTGCTCTTTTGGTTGAGCTTCTGCTTCTTCTGGTAATCGCCCATGTTGGAAGCAGGGGCAATATCCTCGTACTTCTGATTGTACTTTTCCAGATCCACATTGTTCACTCGGGTATCCACATGGCGAGTCTCGCCTTTGGTGCGCGCCTGGGGCGTTTGATTGGCCTTCTTCTTGGCCTTTTCCTCAGCCCGCTTAGCCGCCTGCTCCGCCATCTGCAAAATAGCAGCCTGGCTCTGGCGCTTCTTGTCCTTCTCCGTATTACCGGCAGACTGGGGCTTCTTCTCCTTTTTCTGCTGCGGCGCCTGGCTCTTCGGCTTATTGGACCGCAGCGCATAGAACTTGTCAAAATTCTCTACGCTATGAGTCTTGGTAATGCGGTCAAAGAGGGCGTTCAACTCCCCCTCCTTCAGCACAGTGGACGGCGACTTCTTGGCCGCGCCGCACTGGGCCAGCAGATCCAAAACTTCTTTATTCTGTACGCCGAAACCGGCAGCGACATCGGATACTTTTACTTTTATGACCATTCCTTTTCCTCCTGTTGCAATAATTCTTCAATGCGTGCTGCAAAGCCTGCATCCTCCACCGTAAGTACCCCTGCCCGATAACCCAGGGCAAAGTGTATCTCATCTATGGTGCAGGGCAGGGCACGCATGCGGGGGGCTTTGGCACGCTTTTGACCGGCGGTCTCAAACTCGCGGACCAGCCGGGGCGACGCATTCCGCGCCGTCAGCACCAGCTGCGCCTTGCCGTCGCGTACGCTCTGCAAAGCCAGGTCGTGCCCCATAGCCAGCTTGCCTGCACGGCGGGCAAGCCCCAACATAGAAAGCCACTTGGCGTTATTCATCTTTCAGCTCCGCCTCCATACGGTCATAGACCGCGTCAGAGATGGTCACCTCCAGCGCCCGCTCAAAGGCCCGCTTCTTCCGCGCCTTCTGCAAGCAGGCAGGATCGTGGCACACATAGGCGCCCCGCCCGGCCATTTTGCCGGTGAGATCCAGCTGCACATCCCCCTGAGGGGTGCGCACCACCCGCACCAGGTCGCGCTTGTCAAACCGTCCGCCGCAACCGGCGCACATACGCACAGGCACTTTCTTTGCTTTCATCTTTCCGCCTCCCTGTTTGCAGGCAGCCGCTTACTGCTGCGTGCCGTCGTAAAAGCCGGACTCCGGCTTAATATCAATCTTCCAGCCGGTGAGTTTGGCAGCCAGACGCACATTCTGCCCCTTGTTGCCGATGGCCAGGCTCAGCTGATCATCCGGCACGGTGGCACGGCAGCTTCTGGCTTCCTCATCCAAGATCTCTACCCCAACCACATCAGCCGGCGCCAAAGCGGCAGCAATGTAAGTGGGCACATCATCGTTATACTTTACAATGTCGATCTTCTCGCCGCCCAAAGCGTCCACAATATTGGACACACGCTGGCCGCGAGGACCGATGCAGGCACCTACCGGATCCACATCTTCTTCTTTGCTGAATACGGCAATCTTGGTACGGGATCCGGCCTCACGAGAGACAGACTTAATCTCAATGGTACCGTCAAAGATCTCCGGCACCTCCTGCTCAAACAGGCGGCGCACCAAACCCGGGTGGGTACGGCTGATCATAATCTTGGGGCCCTTGCTGCCATCTTTTACATCCACAACAAAAATCTTGATCAGGCTGTTCTCTACCAACTCTTCGCCGGGCACCTGCTCGGCCTTGGGCAGCACAGCCTCATTCTTGCCGATCTCCAAGGTGGCATTGCCGGTGACCGGGTCTACCCGCAGCACCTTGGCAGAGATCAGCTCCTGATTCTTGCTCTGGAACTCCTCCATCAGCTTGCCCCGCTCCGCCTCGCGAATGCCCTGGCGGATCACATGCTTGGCAGTCTGTGCGATAATGCGGCCGAACTCCTTGGTCTTCAGCGGAATGTCAATGGTCTTGCCCACCTTGGCGCTCTTCTTGATGGCCTGGGCCTCTTCCAAAGTCAGATCCGTGTCCGGGTCCTCCACTTCCTCAACCACATTCTTGGTCACATACACCTTAAAGCGCTGCTTCTCCGGGTCAATGTCGCAATGGACAATGTCCTTGCCGTTGTAGTCGTGCTTGGCAGCCACCACGATGGCGGCAGAAATTTTTTCATACAGGTAATCCTCCGGGATTCCCTTCTCCTGCGCCAGCATTTGCACTGCATCAAATAATTCCTTACTCATTTTCCGATCACCTTTCCTTTATCCCTGAAAATCCTGTTCAAAATCTGCTATATTAAAATCGTCCAACTTCACAAAGGCTGTATCCTTCTTTTGTACACACAGCGCTTTGCCGGAAGTTAAGCGAACGGTTATCTCACCGTTATTATACTGCTCCAGCGTGCCGGAGAAATCTCGCGCCCCGTCAACCGGGCGAATGGTGCGCACCAGTACCGGCGCGCCGATATACTGCAAAAAGTGGCTGTCCTGCACCAGCTCCCGCTCAATACCGGGAGAGCTGACCTCCAAGGTGTAGGCCTCTTTAATGGGATCTTCCTGATCCAGCGGCTCCTGGAGCGCCCGGCTCATAGCCACGCAGTCGTCCATACTCACACCGCCGTCCTTGTCAATAAACACCCGCAGATAGTGCTGCGTGCCCTCCTTTACGAACCGCACATCCCAGAGCGAAAGCCCCAGATCGGCCGCAATGGGGGCGCACAACACCTGCACACGGGATACCACATTTCCCTTGCCTGCCAATGAAAAACCTCCCTACAAAAACAGGAGAGCGGTCCCCGGGGACCACTCTCACTGAATAACTTACAACTTACCGATAACTATAATAGCATATTATAATCAAATGTCAAGCCTTTTTTCCGTCTGTGGAGAGCGAATGCACAAACAAACCGCTAAGCAGCTTTGGCTCAAACCAGGTGGACTTAGGGGGCATCATGCGCCCGGCGTCCGCCACCGCCATCAGTTCCGCAATGGTGGTGGGATAGAGCGAGAACGCCAGCTTCATATCCGTTTTGGCCCGCTTCTCCAGCGCCCGCACACCGTAAATCCCGCCTACAAAATCAATACGCGGATCTGTCTTTGGGTCTTTAATACCCAAAATGGGCGACAGCAAATTGTCTTGCAGCAGCGACACATCCAAAGCGCCTACCGGATCATCCGGCACCAGCGCCGGCTTGATTTGCAAGGTGTACCACTCCCGATCCACCACCATACCGAAGGTGCCCTTTTGTTCCGGCTCCACCGGCTCATCACTGTGCTTTACGATAAACCGCTGCTCGATTTGGGAAATCAGTGCGTCCGGTGACAGACCGTTCAAGTCACGCACCACCCGGTTGTAAGGCAAAATTTCCAGCTCGCTGTCCGGGAACGCCACCGCCAAGAAAAAATTAAATTCTTCCTGCCCGGTATAATCCGGTTTTTCTTCCCGCCGCTTGAGCCCCACTTTTACTGCGGAGGCGCAGCGATGGTGGCCGTCGGCAATATACAGCGCCGGGATGGCGGCAAACAGCCCTTGCAGCTTTTCGCACAGGGGCGCGCTATCCACCACCCACACCGTTTGCTGCACATCATCCTGCACAAAATCATACACCGGGGTGTGTTCGCTCATCCAAGTAGAAAGCGCCAACTCCACCGCCGGGGAGCGGCGATAGGTCAGGAAAATGGGGCCGGTATTGGCGTCGCAGGTGTCCACATGGCGGATTCGGTCCGCCTCCTTGGCGGCCAGAGTGTGCTCGTGCTGTTTGATCACGCCGTTTAAGTAATCATCCACCCCGGCGCAGCCTGCCAGCCCCACCTGGGCGCGGCCGTTCATCACCTGCTTGTAAATATAAAAGCAAGGCGCCGGATCCTGCACCAGCGCGCCGGTATGCTCCAGCGCCAGCAGGTTCTCCCGGGCTTTCTCATACACCGCCGGACTGTACGGATCCGTCTCCGGCGGCAGGTCAATCTCTGCCTTATCTACATGTAAAAAGGACAGCGAATTGCCCGCTGCCCGCTCCCGCGCCCCGGCGGCAGTGAGCACATCATAGGGCGGCGCCGGGATCAGTGCCTGATAATCCGGCAGCGGACGAAATGCCCGAAACGGACGAAATACAGCCATAATGCCCCTCCTTTAGGTTCTTTTTTTCCAATATATTGTATGCAGTTTCATGCAAAAAGCGCACAGGTCGCCCTGTGCGCCGTTTTTATTTCTGATTTTTTTGGTACACGATACGCAGACCGTCCAGCAACAGATCCCGATCCACCACAGCGTCCACGGTACAGTACTTGGCAATGGCCGCACCCAGCCCGCCGGTGATCACCACCTTAGCCGGTTGACCCAGCTCTTGCTGAAAGCGCGCCACCATGCCGTCAATCATGGCAGCCGTGCCGTACACGGTGCCGGAGCGCATACAATCCACCGTGTTGGTGGAAATGGCGCTGGCCGGCGCTGCAATATCGATCTGAGGCAGCTGCGCCGTACCGGTGGCAAGAGCGCTCAGGGCGGTCTTGACTCCGCACAGAATTGCCCCGCCGATAAAGCTGCCGTTCTTGTCAATGACAGAGGCAGTGGTGGCCGTGCCCAGATCAAAAAGGATAATGGGTGCTGGGTATTTGGCAATGGCAGCCACAGCGCCCACGACCATATCCGCACCCAGCTCGCCCGGGTTATCGGTCTTGATATTCAGTCCGGTCTTGACTCCGGGACCCACTAAAATCGGTGCTTTGCCGGTAACCAACACCACAGCCTTAGAGATGGTGCGAGCCAGGGGCGGCACCACCGTAGCCAGTACGGCACCCTCCAGCGCAGACGGCTCCAGGTGCATCAGATCCAGCACACTGTGCAGCTTGATGGCATACTCCTCCGCCGTCTCGTTACTGCTCGTAGACAGGCGATATTTGTCCACAATGGTATCGCCCTCGATAAAGCCCATTACTATATTGGTATTGCCCACATCAATGGCCAGAATCATAGCCGCACCTTCTTTCTCTTAACTTAACTGCTTTTTGCTGATATTCACCAGCCGCACAATCACAGGACTGAGCACCACATTCACAGCCAATTCTACCACGAAATTCAGCCCTACAAAGCCGGTGATCATAAAAATGAACGCATTGGCGCCGCCTGCATTCTGCAAGATCCAGTCAAAGAAAAACAGCCGACAACCCAGCAGGAAGATCCCGGTATTCACCACCGGGCACACCACAGCGGCACAGATCACGCCGGCGTACTTATGCTTCTTGCTTAGCACCCGATACACCAGCCCGGACAATGCCCCGGCCAAAATGCCCTTGAGCATCACCGTTAAAATGGTGCCAAAAATGCTCATGTTGAGGAACAGCGCCGTATCCGGCTGGCACAGCACCACCACGGAGAACACACCGCCCAGCCAAGCGCCGGCACCTACACCGTAAAGGGCAGCGCCCACCACAATGGGAATGAGCACCAGAGAGATAGACACGGTGCCGAACTTAATAAATGAGCCCAGCAGCTGCAATACCACCACCAGGGCCGTGAGCAGACCTACGCCTGCGATCTTTTTTGCGTTCACTTTCATATTCAATTTTCCTTTCTGCTACTGTTCCAAGCCGCGCACCACGCAAACCGTACGCCGCCCCGAGAAAGTTCGTTTTTTCTCTACGGATACAATGCGCCCTCATTATAGCCTATTCCCCGTCAAATGTAAAGAGACTTTTTGGGCAGAAAATCCCCCCTGCGGCTACGCCGCTTCCCCCCTTTACAAGGGGGGCTTAGATTTTGAAACCGATTTGCCTCCCTTGCAAAGGGAGGTGGCAACGCCGCCAGGCGTTGACGGAGGGATTGTTCACCGCCACTATGCAAAAAGCGCACACGGCAGAAACCGCGTGCGCTTTGCTGTACCGATTTACTTGTTCTTCTCCTGCACCACGCGGGTGATAATCTCCACGCAGCCCTCCGGGGTCAGGCGGCCGGAGTCCAAGGACAGATCGTAATTGTGCACATCGCCCCACTCCCGGCCGGTATAATGCCGGTAATTCAGCGCGCGCTTCTTATCTTTCTCCGCCAGGCGCTTGGCCGGCGGCTTATCCGTTTCGCCGTAAAGCAGCACAATGCGCTTGGCCCGGTAATCCTTACCGGCGTGCACAAACACATTGAGCACATCGTCCCGGTCCTCCAGAATATAATCCGCGCAGCGGCCCACGATCACGCAGTTACCTTTTTCTGCCAAATCCAGAATCACCTTGCGCTGCACCGTCCACAAATAATCAGACGCAGACAGGCCGTTCATCACCTCCGGCGAACCAACGGATGAAAAGGCGTAGGCCAAGCGGCTCTTGCTGGCGGAATACTCGCCGGTCTCCTCAATATAGCGCTCGGCAAAACCGGTTTTCTCCGCCACATGGCGCACCAGCTCCTGGTCATAATAATCCCAGCCCAGCGCCGCAGCAACAGCCTTGCCCACGGAACGCCCGCCGGAGCCGAACTCTCGACCAACGGTAATTACTTTTACAGACATGGTAAAGCCCCCTTGCCCGGCGCTGCAAAATTGGATACACCGCACCGAGTCTATATTCAGTATAGCACACCTTCACCAAAAAAGAAAGGGGATCTTTACCGAAAAAACAAGACGGCATAGGTGGTGCCGTTCTGATTTAGGCAGGCATACTCCTGGCCGGTCACCGGCGACACGGACTGGTTCACCGTCAAACTGGTGTCATCCAGCGTCATACCGATGGTGCCGCGGGTCTGGCTGGCAAAGGCCACATAGTGGTAGTTGGCGCTGCTGGAGAATTTGCACACAGAGGGCGCCATACCGTCTGCAAAGACAATGGCAAAGCGAGGGCGGAAGGGGCTGGGGATCTCCACCGTGCGTGTGGCCTTGCCGTTACCGAAATAGTTGTAATAGTAGAACGGCAGCCCCCACAGGTCCCGCTCCGCCTGGGTGATGTGCACCGTGGTGTTGCCGGTGTGGTCGCCAATGGCCTTATCAATCCGCTGATTATCCGCGTTAAAATCCTCTCGCTGAGGCACATCGGTACCCACCCAGTCATTCAGTTTTAAGTTGGTGGTTTTGTTGGTACTGCTCATGTTAATCCTCCGTATCTAAAATATCAAAGGGCAGCGCTGCCCGGTCAAAGACGGCATAAGGCACCGCGTCTGCGTCCAACGCATTCCAGGTGCGCCCGCTGCCCGACAAATGGGCATAGAGAAAAGGTGGAACCCATTCCCGCAGCAGGCGACCCAAATGGACCCGCCCGGCGGCAGGGATCACCAGTTTCAGATCGCCGTCCGTGCAATGATAAGTTGCCCCCGCGCCGCACAGATCGCTGAGTGCCTGTTGAAAGCCCGCTAAAGAAAAATCACCCCAGGGCATTTGCCGCCGCGCCAGCAGCTTTTGGCGGGTCTCTTGCAGGGTATCCCCCGGCAGCAAACCGCGAACCGTCAGCCAGCGCCAAAGATTTCCTTCGGCAGCTGTGGCGGCAAAGGCGCCCTCCCGGGCGTCCGTCAGTTGATCATAGACCAGCGCGATCCCCGCCGCGTAGGCTCGCAGCTCGCCATCGATCACCGTGCCCGGTTGCGGGTCAAAGCCCTCTGCCTGCGCCAGTGCCTGCAAACGACCCAGCACTGTCTCAAACATAGCAGGTCACCTCCACCGCCGTCACCTCCAGGTATGCGCCGGTGCTACAAGGGATCACGCCGCCTTTTTCGCCTGCCGCATGCACCTCCGGGGTGCCGCACAGGCCATCCGTTTGCAGCGCTGCCGCCAGGGCGGAGGGATGCAAACTGCCGCCGATCACCCGAGCGGAGCACAGTTCTTTCAGCTGATTTTCCAGTGCAGAGCGCACCGTTGCCGGGTCCGCTCCGGCTAAAATTTGCGCCGAGCACACCAGCTGTACCGGTTGCTTTTTTGCCTCCTGCACATCAATAAAGCACCCGGCCAGCGTGAGAATATCCAACTTTTCCGTCACCGCCAGGCGCAGTTCGTCGTCCACCTGACCCTGACGGCTGCGCACATATACCGTGACGATATAATCGGAACCGCCGGGGCACACTTTGCACGACAGCACCCGATCCAGCTGCTCCACCGCTGCGGCCAAGCAGGCGGTGTTCACCCCATTGGGCGGCACCTGCTGCACCTGACAGATCCTTTGGCGCAGGGCGGTATCCGTTTCTACCGCCGCGCCGCCCGAAAACCGATTGGCGTTGGTCACCCCGCGGATGCCCGCCGGGGGATTGACCATCACGGTAATGCGCCCCGGCTCCACGTTATGGGCAGTGGTCTTGCCCAGAGAAACGGCCGGCACATCCACCGTCCATTCTCCGGCAGGAATGGTAGCTGCCTTGGTGGTGGCAAACTGCAAATAGGGCTGCCCGGCCACAGAACACACCGTGTCTGCCGGTACGGTCACCGCCGCCTCTGCTGCCTGCGCCAACGAAAATGTTAGCACCCCGGCGGCGGCAGAAGCACCCTTGCGCTGTAAGCCCACATCCGCCGCGTGCCGATCCAGATCCGCACCCCGTGCCGTATCGGCAAACACCTGGCTTTGCACATGGTCGCCAAACACCGACAGGGCATACAGTTCCGTTGCCACACTGCGAAAGCGGGCGTCCAGCTCCGGCAGATCCTCCGGCTTTTCGCCGCAAGCGTCGAAAAATGCCGCCCGCATTTTGTCCGTTATTTCTTGATAGGTCGCTCTCATAGGGCAACCGTCACCTCCCGTTCTTCCTCACGCACCCACAGACGAAAGACCGCGCTGCCGTCTGCGGTGCGCACCCCCAGCACCAGCACGCCGGGCACATCACAGACAGCCCGGCGACCCAGCGCCAGCAGTTCGTCCGGCAACAGATCTGCCCCGCAGCCGCCCACCCCGCCTACCGGCCGAGGATAATAGCCCTGCCGGGGCAGCGTCAGCAGCAGGCGCAAAGACTGCACCAGATCCTCCGGTGCGTCCAGGCGCCGAGGAACATGATCCGTAACCGCATAATCGCCGTTTTCCACTGCATAGATCAAGGTTCGATCTCTCCTTTTTCATTGATGACCAGACCGTTTATCCGCACCGTACCGTCCCGGCACAGGCGCACCACCGCGCCGCCGGGGCCGCGCAGCTCCACCTCGCCGGGTGCCAGATCGGCGTTGCCCATACGAGCGCCGGCAACCACTGCGCCGTCCTCTCCGCCGGAGAGCAGCAGCACCTGGGCACCGGCAGGCACATTGGCCGCATAGCCGTAAGGGGCATACACCGGGGTCTCCCGCAAATGGGCAGAGGCCACCGTCTCCACCTGACTGCCGCCCAGGGTCACCCCGGCGCACTCATATCCGGCGCCGCCGGTTTGGCGGGCACGCTCATTCAGCCACATAGTACATCGCCTCCAATTTCGGTTGGCAGCACAGCACCAGCCGGGTCTGTACCTGCCGAGCGGTGCCGGTGATCTCCCGCTGAAAAATACGGAACCCGGCGCTGTCCGGCACACCGTCCTTTGGCACCACCGGGGCATACAGCGGCAGCCGATGGGCACCGGTGAGCACCACCTCCAGCCGCCGATACCGGGCAGCCGCCTGCTCCAGTTTGCGCAGCAGCACCTGCTGGCGCTGCTCCGGCGGATAGGCCGCCACATTGACATAGCGGCGACGACTGATCTTTTTGTCCGCAAAATACCCGGCCTCCAATCGGCGGCAGTACGGTTCCGCGCTGGCAATTTTATAGGCATATACCCCCGGCGCTTCTCCCCGCTCGGTCACCGCCGTAATCGAGGTGATTTGATCCCCGGGCAAAGTCACCGGTGTCTCACTGCCGTAAACACACAGCCGGTTCTCCGGATCGACAAAAACGCCCTTGGCGCCCAGCACCTGCATAAAGCCCTGCAAGGCGCCAAAGCAGCTGGTGCCCTTCTCCACCGTATATTGCCCCGGGGCGGTGCCGGCAGGCAAAGCCGCCGTAAAGCCAAAGGGTGCCGCGTAATGGTGGACCATTTGGTCCACATTGGGTGCGTTTAGGCTAATGGGCAGCGCCTCATTGTCCAGCAGCAGACAGGCTGAGGAGCGGGCATACACAAAGCCCCGCCGTTGCCCGGGGGTTACCGTCAGCTTTTGCTGGTCCGCATAGCCAAAGAAGCAGCACGCACCGTCCGGCGCAAAGCCCCGCACCCGGTACACCTCCGGCAGATCGCCGTCCCACAAAAAGTGTAGTCGCAGTCCGTCGCAACCGGCAGTCACATCGCCGCTCCAGCGGTAAGACAGCAGCTGCCGGGGCACCGCCCGCTTGCCGTCCAAAAATTCCAGTTCAAAGGTCACGCCAACACCACCTTTTCCCCGGGGGTCAGATCAAAGGGCGAGGCCAAGCGGTTCCGTGCCACAATGGTGTCTACCGACACACCGGTGCGCGCCGCAATGTCAAAGGCGTTTTCCCCCTGCCGCACCCGGGTGCTGCCGTAAGGAGCATACCGGGGCGTTCGATCACAGTCCTCCGTAAAAGTGAAGCTGTACTGCACCCCGTCCCGGGCGGTGGTGCAAGTGTAATCAAACCGGGCCAGATACGCCCGCATAGGCTCCGCCCCGGGGGCGAACAGCCAGTGGGCCTGTCCGGGCAAAAGCAGCCGCCGCAGCACCTGGGCCATCTCCAGCGCACGGCCGCCGTACCACCAGCCCTTGCCGGTGATCACCGTGGCCCGGCGCCCGGCCGGGGTCACGCAGACCCCGCCGGACAGCAGCCGTTCCTCCTGTTGCAGCGCCCGATTCTCCACCTGAAGCTGGGCGGGATTTTGCAAAAAGGTGTACGGCCCAAAGCGCATACGCATCAGTGCCTGCATATCTACACCTCCCCGCCGTCATACCGGCGGGCGTCCAGGCGCAAATACTCGCTGAGCGCCTCTATATAGGCATTATCCTGTTCGTTCATACTCTCCGTCTCCATCTTCTAAATCCTCCCGATAGGTCAAGGTGGCTCGCAGGTGCAGGCAGCCGGTGTACGTGTCCGCCTGGGGCGCGCCGGCCGACACCGCACACACCCGCCGATCCAGCAGCGTGCGGTAAATGCCGGAGAGCACCTGTTGCAGTGCCCCGGTACCGGCAGCCGGGGGCGCATACAGATCAAAGCACAGAGCGATCTGACCGGCCCGGCTCTCCTCACCCACTGCATCGCTGGTACCGTCCATCTCTGCCAGGCGCACCGCCACCACCGGGCGCAACAGGCGGCTGGGCTTCATTTGGTCCGGATACGCCCGGCAAAAGTCCACCCCTTGCAGGGCAGCGCTATCCCGCAGCTTCGCCAGTACCTGCGTCACCGGATCCGTTGTCCACTTCATAACTCCCCTCCTGCAAGCGCTTCATCACGCCGGTATAATACAGCAGCTGGCCGCCCATACAGACCGCCTCCCGCTTGATGAAATAATAAGATCGGTCACCGGTCTCCAGCACCGCGTCCTCCGGCAGTTCCAGGATATTCCGATCAAAGGGGCCGATGTACAGGTAAAAATCCTTGTCCACCCGCCCAATGGGCGTTTGCCGATCCGTAAAATTGGACTTGTTCTTCCGCCAGGTCTGTTGCAGAGTACAGAAAAACGGAATGGATCGGCCCGCCCCGGTGACCAGGCAGGCGCTGTTGCCTGCCCGGGTCAACTGATTTTTAATGATATGTGCAGCCGGTGTCATACGCTGAGAAAGGCAAAGGCGTCGTCCCGCAGCAGGCCTCTGCACGCCTGCTCCGCATCCTCCAGCATCAGGGCAGATGCCTTGTGCTGGCCGCTTTGCTGCACCGTTACATCGCCGGCGGTAAAGGCGGTCACATCGTCGCCGCTTTGGAACCACCGGGACTGCTCCAGCATACGCAGCGCTTTCACCGCTGCCAGGTGGATCAGTCGCTCGTCCGCCGGATCCGTCCCGTCAAACATACGCAGCTCCACCATGCGCACCGCCGAGGCGATCACCGGCGCCCACTGAGCCAGCTGCTCCGCCGTCTCTCCGGAGAGCAGCTGCAACCGCTCTGTGACCGCCTGTATATCCATACAGTTTAGCTTAGGCATGGGTCAGCATCTGAACGGCGCCGGAGAAAATGGGCGAGAACCCGGCAATGGCGGTGATGGACGCCCGCTCCAGCTGGCGATCGATCAGCTTGTCAAAGTCGGTGACCACATCACCGGCCTGCACCTTTTCCAGTGCGCAGGTACGATCCAGCGCCAAAATGGTATTGTCGGGGAACATCTTGTGCTTGATCAGCTCCGCGCCCAGCGGAGTCACCACCCGACCGGTGGCGTGGAAGTCGTTGCCGGCGATTGCATCCTGCATTTCGGTCATTTTCAAAATGGAGGCGGTATCCCGGGCACTTACCAGCAGAGTGGTCATATTGAAGCCCTCAAAAGCGTTCCACAGATCCACCAGCCCGGCATAAGTCAGACCGCCCTCCAAAGTAATGCCGCTATCATGCACGCCGATCAGCGCCGCATAAGCATCCAGCAGCTGCCCTTCTGCAATGCAGTTGCCGATTTGGCGCAGGGTCACGGTAAACAGATCCAGCTTTTGGAACTTTACCGCCTCATAAGAGGCCACCAGCATACGACCCCGCTTGTGCATCTCCGTGAGCGTATCCTTCACCTGCACCGTGGTGGTAGGCAGGGACGCGCCCTCCGCCACCTCGGCGGCAGTCAACCGCTCGCCGTTCTCCACGCTCTCAATGGCGCGGTAGTCCATACCGTCAATCACCGTGGTGGTGGCCACGATCTTTTGCAGCACATCCGCCTGCTCCATACCCTGGCGCACCGCTCGGCTCACATACTCCGGAAACAGCGCCGCAGAGTCCGAGGTCTGGAAGAATTTGGACACCGTGTCGGAGCCGATGCCACTGACTTTAATGTCAAAGCGCTTAAGCTGGCGCTGATAAGCATCCAGCCCCTCCAGCGGGGTGCCTGCGTAATTTTCCGAAGGGTCGATCTGTTCCAGCGCCTGGGTAAAGCTTTTGCCGGTGGTGTACAGTCCCTTTTCCAGTTTCAGATTATCATAAGCCATCTTACATTACCTCCTGTATTAAAGAATAAAACCGACCATGCCGGTGGTGGCGTCTGCCCAAAGGACCAGGCGCTTGATTGCCGCCTTTTCCTCGTCCACTTTTACGCCGCCGCTGCCGTCGGCAATCAGGCCGCAGTAGCCGGGCGTGGGCGCGATGCCGGTAAACTTGCACTCCACGTAGCCGCCCAGCTGCACGCCCACCAGGTTGCCCTGCACATTGCGTACAAAGCCCATAAAGTTGGGGCTTTTGCTGTCGCACTCTTTTACATATTTATTGGCCACCGGGTATGCCAGCATACCCACCCGGCCGGACTCGCTGTAAAAGCTAAGCATCTTGTCGTCAAATCCGTCAAAATAAATTGCCATGGTTTCTTCCTCCTTAAATTACAAAAGCCTGGTTGTTGCTCTTTTTTTCGCCGCCGGACGCCAGCTGGGGCGACGGCATATTGGCACGGCGATCGGCAGCCTCAAAGGCGGCCTTAAAGGCCTGCAACTCCTTGGCAGTCATCACCCGGGCCACGCCCTCAAACACGCCCAGCTCCATCTGAGGCAGCACCCCGGCGCACAGACGTACCACCTGGGAAGCCAACTCCTGCTTGTAGCTTTTGCCCAACTGGGCCTCCTGCTCCAGGGTGTCCAGCTGTCGCGCCAACGCTCGCGCTTGGTCGCAGGTGAGGGTTACAGCGCCTTTGCTGTTTTGCAGGGTCTTGCGTACATCGTTCTCTGTCACAGTCTTGTCTCCTTTGCTGCTGTCATAGTGCTTGACCACACCGGCCTCTCGCTGGGCAGGCACGGCCACAAAGCTCCATTCGTAAGCGTCCGTGGCGTCGGACAGCACGGTAAAGGCCACCTTGCCGTCATAACTTTTGCCGGGCACATGGCTGCACCCGCCGCTGCGCCGATCCGCACCGCACAGAGAGCACACAGCGCTGCCCATGGCACAGGACACGCTCACTTCCTTTTTGATCCCGCCGTCAATCTGGGTGATCAGCTCCGCATTGCCGGGGGTGCGCACCATATAGGCCTTAGCCTGTAAGGTCACCAAATCCTCGCCGTCCGCAGTCTTGCGCCCGGGCACCGGCACCACCGCCGTGGCATAAATGCGCGCCGCCTGGTCGCCGCTTTTCATAGAGTGGTCAAAGATCCCGGTCTTGCCCACAAACAGGGCGCCCAATTCCTCCAGCGCCCGACGGGTAAACTTTTCATGATCCCGATCCACATCGTTGTTGCATAGCACCACGGAGAACACATACAGCTCCTCCGGCGCAAACGCGCGGCGGGTAAAGGCACCGATGGCCTCTAAATCCGCCGGCGCCGGTGCAAAGCTCTTTTCTACATAACCGCCGGTCATAATTTCTCCGTCTCCTTTTTGATTTTCTCCGCCTGGGCCTCATACAAATGGGCCTGGGCCGTATCCGTCTGGTCTTGCAGGGTAATATCCTGCCACACCACCTGGAAGGGGGCGCCACTGCCGCAGCACTGCAAGTAGGTGCGCCCGATCTTCTCGATCACCGGGGTTAAAATACGCCGATAATTCTTCAGTTCCGTGGTGAGCAGGTCCGCCTGTTGGCGGCTCATCCGCTCGGTGGTAGACCAGGACAGACCGAACATAAAGGGCGGCAGCCCGGTTTTGGCCACGATCTGCTCCAGCATTTGGCGCACGGGAATCTCGCTCTCCAGCACCTGATTGTCGGCGCCGATCACCTTTACATCCACATCGCCCACCGCCACAAAGTCCTTCACGGACGAAGCGTCCATCGCCTCCTGCCAGGAGCGGGCCATGGTCTGTGCCCGCTGCCCTGCATAGGCACGGTCCGCCGCGTCGTTGCCCGGTCGGTACACCACCGCATAGCGCAGATTACCGGCATGGCTCCAGTTTTGGCCAATGGTGTTGTAAATTTGCAACAAGATCCGGCTCACAAAGGGCAGTCCCCGCAGCAGACTGGTGCCAGCCACCGCCCCCGGCTCCGGGTTCAGCACGGAGTAGAGCAGCAGCTCCGGCCGGGGCAGCGGCTCTCCGCCGCTGAAAAAGCACAGATCCAGCCCGTTCCCCGCGCGGCGCACTTCCAAATTGCGGGTGTCGCCGTTATACAGAGCATACAGTTCCCGCCCGTCGGTGATCATCTCGCCCACAGCGCTGCCGTAGGTAAGCAGCTGATCCAGATAGGTGGCGATAAAAGCCTCAATCCCCTGCTGGTTGCCGCCTACATTGATCCCGGACAGATCCCGGTTTAACTGCGCATTCAGCCCATCACTGCCGGTGTCCAGGCTGAACCCGCCGGTCAGGCGCACCAGCTTGCCGATGGCCGCGTCCAAAATGGGAATGTTCTCTCGCAGATTGCGATAGAGCGCAGCGTCCGCCGTCACCGCTCCGTAGGACTGCCAGCTGCAAAAGGGCTGACCCGCCGGGTGCCCGGTCTGCACCGCACAGCAGTCCCCTGCTCCTTTTTTGGCGCCCGCTTTGGAACGAAAGCGTCCCAAAACATCACTTCCTTTCTACCGCAAGGGCGCATACGCCGCCGGGCTCCTCACCGTTCAATACGGTAGAAACAAAGTAGCGAATGTCGTCCATTGCATGGTCGTTTTCTTTTTTCGGTGCGTCCCGGCGCAGACTGTTGTCCCACTGGTACAGGGAGAACTCCCGTAATGCGTCCTTGCACCCGGGGGCAATCTTGATCTGCGCCTGTTGCAGTGCCCGGCTCACCCGATGAATGCCCGCCACCACATCGTTATCCGCCTTCAGTACCGGATAGCGGCCGTGGCGCAGCACCGTCTCTGCAAAGCTGGCGGCGGAGGGGTCAATGATCAGCGCCGCAATGGGCCGATCTCCCGCCAATTCGCACAGGTGGGCATAGTATTCCTCGTCGGTGAGTTGCACCCCAGTGGCTCGACCAGAGTGGTAATACTCCGCTACCCGGCACCAGGCATCTCCGTCTCGGCACCACAGCCCCAGGGAAAAGGGATTGACCGTGCCGTAGTCGCAAGAGAGATACCAGGGCCCGGCAGGCGATGCCGGCGCCCCCACATGCCGCTTGGGGTCAAACATGGGGTACACCAGTCCGTCTGCCGCCACCCAGCGCCCCTCTACGAACCGGCGGTAAAAGGTGCCGCTGTACAGTCGCTTGTACCGCCGCAGCACCGCCGGCGACAGAGAGGGATTGTCCGTCATCTGAAAGTGCAGGTACAACACCTGCTTTTCCGCCGCTTTTTGGATCCACTCTTTATAGAACCAATGATAGGGGTGCTCCGGATTGCAGTTAAACCAATAGGTGGCCCCCTCCAGAGAGCACCTGGCCAGCGCCTGCTCCACAAAGGAGCGGGGCATTAAGGCCACCTCGTCCAGCAGCACGCCGCCCAGGGTCATACCCTGGATCAAAGCGGCAGAGCTTTCGTCTCGCCCGCCAAACAGATAAAAGCGGTTCTCCCGTCCGTCCCGGCGCACCGTCAGCTCGCTGCGGCTGATCTTAAAAGTGCAGGTAAAGCCCAGCGCCGTCAGCTGCTCCGTCAGCGGGGTGAGCACATTCCGTCTTAGAGAAGCGACCGTCTTGCCGCACAGGGCAAAGGCTGTGTCGCGGAAGCGATAAAACGCCCAGCTGACAAAGGAAAGGCTCATGCACAGGGTCTTGCCGCTGCGCACGGCGCCGTCGCAGATAATGCCGCTTTTGCCGCTGTGGGGCGACCCGGGGCACCACCAGGTCAGCGCCTGCATCTGCTTGGGCGAAAAGGGCTTAAACGCTGTCACGATCCCCGGCGCCCCCTTCCTGCCAAACGCACTTGGCGCCGGCCTCCAATGCCTGGTAAAAGGCAGCCGCCGTATTGCCCTCTGCCGCCTCCAGGGCTTGCAGCTTCTCCAGCGCCTTGAGCCGATCAAAGAATTTGATCTCCATGCCGCCGCCCTTAGGGCGCTTGATCTCGCTGATGTTAAAGAGATCCATCTCCCCCAGCGCCGGCAAGATCTGCTCCTCCGGGGCATACAGCAGCCGTACCGCATCCTGTATTTCGCCAAAGGCAAGGTGCCTTAAACCCTCGGTGTATTCCTGCCGTATGCTCTTTTTCTTTCGTCTGCCCATCGGCTCACCTCCTGCAAAAGGGCGCCGCACCGAAAAAGCGCCCTTCACCTATACCCATGAAAACCGCCGGGTTATAGACGAAAGGCTCTATAAAAAGAAAAAAGCCGGTAAAAAATACCGACTTTTTCTGCTTCCTTATTCCGTTTTATCAATCCTTGGTCTTGCTCATCACCTTCAGCGGATCCACCGTCTCCTTGTTCATGGTGGTAATCAAGTGCAGGTGGGGCGCCTCTTCCGCCTCAAAAGGTACGGTGCCCAGGGTGCCCAAATCCTGACCCAGAGTCACATAATTGCCGGCAGACACATTCACTGCATCCATACCACAGTATTGAGCCACCAGGTTGCCCCCGTGGTCAATGGTGATGACCTTGCCCAGCAGGGCGTCCGTCTTAACGGACAGCACTAGGCCGTCGTTGATGGCGGTCACCTTGGCGCCCTTGTTGGCCTTAAAGTCCACTGCCGCATGGGCACGGTAGTCCCCCATGGTGCGGTTAAAAGTCAGCTCCTCATTGTAGCTTTGCTGCACGCTCTCGGACACCGGATATTTGTAAAAACTCTTGTAAGGCATATTGGTATCCGACTGCTGCATGGACGCCGGCTCCGTCGTGGTGGTGCCCCGGGTGGTAGCCGCCGTGGTACCTGCCGTAGTGGCGGGGGCGGTCTCCGTTACACCCTCTACCCGGTGCTGCACCGCAGCCGCCGAAGTGGTCTCCGTCACGGAAGTAGGCTCGCCCACCGGGGTCTTGCCGCTGCCTTGGGAGGAGAAATACACAATCAGCCCCAGAGCGATGATGGACAGGCAGATCACCGAGAACAGGGTCCGCAGATTTTTGCTTTCATTTTTATCTTTTTTTGATGTAGCCATAAAAATAACACCTCGGCAGTAGTATGCGCCAAGGTGTTTTGTTTTATACAAAGGGGTTATTCTGTTTTTGCCGCTTTGGCCGCCCGGCTCTCCGTCTCCATGATTTCCATGGCGGTGCGCAGGGTGTCTACCACCGACTCCTGGGGCAGCGGTTTTAAGGCGATATAGGGCTTTTTGCCTGCAGACAGCAGCACCCGGCCGTACATACCCTTGTTCAGCGCCGGGATCCATGCCGGTTCCAGATTACTGAAATACAACAGCACCGCGCCGTTTTTTTGGCTGATTTCCGTTAAGCCTAACGCCAGCGCCCGGTTGCGCAGCAGGGCGATCTCTACCAGACCGTACACACTTTGGGGCGGCTTGCCGTAACGGTCCGTCAACTCGTCGTACACATCGTTGGCGTCTGCGTCGCCGGCAATATCCGCAATGCGCTTATACATGGCGATCCGCTGATTGGTGGCGGGGATATACGCCTCGGGAATATTGGCGTCCACCGGCAGGTCGATCAGGCACTCCTGCTCCTCGTTTTGGGCAGGCGCCTCGCCTTTCTCCAGCGCCACGGCCTCCTCCAACAGCTTTAAGTACATATCGTACCCTACCGCCTCCATATGGCCGTGCTGGCGGTTGCCCAAAAGAGAACCGGCACCGCGGATCTCCAGGTCTCGCATAGCAATCTTAAACCCGGAGCCAAACTCCGTGTATTCCCGAATGGCCTCCAACCGCTTGGTAGCAATATCCGTCAGCTCCCGCCCACGGGTGTAAGTAAAGTAGGCAAACGCTCGGCGAGAAGAACGCCCTACTCGGCCGCGAATTTGGTGCAACTGGGCCAGTCCCATGCGGTCTGCGTGCTCAATAATCAGGGTGTTTACATTGGGAATATCCACCCCGGTTTCTATAATGGTGGTGCACACCAAAACATCCAACTGGGCGTCTAAAAGCTGCTGCCAAACGGAACTGAGCTGCTCTTCGGTCATACGACCGTGGGCAATGCCCACCCGCGCGCCGGGCAGTGCCTTTTGGATTTGCACCGCCGTGTGCTCAATGGTATCAATATTATTATGCAGATAGTAGCACTGACCGCCCCGTGCCAGTTCCTTTTCCATAGCCTCCGTCAGCACCCCAAAGTCGTACTCCATCACATAGGTCTGCACCGGGTGCCGGTCGCCGGGGGCCTCCTCCAGCACACTCATATCTCGTATGCCGCTCATGGCCATATTCAGGGTGCGGGGAATGGGGGTGGCAGACAGAGTCAGTACATCTACCGCCGGGAATTTCTCTTTGATCTTCTCTTTTTGTGCCACGCCGAAGCGCTGCTCCTCATCCACAATCAGCAGCCCCAGATCCTTAAAGCGAATGTCCTTGCTGATAATCCGGTGCGTACCTATCAGCAGATCCACTCCGCCGTGCGCCAAATCCTCCAATATCTGCTTTTGCTTGGTGGGGGACACAAAGCGGGAGAGCATCTCCACCCGCACCGGAAACGGCTCCATCCGGCGCATAGCCGTTTGGTAATGCTGCATAGCCAACACTGTGGTGGGCACCAAAATGGCGCACTGCTTACCGTCTGCAATGCACTTAAAGGCGCTGCGCAGAGCCACCTCCGTTTTGCCAAAGCCCACATCGCCGCACAGCAGCCGGTCCATAGGCGACGGCCGCTCCATATCCGCCTTGATCTCCGCCGCACTTTGCAGCTGATCGTCGGTCTCATCATAGGCAAAGCGCAACTCAAAGTCCCGCTGCATATCCCCGTCCGGGCTAAAGGCGTAGCCGGGGGTACTCATCCGCTTGGCGTAGAGGGCAATTAACTCCTTGGCCATATCCCGCACAGAGGCGCGCACCTTGGCCTTGGTCTTTTGCCAGTCGCCGGAGCCAAGGCGGTTGATCTTCACCTTCGTATCTTCCTTAGGCCCAATGTACTTGGACACCAAATCCAACTGGGTCACCGGCACATACAGGGTGTCGCCCTTGGCATAGCTGATTTTAATATAATCCTTTTTCACCCCGCTGAGCTCCAGGGAGTGAATGCCCTCAAACACGCCGATGCCATGCACATTGTGCACAATATAGTCGCCTTTTTGCAGTTCGTCCAGGGAGTGAATGGCGTTTTTGCCCCGAGCACGCTTGTGCTTCTTTTTACTTTGCCCGGTGCGGGCGTGGGTAAACAGGGCAAAGCGAATATCCGAAATTTGCACCCCGCCGCTGAGGCTGCCCGGGCATACATGCACCGTGCCGGTCTGGAACTGCTCCGGCAAGCGCGGGTAGAATTCTGCGGAAAAGCCCTCACTTTGCAGGTCCGTGGCCAAGGCGCGCCCGGCCCGCTCCGTACCTGCCAGCAGGCAGACGGTGTACTTTTTCTCCGCCAAGGGGCGCAGTTCCTCCGTCAGCTGGGCCATGGTGCCACTCCATACCCCCAGGGTTTGCAGCCGGAAGTCGGACAAATGCCCCACCGGGGTGTCAAAGCTGCCTCGAGGCATGGAGTCCAGATACAGCGCTTTCTTCTCTGTATAAATTTCCGTCAGTGTGTCAAAATCAACCGTATACCGGTCCAGCCCCTTGCACAGGCTGCCCTGCTCCACCAGCCACTTCATATCCTCTTGCAGCAGCCGGTTGGCGTTATTGCACTTCTCTTTCACTTTGGCCGAGTCGCACACCGCCAGCAGACCGTTGCAATAATCAAACAATCCGTTGGACTGATACACGAGGGGTAAATACTTATCTTTACAAGGCAGGGCACCGGTTTTGCGCAGGGTGTCTGCGTCTGTGAGCAGCTTTTCCCGGGCCTTGATGGCCTTGCCCCGCAGCCCGGCAGCCAGCGCTTCTATTGCCTTGGCGGTCTTTTCGGCATCGGCAAAGAGCACCTCTGCCGATGGGGTGATCCGCAGGCTGTTCAGTGCCTCCGTCCGCCGTTGGGTAGCCAGGTCGAAGGCGGTCATACTCTCAATGGTATCGCCCCAGAATTCCAGCCGCACCGGTTCTGTGCGCCCAGGTGGAAAAATGTCCAAAATACCGCCACGCAGAGCAAACTGGCTGGTGCCGTCCACCTGATCGTACCGGACATAGCCCGCTGCCACCAACGCCTGTACCAGCTGGCCGGGGGGCACATCATCCCCCACCTTTACCGTGCGGGTGCGCCCCAGCAGCTCCGCCGGGGGCATGGTCAACTGGCAGGCAGCTGCCACCGGCGCCACCACGGCCGTGTACGCCCCCGCAGCCATGCGGGACAGCACATCCAGCCGCAGCAGCTCGTACTCATGGCTGGCACCCGCCACCTGCACAAAGTTCATCTCCCGCGCCGGGTACAACAACACATCCCCTTGCAGGGTGCGCAGATCCTCCGTCAATTTAACGGCAGAGGCCTCGTCCGGAGTGAGCACCAGTAGGGGCTTTTTTTGTTGTTCATACAGTGCGTGGAGCACCAGCGCTTTACCGGTCTCCGAAAGACCAACGGCCCCAACTGGTCGGGACCCGGTGGTCCACGCCCGATTGAGGCTGGCAAACGCATCACTTTGATTCAGTATACCTGAAAAGCAAGACATTCTTTCATTCCTATTCTGCCCCGCAGGGCTTTTGCTATCAGCGGTTATACAAGTTCATGGCCTCATCCGTTTTGCCCTCCACCAGCAGCCGCACCGCCGCCGTGGCGTGCTCCAGCGCCGTCTTCAGCGCCGGCTCCTGCTCTTTGGGAAAACGGCCCAGCACCCAGTCCGCCAGGTCATACGCCGGGGTGGGTTTTTGCCCCACGCCGATCTTCACCCGGGGGAAGTCCTGGCTGCCCAACCGGGCAATAATACTCTTTATGCCGTTGTGTCCCCCGGCGCTGCCCTTACGGCGCACCCGGGTACGACCCACATCCAAACTGATGTCGTCAAACAGCACCAGCACCCGCTCCGGCGGGATTTTATAAAAATTCGCCGCCTCGGCCACTGCGTCGCCGCTCAGGTTCATCATGGTTTGTGGCTTCATCAGCAAGCACCGCTCTCCGCCCAGGCGCACATCGCCCACCAGGGCGTGGAACTTTAATTTTTTAATATCCACATGCTCCTGGAGCGCCAGCAGATCCACCGCCAAAAAGCCCGCGTTGTGGCGGGTCATCTCGTACTTAGGTCCGGGATTGCCCAGCCCTACAATCAAATACGAATAGGTGCCGCCAAACTCTTTTTTTCTTGAAAAAAGCATACTCTTCCTATCTTCTCTTCTTATGGCAAAAATCGGGCACGCCGCCACCGTACCTCTACAGTACAGCGTGCGTCGCGCCCGTTCTGATTATGCCTCGGTTTTTTCAAACTCCTGGAATTCCCGCTCGTCGTCGGATTTCTCGAAGTTGTACATATTCTCGTCCTTCACATGCTTGGCAATGAACTTGTCACGGTCAAACAGCTCGTCTGCCTTCACCTTCCAGGCCTTGGCAGCGCCGATGGTCTTGTCGTACAGCTCGTTGGCCGACTCCGGGTGCTGCATCTCGGTGGAATAAGCACCGGTCTCTGCCACCATCTTGCTGATGGCGCCGGGGTTATCCAGCACCGGGCAGGGGCGCAGCATATTGTTGGAGAAAGGCTGGTTGCGCTTGTACGCCATAAACAGCGGACTTTGCAGCGCGTCCAACACGGAGCATTCCTTAATATTCACATTGGAGTAATGCACAAAGGCGCAAGGCTCGCAGTCGCCGTTGGAGTTAATGTGGAAATAGTGGCGGCCGCCGGCAATACAGCCCTGCACATACTCGCCGTCGTTCCAGAAGTCCAGCGCAAAAATAGGCTTGGTGTGGCGCCACTCGTGCATCTTCTTATACATCAGCGCACGCTGCTCCGGGCTAACCATCAGATCGGTTACCGCGCCTTTGCCGGTGGGCATATAGGTAAAGAACCAGGCAAACTTAACGCCCTGGTCGATGAGCCAGTCCATATACTCGTCAGAGGCCAGCACATCGGTGTTTTTGCTGGTGTAGCACAGGGAGGCGCCAAAGGGCACGCCCCGATCCTTCAGCCGCTTCATGGCAGCCGTGCACTTTTGGAAAGTGCCGGCGCCGCGACGGAAGTCGTTCTCCTCCTCGTAGCCCTCAATTGAGAAGGCCGGGTAGAAGTTGCCTACTTCGCGGATCTCATCAGCAAAGCTGTCGTCGATCAGCGTACCGTTGGTAAAGCTCAGAAATGCGCAGTCCGGGTTCTCTCTGCAAATACGCATCAGATCCTTGCGGCGCATGGTCGGCTCACCGCCGGTGTACAGATACATATATGTACCCAGCTCCTTGCCCTGGGTGATAATACGGGTCAGGTCGTCGTAAGACAGAGAGCTGGTATGGCCGTACTCGGCAGCCCAGCAGCCGGTGCACTTCAGGTTGCAGGCAGCGGTGGGATCCATCAGGATCGCCCACGGCACATTGCAGCCGTACTTCTCAATGGCAGCCATACGCTTGGTGTAGCTGTTAATGGCTACATTCATCAGCGGCTGAACCAGCTGATTGAGCACATGCTCATCTGTATTGCAAACCAAATCTCTGGCAAAGCGCATCCAGTTGTTATTCGGGTCATCCAGCACCTTGTGCAAACCGGCATAGGTGGAACGATTAACCTTCTTTACATCCGCCATCTCCATCAGGCTGAGAATGCGGGGTGCGTTCTTATCAAAATCCTTACGCGCATACTTGATCGCGTTTTTTACGACAACAGCCGTCACTGTTTCTTTGAAAGCCATAATACTTAACCTCTCTATACGCAGGCACGCCGCCGAAAGGCAGCAGTTCCTGCAATTTCAGTCAAATTCTGTGTATCAAATATAATACTAAGGAATCAAAAAGTCAAGCCATAAGTTTAATAAAGGGCGTAATGTCCTGTAAAACTTTATTTTTTCTTAAGAATCGGCCGATTACCGGTGATCAAAACCGGATCTGGAACTTTAAGCGATAGGTCTTATCCGTCTTGTTCTTGTATTTCTCATTGCAGTGGGCGCCCCAGCTGTCGTAGCCGCCTACGCCCTGCTGCCGGGCAATGCAGCGCACCACGGTCTTGGTCACCGGGGGCAGATCCTTGCCGTGCCAGGTATTCTCAATCTCCTTGGGCAGCCAGTGGCTTACATTCAGCTCCATCACCGGCTCCGCCACCAGGCTAAACACCTTCTTCTGCCCCACCAGGGTGGCGTAGCGCACACCGGTTCGATTGCCGCACTCCTGGGGTTTCAAATAATCGGTATAAAGGTCGGTAACCGTGGTGTTGTACAGCCCGATCTGCGTCGCGTTGCACCGATCAATATAGTTCTCCTCCGGCCCGGCACCCAGGTAAGTCAGATTTTCAAAATCCGGCGGCAGCTCAAACAGCAGCCCCACCTCCGGGATCTCCGGCAAAGCGTCGTTGGGGAAGAATTGCATATCCACTTCCATACCCTTGGAGGTAATGGTGTAGACCACCTGACCCTTGCACTCCGGCTGGGTGCACACAGTAGCGCCGCTGACCACAACCACCTTTTTACCGCCGTCCAAAATTTTGTAATTCTCAATAGACCACTTGGTGTTGTTGTAAATTCCGGGGGTGTCGCCGGCGTCTCGCCAGCAGCCCAGCCGAGAACCGGCCCGGGTGCCTCGGTCATTATCCGTCAGCGCCCGCCAGAAGTTAAAGCGCATAGGTCCTTGCAGCAGCTCCTCGCCGCCGACCTTAATACTCACCAGCTGGTTGCGCTCCCGGCGCTCAAAGCGAATGTTTACATCATCGCTCATCACCCGCAGAGAGCCGTAGGTGTCGTCCACCAGCAGCGGTGCGTCCGCCACCAATTCATCGTATGTGTTGGCAAAGGCGTCAATGACAAACTGCTCTTTGGCCACCGCAAAGCCCGCCGGGCACCACAGGGTCTTTTCCTTGGTGCGCAGCTCCAAATTCAAATAGAATTCCGTGTTGCAGGGGCGACCCAGTTCCAGGTCCAGCACCTTCTTCTCACCGGGCGCAAGCTGCACTTCCACAACCCCGTCCCGGAACACGCCTTTATCACTGCACTGACACCAGTACAGTTCAAAATCAGCCAAATCCGTAAACAGATATTTATTTTTGATCTCCACTTGGCCCCGCACCGGGTCCACGGCACAGAAGTCCACATATTGATACAGCTTTTGAATTTCGTAATACTTGGGGGTGATCCGCCGATCACCAAACAGCAGTCCGTTGCCGCAGAAATGGCCGTCGTTGGGCTCGTCCCCAAAATCGCCGCCGTAGGCCAGGTATTCCCGTCCCTGGTCGTCCTTGGTGAGAATACTCTGATCCACCCAGTCCCACACAAAGCCGCCTTGCAGGCAGGGATATTTATCCCACAGGGTGGTATATTCGTCCGTAGAACCACAAGAATTGCCCATGGCGTGGGTGTACTCGCAAAGCAGGTACGGCCGACCGTCCCGCCGGGTCAGTGCATATTCTTCACATTCCTGGGGTTTGGCATACATTTTGCTCTGCACATCGGACAGGCTTTGCTCCTCCGGGTCGCCGTGGCACTCAAAGTGCACAAAGCGGGTGTCATCCACATTTTTCAAATAGCGGTACATTTTCTTAGGTGTCTCGCCGCCCAGGCTCTCATTGCCCATGGACCAGCACACCACGCAGGTGCAGTTCTTGTCCCGCTCATACAGCGCCTGAATCCGATCCATACACGCCTTTTCCCACTCCGGTCGGGAGTCCGGAATTTGGGGACAACCAATGATGGTGGAGCGGTTGGTGCCGTGGCTTTCCATATTGTTCTCATCGATCACATAAATACCGTACTCGTCGCACAGCTCCATCCACCGGGGACAGTTGGGATAATGAGAAGTGCGCACCGCGTTCATATTGGCCCGCTTCATCTTCTCCAGATCGTCCCGCATCACTTCCTCGGTGATATACCGACCGGTGCGGCAGTCAAACTCGTGGCGGTTGGTGCCCTTAAACACCACACGCCGGTCGTTAATACGGATCACGCCGTCCAGGATCTCCACCTTGCGAAAGCCGAATTTGGTAGAAATATATTCAATAGGCGCACCGTTGTTCTTTAAGGTCAGCACCAGGGTGTAAAGCGCCGGGTGCTCGCTGCTCCACAAGTCTGCCCCGGCCACAATGGCCCGCAGCACCGTGCGGTGATCCTCATTGGCGTACTGGCAATCCAGCGCCACGGTGTTGCCCGCTGCGTCCAGCACGCTCATATCCAGCGACAGCCCCTCGTAGGCGCCGTTGGTCTTCACCAGCACCTCCACAAAACCGTCTTTCATCTCGCCGTCCGGCTGGGCTTTCAGCACAAAGTCCCGAATGTACTCCCGCTCGGTGGTATAAAGATACACATCCCGAAAGATACCGCCCAGGCGCCACATATCCTGGCACTCCAGCCAGGAGCCGGTGCACCAACGGTACACCTCCACGCCGATCACATTGGATCCCTCTTGCAGATAGCGGGTCACATCAAACTCAGCCCGATTAAAACTGGACTCACTGTAGCCCACCCGCTGGCCGTTCACATAGAGATAAAAAGCGCTCTCCACACCCTCAAAGCACAGCACTACCCGCTTTTGCAGCAGATCGGCGCCTACATGGATACGCTTAACATAGCAGCCCACCGGGTTGTGCTTGGTGGGGGCTGCCGGAGGGCAAATATCCTCGTGCCCCTCCCAGGGATAACGCACATTGCAATACTGGCTTTGGTCATAGCCCTGCATTTGCCAGGAGCCGGGCACCTGCACTGTGTCCCAGTTGTGGGTGTCGTAATGCACCTGGGCAAAGTCCGACGGCCGGTACGCATAGTTTTTATAGAGCTTAAACTTCCACTTGCCGTTTAGCACCTTGCACCGAGAGGAGGCATAGCGTTCTGCCTTTTGGGCCTCCTCAAAGCTGGCGTAGGGCATAAAGGTAGCGTGCTGGGGCAGCCGGTTTACCCCGGTGATCTCCGGGTTGGCCTGCCACTCTACATAACCGTCAACAAAATTTCTTTCCATATCCGTATCTCCGCTCCTGGAATGTTAATACTTTCTTTGCCTTATCGGCGATGATAGGTGCCCTCGTGGAACCCCTCTTGCTTAACCACTGCGCCCACGGAGCGAAGCAAAATGATCAGGTCCAGTTTCAGACTCCAGTTGTCGCAGTATTCCTTGTCCAGTTTCATCTTGCGCAACAGGGAAATGCTGTCACGCCCGTTGATCTGGGCCCAGCCGGTGAGCCCGGGCCGAAAGCGATACACCCCATATTCCAGTCGCAGCCGGTGGGCGCGCATTTCGCTGGAAATCAGCGGCCGCGGCCCCACAAAACTCATATCCCCTTTGAGGATATTCCACAACTGGGGCAACTCGTCCAAGCTGGTCTTGCGCAGGAATTTGCCGAATTTTGTAATGTACTGTTCCGGGTTCTCCAACTCGCCGGTGGCGCAGTTGGGGGTGTTGTTCTTCATGGTCTGGAACTTGTAAATGGTAAAGGGCTTGCCCCGCCGTCCCCGCCGCTCATGACTAAAGAACACAGAGCACTCCGGGGTAAACAGGTTTACAATGCAGATCACCAAAAACAGCGGCGACAGCACCACCAGCGCCAAAAAAGAGGCGCAAATATCAAACAGACGCTTGATCTTGGTGGGACCAAACCACTTTTTTTTGCTTTTTTTATCCATAAGATCCGCTCTCACTTTGATTATCAAAATCCGCGCTGCCGCCGGAGAAGAAACGCCCCGGTGCGCAACATGGAGTGTATTTATTTGTAGATTATACCATATATGCTTTCAATATGCAATATTTGCGTTAAAGTTCCCATTCTCGACTTTCGCCGGTGTTTGAACGGGGTGTAAACACTGCGCTCCGGCTCTTGCAAAAAGCGGCGGTATTCTGTATAATATTATAAGCAATTTGAAAGGAACATCGCCATGAAAAAATTACTTTCCCTGGTGCTGGCGCTGCTGCTGGCTCTCTCCTTTGCCGGCTGCTCCGGTTCCACCGCCATGACGGAAAAGAATGTAACCGCCACTGTGGACCAAGCGTTTTCAGCGTTGAAAGATTTTAATACCAAAAAGCTGGAAAAATATGTAGACTCTAAGACCCTGTCCGTGATCATCACTTATGCCAACAAGCATGACCAATTTGCGGACCTGGGCAAGGCACTGTTCAAGAACCTGGAATATAACATTGAGAGCATAGATCTGGACGCCAAGACCGTCACCGTCAGCGTGCGCAACAAGGACTTGAAAGACACTGCGTCGGCATTTACCAAGGCGCTGGTAAGCAAGTATTCTGCGCTGCAAATGCTGGGGCTGCTGAATAACGAGACCTGGCTGAACACCTCCCTAAAAAGCCTGACGGACAGCATTGCCATTGCCAAGATGCAATCCGCCCCGGTAAGTGTGACCCTGACCGTTACCGCCGGCAAAAAGAACCTGATGCTGGGCTTTGATGACGCAGCGGAGAACGCCGTCTCCGGCGGTGCGCTGCAAGCGGTCAAGTCCCTGACCTCCGGACTCACCGGCAGCAAGAGCACCACAGAGAGCACAAGCAACTGACCCTTGACGCCGTAATTATTATATAAAAATAATATTTTTAGTGACAATCTTGCCAAATTGTGGTACAATGATTGTTAACGCCTGCAAAAATCAGGCACCGTTTCAAAATCATTTTTGGAAAATACATCAATAAGGTGGAAAAATAAATGGCAAACAAATTCATTACTGCCCTGTTTGGCGATTACTCTAAAAAGGAAGTCAAGCGCCTGGGCAAAACCAAGCAGAAAGTGCTGGACCTGGAGGAGAAGTACCAGGCCATGGACGACAAAGAGCTGACCGCGCAGACCGCCGTCTTAAAAACCCGGTTGGCGGACGGCGAGACTTTGGACGACATTTTGCCGGACGCTTTTGCCGTCTGCCGTGAGGCTGCCTGGCGTGTGCTGGGTATGAAGCACTTCCCCGTCCAGATCATCGGCGGCATTGTACTGCACCAGGGCCGTATCGCGGAAATGAAGACCGGTGAAGGTAAAACCCTTGTGGCGACCCTGCCCGCTTATCTGAACGCGTTGACCGGCCGCGGCGTACACATTGTCACCGTCAACGACTACCTGGCCAAGCGTGACTCCGAGTGGATGGGCAAGCTGTACCGGTTCTTGGGACTGAGCGTGGGTCTGATTATTCACGAAAAGACCAATGAGGAGCGCCAGGAGGCCTACAACTGCGACATCACCTACGGCACCAACAACGAGATGGGCTTTGACTACCTGCGAGACAATATGGTCCAGTACAAGGAGCAAAAAGTGCAGCGCGGCCATGTGTTTGCCATCGTAGATGAGGTAGACTCCATCTTAATTGATGAGGCCCGTACCCCCCTGATCATCAGCGGTAAGGGCGAGCAATCCACCGACCTGTATCGCCAGGCCAACGCCTTTGCCCGCACCTTGAAGATGGTGAAGGTTGCTAAAATGGACGAGAAGCAGGACACGGAGGCCACCTATGACGGCGACTTTATCGTAGACGAAAAGGCCCGTACCGCCACCCTGACCCAGGACGGCGTAAAGAAAGCAGAGGCCTACTTCCATGTGGACAACCTGATGGATATTGAGAACACCACCCTGCTGCACCATATTGACCAGGCCATCAAGGCCATCGGCGTCATGCGCCGGGATATTGACTATGTGGTCAAAGACGGTCAGGTGCTGATCGTAGACGAATTCACCGGCCGTATTATGCTGGGCCGTCGCTATAACGAGGGTCTGCACCAGGCGATTGAGGCCAAAGAGGGTGTTAAGGTGGAGCACGAGAGCAAGACGCTTGCCACCATTACCTTCCAAAATTACTTCCGTCTGTATGAGAAGCTGTCCGGTATGACCGGTACGGCCTCCACCGAGTCTGCCGAGTTCAGCGAGATCTACAAGCTGGATGTGGTGGAGATCCCCACCAACAAGCCGCTGATCCGTGTGGACCATCCGGATGTGATCTTCCAGACCGAGGCGGGCAAGTTCCGGGCCGTGATCAAGCAGATCAAGGCCTGCCACGAAAAGGGCCAGCCGGTGCTGGTGGGTACCATCAGCATTGAGAAGAGTGAACAGCTGTCCAAGCTGCTGAAGAAAGAGCA
>OMBO01000004.1_pt1 | contig 344642 bp, 345 predicted proteins | sample 1644901 | NCBI WGS metagenome assembly OMBO01 (sample SAMEA103958144, study PRJEB25191) | human gut metagenome | reverse complement strand
CCGTTTCCCACGCCGCAGTTCCATCGTTGGATTTGCCGGCGTTGATCCGGCCGTAGACCAGTCCGGCAAGCACAGCGCCAAGAGCGTCCCTACGACCAAGCGAGGCTCTCCACATCTGCGGAAAACGCTGTACCAGATCGTCTGTACATACCTGAAAAGGTCTCCCGCGGATGAGCCGGTGTACCAGTTCCTCGATAAAAAACGCGCCGAGGGCAAGCCGTACTTTGTCTATATGACCGCCGCTCAGAACAAGTTCCTGCGCATCTACTACGCCCGCGTGAAAGAGTGTCTTGAGGCATTCGACGAGCGGCAGGATACCGTGCAGAACTAAATCCGCCGACAATTTCATCCCGGCTGGCGATGTGATTTTTCTCCAGCCTGTTTTGTTATGCCCATTTTCGGTCTCGTAAACTTTGCGGGACTTTTTTCGTTTTTTCTATTGACTTTTGTTTGCAGGACTCCGAACTTTTGTTGCTTTTATGATACCGCAAAGGCGTTGAGTTTGCAAGGTGGACGTGGTATAATACGTCACAAATAGGATACATTTGTGAGGCAATTATGAGAATTCTGGTACTGTCCGATTCCCACGGGAATGTGGACAATATGGCTCGCGCGGTGGAGCTGACAGCGCCGGACCGGGTGCTGCACCTGGGGGACTGCCAGCGGGACCTGACGGCCCTGCGGGCGCGGTTCCCGGCGCTGCCCATGGAGGGCGTGCCGGGCAACTGTGATTGGGGCAGCTGCGACCAGCCGGAACGGCTGCTGGAGATCGGCGGCGTGCGGATCTTTGCGCTGCACGGGCACACGCGGAACGTGAAGCGTTCGCCTATGGCCGCCATGTACGCGGCGAAGGAGTACGGTGCACAGGTGCTGCTGTTCGGACATACCCATGTGCCGCTGGTGGACAACGACGGCTCACTGCTGACGCTGAACCCCGGCGCGGCAGGGGAGCCACTGCATCCTACCTGCGGCGTGCTGACCATCGAAAACGGCAGGGCTGATGTGTCCACCCTGCGGCTGTGAAGGGAGTGAAGGCCATGTTCTATATCGGGTGTCATCTGTCCGCCTCAGACGGCTTTCTGGCCATGGGCAGGACGGCCCTGTCCATCGGGGCCAACACGTTTCAATTTTTCACCCGCAATCCCCGGGGCAGCAAGGCCAAGGCCATCGACCCGGCGGATGTGGCGGCGTTTCTGGCGCTGGCGGCGGAAAACGAATTCGGCACGCTGGTGGCCCACGCGCCGTATACCATCAATCCCTGCTCCAAGGATGAGCACACCCGGGAGTTTGCCCGCATGACGCTTGCGGACGACCTGAAGCGGATGGAGCACCTGCCGGGGAACGTGTACAACTTCCATCCCGGCAGCCACACCGGGCAGGGCATGGAGACGGGTATTGCCCAGATCGCGGAGACGCTGAACGCCATCCTTACGCCGGGCCTCCGCACCACCGTCCTGCTGGAGACCATGTCCGGCAAGGGCAGCGAGGTGGGCAGCCGGTTCGAGGAGCTGCGGGAGATCATCGACCGGGTGGAGCTGTCGGACAAGCTGGGGGTGTGTCTGGACACCTGCCATGTGTCCGACGCGGGGTACGACATCGCGGACGACCTGGACGGGGTGCTGACGGAGTTCGACCGGGTCATCGGTCTGGAGAGACTGAAGGCAGTGCACATCAACGACAGTCTGAACCCGAGGGGCGCCCACAAGGATCGCCACGCCCGCATCGGCGAGGGCTGCCTGGGTGCGGAGGCGCTGGGCCGGGTGGTGCGGCATCCCGCATTGCAGGGGCTGCCCTTTGTGCTGGAGACGCCCAACGAGCTTCCGGGCTACGCCCGGGAGATCGCGCTGCTGAAGGCGCTGCGGGAGGGATGACTGTGCTGCGGCTGTCGGCGCTGGTGATCGTGCTGGTCACCGCCATCGGACTGTACAAAAAGGCGTGGCTGCCGGAGAAGCACTGTATCCGCGCCGGTTTTTTCGTGTACTACACACACCTGAGCAATCTGCTGATACTGCTCTATGAGCTGGCGCTGGGCGCCAGCGGGCATGACCCCCACTGCGGCGCGTTCCGGTGGCTCAGTTCCCCGGGCGTGGCGCTGAGTATGACGCTGTGCATCTATGTGACGCACCTGATCTACGCCTTTGTGCTGCTGCCGACCGCCCACCGGCGGGACGATGAGAGCTGGCTGAAGGGGCGCTTTTCCTTCGGGAATGTCTGCGTACACTTTATTACGCCGGGGCTGACGGTGCTGCAATGGCTGCTGTGGCAGGATAAGGCAGGGCTGACAGTGGGGCACGCCGTCTGGTGGCTGGTGCTGCCGCTGGCGTATTTTGCCTTTGCCATGCTGCGGGCCGGGACCGGCAAGCCTATCGGACGCACCGGCCAACTGTACCCCTATCCGTTTTTGGACTATCCCCGGCTGGGGGCGGGGCGGTTCTGGCTGTACGCCACAGCCATCCTGACGTTTTTCTTTGGACTGGGGTGTCTGTTTGTGGGGATCGGGCATTTACTGGCATAGAGCTTCATGTATGAGCAGCGGACCACTTTTTTTCTGTGCGCTGCACAGCAAAAAAGACCGCCGGAGGGCGGTCTTTTTTCATGCAAACAAATTCCAGGGCCAGGCGTCCGGCGGGGGACAGGAAACGTCGATGGGCTTGCCGGTGACGGGGTGTGTCAGCGCCAGCCGCGTGGACCACAGGGCAGGGGAGCAGTCGGCCTTGCTGCCATAGCGGATATCCCCCATCAGGGGGAGGCTGCGGGAGGAGAACTGCACCCGGATCTGGTGGGTGCGGCCGGTGTGCAGCTGCACGCGCACCAGCGTCAGGCCGTCCGCTTTGCCCTGGACGGTGTAGCTGAGGGACGCCTGGCGGACGCCCTTCCGCATACGCTTGACCACGTAGCTTTTGTTGTGGGCGGCGTCGCGGAACAGCAGGTCGGTGAGGGTGGCTTCGTCCTGTGCCGGCGTGCCCCGGAGAACGGCCAGGTATTCCTTGGTGACGCGGTGCTCGGCGATAGCGGCGGTGAGCTTTCCGGTGACGTCCCGGCGGCGGGAGAACAGCATAACGCCGCCCACCAGCCGGTCCAGCCGGTGGACGGTGGCGATATAGTCGTTCTGCCCCAGGGCGCGGTAGTGCTCGCGCAGCAGGCCGGGCATACAGGCACCGGAGGGGCTGTCCTCCGACAGGACGCCCACGGGCTTGACGCAGAGGACCAGATACGGGTCCTCGTAGAGTATACGGATAGGCGCCATATCAGTGACGGCGGCCGCGGTAGGAGTGGTGGCGGTACTGCTTGCTGCCGGGCTTGCCGTAGCGGCGGTTGCGGCCGTAGAACCGGAACCACAGAACCAGGGCGGCGACCAGCACCACCAGCGCCAGAACGGCGATGCGGGCGGAGCGCTGGGAGAAGAATTCGCCGATGGCGTGGCGCAGGGACAGGAAGCGGCTGGCGGACACGTCGGCCACGGCCAGCAGGGGTACGGTGACGTAGGTGGTGTCGCCGTAGCTGACGGTGATCTCGCCCAGGCGGTCGCCGGCGGCGATGGGGGCCAGCGCCGTCTCGTTATCCAGCGTGACGGTGCGGGTCAGGGCACTGACGTCCAGATCCTTGGGCAGCATGGCGTCGGCGCTCTCCGCCGGGTGGACGGCCACGGTGGAGACCTGCTTGCTCAGGGCCACGGGGACCTCCTGGATCAGCTCATTCTCGTCCAGCACCTGCTGGGGGGCAAAGTTGTCAAAGCCCCAGTCGAACAGACGGGCCGTCTCGGTAAAGCTCTCTACGATGTAGCCGGAGCCGTTCTCCTTTTCGACCTTCTCCGCGCCCAGCACCACGCTGATGAGCGTGCGGCTGCCGCGGACAGCGGAGGAGACAAGGCACTGGCCGGCGGCATCGGTGCTGCCGGTCTTAATGCCCTGGGCGCCGGAGTACAGGTACCCGGCCAGCCGCCAGTTGGAGATCAGGGCGTTGGTGCTGTGGAGCACGCGCTCCTCCTCGGTCTTGTTGGTGGGAGGTATCTCATAGGACTTGGTGTTCACCATGGTCATAAAGTCCTCGTGCTTTATGGCTTCGCGGGTGATGAGATACAGATCGTAGGCGGAGGAGTAGTGGCCGGACTGGGTCAGGCCGGTGGTGTTGGCAAAGTGGGTGTTTTTGCACCCCAGCTCCTGGGCGCGCTGGTTCATGCGCTCCACAAAGGCGTCCACGCTGCCGCACAGCGTTTCGCCCAGGATATTGCACGTCTCGTTGGCGGAGATGACCAGCATACAGTACAGCAGCTGCTCCACCGTCAGCGTTTCACCTTCCACGATGTCGGCGGTGCTGCCGTCCTCCGGCAGGCCGCGCAGGGCGGTGGCGGTGGCGGTGACCTGCTGGTCCAGCCGCAGCTCACCCCGGTCGATGGCCTCGAAGACCAGCAGGGCGGACATGATCTTGGTGGTGCTGGCAATGGACAGCTCATCGTGGATATTTTTGTCATAGAGTATCGTGCCGGTCTCGGCCTCCACCAGCAGCGCGGCCTTGGCACGGATGGCCGGATCCTCCAGCGCGGCGGCGGGAACGGTCAGAACTCCGCATAAAATCAGGGCGGATAAAAAAACAGCAATAAAACGACGGATTTTCATGTGACTTTTTCTCCATGTATGCTATAATATAGGGGGACGGCCCCGTCCGGAGCATGGGGCCGGTATGTCCATGACCTATTATAAGCAAAAGAGGCGGGGTAGTCAACTGTGGGAAAGCGGATAAAATTGACAAAGACGGACGTGTTCCTGCTGGGACTGACGGTGCTGTTCGTCCTGGCGATGGCACTGACGTGGCTGCTGACGCCGCGGCAGGTGCGGGGCGGCTATGACATCAGCGCCGTGCCGCCGGAGGAGGCTGCGCCCGCGCTGCTGAAGGTGAACATCAACACCGCCAGCGCGGAGGAGCTGGACGGCCTGCCGGGGATCGGCCCGGTGCTGGCCCAGCGGATCGTGGACGAACGGGAGGCCAACGGACCCTATACCGGCGCGGAGGACCTGACGCGGGTGGAGGGAATCGGACAGGCCATCGTGGAGAGCATACAAGATCACATCATAACGGAGGATACGCAGGAATGAAGATATTGGTGGTAGACGACGAGAAGCTGCTGGTGAAGGGCATGAAGTTCAATCTGGAGAACGAGGGGTATGAGGTGATGACCGCCTATGACGGCGCGGCCGCCGTGGAGCTGGAGAAGAAGGAGAACTTCGACCTGATCGTCATGGACGTGATGATGCCCGGCCTGTCCGGCAGCGACGCCTGCATGAAGATACGGGAGTTTTCCGATGTGCCCGTCATCATGCTGACCGCCCGCAGCGAGGACAGCGACAAGCTGATGGGCTTTGCCTGCGGCGCGGACGACTATGTGACGAAGCCCTTTAACATTCTGGAGCTGAAGGCACGCATCCGGGCACTGCTGCGGCGGTCCATGAACGGGAACCAGGCGGCCCAGAGCCGCCAGCGCACGCCGCTGCTGACCGTGGGCGACCTGAGCCTGGACACGGAGCAGCGGGTGGCCCTGCGGGACGGAAAGACCATCGACCTGACCGCAAAGGAGTATGACCTGATCGAGCTGCTGATGAAAAACCCCCGGCGGGTGTACAGCCGGGAGAGCCTGATGGACCTGGTGTGGGGGTATTCCTACGCCGGAGATTATCGGACGGTGGACGTGCACATCCGACGGCTGCGGGAAAAGCTGGAGCCGGACCCCGCCAACCCGGTATACATTATGACGAAGTGGGGAGTTGGTTACTATTTTAAGGGAGAAGAACAGCCCACCGTGTGACACGGCGGCAGCAAATACGGACCAGACCCCGCAGGCGCAGACTATGCGGCAGCGCCTGAGCCTTGGTATACGCAAGCTGCGGGGCAAGGCGACCTTGCAGCTGAAGTTCAGCCTGAGCTATATCCTGGTCATCGCGGCGGTGCTGATCCTGCTGAACTCCTATCCGCTGCTGGTGAGCCAGAACATGATGGTGGCCTCCAATCAGAACAACCTGAAGAGCACCGCGAAGGTCATCGAGTCGGCGATGATAGGCTTGGAGAAGCTGACGGTGGAGAACGTGCAGGCGGCGCTGGAGGGCCTGGACGAGTCCGGCGCGGCCCGTATCATGGTGACCAACAGCGCGGGGCTGGTGCTGTACGACACCCGGCAGGGCAGCAACGCCGTGGGCGAATACGCGCTGTACTCCGTGGTGGCGGTGGCCCTGCGGGGACAGGACGCCAGCTATTGCAGCTACGACGGCACGGCGTTTTTGAGCCGCGTGGCCACGCCTGTGGTGTATCACAACCAGATCGTGGGCGCGGTGTACGCCTATGACTACGACACGGAGCAGTCGGAGCTGCTGGAGGCGTTCCGGCACAACCTGCTCATTATCTCGCTGCTGATCGCCCTGCTGGTGGCGGGGCTGAGCATCGTGCTCAGCCAGATGCTGACCCGGCAGATCAGCGGGCTTTTGCAGGCCATCCGCAAGGTGCGTGAGGGCGCGTACAGCCACCGGGCTGACGCCAGCGGCACCGACGAGATCGCCCAGATCGCGGCGGAATTCAACAGCCTGACCGACCGATTGCAGACCACGGAGAACGCCCGGCGGCGGTTCGTCTCCGACGCCAGCCACGAGCTGAAAACACCGTTGGCGGGCATACGGCTGCTTACGGACTCCATCCTGCAGACGGATCACATGGACGAGGAGACCACAAAGGAGTTCGTCACCGACATCGGGCGGGAGGCGGAACGGCTGAGCCGCATTACCGAGAACCTGCTGCGGCTGACGCGGCTGGACAGCGGCGTGGTGCAGCAGCCCTATCCTGTGGCGGTGAGGCCGGTGCTGGAGCGCGTGGAGCGTATGCTGACCATGGTGGCCCAGGAGAAGGGCGTGACCGTATCCGGCGCGGCGGACGAGGATGCCGTGGCGCTGGCCACCGACGACGATGTACATCAGATCCTGTACAACCTGATGGAGAACGCCATCAAGTACTCCGCCGCCGAGGACGGATTCGTCCGGGCGGAGGCCCATGTGGATGGGGAGAAGGTGGTGATGACGGTCAGCGACAACGGCATCGGTATACCGGACGAGGACCTGCCGCATATTTTTGACCGGTTCTACCGGGTGGACAAGATGCGCTCGCGGGAGGTGGGCGGCACGGGACTGGGGCTGTCCATCGTGAAGGATACCATCGAGAACCGGGGCGGCACCATCTCCGCCGGCCACGGCGCAAACGGCGTGGGCACGGTGTTCACCGTGTACCTGCCGCTGGCGGAAAGGGGGGAGGAGGCATGAAAAAGCGTATCATTTCCCTGCTGCTGGCGGCGGCGCTGGCGGCGAGCCTGTGCGCCTGCGGCGAGCAGCAGACGGCGGACGGCGGGAGCCTGCGGCTGTACTGCCCGGCGGACCTGAGCGAGCAGAACAAATCTGCCGGCGGCGGCGACGCCGTGCAGGGCATCGCCATCCCCTGGGCGGATATCACCGCCGGGGACCGGGGACGCCAGCAGCAGGCGCAGTACATCATGGAGCTGCTGCTGGGCGGCTGCACGGCGGAGGGATTCATCGCGCCCATACCCGTGGGGACGCAGCTGCTGAGCTGTACCGTCACCGGCGGAACGGTGTCGGTGGACATGAGCAGCGAATACGACCAGCTGATCGGTATTGACCGGACCATCGCGGACTACTGCATCACGCTGTCGCTGATGCAGCTGGATGGCATTTACGCCGTGCGGCTGACGGTGGCGGGCGAGCTGCCTGCGGACCGGACCAGCGAGGTGTACACCTCAGAGGAGGTGCTGCTGACCAGCCCGGACGATGTGGTGCGGACGGTGAAGGTGCAGCTGTACTTCCCGGACGGCGGCGGTACACTGGTGGGCGAGGAGCGCCGGCTGACGGTGTACGAGGGGGAGACGGTGGCCCAGGCGGTGGTGAAGGCACTGACGGAACGGCCGCTGGACAGCTACGCGGACCTGTACCCGCTGCTGCCGGAGGGCTTTACGGCCCTGAACGCCAGCACGGAGGAGGGGATATGCTACCTGAACCTGCCGGGGAGCGTGGCGGCGCTGCTGCCGGAGGACGCGGAGGCGCAGAACCGCATGATACAGGGGCTGGTGGACTCGCTGTGCTCACTGGAGGATGTGACGCAGGTGCAGCTGATGCTGGACGGCGAGTACCAGCTGATGCTGGGGAGCGTTCCCATCAGCCGGCCCATACTGCCCACGGGCGGCGTACAGCCCACGGCGGAATAACCGAAAGCAGCCGGACTTTTTGCACAAAAAGTCCGGCTGTTTTTGCAATTTTCAGCCAAAAAAGGAGTATTCCCTTCCTGCATATTGTTTTGCCTCGCACAAAGTGGTATAAGTAGATGTATCATTGACCGGCAGTCGCGCCCGCCCTTACTGGCCGATGACAAAAATATGTGCGTCAGGGGGTATACCCCCGTGAGCGTTTCAGCGCCGCTGAAACGACCCCTCTGGCCGAAAAAGGAGAGAGGAAAATGAAAAAAGCAGTCAGCCTCCTGCTGACCCTGATACTCACCCTGTCCCTCTGCACCCCCGTCCTCGCCGCCCCCGGCGACAACGAGGGGGATGTGCCGCAGCAGGGGCAGCAGGAAAACAATGGCCCCCAGTGGCCCAAGGGTACAGAGCAGTGCTTTTTCTACGAAGACAATAATAAAACATATTACAGTGGTACAGGTCTTAGTCAGGGGCGCAGTGTGACCTTCGGTCAGATATTCAAGCGCACACAGATCGTAGGAACTGGCGATAGCTTTACGCCGCTTACCGGGTTCACAGTAGACTCTACGACGAAAACGGGTTTGACTGCCTCAGCGAAGGACGGTGCGCTGACTATTTCCGTCGCGGGTGACTGCAAGCCGGGGGAGTCCTTTGTGATACTCACGGCAGATAATGTAAAATATGCACTGTGTGTTAACGTCCATGAATCCTCCGGCGGCAATCAGGGCGGCCAGGGCGGCCCGTCTTTTGCCGGAGAGGTACAGACGTTTATAAATGACAATTTTGAGCAAGTGGACGGAAAGTGGAAGGTGAAGGACAGTCATCCCGATATTCAGGCGGCTTGGAATAAGCTTGGCATGGACGCACAGCGGTTCGCTGTGCAGAACAATCCGTGGCTGCTGGCTATGTTCGACAAGCTGAATATATTAGCGGATGGCTACCATCTGCTTTCCGAGAATACCGCCGTGCGGGTCACCGTGCCCGGATATTTGCAGGACGTGGTGCGTCTGTCTTGGAATAAGGAGACCAACACACTGACTGTCAGCTTCAATGAAGGACTGACGGCGGATAGATGGAAAAGCATTTATACTGGCGGCGGTAAGCGCGATTTTGCCGCACTGTATTACACCTTCATCTATATTGGAGAAGGCCAGCGACCGGACTATTGGACTTGGGTCGATGGCAGCGAAAAAGCCATTGACGCTGTTATTGCGGAAGCCGGAACAAAGGCAAACTATGATCCCAATGACCGCGGCATCACAAATGGTATCTATGTGGCAAGATTTCAGAATGACGGCGAGATAATGGCGCTGCCCGGAAATACCTCCTATAACTCTACCAGTCGTGAGATCATCAGTTGGAAGGACAAGAGTACGGACTACTTTACCAATGTGATCGACACTACCGGAATGTCTAATATTTCCTTTACCTTGGACGAGGACGCCGGCCAGTCATATGGTCAGGGAAGAAACTGGCTGAACGAATTAGGTACACCGGCAGGCAACGAGCGCATTAAGACCTATACGACGGCAGAGGGCGTGACCCTTACCGTGAACAATGGCCTTGTGACGGCGCAGCTTGACGGCACCAAGCTGTTGGATTTGGAAAAGGTCTTGGCGTCCTATGTGACCGTCACAGCGCCGGAGGGCGCCACAGAGTACCGCATGGTAGGCAACGGAACCTCCACGGAACCGGGGGCGGCCGATGATGCCGGTGCAAAGTGGGAGGTTACTTCCATGAAGGACTGGCTTGCGAAGAAGGAGTGGTCTGCCGTTTCCGGCCCGATTCGTGTTACGCCCAATACGCTCAAGGAGCAAAAGGTCGGCGATGTGTCCTATTATGTCGGGAATACCATCACCGGTGTAAACTGCTGTGTTTTTGAGTGGAAGTTTGCTAATGGAACTACCAAGGTAGAGTATGTGTACTTCAACGCGACGCCCTATGTGCATACGGTGCAGACACAGAGCGTGAGCGAGGTAACCAGTGCGGTGGATAAGCCTACACTGCAATCAGATGATGCTGCCCTGACGCTCAAGTGCCGTATGTTCCCGCAGGACAACGAGAACGCCCACTATATGCGCCTTACGGTGGAAAAGGGCGGGCAGACTGTCAGCGGTTTCTCTGGCGAGTATACTGTCTTTGTTCCCTACGAGTATGTGGGGCTTACATGGGAAGAAGCGCAAAAGCGGGCAGAACCGCCTGTCATTTATCACTATACGGATGCAGAGGTACTGAAGGAGGAGCTGACCGGTGAGTACACACAGTGGGGCATCTGCTTCAAAACCAGAAGCTTCTCGCCGTTTGTGATCAGCACGGCGGCGCAGAGCAGCTCCGGCGGCGGGTACTACTACTACGGCGGCGCGTCCACGCCCGGAATTTCCGCGGTGAAGACGGCTGATGCCGCCAAGAGCGCCACGGATTACACCTCCGGCATCTACGGGCTGACGTTCCGCAGCACGGCGGCGTTCAGCGGCTTTAAGGGCGTGCAGGTGGACGGCAGGACCATCGCCGCGGCCAACTACGTCGCCGAGGACAACGGCGGCATCGAGGTCTATCTGAAGGCGGTGTATCTGCGGACGCTGAAGGACGGCAGGCACACGGTGACCATTCTGTCCGACGCGGGCAACGTGACCATGAACTTCACCATCGGCGGGGTGGACAGCCCCACCACGTTCGACGCGGGCATCGGGGCCTATATCGGCATGGCGCTGGCGTCCGTGGGCGGCATGGCCTGGATGCGGAGAAGGAAGCGCTGACCGGCCTATACGGCGGCGCACAGCCAGTACCCCGGCTTCGCCGGACCGATCGTGCGGCATACGACCAGTACCCCCGGCGAAGCCGGGGGTACTTTTTTTGAAATCAGCTATTGCAAAAACGCGAAAATGTGGTATCATACGTGCGAGCGCCGCACTCTGCTGGACGGAGGCGGCAGCAGGAGGTAACAATATGAATAACGAAACGAAGCGCGGGAAATACACCGTGCATGACCTGGTGCGCATTTCCGTGCTGGTGGCCATTATGCTGCTGCTGGAGGTGACGGGTCTGGGCATGATCAAGATGCCGGGGCTGGAGATCACCCTGCTGATGGTGCCGGTGATCGTGGGCGCCATTGTCATGGGGCCGGCCAGCGGCGCCATTCTGGGCGGCGTGTTCGGCTGCATCAGCTTCTGGGAATGCTTCGGCAGGAGCCAGTTCGGCGCGGTGCTGCTGGGTATCAACCCGCTTTACACGTTCCTGGTGTGCGTGCCCACCCGTATTCTGGCGGGCTGGCTGTGCGGCGTGGCCTTCAAGGGCCTGAACAGGCTGGACAAGACGAACCTGTGGTCCTTCGGCGCGGCGGGCCTGATCGGCGCGCTGTGCAACACGGTGCTGTTTATGACCACGCTGTGCCTGTGCTTCTACAACACAGAGTATATCCAGGGCTTTGTGGCCGCCCTCGGCAGCGCCAACGCGTTCCTGTTCGTCATCGCTTTTGTGGGCGTGAACGGCCTGGTAGAGGGCGCGGTGTGCCTGATCACCGGCGCCGCCATCGCCAAGGCGGTTATGTACAGCCGGGGCAAGCTGGCTGCCCGCAAGACCAACGCATAAGACGGGAGGCGCGCGTATGCTGCTGGCTTTGGACGTGGGAAATACCCATGTGGTCGTGGGATTGATGGAGGGGCGCGAGGTGCGCCGCAGCTTCCGCATCGCCACGCGGCGGGACAACGCCGTGGGCGATTACGCCGTGGCACTGAGCCAGCTGTTGGAGCTGGCGGAGGTGGACAGGCGGGAGGTGGAACAGGTCATCATCTCCTCGGTGGTGCCGCCGGTGACCCGGGCCCTGCAGGGCGCGGCGCGGCTGCTGACCGGAAAAGAGCCGCTGGTGGTGGGCGGGAATGTCCGCTGCCGCGTACCGGTGCGTATCAAGCGGCCGGAGACGCTGGGCGCGGACCTGCTTACCGCCGCCGTGGGCGCGCTGGATCTGTATCAGCCGCCGCTGCTGCTGGTCGACATGGGTACCGCCACCACAGTGACGGTGCTGGATGAGCAGGGAGCGTTCCGGGGCGGAGCCATCCTGCCGGGGGCAAACCTGGCGCTGTCGTCTTTGGCGGGCGGCACGGCGCTGCTGCCGGATATCCCGCTGGCGGTGCCGGAGAGAGCCATCGGCGACGATACGCTGACGTGTATGCAAAGCGGGTGCGTGCTGGGCTCGGCACTGCTGCTGGACGGACTGATCGACCGGATGGAGGCCGAGCTTGGCCGAAAGGCCACGGTGGTGGCCACCGGCGGCATCGCGCCGGTGATCGCGCCGGCCTGTCGGCATGAGATGCATATGGCCGCAGACCTCATTCTGCGGGGTCTGGCCGTGCTGTATGAGCAGAATAAGTGAAGAAGGAAGCCCCCATTCCAATGGAATGGGGGTTTCTTTTTGATAAAAAGTTGAACTGCCCGTTTTTCGGGACAGCGGATCGATTATGATACACTATACAAGCACGAAAGAAATTGCTATAATTCTTAAAGAGAGGAGTGGAGACATGAACGGCTGCGAAACATTAGGAAACTTATGGGACCATTGGAATGAGTGTGGGAAAAACGTGCCAGAAACCCATGGGGTTTACAAAATCATTTTGCCTGCGGAGATGGAACTTCGTTTTGTTGAAGGAATTGAGGGACATCCAGCTGCGGATACTTACGATGTGGAGACATTGACGGACAAGTATAAACAATCAGGGTATTCGAAATTGTTGTATGTTGGAAAAGCTGGAGGGAGGAGGGGGCTGCGCCAGCGTATACGGCAATACCTTTTATATGGATTTGGTGGGGGCAATGACCATCGTGGAGGACGTGCTATTTTCCAAATAGAAGGCTTTAGAGAATTGGTTTGTGAGTGGGAGGAAATTGAAGACTGTAAAGCAGCGGAACATCGATTGCTTGAAGCATTTAACGCAAAATACTCCGTATATCCAGTTGCGAATTGGCGGGGTTAATAGGTGAAAGGGGATAATACTATGGAAGCCGATCGTTATCGCCGTGAGTTGGAGAGAAAAGACAGAGATATAAGTAGCGTAGATGAGGCGATAGAGCGTATTTTTGCAGAAGAAAAACGTTGCCAGGACGTGATAGACCAACGTACACGGGATTTACGAAATTGTAAATCGGAAAGTATCATAAAATCTCGCCAGAGGGATATTGATACGCAGAAAAGCAAAATTGCTGCGTTGGAAAAAGATCGCGAAAGACGGATGATGGAGAGGAAGAGACTCTGCCGCGACAGAGAGAATCTAAACCAAAGGCTACAATATGAACTCCAGCGTGAAGTGGATGCGCAAAGGCGCGAAGTAGCGGAGCAGCAACATAAAGAAGCTGACCGTGCGTATTGGGAACGCGAGAGGCAGAGGAAAGAACAAAAAGAGCAAAAACGACAGGCGCAGGCAGCAGCATACGCACGTTCACGAACGAACCACGGAGCAGATAGCCCGCAGGAAATGGCAGAGAGGATGGTGCGCGAATACCAACAGGAGCATCCGTTTTCTTTTAAAAAGTTCCTGTGCATCGTGTTGGCTGTATTGGCAGCATTGTGGGTGTTTCGGGTACTGAGTACTGGGCCGGATAGCAAGGAGAGGGAGAAGGTCATTACGCATCAGGAGACTGCTTTGCCAGAGACGATGCTCGACCATATTGGTTTTACTGTGGCAGACATAGAGAACTGGTATGGTACGGATTACATAGTTGACAGCTTTAGTGGAGGACACTATATGTTCTACACGGAGAAAAGCGGGTGTCCGTATAGTTTCCTTTTTGCCCCGACAGATATTTCAACCTTTGATGGGACAACAGAAAGCGGCGATAGGATATGTGGAGTTGTCTCGAATCAAGACAATGCTATTATATTTAATAATGCAAAAGTAGGAATGGAACATCGGGAGTTTGAAGCAGAAATTGGGAAAATATATACAGCTGCTATGGACAATGAGGCAGAGTACGATTGTCCATCTGCAACGTTTTCTGTGGAAGCGACGAGCTTTTTGGATGGGAAGCGCCATGAATATACGTTAGTGATTTTGGAAAATGATGGATATGTATGTAACGCAGCGATATATGAATGAAAAAACAGCACCCCAACCAGGGTGCTGTTTATATATTATTTCAACAGGTTGAAGGTCATGATGGCGGCGCCGAGGATCACCAGCACCACGCCGGTGGCGCGGTTCAGCGTTTTGGGTTCGGCCTTGTTGGCAAATACCGCGGCGATGCGGGCCCAGATCAGCGTGAAGACTACGCACAGCGCCAGTACCGTCCAGTCCGGCGCGCCGCCGATAGTGAAGTGGGAAATGGCGCCGGTCAGGGCGGTGAAGGTCATAATGAACACGCTGGTACCCACGGCGGTTTTCAACTCATAGCCCAGCACCGTGGTCAAAATCAGCAGCATCATCATGCCGCCGCCCGCGCCCACGAAGCCACAGATGAAGCCAATGACGATGCCGCAGACCACGGACTGGACGGCACGCTTTTTGGCGGAGACACCCAGCATGGCCTCCTTGGTGGTCATAACGGGACGGACGATGAACTTGACGCCCAGCAGGAACGTCATGATCACGGAGAAGCTTCCCATGGTGCGGGAGGGCACCAGGCTGGCGATGTAGCTGCCTGCCACGGTGAACAGAAGCACGGTGACCATCATAATGATGCCGTTCCGGATATCCAGGTTCTTGTTTTTGTGGTAGGTGTAGGCGGAGACGGCGCTGGCCAGCACGTCGGAGGCCAGAGCGATGCCTACCGCCATGTAGGGGTCCATGCCCAGAAATGTGATGAGCATGGGACTGATGACCGCCGCGGCGCTCATGCCCGCAAAGCCGGTGCCCAGTCCCGCGCCCATACCGGCGAAGAAGGTGACGGCCAGTGTCGTGATGAACTTCATGCGGTATTCCTCCGATGGACGCCCCCGGCGTCGCCGGGGGCGTTTCGCTTATTTTTTGTTCAGGATCTCCATGAACTCCTCGCCGGTGATGGTCTCCTTCTCGTACAGGAAGGCGGCCAGCTCGTCCAGCTTGGCGCGGTTGTCGGTGAGGAGCTTCAGCGCCTTCTCGTGCTGCTGCTTCACCAGTGCCACCACCTGCTGGTCGATCTTCGCCTGGGTCTCGGCGGAGCAGGCCAGAGACGTGTCGCCGCCCAGATATTGGTTCTGCACCGTCTCCATGGCCACCATGTCGAAGTCCCTGCTCATGCCGTAGCGGGTGATCATGGCGCGGGCCAGCTTGGTGGCCTGCTCGATGTCGTTGCTGGCACCGGTGGTGATGGTGCCGAACACCGTCTCCTCGGCGGCGCGGCCGCCGGTGAGGGTGGCGATCTTGTTCTCCATTTCCTCCTGAGACATCAGGTAGTGGTTGCCCTCCTCCACCTGCATGGTATAGCCCAGAGCACCGGAGGTGCGGGGCACGATGGTGATCTTCTGCACCGGGGCGGAATTGGTCTGCTTGGCCGCCACCAGCGCGTGGCCGATCTCGTGGTAGGCCACGATATGCTTCTCGTGATCGGTCATAATGGCGTTCTTCTTCTGGTAGCCGGCAATGACTATCTCGATGCTCTCCTCCAGGTCGGCCTGGGTGGCAAAGCGGCGTCCGTCACGGACGGCGCGGAGGGCGGCCTCGTTGACGATGTTGGCCAGCTCGGCGCCGGAGGCACCGGAGGCCATACGGGCGATCTTGTTGAAGTCCACGTCCTCGGCGATCTTGATCTTTTTGGCGTGTACCTTCAGAATGGCCTCGCGCCCCAGCAGGTCGGGCAGCTCCACGGGTACACGGCGGTCGAAACGACCGGGTCGGGTCAGGGCCGGATCAAGGGATTCGGGACGGTTGGTGGCGGCCAGAATGATGACGCCGGTGTTGCCCTCGAAGCCGTCCATCTCGGTGAGCAGCTGGTTCAGCGTCTGCTCGCGCTCGTCGTTGCCGCCGTACTGGCCGCCGCTGCGCTTCTGGCCGATGGCGTCGATCTCATCAATAAACACGATGCAGGGGGCTTTCTCCTTGGCCTGCTTGAACAGGTCGCGGACCTTGCTGGCACCCATGCCCACGAACATCTCTACGAATTCGGAGCCGGACATGGAGAAGAAGGGCACGTTGGCCTCGCCGGCCACAGCCTTGGCCAGCATGGTCTTGCCCGTGCCCGGAGGGCCCACCAGCAGCACGCCCTTAGGCATGGACGCGCCGATCTCCTGATACTTGGTGGGGTCGTGGAGGTAGTTGACGATCTCCGTCAGGTTCTCCTTGGCCTCGTCCTCACCGGCCACATCGGCAAACTTGATGCCCTCGGCGGACTTGACGTAGACCTTGGCGTCGGACTTGCCCATATTGAACATCAGGGAGTCGCTGCCGCCCATTTTCTTCATCAGGCTGCGGGAGATGATCTGACCGATGGCGATAAAGATCACCAGCGGCAGGACCCAGCCCAGGATATCCGTCAGCAGGGAAGTCTGCTCGATCTCCTCGCCGGTGGTGGAGATTCCGGCGTCCAGCAGGCGCTGGACCAGGCCGTCATCGGGGACGATGGCGGTCTTGTAGATGGTTTTGCCGTCGGTGGATGTAAAGAGGATGCGGTTGCTCTGCTGCTGGATCTCCACATGGCCGATCTCATTCTTCTCGGTCATGGAGACGAAGGTGTTGTAGTCTACCTCCTTGATCTGGTGCTCCGCCAGCCAGGGCATGGCCAGCAGGTTGAACAGCAGCACCAGCAGTACCACGATCATGTAGTAGTAGATCAGAGGTTTCTTGGGGGATTTGACCTCGTTCATGGTAAGGCCTCCTTGTTCTGCATAGCTTTTTTTCTTTGATGAATTACCCTACCACATTTTGCCCGAAGTGTCTATAAGCAAATCCACAAAAACTGCGGAAAAACCCCGTTCCGGAGGCCGGAACGGGGCAGAATTTACGTTTCTGACACAATTACAGGGCGGCGAACAGGCGGCTGCCGGTGCGGTGGAGCCAGCGCAGCAGCACCAGCGTCAGCACGACGGTCAGCACTGTCCAGGCCAGCAGATACCACGCTGCACCCATGTCGATACCGAACGGGTAGTACAGCACGCCGACAAGGGCGGCGTACACCCAGCCGCCCAGCATGGCAAGCAGCACCGTCAGACGCTGCTTGATGACGGTGATCTCATTGGTCCAGACCAGGTTGGGGCGCTTCAGGTCCATGGTCAGGCCGAAGGCTGCCGACAGCCACACAAAGGCCTGAGGCAGCGCTATCAGCAGGAGGGCCAGCGGCAGGGCGGGGCGGACGGCCAATAGTATCAGTACAGAGGTGACTGCCATGGGGATACCCGTTACCAGCACCTGTACCAGCAGCTTTGCACGCAGTACCTGCCACGGTGTCACCGGCAGGGACTGTGCCAGCCACAGGTTCTTCCCCTCCAGGGAGATGGAGGAGGAGGCCATGTCGTTCATGGAGCCTACCAGGCACAGGGCGGCGCACAGCATCGTCGCCAGAAGACCGGAGGCCTCGTCGCCGGCCATTTCGTATATAACAGGCAGCAGGTCGCTGCTCTTTACCAGCAGCAGCACGCCCAGAATGGGCAGCATGACCGTGCCCAGACCGCAGTTGAGCATATAGTTGGGACTGGCGGTGAAGCGGCCCAGCTCCTTACGCAGCAAGGCGGCGGGCACACCGGCGGCCCTGACGGCCGTCTCCTTATAAACGGCCTTGGCGCCGCCGTTGTTGGCGGTGGCAATGGACAGGAATGTGCGGCTGAGCAGCAGGTATGTGAGCGCGCACAGCGCCGCCATTACGGCCAGCACCAGCACGACAGCCAGATAGTCGCCGGCGCCCATACGGCCCATGAGATATAGGGGATAGGCGCTGCCGCGGATGGCTGCACCCACCTCATTCAGGTGCAGCATGAGCTGCTCGATCAGTTCGTTGGCACGGAAGCACACCATGTAGTACAGGGCAAAGAACGCCAGCGCGATCAGGGTGGTAAGGAGGTTCTTGCGCTTGAGCTTGCTGTGGATCTTGGCCACCACCCAGCCCAGCAGACAGGAGAGCACCAGCACCAGCAGGGAGACGGCCAGAATCAGCGCGATGCCGCCAAGCACAGTGGCGGCGGTCAGCACACCGACGGCCCAGTAGACGATGACGCAGGGCAGCAGGATCACGCCGGAGAACATCAGACCCATCAGGTATACACCCAGCAGCCGGGAGGCCAGAATGGCACGCACGGGGATAGGCAGCGACAGCAGCAGGTCGTTGTCCTTGGCCTGGTACAGGCCGGAGAACGTGTTGAACACGCTGCCAAACACGCCCATCAGCACACCGACCAGGGCAAAGAGGGTGAAGTACAGCCAATCCAGACCGGCCTCGTGCAGGGGAGCGCACAGACCTATGGAGAACAGCGTGAACATACCGCCGATAACGCCCACCATCAGCAGCACATACAGCACGATCAAACTGACGGTGCTTGCCTTGGACCGGGGTTTGTTCTTTTTCGCGTCGTAGAAGTAGCTGCGGAAGATCTCGGACAGCTGTTTTTTCAGCAATAATCTGACCATCACTCCGCCTCCAACTCCAGGAAGACCTCCTCCAGGGAGTCGTCGCCCTTGACCTCCTCCATGGTGCCGGAACGGATGAGCCGGCCGCCCTTGATGATAGCCACCTTGTCGCAGAGCTTTTCCGCTACCTCCAGCACGTGGGTGGAGAAAAAGATGGCGCCGCCGTTGTCGCAGACCTCGCGCATCATGCCCTTGAGCAGGTGGGCGGCTTTGGGGTCCAGGCCCACGAAGGGCTCATCCATGATGATGACCTTCGGGTCGTGGAGCCACGCGGCAATGATGGACAGCTTCTGCTTCATGCCGTGGGAATAGGCGGCAATGGGTTGGGCCAGGTCGCCCGTCAGCTCAAAGGCATCCGCGTAGGTGCGGATACGCTCCTGCCGGGTCTGGGCGTCCACGCCGAATACATCGGCGATGAAGTTCAGATATTTGATGCCGGTCATGTAGTCGTACAGGTCCGGGTTATCGGGGATGTAGGCCATCTCCCGCTTGCAGCCCAGGGGATCGACCTTGATGGATCGGCCATCGATGGTGATCTCGCCCTGGTCAAATTGCAGGATACCCACCACGGATTTCAGCGTGGTGGTCTTGCCGGCGCCGTTATGGCCGATGAAGCCGTAGATCTCGCCGGGGGCGATGTGCAGCGACAGATCGTCCACGGCCTTCTTCTCGCCGTAGGTCTTGGTCAGATGTTGAATGTCCAGCATGGGGTCAGTTCCTCCTATTTCTCTCCTAAGCTTCTATTGTGGGGCATCATCAGCCGCGGCTGCGGCTGATGATGCGGACGATGCCCATAACGGCGGCGTACAGCACGCCGGCCACAGCCCAGATGATCCAGCTGTACCGGGGTTGGCCGTTGCCGTGGGGACCGTAGGTGTACAGCAGGAACACCGCCGTGGCGGTGAGCCAGTAGATCATGGTGACGGTGCCCATCAGCTTGTGGTGCTTTTTCTGGGGACGGGTGTAGTCGCCCTCCTCCAGCAGCTGCTCCATGGCGCCCTGATACACGCCGGCTGTGACCAGGGCCAGACAGCCGATGGCCACCAGCACCAGCAGCGCGCAGACAGCGGCGATATAGAGCAGGTCGCTGCCGCTTATGCACATGGCGGCGAACAGCGGTACGGCGGCCAGCACACACAGCACCACGCCCACGGTGACGAGCCGGGTGTGGGTGTCCTTGTATTCCCGCTGCCGCTGGCGGACCATGCCCTCCACGCCGTACTCCGTCTCGAAGGGTTCCTCCTCCAGGAAGCGGAACTCCTTGGCTTCTGCACCTGTCCGCAGGAAGATGCTCACGGCCAGCGCCACCAGACCCAGCAGCACGCACAGACCGATGCCGCTGGCGGCATTTTCGGTGATGTGGAAGCGCTGCACCTCGCTCATGCCGGCCAGCAGGATCAGCGTGACCGGGGAGATGATGCACAGGGCGGTGGCTATGGCGATCTTCGGCGCGGCGGCCTTACGCAGGGCCAGATAGGCGGAGGCCTGGGTCAGGCTCACGCGGCGCAGGGGCGTGTCGTCGTCCTGGGCCGCGGCACAGGGCGTTTCCTCCTCCAGTTCGTCCTTCAGCAGGAAGTCGGTGGAGACGCCGAACAGGCGGCTCATCATCACGACCTTATCCATATCGGGCACGGACTGTGCGCCCTCCCATTTGGATACGGACTGGCGGGTGACGCCCAGCTTCTCGGCCAGGTCCTCCTGGCTCCAGCCTGCCTTTTTCCGCAGGGACACGATCTTGTCAGCTAAAATCATAGGTATGCGCTCCTTCCGTATGACGGCGGGTGCCGCCGTTTGGTTTTGATGGCGCTATCATACGGGTTTTGCCGGTTGCGGTCTATAAACCGGGGCTGGAAATGTGTCAACCGGCGGTTGCGTTTCGGATTTTTGGGCAGTTTTCCCCTTTTGCTACAGGCTTATTGTACGCGAAAACGTTTTCACTGTCAACTTACAGGACGGTAAGATTTTATTAAGATATGTGTAAAAAAAGAGCCGCCCGGCGGGCGGCCCGTCTGTATTTTGTTATTCCTCCGTGAAATGCACATGGTTGAAGATGTGGTCCTGACAGAAGCAGTGGTACCCGACGCACTTGCTGCAGTAACGGAATTGCAGATCAGGGTAGTCGGTATCCGTGCGGCCGCAGACGGCGCACTTGTGGCGATAGCCCTGCTGCTGGGCCTGCTTGGCCTGCTGCTGTTGGGCCTGACGGAACTGGACGGTCTTGCGGGAGTTCTGGTATTTGGCGCGCTCCTTCAGGTAGTGGACCTCCGGCCAGATGAACACGGCGAAGTTCAGCAGGGCCACGATGGGCAGCACTACACCGGCCCAGTTGTGGGCGCCGATGGCCTTGATGATGTCGAAGGCGAACAGTGCGCCGTCCAGGTACGCCAGCCACTTCATCTTCACCGGGAGGATGAAGAACAGCAGTACCGTGGTGTCCGGGAACAGGAAGGCAAAGGCGAAGAACATGGACAGGTTCACATAGCCGGTGCCCGCTGCGGTCAGGTAGGGGTTGCCGGTGATGAGACTGGCCAGCACCACGCCCAGCACCGTCAGCAGCGCGCCGCTGATGTAGTACAGATTAAATTTGGCCGTGCCCCACTGGCGCTCCAGCGTGGAGCCGATCCAGTAATAGAAGTAGAGACTGATCAGCAGGGCAAAGGGACTGGAGTAGGCGGGCACGAACACAAAGGTCACCAGCCGCCACACCTCGCCGTGGAGCAGGGCATTGAGATTGAAGGTCAGAAAGCTCAGGGCGTTGGCGTCGTTGGCCTGGGTCAGCAGCATGAGCACATAGACCGCCACGTTGCCGATGACGATAACGCGCATGAGGTTGGGAATGCCGAACCGGGGATGGGCGGCGCAGAAGCGCTGCACCCCGTCATAGAGTTTTTTCAAGGGGAGTGTCCTCCTGTGTACAAATTGTGTTCAGTATAACCCATAACGGCGGAAAAGTCATGTCATTTTTTTGAACAATGGCAAAGTTTCCGTACAGTTGAATTATTTGCAAAAATCATGGAAATGCTATTGACAATGCTAAAAAAACTGTTACAATATGCTGTACAAGTAAATACCTTATCAAGAGTGGCGGAGGGACCGGCCCGATGAAGCCACGGCAACCTGTTTTTTCAAGGTGCCAAATCCGGCGAACGAATCGAAAGATGAGGATGAGCAAAGAAGCACAGCGCTCTGTCGGTTCGGCAGAGCGCTTTTTTCAATGACCATCCGCGAGATGAAAGGAGAAAAAATTATGGCAAGACATCTGTTTACCTCTGAGTCCGTTACCGAAGGGCATCCCGACAAGGTCTGCGACCAGATCAGCGACGCGGTGCTGGACGCGATCTTCGAGAAGGACCCCAATGGCCGCGTGGCCTGCGAGACCTGCGCCTCTACCGGTCTGATCCACATCATGGGTGAGATCACCACCAGCTGCTATGTGGATATCCCCAAGATCGCCCGCCAGGTGGTGCTGGACATCGGCTATAACTCCTCCGAGTGCGGCTTTGACGGCAACACCTGCGCCGTCATCACCAACATCGATGAGCAGTCCGGCGATATCGCTTTGGGCGTGGACAAGAGCTATGAGGCCAAGGCCTCCGGCAAGAGCGAGCTGGACAACGGCGCCGGCGATCAGGGTATGATGTTCGGCTACGCCTGCAACGAGACGCCGGAGCTGATGCCTCTGGCGATCTCCATCGCCCACAAGATGGCCAAGCGCTTGACCGACGTGCGCAAGCAGGGTCTGGTGGACTATCTGCGTCCCGATGGCAAGACCCAGATCACCGTGGAGTATGGTGAGGACGGCAAGCCCGTCCGCGTGGATACCGTGGTGCTGTCCACCCAGCACAGCCCTGACGTGACGCTGGAGCAGATCCGCAAGGATATGATCGAGCTGGTCATCAAGCCCACCGTGCCCGCCGGGCTGCTGGACGGCGAGACGAAGATCTATGTAAACCCCACCGGCCGCTTTGTCAGCGGCGGCCCCGCCGCCGATACCGGTCTGACCGGCCGCAAGATCATTGTGGACACCTACGGCGGCAGCGCGCCCCACGGCGGCGGCGCATTCTCCGGCAAGGATCCCACCAAGGTGGACCGCAGCGCGGCCTACGCCGCCCGCTGGGTGGCCAAGAATGTGGTGGCCGCCGGTCTTGCCGACAAGTGCCAGGTGCAGCTGGCTTACGCCATCGGCGTGGCGCGTCCCGTCAGCGTGCTGGTGGAGACGTTCGGCACCGGCGTGGTGGCCGACAGCGAGCTGGAGGCCGCTGTGGAGAAGGTCTTTGACCTGCGCCCCACCGCCATCATCCGCGATCTGGACCTGCGGAAGCCCATTTACCGCCAGCTGGCGGCCTATGGCCACATGGGCCGTGAGGACCTGGGTGTTTCCTGGGAAAAGACCGACCGTGTGGAGGCCCTGAAGGCCGCCCTGGGCAAGTAAGTTTTCGATAACGGGGGCGGCAAAGCCGCCCCCGTTTATCCAATAAAAAGGAGTGTATCGCTATGATGAAGAACCTCGATGTGGCCACCGTGCTGACCCTGCGGGATCAGGTGGCCTATCAGCCGGGGCAGGTGGTCAGCAAGACGCTGGCCCAGAACGACGCCGTCAGTGTGACGCTGTTTGCCTTCGACAAGGACGAGGAGATCAGCACCCACGAGTCCGGCGGCGACGCGCTGGTGACGTGCCTGGACGGCGTGGGCCGCGTGACCGTGGACGGCGTACCCCATGTGCTGCACACCGGCGAGTCCATCCTCATGCCGGCGCGGCATCCGCACGCGGTGTATGGACAGGAGCAATTCAAAATGCTGCTGGTGGTCGTATTCTGAGAACGTCAAACGTGCGTGGATCTGCTTTGGCTGGCGGTGGAAATTGTCTGTTGCAATTTCCACCGCGTTGTGGTATCATGCGAAAAAATTTCCCAACAGGAGGGATGCATATGTACATAAACCATGAGAAATATGCGCTGGTGAACGGCGTGATGCTGGACGGTACGCGGGACATGACGCCTCGGACGAGGCTGGCTGTCTGTGTGGACGGGGACCGCATTGCTGCCGTCTGCGACGCGGCCGATGTGCCGGAGGGCTATGCGCGCGTGGACCTGGACGGCAAATACCTGCTGCCGGGGCTGATCAATCTGCATGTGCATCTGCCCGCCTCCGGCAAGCCCCGGAAAAAGCCCTCCGACCCTAAGAAGCTGGTGAAGCTCATCACCTCCAACGGCCTGATGCGCCGCATCGGCGTGAAGATGTGCGAGGGTTACGCCAGGACGGAGCTGCTGTCCGGCGTGACCACTATCCGTACCGTGGGCGGCGTGGCGGACTTCGACACGATCATTCGCGATGCGGCCAGGCGGGGCGAGATCCTGTCTCCCCGGGTGGTGGCGTCCAATATGGCGGTGTCGGTACCCGGCGGGCACATGGCCGGGTCGCTGGCCTATGAGGCCCGCACGCCGGAGGAGGCCGCGGCCTTCGTGGAGAAGATCGCGGCGGAAAAGCCCGACCTGATCAAGCTGATGATCACCGGCGGCGTTATGGACGCCGAAGTGGTGGGCGAGCCGGGCGTGCTGCGGATGCAGCCGGCACTGGTCAAGGCGGCCTGCGATAAGGCCCATGCGCTGGGAATGCAGGTGGCCGCTCATGTGGAGAGCCCGGAGGGCGTCCGGGTGGCGCTGGAAAACGGCGTGGACTCCATCGAGCACGGCGCGAAGCCGGATGGGCACATCATGCAGCTGTGTAAGGAACGCGGCGCTTTCCAGGTGTCCACCATCTCGCCTGCCGTGCCCTATGCGCTGTTCGACCGCAGTATCTCTCACGCCACCTATGAGCAGCAGGAGAACGGCAAGGTGGTGTTTGAGGGTATTATCGCCATGGCGAAGGCCTGTCTGGCGGATGGTGTCCCCGTGGGTCTGGGCACCGACACCGGCTGCCCCTATATCACCCACTACGATATGTGGCGGGAGCTATGCTACTTTGTGAAGTACTGCGGCGTGACGCCGGCGTTTGCGCTGCACAGCGCCACGCTGGGCAATGCGGCGCTGGCGGGTATTGCCGGCGAGACCGGCTCCATCCAGCCGGGCAAGTGCGCGGATATGATCGTCTGCGCGGCGGACCCGCTGGCCGATCTGACCGCCCTGCGGACGCTGGATATGGTCATTAAGTCCGGCTATCGTGTGGGACATCCCCAAGTGAAGAAAATGGACAATGTGGAACGGGAGCTGGACAAGTTCCTGTAAATACAGTGTATCCCCCCGGCGGAGCCGGGGGGATATTTATTCGCTTATTGGCATTGCAGGCCCAACTGGTAGAAGGCCACGGCCGCCGCGGCAGCTACATTCAGGCTGTCCACCCCATGGGTCATGGGGATCATCACCGTGTGGTCGCATTGGGCGATGGTGCCGTCGGCCAGCCCGTCGCCCTCGGTGCCCAGCACCACCGCCAGCCTCTCCGCTGACAACAGGCGTGGGTCATCCAGCCGCAGGGAGTCCTCCCGCAGGGCCATGGCCGCGGTGGTGAAGCCCAGATCGTGCAGTGCCGCCGTCCAGTCGCCCTCCGGCAGATAGGTCCATGGCACCAGGAATACATTACCCATGCTTACCCGGGAAGCCCGGCGATACAGGGGGTCGCTGCCCTCTGTGGTCAGCAGGACGGCGTCCATGCCCAGGGCGGCCGCGCAGCGGAAAATGGCGCCCACGTTGGTGGGGTTCATCACGTTTTCCAGTACGGCGATGCGCCGCGCGCCGGCGCAGACCTCTGCCACGGAGGGCAGGGGAGGGCGGCGCATGGCGCACAGCATCCCGCGGGTCAGGTGGAAGCCGGTGAGCTGCGTCAGCACCTCCAGGGAGGCGGTATAGACGGGGAGGTCCGGGTCACAGCGACCCAGTATCTCGGCGCCTTTGCCGGTGATGTGCTGCGGTTCCATCAGGAACGACACCGGTACGCACCCGGCGTCCAGCGCACGGCCGATGACCAGCGGGCTCTCGGCGATGAACAGGGCGTTGGCCGGGTCGGCCCGGTTGACCAGCTGGTTTTCCGTGGCCCGGGCGTAGACGTCCAGCGCCGGGTCGGAAAAGTCGTGTATCTCAATGACCTGTGCCATATCACTTCCACTCCTTCAGCAGCGTTTCCAGTGCCGTCCGGTAATAGGCGGCGGCGTTGGCTCGGGCGTCCTCAAGGGTCGCCCCGGCGGGGTTGATACTGCGGACGGCCCGCAGATCCAGCGGTGCCCATTGCTCCGGTGTCAGCGCCACCCGTCCGGCCAGTACGGCAGCGGGGACACGCAGCTTCTGACACCGGCCTGCCACGCCGCTGATGGCCTTGCCGCCCAGGCTTTGGGCATCAAAGGAACCCTCGCCGGTGACCACCAGGTCGCAGTCCACTGCGCGGCGGTCGAAGTCCACGGTGTCCAGCACCGTCGTGATACCGGAGCGCAGGGCACCGCACAACAGCGCGGCGCAGCCTGCGCCGAAGCCGCCGGCGGCACCGCCGCCGGGGAGGGTATCCACCTCCGCACCCAGCTGTGCATGCAGCACCGCGGCGAGATGCCGAAGTCCCGCGTCCAGACGCTGCACGCAGGCATCGTTCGCCCCCTTCTGCGGAGCGAAGATGTACGCCGCGCCGGTTTCGCCGTACAGGGGGTTGTCGATGTCGCACATGACCGTCAGCACACCGGGCCGCAGGCCGGGATGCCGCCCGGACAGGTCGATAGCCTCGATGTCCGCCAGCGTGCCGCCGGTGGGCACGAAGCCGCGGCCCTGCCGGTCGTAAAACCGAACGCCAAGCGCTGCGGCCGCACCGCAGCCGCCGTCGTTGGTGCAGCTGCCGCCCAGACCCAGGATCAGGCGCTTTGCGCCGTGATCCAGCGCGTGGGCCAGAAGCTGTCCCACACCGTAGGTGGTGGCCGCCTCCGGGTCGGGACGGCCCTCGGCCTGGTGCAGGCCCGCTGCTGCGGCGCACTCCACCACCGCTGTGCCGTCGGGCAGCAGGCCGTAGAAGCCGTCGATAGTGCCGCCAAAGGGACCGGACACGGGAAGGGCGATACGCTGTCCGCCGCAGGCATCCAGAAAGCAGTCTGTGGTGCCCTCGCCGCCATCGGCCACCGGCAGGGCGTCGATGTGCCAGCCGGGGATATGGAGACTGCGGGCGATGCGGCAGATGTCCGGGGAGGACAGCGTGCCTTTGAATGAGTCGGAGAGGACAAGACAGCGTTTCATGGAGCGCACTCCCTTCGTTTTGATAAGGGGATTATACCAGCCGGGAGAAAAAAACACAAGGGACGGCGTAGGCCGTCCCTCATGTTTTGTACGTTATTTGCTATACCGATTTGAGGAGAGGAGAGGACTTACTTGGCCAGCAGCTTAGCAGCACGCTTCTTGCCGTACATGCAGCAGGCTACCACATACGCCACAGCGCAGGCCACGCCGATGATGTAGGCGGGCGTCCAGGGAATGTTGAAGCCGATGTGGGCGTTGGCGATGTAGGTCACGCAGATGAAGGTGTAGAAGCAGCCGGGGATCATGGGGATCCAAGCCCACTTACCCTTGCCGTTCTCGAACATCCACGCGGTGATGCACAGGAAGGCGAACAGGGACAGGGTCTGGTTGGCCCATGCGAAGTAACGCCACAGGATGTTGAAGCCGTCGGCATTGGTCTTGGCGAACACGAGGATGGCGATGACCAGCGCGAAGATGGGCACAGCCAGCTTGATGCGCTTGCCGTTGGTGGACTGGTCGATGTGCAGCGTCTCAGACAGGCTCAGGCGCAGGGCGCGCAGTGCCGTATCACCGGAGGTGATGGGCAGCACGATGACGCCCAGCAGGGCGATGATGCCGCCCACATGACCCAGCAGGTACTTGCAGACCACGCCCACGGTGCCGGTAGCCAGCCCGGCATTGGGCTCCTGCAAAGCCAGGTTGTACACGCCCATAGCGCCGGCAGCCCAGACCATGGCGATGAAGCCTTCCAGCACCATCATGTTGTAGAAGGTGTTGCGGCCCTGACGCTCGCTCTTCATGGTACGGGAGATGATAGCGGTCTGGGTGGAGTGGAAGCCGGACAGAATACCGCAGGCCACGGTCACGAAGAAGATGGGCAGGAAGTGCTTGGTGGAGAAGTAGTCCGCGTAGGTGAACGTACCCACGGTGCCGTCAGCACCGGTGAGGCTCAGCACGGGAGCAGCCCAGCTGTCCCAGATGTTCAGCAGGGGCATGCCGGTGACGAAGATGCCGATGAAGATGCCGATGGCGGAGAACAGCAGGATACCGCCGAAGATGGGGTAGATCTTGCCGATGATGGCGTCGATGGGGAACACGGTGGCGATCAGATAATACAGGAAGATGACACCGTAGATGACCCACGTGGAGACGGAGGTAGCCTTGCCGTCAAAGCCAAAGAGCTGCGTGGCGGCGATGTCGCCGGGGGTGTAGATGAACACAGCGCCCACCAGCAGCAGCAGCACGCACACGAACACGTTGTAGAACTTATAGATACCCTTGGTGGAGTACCGGCGGATCATCTCAGGCATCTGGGTGCCGCCGTCGCGCAGGCAGATCATGCCGGAGAAATAGTCGTGCATGGCGCCGCCGATGATGTTGCCGATGGGGATGGTCAAAAACGCGATGGGTCCAAACAGGATGCCCTGGATCGGCCCGAGGATGGGGCCGGTGCCCGCGATGTTCAGTAGGTTGATGAGGCTATTTTTCCAGCCGCGCATGGGAACGAAGTCAACGCCGTCCTCCTTGGTGTAGGCGGGCGTCTTGCGGTCGTCAGGACCAAAGACCTTTTCGCAGAAGCGGCCGTACAGTGCAGCACCGCCCAGCAAAATAACGAGGCCGATGATGAATGTCGTCACAAAAACACACTCTCCTTTGTAAAGTGGATTTTCTCTTTCCGGAACGTCCGGATCGTCCCGAAAAATCATGCTCAGATTATAACACTGCGTGAATAAATTGCACGTTAATCTTTGCGGCGTGTACATAAAAATGTCATAAATAAAAGGTCGAAACCTGTAAAGAATTGCCGTAAAAAGAAACTTGTAAAAGTATTTAACAATGAGGGCTTTTTGCAAGTTTTCCTGCCGCGAACCAAAATACAAACGGTGTTTGCCTGCCAAAATTTTTGTCTGGCGGTAACGTTGCTGGGGAAACGGCAAGATCACCTGGGCACTTGCCCGTTTTCGGCAAACGTGGTATCATAGCAATAATATGAGAAAGGGAGGATATGCCTGTGGAATACAACAAGTCCATCAACGCCATGACCCCCGGCGACGAGATCGAGGGCTACTACATACTCAAGTCCGCCAACCCCAAGGTGGCCGCCAACGGCAAGCCATTCCTGACCGGAGCGCTCAGCGACCGTACCGGCACCATGGAGCTGAAGGTCTGGGACTATGCTGGGCCGCTGACCGCCGCCGACGAGGGCACCGTGGTCAAGGTGCGGGGTACCGTGGGTGAGTATCGGGGCACTGCGCAGTTCACCGCCGCGCGTATCCGTCAGGCGGCCCAGGAGGATCCGGTGGATGTGTCCGCCCTGGTGCCCACTGCGCCCATCGACTGCGGCGCGGCGATGGAGGATCTGCGCCGTGCGGCGGCCTCCATTACGGACCCGGACTACCGTGCCGTGGCCGAGGCCATGCTGGAGGTCCACGGGGAGACGCTCGCGTCCATCCCCGCCGCCAAGAGCGTACACCATGCCTTTCTGGGCGGCCTGCTGATGCACACCGCCAACATGGTGAAGATCGCGGACTTCCTGGCGGGAATGTACCCGGAGACGATCGACCGCAGCCTGCTGCTGACGGGGACGCTGCTCCACGATATGGCGAAGGCGCAGGAGTTCGTGTTCTCGCAGCTGGGTCTGGCCACGGATTACTCCATTAAGGGGCAGCTGCTGGGGCACCTGGTCATGGGAGCGCAGGACGCGGCGGAGACTGCCGCCCGCCTGGGCGTGCCGGAGGAGAAGTCCGTGCTGCTGCAGCACCTGATCCTCTCCCACCACGGTGAACCGGAGTTCGGCGCGGCGGTGCGCCCTCTGTGCGCTGAGGCGGAGCTGCTGAGCCTGATCGACGCGGTGGACAGCCGTATGGAGATCTACCGCGAGACGTATGATACGATGGAGCCGGATACCTTCAGTCCGCGCATCTTTGCGTTGGAGAAAAAGGTGTTCAGGCACGTGTAGGCTCTTGACAAACGGCGGCGCGGAGAGTACCCTGTCGTCAGTGCCCGCAGGGCACAATACACATTTTATTAAGGAGACACGTTTGAAACTCAATACCCTGACACTGGAGCGTGTGGCCTGACCGGGAGGTCTGGCAGCCATCGATTGACAAGAGCAAACACGCCTGCCCTTGTCAATCGATGGCGATATGCACGCCATTCCTCTCGGAGCATGAAAACACATCTTCAGGAGGAAACACCATGAACCGCGAAAACAAGCGGAAGACTTTTGAAAAAGGCTACTACAAGACCCATCCCTGCAATGACACCTTCACCTGCAAGGTCTGCGGCCGACTCTGCACACCGCAGGGGGCCGGCAGCGACCACCGCAACCACTGCCCCAACTGCCTCTCCAGCCTGCACGTAGACATCGAGCCCGGCGACCGGGCCTCTGACTGCGGCGGCATCATGGAGCCGGTGGCGGTCTGGGTACGCAGGGGCGGTGAATGGGCGATCATCCACCACTGCAAGCGCTGCGGCGCGCTCAGCTCCAACCGTGTGGCGGCGGACGACAATCCCATGAAGCTCATGTCCATCGCCATGAGGCCCCTGTGTGAGCCGCCGTTCCCACTGGAGCGCATCGAGGAGATGACCGCCCTCATGGCCGGCGACGGCCGAATGAAGTAGTCCCAGCAAAAGCAAAACCACCCGTTAGGGTGGTTTTGTTTTTGCTGTTATCTTATCATGGCACAAATAGATTCGAACACGTCCCCATACCGCAAGGGAGGCGCTGCGTGCAGGGCGGCCTATTAAGGGAGCAGCTTCAGATCAGCGAGGGTGCATTGCTTTCAATGGCGGGTATCTGCATAAGTGGTACCTCCCGGCAAAGCCCTTGTGTATTTACGGATCATCGAAGCGGCGTAAAGCATGACCAGCAGCTCCGTGACTGGCATCGCAAACCAGATCGCATCGGCGTTGACCAGCGCAGGAAGAACCATGATCAAAATGCCGCTGATGACAAGTCCCCGTGCCACAGAAACAACGAACGCTGCCTTCGGCTTCATGATCGCCTGGAAATAATAGGTCGAGAAGATGTTGAACGGCAGCAGCAGGAAGGATAACGCATAGGTGCGGACAATGGTAGGAGACATCCGCTCCGAAGAAGGTCAGGATGGGACGCTCGAAGCATATGGCCCCGATCCATGCCAGAATGGATAAGATCACTGCGCCGATCACGGCCGATGTGAAATACTGGTTCTCACTCCCGTCGCATTTCTCGCTGCCGCGCTTTGTACTGAAAATCACGCTGCCGCCGATGCCCATCAAAAGGCCAAGACTGTAGATGATGTTCCAGACCGGAGCGACGACCGCCAATGCCGCCGTTCCCTGCGGCCCGTGGTACTGGCCGAATAGACCGATGTGATCATGGCGCTGCCAAACGCAGCCGACAGATATTTAAAGTACATTGCATCACCTCCAATAATCTATTGTAAAAAACGTCGAAATGTGTTAGAACAAAATAGAAATATATTTGAAGGAGTGGTTTTATGCTAAATTATACTTTAGGAACGATAGAAGCTTCTGAAGCCTTGATCAAAGATTTATATATTGATTTAAGAGCAAAAGTTAATGCATGGTCAAAAATAACTCAACAAACGCCTCAGGCACGTATGGGATATGTTGGTCAGCATTTGGTGAGTGTCGTAACAGGATATCCTGGCGGAAAATCCGGTGCTCGTGGTTATGATTTAGTTATAGATGATGAAAGACATGGTGAAATTAAAACTTGTTATAGAGTCGATCAATTAGGGTCTTGTAATGCTTGTGGTGCAGTTGTTTCAAGTTTAGAAACGGAATGTGCTGTATGCAGCTCTACAAGCATTAATAGGAAAGATGATTCGAAGTGGTTAATAGCAATCCGAAACAATGACGAGTTTGCAAAGTTATTGGATCCTTACAGATATTACTCTGTTCTTTTTGAATTCGAATCCATATATGATAGCAACAACAACGACATTATTGCGTCAATATGGGAAGTTGACCCAAAGAGTAAAGGGTTTGCGTACTGTATGATTGACTATTATCTCAATATTCGTTCACAGTCAACATCTAAAGCACCGTTTAACATGTGGCCTCATATGCTAAAATTCGCATTAACAGAACCAACTTTGATTTACAGATCAAAAATCACAAATGATGGCAATATAATCACCGATGTATTCCCATCCAAAAACAATACTTATTCAGATGTACTACTTCCTTTAAGTTCATATTCTGGATCAACTACCATAAGTGTAGCTAACATTAAAAATGTTATTAAAAAATACAGCCCATCTGCTCGTGTTAATGGATTAAATAAAGAAAAGCTATTGCAATTATTAGAAGACATAAGGAAAACTAATAATATAACCAATGCCGATCTATGCAACAAATTCGCGGATGAAATATATTTGCCTAAAATCGTTTTGAAAAAAGCAGATATACCACTATCGTTACGCTCACAGTTTATCGATTTAAGATAATTATAATAGCGCCATCTGTCTACATGCTAATCGTTCTAACGACTTTTCGTAATACTCTTGTTCTATTTCAAATCCAATATAATTACGCTTGTTATTAATACAAGCCAAGGCTGTTGAACCTCCACCCATAAATGGATCTAAAACAATATCGTCCTCATCACTGCTTGCAAGAATTAGTCTTGCAAGCAGTTTTTGTGGTTTTTGGGTAGGATGGATGCGGTCTTTTTCTTCATAAAAATTCACGTCATCCCATACATCTGTTAACCCCATTTGTGCATGATATGTTTGACTAATCTTATCGTATGGAATGTTAAATTCAAGAATTGTTTGCAATTTGTCCCACAATTCTTCAGTGGGTAATTGCTCGCAAACATTTTTGCCTGTATAAATACTCCACATACCGCCACCGTTTGATTTGACACCCAACATCTCATTGATTTGTTTTGCGGAATAACCTAATTCTTTTTGCCTTTGCTTTAAAAAGGATTTTGCAAAAGGTTTGGGATCTTTACATAAAAATAAAATACTTTCGGTCACATTAGGGAACATTCGATAATTTTTAGTTGCTCGCCCAGATACAGCTTGCATGCCTTTATTTAATACTATTTGTTGTCTAAGTTCAAAACCATACTTTTCTAAAATAGGCAACAATCTACTTAACATTCTAAAATAACCAAACAAATAGAAACTACCGCCCATTCTTAAAACACGGGCAGCTTCTGCAATCCATTTTTCTGACCATTCAAGATAGTCTTCTTCTGTTCTCCAAAGATAATCCCATTTTTCGCCGATAACCTTAAAATATGGTGGATCCGCGATGATAAGGTCTATAGACGCCTCATCTATCATTTGATTCATTCCGGCGACGCAATCTATATTATAAATAATGTTTGTATCCATTTTTTTACCTTCTCTTTATTTATCGAACCTGATCTCCATTAGCTAAAACAAAATACTGTTCATATTTCACATTGAGCACATTAGCAATTTGATTTAGCTCATCTTGTGTAACCGTATTTCTCTTAAGTTTAACACTGAAATTTTGTGGTGTTTGATTTATTCTTCTTGCCAATTCTGACAAACTTACGCCAGAACGCACACAAAGAACTCGTATCTGTTCAGAAGTAGTCATAATAAGCCTCCATACAACTATTATCACAGTTGACATTATAAATCGTTTGATTGATAATATCAACTGTTTCTTTGAGAAACGAGGGTGGCAAACTCGTTAAGTTAAGTTGATATGCAAAAACGAGGGAGACCTGAACTCAAGTCTGACAATGAAACAAAAAGAAACCTTTGAAAAATTCAAGGACTGCACAAGTGAACTGTCCTGCATCACTGAGTGTGAAGCGTTCAGTTCAGGATTTATCTTGGCCACTCGCATCATGGCGGAAGTGATGCAAGGCTTGGAGGAGGCCGAGAATATGCTACAAACCACAGTAATTTCTAAATTATAAAACAACTCATAAAAATCAAAAATCCGAACGTATCACCATTGATGATAATGTTCGGATTTTTTGACTTGTGGTGGAGCCGACGAGTCCCTCGTCGAACTCGCCGCCCTCGATGTTTGAGAGGTCCGCTGACTTGAGTTTTCCGTCTTCGCTACTGATATTAAAGTAGATAAGAAGCCGGCCGTCATATAAGTAGACCTCTGAAACAAAGTCAGAGATGATTCTCCGACGGTAGTCCTGTTCGGACTCGCCCGGGTATGGCTCGAGATGTTTCATCAGGGCAAAGAGAATCTGGTCCTCTGTGAACGCGAGGCGCTTGCCCTTGAGGAAGCTAATCTCGCCCAGAATGACCGCTTGCTCGTTCTCGAGTTCCTGCAAGCGTGCAGGTAAGGTCTGCGTCGCAGCTCCTGACTCGATAGCCCGCAGCACATTCGCGATAGACTTCTTGTTGTCTGCCAGCTTCTTCTCGTAAAAGGCAATCTCCGAAGCGGTATCATTTTGGCGCTCTTGCGCCGCGTGTACCTTCCTCGCGAGCTCCTCGAGAACTTCCTCTTGAAGGATATAGCGGACAGTAAAGTCAACCACGGCGCGCTCGAGGCGGTCGCGCGAGACCTGCTTCTTATCGCAAGTCTTATTCTTGCCGCGAGTGTTCCCGCAATAATAGTAGTACCACTTGTTCCCACTCTTGCCCGTGCCGCTGACGCCCTGCATTGGCCCTTTGCAATGACCGCAGAAGAGCCTACCGGCTAAGAGGTATTCAGCCTTTGGCGACTTCGGAGCCTTGCGAGTGCGCCGGCGTTCCATTTCGGCCTGAGCGAGGTTAAAGGTGTCCTTCGAGATAATTGCAGGCATACCGCCTTCGACGACTATATCGTGATACCGGTATTCGCCGATGTACTTTCGGTTTTTAATAATTCGGTTGATACTGTTCTTGTTGAAGGGCTTGCCCTGAGCGGTACGCAGCCCACGGCTATTCAGGAGCTCACAGATGGCCGCATTTGATTCACCCTTAATATACTGCTCAAAAATCGTTTGAACGGTCTGGGCTGATTCTGGGTCTATCTGGAAGTGCTTCTGCTCGTCGACCCGATAGCCGAGCGGTCTCCCGCTTCCGGTGCTCTGGCACTTCAAAGCGCTCTCGTGCATTCCCCGCTTGATTTTCTGAGCGAGTTCTGCCGAGTAGTATTCCGCGAGACCTTCCATAAGGCTCTCGAGGATAATGCCCTCGGGCCCGTCCGGTATCGCCTCGGCGGCGTAAAAGATTTGGATTCCGTTCCTCTTGAGCTCCCGCTTATAAACGGCGCTGTCGTATTTGTTCCGGGCAAAGCGGTCTGTCTTATAGACGACCACCGCCTCGAACTTCTTGCGCTTGGCGTCCGCAATGAGCCTTTGGAACTCCGGTCGCTCGTCTGTCCGTCCTGAGATATGACGGTCGCAGTATGTGTCGATAACGGTAAGCCCTCGTTGCTTACAAAAGTCGGTACAAACTCTAAGCTGCCCTTCGATACTCTGGTCGGTCTGTCTCGGGCCGGCAGAATACCGAGCATAAATTACTGTATTCATGTGACCCTCCTAAAAATTTCGTCGTTATGGTACTCCAGAAGCTCTCTACGCGGCGGAAATCGGGGGGGGGGGGGGGGGGTAAAACCATTCCGTCAAGAGAAGCCAGCCAGCGGGCTGTAAAAGCGTCCTGAGGGCTATCCAAAATTATCGGAGAAACATAGATTTTCATGGAAGGAGTGATAGTTATAAGGCCTCGGTCGAAGGCTTTATCATAAAAAGTATTGAGGCAAATCCCGTTGTCGGGGCTGACCCGGTCCGCCTCGCTTCGGCATTGCGAGTACGGTTTTATATGACTTGCAACGAGCATTTGCGGCAGCGCACAGCCGGATATAAAGCACCGGTCATCGTAGGCCGCAAGCACCGCCTGCTTGAAGAAGTGTCGTTCCCGCGATACTCTTCCGTGATTCGTCAGAGACGAAAGCGGCTTTGCTCCCTGCAAAGGTGAAGAGTCAAAGATAGCGAGACCGGTCAAGGTCTCCGCCTCAAGACTCAGAGAGCCCCAGTCGTGTTTGAACTCCTCGTAAATCATTCGGTCCGCCTTCGCTACATTCTTGAGCCCTGAGGAAACCTTCGGGTCTATGTACCGGAAGTTCCGCATGCGCATTACGATAGAAGCGACTGAGTGAGGAATAATCTCGGCGACCTGCTGAATGACCTTGTTGCTGGGATTGATTTTCCCGAGAGGAGTAACGCAGTAAAGGGCATAGGCGATAATTATGTCCTCTCTGCTCCACGCGTTCATTGACTCTGCTCCTCGTCTAAGCGGATAGCTGTCATAAGCAGCTCCATACGCCGCTTGACATCGAGCCCGGAGAAAATGCGCAGAAGCTCCGCTTCCTCTTTGGAGCGCTGCTGCTCTAAGTGAATCTCACCGGAGTTCTGGCCTATGACGCCGTTATTGGTCCCCACCGTTCCGACGTTTACGCTGTTATCGGTCCACCCCATCAGGTAGTCGACCGACGTTCCGAGAGCGTTCGAGAGCTTCTGCATTTTATCGGTACGAAGTGTTTTGATGTAGCCCGTTTCCCACTTGCGGACCGTGCTCGCACCGACGCCGACCTTATCGCCGAGCTCCTGCAGAGTGTACCCTTTCTCTGTTCTGAGATAATGTATTCTATCGCCTAAAGTCATTAAGACCGCCTCCCTTGAAAAAGTTTACTCTTATTATAACACGCATTTGTCTTAAAGTGAATGCTTTTGCTTAAAATTCACAAAAATTTTCCAAAAGGCTATTTACAAATCCAAAAGGACACGGTATAATAAATTTGTCCTTTGGGACAACCGGTAGTGCCTACGAGGAAAAATCTCAAGGAAAGGAGACAGTATATCGTATGGTTGAAACTCGAATGTTGAGGGCCCACATGACCCTGAAAGGCGTTACTACGAAAGACCTTGCGGACGCGCAGGGCTGGAGTATGAGCACAGCCTACCGTAAGATTACGGGCAAAGTTGCCTTCACGGTACCTGAAGTGCAGCTCTGTAAGGAGCTCCTTGATTTGGACGCTCCTACGACGAACGCAATTTTTTTTGCGGCTGATTTGTCCTAAAAGACAAAAATGCGGCCGACGCTCGCCGATACCGCTCTTGCAAGAGAGAATCTTATGCTTGACCGACTAAGCGCTGCGGTCAATGCGTTTTACGAAAATCCACAAAATATGCAAGCCTATTTGGCTTGGAAGAAAAACAAGGAGGCAAAACAAAATGAAAATCACCGTAACAATGGAGCTGACTCAGGAAAACCTGAGCAAGCTGAGAGCCCTGCTCCCTGACACCGAGATTCCCGGTCAGGTAAGTATGTTCGATTCCCCTTCGGAAAAGCCCGTCGAGGCTCCTAAGACCGAGGCCCCTGCTCCTGCGACCGAGGCTCCTAAGACCGAGGACAAGCCTATCACGAAGACCGACATCCGCGCTGTCGCCCTGAAGCTCTCCAAAGCCGGCAAGCAGAAAGAGCTCGCTGACATCTTTGCGAAGTTCGGTTGCAAGAAGCTCTCCGACTTCGACAGCCGCACGGAAGACTATCCGGCGCTTATGAAAGAGCTGGTGAGTGTCAATGGCTAAGCACGCACTACTTTCCGCAAGCGGCGCTCACCGCTGGCTCGAGTGTACCCCGAGCGCGCTACTCGAGCTTCAATTTCCGCAGAGCACGAGCGAGTATGCTGAAGAGGGCACCGCAGCGCATGAGCTTTGTGAGCTGACTGCCCGCTACTTCCTCGGCGAAGTCTCTGAGATGGACTTTGAGAATCGTCGTGATGAATTGGCAAAAGGCCCTTATGCCACTCTAAGACGAAGGACCTCGCGAGCTATACTCGTCAGGCCGATATACTTATCTCGGCAGTCGGTAAGCCCCGCTTTATTACCGCAGACATGGTTAAGCCGGGGGCGGTCGTTATCGATGTCGGAATTAACCGGGACGAGAACGGTAAGCTCTGTGGAGACGTTGCTTTTGAGGAGGTCGCGGCAAAGGCGTCAGCGATTACTCCGGTACCCGGCGGCGTGGGCCCGATGACCGTCGCCATGCTGCTCAAGAACACCGTGGAGGCAGCTTCTTACCAAAAGCGGTAGAACTGCAACGAAAAGTTCGCAGAATCCCGGCAGTTTTGCGCGCTCCCTTTTTCTACTGAACACGGTAAAATATAATTGTCAGTTGGAAAACACTGGGAATTACAAAGGAGGCAAACATAATGAAAGACATGAGCATTATCGCTAACAAGAAGATTATCAACAAGGAGACCAACGAGGTCCGTCTGGTCGTGAGCATTGACGAGGAGAATCGCAAGATTCACTCCGTCCCCGTGGACGAGCCTAACGCTGAGCCGAGTATCATGGCTGCTGCAAGCTATGACCGTCGCTGGAAGCTCTACGAAGAGCCTGAGGCTGAGGTCAGCGAGACCGCTGAGCCAGAAGTCAACCACGACGAGCCCATGAAAATGTCGGACGTCGTGACTAAGCTCGAGAGCCTGTTCGACATTCTGAATCGCGTCTACTTCGACAACGCGCTGCCGAAACCGGTCATCACCGTTCAGTCTACCCCTAAGGCTTACGGCCACTGCTCTACTAAGAAGATTTGGAAGAGCGAGAACGACGGCCAGTACGAAATCAACATCGGCGCCGAGTTCCTCAATCGTCCGTCTGCTAATACGGCTGCGACGATGTGCCATGAGATGGTCCATCTTTACTGCCTTGTGAATGAGATTCAGGACACTTGTCAGAAAGGCCGCTACCACAACAAGACCTTCAAGGCTGAGGCTGAGGCAAGAGACCTTGAAATCGGGTACGACCGTACCGTTGGCTTCTCCCACACGAATCCGACCGAGGCCTTCAAGAAGACGCTCGAAGATAACGGCTTCGTGCTTGAGGTCCCGTTCGCCCGCGTTATGCCTGAGGAGAAAGCAAAGGCCGAACGCGAAAAGCCTCACCGCTACGTTTGCCCGGTCTGCGGGCAGGAAGTTAAGACGACTGCTGACCTCAGCCTCATTTGCGGTATCTGCGAGGTCGCTATGGAGAGGGCTGACTAAAAGGACTCCAGAACAGCCCGTATCGCGTCCAAAGTTTTTAGAGGGTAAATCTAAGGGCCCCTGAGCTAAAACGCGATACGGGAGGTCTGGGGCTTGCCCGGGGAGGTTTATATGAGAGACGAAGAGTACCTCTTCAAAGAAGATGTACGAGAAAAGGCGATAACAGCCCGGAGCGCTAAGAAGCGTCCTCGGCATAGCGGTTGCCGCCTACCGCAATACACGGCAAAGGAGATGAGAGAAATGAGCGGTCCTACTTACACGCTCAACCTGAAAAAGCGTATCACATACGCAGAGTTCAAAGCCCTTCCCGAGGGCTTGCAGAAGAGCTACGTGCAGAACATCGTTGACAAGTACCGTATTGGCCCTTCGGCGCTTGCCGAGCTTATGGGTGCGAACGCCGGTGCGGTCGGTGTTTACCTGAGCAAGAGAGGCTTTTCCTTCAAGCGAGGTTTTCAACCTATGAAGGACGACCTCGAGAGATTCCGAGAGGACTACGGTATCAGCACGAATGCGCCGACAAAAAAAAATAACTTTGGAGAACTTCTCGTTCTGCTTCTCCGGAGCCTTCAACGCGGCGAGCTTTGTAAAGCAAATCAAGGCCTTCGTCCCCGAAGGACAGCTCCTGCGGGTCTCCGTAGCAGTCGAGGTAGTCGAGCACGAGCCCTCTGCTACTGAGCCTGCTACCGAAGAAAGTCCTTGATTTGCAAGGCCTTTGGCTATCTGGTAGTACTGGTAGTTCGTAAAAACTAAAAAGATTTTTCCAAAAAGTAAAGGGACTCAAGGCGCAATCTCGTCGCTCCCTCGCATTACATGTGTATATAAGGAAAATTCGTTAAAACGGACTACCGACTACCAAAAGAAAAAGGACAGGCTTAAAGCCTATCCTTAATCTGGGTCGCAAGTACGAAACCGTAAGGCAAGACGACTATCGTCACCTCAGGGGTTCGACCTGCGATTAAATTGGTGGAGCTGAGGGGAGTCGAACCCCTGTCCGAAAGCGCTTTGACAAGACTTTCTCCGGGCGCAGTCAGGTTTCAGCATTCCCTCTCCGCGCAGACACCTGACAGACTGCGCGGTTCAGTAGAGTCATAATGCATGGGCGGGGCAACTCTTACCCGCCGCACGTCCGCCGCATAAACGACGCCTTCCCCGGCCTGCGGCCTCTCCGGTTCAGACGGCTGCCTTTAGTTAGGCAGCGACAGCAATACGATTGTTGTCAGTTAATTTTTAAGTTGCCCGTTTTATGGCGGTCAGGCGCCGCCGCCCGCTTATCCAGCCTCCACACCCCCGTCGAAACCGGTGCAGCCCCATATTGGGGATTTTTTGGGTATTGTTCCAATACCCGGGGAAAATCGGTGCAGCCCCATGAGGGGTTTTCGCATTGTGCGATACTGGGGAACAGCGTAGTCCGCGAGGGACTTGCGCGTTGTGCGATACTGGGGAACAGCGTAGTCCGCGAGGGACTTGCGCGCTGTGCACACACGACCCATGGGAATATTTACATATGTGTGGGGGAGGGGGACCCTCCCCCACGCAGAAAACTTATCTCCCGAAGGGATCGGCCAGCTTCTCCGGCTCCGGATACGTCACGCCCTGGGTGTCCACGGTGACCTTCGCCATGACCTGGTCCTTCTTGGGCTTGTTGGTCATCATGTTCCGGGGCTGGTTGGCGATGCGGTCCACCACGTCCATGCCGTCCATCACGCAGCCGAAGGCGGCGTACTGCCCATCCAGGTGGGGCGCGTCCTTGTGCATGATGAAGAACTGGCTGCCGGCGCTGTCCATGGGCTGCGCCCGAGCCATGCTCAGCACACCGCGGGTGTGGCGCAGGTCGTTCTGCACACCGTTGGCGGCAAACTCGCCCTTGATGCAGTACCCCGGGCCGCCCATGCCGGTGCCGTCGGGGCAGCCGCCCTGGATCATAAAGCCGGGGATGACCCGGTGGAAGATCAGCCCGTCGTAGTACCCGGCGTTGGCCAGGGCGATGAAATTGTACACGCTCTGGGGCGCGATGTCGGGATACAGCTCGGCAACGATCTTGCCGCCGTCCTGCATTTCAAAAGTCACGATAGGATTTGCCATTCCGTTTCCCTCACTTTGTCATAAGAATATGCGCACTTTCTGCGCAAAGTCATACATTTCTCAGTACCCGCGGTTTTTCTCCCGCATGGCGCGGTCCATCTCCCGCTTGGCGTCCCGCTTGGCCACGGCCTCCCGCTTGTCGTAGGTCTTCTTGCCCTTGCACAGGCCCAGCTCCACCTTCACCCGGGAATTCTTGAAATATACCGACAGCGGTATCAGCGCATAGCCCTCCTGCTTCTGCAGGTCGTGGAGCTTCCGTATTTCCCGCTTGTGCAGCAGCAGCCGCTTGGGCCGGTCCGGATCGCGGTTGAAGATGTTGCCGTGGTCGTAGGGGGAGATGTGGAAGCTGTAGGCGTACACCTCGCCGTCCTTGGCCACGCAGAAGGCGTCCTTCAGGTTCAGGGTGCCGGCGCGGATGGACTTGACCTCCGTGCCGAACAGCTCGATGCCGGCCTCGTAGCGGTCCTCCACGAAGTAGTCGTGGTACGCCTTGCGGTTCTGGGCGATGGTCTTGGTGCCGGACTTGTCCATGGAGACACCTCCTTCCGGTAACGTGAACGATAGTATACCATATTTTCTCGCATCGCGCAAGGGGGATAGAGGGGTGGTAATTTTGAACTTTCTGTGCTATACTGGGGCAAAAAACGAAGGGAGACGCTTCTATGGATATGACTGAGAAAACGCTGGAGAGCCGTGAGGTCTACCGCGGCCGCATTCTGCGGGTGCGGGAGGACAGGGTACGCCTGCCCAACGGGAAAGAGGGTGTCCGCGAGGTGGTGGAGCACCCCGGCGGCGTGGGCATTCTGGCCCTGGACGGCGACGACGTGCTGCTGGTGAAGCAGTACCGCTACGCCTTTTCCCGGGTGCTGACGGAGATACCCGCCGGCAAACGGGAGCCGGGCGAGGACCCCTTCGTCACGGCCCAGCGGGAGCTGAAGGAGGAGATCGGGGCCGCGGCGGAGGCATGGACGGACCTGGGGGCGCTGATCGCTTCTCCCGGCTGCTATGGCGAGACGCTGTACCTGTTCCTGGCCTGTGAGCTGACCTTCGGCGAGACGCACCCGGACGCGGACGAGTTTTTGGAGACGGTGCGCGTGCCCTTCGACGAGGCGGTGGAGCTGTGTATGTCCGGCGAGCTGACCGACGCCAAGACCGTGGCGGCGATCCTCAAGGCGAAAGTGCTGCTGGGGCGGTAAATTGCCCTTGTATTCTGTCCGCTTTTCCGCTACAATCAAACCAGTGGGCGCGCCGCGTCCCAAGGGAGGAGAGAAACGCCAATGTCCATGAATACGAAGAAAAACATATCCATCGTGCTGCTGGTCCTGGCCTTGCTACTGTGGCTACTGCGGAAGATGAACGTGCTGTACATCCCCGGCCTGTCCATGGTGCTGCTGGGCTTGTCCATGATCATGGTGGGTATCATGATGTTCCAGGTGAAGCAGAAAAAGAAGCTGGGCGGCACGCTGATCCTGGCCTTCGGCCTGTTCTGCATCGTAACGGCCGTGATGGAGATCAAGGGCTATTTTGCGTGAGAGACACAAAGAGGAGCACCCGTTCGGGGGCTCCTCTTTCGCGCAGCCCCCCGTCCCGCCGCAGCGGCCCCCAAATTCCCATTTTTTTCCAAATTCTCCCGTTTTCCATTCCCGGTAACAGAAAAAATATGTAAAATTTCCATAAAAAGGCTGGACAAACGGTGAGACTGTGCTATAATCTGACTATCCGCAGAGGTACCTCTGCATTTACGTTTTAATGGTTATTAAAACGAGTGCGCCTGCGGAAATCTAAAACAAACGGGGTATGAGACATGAAGAAATTGTTAGCAACCATTCTGGCGCTGGTCATGGCGGTGGGCGTCACCACCATTTCGTGGGCTAGTGAAGTCGAAAATGTGGCGCAGACCACGAAGGGCAACACGACTACACAGTATTCATCTTTGGCGGAGGCACTGAACGCGGCCAAGGATGGCGGCACGGTGGAACTGCTGAAAAATGTTACACTTACCGGAAATTGGACGACGGTAGGTACTGAGTCCGAGCCGTTTAAGGGCACCTTTGACGGTAAGGGCTATACCATCACCGGACTGAACATCCCCACCAGCGACAATGAGTATATGGGCTTTATCGGTATGCTGGATGGCGGTACGGTCAAGAATGTGAAGTTCGCCAGTGTGTCCGTCAACGGCAAGGACGATGTGGGCACGGCAGTGGGCCGTATCATCAATGGCGGCATTGTGTCCGGTGTGCAGGTGCTGGGCGGCACAGTCAGCGGCGCTAAGCGCGTTGGCGGTGTGGTCGGCAGCATCAAGGCCAGCGGAACGGTGAGCGATTGCACCAACGCGGCGGGTGTGACCGCAAATGACCGCAATGCCGGTGGTATTGTGGGTTCTGCTTACTACACTGAGACTGGCAAGCAGATGTACATCACCAACTGTGTGAACAACGGTGCGGTGACGGCCTCCGGTGTATGCGGTGGTATCGTCAGCCTGTCCGCTGCAAATGTCTCCGGAAATACCAACACGGCTGCGGTAAAAGGTACGGAGGTTGGCGGCATCGTGGGTGAGCAGAAGTCCTACGGCTCTGTGACCAATAACACCAACAGCGGCGCCGTTATGAATACCGGTGGGAATGCTGCCTACGGTGCCGGCGGTATCATTGGCTGGCTGCGGTATCATGGTAGAAGTGAAGCCAATGCGTATCCGGTGTCTGAGATTATCTCTGTGACCGGCAACAAGAACTCCGGCAGTGTGACCGGAGGCAACGATGCCGGTGGTATCGTGGGAACAGTGTACAATTCCGCGGTCATTATGAACAACCAGAATACGGCGGCCTCCTTCTCCGCTGTTACTTTTGCGGCGGGCATCGTGGGCAACTATCAGACCGTCGAGACTCCCGCGGCAGAGGCACCTGCACAGAACAAGCTGACCTTCGGTAGCAACACCTCCACGACGCCGCTGGAGCAGATCAACGCGAATTGTAAGGATCTGCTGATCTATACCAACGGTAATCCCATCATAGAAGAGGTGGTCCCCGACCCCACTCCCGAGCAGCCGCCCCACTACTACTACCACCCCACCACCGACACCAAGGCGGACGAGACCAAGGGCTCCCCTAAAACTTTTGACGCGGGCGTGGGCATCTACGCCCTGACCGCCGTTCTCTCCGTCACCGGCATGGCATGGACCGCTAAAAAGCGTCACTGAGAGCAAAAAAAGAAAGCCCGTAAGGGCTTTCTTTTTTGCCTCGGCCAGCGGGCAAAAAGAGAGCACCCTGCCGGGTGCTCCTTTTTTAATCAACGATATCCACAGACACCTTGGCGCCGGTGCGCTGGGCGTAGGAACGGATCACGGTGCGTATCTCCTTGGCGATACGGCCCTGACGTCCGATGACCTTGCCCATGTCCTCCGGCGCGACGCGAAGCTGAAGCGTCAGCTCGTCACCGTTTTCCACCTCGGTCACGCTGACCTGCTCCGGGTGCTCCACAAGGTTCTGCGCGATATACAGCAGCAGATCCTTCATGGCGCGCTCCCGACTTACAGTACGTCGACCTTCTTCAGCAGGGCGCGGACGGTATCGGTGGGCTGGGCACCGGTCTTGATCCACTCGCGGGCGCGGTCAGCGTCGATACTGATCTTGGCGGGGGAGACAGTGGGATCATAGGTGCCGATCTCCTCGATGAAGCGGCCGTCGCGGGGATAGCGGGAATCGGCGACGACGACGCGGTAATAGGGGGCCTTCTTAGCGCCCATTCTTCTCAGACGAATTTTAACCATTGTTGTGTTCCTCCATGTAAATTGATTGTTTTATATCTGTTAAATGCGACTGCACTTACACACTTTTTCTACTTTTTTTAACTTTATTTCAACCGTTTTTTTCGGCCAAAACCGTGCATGGCGCCTCTGGCCACCTTGCCGCCGAAGCCGCCCATCATGCCGCCCAGGCCGCGCATACCGCCGCCCTTGGTCATGGCTTTGGTCATCTGCTGCAGCATCTCAAAGGATTTCAGCAGGCGGTTGACATCCACCACCTCCAGGCCGCAGCCGGCGGCGATACGCTTTTTACGGCTGGCGTTGAGGATCTGCGGATTTTCGCGTTCCAGCGGGGTCATGGACTGGATGATGGCCTTGTTGTGGGCCATCTGCTTCTCGTCGATCTGGCTGGGGTCGAAGCCCTTAGCCATGCCGCCGGGGAGCATATCGGCGATCTGGCTCAGGTCACCCATGCTTTGCAGCTGCTCCATCTGATCCAGATAGTCAGAAAGGGTCAGCCGGTTCTTGCGGAGCTTTTCCTCCAGCTTTTTCGCCTGTTTTTCGTCGTACTGCTGCTCGGCCTTCTCAATGAAGGTGAGCATATCGCCCATGCCCAGTATCCGCCCGGCCATGCGGTCGGGGTGGAAGGGCTCGATCATGTCCAGCTTTTCGCCGGTACCCACGAACTTGATGGGCTTGCCGGTGACGGCCCGGATGGACAGGGCAGCACCGCCGCGGGCGTCGCCGTCCAGCTTGGTCAGCAGTACGCCGTCGATGCCCAGCGCGTCGTCAAAGGCCTTGGCGGCGTTGACCGCGTCCTGGCCGGTCATGGCGTCCACCACAAGGAGTATCTCGTTGGGATGGACGGCGGCCTTGACGGCCTTCAGCTCGCCCATCAGCGCCTCGTCGATATGCAGACGGCCGGCGGTGTCCAGAAAGACGATGTCGTGGCCGTGGTCAGCGGCGTACTTCACCGCCTCCTTGGCGATGGTCACCGGGTCGATCTGCCCCATCTCGAAGACGGGGATGTCCAGCTGCTTGCCCACCACCTGCAGCTGGTTGATGGCGGCGGGACGGTACACGTCGCAGGCCACCAGCAAGGGGCGCTTGCCGAAGCTGCGGCGCATGAGCCCCGCCAGCTTGGCGCCGTTTGTGGTCTTGCCGGCGCCCTGCAGACCTACCATCATCACAACGGTGGGGCCCTTGGAGGCGGTGGTCAGGCGGGCGTTGGTGCCGCCCATCAGCGCCGTCAGCTCCTGGTTTACGATCTTGATGATCTGCTGGGCGGGGGTCAGGCTGTCCAGCACATCGGTGCCGACGCACTTTTCGGTGACGTCCGCCACGAAGTCCTTGACGACCTTGTAGCTGACGTCGGCCTCCAACAGGGCCAGACGCACCTCGCGCATACCCTCGCGGACATCGGCTTCGGTAAGGCGGCCCTTACCGCGCAGGCGCTTGAATACGCCGTTCAGTTTTTCGCTAAGTCCCTCAAATGCCATGGGTCACTCCTTCAGGGCCGCGGCGGCGTCCAGAATGGTCTCCGCCAATTCCTCCAACCGGGGGTTTTCGTACTGCCGGTAGTTGATGGTTTTAATGTCTCCGGCAGCGGTGATGATACGGTCCACGTGCTGCTGCATCTGCAAAAAGCGGCGGACCAGGCCGGTCTTGTCCTCCAGCTCGGTCATAGCGTTCTCCGCGCGAACGATCACGTCCCGTACGCCCTGCCGGGAAATGCCGCAGTTCTCCGCGATCTCTGCCAGGGACAGGTCCTCATTATAATACAGGTCGAACAGCACACGCTGCCGTGGGGTCAGGATATCGCCGTAAAAATCGAACAGCATGGTCATGCGGTATGTCTGGTTTTTCACGGTGTGGCCTCCTTCTGTAAAGTTATATGCCTTTACAACCTCGAATATCATACACGATTTCGGGAGAAATGTCAAGGTGAAAAATGGGGCGGCGGAAAAAATATTCCCTTCGGCGAAAGCCGAAGGGAACAGAAGACGGGATCAGTGCTTCAAACGCTTATCGCACCGCTTGCTGAGCCAGGTGCCCACGCTTTGAAACAGCTGCACCAACAGGATCAGAATGACCACCGCCACCAGCATTACCAGGTACTTATAGCGATAGTAGCCGTAGTCGATGGCGATCTTGCCCAGGCCGCCGCCGCCGATGATGCCGCTCATGGCGGAGTAGCCCAGAATGGTGGTCAGCGCGATGGTGACATTCTGGATCAGGGAGGGAACGCTCTCGGGGATCATTACCTTGCAGATGATCTGCATGGGGGTGGCGCCCATGCTCTGGGCAGCCTCAATGATATTACCATCCACCTCGCGGAGACTGCTCTCCACCAGACGTGCCACAAAGGGGAACGCCGCCGCCACCAGCGGAACGATGGTGGCCGTGGTGCCCACGGCGGTGCCGATGAGCAGACGGGAGAGAGGGAATACCATGATCATCAGGATCAGGAAGGGGATGGAGCGCAGCAGGTTGATGATGACGTTGATGACCTGCATGAGCCAGCGGGGCAGGGGCAGGACGCCGTTTTTCTCGCCGGCCACCAGCAGCACGCCCAGGGGAAGGCCAAGCACCAGCGACAGCGCCGTGCTGACCACGGTGACGTAGAACGTCTCCCAGATGGCAAAGGGCAGGGAGGGCAGCACGCTCATCAGATCCTGTACGGACTGGGCGGAGAACAGATTACTGTACATGGTGGTCCACCTCCTCGACCTGAACATTGGCCACATTGTGGATAAAGGCCACGGCCTTATCGTACTGTGCGCTGGGGATGCCCAGCATCATGCTGCCGTATACCGTTTCGGACAGCTTCTGCGTGCTGGCGGAGATCACGTTGCAGAAGACGCCCTCCTCTGCCGCCAGCCGGGCAATGAGGGGAATACTGGTGGTTTTGCTGTCCTTGAACACCAGGCGGACCAGCTTTTCGTCCTGGGGGTTGTATACCTGCGCGTCCGCGCCGCCGGGGAACACCAGCCGCCGTCCGGCCTCGGACTTTGGCGCGGCGAACACCGTGCCCACCATGCCGGACTCGGCCACGCAGCCGTCGTCCAGGATAGCCACATGGGAGCAGACCTCCTTCACCACACTCATCTGATGGGTGATGATGACCACGGTGATGTTCAGCTTTTGATTGATGTCCCGGATCAGCTCCAGGATCTGACGGGTGGTCTTGGGGTCAAGGGCGCTGGTGGCCTCGTCGCACAGGAGCACCTTGGGCTGGGTGGCCAGGGCGCGGGCGATGGCCACGCGCTGCTGCTGGCCGCCGGACAGCTGGGCCGGATAGGCGTCTGCCTTGTCAGGCAGGCCAACCAGCTCCAGCAGCTCGCGCCCGCGCTTTTCCGCGTCGGCCCGCTTTACACCGGAGATCTCCATGGGGAAGCAGACGTTACGCAGGCAGGTGCGCTGCATGAGCAGGTTGAAGTGCTGGAAGATCATAGTGATGTTCCGACGGGCGGCGCGCAGCTGGGCGGGGGTCATGGTGTCCAGCCGCTGGCCGTCCACGATGATCTCGCCTTTTGTGGGGCGCTCCAGCAGGTTGATGCAGCGCACCAGCGTGCTCTTGCCCGCGCCGGACATACCGATAATGCCGTAGATGTCTCCATCCTCAATGGTCAGGGACACATCCTTCAATGCGTCCACGCCTCCGTTGGCACCGGAGTCGTATGTCTTGCTTACGTGTTTCAGTTCTATCACGACGGCGTTCCTCGTTTCTGTTTAATTCGCGCTGTTTCCTTTCTGCATCCCCCGCGCCCTGGCGGGAGCTCCGGAAAAGAAACCGGGCGTTTCGCATTGTCCTGTTTCCGCGGTGTTCCCCGCCCTGTGCAGGGCGGGGAACACGCGAGGGGGAGAGGAGGGTAAAATCCTGTTGTTTTATGTTACTGGGCGGAGGTGCTCAGCGCGTCCAGCGTGGTCTGCTTGCCGCCGTACAGACCCATGGGCTCCACGTGGATGGCGGCGATGGAGGCGATGTGGGTGCCGTTCTGGGCGTTGAAGTCCTCCAGGTAGGGCAGGTGCTGGAAGTAGTTGGCGTCCACCGTGCCGTCATCGACGACGGTGTTGGGCACAACGTAGTCGTTGTAGACCTGAATGTCCAGGGTGATGTCCTTGGCGGCCAGGATCTCCTTGGCGACCTCCAGGATCTCGGCATGGGGCGTGGGAGAAGCGGCCACGGAGATGGTCTCGCCCTTCAGAGCGTCGTAGTCCACAGAGGCGTCATAGCCGTCGGTGGGGTTCTCCACCACGGAAACCACGGAGCCGGTGTACTTCTCAGCGATGAAGTCGGCCACCTGCTTGCTCTCCAGGGCGGCTTTCAGGGCCAGGATCTTGGGGGCGGTCTCGTTGCCCTCCTTGACGGCCAGAATGTTGGCGTAGGCGGAGGCGCTGCCCTCAATCAGCAGGGAGTCATTCACGGGGTTCAGGCCGGCGTTGATGGCGTAGTTGCTGTTGATCACGGCGTAGTCCACGTCGGGCAGCAGGTTGGGCAGCTGGGCGGCCTCAGCCTCCACGATCTCCACGTTGTGCGGATTCTCCACGATGTCGTTCTTGGTGGCGGTGATGCCCACGCCGTCCTTCAGCTTGATGATGCCGTTCTCCTGCAGCAGCAGCAGGGCGCGGGCTTCGTTGGTGGTGTCGTTGGGTACGCCGATCTTGATGGTGGTGGCAGTAGCGTCGCCGCTGTTGTCGTCGGTCTTGCTGCCGCAGGCAGCAAGGCTCAGGGCCAAGACAACGGCCAGGGCCAGGGTGATGATCTTAGTCAAAGTGTTGTGTTTCATGTTCGCAGTCTCCTTTGAAATGATTAAACTTAGTTGGTTACGATTTTATCTCAGCACCGCCGCCCGGCCGGAACGGCGGTACATAAACAAAACAAAAACAGCGGCTGGTCATCACTGACCCTCCGCTGTCTGCTTACACATCGGCTTTTTTCAAGCCGTCAAACAGTTTTCGGAAAGCTGATGACCTTTTCGGCGCGACGAAACATGCACATGGACATCATACCCATGCACATCTCGCACATCATCATGGTGACGTTACGCTTCATGTCGGCTTTCCTCCTCGCTGTGATTTTCCCTGTCGGAATGGTGGCATAATACGCCCTTAACGCGCCGTTGTCAACCCTTTTTTCACCTTTCTGCGTTTTTTACAAAAAACATACAGGGCTGGTATGTGATTTCGTGTATTTTGGTTATTTGACTATTGGGGCTTGCATGGGGCACAATATGTGGTATAATGGTTGACACAACAATACAATACGTGGGGAGAGATGGGTGTGACATCCAAGGTTTTCGACTATATTACCATGGAGCAGCGGCGGCAGGAAACAACGGTGGAACTGATCGCCAGCGAGAATTTCACCAGCGAGGCGGTATGCCGCGCCGTGGGCAGTTGCCTGACCAACAAGTATTCCGAGGGGTATCCCGCCCACCGGGAGATGGGAAATCAGGGGCGCTACTACGGCGGCTGCCTGGTGGTGGACGAGCTGGAGACGTACTGCATCGCCAAGTGGAGGGAGGTATTTCACACCGACTACCATGTGAACGTGCAGCCTCACAGCGGTACCTCCGCCAATCTGGCGGCGTATATGGCGCTGCTGCAGCCGGGAGACCGGATCCTGTCCATGAGTCTGGCCAACGGTGGGCACCTGTCCCACGGACTGCCGGTAAATGCCTCCGGCAGGCTGTATGACATAGCGGCCTACGATGTGGACGAAAACGGCCTGATCGACTATGACGGTATGGAGAGGCTTGCGCGGGAGTTGAAGCCGCGGCTGATCATCGCAGGAGCGTCGGCCTACAGCCGGACCATCGACTTTGCACGCTTTGCCCGGGCGGCGCAGGCGGCGGGGGCGTATTTCATGGCGGACATCGCTCACATTGCCGGGCTGGTGGCGGCGGGGGAGCACCCCAGCCCCTTTGGACTGGCAGATGTGGTCACGACCACGACGCACAAGACGCTGCGCGGCCCGCGAGGCGGACTGATCTTCTGCCGGCCGGAGCTGGCGAAAAAGGTGGACAGCGCCGTTTTTCCCGGTATGCAGGGCGGCCCTTTGCAGCACGTGATCGCCGGCAAGGCGGTGGCTGCGGAGGAGGCGCTGACCCCGGAATACCGGGCGTATATCCACCGTGTGGTGGTCAACTGCAGGGCGATGGCGGCGGAGTTCATGGCCATGGGCTACAAGGTCGTTACCGGCGGCACGGACAACCATCTGTTTTTGCTGGATCTGACGGATACCGGACTTACCGGACGTGAGGTACAGGAGGAATTGGACCGCTGCGGTATTACGCTGAATAAGAACTGCGTCCCCGGGGACAAACGCTCGCCGTTCCAGACCAGCGGCGTCCGCATCGGCACCGCCGCCATGACCACCAAGGGCTATACGGCGGAGGATTTCTGCCGCGTTGCCCACCGTATCGACGAGGTGGAGCGGCAGATGATGGCGGAAAAGGCCGCGCAGGCGTAAGGCGCCTTAAAGAGAGCAAAAAAGTATCCCGCGGCTGTGCCGCGGGATACTTTTTATGTTGGTTATGCTGCGGTTTTCCGCAGGAACCGCCGGAGGAACCACACGGCCATTACCGCGCACAGCGCCTCGGAGATCACCGGCGCAAACCAAATGCCCGTGCCGCCCACGGCTGCCGCCAACAGCAGCAGCGCACCGGCCTGAAACGCCAGACCCCGCCCCACGGAGATACTGATGGCCGCCTTGGGCTGCTCCACCGCCGTCAGGAAGCCGCCCATGAGGATGTTGCCGCCCAGCAGCAGATAGCACAGACCGTACCGCCGCAGCGCGCCGGCCGCGCTGCCCAGCAGCTCCGGCTTCTCCGCGCCGAGGAAGATTCCGGCGATCTGGGGGGCAAAGATCATCACACCGGCGAAGATCACCGCCGTCATGATGCCCACCGCTGTAAAGCCATACCGCAGCAGCTTCTTGTAGCCCGCCGCGTCCCCCTTGCCGTAGTGGTAGCTGACCAGCGGCTGGCTGCCCTGCGAGATGCCCAGCATGGTGTTGATGATGAGGGTGTTCACATAGGCGATGATGGTGTAGCACACCAGTCCGTCGTCGCCGAGGCACCGGAGGATGACCCGGTTGAACAGGAAGATCATCACGCCGTTGCACAGCTCCGTTACGCCGTCGGCAAAGCCCAGCGGGATCAGCCGCTTGTAGATGCCCCAGTCCATCCTGAACTTCACAAAGTGGAAGGTGTTGTGTCCGCCCAGGAAGTGGCGCAGATAGATGATGCACGTCAGAAGCTGGGAAAGACCTGTGGCGAAGGCCGCGCCCCATACGCCCAGATTCAGCACAAAGATGGCGATATAGTCCAGCACGCAGTTGGCCAGACAGCCGGTGATGACCGTCAGAATTGCCAGACGGGGATAGCCGTCGGTCTTGATCAGCACCTCCATGTTATAGGAGATGATGAAGCACAGCGCGAAAGGGGCCAGGCCCCGGAGATAATCGATGGTATATTGATACGTTACGCCCTTTGCGCCCAGCAGCACGGCGAACGGCTCCAGAAATACGAAAACGAGGACGGTGATGGTCAGGCCGACGCACGTCAGCAGCACGATGTTCTGAGAGAACAGGCTATTGGCCTTCTCGCCTTGGTTTTGTCCCAGATAGATGGCGATGATGGTGCTGGTACCGACGGCGAAGATGACGCCGATGGAGAACAGCACATTGGTGAACGGTACCGCCAGATTCACCGCTGCCATGGCGTATTCGCCTACGCCCTTGGCGACCATCAGCCCGTCCACGATGGAGTACAGGCTGAAAACCATGAGGGATGCCACCGTAGCGGCTACGAAATGCAGAAATTGTGATAACAGACTTCGCTCATTGAGCATTTTCGATGAAGTTCCTTTCTTCACTTTTAGCGGCGGGCGTTCACACAGACACCTGCTGCAATTCTATTTTAACGAAAAATACATCGGAAGTCAAATATACTTGCCGTTAAGAGCAAGAGAGTATATAATGAAAACCACAAGAAAAACTGGGAGGTATACCCTATGAAGCTCTATGTGATGGACGCCTTTGCCAATCGGATCTTCGGCGGCAACCAGGCGGGCGTGGCACTGCCGGACCGGGAGCTGTCTGATGAGACCATGCGGCAGATCGCTGCGGAGATGAAGCACTCGGAGACGGCCTTTATACATATGGAGCCGGACGGCTCCGTATCCCTGCGCTATTTCACCCCCGCCGGGGAGGTGGACCTGTGCGGCCACGCTACCGTGGCGTCCTTCGCCCTGCTGCGGCAGCTGGAGAAGATCGGCGACGGCGACCACACGGCCCATACGAAGGCCGGGGAACTGAACATCACCGTCAGGGGCGGTACTGTCTGGATGGATATGGCGCCGCCGCAGCTGATCGGCGACATCCCGGCAGCGGAGCGCACCGCGCTGTACGCCGCCTATGGCCTGACGGAGGCGGACTGCCCGGAGGGATATATCCCACGAATGGTGTCCACCGGTCTGGCGGATATTATGATGCCCGTCCGGGACCATGAGACGCTCATGCGGGCAGTGCAGAACGCACCGGTGGTCACGGAGCTGTCACGGAAGTACGATGTGACCGGCGTGCATATGTTCTGCCCGGGGCGGGACGGCGTGACGGCCTGGTGCAGCAACTACGCGCCCCTGTACGACATCCCGGAGGAGTGTGCCACCGGGACCAGCAACGGTGCACTGACGTATTATCTCTACCTGCGAGGCGATGTGAAGCCGGAGCAGGAGAATGTGTTTTTGCAGGGCGAGCACATGAGTCGGCCCAGCGAGATACGCAGTATGCTGTATGAAAAGGACGGTGCCGTGACCGTCCGTATCGGCGGCAGCGCGGTCATGAGCCTGGATTGTGAACTGAAGCTGTGAGCAAAAAAAGAAAGCCCGCGAGGGCTTTCTTTTTTTGCGGATATAGGTCCCGGCGAAGCGGGGAGCAGGTATCAGACGTAGCGCTGAGTGGTGACGTCGAACACGCCGCGGGTGGTGATACGCAGACTGGGGATCACCGGCAGGGCCATGAAGCTCAGGGTCATAAACGGGTCGATACCGGTGGATACGCCCAGGTCGTAGGCGGCCTTTTTTGCGTTCTCCAGGTCGCGGTTCACGTTCACCAGCGTGTCGTCAGACATGATGCCGGCGATGGCCAGCAGCAACTCACCCTTCACCTGACCGTTCTCCACTACGGTGATGCCGCCGTGCTGCTGTACGATGCGGTTGGCGGCGAAGGCCATATCCTCCTCGTTGGTGCCAACCACGATGATGTTGTGGCTGTCGTGGCTGATGCTGGTGGCCACAGCGCCCTTTTGCAGGCCGTAGCCCTTGATGTAGCCCAAGCCGATGTGGTGGGTGTTCTTATGACGCTCGATGACGGCGATCTTCAGAATGTCATAGTCCACGTCGATACGGTCGGTGTAGCCGCCGTCGGTGGTGGTGATCTCGCCGTTGACCATGCCAATGACCGCGTGGGGACGGCTGTCGGTGAAATCGGCGGCGGTCAGCGGGGCCACATGGAAGGTGTCGTGGGCGCGGTTGACCAGATAGGGGTCGATCTCCGGGACGGGGAAGTCCGCCACCACACCATGGTCTACCATCAGTACGCCGCGCTTGTAGACCTTTTCGATGTTAAAGTGGTCAAAGTCGTCGATGATGACGAAGTCCGCCAGATAGCCTGGTGCGATGGCGCCGCGGTTGTTCAGCAGGAAGTAGCGGGCAGCGTTGTGGCAGGCGGCCTTGATGGCGGTGATGGGGTCGGCGCCCAGGGAGATGGCCTTTTTGACGATGTAGTCTATGTGACCCTTTTCCAGCAGGTCGTTGGGGTGCTTGTCATCGGTGCAGAACATACAGCGTTCCACATACTTGTCGCACAGCAGGGGGACCAGCGCTTCCAGATTGCGGGCTGCGGTGCCCTCGCGGATCATAATGAACTGGCCGCGCTGGAGCTTTGCGATGGCGTCGTTCAGGTCGTGGCACTCGTGGTCGGAGTACACGCCGGCGGCGATGTAGGCGTTCAGGTCGTTGCCCACCAGGTCGGGGGCGTGGCCGTCGATCTTCTTGTGATGGGCCTGGCTGGCCACGATCTTCTCCACCACCTGGGGATCGCCGTTGATGGTGCCCACGAAGTTCATCATCTCGGCCAGACCCTGTACACGGGGATGGTCATAGAAGCTGTCGATAGCCCGGTAGTCCAGGTTGGCGCCGGACTCGTCCAGCGGCGTGGCCGGCACGCAGGAGGGCAGCATAAAGCGCACGTCCACGGGCAGGTCCTCGGTGGCCTGGAGCATATACTCGATGCCATCGGTGCCCATGACGTTGGCGATCTCGTGGGGGTCGGTGATGACGGTGGTGGTGCCGTGGGGCAGCACCGCCTTGGCAAACTCCGTGGGACTGACCAGGGAACTCTCCAGATGAATGTGGGCGTCCACAAAGCCGGGGAGGACGATCTTACCGCCCATATCTACCTCTGTATTGCCGCTGTATTCACCCATGCCTACGATCAGCCCCTCGGCCACGGCGATGTCGCCGTGACACAGCTCATTGGAGAATACATTGACATAGGTGGCGTTTTTCAGCACCAGGTCGGCCTTTTCACGGCCGGCGGCCACGGCGATGACCCGCAGCTTTTTCGTCAGCTTCCGGTTGATCTTGCCGGCATAGCTCTCTTTTACTGCCATAATGGAACTGCTCCTTTCTCCCACTCAAAGCATTAGTTTTATTAATTCTACATATTACCATAACTTATCACAAAAGTCTATCCCCGCACGCTATAAAAAATGTGCGGCAGATGGCGGCGGTCATGCGGTTTTGCTAATGAGAGTAAAAAAAGAGAAGCGCCTATAGGCGCTTCTCTTTACTTGATGCTTCCGTCGGCGTTGAATACCGGAAGGACATTCAGGTACTTGATGTCCTTGCGGTCCGCCGCACCGCCCTCGGCCAGCACGGCGATGCGGTCCACTACGGTACCGCCGGCCATCTTCACCAGCTCCTCCATGGCGTGGAGGGAGCCGCCGGTGGAGATCACATCATCCATAAGAACGATGCGCTTGCCGCGGATCAGGTCGGCGTCGTCACGGCCCAGATACAGCTTCTGCACCCCGGCGGTGGTGATGGACTTATCCTCCACGTGCAGGGGATCGGGCATATACGCCTTGGGGCCCTTGCGGGCGATGAAATACTTTTTCGCACCGCTTTGACGGGCCATCTCGTGGATCAGGGGGATGGACTTAGCCTCGGCGGTGAACAGATAGTCATAGCTGTCTGCCTCCAGCATGGCCAGCATATCACGGGCGCAGGCCACAGTCAGCTCCGCGTCGCCAAAGCAGATGAAGGCGCCGATGTACAGGTCGTCCGTGACCTTACAGATAGGCAGCTCCCGGTGGAGCCCAGCGATGTCCATGGGATAAACAGGCATGATACAAAACTCCTTCAAGCGGTCCTGCCTGCGGGCAGCCGCGCATAATAAGCGGCGCATGGGGCGCCGTAACCCTAATTATAGTAAATCGTTCGACAAAAGTCAAGGATAAAGCAGTTCGCCGAAGCTGGAGATGTAACGGTCACAGGTGCGGGCCATCTCACCGGCGCAGGAGGCGAAGTAGAGATCCGCCACGCCCACGGTGTGCATCCCGGCGGCCTTGGCGCCGCGGATGGCCTCCACGGAGTCATCGAACAGGGTGCAGTCTGCGGGGGAGACGCCCAGTGCGGCGGCGACTTTCTCCCAGAGGGCGGGGTACTTTTTCTCGGTGCCCAGCTCCTGGGCGAAGAAAATACGCTCGAAATAGGGCAGCAGGCCCAGGTGGGTCAGCGCCGCACGGCAATGAACAGGGACCGCGCTGGTGACCACAGCCATACGCTCGCCGCGGCGCTTCATCTGCTCCAGATAGGCGCGGACACCGGGCTTTTCCGTTACGTCCGTGGCGTAAATGTCGCCGGCCATCTCCATCCACTCGGCCATGATGGCGGCTTCGCTCTCCGGCAGATGGCAGAATTCCTTTGTGAATTTGGCCGCCAGCGGGAAGATGGTGTGGGCCACGCCCTCATAGTATTCCTGCGTATAGGGCAGACCTCGCTTCTCCAAGAAACGCGTGTCCACGTCCTTCCAGATGCCGTTGGAGTCGATCAGCGTTCCGTCCATGTCAAACAGCAGCATGAGAAACCTCCTTTTCCGGGGAAATATGGCTTGCTATTCCGCGGTGCAGGTGTTATCATATCATGGTTATTGGACGCTGTAAATGGGGAAACTACCCGATTTCTGCAGGAAGGTGAGGGGAAACGTATGCAAACGGTCAACTACCGCAAGGGCCTGGGGGCTATGTCGGTGTGCTTTTTCATCTGGGGTTTCCAGCCGCTGTACTGGTATATGTGCACCAATGTGTGCGGCGAGATCGACACGTTTTTCATCATGGCCTGCCGCATTATCTGGGCAGCGGTGGCCTGCCTGTGTATTCTGAAGGTGCAGGGAAAGCTGCCGCAGCTGTGGGCCGTATTCAAGGACAAGCAGGTGCTCAAGCGGGAGATGCCTGCATCGGTGCTGCTGTTCGGCGACTGGCTGGTGTACCTGTGGGCGGTGCAGAACGGCCGCGTGCTGGAGTGCAGCCTGGGCTACTACATCCAGCCACTGGTGGTATTTGCCCTTGGGGCCGTTATCTTCCGCGAGAAGATGAATTGGCGGCACTTTGTGATCATTGCCATCGTGGTGGTCGGCATCGTGTTCAGCACCTCCGGCTTCGGCGGCGTTCCCTATGTGACCATCGCCCTGGCGCTGATGTTTTCCATCTATGCCGCCATCAAAAAGAGCTTGACCATCGATTCCATCGTGTCTACCACGTCAGAGATCCTGATGATGGTGCCGGTGGCGCTGCTGTTCATCCTGTTTTTCCGCATGGGGGACAACGGCATGGGAAGCATGACAGTCATCAAGCAGATGCTGATGATCGGCGGCGGTGTGATCACCGGGCTGCCCATGGTGTTTTACTCCATCGGCGTTAGGCATCTGCCGCTGATGACCACGGGCATCTGCCAGTATATCAGCCCGTCTCTGTCTATTATCTGCGGTGCCATCATGGGCGAGGCCCTGACCCACGAGAAGCTTGTAAGCTTCCTGTTTATCTGGACGGGTGTTATCCTGTATGTGCTGAACACCGTCTATGAGGAGAAGCAGAAGAAAAAGGCCGCCGTGCAATAGCGTATCAGGGGCCGTCCCGGAGGGGGCGGCCCTTTTGCAGGGGACGGGCCCGTTTGAATGGTTTACAAATGGGGAAAACTGTGGTACAATACCATGTATTATGGGTCAGTGTGTCCAAAGGAGGCGAGCGCTGTGCAGGGAAAACTCATCGTATTCGAGGGGACGGACGGGTCCGGCAAGGCTACCCAGTCCCGGCTGCTGTGCGAGGAACTGACGCGCCGCGGTATCCCTTTCCGCAAGCTGGAGTTCCCCCGGTATCAGGAGGAGTCCTCTGCGTTGATCCGCCTGTATCTGGGCGGTGCCTTCGGGGACAAGCCCGGCGATGTGAATGCCTATGCCGCGTCAGTGTTCTACTCTGTGGATCGCTATGCCTCCTACAAACAGGACTGGGGCGCGTACTATGAGCAGGGCGGACTGGTCATTGCGGATCGATACACCACCAGCAACGCCGTTCACCAGACCGGTAAGCTGCCGCCGGAGCAGCGGGACGGTTTTCTCGACTGGCTGTTTGACTTCGAGTACCGGCTGTTGGGGCTGCCGGAGCCCACACGGGTGCTGTATCTGGATATGCCCACAGAGGCCACGGAACAGATGATGCGCCTGCGGGAGGCCGCCACCCACACCACTGCTGACATCCACGAGAAGGACGAGGAATACCTGCGCCGCTGCCGGGAAAACGCCGCCCATGTGGTGGCACGCTGCGGCTGGACGCGCATTGACTGCGCCCGGGCGGGCGCGCCTCGCCTGATAGACGACATACACAACGAAGTGATGACCTGCGTGGCCGATCTTATCGGCTGACGCTGGGAAAGGAGCAAAGACTTATGGGAAACCGTGAAGAACGAAACGAATACGCCACGGCGAAGTGGGACGCCGAGGAGGTCCGCCGGCAGGCGTCCTCCGAGCAGCGCCGCCACAGTGACCGCCGCCGTCAGGCCAAGCGCAACCGGACCATCATCTATCTGGCCTGTGTAGTGCTGGTATCCTGCCTGCTGGCGGGCATCGGTTGGCTGCTGGTCAACGACGTGTGTTCGCTGAACAAGCCCTATACCGAGGTGGAGATCACCGTAGAGGAGGGTGACAGCCGGGGAGATGTGGCCAAGAAGCTGCACGACGCGGGGCTGGTGAATTCCCGACTGGTGTTCAATATTGCCGGCACGTTCCTGCACTACAACCGCTACGTGGAGCCGGGGACCTACAAGCTGAACAGTGATATGGACTTCCGCGCCCTGATTACCAATATGCACGACTGGGAGACGGACGCCAAGGAGGCCCAGGGCCTGATCAAGGTCACCATCCCCGAGGGCTACACCGTCCGGGAGATCATCGATCTGCTGGCGGAGAAGGGCGTGGCCACCAAGGAGGATCTGGAGGATGCCTGCGCCAACTTTGCGTATGAGGACTACGATTTCCTGGATGACGACAAGCTGGGCAGCATCGATCGCATGGAGGGCTTCCTGTTCCCCAGCACCTATGAATTCGACAAGAACCGGTCCGCGGTGTATACGGTGGAGACGATGCTGGTGTACTTCAAAAACAGCATCAGCCAGCAGATGCTGGCGGACATCAAGGCGTCTCCGTACTCCCTGCAGGAGATCATCACCATGGCATCCCTGATCGAGAAGGAGTCCATCGGCGACGACACCGAGCGCAAGAACATCAGCTCCGTCATCCACAACCGTCTGGAGAACCCGAGCAGTGAGAAGGGCGGAAGAGCGCTGCAGCTGTGCTCTACCATCAACTATATCATGAAGCATGACGGGGTCAAGACCTTCGATACAGAGATCGACAGTCCCTACAACACCTATATCAACCCCGGCCTGACTCCGGGACCCATCTGCAATCCCGGCCTGTCCGCCATTGAGGCGGCCATCTACCCGGCGGACACCGATTATTACTTCTTCGCCCTGGGCAAGGACGGCAAAAGCCACTTCTTTACCGACTATAACGAGCACCTGAAGTTCATTAACAGCGGTGAATATCAGCCTATCTACTCCTGATGATGAAGATGAAAAAGCCGGAGCTGCTGTCCCCGGCCGGGGACTGGGAAAAGCTGCAGATGGCGGTTCTGTACGGCGCGGACGCGGTGTATCTGGCCGGTACGTCCTTTGGGATGCGATCCTTTGCCGGAAACTTTGACGACGAGCAGCTGCCCCGCGCGGTGCAGTTCGCCCACGACCACGGTGTAAAGGTACACGCCACGGTGAACACCATGCCCCGCTGGAATGAGGCGGAGGCCCTGCCCGCCCATCTGGAAAAGCTGGACGCGGCGGGGGTGGACGCCTTGATTCTGGCGGACCTTGGCGCGTTCACCCTGGCGGGGAAGTACGCGCCACACTGCCAGCGGCACATCAGCACCCAGCAGTCTATCGCCAATCACGTCTGCGCCCAGGCCTGGTACGATCTGGGTGCCAGCCGCGTGGTACTGGCCCGGGAACTGAGCCTGGAGGAGATCGCCGCCATTCGGGCCAGGGTATCCCCGGAGCTGGAACTGGAGGCCTTCTGCCACGGGGCTATGTGTGTCAGCTACTCCGGGCGCTGCCTGCTGAGCAACTATATGACCGGACGGGACAGCAACCGGGGCGAATGTGCCCAGCCCTGCCGCTACCAGTATGCGCTGATGGAAGAGAAACGGCCCGGGGAGTATTTCCCGGTGTTCGAAGACGAAAAGGGCACATACATTATGAACAGCCGGGATATGTGCATGATCGACCACCTGGACGACCTGATGGCCGCCGGGGTGGACTGCCTGAAGATCGAGGGTCGGGCTAAGTCCGCTTACTACGCGGCCATCGTTACCGGCGCGTACCGGCACTGTTTGGACGACGTGGCCGCAGGGCGCCCGCTTGACCCGGTGTGGCGGGATGAGGTGGAGCACATCAGCCACCGGCACTACGCCACAGGTTTTTTCTACGGCCAGCCGGGGCAGTATTATGAGAGCGCCCGGTATCTGCGGGACTGGCAGATCTGCGCCGTGGTGACAAACTGTGATGAAAATGGGCTGGCCACCCTGAGCCTGCGAAACAAATTTGCCGCCGGCGACATCGTGGAGGTGGTGGGGCCGGATACGAAGCCCTTTACGATCACCGTGCCGGTGATGTGCGACAGCGAGGGCAATGGCCTGGCGGAGCCGAAGACGCCCCAGATGGTGTTCACCATGCAGCTGCCCCGTCCGGTGCCGCCCATGAGCTTCATCCGCCACGCGGTGGCGCTGAGTGGGAAATAAGTACATAAAAATTGTCCCCCGGCTTCGCCGGGGGACAATTTTTATGCGTTGCTGGTGGGGTGGGCGCTGCTGTCGGGGATGGTCTCCGGTTCCTCGGCCAGGGCTTCATGCCTGCGTTCGCATACGGACAGGAAGAAGGCCCAGGCGATAAGGGGCAGCACGGCCAGCGCGCCGCGGATATACCACCACGTCACGGCGAAGTAGGCCGCTGCCGCGCCGATGTGGAAGCACAGCAGGGTGAGGGCAAAGACCTCCAGCTTCCGTAGGTGGGCGCGGTCATGGTCACACAGGTAGTTGGCCAGGGCCAGAGAAGTCTGCTTGGTGTTGTTGGTGGAGAAGATGGTGGAGCTGTAAAAGCCGCGGGCGCCGCCGAAGCTGCTCCACTGGATGCTCATGGCAAAGAAGATGGGATACAGAGCCACCACAACGTTCAGCGTTTCCGGCAGGGAGGCTACGGTCACGGCGGCTGCGGCGGTGATAACAGGCGATACATAGTGCATATCCCAGCCCCACCAGTGGGGCAGCAGCACCGTCAGCATAGTGCCCAGCACATACAGCACCAGCGCGCCCAGGTGCAGGAGCACGGCGTGCAGATCGCCGCGCAGGGCGTCCAGCAGCAGCTCGATCAGGTTCACCGTCTGGGCGTTGCCCATGACGCCGCTGTGGATAAGAACAGCGTAGCAGCCGAAGAAGCCGCCCACGGCACAGAAGGCCAGGTGGCGGTACAGGTCGATGTGGTCGTTGTGGGAGAGCTTTTGCACGGGAGGTCCCTCTTTCTGTAAAAATGACGGTTTCCAGTATACCACAGCAGTGCGGAAAGACAAGGGGGAATATCTCACAAAAAGAGAAATTTCGTGTTGACAATGGGGAACATTGTGGTAAAATAACGCTATATTCCATAATGGCGATGAGAGAGAAGAGTTACCGGAGGCCGCCCGGAGCGAGACGGGGACAGTGCAAGCCCGTTGGGACCGGCACGGTGACAGCCGCTTTTGAGCCTGCCGTGATGAATGGCACGGGATGCTCCCGTTACAGGGCACTGAGAGGGCGGCTCGCCGCCAAATCAGGGTGGTACCGCGGAAGTGATTTTCGCCCCTGTTTGCTATGGCAAACAGGGGCGTTTTTCGTTGCAGGAGGTGGGAGATGCACTATACGATCATCGACATGGAAAAAGACCCACGCTGCGGGCAATTCGCCTATTTCCGGGGGATGACGTTCCCCTTTGCCGGGCTGACGGTAGAGATGGACATCACCGACATGATGACGGCGCGGGGCAGCAGGCCCTTTTTCCTGAGTCTGCTGTATGCGGTGGTGCGGGCGGCCAACGCCGTGCCGCAGCTGCGGCGGCGGCTGGCGGAGGACGGCACGGTGGTGGAGTACGACTGGTGCCCGCCGTCCTACACCGCCATGAAGCCGGACGGCGTGTATGTCTACTGCACCGTGGAGGGCGACATGCCCTACGGGACCTTCATCGCGGAGGGACAGCGGCGGCAGCGGGAGGTGCTGGAGCGGGGCACGCTCACCGAGGACGGCGACGTGCGGAGCTTCTTCTTTGTCTCCAGCGTGCCGTGGGTACACTACTCGCAGCTGCAGCACCCGGCGGAGAGCCCGGACGACAGCAATCCCCGCATCAGCTGGGGTAAATACGTGACCGTCAACGGGCGGACGACACTGCCGGTGTCGCTGTTCGTGAACCACGCCCTGGCGGACGGGCTGCATATCTCCCGGTTCTTCCTGAACCTGGAGAAAGAACTGGCGGATATGACCCGCCAATGGAACGAGAGCGAAAAAGAATTTTAGTATACATTGTAAAGGAGACAACGACTATGAGCCATCCCTATCACGGCCTGAACGAGCTGCGGGAGCTGTTCCTGAAGTTCTTTGAAACGAAAGGCCACCTGCGTCTGCCAAGCTTTTCGCTGGTGCCCCAGAACGACAAATCTATCCTGCTGATCAACGCCGGCATGACCCCCATGAAGCCCTGGTTCAAGGGCGAGGAGGAGCCGCCCTGCCGCCGCGTCTGCACCTGTCAGAAGTGCATCCGCACCGGTGACATCGACAATGTGGGCAAGACCGCCCGCCACGGCACCTATTTCGAGATGCTGGGCAACTTCTCCTTTGGCGATTACTTCAAGCACGAGGCCATCGCGTGGAGCTGGGAGTTCCTGACCTCCCCTGAGTGGGTGGGGCTGGAGGCCGACCGGCTGTATCCCTCCGTGTATGAGAGCGACGACGAGGCCTTCGCCATCTGGCGGGACGAGATCGGCATTCCTGAGGACAGGATCTTCCGCTTCGGCAAGGAGGACAACTTCTGGGAGCACGGCTCCGGCCCCTGCGGCCCCTGCTCCGAGATCTACTATGACCGCGGACCGGAGTACGGCTGCGGCAAGCCCGGCTGCACCGTGGGCTGCGACTGCGACCGCTATATTGAGATATGGAACAACGTGTTCTCCCAGTTCGACAACGACGGCCACAACAACTACACCGAGCTGAAGCAGAAGAACATCGACACCGGCATGGGTCTGGAGCGCCTGGCCTGCGTGTGCCAGAACGTGGCCAGCCTGTTCGACGTGGACACGGTGATGAACATCACCCACAAGGTCAGCGAGCTGACCGGCGCCCACTACGGCGAGAGCTACAAGCGGGACGTGAGCCTGCGCGTTATCACCGACCACATCCGGTCTGCCACGTTTATGATCTGCGACGGTATCCTGCCCAGCAACGAGGGCCGCGGCTACGTGCTGCGCCGCCTGCTGCGCCGCGCCGCCCGCCACGGCAAGCTGCTGGGCGTCAACGAGCCGTTCCTGTACAAGGTGGTGGACACCGTGGTACACGAGAACGAGGGGCAGTACCCCGACCTGAAGGAAAAGCAGAGCTACATCACCAAGGTCATCCGCACCGAGGAGGAGAACTTCGCCCGCACCATCGACGGCGGCATCCGCATCTACAACGAGATGCTGGCCTCCCACAAGGAGAAGGGCGAGACGGTGTTCTCCGGCGCTGACGCCTTTAAGCTGTACGATACGTTCGGCTTCCCCATCGACTTGACGGCCGAGATGGCCGCCGAGGAGGGCATGACTGTGGACGAGGACGCCTTCCAGTCCCTGATGACCCAGCAGAAGGAGCGTGCCCGCGAAGCCCGCAAGGCGCTGGGCGATCTGGGCTGGGCCGGCGTGGAGTTCGGCAAGGACATGCCGGCCACAGAGTTCGTGGGCTATGACCACGATACGGTAAACGGCGCGAAGGTGCTGGGTATCGTGGCCGAGGGCGAGCTGGTGGACGAGATCGTGTCCGGTATGGAGGCCATCCTGGTGCTGGACAAGACCCCCTTCTACGCCGAAATGGGCGGTCAGGTGGCCGACCACGGCGTGATCACCGGCGACGGCATGGAGTTCGTGGTCAGCGATGTGCAGAAGAACAAGGGCGGCAAGTTCATGCACTACGGCAAGCTGCTCAGCGGCAGCGTGGCCGTGAGCGACAGTGTGACGGCGTCCATCGACACCGACCGCCGCGCCGCCATCCGCCGCGCCCACAGCGCCACCCATCTGCTGGACGCGGCGCTGGTGAAGGTGCTGGGCGACCATGTGCATCAGGCGGGCTCGCTGGTGGAGCCGGATCGCCTGCGCTTCGACTTCACCCACTTCGAGGGCATTACGCCCCAACAGCTGGATGAGGTGGAGGATCTGGTCAACGACGCTATTCTGTCCGGGTTGCCCATTACCACCGAAGAACTGCCCATCGCCGAGGCTAAGGCCCGGGGCGCGGTGGCTACCTTCGGCGAAAAATATGGTCAGACCGTGCGGGTGGTGACCATGGGTGACTTCTCCATGGAGCTGTGCGGCGGCACTCATCTGGACAACACCGCTAAGGCCGGCCCCTTCCGCATCAAGAGCGAGAGTAGTGTGGCTTCCGGTGTGCGCCGCATCGAGGCCACCACCGGAAAGGTCACCATGGAGGACATGCGCCGCAGCCGCGGGCTGCTGAACCGGGCGTCCCAGTTCTTCAAGTCCGCGCCGGAGACGCTGATGGAGCGTCTGGAGCAGCAGGCCAGCGAGATGAAGGCGCTGCGGCAGGCGTTGGAGAAATTCAAGAGCGAGGCGTCCATGGGCGAGGCCAAGCAGATTCTGGCCTCCGCCAAGACCGTGGACGGGCTGCACGTCATCACCGGCACCCGTCAGGGCCTGGACGCAAACGCCCTGCGGCTGATGGGCGACTTCCTGCGGGACAAGGATCCCCATGTGGTAGGCGTGCTGGCCAGCATCGTGGGCGAGAAGGTCACGTTCCTGGCGGTGTGCGGCAAGGAGGCCGTGGCGCGGGGCGTGAAGGCTGGCGATCTGGTCAGGACCGTGTCCACCGTGTGCGGCGGCAAGGGCGGCGGTAAGCCGGACAGCGCCATGGGCGGCGGCACCGACCTGCTGAAGGTGGACGACGCGCTGGCGGCCGTGGACGATTTCGTGGCGGAAAAGCTGAAATAATGCGCTGTATTATGAAAAAATGACAACAAAAACATATGCGAAAGGAGATGCGACCATGAAGAACGATTGCCTGTTCTGCGCCATTATTGACGGGGAGATCCCCAGCAAAAAGGTGTATGAGGATGAACAATGCTATGCCTTTTATGATATCGAGCCGCAGGCACCGGTACACTTTTTGGTGGTGCCCAAGGCACATATCTGCTGCGCCAATGCCATCACGGCGGACAACAGCGGTGTGGTGGCCCATTGCTTCGAGGTCATCGCCAAGATCTGCAGGGAGTTGGACGTGGAGAGCTACCGAATCGTCAACAACTGCGGCGATCAGGCGGGACAGACCGTGAAGCACCTGCACTTCCATGTGCTGGCGGGGCGGGATATGACCTGGCCTCCGGGCTAAAGGAGAACAGAAAAAGGGCCGGCGGGAGCCGGCCCTTTTTTCTGTGCGGCGGTGCGGGGCGGGACGGGGGCGTTTTACGCCGCTGCGCGGCTACACCTTATCCGCCCCCTGTGGGGGCACCTGTCTCCCTGCGGGTCGGTCGGTTCGCGGATCTGACAGGCCACCGGCCTGTCATTCAACACCGCGAACTCCCAGGGGGAAGGCTTAGGGGGGGCGTGCCCTTAAGGGGAAGGCTGGGGGAAAATTTTGGGGGTGTTGCCCGTTTGCGGGCAACTTTTTTGCTTTCCGGGGGATGGGGTATAGACGATCTTGATAAGGGGGTACGGATATGAAGTACAGAAAGAACGGGACGGACGCGGTGTGCGGACAGTGCGACCTGTGCGGCGGAGAGCTGCGGCGGGGAGAGCGATACTACCGGATCAGCGGTGAGAATGTGTGCAGGGGCTGCCTGGCAGATTTCGCGGCGCAGATACTGGCGGCGTATGAGGTGGTCGGAGGTGAGGCGGATGCATAAGACGGCGGCACCCTGGGAGGAACTGCGGGAGAAGTACGAGGCGGGCGGATATACCTATATGCAGCTGGCGAAGGAATACGGCGTTTCGGTGCAGAGCGTGGGACGGCACGCGCGGAAGGAGAAGTGGGTCAGCGGGTGCCGGAACGAGAGACGGCGCAGGGCGGAGAGCAGGGCGTGCCTGCTGGAAATGACGCGGGCGCTGATGCGGGGCGCGAAGCGGGCGGCCGAGGAGGCGGAAAAAGGTGAGGCGTGCACCAAGGAGCTGAAGGAGCTGGCGGGGATATTGCAGATGCTGGCGGGGCTGGAGAAGGAGCTGGGCGGCGGGACCGCGGCGCAGACGGTGCAGGTGCTGATGGGAGAGGAGGTACGGGAGCTGAGCGAGTAAGCACGGAGAGAAGAGAGACAAGGGGGAGAGAACATGGAGGATATATACATCGGGACGCCGAACGCAAAGCAGGACGAATTTCTGCGGTGCAAAAAGAAGTACGTCGCTTTCGGCGGGGCACGGGGCGGCGGGAAGAGCTGGGCGGTGCGGTGCAAGGCCAAGCTGCTGGCGCAGCGGTATCCGGGGATACGGATGCTGCTGGTGCGGCGGACCATGCCGGAGATCGAGGCAAACCATTTGGAGACGCTGCGGCTGGAGCTGGCGGGTACGGCCGTATACCGGGCGGAGGAGAGACGGTTCGTGTTCGGGAACGGGAGCGTATTGCAGTTCGGGTACTGCGCCTGCGACCGGGACGCGGATCGCTATCAGGGCGCGGAGTACGACGTGATCTTCTTCGACGAGGCCACGCAGCTGAAGGAACAGTGGATGCGGAAGCTGGCGGCGTGCGTGCGCGGCGTGAACGGATTTCCCAAGCGCATTTACTACACGTGCAACCCGGGCGGGCCGGGACATGGGTATATCAAGCGGCTGTTTATCGACCGGCGGTATGAGCCGGGGGAGAACGGGGGCGAGTACGCGTTCATACCGGCGCGGGTGACGGACAACGGGGCGCTGCTGGCGCGGCAGCCGGAGTATATACGGCAGCTGGAGGCGCTGCCGCCGAAGCTGCGGGCGGCGTGGCTGGAGGGGCGGTGGGACGTGCTGGCGGGACAGGTGTTCCAGGAGTTCACGGACGACCCGGCGCACTACGCGGACCGGCGGTGGACGCACGTGATCCGGCCCTTTGACATCCCGCGGGAGTGGAACGTGTACAGAAGCTACGACTTCGGGTACGCCAAGCCCTTTTCCTGCGGCTGGTGGGCGGTGGACTTCGACGGGTGCGTGTACCGGATATTGGAGCTGTACGGCTGCACGGGAACGCCGGACGAGGGCGTGCTGTGGACGCCGGAGCGGCAGTTCGCGGAGATACGGCGGATGGAGGACGAGCACCCATATCTGCGGGGCCGGACCATACGGGGGGTGGCGGACCCGGCCATCTGGGACGCCAGCCGGGGCGAGAGCATCTATGAGACGGCGCTGAAGCACCGGCTGTTCTTTGAAAAGGGGGACAACCGGCGGATACCAGGGTGGATGCAGCTGCACTACCGGATGAGCTTTGACGGGGAGGGGTACCCCATGCTGTATGTGTTCGAAAACTGCCGGGCGTTCATACGGACGGTACCGGGGCTGTCGTACAGCACCACTGCGCCGGAGGATGTGGACACGGGACAGGAGGACCACGCGGCGGATGAGAGCCGGTATTTCTGCATGATGCGGCCCATCGCGCCCCGGGAGAGGACGGAGATACGGCGGGAGCCGTGAGAAACCGGGGGAGGGGCGCGGCCCCTCCCCCGGTCCGAATTCCGCAGACGACGAAAATGCAAAATTTTACACAAAAGGGCTGGACAAATTATGCAGCCGTGCTATAATCTGATTATCCGCAGGAGTACTCCTGCTTTGGCGTTTTAAGCTTGTTAAAACGAAGCATCCTGCGGAAATCTAAAAAACCCGGGGTAAGAAAAATGAAAAAGATATTGGCAACCATTTTGGCGCTGGTGTTGGCGCTGGGACTGTGCAGCGTGAGCTGGGCGGCAGACGGCGAAGCAACGGTGAGTAGCAAAGAGGAATTGGAACAGGCTTTGAATGGCAGCAGCGTGACCACCATCAAGCTGGGTGCTGACATCACTGCCAGCATTACCATCGCCAGCGGCAAAACCATCACGCTTGACCTGAATGGCCACAAGCTGACCAATACGGATGGCCAGCATACCATCACCAATAACGGTACTCTGACCATCACTGCCACCAACGGCGGCACTGTGGATAACGTAAGCCACGCCCACGCGGCACTGTTTAACAATGAGGGGGCAACCGCAGTTCTGAACGGCGGCAGCTTCACCAGAAGTCAGGAGAACGGAAAAACGAAGGAAGATAGCGGAAACAACTCGTTTTACACCATTCAGAATCTTGGCACGATGACCATTAATGCTGGGGTATCTGTTACGCAGAATGGGTGCTTCTCCAGCATGGTAGCAAATGGCTATTATGACGGAACTGGCAAGACTAATACGCCGACCATGATCATCAATGGCGGCACATTCAGCGGTGGCCTGAATACTGTGAAGAATGACGATTGCGGTGTGATGACTATTAACGGCGGCGAGTTTAAAAACTTTGCGCAAGCCTGTGTGCAGAATCACAATAAATTGACCATTACAAACGGAAACTTTGACGGCTCCGAGTTGAAAGCCATTGCAGATAGCACGGTATCGGTCATCTATAACTGCGGTTGTGGCGCAGATAATGACAAGGGTATGCTGTCTATTTCTGGCGGTACTTTTAGCGGCGGAAAAGAGGAAACCTACGTTATTTGTGATGTAAGCACCGTGAGCGAAGCATATACGGACATTTCCGGCGGTACTTTTACGAAGGGGTCGGCTACAATGATCGGCAAGACCGCCAGTGCCAAAGTGGCCATCTCCGGCGGTGCTTTCAAGGATGCTGCGGGCAAGGCAGTTGACGTGTCTGCGTATCTGGCAGCGGGCAAGCAGCAGAACAGCGATGGTTCCGTTGGCAACAAGTCCTATTACTATTACCCCTCCACCAGCGATACCACCACTTCTACCACCACCAAGGGCTCTCCCAAGACCTTTGACGCGGGCGTGGGTATCTATGCCGTGACGGCGGTGCTGTCCGTGACCGGCATGGCGTGGACCGCTAAAAAGCGTCACTAAGAGCAAATAAAAAAGAAAGCCCGTAAGGGCTTTCTTTTTTTGCGCTTTTTTTGGGGGGGGGGAAGGCTTGGGACAAAAAATTTGGGGGTGTTGCACGTTTGCGGGCAACTTTCGGGCTGGGCGGGGGCAGGGACAGAACATGAAAGGGAGGTGCTCGGATGGAGCAGGAGACAAGGACCGCGCGGGACGCCGGTGCTCCGGTGAAGATCGGGGCGGAGGCGGTACGGGCCGCGGCGGAGGTGCTGCGGCGCTATCGCGCGGGCAAGCAAAATCTGGACAGGCGCATCATCGACAACGAGCAGTTCTGGAAGCTGCGGCACTGGGAGCAGATGGAGAAGGCGGGCGAGGGCGGCAATCCGGAGGACGTGCGGCCGGCCAGCGGCTGGCTGGTGAACTGCATCCTCAGCAAGCACGCGGACGCCATGGACTGCTATCCGGAGCCGACGGTGCTGCCCCGGGAGCCGGGAGACCGGCAGGAGGCAGAGACGCTGAGCCGTATCCTGCCGGTGCTGCTGAAAAACGACCGGTTCAGGCGGACGTATTCCAAGGCGTGGTGGGACAAGCTGAAGTCCGGGTGCGCCGTGTACGGCGTGTTCTGGGACAACGAAAAGCTGCACGGGCTGGGCGACGTGAGCATTCGCAGCATGGACGTGCTGAACCTGTTTTGGGAGCCGGGGGTCACGGACATACAGGAGTCGGAGCACTTTTTCTGCACGGAGCTGGTGCCCAACAACCATCTGGTGCGGAGGTGGCCGGAGCTGGAGGGGAAGCTGGGGCGCGGCGGCGCGCAGGTGAGCCGGTATCTGTTCGACGACAAGGTGGACACGTCGGAGCAGTCGCTGGTGGTGGACTGGTACTACCACACGGAGCGTGAGGGACGGCAGGTGCTGCAGTACTGCAAGTTCGTGGGGGAGAATGTGCTGTATGCCACGGAGAACGACCCGGAGATGGCGGCACGGGGCTGGTACGACCACGGGAAGTACCCGTTCGTGTTCGATACGTTGTTTCCCGAGGAGGGGACGCCCTGCGGGTATGGGTATGTGGATCTGTGCAAGTCGGCGCAGAAGCAGATCGATCTGATGAACCAGGCTATTCTGAAAAACACGCTGGCGGCGGCGACACCGCGGTTTTTCATCCGGGCGGACGGCGCGGTGAACGAGAACGAGTATGCCGACTGGACGAGGCCCTTCGTACACACCAACGGGAACCTGGGTGCGGACTCCATCGCGCCGATCCGGGTGCCGGCGCTGGACAGCGTGTATGTGGCGGTGCTGCAGAACAAAATCGCGGAGATGAAGGAGACGGCGGGCAACCGGGACGTGATGAGCGGCGGCACCGCCGGCGGCGTGACGGCGGCCACGGCTATTGCGGCTTTGCAGGAGGCGGGCGGCAAGCTGTCGCGGAACATGATCGACGACGGGTATGAGGCGTTTTCACAGGTGGTGACGCTGTGCATCGAGCTGATCCGGCAGTTTTACGACGTGCCGCGGCAGTTCCGGCTGCTGGGCCGGGACGGCGGGGCGTTCGTCGCCTACGGCAACGGGGGCCTGCGGCCCAGGGCGCTGCTGACCGGGGGCTATCGCGTGCCGGAGTTCGATCTGGAGGTGATGGCACAGGACGAGACGCCGTACCAGACCATGGAGTACAACCAGTTGGCGCTGCAGCTGTTCCAGATGGGGTTCTTCCGCAGCGATATGGCAGAGCAGGCGCTGCGGTGCCTGGAGCTGATGCAGTTCCGCAGCAAGGACGCGCTGGCGGAGGTCATCCGGCAGGGACAGAAGGAGACGGACCAGAAGGCGTGGCTGACGGAGGCGCTGCGGCGGGCGGTGACGCTGCTGGACAAGAGCCAGGGGACCCATCTGGCAGAGGCGCTGGAACGGGAGCTGGAGAAGCGGGAGAGCAGCGGCGGAAAGGCGGCGGCGCCCCGGAGCAGCGACGCGGTGACGCGGCAGCGGCAGGCCACGCGGCAGGCGGTACGGCCCAGATGATACGGGCCAGCTGCGGCGGCGCGCACCTTACGGTGCGGGGCCACGCCGGGTACGGCGAGTATGGGAAGGACATCGTATGCGCGGCGGCGTCCGCGCTGGTGTACGCGTTGGCGGGGAGATTGCGGGAGACAGGGCGGCTGGAACGGTTCCAAAGCGCGCCGGGATATGTGGAGATCGCGGGGACAGGGGACTGTGCCCGGGAGTTCGCGCTGGTGCGGTGCGGGCTGGAGCTGCTGGCGCAGCAATACCCCGGCAGGGTGGAAGTTGGGTCGTGACCTACCACGGGGAGGAGAGTTCGGATGGACGAGCTGGAAAAGACGGCGCAGGAGACTGCGGAGGAGACGGGCGGAATGGCTCCCGACGCCGGGGAGCAGCAGGTACCTGACGGGGAACAGGGGGTACCCGGTGGGGAAGAGGACTTCGAGACGCTGATACGCGGCCGGTACAAGGGGGAATTCGACGCACGGGTGCGGCGAATACTGGACGGGCGGCTGCGGGGACTGCGGCAGGAGAACGAGAGGCTGCGGGAGATGGCGGCCGCGGCGGAGACGGCGCGGCAGCGGGAGCAGGAGGCGCAGCTGCAGGCCGCGATGGAATTCGCGGTGATCCGGGCGCGGCAGCAGATGGCCCAGGCCATCGCCAGCGGCGGCAGCCGCGTGGCGGAGAACGGCGGACGGCGCAGGAGCGTCAGCCGCTGGGACCCGAGGGGGCTCAGCGGTGCGGAGCTGGCGGCGATACGGAAGAGAGTACAGGATGGAGAGAAGATCAGGTTTTAGAAAGGGAGAGAAAACATGGAGATGAATTTGCAGATGTTTGCGGAGAACACCCAGACCACGGCGGGCCTGAGCGCGGAGATGAAGACCTACTACGGCATGGAGCTGCTGGAGAATGCCAAACCGCAGCTGGTGCACAACCAGTTCGCGGCCACGAAGGGCCTGCCTGCCGGCGGCGGCAAGACCGTGGAGTGGCGTAAGTTCGGCGCCTTTGACAAGGCGCTGAAGCCCCTGACCGAGGGCGTGACGCCCGATGGCAGCGGTATCTCCGTCAGCTACATCACCAAGGAGCTGGCGCAGTACGGCGACTACACCACCGTGTCGGATATGCTGGACCTGACGGCCATCGACGACGTGGTGCTGGAGATCACTGACCGCCACGGCAGCAATATGGGCCTGACGCTGGACACGGTGACCCGAAACGAGATCCAGCAGGGCAAGCAGGTGATCTACGCGCCCAAGATCGGCAGCGACGGCACCAAGACCGACGTGACCAGCCGCATGACGCTGGACAAGGACTGCCGCATGACCAGCGAACTGGTGGCCAAGGCGGCGACCCAGCTGAAGAAGATGAACGCGCCCACCTTTGACGGCAAGTATGTGTGCATCATCCACCCCAGCGTGGCCTTTGACCTGCGCCAGGACGAGGCGTGGATCGCCGCCCACCAGTATGCCGGGGCCACGGAGCTTTTCTCCGGCGAGATCGGCGAGCTGCATGGCGTGCGCTTCGTGGAGACCACGGAGGCGAAGATCTATCGCGGTGAGGACCTGGCCGCCGACAGCCGCACGCTGAAGGTGAACGGCAATGTTATGGCCAGCACCGACGTGACCTTCAACGGCGGCACCGTGGCCGCCGGCGCGCTGGCGGGCCGCTATGTGGTGCTGGGCGGCACCCGCTGCCAGGTGGTGAGCAACACCGACGCGAAGCTGGTGCTGGACAAGACCGTCACTGTGGGCGACAAGGAGGTCATCTACCCCGGTGAGGGCGGCAAGCAGGGCTGCGCCGTGTACGGCTGCCTGTTCCTGGGCAAGGGCGCCTATGGCGTGGTGGACCTGAGCGAGGGCACGGAGGTCATCGTGAAGCCCCGCGGCAGCTCCGGCACCGCCGACCCGCTGGACCAGCGCTCCAGCGTGGGCTGGAAGGGCGTACACGCCGCGGCTATCCTGTACGACGAGTACATGGTGCGCGTGGAGTGCGGCAGCAGCTATTCGGACGAGGATAAGGCGAACTGAGGGAGCGTGAAGCAGGGGCGGACGGGTCGTCCGCCCCTGCGGGAAATGCCGCCGTCAGCGCGGCCACGCCGCGCTGACGGGACGTCGAGGTCACCGCCCCCTGCGGAACGCGGGCGGACGGCGGGGCGAGGTCTTACATGAGGAAAGGAGAAGGGCGAGATGAAGGAGAAAATGACAACGGTGCTGCTGCCCAGAGGCAGAAAGCAGGAGGAGAATTTTGTCATCGTGTCCGTCAACGGACGCAGCTGGAAGATCATGCGCGGCGTGGAGGTGCGCGTACCGGTGTGCGTGGCGGAGGTGCTGGAAAACGCCGCCATGATGGCGGAGGCGGCCCGGCGCTATGTGGACGAGAGAGCGTCCTGAGGTGACGGCCATGGCAAGGACGACGGCAAAACAGGTGCTGGACCGGGTGGACGCGCTGCTGCCCAATGGGTATGCGCGCGCGGAGAAGCTGCGGTGGCTGGCCCAGGCGGAGGGCTTTGTGCGGCGGGAGCTGTGCCGGGAGACGGGGGAACTGCCGGTGCTGACCGAGGAGACGGAGCTGACGGCGGCGCCGCCCTTTGACGAGCTGTACCGGCACTATGTGGAGGCGCAGGTGCACTATGCCAACGGGGAGACGGCGCGGTACAACAGCGCGGCGGGCCTGTGGAACAACGCGTTTCTGACCTATCGGGACTACCGGGCCAGGACGGCGGTGCCGGAGGGCGGCGCGTCGGCGCTGCGGCTGTGCTGAAAGGGGGCGGCGGAGATGTATTTTCCCAAGCTGAAGGCGGCGGCGCAGCAGCGGGCAGGCGTAGAGCAGTTCGGGGGACTGGACCGCCGTCCGGGCAGCGGCGCGGGGAGTCTGGAGCAGATGGAGAACCTGTGGAGCAGCGGGTATCCGGCGCTGGAGACGCGGCCCCTGCGGCGGACGGTGACGCAGCTGACAAAGCCCAACGGCATGACGGAGAAGGACGGATTGTTCTGGGTGGACGGCACGGCGCTGTATGTGAACGGCGCGAAAACGGGGTTGGTGCTGACGGACAGCCGGAAGCAGTTGGTGAGCATGGGGGCGTATCTGCTGATCTTTCCGGACAAGAAATACATCAATACCCAGGATCTGACGGATTTCGGGAGTATGGAGAACGTGCGGGCCACCACGGGAGAGGTGACGTTCACCCTGTGCGACGGGACGGGGGAGAGCCTGGGCAGCTACGCGGCGGGCACGGAGGCACCCCAGGAGCCGCAGACAGGGGACCTGTGGCTGGACACGGAGCGACCGGAGAGCGTGATGCGGCGGTATGACGGCAGCGCATGGACGGCGCTGACGGAGGTGTGCACAAAGATCGCCGCTGTGGGCGTGGGACTGGGCTTCCGCGCCGGGGACGGCGTGACGGTGGCAGGCTGCGGCGCGGCGGAGCTGAACGGCCTGCACATATTGCAGGCGGCGGAGGACGACTGGGTGCTGGTGCCGGCGCTGTGCCGGACGCTGGACAGCCAGACGGCTGCGGTGACGGTGATGCGGCTGATGCCGGAGATGGACTTTGTGGTGGAGCAGGGCAACCGGCTGTGGGGGTGCAAGTACGGCATCGTGGACGGTCAGGCGGTGAACGAGATATACGCCTGCGCGCTGGGGGATTTCCGCAACTGGAACAGCTTTGCGGGGCTGAGCACCGACAGCTACGCCGCCGCCAGAGGCTCGGACGGACCCTTTACCGGGGCGGCGGCCTGCATGGGCGGCGTGGTGTTCTTCAAGGAGAACTGCATGGAGCGCATCTATCCGGCGGCGGGCGGTGGGCACCAGATCGTGACGGTGCCGTGCAGCGGCGTGCGGAAGGGTGCGGAGAGAACCGTGGCCGTGGCGGACGGTGTGGTGTACTATCTGGGGAACGACGGGGTGTACGCCTTTGACGGAAGTATGCCGGTGTGCGTATCCCGGGCGCTGGGCGACAAGCGGTATACCGGCGGCGTGGCCGGCGGGGAAAGCGGCCGGTACTGGCTGTCCGCCGTGGACGCGGCGGGAGAGACGGAGCTGCTGGTGTACGACACGCAGAAGCGGCTGTGGCACCGACAGGACAATACGGCGGCGGTGGCCTTCGCCCGGTGGAACGGGGAGATGACAGTACTGTGCAGCGACGGACGGCTGCTGGATACAAGCGGTACGTTGGGAACGGCAGAGACGGGGTTCTCCTGGAGCGCCGAAAGCGGCGACCTGGGACTGTACACGCCGGAGCACAAGTATCTCTCGCGGCTGGAGCTGCGGCTGAAGACGGCGGCCGGGAGCACGGTGAAGGCGTATGTCTGCTATGACGGGGACAACGTCTGGGAACAGGTGGGCGGTGTCTCCGGCGAGGCGGGGCAGACCCGCGGCGCGGTGCTGCAGGTGCGGCCCCGGCGGTGCGGACACCTGCGGCTGAAGCTGGCCGGGGACGGACCGTGCCGGGTGTACAGCGCGGCAGCGGTGTATGAGAAGGGAAGTGACGGGCCATGAGCGTGCTTGCCCTGCCGATGGCACCGGCGGGATCGGTGCAGGAGCAGGTGACGCAGCAGTATGCGTATCTGGTGCAGATGGCCCAGCAGCTCAACCTGGCGCTGGGACAGCTGGAGGCGCTGGGCGGCGGGGCCGGAGAGGCCTCCGCCCGGCGGCAGGCCAACGGGCGCTTGGGCACGGCGGCATCGGAGACGGCGGACGGGCAGTATGAGACGCTGCGGAGCATGATCCTGAAGACGGCGGACCAGGTACAGAAGACCACGGCGGCATTGACGGCGAAGCTGGAGGAGGAATATGTGGCGAGCTCGGACTTCGGCAGCTATGTGGCGAAGCTCAGCGCCCAGCTGGAGGCGGCACCGGAGGCGGTGACGCAGTATTACAGCTTTTTCTCTGACCTGCAGGCCAACGTGGAGAAGGTGGACGCGGCCTTCGCGCACTATAAGCTGGACACGGAGGGGTATATCCGCACGGGTATCGTGTACTACGACGGGGCCGCGCCGGTGTATGGCGTGGCTGTGGGACAGGACCTGACGTGCAGAGAGGTGGACGGCGAGAAGGTGGTGGAGCAGAACAACTTTCGCGCGGTGTTCACCGCCACGCGGCTGTCCTTCTGGCAGGATGCCACGGAGGTGGCCTATGTGTCCAACAACCGGCTGTACATCACGAACATTACGGTGCTGGGCGGTATCGATGTAGGGCAGTGGAGCATGGAGGCGGCGGAGGGCGGACTGGCCTTCCGGTGGATCGGAGGGTGAGTGTGTGAGCTATACGGCGTTGGACAGCATCCAGTGGGGCGGCGTGCCGAAGATCGGCGTCAGCTTCGGCTATGACAGCCGACGCAGCGGCAGCGCGATGCAGTACAGGATCTATGTAACGGTGGCGCCGCTGACAGGGGCATCGTATTTTGGGTACCCTATCTATCTGTCGGTGACGGTGGACGGCGGAAGTGTGTGCAGCGGGCATACGCTGAAGGCGGCATCGCCCAGCCGGTGGAGCAGCGCGATCGAGTACGACAGCGGCTGGGTAACAGCGGCAGGAGCAGTGGGCACCGCGCCGCTGGGGATACGGCTGTACAGCGGCTCCGGGTCTTCCAGAGACGACAGCTACGGCTATGCGCTGCCGGTGGAGCGCGTGGAGGACATTGGAGATTTCTCGCTGACGGCGGGGGACGCGGTGATCGGACAGACGGGGACGCTGACGCTGACGCGGCCCGGGTATGGGTACAGCTTTACGTTCAGCTATGTGCTGGGGGCGGCCTCCGGAACGCTGAGCAGCGCCGCGCTGCGGACGATGAGCAGCAGCGCGGGGCGCGTGGTGTATCAGTGGACGGTGCCGGAGTCGCTGGCCGGGGAGCTGCCGGAGACAACGCACGGCACCGGGACGGTGACGGTGAAGGTGTACAGCGGCGGCACGCCGGTGGGGAGCCTGAGCGCGGCGTTCACGGCCTATGTGCCGGAGACCATGCGGCCAACGGCGGCGCTGACCACGGAGGTGGTAAACGACGGTACGGCAGCGGAGAGCTGGGGCCTGTGTGTGCAGGGCATCAGCCGGATACGGTACGCGGCGACGGCGGCGGCACAGGGCGGCGCGTCCGTGCGGTCGGTGCAATTCCGCTTTGCGGGGCAGGAGCTGACCGGCACTGCCGGGACGACGGCGGTCATCGGCATCAGCGGGACGCTGCGGCCCACGGTCACGGTGACGGACAGCCGGGGACGGTCGGCGACGGCGACAGGCGAGGCGGTGACGGTGGCGGCGTACTATCCGCCGGCCATCACGGCGTCCATGGCGGCGCGGTGCGCCGCGGACGGCACAGAGAAGGACGACGGGGCGTATCTGAAGGTGAAGTGCGCGGCACAGTGCGCCGATGTGCAGGGGCACAATACGGTGGTCCTGCGGGCGCGTTTCCGGCCTATGGGCGGCGCATGGAACGGCTATGTGACATTGCTGCCGGGGGCAGAGCAGCTGCTGGGCGGCGGGCTGGACAGTGGGACCTCCTATGAGGTGGAGCTGAGCGCGGAGGACACGGTGGGCAACGTGCGGGTGGTGCGGTATACGGCGGCCACCAGCCGGGTGACGCTGCATCTGCGCGCCGGCGGAATGGGCGCGGCCTTCGGCAAATATGCGGAGCAGGAGGCGCTGGAGTGCGTGTGGCCGGCGGTGTTTTACGGGGATGTGGCGGTATCCGGCGCGCTGACGGTGAACGGACAGACAGTGGAGGCGATGCTGTTTCCGGTGGGCAGCGTGCGCCTGACAGACAGCCCTGCGGCGCCGGAGACACCGGCAGGTGCGGTATGGGAGAGCGTGGAGACAGGCATCGCCGGCGTGTATGGCTGGCGGCGCACGACATGACGAGGAGGAGAGAGGCATGGCATCGACGTATACGATGGTGGCATACGGTTCACAGGGCAGCGCGGTGCGGCAGCTGCAGAATGAATTGAACAAGCGGGGGTATAGTCTGGACCAGGATGGTATCTTCGGCAAGAAGACGAGAGCCGCGGTACGGGACTATCAGAAGAAGAACGGACTGACGATGGTGGACGGTATTGCCGGCGATGAGACGTGGGGGAGCCTGCTGTCCGCGCCTACGGCGGCGGAGCAGGCGGCGCAGGCCGCTGCGGCAGCAGAGGCGGCGGCACCCAGGGCGGAGGTCACGGCGGGCACGTCGCGGCGCCTGCAGGAGCTGGAGAGGGGCTATACGCCGTCGGACGAGGTGACGGCGGCGCAGGCCTACCGGGACAGCGTGGCGGCGTTAGAGCCGGAGGCGTACCGGTCCCGGTTCGAGGAACGCCTGCAGACCCTGTATGACCAGATCGCGGGGCGTGAGGCCTTCGACTACGATCCGGAGGAGGACGAGTCGTACCAGCGGTACGCCAGATTGTATGCCGCCCGCGGTGCGGCGGCCATGGAGGACACGCTGGGCAAGGCGGCGGCCCTGACCGGCGGGTATGCCTCCAGCTACGCCCAGAGCGCGGGGCAGCAGGCGTACAACGGCTATTTGCAGGAGCTGGCAGCGCTGGTGCCGGAGCTGCGGCAGGCGGCGCTGGCGGAGTATCAGCAGGAGGGCAAGGCTTTGCAGAACCAGTACAGTATGCTGGACGCACAGGAGAAGGCGGACTATGACCGCTGGCAGGCGGCGCGTGGTGACTGGCAGAAGCAGCTGGAGGCGGCTCAGGCGGCGTATGAGGACGCGGGCAGTCAGGACCAGAAGCTGTATCAGACGCTGCTGGCACATTTTTCCGACAAAGCGGAGCAGGAGAGGAAACTTTCCGCCTCCGGCGTCCGTCTTACAGATAGTGGAGATACCGGCAGCAGGGGCGAGAGCCTGAGCTCTACGGCGGCGGAGAGCCTGCAGCGGGCTGTGGTGAACTATCTGAAGCGGGGCAACGGCGATCTGGCCCAGGCGTTGGCGGCGCAGTACACAGCCCGCATGACACCGGCGCAGCGGCAGCGGTTCGAGAAACTGCTGGGCCAGTACGGCATGACGCTGGCATAAGGGGCGGATAGAGGAAAAGTGCTTGCAATCAGGGACGCTGTATGGTATCATATCAAAGTATATTGCGACGCGGCGGACACGCCGCAGCGGCTCGAGAGGAAGAGAGGAGCCGCGGGAAGGAGCAGCAATGGAGAAGATGAAGAAGCACTTTTTACGCCGAATGGCGCTTGTGATGGCGCTGCTGACGCTGGGCTCTGCCGTGCTGGTGGGCTGCGGCGGGCAGAAGGAGCCGGAACCGGACCCCAAGGATGAGGTCATCGTGGAGCCGGAGCCCATCCAGCTGCCGGACGGTGTCAGCTTTGACGAGAAGAAGTACCCGGACGTGTTCGGGTTCATCCAGATCCCTAACGCCACCCAGTGCGCCATCAGCAAGGGCCACTATCTGGCGCAGAGTCCCAAGTCCACTAAGAGCAGCACCGGGTATGACGACGATTACTACCTGCAGCGCGATTTGGACGGCAAGACCAACAAGGCCGGCTCGCTGTACATCCAGGCGTACTACAACAAGTCTGACCTCAGCGACCCCATGACGGTGATCTACGGCCACAACATGGCCAACCGGACCATGTTCGGCGGTTTGCAGAGCTACGGCGAGACGCTGAAGTTCGACGACAACGCCGTGATGTACATCTATCAGCCGGGCCGTCAGTTGACCTATAAGTTCTTCGCATGCATCCCCTATGATACCAGCCACATCCTGTACTACCACGACTTCAAGGACGAGAAGGTGTTTAACGCATTCTTTGAGGCGCTGGGCAAGGCGGCCAGCGATCCTAAGTACAAGAGCGACACCAACCAGAACGCCTTTTACAGTGCCGAGGGCTGCGTGAACGTGGACAAGACCAACCTGCCCCAGGCGGGCGACAAGGTGGTGGTGCTGTCCGTGTGCAAGAACGGCGACGATCATCACCGCTATCTGCTGATGGCAAAGCTGGTGGAGGACTCCGCCGCGCCCATTACTATGACCCGCGGTGAGGCCGAGGCTGCCGGTATCCCGGCGGACCGCATCCAGGACAAGGCAGCGGCAGACGCCGCGGCCGCTGCCGCGAATGTCTCCGCGGTGGAGGATGCTGCCGCCAATAAGACCGACACTGCCAGCAAGACGGATACGGCCAAGACGGAGCACAAGGGCTGAGTCGGACCTGAAAAGTAAAAAACTCCCGGACCGTGGCGGTCCGGGAGTTTTTTCGATGCATTTTCAGAGAGCGCCGCCGTCGGTCTGCGTCAGGAGATCGGCCAGGGAGACACTGTCCAGATAGTCGTTGATGATGGCGTCCAGCTTTTCCCACATGGGGAGCGTGGTGCAGTGACCGGCGCGGGGGCAGGTGTTTTCGTCGCCCTCCAGGCAGGTGACGGGGGCCAGAGAACCCTCGGTGAGGCGGAGGATCTGGCCCACAGAGTAGTCAGCGGCGGGGCGGTTCAGGCGGTAGCCGCCGCCCTTGCCACGGAGACCGTCCACCAGGCCGGCCTTGGACAGCACGGAGATGATGCTCTCCAGATATTTTTCAGAGATGCCCTGCCGTTCGGCAATGGCGGGCAGGGGGAGATAGGCGGCGCTGTCGTCCTGAGCCAGCTCCAGCATGACCCGAAGGGCGTAACGGCCTTTGGTAGATACGAGCATGGGAAGACCTCCCTTATGTTAGTAAACATAGTATAGCACTATGTTTATGCGATTGCAAGGGGAAAACGCTCACATATAGTGGTACTTATTCCGCTTGAGCACCAGAAAGACGCCGGAGATGATAAAGGCAAAGATCTCGGCGGCGGTGATGGCCCACCAGATACCGTCCATGCCCAGAAGTACGGGCAGGATGACGACGGAGCCGGCTTGGAACACAAGCGTCCGCAGGAAGGAGATGGCAGCGGAGACGGCACCGTTGTTCAGGGCGGTGAAGAAGCCGGAGGCGAAGATGTTGAAGCCTGCCAGTAGGAACGACCAGCAGAACAGCCGGAAGGCATGGGTGGTCAGAGCGTAGAGGCTGGCATCGTAACCCACAAACAGCCGGGACAAGGGGGCGGCCAGCACACGGGCCAGGACCGTCAGGGTCACGCCGCCGATGGCCATCAGCAGGGCGCTTTTCCGCAGGAGATTTTTCAGCTCACTGTGGTGCTGCGCGCCGTAGTGGAAGCTGACCACCGGCGCGCTGCCGATGGAGTAGCCGATGAAGATGGCTACGAAGATGAACTGGACGTACATCAGAACGCCGTAGGCGGAGACGCCGTCCTCGCCGATCAGGCGCATGAGCTGGAAATTGTAGAGCATACCTACCAGGGAGGAGGAGATGTTGCTCATCAGCTCGGAGGAGCCGTTGCCGCAGGATTGGAGGATGGGGCGCAGACGCAGTGCGGCGGGCCGCAGGCGCAGCAGGCTGGTGTTGGGACGCAGGAAGTAGATCAGGGGCAGTACGCCGCCCACACACTGGCTCAGGCCGGTGGCGATGGCCGCGCCGGCCACACCCCAGTCGAAAACGGCGATGAAGAGCGCGTCCAGCACCATGTTGGTGACGCCGGCGGCCACGGTGACGAAAAGGCCCAGGCGGGGCTTTTCGGCGGCGATGAAGAAGCTCTGGAACACATTTTGCAGCATGAAGGCGAAGGTGAAGCCGGTGACGATGCGGCCGTAGAGAATGCAGTCGGCCATCATGGCGTCAGACGCGCCCAGCAGACGGGACACGGCGGGCATGGTGAGGATGCCCACGGCGGAGAGAACGATGCCCAGCAACAGGGTGAACAGTACCAGCATGGAGAAGGTGCGGTGGGCTTCGTCCGGCTTGCCCTCGCCCAGCAGCTTGGACACCAGGGCGGTGCCGCCGGTGCCGATCATAAAGCCCATGCCGCCCAGGATCATCACGAAGGGCATGACCAGGTTTACGGCGGCAAAGGGCGTTTTGCCCACGAAATTGGAGACGAACAGACCATCCACCACGCCGTAGATGGACGTGAAGACCATCATGCAGATGGAGGGAAGCGTGAAGCGCAGCAGCTTGCCATACGTGAAATGATCGGACAGCCGTATGAGCTTGGACATAAAAACCTCCTGTCGAAAAAGTAGCTCCATCATGAAGATGGAGCTAAATCATCCCACCAAACGGTGGAGTTTGAACTTGGTGACCCGTACCGGATTCGAACCGATGTTAAAGGCGTGAGAGGCCTCTGTCTTAACCACTTGACCAACGGGCCGCATTTTTTCTTCTATTTCATCGGCCAAAGCCGCTGAAATCATGGTACACCTTCAGGGACTCGAACCCTGGACACCCTGATTAAGAGTCAGGTGCTCTACCAACTGAGCTAAAGGTGCATATCCTGTTAACGGTGTTATTATAGTCGATGTGCGCCGATATTGCAAGCTTTTTTTGCGAAAAGAACAGGATTTCTTTGAAATCAGGGAGAGAGCCGGAAAAGCGGGGGCTTTTCCGGCTCTCTGCGGGAAAGGAAAGAAGAACTGTCAGTTTTTCCACTCCACATACAGCTCGCGGACGGCATTATCATCGGCGGGCTTTGCGGCGGGAGCGGCCGCGGGAACTGCGGGCGCCTCGGCAGCGGGGTGGTCACGCTTTTCGATGAACTTGGGCGCCACCTGGGGGAACAGCGCCAGGCTCAGCACATCCTCGTCGGACTTGGCCAGACTCTTGAACTCCTCGCGGTACTTCTCCAGCTCCGGCTCCAGCAAATCGGCGGGACGACAGGTGATGACATCCTCAGGGGCGATGCCCGCCTTGGCGCGGACCTCCTCGTTGACCTCGCCGGGCAGCTTGCCGTATTCACCCTTGAGCATGGCGCGGGACTCCTTGGGGAACGTCTTGTAGCGCTCGCCCATGATGACGTTCATCACGGCCTGGGTGCCCACGATCTGGGAGGAGGGCGTTACCAGCGGGGGATAGCCGAAGTCCTTGCGGACGCGGGGGATCTCTGCTAGTACGTCATAGTATTTATCCTCTTTGCCAGCCTGCTTCAGCTGGGAGATGAGGTTGGACAGCATGCCGCCGGGCACCTGATACAGCAGGGTGTTGGTGTCCACGCGGAGGACCTTGGGGTCCAGGATACCGGCATCCTGCAGCCGCTGGGCCACCTTGCGGAAGTGGACGGCGGCGTCGGACATCTTTTCCAGGCTCAGGCCGGTGTCACGGACGGTGCCCTGCAGCGTGGCCACCAGGGACTCGGTGGCGGGCTGGCTGGTGCCGTTGGCCATGGGGGAGAGAGCGGTGTCCACAATGTCCACGCCGGCGTAGGCCGCCATCAGCAGCGTCATGTCGCCGGTGCCGGAGGTGTTGTGGGTGTGCAGGTGGATGGGAACGCTGACCGTTTCCTTCAGCGCCTTGACCAGAGAGTAGGCCTCCATGGGCAGCAGCAGGTTGGCCATGTCCTTGATGCAGATGGCGTCCGCGCCCATGCCCTCCAGCTCCTTGGCCAGCTTGACGAAGTAGGCCTCGCTGTGGATGGGAGAGATGGTATAGCTGAGGGTGGCCTCTACCTGTCCGCCGTACTTCTTGGTGGACTTGATGGCCTGCTCCAGGTTGCGTACGTCGTTCAGCGCGTCGAAAATGCGGATGATGTCGATGCCGTTTTCGATGGACTTGGCGCAGAAGGCGTCCACCACATCGTCGGCATAGTGCTTGTAGCCCAGAATATTCTGGCCACGGAAGAGCATTTGCAGCTTCGTGTTCTTCACATGCTTGCGGATGGTACGCAGGCGCTCCCACGGATCCTCGTTCAAAAAGCGCATACAGGCGTCGAAGGTGGCGCCGCCCCAGCACTCCAGAGAGTAGTAGCCGATGGTGTCCAGCTGCTCCAGTGCGGGCAGCATATCCTCGATGGTCATGCGGGTGGCCGCCTGGGACTGGTGCGCGTCGCGGAGGATGGTATCGGTGATGAGCAGGGGCTTATTAGACAGAAATTCCATAGTTACCTCCTATTAACCGAACAGGGAGATCAGCACGCCCGCGGCGATGGCCGAGCCGATGACGCCGGCCACGTTGGGGCCCATGGCGTGCATCAGCAGGAAGTTGCCGGGGTTTTCCGCCTGGCCGACCTTCTGGCTGACACGGGCGGCCATAGGTACGGCGGACACACCGGCAGAGCCGATGAGGGGATTGATCTTCTCCTTGAGGAACAGGTTCATGAACTTGGCCAGCAGGACGCCGCCGGCGGTGCCGAAGCCGAAGGCCACCACGCCCATGCCCATGATAGCCAGAGTCTTGGGGCTGAGGAAGGTAGCGCCGGTAGCGGTGGCGCCTACGCTGATACCCAGGAAGATGGTGACGATGTTCATCAGCTCGTTCTGCATGGTCTTGCTGAGGCGATCCAGCACACCGCACTCCTTGGCCAGGTTGCCCAGCATCAGGCAGGCGATCAGCGGTGCGGCGGAGGGGACCAGCAGGGCCACGAACACCGTGACCACGATGGGGAAGAAGATCTTTTCCTTCTTGCTGACCTCACGCAGGGGCTTCATGACGATCTGGCGCTCCTCCTTGGTGGTCAGCGCCTTCATAATGGGCGGCTGGATAACGGGCACCAGGGCCATGTAGGAATACGCCGACACGGCGATGGGGCCCAGCAGGGCCGGGGCCAGCATGGCGGTGACGAAGATGGCCGTGGGGCCGTCCGCGCCGCCGATGATGCCCACGGAGGACGCCTCTGCGCCGGTGAAGCCCATGAGGCGGCAGCCCACATAGGTCAGGAAGATGCCCAGCTGGGCCGCAGCGCCCAGCAGCAGGCTCTTGGGGTTGGCGATCAGGGGGCCAAAGTCGGTCATGGCGCCCACGCCCATGAAAATAAGGCAGGGATAGATGCCCAGCTTGATGCCCAGGTACAGCACATCGATCAGACCAACGCTGACGGTGACATCACTGAGGGTGACGCTGTAGCTGGCGGCGTACTGCTCGGCTACCACCAGGGCGTCCAGCTGATTGGCGATGGTGCCCACAGCATCGGAGCCGCTGGCGGCCACCTGGGACATCAGGTCATTGATGACATCGGGGCTGAACAGCGTCTGCGCTGCCGTCATCAGGGAGTCGGCGTAAGGCTGGAGCATATCGGCAGATACGCCGTTTGCCAGCATTTCCGAGAGGAACTGTGCCGTGATGGGCTGCCCGCCGAACAGGTCCCAGTGGACATGACCACCGGCGAACAGGATCTCGTGGAACATCTCCGCGCCGGGCAGGTTCGTCACCAGCATACCGAATGCGATGGGTACCAGCAGCAGCGGCTCAAACTTCTTGACGATACCCAGAAACAGCAGCACAACGGCAATGACCAGCATAATGGCACTCTTCCAGTTGTCGCCCTGGAAAAACTGGTAAAAGCCGGTGCTTACAAAGAAATTGGCAATAGCTTCCATGTGCAGTCCTCCGGCGTCAGCCGATGGTGCACAGCAGCGCGCCGGACTCCACGGCGGCGCCCTTGGTCACAGACACGGAGGTAACGGTGCCGTCGCAGGGAGCCATGATCTCGTTCTCCATCTTCATGGCCTCCAGGATCATCAGCACGTCGCCCTTCTTGACGGCGCTGCCGTTGGACACGTTCACCGCCAGAATGTTGCCGGGCATGGGAGCGCAGACCTTTTCGCCGCCGGCAGGGGCTGCGGCGGGGGCGGGAGCAGCCGCAGGGGCGGCCACGGAGACAGCGGGAGCTGCGCCGGTGATCTCCTCCAGCTCGACTTCATACACGGTACCGTTGACATTGACTCTGTACTTTTTCATGGTGAAATCCTCCTCACACATTACACTTTCTTCATGGATACGATACGGATGGCGGAGACATCGGTCCCCATGTCCTCGGCGATGGCAGCGGCTACGGCGGCCATCATCGCGGGGGTGACGGCGCCAGGTGCGGGCATGGCGGCGGGAGCCGCCGGCATCTGGGGCGCGGTCTTGGGCGCGGAGGTGCGGGCACATACCCAGCTCATCAGTGTGACCAGCAGTATGATGCACAGCAGCCCGGCAAACACCGTTCCCAGGCCCATCAGCACGACGAACAGGTTGGAATATTCAGGCATGGTTTGGATCTCCTCCCATACTAATATAGATTACCCACATTGTACCAAACATTTGGTAGTAATGCAATCCGAAAACGGCGAAAACTACAAAATTGTGAGAAGTCCTAAAAAATTTTTTGGTTCATTGACGGAATACACAAACCACAGGGAAACGACCTTTCCTTGGAAGAAAATACTTTCCATCCGCTATTGTCTGTGCTATACTGTGTTTCTATTCCGAAAGCAGGGGAGGCGCGGCTATGCGGTACGAAAATGTGGTGCAGGGCCGCTTTCTCTCGCGCCCCAATCGCTTCATTGCGCTGGTGGAGCTGGACGGCGCCGAGACGGTCTGCCATGTGAAGAACACCGGGCGCTGTCGTGAACTGCTGGTACCGGGGGCTGAGGTGTATCTGGTGCCGGGTGTCACGCCGGGGCGTAGGACACCCTACGATCTTGTCGCGGTGAATAAGGGCGGCAGGCTGATCAATATGGACGCCCAGGCACCGAACCGGGCGTTTGCGGAGTTTGCACGGACCTTCGACCCGCAGGCCGAGAGCATCCGGCCGGAGTTTCGCTTTGGCGAGTCGCGGCTTGATTTCTGCTTGACGCGGCCCGACGGGCTGCACTTGGTGGAGGTCAAGGGGGTCACGCTGGAGCAGGGCGGCCACGCCCGCTTCCCGGATGCACCTACGGAGCGGGGCGTGAAGCACGTGCATGAATTGATACGCGCTGTGGAGCAGGGCTGCCGGGCTACGGCCTTCTTCGTCATCCAGATGGCGGAGGTCGTTGATTTTGCGCCCAACGATGATACACATCCCGCATTCGGCGCGGCCCTGCGGCAGGCGCGCGAGGCGGGGGTCAGCATTGCCGCTTACAGCTGCCGTGTTGCGCCGGACGCCATGTATATCGATCACCCTGTGCCGGTGGTTTTGTGAGGAGAGTGTCCGTATGACATTGCTGGAGATATTCCTGATCGGCATCGGTTTGAGTATGGATGCCTTTGCCGTGGCGATATGCAAGGGACTGGCCATGCCGGACAAGGTGCATAAGAGGAGCGCGTTTCTCATCGCCCTGTATTTCGGCGTATTTCAGGCGGTCATGCCCGCGCTGGGCTGGCTGCTGGGCTCACAGTTTGCCCATTATGTGACGCGGTTCGCGCCCTGGATCGCCTTCGTGCTGCTGGCATGGATCGGCGGCAACATGATTCGGGAGAGCCGCACCGAGGAAGAGGAGGACGAGCAGCCCTCCGACGGGCAGGTGAAGCACAAGGAGCTGCTGGTGCTGGCCGTGGCCACCAGCATTGACGCCCTGGCCGTGGGCGTCACGTTCTCCATGGTGGAGCTGTCCGTGTCCATCTGGCTGGCCGTCTGTCTTATCGGCTGCACCACGTTCCTGATCTCCCTGGGCGGCGTGTATGTGGGTAATGTGTTCGGCGCAAAGTACAAGAATAAGGCTGAATTCGTGGGAGGCACTATCCTGATTCTGATAGGTGTGAAGATCATTCTGGAGCATTTTGGCGTGCTGTAAAAAGATCCCCGGCGATGTATATCGCCGGGGGATCTTTTTACAGATGTGCGAGCAGATCCATAGTAATGCGGGCGGTGATGCCCCACAGGTGGTAAGGCAGGCCGTGATACACCGGGACCTCCAGCCGCCAGGGACGCCAGGGGTAGTCCGCAGGGACGCCGGCGTCCGCATAGGGGAAATCCGGGGCCTCCACCGGCTGCCGGTACAGGTAGACCTCCGGCGGATGCGCCTTCAACTCCCGAAGGGGCAGCAGGAAGGTGCCGGCTACCTCCTCCGGCGCGGGGCGCATGGCTGCCAGTGCCGCAGGGTCCACCTCACCCAGCACGGGCCGGAGCAGGCTGCCCGCACGGATGTGGATGAAGTCCATTTCGCCGATCACGGTCACGGCGCTTTCCGGGATGCCCAGCTCCTCCCAGGTCTCCCGCAGGGCGCACTGGATGGCCGTTTCCCCGGCCTCGCGTTTGCCGCCGGGGAAGCACACCTCACCCGGCTGCCGGACGTTGGCGGAGCGTATCTCATACAGCAGGCAGTATTCGCCGTCCTGACGGACCAGGGGGACCAGCACGGCGGAGCCGCCTCTCTCGCCCATCAGCGTGGGCGTATGCGCCGTGTAGTAGCCGCGCAGGGGGGAAATATCCATGATCGGGCCTCCTCTCGGTCAAAAGCGGTGCTTGTCCGCATTGTTTTTATCGATGTTTGGTTGTATCGCAGAGCGGCCTGCGAAAAAAGACGTCCCCGCCTTGCGGCGGGGACGCGTAATGCGCGGTAGATCCTCAGCAGCTGCACCCGCAGCCGCCGTTATTGCCGCCGCAGCCGCAGCCATTGCCGCAGCCGTTGCCGCAGAACAGGAACAGCAGGATGATGGCGATGATGATCCAGCAGCAGCTGCTGCCGCCAAAGCAGGAATTCTGATTACACATACCGTAACCTCCTATGAAAATTTGACCGCCACATCGGTCTCATTCTCATAGTATGCCGGCTGCGGTAAAGTGTGCGCCTCAAAGCTGCGAGATGCGATAGCTGAGCGTCAGCAGGGTGTCCACAAAGTGGATGTCCTCGAAGAAAACGCCGTCCTCCTTGGTGGAGAGCTCCACATTGGTAAAATTCCAGAAGCCGCGCACACCCAGACCGATCAAACGGTCCGCCAGCGGCTGGGCTACATTCTGCGGGACGGTCAGGACCGCCACGTTGGGGTGATAGTTGGCGACATATTCCTCCAGCTCATCCATCGAGTGGACCGAGACACCGCGGATCTCCGTGCCGATCAGCGCGGGGGAGACATCAAAAGCGGAGTCGATCCGGAAACCGACCTTATCAAAATCAAAATTCTGCAGCAGGGCGTGACCCAGATGGCCCACACCGATCACAATGATGCGGTGGCCGCTGTCTATACCCAGGATGTGGCCGATCTCCGCACGCAACTCGGCCACATTGTAGCCGTAACCCTGCTGGCCGAACTCACCAAAGCAGCTCAGGTCCTGCCGGATCTGGGAGGCGGTGATGTCCATCTTGGCGCCCAGAGAGTTGGAGCTGATACGCACCACGCCTTTGTTGTACAGATCGTCCAGATACCGATAGTACCGGGGAAGACGATGAATGACAGCATCGGAGATTTTTTGCTTCTTCATAGAAAAACCTTCTTTTGTGTGGAATACGGCGCACAGCGCTCGATGTATTGTGGCTATTTTACAACAAGTATGCGAAGTTGTCAACTTTTTTAACAAAGTCGGAAGAAAAAATTTTCTTTACTTTGTGCCGGGAAGGTGGTATAGTAGTGAAGCTGTAAGTTGATAAAACAGAATATGATATGCGCCCGTAGCTCAGATGGATAGAGCGTTAGACTCCGACGTTTCAGGTGTCTCCTCTTGAGATATGGCGCAAACCGTTGCGGCAACTGCGTTTGCGGGAAGCGCAGAGAAAAAATGCGTAGTCGTTGACTACTATTTGACTACTATTCCCGCAGAGAACAATCAAATATGCGCCTGTAGCTCAGATGGATAGAGCGTTAGACTCCGACTCTAAAGGCCGCTGGTTCGAATCCAGTCAGGCGTACCACCCCCCGCAATCTGCATTAGCAGACTGCGGGGGGTTCTTTTCTGCGGTGTCAAACTTACAGACTACGTTGTAGTTTTATCACCGGCGGCAATGACGAAGATAAACTCGGAGTATGTCTCACGCTATGCATTGGAAAAAATAAGAGAGGACTTGTCAATTACTTTCCTTCAATAGTTTCTGGGAGAGGCTGAAGGAAGAAAGAAATCGCCAGCACAAGTACCGCTGCCGCAACAGCGACCCACAGTGCAATGGGGAATCCGGCTTCAAGGCCCATTCCGATGATCATGGTATAAACCAGCATGCCGGCGGATGAACCAAGGTTCTGAGAGAACTGAATCACGGAGTTACCCTGCGCACGCAACTCTGCGGGGATCTGGATCTGGGGCGCCGTGGAGAAGGTGACAGACTGCTGGCTGTTATAGAAACCCGCCAGCAACATCAGAACTACAAGCACCCAAAGAGGAGTGGTGGGACTGAGCAAAACAATAAAAGCAATGGTAATAGCAATACGAACGATTGTGCCGATAACCAACAAATTTCGAGCATTTCCAGTTTTTGCGATGCTTCGACCGAAAACTGGCCCAATGATAAGGCCAAGCACATTCATTGCGGCAGCAGTCAGAGATGCTTCTAATGCACTACCACCCATTACATAAATGATGTAAGACGAAAGAAAGAAGAAAATCGCCATTGAGGAAAAGGTCAGGAAAAAGGAAGAACAGCTAAGGATTAGCACGTTTCGGTTCTTCAATACCGTAGTAGGGATAATGGCATCGCCCTTCTTTTTCCTGAAGTCACAGACCAAAACAATCAAACTGACAAGTGCCAGCCCCAGCAGCGCATAGTTAAGCGGTGTTCCATAGGGGATGTAGTTCTTTCCGAAAGAAAGCGGCAGCAACAGACCTATCAGGAAGAGCACAAGAAATACAGCGCCGAGGAAGTCGAACTTCATGCTGGGGTTGCCAAGGTGCTTGGCCTCAGCAGGCTTTACGTTGACGCCGAAGAAGAGGAAACCACAGGCAATCATCATTAGGATCCAGATAATATGGCAAATCGCGCGCCATCCCAGAAGGTCGATCAGGGCACCATTGATCACGGGACCCAACAGCATACCGACGCTCATGAAAGTTCCGACCAGCCCCAGATAGAATCCCGCCTCTTTCCCTTCATACAGGTCGCGGATCATAGAGAAACCAACCACATAAATAGCGGCGCTGAAAAGGCTATAAAAGAATGTCATGCCGACGATCAGCAGCATACTTTGCGCAATAGCACGCGTAAATAAAACGACGGCACCAACTACAAAAGAGATACAGATGAGGGGGCGCTTATAGCCGGGATTTTTAGCACAGAAGAAACCGTATACCGGCATGGCACAGATCAGTAGATTGCCGATAACATTAACGAGAGGATAAATATCCTGACCGCCGATTTCCATGGCTGCAATAGGTAAAATGACAGAAGTGCTAGAGGAATTCAAGAGTGATGCTACAATGCCGAGGTAAAGGCCAATCAGTGTAAGAGCCTTTTTATGCTTGGGAGCGCTTAAAAAGGGATTATTCATCATAATCAACCATTCGGCCGCTTTGCGTCCGCACAAATAGGGATGAAAGTATGCAGACAAACGGCCGCCTTTCTTGTAAAATTTGCGGGACTTTTTTCGTTCCAGCTATTGACTTTTGTTTGCAAGACTCCTCGCTATTATTACGGATGAGGTCGTGTTGTGAAAGTCGTATTTCCAACCTGCTGCGGTGTAGATGTTCACAAAACATTCGTGGTTGCTACCATCATCACCACACCCGCAGACAGCTTGCAGCCCCACTATCAGAAAAAACGATTTAGTACCTTCAATTCAGACTTGAATCGTTTTGCAGACTGGTTGCTCGAACACAACTGTTTGGATGTCTGCATGGAATCCACCGGGAAATATTGGGTTCCGGTATTCAACATCCTTGAAAAGTGTGGTATTCGGGTCATAATTGCTAACCCCAAATGGGTAAAGGCTGTAAAAGCCACGTCCGTAAAGGGTAGAAAGTCCTGTGCATATATTGGGGGCGCGAGTGATATGCCCGCGCCCCCAACAAAATAGAATGGGAAGCAGTAAAAGCATTAGCAGATGTTTGCACCGCCATCCACAGGAAAATCAACACCGGTGATCCACTTGGCTTCGTCGCTGGCCAAATACAGATAAGCGTACGCCATATCATCTGCCTCACCTAGATAAGGGGGCAACGGATGGAATTTGGTTGCAAAGGGGCTTGCCGCCATCTGTTCGAAGGAAACACCGTATTTGGCTACCGCGTTGGTATATACGGAGCCGGGATATACGATATTGCAACGGATATTATCTTTGGCAAAGTTATAGGCAACATGTCTGGTAAGAGCACGCAGACCGGCTTTTGCCGAGCAATATGCAGGTGCGCCAGCATCCATGGAGCCCTTGAGGGCCGTCAGGGAGGAGCAGTTGATAATAGAGCCCTTTCCATTCTTCTGCATGTAGGGGATGACGGTCTTGATGCCTAGGAACTGTGAAGTCAGATTCATGCGCAGACCGGCCTCCCAGCCTTCCAACGTTTCCTTCAACAAATCACACTTAGCAGAAAGACCTGCGTTATTGACCAGAATGTCGATTTTGCCCCAAAGTTCCTCGGCCTTAGCAGCAGCGGAGGCCCACTGATCCTCTTCGCGTACATCCAATTGGAACAAAACAATGTTCTCGCTGTAGCCTGCCAGATTCTTTTCCAAATTTTCCATGTTCCAGCTGGTAGCCAGAACCTTTGCACCCTCGTCAGCAAACAGTTGTGCAGCACGCAGACCCATACCGTGGGAGCAGCCGGTGATGACCGCAACTTTACCTTCCAGACGATTCATATTCTTACCTCCATTTTGTCATTCGGTAATATATTTTTGTGGTCAGAAGCTGATGCCAAGATCAAAGCCCTCGCGAATGGCCTCCAGCAGAGATTTCTCCGGACCGCCGCAGTCACCGATCATATCCACTGCGATCCCCTTTTCCTTCAGCTCATCAGCCAGCTTGTTGTCAGGAATGACGCCGACCGCCATCACGACACTGTCGGCCTTGACATAGAGTAGATCCATATCCAGCTTGTTATTAGCGCGTACATAAATACCGTGGTCAGCGATCTCCCACAAAGGACAATCAGTGAGCATCACGACGCCGTTTTCAATCAGACTGCTGAACAAGTGCTTGTAGTTATAAATGACCATGGGACCACCAAGAGCCGGAAGGGCCTCGACCAAAACGACCTTCTTACCTTTCTCTGCCAGTTCGACGGACAGCTCCATGCCGGTGGCACCACCGCCGATGACGGCGACACGTTCGCCAACCTCTGCTTTGCCCATGATAACGTCATTGGCCTGTACCACATGCTTTTTGTCATATCCGGGGACACGCAGTGTGCGGGGGAAAGCGCCCGTTGCCATGATGACCTTGTCGGGCGCGGCCTTGATTACATCCTCTGCCGTCACATTGCAGTTGTACTTGATTTCTACACCTGCTTTTTCCATATCGCGCGTGATACGGTTGATCACATCATAATACGCGTACTGATTCTTCTCGGTGGCGACAACATTCCACTGGCCGCCCAGTTTATCGGTCTTTTCGCAGAGTGTGACCTTGTGCCCGCGCTCTGCCAGGACCTTGGCCGCTTCCATACCGGCAGGGCCACCGCCGATGATCATGACCTTCTTCGGGCTATCAGTGGCCTTGATATTTTCTAGCTTACGCTCTCTCATACAGTGCGGATTCACGGTGCAGGCCATGCCGTCGTACTTGCTCATGACTGCGCTGGAAATGCACTTGTTGCAGGAAATGCAGCGGACAATATCATCTTCGCGCCCCTCAGCCAGCTTCTTAGGGATTTCAGGGTCTGCAATCAGGCTGCGGCCCATGGCGATAAAGTCGGCCTTGCCATCTTCTAGCGCCTTCTCTGCCAACTCGAAATCCGTTCCGAGACGACCGACAGCGATGACGGGCACATTGACAGCTTTCTTGATGGCGGCGGCGGCATCAAGATTGAAGCCGGCGGGAACCATGTAAGGCGGCAGAATATAGTGGTAAGATTCCAGAGAACCGCAGGAGACATCCACTGCATCTAAGCCGGCTTCCACGAACAGGGGCGCCTGAATGACAGAGTCCTCCACGCTGATGGCTCCCTCGGACCAGGAGGTGCCGCTCATACGCATCAGAACAGGATAGTCGGGGCCGACCTTCTTTCGGACGGCGCGAATGACCTCACATCCGAAGCGGGCGCGGTTCTCCACACTACCGCCATACTTATCGGTACGCTTATTGGTCATGGCAGAGCGGAACTGGCCAATCAGGTAGCCGTGGGCACCGTGAATCTCAACGGCATCAAAACCGGCGTCTTTTACACGGCGGGCAGCTTCGGCAAAGCCGGCGACAACGCGGTCAATATCCGCCTGGGTCATTTCCAAAGACATGACATCGTTTTCGGGGAACCGCATTGCTGTGGGGGACAGATTCTTGACGGCCTCTTTGTTTGGGAGATGCATACTGCGCTTGCTGAGAATGGTGCCGTGATGGTTAATCTGCAGAACGGCTTTTGCACCGTTGGCCTGAATTGCAGAGGATAACTGCTTGAGTTTAGGGATAAAGCGGTCATCATGGATCATGATGTTGCCGATACCGCGGCATTCGTACAGAATAGTACAGGCCTGGATAAACACGATACCGCAATACTTGGCACGTTCGGCATAGTATTCAATGGTCTTGTCATTCAGTGCGCACAACATACCATCCTCGTCGTTGTCATTGGAGCCAGTCCCCATAGCGGGCAACACAATGCGATTGCGGATGGTCATATTGGCAATTTTGCCGGGGGACAACAATTTTTCATATTTGCTCATGTGGATTTCTCCTTTATTTCGATAACATTGCTTAGTCCTGATCTTTTTTGACGACATAGGTGCAACACAGACCAGTAGGCTCACCGTTTTCGTCGTACTGATTAGCGTAGGTCATATATTCCTTGTCGGTAAAGCCACCGCCCATCCAGCAAGGCTCATGACAACAGTAATAGCACATACCTTTAGTGTCAGCAGACCAGGGATAGCCCTTGCTGGTGCGACCCTTATCGGTGTAGTTCTTCTGCACCGTGCTGCCACTTCCACAGTGTTTCACATACAGTACATATTTCTCATCGTCTTCTTCTACGTAGATATCGCTGTGATGGACAAGATGACCCTGCGCCATACCGGAAATCATCTGTTCCGGAGTACGCTTGGGCATCTTACCGCCTGCAGCAAAGAGCTTGCCGTACACCGCGTCGAAGGTACCTTTCATTGCAATCCCCACATGTTCCTCGCCTAGGTTCTCAGCGATGTAGGTGAACAGATAGTTAATCCACTCACAGTAACGGTCATGCAAAGGCTTAAAGAGCATATGCAGCGCCTCAATCTGCTTCAGCGCTTCTTCTTTGTCGCCAGCTTCTACGGCTGCAATGGCTTTCTCGCGGGGACCCATTACAAGGTCATCCCTCCTGATAACGTCAGACATATTTTCTCCTCCATCGTTTTGATGTAGTAATGTTGCGTCCTCTTTCAACAACTTGAGAGTATCGCTACTGATACGGGCGAATCTTATGTGACTGATACGGGAAAAGGAGACAGGATCCTGCATCAGCCAAGAGCTGTGTGCAATGTTGAAGAGGACTTCTACTGAACATGCGCTTATTGAACTTGTGCATTTTTACCAATTGGTAGTTTGACTTTTGTCCTGGACTGACTATATTTTAACAAATGTTGTTAGATAAAGCACCAAGAAAAAGACCAAAAATTTCTTACAATTTCCATATTATCACCAATATTGTAAGAGGAGAGACTCTGCCCTTTTCTGTGGAAAATGGAAGAAATAGTGTAAAAGAAAAGACTGAAACACGATTTGATATGCTCCCTCCATGATTGACAGTGTTTTATTTCACTGTCTCTCATAGAGGGAGCATATCACGAGGTTTCAGCCTTTGAATATTTTATTTTGAGAGGCGTTGCTCGATTTCATACGCTTTAAATGCAAGTTGCAGCCGCAGACACTCTTCGCCGTCATTATCATTTAACGACAAGAGTTCGCGGATTTTGTTTATGCGATAATCCATAGTATTTCTGCTGATAAACAGGTGCTGGGCTGCCTTCGTACGATTGCAAGCGCATTGAAGATAGGCATACAGTGTTGTGTAATAATCTGTGCCGTGATGCCTGTCGTATTCCCGCAACATATGTAGTCGCTCATCATCATACCGCTTCAGCGTGTGGTTGCTTCGCGCTGTTAGTAATAATTCATAGGAAATTTGATCATCAAACAGACAAGTGGAATTTGATCCACCGAGCAGTGCTTGAATGCGTATGGCATCATCTGCCTGCTGACGATGTTCGGCTAGTTCCTTAATATTGGAGAATCGTTTGCTAATACCACCAGTTACATTGTACTCAGGTAACACTTCATCCAACGCCTCAATAAATTGCTGAAATACAGTAGGATATTCAGGGTTGATCAAGATCAGTAGACCATCTCTGTCCAGAAAAACACAGCGATGTGGAAGGGACAGACGAAGCCTTTCTATGAGTTCATGTCTCTGTGCTGTATTACGCAGATTGTCCGCTGCGTGAATAGATACGACACGAAATTTTTGATACCTTTCCCAGCGGATATGGGCAAGCCAGCTCGGTACCCAAGATAGGTCGTAGCTCTCACCGTCCAAAAGTGCCTGCAAGCGGTTTTCGTACTGAAGGCTCATTAGTGTTGCATGATTTCTTCCCTTGCTCCGGCTTTCAACTGCCTGAGAAAGAATACCGCAGATATTACCCAGAATGTTGCTGTCACTGATTGTCAGCTTGCGGTTATACTCCAACACCGAAATCGTAGCCTGCGTCCGTTGATTCACTCGAATCATGCCGAGTAGCCGATGGTGCGTTGTGTTCACACCATCTGCCAAAAATAACATCGGCGTACTGCTGCACAGCAGCTGCTTGGCAGTGTCCAATTTCCGCATTTCCTTGACATATTGAGACGGCAGATAGCCTTTCTCAAGTAGCTGTTCAATATCAGGATCGTCAATAGGTTGTTCACAGCAGGCGGCCAAAAGCTGGCTGTTGTAATCAAATAAGACAACAGGGTTGTTCATGATGCGAGATGTCTGTGTCACGATATGATTCAGATTGGTGCTGGAAAAAATGCTGCTCAGCATACTCATAAGATCAGCAATATTGCGGTTATACAATAATTCTTTCAGCTTTTCAAACAGCGCCAGCATATTGACCTTGCCGGACAGGCGAATACAGTCCAACCGAGCGGCGATTTCGTCAATGCTGTCCGTAGTAATTATTCCAACATATTTATCCTGATAGAGGCTTGCGGAAATATTTGCCAGACTGCCAAGATAGATACAATTGTTAATAAACTCGGTTTCCGCACCGCAGAGCAGGCGAATATCAAGGTAATCAATATTTTGAGGATAGACTACCTGACAAATCAACTCGGGTGAGATATACTGCATTAGTTGTGTTATATTCACGTGAAAACCTCCAATTGGTGGTAATATCATGTAAATTTAAATACATTGTAATTTACTTACAGTGATTTTGCAAGCCCGGAAAATGAGAGGGTTACAGCGCAAGTGTGCACTGTGCCTGCTGAAGGTTTTGCGCTGAAGCATAATCTCTGACACACCGCAATCAACGAGATGAAATCATTACTTGGAATGAACGGGCTGGTGTTATCGAATCCTACTAAAGGCCATTAAGTCAGAGGCCCATTAGATAAAATGGTTGAGGAGATCCTTGCCAAGACCGAGGAACACACGAGCTTGAGGTATGTCCGACAGCAGACTTTTATCAGAGAAATTTTTCATATCTCCAGCATTCCTTGCAGCTCCGCGCTGGCGGCTTTCTTGTTTTTGTCAAAGGCGTGAGTGTAGATGTCTAGCGTGGTGGAGGGCTGGCTGTGGCCGAGGATGCCCGCTACCGTTGCCACATCCGCGCCGCCCGCAATCATCAGGCTGGCAGCGGTGTGGCGCAGGCTGTGGACATTGAGCTGCTCCGGCAGACCGTTCTTTTTCAGGATGCACTTGAACCGCCATGTGAAGGTGGTGGGCGTCATGGGCAGGCGTGTGCCCTGCCGACGGAACAGGAAGTCATCGGCAGTCAGTTTTCTTTCATCGTAGGTCTGGGTGATGTACTGGCATTCACGCTGGTACTCCCGCAGGAGCGATTCCATCTCGGCGGAGAAGTAGACGTATCGGTCGCCGGAGCGGGTCTTGGGTTCTTTTACGAATATCTCGTCGCCGGTGATTTTCACGGCGTTGCGGCAGATGTGGATGGAGCGCTGTTCCCAGTCGATGTCCCGCCATTGCAGGGCGCAGCACTCGCCCCGCCGCATCCCTGTGGCGATGATGAGCTTGAAGTACGTCTCGTACTTGATACTCTCGTTTTCCAGCGCGGAGATGATCTTCTGTGCCGTTTCCTCGTCGGCAATCTTTTTCTTTGTTTTCTTGCCCGCGTAGCGGTAGGTGCGCCATGCCGGGTTATGCGTGAGAAAGCCACCCTCCACGGCGTCGGAGAGGATGCTGCACAGTGTCGCGTGTACGCCCTCAACGGTGCTTTCGGAGAGTGGCTTTCCTGTTGCGTCGCTCTTTGTCTGACGCAGGTTGGCATAGAGTTTTCGGAAGTGCTCGGGCCGCAGGTCGGTGAGCTTGTAGTGACCCAGTACGGGGAGAAACCGTTCCAAGTCCTGCCTATCGCGGTGCAGTGTGGACTTGGCCAGTTTACCAGGAGCGATGTCCCGCAGCCACAGCTCGGTGTACTGGGCGAGGGTGAGATTTTTCTTCGGTTGCGGATCATCCTTACAGGAGCGCTCGAACAGGATGGCCTGCTCGTTGAGCCACTTTTCCGTCTGCTTGGGCGTCAATTCCTCCGGAGGGCGGACGGTTTTCTGCTGGGACTTGATGCGGTTGCCGTTGTAGTCGTAGCCCATGGAGACCACGATGAGATAGCTATTACCGCGCTTACGAATACTTGCCATGGTCATTCTCCTCTCTGGATATGTGTACTGTTGCGCTTTCTGCTGTCAACACAACATACTGCAAGAGACGGAGAATAGCTATACCCAAAAGGCAGAAAGAAGAATTATTTTCCGGCGACCTTTTGCAGCGGGAAGATCATACCGCTGCCGGGACGCAGCGAGGTGAGCATGGACGCGGCGGCCTCCTGCTTGCGGGACATCTCCGGATGGCAGTAGGTGCGTTCCAGAAAACCGGTGTCGCCGTGACCGGCCAGCTCCGCCACCGTCTGCTTGTCGATGCCGCTGTGCAGCAGCGTGGAAACGAAGAAGTGACGCAGAGTGTGCAGGTGATACTCAGCAGGGAAGCCGTTGGCGGCGTAGATCTTCCGCAGGCGTTTTGTGAATGTGTCGGGGTGAATGAGAGTCCCGTCCGAGTTGACGAACAGATAGGGACTGAGTTTTTTGCCGTGTCTTGCTGCCTCCTGCGCCAGCCGCCAGCGGTAACTGAGCAGCACACCACGCAGGGCGGGGGAGAGAATGATCTGGCGACTGTGACCGTTTTTGGTACTGCCTTCCACCACACCCTTGCCCGCAACGATGCTGCGGGAGCGACTGACAGTGAGGATGAATCCGTTACCGCTGGCACAGAAGTCCGACCAGCGCAGGGCGCACAGCTCACCGCGGCGGCAGCCGGTAGCCATGGCCAGCAGATAGAACACGCGGAAGTGCCGCGGCTCTCTGGCAAGGGCTTGCAGCAGGTGCTGTGCCTCCTCGACGGTGGGAATGTGCTGGCCGACGTGTGAGGCCGCGGGCAGGTCGATCATGCGGGCGGGATTCTTCTGGATGATCTCGTTGCGTTTTGCGTCGCTGAGTACAGCGGACACGGCGGACAGGTAGTGCTGGACGGTGGTTTCTTGAATTGGTTGTCCAGTACGATTTTTCCGTTTGCGGAGTTGGGTGAGCATATTTTCAATCGCCAGTGGGCGCAGTTTGCACAACGGGATAGCACCGATGTAGGGATAGACCACCTCCAGTTGTCGGCGATAGGAAGCCAGCGTACTGGGTGCGTATTTGCTCTGGCGGGAGAGCCAGCCCTCTGCGTAGTCCTGAAAGGCGGTGCTGCCGTCCTCACTGAAGCCGTACTTGAAGCGGCGCTCCAACTCCTCGGCCTCGTGCATGACGTACTGACGTATGCTCCGCGAAGCGACAGACTTTGGCACTTGGATAGTCTGCGATTTGCAGATCTTCTTACCGTTGCGGTAGCCGTTGCTGATGGTGATTTTGTACTTACGCTCGGTGAGCTGCTTGATGCTGGCCATCAGTAGTTGTCCTCCCGAATCACATCCTTCAGCGAGATGGTACCCCGTGTACTGTTGATCTCGCGGACGCTGTTGCCGCGCATCTTGTTGTAATCCTCGCGGGTCATGTCCACGTCGGCGGCCAGCAAGTGGTTGGTAATGTTGTGCTCGACGGCCAGGTTGAACAGCAACTTGGCCATGCGGTTTGCAAAAACACCCAGCGTCCCCTCCAGAACGTCAGCCACCGCGTGGGGCAGAAACGCACCGGCATTCTGCGCCTTCAGGTAGCCATCATAGAAGCGAACGGCCTTCTCTACGAACTCACTCTGGCTGCCGCAGTTGCCCAAAGCTACGCCCGCTTCGACCATTTTCTTCGCTTCCGGCGTGAGCCAAAAAGCGTACTTTTCTTTGTTGTTTGTCATTTTCATGTTCCTCCTTAAAATTTAGCTGTGACCCCGCAGTTTGTTCCGTAACTGCGGGACTTTTTCTGTTTTCGACCCCACCGCCCGCCGAAAATGCCGCTCCACAACGCCGGTGGTGGAATCCCGCAACTGCCCGCACTGTGGGCAGAAGTGGCCGGGGTGGGGGTGCGCACGACGCCACCCCTTTCTCCTGCTGCTTTTTCGGCGCACCGAAAAGCTCCCCGACACGCCCCCAAATGGGCCGGGTGGTATCCGTACCCCACCTCCACCCTGCGAGGCCACAAATCGGCCCACAGGCGGCAACACGGCGGGCAGTGGGCGCAAGGTGCGGTGTGGCTGGGAATTTTCCTTTTTCTCCTCTTGTTTTGCTCCAAAATCGCAATTTTTCGGGGTGAAATAAGCCGTTTGTTCTCCAGGTGAAATCGGAATAAAATCGTACATTTTCCTCCGTGACGGCTGTGACAGGTGTGACGGGAAATTCCACATACCCCCTATATCACTTTTTCCCGTCACTGCCGTCACTCCCGTCACGCGGGAGGCACTGAGGGAAGAGTGCAAGGATGCAAAGTATCTAGATACTTACACCCTTGCACTCTTGCTCCGGCAGATACCAGTACCATTGTCCGTCGTGTTTTTCTGAAAGAACGCCCAGATGCTTCTTGGCGATCTTCAGCGTCCGCTCAGAGATACCAAGACTCTTTGCGTGTCTCAGCACCTCCTCGGCGGGGACACTCTGCGTGAGCATCTGCTTGAGCGCATCCTCCATCTGCATGGTTTTTGTCTGCACATGACCGGAGCCATTCAGCACATCCTCCACGGTGGCATCGCAGACACCGAGCCATTGGAAACCGTATTCGGGGTGCAGATCGAATGCAATGGACGACCCCTCCGGCGCGAGACTGCTTTTGCTCTGCGCTACCACGCGGACGGTATCACCACTTTTGAGTCGCCCCACCACCAGAACGCTTCTGGCGGCAGCGGTGAAATCAACGGAACCGAGGTTACGGTAGCCCGCCTTTTGGTTCTGCGCCTTGTTCATATGACCAACCAGAATGACGGCGCACTGCATACGATTCGCAACGGACGCGATGCGTTTCATGACGGGCCGTACCTCGTTGGCACGATTCATGTCCACCTTGCTGCCCAGATACGCTTGTAACGGATCGAGGACAATAAGCTTCGCTCCCGTCTCGCGGATGGCCTGTTCCAGACGTTCATCGCAGAGAGACAACTCGCCGTGGCTCTCGTCAATGACCAGTACACGGGAACAGTCCGCGCCGGTGTTTACCAGCCGTGGCTTGATGGTGTCCGACAGGCCATCCTCGGCGGTCTGGTAAATGACATTCATGGGTTCGGTTATGCTGCTGCACTCCGGCAGCGGTTCTCCTTTTGTCAGCGCGGCGATGACCGCGAGGACGAACGTGGTCTTGCCATCACCGGGATCACCCTGCACCATAGTCAGCTTGCCGATAGGTATGTAAGGGTACCACAGCCACTGCACAGGTTCGATGGGAACGTCACGCATGTTGATCAGGTTTAACAGGTTTAAGTTGTTTTTCATAGAGACTCCTTTTAAGATTGACAAATACGACAGCAAGTGTTAGACTAATTACGAAATAAAATGGCATAATTCGATTTGCCTCATTTTACCATATTGGCCTACATGCGTCAAGACGGTTGAATAATAAAATTATAATTAGTCTATTGTGGGAGAGAGTGACTATGGGATTCAAAGGGTTCAAAGTGTATCTGTTGGGCGGGAAAGAATATTTTGAGATAAAAGATCATGTTTCAAATGAGTCTTGTTGGGTTAATTCAAAAATGGTGTATACCTTTCCGGATACGTTGTTGTCATTCCTGTATTTGGACATGAATCCGTGGCGACAGAAGATTGATGCTGCCTTTAGTGCGCTGCAGAAGCTGCGTCTGGAAAAGGATGAGAGCGATCTGAACGTTGTATGGGAACTGCTGTCTGGTTTGTCCAAGGAGCATATCTATTTCGAATGTTTTCGGCTGAACTGGTACGAGTGGATACGGCAGGCCAAAGAGCAACAGTATATGGGTGCCCGGTATATACCCATCCGAAAGATGTGTCAGCTGAAAGCGAATGTACATCGCACACAGCAACAGCTTTTGCAGCTGTTCCACGATGTGCTCAGCGATGAGAGCGGTGATGACTCGATCAGCAGGAAGCTGCGGCGCTATGAAGAAAGTGGCTGTATGCTTGAACGCTTTGAATTTACACCGTTGACGTTGCGTTATGAGGCGGTGGGAAACGATGACTATACCGAGGTGCTGTATGCACAGTCGATGAATGACGTGATCGAGTATGAAGTGCGCCAGTGCCTTGCGCGAGGAATCAAGATGCGGCGCTGCAAGAACTGCGGCAGGTATTTTGCTGTTACCGGTCATGCCAGCACGGAGTATTGCGACAGGGTGTTTGATGAAAAGGGACGCACCTGCAAGGATGTGGGAGCCTTTCGGCAGTACAGTCGTACTCACAAGGACGACGCTGTTTTCTGTGAGTATCGCAGAGAGTACAAACGCCGCTTCGCATGGATCAAGTCGGGGCGTATCAGTGACAGTCAGTTCTACGCTTGGAGTGAACAGGCCAGAGAGCAGAAAAAGAAATGCGACAACAAGGTCATTACGATAGAAGCATTTTCTGACTGGTTGAAAAAGTCATAAGAAAGATACCCGCCCTTCCGACTATTTCGGAAGGGCGGGTGTTTTATCATTCTTCTGTATCCATCATAAGCTCCATTGCCAGCAGCGCTGCCAGCCGGAAGCCGCAGATGAAGCTTTGCTCTGCCACTTGTTCAGATACCATGTTGTGGGCGTCCTCGACGATCAGCAACAGGTGCTTGCCCTCTTTAGACAGGCGCTTGACCAGGCTTTGGAAGGCATCTTCGGCTTCCTGTGGGAGGTCATACTGGCCTTTCCGTTCACAGTAGGTGCGGTACAGAGATTTCAGCAGGTCTTGCATGCCTCACCTCAGCCGTCGTAGAGGACGTAGATCAGTAGGCTCCCACCATCCTCCACAATGCAGACATTACAGTGAAATCCGGCGTCTGCCACACTGTCCCGGCCCGTCTGCATCATGAGCTGGCGGAAGGTAAAGTCCACCATGTCCCGTGCCTTGGCCTCCAACGTCTCCTGCGAAGCACCTACCGGCACTGCGGCGGGGAAACGGTAGGCGCTGTTGTCCAGCGTCAGGCTTCTGTCCGTAACTACACCGTACTGCAACACTGCGTAGGCGTTGGCCGCGTCGATGGCCGCCTGCCGGTCTGCGGGAGCTGCAGGTTCGGGCGTGAGTTCCGGCTCTGGTGTAGGCTGAGGTTCCACATAGCCCGTCTTGGCATGGACTGTCTCGGAGGGAATGTCCTCCGTAGGTTCTTCGACCGGCTCAGGGGTGACAGCGGCTGGTGGAGCGGCTTCTGTCTGTTGAGCTTTTTTCTCTTGGGGCTGCTCCTGCACCACACCCGATGCCGTGTCCGGCTCCTGCACCGTCATGGTGGGGTCAGGTGTTGATTGCGGCTGCTGGACATCCCCCTGTACCACGGTTGCTGGTGCAATCTCTGGTGGGCCACTTTCCACCTGTCCACAGGCTGTGAGGAGCAGCAGTGCACTGGCTGCCAGTAGTGTGATCTTCTTCATCTGTGCTTTCTCCTTTTCGTTTTGGTAGCACAAACAACTATCACACAACTTTCAACAAGTCAACGGAAAGAAACAATGTCAAAGCCGAGAAAGCAAAAAAGGACTGACACGCATTTTCGCGTGTCAGTCCTTTTGTATGAGAGATTTCAGAGAGAAAACAGATGGCGGTTTGATTTGCCTTACGCGGCGGCGTGAGCATTGCGGCGGGCGGTGCGCTCCTCGTAGTCCAGCTCAAGCAGACCAGCCTTACCGGCGGCCCAAGCGGCCACGACGCCGAACACCACGGGCAGGTAGTAACCGGCCTGACGGATAGGCTCATCAGCGGCGGTCATCAGGAAAGAGGTAGCGACCACCAGAACGAGAGAGACGATAGCGGTCAGGATGTAAGTGTTGATGTTCTTCATGGTAGATTCCTCCTTAAAGAATGCTTATATTTTTGTTGGTTTGGTGTTGTTTTACTTTTGTGATTATATAGTAGAATATTTAACAGGAAAAGTAAAGCCATGGAATATTATAGCGGATGTTAGAATTGCTGATAGATATGGAATTGCTTTCACAGGCACTGATTGTTAAAAAGCTGCATCTTGTCATAAAAAGTCGCTTGAAAAAACTACTTATACAAAGAGAAAGTCCCTTGAAAAAGTTTCGCATTTGCGATATACTCTGATAAAACCAGAGCTTGACAAGGAGGATGCCGTAATGCTGAAACGAAAAATTGAAGACCGGTTGACCGAATGGAAGAATACCCCCGGACGCAAGCCGCTGATCATCAAGGGGTGCAGGCAGTGCGGCAAGACTTTTTCTGTTCTGGAGTTTGCCAGAAAGAACTATAGGCATGTGGTCTATCTCAATTTCTTTGAAAATCCGGATTACGCTTCCGTTTTTGCGGGGTCTTTGGAGATTGACAACATTGTCATGATGCTCTCGGCGCTGCTGGGCAAAGAAGCGGTCTTTGAGGCAGGGGAGACTGTTTTGGTGCTGGATGAGATCCAGGATTGTCCCGAGGCGCGGACGGCTTTGAAATTTTTCCGGATCGATGGCCGGTACGATGTGATCGGCACAGGCTCTCTGCTGGGCGTGAAGGGCTATGGCAAAGAGCCAAAGTCGATTCCTGTCGGTTCGGAGACCGTGATCGACATGTATCCGTTGGATTTTGAGGAGTTCCTGTGGGCGAACGGTATCTCTGAACCGGTCATCGCTATGCTGCAAAAATCGTTGGACACCGAAACGCCGGTGCCAGAAGCGCTGCACAACCGTATGAGACAGCTCCTGCTGCAATATACGGTCGTGGGTGGAATGCCGGATGCCGTACAGACCTTCGTGGACAGCAAGCAGATGGACGAAGTGCTCCGCATCCAGCGGGACATCGTGCGTTCTTATGAGGACGACATGGTGAAATATGCGGAGAAGAAAGATAAATCCCGTATCAAGGAGTGTTTCCAATCTATCCCGCGTCAGCTGGCCAAGGAAAACAAGAAATTCCAGTATTCCGTGGTACGAAAAGGCTCCACCGCGGCCAAATACGCCGGAAGCCTGCAATGGATCGAGGATGCGGGGATCATCGCCCGCTGCTACAACCTTTCCATTACGGAGCTGCCGCTGGACGGCAATGCCGAGGAGGATACCTTCAAGGTGTATATGCGGGATATGGGCCTGTTCGTCAGCATGCTGGAGGACGGTACGCAGTACGACATTCTGCAAGGCAACCTGTATGGCTATAAGGGCGCTATCTTTGAGAATCTGATCGCAGATATTTTTACCAAGATGGGGCGGAAGCTCTATTACTTCCATAAGGATTCCGGTCTGGAGGTGGATTTTGTGATCCGCTACAAGGGCGAGTGTACGCTTGTGGAGGTAAAAGCGGCCACCGGAAATGTCAAGAGCACAAAAACGATATTGAAGCATCCGGAGAAGTATCATGTGGAAAGTGCCATTAAATTGGGCGACTACAATGTCGGGCGCATGGGACAGATATTGACGCTGCCGCTGTATATGGCATTTCTGCTGCGGGCGCTTTGAGGGGTGTTGTGGACTTGACAGTGCGAAACAATCCTCAATACCGTAAGGAGGGAGATGTATGATCTATTTTACTGCGGATACACATTTCGGACATGAAAATGTGATCCGCTTCTGCGACCGGCCTTTTTCTTCTGCTAATGAGATGGATGAGGCGATGATCGCCAACTGGAATGCCCGGGTGAAGGGCGATGATACCGTGTATGTTCTGGGAGATATGTTTTTTCGCTCGACAAACGCGGAGACGATTTTGCAGCGACTCAAGGGAAAGAAGCGGTTGATCGTTGGCAATCACGACGGTTCATGGATGACGAAGTTTGACTACGCGCGTTACTTTGTAAGTGTGGACAGCTTTCTAGAGACTTCGGATGGGCAGCACTCTCTGACACTGTGCCACTATCCTCTGCTGTCATGGAAGCACGCACGGCGGTCTTATATGATCCATGGGCATATCCACAATGACAAGACTGCCGACTTTTGGCCGCTGCTCGCCGCACGGGATAATGTCCTCAATGCAGGCGTGGATGTGAATGGATTCCGCCCGGTGACCTTTGATGAGTTGCTGGAGAATAACCAAAGGTTTAAGAAGGAGTAGTACAATATGTGTTATATTATGAACCGAAGATGTGCAGCGAGGGATGGCACAAGTGACGATTAAATTGGGCTATTATGTAACTTTCATTTTTAGGGTGGCCCTATGCGTTCATCTTCTTTGAAGTACCATTTATTGGAACTAGTGGTGACACAAAGTCGAATTGGAACTTATGTAAAAAAGCATGCGGAGCTTTCTGCTGAAAAGCTCCGCATGCTTTTTTACTGTGAAATGGGAGGCAAAGATTGAGAAATAGTACAAGGGAGTAATGTGCACAAGAAAATGATGTGAACGTAAGCTATATAATATTACTTAAATATTATATATATAATCAAAAAATCAGCATTTTACTATTTTGCAAATACATGCTATAAAATAATTACATGATACATCATAGAAGTTTGATTTTTGGCATCGTCTGCAAGCTCTCGCGTATAGCTGACAGCATATCATCTCTGGCGCTGCTTTCTTTGTGGTGCATATACAGCGCATAGCAAATACGATCCGGCGGTGCATCAGCCAACAGATGAACATCCGCACCTGTGTTTCTTTGAATATGCTCTGCACTGGATTCTGGAACAACGATCCAGAAATCCTGCAAAGCCCCGAAATACTCCACCATACTTCCAATTTTGATTCGCAGGTATGAGGAGGATAGGGCTTTTCCAAACCAATATTCAAACCATGCTTGAAAATCCGGACTCCAACCCGTTGATATTGACAGTGATCGGTCTAATTGTGATGGATGAACAGCACCTTCTGGGTACAGTCCCTTGCTGCACAGCAGAACGACCCGCTCGCTAAATAGAGGAACACTGACAACAGACGGTTCTACAATATGAGAATTTACAAGTGCCAAGTCAGCCTGTCCTTGGACAAGCTGACGATATGCCTCCATAGAGTGTACAGCATCTAATTCCACATCGACATCCGGACGTGCCTTACGGAAACGGATATATGCGTTTGGCAGGAAAGAAGAGTATAGGGCGGGTGTTGCGGAGATACGCAGCATGGATCTTACCTTGGTTGCCTCCTGACTTCTTGCTTGTCTGTAAAGACGATCCATATCGACGGCAATAGCGCGAAATCGCTGTCCGCTTTCCGTCAAAACCGTTTGGCGCTGCCCTTTCCCGCGGCGAAACAGCGTATAGCCCAGCTCTGATTCCAACGATTTGATCAACCGACTCAGAGCGGGCTGTGTGATAAATAGATGCTCCGCGGCCTGAGTGATATTTCCGTACCGACAAAGTGTGAGAAATGCCTCCAATTGTGTATTCGTCATGGAATCAACCTCCAGGTTTGCTTGAACCAGTATAACCTATTTTGGAAATATAATCAAGAAGTGCAAAACGTTTTGTATATATAGCAAAAATATAATAAAGGAGAGATACAGTCATGCGCATTTTTGATTGCACATTGCGCGATGGTGCCAATGTGGTGGGTAACGGCTTCTCGCCAGAGTTGACGGAAAGCATGATCCGCGGACTTCTTGGTTGCGGTATTCAGGATATCGAAATGGGGAATGCCAAGGGTATTGGCAGCTATGATCGCGGTGCGGAAGCTCCGCTGGATGACGAGAGCTACGCCAAGCTGGCATCTCGTTATGCGGACAAGGGGCGTCTGGGCATGTTTATGTTAGCTGCTTTTGCCGACGCAGACAAGATCAAAATGGTCAAGGACAACGGCCTTGATTTTATCCGGGTAGGAACTGCGGCCGGTGACGGCGCTAAAGCGGTAGAGGCCGTAAAAATGGTCAAAGCGGCCGGCCTGACCTGCCGCTACTCCATGATGAAGGCCTATATCTGCCCCCCCGAACAGCTGGCGGATGAAGCAAAAATGCTGGCAGAGGCTGGTGTGGACATCATTACCATCATGGACTCTGCCGGAACCATGTACCCTCACGAAACGACTGCCTATGTCAAAGCATTAAAAGAGAAGGCGGGCATTCCCGTGGGTTTTCACGGTCACAGCAATCTGGGCCTTTCGCAGGCCAATGCGCTGGCAGCGGCGGAAGCCGGCGCGGACGAAGTGGATGGTGGTCTGCTGGGTATGGCCCGCAGCGCAGGCAACTGTGCTACGGAGCTGGCTGTGGCTACGCTCTCCCATCAGGGACTGCTTGATGGTGTAGACCTGTACAAGCTACTGCGGTATGAAGATGAAGAGCTGATTCCCGCCATGAAGGCCTACGGCTATCATGTGGCTGTCTGCCCGGAGGACCTGATTCTGGGTTTGTCCGGCTGCCATTCTTCCTTTTTGAAGATGTTCCACCAGGTGGCACAGGAAGAGCAAGTAGATGTCTATCAGCTGATCGTTCACGTGTCTGCAATAGACCGCAAGGCTCCCAATGAGGAACTGCTGCACCGGACAGCCGCAGCCATTAAGGAAGGACGGTAACATGAAAGTATATCTCAGTGAATATATCCATCCCGCTGCTGTAGAGTATTTGAAAGCGCATGCGGAGATCGTGGACAACTTTGATCATCCGGAAGAACTGGACGGCATGGTGGTTCGCGGTGTAAAGGTGACTCGGGAGATGATTGAACGAGCCACAAACCTGAAGGTCGTGGGACGCCATGGTGTAGGCTTTGAAGGCGTGGACATTGAAGCTGCCAAAGCACACGGTGTACATGTAGTCAATGCACCGCTGGCAAATGCCACCTCCGTGGCGGAGCTAATAGTGGCACGCTTTCTGGAAATGAGTCGAGACCTCTATCGCGCCAATGCAGGGATGCGTCGGGGAGCGTTTACCCGCATTGCCCCGCCGGAAATGCAGGGTACTGAGGTCACCGGTAAGACGCTGGGACTCATTGGCATGGGAAATATTCCTCAAATGGTAGCGCATATGATGACCGCCGCCTTTGGCGTGAAGGTAATAGGGTATGATCCGTTTGTCTCCGCAGAGGAAGCAGCCCGCCGCGGTATCGAAAAGGCGGATACGCTGGAAGCCCTGCTGGAACAGTCGGATCTGGTGACCATCAGTGTACATCTGAATCCTCAGACGGAAAACATGATCCACGGAGATCTGTTTGATCATTTCAAGCCCTCTGCCATCTTCGTAAACACCTCACGCGGGAAGGTCGTCAACGAAAATGATTTGTATGAGGCACTGAAGGCTGGCAAGCTGCGCGGCGCCGCCTTTGATGTATTCGCCACAGATCCCGGCCCGCTGCCCAAGGACAGTCCGCTGTTGACTTTGGACAACTTCTCCGCCACGCCCCATATTGGAGGCAACACCCAGGAGGCGCTTTACCGAACCGGCATGACCGTGGTGCAGAATGTGCTGGATGTGCTGGATGGTAAGGCCGTTTCAAGTATGATCGTATAAAACATACAAAAGGAGAGAAGACCATGTTTGCTACTGTTTTCAATGATTTGATCGTTCTGTTCTGCTTCCTTATTGTCGGATTCATTCTGCGTGAGCTGATCAAGCCACTGCAAAAACTGTTTATTCCCGCATCCGTGTTGGGCGGTCTGGTGGCACTGATCGTCGGCCCGCAGGTGTTAGGCCTGATTGAACTGCCGGAAACCCTGTCTGGCATGCCCGGACCTATGATCGTGCTGGTGATGACCGCAATGTTCATGGGAATGAAAGTCTCGAAAGCAAGTTTGAAGAATTATGCCGGCGCTACGGATATCAGCTGTATGCTGTATTTTGCCCAGGCTGCCGTGGGCCTGCTGGTGGGCTGCGGCCTGTCTGCCGTTTGGGATACTCTGCCGGAGCACTGGGGTGTTATCGGCGTATTTTCCTTCTTCGGCGGTCACGGTACTGCAGCCAGCGCCGGCGCTATCTTTGGTGAATACGGTATTGATGGTTCCCTTGATCTGGGTATCATCTTCTCTACGCTGGGACTCGTTTTGGCCATGGTGGTAGGCGTTGTTATTTTGAACATCGGTGCCAGAAAGGGGTATGTGTCCACCGTAACAAAAAACGCCGATCCCAGCATGTATGGCGGGCTTATCCCCGAAAACAAACGGACACCGATTGGTATGGAGCGTGTGTCCGGCAGTGGCATCAATTCCTTTGCGCTGCAGTTGGGTATCCTTCTGGCGTGCATTTGGGTGGGCGACAAGCTCTTTGCACTTCTGGGCAGTGTCGTTCCTTTCGTCAATAAGTTCCCCTCCTTCCTGCACGGCATGGTGGGCGCCATCATTGTCTGGCTACTGCTGCAGGCGGTACATCTGGACGGCTATGTGGATAAAAAGACCGTGGGAACTATTTCTAATGTGGCGTTGGATATCTGCGTTACTGCTGCGGTGGCCACTTTGAACCTGAAAATGGTATCCACCTACCTGCTGCCCATCGTAATCTACACGGTGGTGCTGGTGGCACTGACCATCTTCGTCTGCTTCTTCTTTGGTAAGCGCTGGGTAGGTAAAGACTGGTTTGAAACTGTTTTGATCATTTTTGGTCAGGGCTTGGGCTCCTCTACCACCGGCATGGCGCTGGGGCGCTGCGCAGATCCCGACGGCAAGACCTGTGCTTATGATTCCTTCGGTGTTTCGGCCAGCGTTATGGGGCCTGTGGCATCCTTTATGGTCGCCTTGTTCCCCATGCTTTGTATGCAAAGCGACTGGATTGTCATTGGCATTTCCCTCGCCGTAGTTGTGGCCTGCCTGCTCATCGGTGAACTGACACTCAGAAAGAAATGAGACGGGAGAACGTATTTGTCCTAGTTGAGAAAATCTAGACAGTATTACATATTTCAGACTACTATTTGACTACTACCACGAAAAAGCCGGGAGGCCTTGCGCTGCAGGGCCTCCCGGCTTTTTTCATAAATCACCGCAAATTTGTGCAATACCCACCAAACCGTTGTGCCGCAATGGTTTGTGGCTTGACGGCCTGATAACTCCGACTCTGTAGGCCGCTGGTTCGAATCCAGTCGGGCGTACCAAAAACCGTCTCAAGCATATCGCTTGAGACGGTTTTTATATGCGGTAGGTGATAAAAGTTCCGCGATAAAAGTTCCGCTTTGGTTTGATGACTATTGTGTGACTTGGAATCCAGCTGAGCGCATCCTGCGGCATATCTCCAGCATCCCTTGCCGTCCCGTGCGGGTGTGTTCTTTTTTGTAGGTTTGTCAAACATATTGGACAGTGAACTCAACGGGAGACAGCCAGCGGAGGGGTCTCATAGGTAAGTTGTTGGAACGGCGGTTGTGGACAGCAAGTTGCTTTGCAAAATCGTCCAAGGAGTAGAAGGCGTGGCAGGAGTAAAACCGCTTCTGATCCTCGCGGTGGCTGCGTTCGACCTTCCCATTATGGCGAGGTGTGTACGGGCGAATGAGTTTGTGCCGGATGCCCAGTTCGGCAGCCGTCTTTTCAAACAGCGTTGGCAGGTCGCGCCTGCTGTTGGAGAAACGATTGGTAAACTCAAAGCCGTTGTCCGTCTGGACGCACTCCACTTGTATGCCTCTGCGCTGATACCATTTTGTCAGTTTGCTGAGGAAGTCCGCGGAGGAATAGGTAGATTGCTCCGGATAGGCGGCGAGGAAACGCAGGCGCGTGAACTCGTCGATGGCGGTGTATTGGAACAAACGAAGCTCCGGATCTGCAATGCAGGGGGCACGACCTTCACATCCACCTGAATGCGCTCTCCGGGATGGGTCATCTGCTCATAAGGCTTCGGTTTGTATGTCTTTTTCGGCTTTTCAGCCGGAAACATGCCCATTTTGCGCATAATACGGAACAGACTCTCCGGGCAGCGGGTGTAGCCCCGTAGACGCAGACGGTGCCACAGTTCGATCATGCCCAGTTCGGGATTTCTGCGGCGCATGTCACGAATGAGTTTCAGTTCGGCCTCCGTGTGCTGGTTTGGATGACTGTGGGGGCGTCTGGACTGGCAGGTAAGGGACGCCACACTTCCGTCCCGGCGCTGCTTTCAGAAATAGATGTACGACCGGCTCTTGTTGTACTTCCGGCTGGCGCGGCTGACGCCGTATTTCTCCGCATACTTCATTAGGGATTGCCGATATGCCATGTCTTGTGTTATACTCTTGCTCATGAGGGATATGGTCTCCTTTCGGGCTGGTTAACTCAACTATAACCCATGTGACCATAGCCTTCATACCTTTTTATTCACTTGTCCAATATGTATTGTAGCGCTACACCGTCCCGTGCGGGCGTGTTCTTTTTTCTCTCTTCTTCAGTTGCTCCGGGGCGCTGCGGGCGGCGGACTGCTCCGCCTCCTTCTTGCTGCGGCCGGTGCCGCTGCCCACGCCGCAGGCGGCGGTCAGCGTAGGACATTACACAACGCCGCAGAGGACGTGGTGGGGGGGGAACGGGAGCTGACAGCTCGCTTTATCTGTGAGACAGCAGCGCTTGTCCGCGTTTACGAGGTGCTCAGCGGAGCTTGATCAAAAAAGTTTTTAAGTCCAAATGCAATAAAACGCCCTTTCCGTGCATTACACGGATGACAGGAGAAAAAGCCCATGCTCAGTATGCTGATGACAACCGAATATGCGCCGGCAGAGGAGCGGCGTGAGCTGCAGCGGCTGCTGCGGTGCATTGCCGGGAATGACCGCGACGCCTTGGCGGAGCTGTACCGGCGCACGCGCCCGGCGGTGTACGGCCTTGCGCTGTCCTACCTCAGGAACGCCCACGATGCGCAGGATCTCACGCAGGATGTCTATGTGCAGGTGTGGGACTGCGCGGCGCAGTACCGCCCCACCGGTTCCCCCATGGGCTGGCTGCTGGCGGTGTGCCGCAGCCTGTGCCTGATGCGCCTGCGGCGCGAGGAACGCCGCACCGCACTCTCGGACGAAGAATGGGACGCCATTCCCGCGCAGGAGTGCGGACTGGATGCGGACGAGCGCGTCCTCTTGCAGCACGCGCTGGCAAGCCTTGGCGACGAGGAGCGGCGCATCGTGCTGCTCCACGCGGTCACGGGTATGAAGCACCGGGAGATCGCGGCGCTGCTGGAGCTGCCGCTTCCTACCGTCCTGTCGAAATATCACAGAGCATTGAAGAAGATGCGAAGCTGTCTGGAAGGAGATGACGCCCGATGACCAATGAAAAAATGGAGCAGCGTCTGGCTTCGGCGGTGGAAAAGACCGCGCCAAACGACGTGAACGGCGTTCTCTCCCGCTGTGATGAGCGGAAAGGAACGGTGATCCCCATGATGACGAAGAAAACGACAAAGAAACGGTGGACGACGCTGGCGGCGGCCTGCCTTGCGCTGGTGCTGCTGGGCGGCGGAGGGATATTCTATCAGCAGGCACACGCGGTGGCGTCCGTGGTGTCGCTGGACGTAAACCCCAGCATCGAGCTGAAGGTCAGCAAGAGCGAAAAGGTGCTGGCCTGCACACCGCTCAACGAGGATGCGAAGGCTATCCTTGCGGATATGGGCGACGGTGCAGACCTGAAGGGTGCAAAGCTGGACGTGGCGGTAAACGCCATCGTGGGGAGCCTCGTGCGAAACGGCTACCTCGACAGCATTTCCTCCGCCATCATGATCTCGGTGGAGGATAAGGATACCGTCCGCGCGGAAAAGCTCCAGCGGGAGCTGACCAGCGCCGTGGACGGTGTGCTGCAGACCAGCGAAGCGAAGGCCGCCGTCCTGACGCAGACGCTGACGCAGGACGCGGCGCGGGAGCAGCAGGCCCGGGAAAACAACATTTCCTCCGGCAAGGCGGCGCTGGTGAACCGCGTCCTCGCCATCAACCCTGCACTCAAGTTTGACGCGCTGGCAAAGCTCTCGGTGGAGGAGCTGAAGGACCTTGCGGAAGCAGGCGCGCCCGCTATGCCCATCGGTAAGGATGCCGCCGCTTACGCCGCGGAGCAGTATGCCGGGACAACGGCGCTTGATTCCGTCACGGCTGAGGTCGATTCCGAGCTGGACGAATTCCCCGCGCACTACGAGGTGGAGCTGCACACAGCATGGGGTGAGTTTGAGTATCTGGTGGACGCCTACACGGGGAAGGTGCTCAGCGGGCAGAAGGACTTGCTGACCACGGCCCCTGTAGGGGACGAGACGGCAAAGCCTACTGCGCCCACCGGCGACATCGGTCACGCCAAGGCGAAGTCCATCGCCCTGAACCACGCGGGCGTGAGCGAGAACAAGGCATATGACATGGAGATCGAGCTGGACGATGAGGACGGCACGCTCGTCTATGAGGTCGAGTTCAAGTTTGGCGGCATGGAGTACAGCTACGAGATCAACGCGGCCACCGGCGCGATCCTCAAGCATGAGGCAGAGATAGACGACTGAGAGAAAAGGTGCGAGCCGCTGCAATACAGCGGCTCGCGCCTTTTTACGGGTTATACAGAATCATGTGCAGAATGGTGGTTTGGTCAGAGATGTTGCGGTAGGTGTGGGTGGTGTCGCCCTGAAAACGGACGCTTTCGCTCGCCTGAACGACAATGGCCTTCTGATCAGCCGTGATTTCGATTGCACCGGCGAAAAGGGTGACAAACTCGGTGGTACCCCGCAGATGCGGCTCCGACTGCCAATGGCTGCCGGGAGCCAGCTCCATATAGTAGACGGAGAACTTCCGGTTTTCATCGTCCGGAAAAAGGCAGTAAGGCGATACATTGAAAATTATCAAAAACCTGATTTCGACCTTGCAATTCAGGGTACACTCCGCCGCAAAAAACCTCGGAAGTCTTGCCCTGTAAGGCTTCCGAGGTTTTTCTTCAGAATGGCGGAAATTTGTGTAACACCAACCAAACCCTTGCCCTGCAGGGCTTTCCGGCTTGACGGCCTGATAACTCCGACTCTGTAGGCCGCTGGTTCGAATCCAGTCGGGCGTACCATAAAGAATTACCGGTATAGATGCGTCTGGCACAAAGCCAGACGCATCAACCGTTTCCGTTCATAAGGATGTATTTTCTTACGGTGAGATAAGAATGGCCTCAAGTACATCGGTGTCTCCGGCTGACCGAAGCGTATGTTGTCGATAGGCAGCCGACAGGAAAACGCGAAACCAACGTATCGTTTGAGGTGGGTTTGACGATAACTGGACCGGTGGTTGCAAACAGCGGGGGCGGATGGTATACTCTGTGTCAGAGCGCAGCCCGCACTATGGGAACTGTATCCGATCATAGTCTCACGGTGTTTAGCGGCGGTGCCTGCCTGTATGTGAAGATGAAAGGACGGTGACAGTGGTGTATTTCGAATACGGGGAAACAGAGCTTTCTTATCTGCGGCAGAAAGACAGGCGGCTTGGTGAAATCATTGACCGTATTGGATATATCGACCGTGCCGTGGATACGGACTTGTTCTCTGCCATTGTCCATCATATCATCGGCCAGCAGATATCGACTAAGGCGCAGGCGACCATCTGGCAGCGGATGCGGGATGCGCTGGGTGAGGTGAACGCGGAGAGCATCCTTGCGGCGGGAGTCCCTGAACTGCAAGCCCTGGGTATGACCTTCCGTAAGGCGGAATACATCACAGATCTGGCGCAAAAGGCCCGGGACGGTGCGTTTGATCTGGACGGCATATGGCAGAAAACGGACGGGGAGGTGATCCGCGAACTGAGCAGTCTGAAGGGTGTTGGCATCTGGACAGCGGAGATGATCCTGCTGTTCTGTATGCAGCGGCCCGATGTGTTTAGTTACGACGATCTGGCTATTCAGCGCGGACTGCGGATGCTCTATCACCACCGCAGCATTGACCGTAAGCGGTTTGAGATATACCGCCGTCGGTTTAGCCCGTATGGCAGCGTGGCGAGCCTGTATCTGTGGGCGGTGGCCGGCGGAGCGATTCCGGAGCTGAAAGATCATAAGCCGAAAAAGAGATTGGAGGGAAAGAGATGATCTGGACATCCGAGTATATGTCGCCGCTGGGTAGGATCACGCTGGCCTGCGACGATGAGGCGCTCGTTGGTCTATGGTTCAACGGGCAGCGGTATTTCGGCAGTGTTCTGCCGAAAGTGACTGTACAAAGGGAACACCCGTTGTTTGCAGAGGCCGGTCGCTGGCTGGATATCTATTTTTCCGGTAAGGAACCGGGGTTTCTGCCGCCGCTGCGCTATGATACCACACCGTTCCGTAAGCGTATCTGTGACATCATGCTGACGATACCGTATGGAAAGACCATGACCTACGGAGAGATCGCCGCTGAAGCGGCTCGCCAGCAGGGGCTGGCCAAAATGTCCGCGCAGGTGGTGGGCGGCGCGGTGGGGCATAACCCGATCTCTCTCATGATCCCGTGCCACCGTGTGGTGGGTACAAACGGCAGCCTTACCGGCTATGGCGGTGGCATCCAAAGGAAGAAAGCATTGCTGGAGCTGGAGTGTGCCGATATGCATGGCTTGTTCGTACCGAAGAAGGGGACCGCGCTTTGACCGGGTCTCGCTTCCTGTGAGGCCTGAGAATATACGCACGTCCGGCCTGACTGGGCCGGACGTGTGTTTTTGCTTTTTCCTGCGGCGGTATTTGACGAAAAAATGTGAGAAAAGAGCAGATAGCGTCTTGAAGACAGGCGGCGGGACTGCCATCATGATCGACGCCGGCTATAACTACGAACGGCTGGCGGAGAAGATGGCATGGCCGGGTATTGCACCGCAGTCCATTCGGCACATTCTCATTACCCATCAGGATACTGACTGGAAAACAAGCCGTTTTCGCCGTTGCCGGAAACGCTGCAAAGGCATACGCGGCTCAGCCGTGACCCTCGGCAGCGATCATGTGCAGTGCGTTCTCCAGTGCGCCGATAACGGCGGAGGTATGGCTTACAAAAGCTCCTCCGTTTTTCGATAGCCCAGCGCAGTGGAGATCATGGACGCGGTGGCGCAGACCTGTTCCACCGCCGCAAGGAATTCATCGGAACGGGTGCTGCGGAACATACCGATCACGCCAACGGTGTATCGTGCTTTGCCCTCCACGGTATAGACCGGTGCGGAAATGGAGCGCAGGCCGATCTTGTATTCGCCGTTTTCAATGGCGTAGCCGTTGGCACGGCACAGATCGATCTCCTGCATCAGCGCGGTCAGGTCAGTGATGGTGTGCGGGGTGAACTGGGTCATATGCTGCGCGCGCAGCAGCGCCTCGGCACTGGTGCGGGACATATGTGCCAGAAAGACCTTGCCCTGCGACGTACAGTAGATTGGCAGCCGGGAACCTATATCCGACACGACGCGCAGATTGTCCCGGGTCTCCACCTGGTCCAGGGTGATCACGCTGCCGCCCTCGCACACCGAGAGCATGACGGACGCTCCGGTCCGCTGGCACAGGTGCTCCATATAGGGGCGGGCCACCAGTGAGATGTCCCAGGACCGTTCCACTTGCCGCCCATATTCGAACAGCCGCAGGCCCAGCGTGTATTTTCCGTCCGGCGTCTGCGCTGCCACGTCATAGGCCCGCATGGTGGTCAGCAGGCCGAACACGGTGCTCTTCGGGTATCCGCACCGGGTGGCCAGTTCCTTCAGAGACAGGGGACTTTCGGCCTGACTCAGAATTTGCAGGACCTCCATGGCCTTCGCCACGGATAATATGATATTTCCATCCATCATGGCGCCGCACCTCCCGTTGCTATCAGCATACCGGCTTCGGTATTCTCTGTCAAGAACGATCCGAGAAAGCTGACACAAAATAAGAGAAAACCTCCGGAAACGGAGGCTTTTTCTGCGCAGCTGAAGAACATCGGGAAGGCCATGAAAACAGAGAGGTACTTGCGGAAACGGTCATGCTACGCTATAATACAAGGCGATCCAGGGAGAACCATTTGTAGTTTCCGGGGTGGACAGAAGCGTATAAGGAGGACCTTGTGCCATGGAGAAAAAGCTGACTCATAGTAAGTGGTTTTTATACCTGACAGAGTTTTTCGCGGGAATGTCCGTCATGGCGGTGGAACTGGGCGCCAGCCGCCTGATGGCGCCGTATTTCAGCTCATCTCAAATCGTTTGGACGGTCATTATCGGCGTTATAATGATCGCTATGGCTGTGGGCAACATCTGGGGCGGACGGATGGCTGACAAGAGCAAGTCGCCGGACCGACTCTATGGCCGGGTCATCATCGCCGCGATCTGGATCGCGTTGATACCCTTTGCGGGCCGATGGATGATCGCCGGGATATCCTTCCTGCTGGCCACGTTCGTAACGAAGAACTTTCTGGTCTGGGCGGCGCTGGCAGCCTGCCTGGTGATCTTCGCCTTCCCCTGCGTATTGCTGGGCACCGTAACGCCGTCCCTGACCAAGTTTACAGTGGACAATCTGGATGACACCGGTAAGACCGTGGGGCAGCTGAATGCACTGAACACCATCGGCAGCATCATCGGTACCTTTGTGCCCACGTTTCTGACCATCCCGGCGGTGGGTACGGCGGCCACGTTCCTGATTTTTGCGGGTGTGCTGGCCGCTATCGGCATTGTCTACTTCATCTTTGAACGGAAAAGGACGGTCACCGGTATCATTGCGGTGGTATTGGTGGCGGGGCTGTGCTTTGCGCTGCCCACCTATAGCTTCGCATTCTGGGAGAGCGACCTGGCCCTGGAGGACGAGTCCATCTACAACTACCTCCAGGTCAAGGATGATGACCACACCACCACGCTCTCCACCAATGTGCTCTTCGGTGTACAGTCGGTGCAGAACAAGGACGGTAAGCTCACCGGAATGTACTACGACTACGCGCTGGCAGCCCCCTGTATGGCGGGTATGGACGGTACCGATAACACAGGCCGCAGCGCCATGATCTTGGGCATGGGTTCCGGCACCTACGCCGGATACTGCGTCCGCTATTTTCCGGGCATGACCGTGCAGGGCGCGGAGATCGACGGCAAGATCGCCGATATCGCCCGCACCTATTTTGGCCTGCCGGAGGAGGTGGAGGTGGCCGTGGCCGATGGCCGGGCCTACCTGACCGCGTCGGAGGAAAAGTTTGATGTGATCATGGTGGACGCCTATCAGGACATCACTATTCCGTTCCAGCTGTCCAGCCGGGAGTTCTTCGCGGCGGTGGCGGAGCACCTGAAGCCGGAGGGCGTCATGGTGGTGAACCTGAACATGACCTCCCGGGAGGATGGCTCCATCAACCAGTACCTCTGCGATACGATGGCCAGCGTGTTTGCGTACACCTACTTGGCCGATGTGCCCGGAAACACCAATACGGAGGTGTTCTGCACCAACGCGCCTGGCCTGCCGGAGCGCTTTGCCGCCAGCCGCGCAGCGCTGACCGACGGGGACTACGCCGCCATGATGGCGGAGGTGGCCGCCGATCTGACGGCCTACACCGGTGGGGACCACATCCTGACGGACGACAGGGCGCCGGTGGAGGTGTTGGGTATGCGTGTGCTGGATGAGCTGATCGCCGGAGAACTGGACTATTACCGGGAGAATTTCAGCCTGCAGGAGATACTGGGGATGCTGGGCTGACGACGGCGCTTGACAAGCCCCACCGCCGGGGCTATGATAGCCGTGCCGTCCATCTGCCCGGCGGCCGAAACGAGGAAATGAGGTATCGCTATGGACGCAGTTGTTCTTGACCATGTGGATAAGGCCTATACCACCTACGGCACGGATATCGTCCTGACCGGCGAGACGCGGCCCAGCCGTACCCGACAGGTGCTGCGCGACCTGTCGCTGACCATTCCTGCCGGAGAGATCACCGTGATCGTGGGCCGCAGCGGCTGCGGCAAGAGTACGCTGCTGAAGCTGCTGGCGGGGACGGAGATGCCTGACACCGGGACAATACGGATTCCGGAGGGTTGGCACAGTGCCATGCTTAGTCCGGATCCCTATGTCATCACCTGGACCAGCGTGCAGCGGAATGTGGCCATGGCCTGCGGCGTGGGAAAAACGCCGGAGGAGCGCTATGAGCGCGCCAGCGAATTCGTGCGACTGGTGGGCTTGGAGGACTACGCCGACCTGACGCCGGCAGAGCTGTCCACCGGTATGAAGCAGCGTCTGGGCCTGGCCCGGGTGCTGGCGGGGCAGGCGGAGCTGCTGCTGATGGATGAACCCTTTGCCTCCCTGGACTTTTTGACCCGCGCGGAGCTGCAGAGCCAACTGCTGGACATCCAGGAGAAGCTGCCCCGCACGATCGTGCTGGTCACCCACCAGCTGGAGGAGGCGCTGCTGCTGGGACGGCGGATCATTGTCATGCACCCGGACAGTACGATCTGTGAATTTGATCTGACGGATTCGCCCTATCCCCGGGATCTGGACGATCCGACGCTGCGGCGGCTGAAGGAGGCTATTACCGACCAATGCCGCTATACCGCATAAGAAACGGCGATGCACACTATACTTGCTGTACCATACCTGCGGCCTGTGCCGCTGAAAGGAGACTGTTATGCTTTCCGGACTGACGCAATATGTGCCCGAAGCGACCCTGACTGTTTACGACAATCTGGAATTTCTCATTCGCCTGCTGCTGTCTGCCGCCTTGGGCGCGCTGGTGGGTTTGGAGCGCAGTAAGCGCCGCAAGGAGGCGGGCATCCGTACCCACTGCATCATTGCCTGTACCTCCGCGCTGTTTATGATCGTCTCAAAATACGCTTTCCTGGACTGTGTTACGTTGGATGGCCTTCGCGGCGCCGACCCTGCACGCATTGCCGCCCAGGTGGTCAGCGGCATATCCTTTCTGGGTGCCGGTGTCATATTTAAAAATGGCAACTCTATCCGCGGACTGACCACCGCCGCCGGTATGTGGGGTACCGCCGCCATCGGTATGGCTGTGGGTGCCGGTATGTATTGGCTGGGCCTGTTCGAGGCGGCTGTCCTCGTTGCCATCCAGATCATTCTCCACCGCTTCCCTGTGGGGGCGGATGCCCTCACGACCCAGGAGCTTCTGGTGGAGCTGGAGGATACGGATGAGCTGCGGGCCCGCTTTGACGATCTGCTGAAGGAGCACCGCGGCCAGGTGACAGAGAGCAGCCTCACCCGCCAGGACGGATGCCTTCGTATGGAGATCACCGTCCGGCTTGAGCCGCCGATCACCCATGATGAAGCACTGGCCTTTATGCGGGAGAACCCCGGTGTGAAAAGAATGTCTGTATAAGCGACGCATGAAAAGCCGGCCACCAGGCCGGCTTTTTCATGCGCAGTTGCGGTTTTCACTGGAGTTTGCTATACTCTGTGTGAGAAGGGAGATGTTTCTGTGCTGCATACTGTTATGGCGTTCCTGCCGTTGGCGTTTTTGATCGTATATGCCCTAAAGACCCGCAAAATGGCAGATGCAATGGTCTTGGCTACCCTGCTGGCCGTGCTGCTGGTCCATCGCCAGCATTTTTTCACTGGGCTGATCGACGCCATGTATACTACACTGGGCAACAGCTCCTATCAGTTTGCGCTGTGCAGTATTCTGGGCTTTGGCGGAATGATCTCGCTGTTTCAGGCCTCCGGCGGGCTCATGGGCTTCCGGGATCTGCTGGCGAAGGCGGCCAACACGCCCCGCAAAACGCTGCTGCTGGCGTGGCTGCTGTCTGTGATCATGTTCGTGGACGAGTATCTGAATGCCCTGACTACCACCATCTGCCTGCGGGATGTCTCCGATAAAAACCGTCTGCCCCGGGAGCACCTGGCGATGCAGACCAACATTATGGCCTGCTGCCTGTGCGTGACGGTGCCCTTTACCAGCTGGACGGCCTTCAGCGTGGGCCTGATCTCCGACTTCGGCCTGGGGTTCACGGATTACCTTCAGGCGGTGCCCTTCATGTTTTATCCGCTGGCGATGATGCTGGTAAGTCTGCTGATGGCGTTGGGCTGGTTTCCGAAAGTGGGCATGCTTCGTCAGGCGTATCACCGGGTGGCCTCCGGCGGCGCAGCCTTTGAGCCGGGAGAAAAGGACGAGAAGCTGGTGGACATTGACGAGGTGGATGAGCACAATGTCTCCTCGGCTTGGAACGCTATTATCCCGCTGGCGGCGCTGGTGGGCGGCACGGTGCTGTTTGACAATGATTTGCTCCACGGTATCATCGTGTGCCTGGTGGTGCAGTTCTTGCTGTATGTGATACAGAAGCGTATGACGGTGGGAGAATACTTTGCCCGATTCTTTTCCGGCGTTAAGGGTATGACCACCATCGCTGTGGTGGTGGGCTTTGGCCTGATGCTCAGCGATGCCAACCGTACATTGGGGTTGTTTGATATTCTCATCAACGGTATCGGAGGGGCGGTGCCCCGCTGCCTGATCGCGCCGCTGGCGTTTGTGCTGGTGGGATCAACGGTATTTGCCGTAGGTGGCTGCTGGGCGGTAATGACCATCGCTATTCCTGTGTTCATCCCGATGGGACTGGCTGCCGGGGTGGCTGCGCCGCTGATGATCGCCGCGGTGATGAGTGGCGTTACCCTGGGATATAGTCTGTGCTTCTATGCGGACGCGGTGCTGATGACCACCGCCGGCTCGGGCGTTTCCAACCTGACCACCATACGGGCGGCAACGCCCTATGCGCTGGCGGTGGGGGGCCTTTCGGTGATAGCGCTGTTGGTGGCCGGGCTGTGAAAACGGTGGCTGGGCTGTGAAAGCAGCGGGCGGAAACAGTAACATTTTTGATAGAAAACCGGTGGTTTACAGGGCGGGGAAATCGTGGTACACTATGTGGGACCGGCGTTTGACGCGCCGGAAAAGCGCGTGCTTTTTGTGCGCTTTCGCTGTACACTTATGGTACATTCATGATACATTTACGATACCTTTGTTATACATTCTCTTTCGCTTTTTGCGGGCTTGATGCGCTGTATGTGGCCGCAGGCACCGTGCGGGGGAAAATGCGAGGGAAGGGAGGTGCCGCCATGCTGCGACGGATACGGGAGCTTTTTAATGACGTGTTCCGACAGGCCGATCTTGTCCTGCTGGCGCTGTGCATCGGCACGTCGCTGTTCGGCATACTGATGATCGCCAGCGCCACACGCTATATGCACACAAGCAAGCTGGTGCTGGTACAGGCGGCGGCGCTGTGCATCGGGGCGGTGCTGTATGTCGTGGTGTCGCAGGTGGACCTGAACGAGCTGGCGAAGTACTGGAAGTGGATATTCCTGGTGGGCGTGGTGTTCATCCTGCTGCTGGCAACGCCCCTCGGCATTGCCGGGGATACCGGCAACAAGGCATGGCTGGAGTTCCCGTTCCTGCCGGTGAAGGTGCAGCCGGCGGAGATCGTGAAGCTGACGTTTATTATCGTGCTGGCGAAACAGCTCTCGTGGCTGAAGGAGAACCGGGACCTGCGGTCGATTTCCTCCATCGTCATGCTGGCGGCACACTTCGGCGTGATCTTTGCGCTGTACTACAAGATATCCTCCGACATGGGCAGTGCGCTGGTGTTCCTGTTCATCTTCGCGTGTATGTGTTTTGTGGCGGGGGTGGCGCTGCGGTGGTTCCTGATCGGCGGCGGCGCGGCGGGACTGCTGTTCTACGCCATGTGGGACCTGGACCTGCTGGATACCTACATGAAAAACCGGTTCATCGTCCTGTTCGACCACAGCTATGACCCGCTGAACACCGGCTGGCAGCAGACCCGGAGCCTGCTGACACTGGGCGGCGGAAGGATATTCGGGCAGGGGCTGTTTCGCGGCACGCAGACCCAAAGCGAGGCGGCGTCCAGCCTGCCGCACCGGCACACGGATTTTATTTTCTCCGTGATCGGTGAGGAGCTGGGGCTGGTGGGCTGCCTGCTGACGCTGGCGCTGCTGACGGCCATTATACTGCGGTGCCTGTATGTGGCGCGGCACGCCAAGACCCGGCTGGAGGGCTATGCCTGCATCGGCGTGGCCAGTGTCATTATCTTTCAGGTCATCATCAATGTGGGTATGTGCCTGTTCGTGATGCCGGTCATCGGACTGACGCTGCCCTTCATCAGCTACGGCGGCTCATCGCTGGTGATGCTGTTTGCCTGTATGGGGCTGGTGTCCGGCGTACACGGGCGGGCGAAGCCCGACTGGCTGCGATAGGAAAGACAACAAAAGAACGCCGCGGCTGTGCCGGGGCGTTCTTTGTTTGTTTACACACCAGCGGGCAAAATCGGTTGTAATCAGCGGGGCGCTGTGCTATAATAATATATCAAATCATGGGGGCACAGGGCCGTTTTTTGCTGTGCCGCCTAAAAGTGAGGGTACGCTTATGAAGATCGTGGTATTGGCGGGCGGACTGTCCACAGAGCGCCAGGTGGCGCTGACCAGCGGCACCGGCGTGTGCAGGGCGCTGCGGGAGAGGGGACACAAGGCCATTCTGGTGGATATGTTTTTGGGGTTGGAGGACTACGAGGGCGCGTTGGAGGATATCTTTGACGCGCCGGACGGCCTGTGCGGCCAGAGCCGGGTGGAGCGCGTGGAGCCGGACCTGGAGGCGGTGCGCCGCAGCCGGAGGGACCAGAGCCCCAGCCTGTTGGGCAAGGACGTGCTGACCGTGTGCCGCATGGCGGACGTGGTATTTCTGGCGCTGCACGGAAGCTGCGGCGAGGACGGCCGCATACAGGCCACGCTGGATCTGCTGGGCGTGCCCTACACCGGATCCGGGTATCTGGGCAGCGGCATGGCCATGGATAAATCCGTGACGAAGCGGATGATGGACTCTCTCGGTATTCGCACGGCTCCGTGGCACGACATCCACTATACCGAGAGCGATATCCCCCGGCTGGCGGAGGAGCTGCCGGTGCCCTGTGCCGTGAAGATCGTCAACGGCGGCAGCTCCATCGGTGTGGCGCTGCCGGACACGAAGGAACAGCTGGAGAAGGCCCTGCGCGACCTGCTGCGCTACGGCAACCATGTGGTGGTGGAGCAGAAGATCAAGGGTCGGGAGATACAGATCGCCGTGCTGGGCGACGGCTATCTGCCGGCGGTGGAGATCATCCCCAAGGGCGCCTATTTCGACTATGAGAGCAAGTACCAGGCCGGCGGCGCGGTGGAGCTGTGCCCCGCGCCTATCACGGACGCGGCGTGGAAGCAGGTGGGCGAGATGGCCCTGAAGCTGCACAAGGGGCTGGGGCTGAGCGTGTACTCCCGTTCGGACTTCATTCTGGACGAGAACGGTCAGGCCTGGTGCCTGGAGATCAACACCCTGCCGGGCATGACGCCTACCAGTCTGGTGCCCCAGGAGGCGGCGCAGGTGGGACTGAACTACGGCGAATTGTGCGAGAAGATCGTGGAGCTGTCGCTGGCGGCGCGAAAGGCGGCGCGGGCATGATGCCGCTGACGGTACAGACCATCTGCGCCGCGGTGGGCGGCACGGTGTTGCAGAGCAGCGGCGCGGCGGTGCGCGACGTGACCACCGACAGCCGCCGCGTGCCGCAGGAAGCGCTGTTCATCCCTCTGGTAGGGGAACGCTTCGACGGCCACGCCTATATCGAAAAGGCACTGGAGGCCGGGGCGGCGGGATGCCTGACGGCAAAGACGCCGGAGGCACTGCTGCCGGGGAAGTTTTACATTCAGGTGCCCGACACGCGGCTGGCGCTGAAAGCGCTGGCCGCCTGGTACCGGGGGCAGTTCCGGCTGCCGGTGGTACAGGTGACCGGCTCCGTGGGCAAGACTACAACCAAGGAGATGATCGCCGCAGTGCTGACGCAGAAATACGAGACGCTGCGGACGGAGGGGAACCTCAACAACGACATCGGCGCGCCGCTGACGCTGCTGCGGCTCATGCCGGAGCACGAGGCGGCGGTGATCGAGACGGGCATGAACCACTTTGGGGAGATACGGTATCTGGGCGAGATGGTACGGCCGGATATCGCCGTTATCACCAACGTGGGCGACGCCCACATCGAAAATCTGGGCAACACACGGCAGGGCATTTTGCAGGCCAAGTGTGAGATATTTGAAAATCTGACCCCGGAGGGCGTCGCGGTGCTCAACGGCGACGACGAGCTGCTGAACACGGTGACGCTGCCACAGATCATCCTGCGCTGCGGCGAGGGCGAGCACTGCGATGTCCGCGTTACGGACATCGACGACCGGGGGCTGGAGGGCATGGCCTGCACCGTGACCACGGGACAGGCGGCCTATCGGCTGGAGACGGCGGCGCCGGGGCGGCACATGGTCTATCCCATGGCCATGGCGGCGGCCATCGGCGAACGGCTGGGCCTGACGGCGGCGGAGATCGCCGCGGGGACGGCGGCCTATGCGCCGGTAGGGAGCCGGATGCACCTGATCCGTATGGACGGGGATCGGCTGGTCATCGACGACTGCTACAACGCCAATCCGCAGTCCATGGCGGAGGGCATCCGTATGCTGGCTGCCAGCCGGCAGAAAAAGCGCTTGGCGGTGCTGGGCGACATGGGTGAGTTGGGCGCGCTGACGGCCCAGGCCCACCGGGATATGGGGACGCTGTGCCGGGAGTTGGGCATCGAGACCGTGGCGGTGGGGGAGAAGATGAAGGCCCTGACCGAGACAGATCCGGAGGCGCAGTGGTTCGCCGGCGTGGAGGAGGCGCTGCCCGCTGTACGGGCGCGGTTCACGCCGGGGACGGCGGTGCTGGTGAAGGCGTCCCGCGCCATGCATTTTGAGAACATCGTAAAGGAATTAGAGAAAGAGTAAATGGTCGACATTCGCGTTACAGGGCTGGTGAAGTCCTTTGATCTGGAAAAGAGAATACTGGACGGACTGAGCTTTCAGGTGGACAGCGGGGAGCGCGTGGGACTGCTGGGGCGGAACGGCGCCGGAAAGACCACGGTGTTCCGTATGCTCACCGGGGAGCTGGAGCCGGACGAGGGAGAGGTACAGATTGCCGCTGGCCGGCGGGTGGGACTGATCTCGCAGATCCCCGTGTATCCGGAGGGGTACACGGTGGAGGACGTTTTGCAGACGGCCTTTGCGCGGATGTTCCGGCTGAAGGATGAGATGGACGCGCTGGCCCTGCGGATGGAGCAGGGGGACAGCGGCGCGGATACGCTGCGGCGGTACGGCGAGTTGAACGCCAAATTCGAGGGACTGGGCGGCTGGGACACGGAGACGGCGGTGAACAAGGTGGCCAACGGCCTGAGCATCCCGAGGGAAATGCGGCAGCGGGAATTCGCGTGTTTGTCCGGCGGAGAGAAGACCCGGGTGAACCTGGGACGGCTCATTCTGGAGGATACGGACATCCTGCTGCTGGACGAGCCCACGAACCATCTGGACCTGCAGGCCACGGAGTGGCTGGAGGGGTATCTGCGGAGGTTCCGGGGCACGGTGCTGACCATCAGCCATGACCGGTATTTCCTGGACCGGACCGTGACGCGGATCATCGAGATACAGGGCGGAAAAGCGGAGTTTTACAGCGGAAATTACAGCTTTTATGCCATCGAGAAGGAACGGCGGTATCAGGAGCGTATGAAGCAGTACCTGAAGGAGCAGGCGAAGATCGCGCAGCTGGAAAAGGCGGCGGAGCAGATGCACCTGTGGGCCTTCATGGGCAACGACGCGCTGCACAAGCGGGCCTTCAGCATGGAGAAGCGCATTGAACGTATGCGGACCACGGCGAAGCCCACGAAGGCGCGGAGGCTGGAGGCGCGGTTCCAGAGCCGGGAGTTCAAGGGCGACGAGGTATTGCAGATCAAGGGCGTCAGCAAGGCCTTCGGCGAGAAGCGGCTGTTTGAGGATGTGTATCTGCGGTGCGAGGGGGGCGAGCGCATCGCTCTGCTGGGCGAGAACGGCACGGGAAAGACCACGCTGCTGAATATGCTGACCGGCAGCGAGCGCCCGGACAGCGGCGTTATACGGCTGGGACCGGCGGTGAAGGCGGCGTATCTGCCGCAGGTGATACACTTCGAGCACCCGGAGAGGTCCATACTGGACACGATGCTCTATGAGCTGGACATCACGCCGCAGTCGGCGCGGAACCGGCTGGCGGCGTATCAGTTCACCGGAGAGGATGTGTTCAAGAGCGTCAGCGTGCTGTCCGGCGGCGAGCTGAGCCGCCTGCGGCTGTGTATGCTGATGGACGAGAGCATCAATCTGCTGATATTGGACGAGCCGACGAACCATCTGGATATCGACTCGCGGGAGTGGCTGGAGCAGGCGGTGGAGGCCTTCGACGGGACGCTGCTGTTCGTGAGCCACGACCGGTATTTCATCAACCGGTTCGCCACCCGCGTGTGGGAGCTGGCCGGGGGCGTCATCACGGACTATCCCATGGGCTTTGCACAGTACCGGCAGGCCAAGGAGGAGGAACGCGCCGCGGCGGCGGCCGCGGTACAGGTACAGTCCGCTGCGCCGAAAAAGAACGGCAGCCGGGGCAACCGGGCCCAGCAGGCGGCGAAAAAGCAGCTGACCATCTGCGAGACGGCTATCGCCAGGCTGGAGGCGGACAGCGCGCGGCTGGAGGCGGAAATGGCGGAGAATGCCTGCGACGCGGAGAAGCTGAACGCGCTGTATCAGGAACAGCAGGACGTGCAGAAGCGGCTGGAGCAGGAGATGGAGCGCTGGGAAGAACTGAGCCTGCAGGCCGAGGAACAGGAGGACCGATAACATGAGTGATATTTTGTGCATTTACTATTCTCGGACCGGGCATACCCGCCGGGCGGTCAAGGAGATCGCCGAGGCGCTGGGCGCGGAGATCACGGCGATCACCGACGACTGCGACCGCAGCGGCTGGCGGGGATATATGCGCTGCGGTATGGACGCCATGAAGACATCTACCCGGCCCCTGCAGCCCTTTGAGACGGAGAAGCCGCTGGGCGCGTACAAACTGGTGATCGTGGGCAGCCCGGTGTGGGCGGGGCGGTGCGCCAGCCCCATTCGCGCGCTGCTGAAGCGGCGGGGACTGGAGATGGAAAACGTGGCCTACGTGGTCACGCGGAGCACCACCCAGCGCAGCGAGGAGGTCTATGACCAGATGGATATGTACACCGGGCAGGCCCACCGGCTGGCGGTGTCGCTGCGGCCGGACAGCGAGGGGTATGAGTTCTGGCGGAACGACTTTATCCAGAACGTGCGCCGCCTGCTGGAGAACAACTGAGGACGGACAATGCAGGAGAAGCTGAGCGCCCTTGCGGCGCATTTGACAGAGGTGGAGCAGCAGCTGGCGGACCCGGCGGTATATACGGACCGGGAGAAGCTGACGGCGCTGCGCCGGGAGCAGAAGGAGCTGGCGCCGGTGGTGGAATGCTGGCAGGCGTATCTGCGGGCGCAGGATACCGCCCGGGAGGCGGAGGAGATGCTGTCTGACCCGGAACTGCGGGCCCTGGCACAGGAGGAACTGGCTGGGGCGAAGGGGGATATGGAGCGCTTGCAGGAGGAGCTGAAGCGGTTGCTGCTGCCGCGGGACCCCAATGACGAGAAGAACGTGATACTGGAGATACGGGCCGGTATCGGCGGGGAGGAGGGTGCACTATTCGCCGCCGACCTGCTGCGGATGTACACCATGTACGCCGAGCGCCGGGGCTGGACGCTGAGCATCGTCAGTGAGAACATGACGGAGTTGGGCGGCGTGAAGGAGGTCAGCGCCGAGATCGAGGGCGCGGGCGCCTGGTCACGGCTGAAATTCGAGGCTGGGACACACCGGGTACAGCGGGTGCCGGAGACGGAGTCCTCCGGGCGCATCCAGACCTCCGCCGCCACGGTGGCGGTGATGCCGGAGGCGGAGGAGGTGGAGTTTTCCATCGACCCCAAGGACTTGCAGATCGACACGTTCCGTTCCTCCGGCGCGGGGGGACAGCACGTGAACAAGACGGAGAGCGCCATACGTATCACCCATCTGCCCACGGGCGTGGTGGTGGAGTGCCAGGATGAGCGCAGCCAGTATAAGAACAAGGATCGGGCCATGAAGATCCTGCGCTCGAAGCTGTACGAGGCGGAGCAGGAGAAGCAGAACGCTGCCATCGCCGCCACACGGAAGAGCCAGGTGGGCACCGGCGACAGAAGCGGCAAGATCAGAACGTATAATTTCCCGCAGAACCGGGTCACGGATCATCGGCTGACGGGAGACAATAAAAATTTCAACATTGCGGCCATCATCAACGGCGATCTGGATGACATGATCGACGCGCTGACCCTGAACGACCAGGCCCAACGGCTGCAGGAGGGAAAGGAGAGTTGACCATGAACGAGAATAAGAAGAAAATGTATGACCTGTCCGGCCCCAAGACGGTGGAGGCTATGAAGAAGCGGCACTTTGACGCCTATTACTGTTCCACCGCTGCCGAGGCCGTGGAGAAGGCGCTGGAGCTGATCCCCAAGACGGACAGTGTATCCTGGGGCGGCGTGATGACGGTGGACGAGCTGGGGCTGAAGCAGCGGCTGGCACAGGAGGGCTATACCCTCATCGACCGGGATACCGCTAAGGACCCGGCGGAGAAGCAGGCGCTGATGCACCAGGCGTTGAACTGCGGCACGTTCCTGATGAGCAGCAACGCCATCTCCAAGGACGGGCAGCTGGTGAACATCGACGGCATGGGCAACCGGGTGGCGGCCATGTGCTATGGACCCCGGCAGGTGGTGGTCATCGCCGGTATGAACAAGGTGCTGGGCACACTGGACGACGCCATTGCCCGCGCACGGAACATCGCTGCGCCGGCCAACGCACAGCGGTTCGGTATCAAGACGCCCTGCGGCCTGACCGGACAGTGCGGCGACTGCACCAGTCCGGACTGCATCTGTTCCTATGTGGTGGTGACGCGGTACTCCATGGTGCATGAGCGTATCAAGGTCATCCTCGTGGGGGAGGACCTGGGGCTGTAAAAAGAGGAGTTTTGCCGCTGCGGCGGAATAAAAGAGCAGAAGAAACGAGGTTCGGGTGATGGAGACCATCATATTCCATCCGGAAACGGACAAAAACGCCATCGCGGAGGCGGCGGCGATCCTTCGCCGGGGCGGCCTGCTGGGTATCCCTACGGAGACGGTATACGGGCTGGGGGCCGACGGGCTCAACGAGGACGCGGTGCGCCGTATTTTCGAGGCCAAGGGACGGCCACAGGACAACCCGCTGATCCTGCACGTGCCGGACGCGGGCTGGCTGGAGCGCTGCTGTGCAGATATCCCCGACACGGCCTATGCGCTGGCGGAACGGTTCTGGCCGGGGCCGCTGACCATGATCCTGCCCCGGCGGGACTGCGTGCCCCTGCGGACCACCGGCGGGCTGGATACCGTGGGCGTCCGCTGCCCGGACCATCCGGTGACGCGGGCCATTATCGCGGCGGCGGATACGCCGGTGGCGGCGCCCAGCGGGAATACCTCCGGACGGCCCAGCCCCACCTGTGCGCGGCACATGATGGAGGACATGATGGGCAAGATCGACGGGATCGTGGATGGCGGGCCCTGCGCCGTAGGCGTAGAGAGCACTATTATCGATCTGACGGTGCAGCCACCCCGGCTGCTGCGGCCCGGCGGACTGCCGCTGGAGGCACTGGAGGCGGTGCTGGGGGAGGTGGCCGTGGACAAGGCCGTGCGGCAGAAGCTGTCCGACGGGGAGAAGGCCAAGGCACCGGGAATGAAGTACCGGCACTACGCGCCCCGGGCTGCCGTGACGGTGGTGACGGGCGCGCCGCGGCGAAGCGCGGCGTACATCGCGGCGCACCTGCCGGCGGGGGCCGGGGTCATCTGCTTTGACGAGTACGCGCCGCTGTTCGCGGGGCACATTGTACATCGGTTGGGACCGGCAGGAGACAAGCTGGCCCAGGCACAGCGCGTGTTCGACGCGCTGCGGACCTTCGACGAGACGGAGGTGACGGCCATCTATGCCCAGTGCCCGGACGAGGCGGGACTGGGACTGGCGGTGAGCAACCGGCTGAAAAAGGCGGCGGGGTTCCACACGGTGGACGTGTCGCCGCTGGTCATCGGCTTCACGGGGCCTACCGGCGCGGGCAAGACCAGCGCCCTGCGGGCGCTGGAGCAGCTGGGCGGGCTGGTGCTGGACTGCGACGCCATCTACCATGAGCTGCTGCGGACGGACGGAGCGCTGCGGGGGGCCATCGCCGGGGCGTTCGGCCCGGTGTTTGCGGCGGACGGCGGTCTGGACCGGCAGAAGCTGGGGAACCTCGTATTCGGCGATCCGGCGGCGCTGGAGACGCTGAACGGGATCATCTATGCGCGGCTGCCCCGGGAGCTGCGGCGGCGGATGGACGAGAGCGACGCGGCGGTGGTGGGCATTGACGCCATCAACCTGATCGAAAGCGGGCTGGACGGAATGTGTCGGCGGACGGTGGCGGTGATCGCGCCGGCGGAGACGCGGGTGGTGCGCATCATGGCGCGGGATGGCATACCGGAGGCATACGCGCGGCTGCGGGTGCGGGCACAGAAGGACGAGGCATTTTACCGGGCCCGGTGCACGGACGTGCTGGTGAACGACTGCGGCAGCGCGGCGGCCTTTACGGAAAAGGCGCGGCAGGCGCTGGAGACGATATTGAAGGAGGAACGAGCATGAGCGAGGAAATGAAGGCGCTGCGGGAGCAGCTGCTGCGGAATGACAAGAACGGGTATGATACGCTGGACGAGGCGCAGCTTCGGGAGATGGAGGCCTACTGCGCGGACTACAAGGTGTTCCTGAACGAGGGAAAGACCGAACGGCTCAGCGCCCGGGCGGCTATCGCCGCGGCAGAGGCGAAGGGCTTTGTGCAGTATAAACGCGGCATGGCGCTGAAGGCCGGGGATAAGGTGTACACCTGCAACCGGGGCAAGGGACTGATGCTGGCGGTCATTGGTAAGGAGAGCCTGGCCGAGGGCGCGCAGATCGCGGCGGCGCATATCGACTCGCCGCGGCTGGATCTGAAGCCCACGCCGCTGTATGAGGACAGCGAGATGGCATATTTCAAGACCCACTACTACGGCGGTATCCGCAAGTACCAGTGGGTGACTATCCCCCTGCAGCTGCGGGGCGTGGTGGCCAAGAAGGACGGCAGCGTGGTAGACGTGTGCATCGGCGAGGCGGGTGAGCCCCAGCTGGTCATCACGGACCTGCTGCCCCATCTGGGCGGCGAACAGGGCCGGAAGCCCCTGAACGAGGCGGTGCCCGGCGAGACGCTGAACCTGCTGGTGGGCAGCCGGCCCATCGGGGACAGCGAGGACAAGGACCGGGTGAAGCTGCACGTGATGAAGCGGCTGCACGACAAGTACGGCATCACGGAGAGCGACTTCGCCTCCGCGGAGCTGGAGGCCGTTCCCGCCGCAGAGGCGGTGGACATCGGTATTGACGGCAGCATGATCGGGTCCTACGGCCACGATGACCGGGTGTGCGGCTACGCGGCGCTGCGGGCGCTGCTGGATATCGAAACGCCGGACAAGACGGCGGTATGCGTGCTGGCGGACAAGGAGGAGATCGGCTCCATGGGCGTGACAGGTATGCAGTCCGCGGCCTTTGACGCCTTTATATCTGACCTGTGCGACGGCCAGAACGTGCCGCTGAAGGCGTGCTTTGAGAACGCCTTTTGCCTGTCCGCCGACGTGACGGCGGCCTATGACCCCAACTTTGCCGATGTGTACGAGAAGAAGAACGCGGCCTTCGTCAACTACGGCGTGGGTATCTGCAAGTACACCGGCGCGCGGGGCAAGTCCGGTTCCTCGGACGCCAACGCGGAGACGGTGGCCTATGTGCGCGCGGTGCTGGACGGCGCGGGCGTGCGGTGGCAGATCTGCGAGCTGGGCAAGATCGACGCCGGCGGCGGCGGGACGGTGGCACAGTATATGGCCAACCGGAACATCGCCACGCTGGACGCCGGCGTGCCGGTGCTGAGCATGCACGCGCCCTTCGAGGTGGTGGCCAAGGTGGACTGCTACGAGATGTACCGGGCCTGCAAGGCACTGTACGAGGCGAGATAACGGAAAAGCACGGTCCCAGGCACTGCCTGGGACCGTGCTTTTTACGGGAAAGATACGGAAATCCCTTGTAAAAAGTGGGGGAATACGGTATAATTTTCTACAAGAACAGCAGGAAGGGAGGCGACGGTATGTACGGCATCGGTCAGCGGGTGGTGCACCCCATGCATGGGGCGGGCGTTATCGAGAACGTGACGGAGGAGCTGCTGTACGGCGCGGCGCGGACGTATTATGTATTTCGCCAGGCCGTCAGCGGACTGGTACTGAAGCTGCCCACTGATAACTGCGAGGCCATCGGCGTGCGGCTGCTGTATGATCGGGAGAGAATGGACGCGGTGCTCTCGGCCATCCCATCGCTGACGGTGGAGGAGGAGCGCAACTGGAACCGCCGCTACAGGGAGAACATGGCGCGGCTGAAAAGCGGCGACCTGACGGAGGTGGCACGGGTGGTCAAGTCCCTGATGCGGCGGGAGGCGGCGCGGGGACTGTCCACCGGAGAGAGAAAAATGCTGCACAGTGCCAAGGAGATACTGCTGTCGGAGCTGGCGATGGTGCGGGAGATCGGATACCAAGAGGCGGAGCGTCTGCTGGATGGCGCGGTGATGACGGGAGCGTGTGAATGACGATGGGGAAGCTCTTTGACAAGCTGTTAAACCGGAAAAAGGAACGGCACCCCCGCTGCGCGGCGCTGGTGCCTGCCGCGGGGCGCTCTGAGCGCATGGGCGGCACGGATAAGCTGACGGCGCCGCTGTGCGGCGTGCCGGTGCTGCTGCGGACGCTGCGGGCGCTGGATGAGGCGGCGCTGATCGACGAGATCGTGGTGGCGGTAAGCCCGGAGCGCCTGGAGGAGATCGCGGCCCTGTGTGCCGGGGCGAATGTCAAAACGCCGCTGCGCGTGGTGGAGGGCGGCGGGAGCCGCGCTCAGTCGGTGCTGCTGGCGGCGCTGGCGGCCGGCGACAGCTGCGAGCTGCTGGCGGTGCATGACGGCGCGCGGCCGCTGATCCTGCCGGAGCAGGTGGACGACATGGTGCGGCTGGGACAGCGGACCTATGCCGCCGCGCCGGCGCTGCCGGTGACGGACACGGTAAAGGTGGCGGATATGGCGGGGCTGGTGCAGTCCACGCCGGACCGGAAAACGCTGTACGCCGTGCAGACGCCCCAGGTGTTTCAGGCGAACATCCTGAAGGCTGCCCTGCAGTCGGCTATTCAGGCCGGGGCGGACATCACGGACGACTGCTCCGCCGTGGAACGGCTGGGCAAGGAGGTATGGCTGGCCCCCGGCTGGCGGGAGAACATCAAGATCACCACGCGGGAGGACCTGACCATGGCAGAGGCATTCCTGCGGGAGAGGGAGAACAGAGCATGACGGATCTGCGCATTGGATACGGCTATGACGTACACCGGCTGGTACCGGGCCGCGCCCTGGTGCTGGGCGGGGTGACGGTGCCCTTTGAGAAGGGGCTGCTGGGGCACTCCGACGCGGACGTGCTGACCCACGCGGTGATGGACGCTCTGCTGGGTGCGGCGGCGCTGGGGGACATCGGCAAGCTGTTTCCAGACAGCGATGCGCGCTACGCCGGGGCGGACAGCACGGCGCTGCTGCGGCAGGTGACGGCGGTGCTGGCGGAGGCGGGCTGGACCATTGTGAATGTGGACGCTACGGTGGCGGCGCAGGCGCCGAAGCTGGCACCCTATATCCCGGAGATGCGGGAGAGACTGGCGGCGGCCATGGGACTGGACGCGGGATGTGTCTCTGTGAAAGCGACGACCGAGGAGGGGTTGGGTTTTACCGGCAGCGGCGAGGGCATAGCGGCCCACGCGGCGGCGCTGGTGGAGAAAACGGCGTAAAAAACCCGGTGCAATCTTCACACATTATTAACAGCGGTGGGGTTGTGCCAAAAGTGAACATATGGTACAATATACCTGTTAAGATGCGGAGGCGTGTCTGCCCGATACGGACAGATGCGCCGCTTTTTGGTATAGGCTATGGAGGACGAGGAAAGGAAGGTAGACTTGAGCCACAGGACTATTCAGGACGAGCAGGCGAGACTGCGTAAAAAACGGCAGAAGCCGGAAAACGTCTTTGCTGTATTCAAAAAACCGCTGCACGAGTCGCTGACATCGGTATTGCCGGTAATGCTTATCGTGCTGGTGCTGTGCTTCACCATCGCGCCGGTGCCCAACAACGCCATGGTGGCGTTCCTGCTGGGCGGCGTGATGCTGATCGCCGGTATGGGACTGTTCACGCTGGGGTCGGAGATGTCCATGATCCCGCTGGGACAGGCGGTAGGCTCCGAGATCACACGGCGAAAGAAGGTATGGATCATCACGGTGGTGGGCTTCCTCATCGGCATGATCATTACCGTGGCGGAGCCGGATCTGCAGGTGCTGGCCAACCAGGTACCGGCCATCGAGAACAACGTGATCATCTGGTCCGTGGCGGTGGGCGTGGGTGTGTTCCTGGTCATCGCCCTGCTGCGTATCGTGCTGGGTATCCAGCTGCGGTGGCTGCTGATCGGGTTTTACGCCATTGTGTTCGGTCTGGCGATGTTCGTGTCGCCGGATTTCTGGGCGGTGGCTTTTGACTCCGGCGGTGTGACCACCGGACCCATGACGGTGCCGTTCATCATGGCGCTGGGCGTGGGCGTGTGCGCCGTGCGAAGCGACAAGCAGGCAGGGGGCGACAGCTTCGGCCTGGTGGCGCTGTGCTCTATCGGGCCGATCATCACGGTGCTGATCCTTGGATTGCTGTATAAGCCGGACGGAAGCGCTTACACCGCGGCGGTCATGCCGGATGCCAAGGACACGGTGGAGATGTTCGATCTGTATCTCAGCGAGATACCTCACTATCTGAAGGAGACGGCATCGGCGCTGCTGCCTATCGGCGCTTTCCTGATCCTGTTCCAGCTGGTGACCCGCAGACTCAAGCGCAAGGAGATACTGCACATGGTCATCGGTCTGGTGTATGTGTACATAGGATTGACCATCTTCCTGATGGGCGTGAACGTGGGATTTATGCCCGTGGGCAGCTTTTTGGGCGGCAGCATCGCCAGCCATACCTATAATTGGATACTTATCCCCATTGCTATGGTCATCGGTTATTTCATCGTACAGGCGGAGCCGGCTGTCCATGTGCTGAACAAGCAGGTGGAGGAGATCACCGCCGGTTCCATCCCGGCTCACGCCATGAACCTGGCGCTGTCTGTGGGCGTGGCCATCTCGCTGGGGCTGGCTATGATCCGGGTGCTGATGGGTATCTCCATCATGTGGTTCCTGGTGCCGGGCTATGTGCTGAGTCTGGCGCTGAGCTTCGTGGTGCCGCAGATCTTTACGTCCGTGGCCTTCGACTCCGGCGGCGTGGCCTCCGGACCCATGACGGCTACGTTCCTGCTGCCCTTCGCCCTGGGCGCCTGCGACGCTGTGGGCGGCAATCTGGTGACGGACGCTTTCGGTGTGGTGGCGATGGTGGCCATGACGCCGCTGGTGACCATACAGCTGCTGGGCCTGAGCTATCAGAGAAAGCTGCGCCGCGCACCTGCTCCTGCCGCGCCTGTGGCGGTGGAGGAGCTTATCGAGCTGTGCTGAGGAGGTGGAGATATGTCTGAAACAACCAAGAACCGTCTGTATCTGATGATCACCATCACCAACCGGGTCATGGGCGCCACGCATTTTCTGGATTTCTACCGGGCTTTCGGCGCGCCGGTGGTGTTCACCGCCCTGGGACGGGGCACCGCCAGCAACGACGTGCTGAGCTATCTGGGTCTGGAGGCTACGGAGAAGTCCGTGATGTTCTCCGTGGTGACGCCGGCTGTCAAGGAGGTGCTGATGCGGGAGCTGGTGGACACCATGCGGATCGACCGGCCCGGCAGCGGTATCGCCGTGTGCCTGCACCTGAGCAGCGTGGGCGGAAGGACGGCGCTGAACTATCTGATCTCCGGCGAAAGCGACGCGCAGCCGGATATGACTGTGAAGGAGGAAGAGCAGATGAACGAGAACGCGTATCAGCTGATCGTGGCGATCACCAATACCGGGTACACCGACGCGGTGATGGAGGCGGCCTCCGCCGCCGGCGCGCGGGGCGGTACGGTCATTCACGCCCGGGCTACCGACGCGGAGAACAGCAACAAGTTCTTCGGCATGGCCATCTCGGAGGAACGGGAGATGATCTTCCTGGTGACCTCCGCCGACAAGCGGGCGGCCATCATGCAGTCCATCATGGAGAAGGCCGGCGCCCACACTGAGGCGCAGACGGTGACGTTCTCCGTGCCGCTGGACGACGCAGCGGGGCTGTACAGCGCCAACAGCAACTGAAAAGCAAGGTCTCCGGCTTGGCCGGAGGCGGAGAATGAGCCTCCCCCGGCGAAACCGGGGGAGGCTTTTGTGTGAAAGGAACCGCCGGGGGGCGGCTTGTTCAGCGGTTATTGGGGGGATGCAAGATGACGCTTCAGGGCCTGGAAGGTAGCGTCACTGATGACGTGCTCCATGCGGCAGGCGTCCTCGGCAGCGCTGGCCTCGTCCACACCCAGGCGGCGGAGAAAGTCCGTGAGGACCGTGTGGCGCTCGTAGATCTTTTCGGCTACCTCGCGCCCGGCGGCGGTGAGGGTGATGTAGCCGCCGTTGTCTACGTCGATATACTGCCCGGCCTTCAGCAGGCCAACGGCGCGGCTGACGCTTGGCTTGGAGTAGCCCATATAGTCCACGATGTCGATGGAACGGACGGCCTTCCCCTGACGAATCAGGACCAGGATGCTCTCCAGATACATCTCGCCGGATTCCTGTAATACCACGGCGGCACCTCCTTTGACACTTAGAGTACTCTAACTGAAGTATAACACACGACTGGCGTAAAAGCAAGTGACAGTTAAATGTATTTAACTGTCGTTACAATGGCGGGTGTTTCTTGACAGAGCGGTTAGCCTGTGCTAACATCATACCACACAATACAGATAGGCTGTTGAGGTAACGCGCTATGACACTAAATGAACTGAAGATCGGCGACAGCGCCGCCATCACTGCCGTGGGCGGGGAGGGCGCACTGCGCTGCCGCCTGCTGGATATGGGGCTGACGCCACGGACGCTGGTGACACTGCGGAAAGTGGCCCCTATGGGGGATCCCATCGAGATACACGTGCGGGGCTATGAGTTGACGCTGCGGGTGGAGGACGCCCGACAGATCACCGTGGAAAAGAGGGATCGCGTATGATCTTTGCATTGGCGGGCAACCAAAACTGCGGCAAGACTACGCTGTTCAATGCTTTGACCGGCTCCAACCAGCACGTGGGGAATTTCCCCGGTGTGACGGTGGACCAGAAATCCGGAGAGGTACGGGAGCACAAGGAGTGCACCGTGGTGGACCTGCCGGGCATCTACTCCCTGCGGACCTATACCCAGGAGGAGATCGTCACGCGGGATTACATACTGAACCAGAAGCCGGACGGCATCATCAATATCGTGGATGCCACCAACATCGAGCGCAACCTGTACCTGACACTGCAGCTGCTGGAGCTGCGGGTGCCTATGGTGCTGGCATTGAACATGATGGACGAGGTGCGCGCCAACGGCGGCACCATCGACGTGCAGAAGCTGTCCGACGACCTGGGCATTCCCGTGGTGCCCATTACCGCCGCCAAGGGCGAGGGTGTGTCCGAGCTGATGGACCGGGCGGTGGAGACGGCGAAAAACCGGGTGCTGCCCAAGGTCTATGACTTCTGCGCGGCGAATTCGCCGGTGCACCGGTGCGTCCATGCGGTGGTGCATCTGATCGAGGACCACGCTGAGCGGCTGGGCCTGCCGCCCCGGTTCTGCGCCACGAAGCTCATTGAGGGCGACAGGGATATGGCGGACCGGCTGGTGCTGGATCAGAACGAGAGGGAGCTGCTGGAGCACTGCATCGTGCAGATGGAGACGGAGAACGGATTGGACCGCAACGCCTCGCTGGCGGATATGCGGTATACGTTCATCGAGCAGGTCACCGCCGACGCGGTGGTCAAGTGCCATGAGAGCAAGGAGCACAAGCGCAGCGTGGCCTGGGACAGGGTACTGACGGGGAAATACACGGCGCTGCCGGTATTCTTTGGCGTGATGCTGCTGATCTTCTGGCTGACGTTCGAGGTTATTGGCCAGGGGCTAAGCGATCTGCTGGCGCTGGGTATCGACTACGTGACCGCCGGCGTGGACGGGGCGCTGACCGCCTACGGCATCAACCCGGTGGTGCACAGCCTTATTATTGACGGTATCTTCGCCGGTGTGGGCAGCGTGCTGTCATTCCTGCCCATTATCGTGACGCTGTTTTTCTTTCTGTCCATTCTGGAGGATACCGGATATATGGCCCGGGTGGCCTTTGTCATGGACAAGCTGCTGCGGAAGATCGGTCTGTCCGGGCGGAGCATCGTACCGCTGCTGATCGGCTTCGGCTGCTCGGTGCCGGCTATCATGGCTACCCGCACGGTGTCCTCGGACCGGGATCGGAAGATGACCATTCTGCTGACGCCCTATATGAGCTGCTCAGCCAAGATCCCCATCTATGGCTTTTTTACCGCCGCGTTCTTCACCGACCACAAGGCGCTGGTGATGATCTCCCTGTATGTGCTGGGTATCGTGGTGGGTATTCTGGCAGCGCTGGTGATGAAGGGGACCGCCTTCAGGGGCAAGCCTGTGCCCTTTGTCATGGAGCTGCCCAACTACCGTATGCCCTCCGCTAAAAGCGTGGGGCTGCTGCTGTGGGAGAAGGCCAAGGACTTTTTGCAGCGGGCCTTCACCGTGATCTTCCTGGCCACGGTGGTCATCTGGTTCCTACAGAGCTTTGACACGCGGCTCAATGTGGTCACGGACAGCGCGGACAGCCTGCTGGCGCTGATCGGCCAGTGGCTGGCGGTGCTGTTCAGGCCGCTGGGCTTTGGTGACTGGCGCTGTGCCACGGCGCTGATCTCCGGCTTTATCGCCAAGGAGTCGGTGGTCAGCACGCTGCAGGTGCTGCTGGGAAACGCGGCCATCACGTCCCTGTTCACCACGCGCAGCGCCATTAGCTTTCTGGTGTTCACGCTACTGTATACCCCTTGTATAGCGGCGGTGGCCACCATACGGCGTGAACTGGGATCCCGCATCAAAACGGTGGGCGTGGTGCTGCTGCAATGCGCAGTGGCGTGGCTGGCGGCGTACATCGCTTACGCTGTGGGAGGGCTGCTGCTATGAGCTGGATGGACTGGGTGCTGCTGGCACTGGTGGCGCTGTGCGGTGTGCTGGCCCTGCGTAGTGCGCGGCGGGCGCGGAAAAACGGCGGATGCGCCGGCTGTTCTGGCTGCGGCGGGAGCTGCGGCGGCTGTACCGGGAAAAAGGAATAAAAAACAAGGCCCGCGGGGGCCTTGTTTTTTTACAGCAGGAGACCATATTTGGCGCACAGGGGCAGGAGCGTGTCCTCCGGCAGGGCGCCGTCGTACAGGGCGCGGCCCTGATAGGCCCGGAGGGCGGCCTCCAGCAGCTGGGTGTCGTCGCAGACGAAGCACACCGGCTTGGTGAGCATATACTGGTAGTCCGCCAGGGCCTGTACATCGTCCCAGGAGGCGATACGCAGGGCCAGGACCGTCTCACCGCTGTCCAGCGCGGCGGTGAGCGTCTCCTCCGCATCGCCGGTCAGGTCGACGACGGTGTGCCAGGAGACATCGACAGGCAGGGGGAAGGGCAGCTTCTCCGTGGCGGCGGGCAGCTCGTTCGTGTGCTGCGGGGCCGGCGGCGTGATGACCGCGCCGCCCAGTGCCCGGGCCAGGGCGGCGATATGCGCGGCGGTGGTGCCGCAGCAGCCGCCGAACACGGCCACGCCGGCGGCCAGAAATTCCGGTACCAGGGCGGTGAATTCCTCGCCGGTGCAGCGGTAGACCGTCTCGCCGTTCTCGATGATGGGCATACCGGCATTGGGCTTGGCGATCAGGGGGACCCGGGCATATTCCCGCAGGCGCTTCAGCTGGAGAAGCATCTGCTCCGGGCCGGCGGAGCAGTTCAGGCCAAAGGCGTCGATGCCCATGCCCTGCAGGACCACCAGCGCCGCGGTGATGTCGGTGCCGGAGACGCTGCGGCCGTTTTCGTCACAGGTGAAGGTGACGAAGATGGGCTTGTCGCTGACGCTGCGGACGGCCAGCACCGCCGCACGGGCGTCGGAGAGGGTCATCATGGTCTCGATGACGAACAGGTCCACGCCGGCGCGTTCCAGACCGGCGGCCTGCTCGGTGTAGATGTCCACCAGCTCCTCGAAGGACACGTCGCCCAGCGGGGCCAGGAACGCGCCGGTGGGGGACATATCGCCTGCCCGCAGGGCCTTGCCCTGCACCGCCTGGGCGGACAGTTCCGCCAGACGGCGGTTGTAGTCGGCGGTGCAGTTGAACAGGCCGGACTCCTCCAGCTTGCGGCGGTTGGCACCGAAGGTGGGGGTGTAGACCACCTGGCTGCCGGCGGCCACATAGCCGCGCTGGATGTCGATGATGGCGTCCGGATGGTCCAGTGTCCACTGCTCGGCGCAGACGTCGCCTGTATAGCCGCGCTTTTGCAGCTCGGTGCCGGTGGCACCGTCCAGAATCAGAGGAAAACGAAGCTCCATAGGTGTTACCTCCATTGCATGGATCTTAGGGGAATGTTTTTGGCAAAGGCGTCGGCGAAGTCGGGACGCCCGGAGAGCTCGAGATAGGTGAGACGGTTGACGATGCCGTCCGCGGCGGACATATCACCCCGCAGGGCCAGCTGTGCCGCGCCGGAGAGGGCGGCGTTGCCTACGCTGTGGAGCTTGGCGGCGGGGAGACGGGGGAGCATACCGATGGCCGCGGCGCTGGCGGGGTCAAGGTACATCCCGAAGCCGCCGGATAGGTACAGACCGTCCAGCGCGGAAAGGGTCAGCCCCTGCTGCGCCAGCAGTATCTGCACGCCGGCGGCCACCGCTGCCTTGGCCAGCTGCAGCGCCCGGACATCAGCGGCGGTGAGATACACCCGGTCGGTCAAGTGGAAGACGCCGCAGCCGTTTTCGTCACGGGTCAAATAGCGGCGGAACGCCTCAGGCGCGTCTTCCGGCGGTAGGAGACGGCCGCCTTCGTCAATGACGCCCAGGCGCAGCAGGAGGGCCGTCAGGTCGATGAGACCAGAGCCGCAGAGACCGACTGCCTCGCCGCCGCCGATGACGTTCATCTTGAAGGCGTCGCTGTACCGGACGCGGCTGACCGCACCGTCCACGCCCAGCATACCGCAGGCGATGCCCGCGCCCTCGAAGGCGGGGCCGGCGGCCACGGCGCAGCAGGTGAAGCCATCCATGCCGCCCAGGGCCATCTCGCCGTTGGTGCCGATGTCCAGAAACAGGAAATGGTCCGCGCGTCGGGCAAGGCCGGAGGCCAGCAGGCCGGCGGTGATATCGCCGCCCACGAAGCCCGCCGCGCAGGGGACGCAGTACAGCGGCGCGTCCAGCAGCGTGAGGCCGGAGCTCTGACGGAAGAAGGTCTCCGGGCAGAAGGGGGCGGCGGCCAGCGGGCGGACGGATACACCGGCGAGCAGGCTCTGCATGACGGTGTTGCCGGCGGTCACGGTGCGCTTCAGCTCGGCGGGCTGCCGCCCGGCCTGGGAGAGTGCCCGGGTGAGCAGGGCCTTCAGCTGCTGGCGGAGTAGGGAGGACAGGCGGGTGAGCCCGTCCTGGTGGTCGATGGTATACTGGATGCGTGTGATGACATCCGCGCCGTAGGGGGCCAGAGCCGTCCAGTCGGCGCAGGTGGCCAGGGCGTGGCCGGTGGCCAGGTCGTACAGCCGCAGCGCCGTGGTGGTGGTGCCCAGGTCGATGGCGGCGGCGCAGCCTGTCTCGCCGGTGGGGACGGCGGGGGGATCCAGCGTCTCGGTGAGGATGCGCCCGCCGGCGGCGGGAGGGAGGACGATCTCGTCGCCGTCCTCCGGCACCACACGGCAGGCCAGACGCGGCACGCCGTTGACGCTGACGCGGCATTTGCCGCAGCGGCCGTGGCCGCCGCAGGCGGCGGGCAGGGTACAGCCGGCGCGGCGCAGCAGAGCCAGCAGGGTATCGGTATCATTGCAGGGGAGGCGAAAAACATCTCCGCCGCGGGTCACGCGGATACTTGACACGGGCAACACCCCTTTTTATAATAATTCCACTACTACTTTTATCAGCCCGGGGCGGCTTTGTCAAGAGGATTTGCCATGAGAACAAAACTGATGACGCTGGCGGCGGAAAACGGGTTCTCCCACGCCGCGCCGGTGGACATGAACGCGCTGACGCCCCGGCGGGAGGTGCGGGAGATGTGCCGGGCGGACCGGTGCGGACAGTGGAACGCCAACTGGGCTTGTCCGCCCGGCTGCGGGACGCTGGAGGATGCCGCGGCGGCCATGGGATGCTTTGACGCCGGGGTGCTGGTGCAGACCACCGGGACGCTGGCGGATGACTTCGACTACGAGGAGATGGAGGCGATCCAGCGGCGGCACAAGCGGGCCTTTGCGGACTTTGCGCGGCAGGCGCGGCTGTTGCTGCCGGACTGCCTGCCCCTGTCAGCGGGGGCGTGCACCGTGTGCCGCCGGTGCACCTGCCCGGACCGGCCCTGCCGGTTCCCGGACAAGCGGATGTCCTCCATGGAAGCCTATGGCCTGCTGGTGGGGGACGTGTGTCTGCGGTCCGGGCTGTCATATAACTACGGACCGCAGACCATGACGTATACATCGTGCCTACTCTATACCGAAGAGGTGAAGTGATATGATGACACCCAAGGAGAACTTTCTGGAGCTGCTGAAGCCCAACGGACAGCCGGATCGCCAGCTGTGCCAGTACGAGGCGCTGCACATGTGCCTGAACGATCCCGTCAACACCTATCTGCGGGGCAACCGGAAGCGGGGGACCGTCAGCAAAGACCGCTGGGGCACCACCATCAGCTTTCCCGCCGACGCGCCGGGGCCTATGCCCGTTACCACGGACGGCCTGGCGGTGTGCCCGGACATCACCCATTGGCGGGAGACGGTGCACGCGCCGGACATCGCCGCCTGCACGGAGGGCTGGGAGGCGTGCCGCGCCGCGGCACGGGCGGCCTGCGGGGAGGAGAAGCTGCTGGCGGGCTTTATGGGTACCGGTATCTTCGAGCAGTGCCACTTCCTGATGGGCTTTGAGGACGCGCTGACGAACCTGTATGAGCACCCGCAGGAGATGCACGCGCTCATTGACTGCATCACCGCGTACCGGCTGCTGTACGTGAAGCTGCTCATCGACAATTTGCAGCCGGACGTGATCTTCTCTCACGACGACTGGGGCACCAAGGACGCTTTGTTCATGAAGCCGGAGATGTGGCGGGAATTCTTCAAGGAGCCGTACCGGCGGTTTTACGGCTACATCCGGTCCCGGGGCGTGATCGCCATCCACCACGCGGACTCCTATTTGGTCCCGATCGTGGAGGATATGGTGGCGATCGGCATTCAGGTGTGGCAGGGCGTACTGCCGGAGAACGATATACCGGCCCTCCAGCAGAAGCTGCACGGGCGGCTGGTGCTGATGGGCGGTATGGGCGCCGCCATCGACCGGGCGGATGCCGCGCCGGAGGAGATCTACGGCTATGCCATGGATACCCTGCGGCGGTGCTGCCCGGGTGGGCACTATATTCCCTCCATCACCTATGGCCTGCCGGGGGCGGTGTATCCCCACGTGGATGAGCACATCGACAGGGCCATCGCGGACTACAACCGGGCGCTGCACGTGCCGCGGTTCGATCTGCCGCCGGTGCCACGCCGGGTGCGGGCTGCCGCTGTGCGGCAGGAGACGGAGGGCGCCGCTGTTGAGAACGGCGACGTACTGGCCCGCCTGGCCGCAGCGCTGGAAAAGGGACAGCAGAAAAAGGTGCTGGCGCTGTGCCGGGAGGCGCTGGAGCAGGGTCGGACGCCGCAGGAGATCCTGTCCGGCGGGCTGATCCGCGGCATGAACGATCTGGGTGAGGCCTTCTCCGCCAACCGGGCCTTCGTGCCGGAGATGCTGATGGCCGCCCGGTGCATGACGGCGGCGCTGGGGGAGCTGAAGCCGCTGATGACCGGCGGAAATGCCAAGACGGTGGGCCGGGCGTGTATCGGCACCGTCCGGGGAGATATGCACGACATCGGCAAGAACCTGGTGAAGATCATGCTGGAGGGCAGCGGCGTAGAGGTCATTGACCTGGGCGTGGACGTGACGCCGGAGCAGTTCGTGGAGACGGCGAAGCGGCAGCACTGCGGCGTGATCGCCTGCTCATCCCTGCTGACCACCACCATGGGCGAGATGCGCCGGGTGGTGACGCTGGCCCGGGAGGCAGGTATCCGGGACCAGGTGAAGATATTTGTGGGCGGCGCGCCCATCAGCCAGAGCTTCTGCGATGAGATCGGCGCGGACGTATACACCGAGGACGCGGCGGCAGCCGCACGGGCGGCGGTATCGGCGCTGAAGGGATAAATCGGCAGTCATAAAAAGCGACAGACCCACAGGCAATGCCTGCGGGTCTGCCGCTTTGTTGGTCGTAGTTGGGGAGAAAATAATATGGTACGGAACAGATATGTGCGGTAGGGGGGAGATCACATGGCTATGATGGACAGCTTCCTACATACGGTCCGGTTGACTGCTTGCTTTCAATAAACACAGTTGACTTGCGCCCTCTATGTCAAAACGCGCGACGCTGCATCAGCATCCGCACCAGCGTGACAACGGCGAGGACAGCGATGACAGCCGCCGACGCGATGCTCACGAAGGAGAGCAGCGCACCGTGGGCGGGCGGCATCAGGAATGCGGCCACAGCGGAGGCGAGGCACAGGATGACCAGAGAGGTGATGAGCTTCGTTCTATCCATAGTAGTTGTTCTCCTTTCATGGTGTGGGAATGTTCGTTTCCTTCTGTGCTTACAGCATACCATATGTAGTGGTACGCATCTTTACAGAAAAGCTACGAACCGGTGGAAAGACGGATACAAAATGGTTACAAAGTGGTCGGAACGGTGACAATGGGTGTAGACTTTCCGGCCGGTTTCTGCTATAATGCAGGAAAGCTGTCATTTTATCTCTCGGAGGCGCTGCTGTTGCAATATTTGACAAATCTTTGGAACGCGCTGGACTTCGGCTCGCTGGAGAGCATACTGCTCCGCGTGGCGTCCGTGTTCCTGTGCCTGACCATACACGAGACGTGCCACGGCCTGGCGGCCTATGCGCTGGGCGACCCTACGGCCAAGCGGGCGCATCGGCTGAGCCTGAACCCACTGCGGCACATCGACTGGCTGGGCCTTATTATGATGGTGGCGGCTGGCTTTGGCTGGGCCAAGCCGGTGCCGGTGGACCCCAGCTATTTCAAGAAGCCCAAACAGGGCATGGCGCTGACGGCGCTGGCCGGGCCGGTATCCAACTTCCTGCTGGCGCTTTTGCTGCTGCTGATCGCCCGGGGCGAGTTCCTGCGGGCGGTGACCACGGGGAGCTTCAGCGGCACATGGTTTTCCTTCCTGGTGGATACGGCATCGCTGTCGGTGGGCCTGGGACTGTTCAACCTGGTGCCTATCCCACCGCTGGACGGCTCAAAGGTGCTGGCGGTGCTGCTGCCGGACCGGGCGTACAACTGGCTCATGCGCTATGAACGCTTCGGTATGCTGGTGCTGCTGGTAGTTATCTCCGTGGGTGTCGGCAGCAACGCGCTGAACAGCGCCATACGCTGGACATTTACCCTGCTGTGCAGGCTGGTCGGTTTTGAGGTGTAAATTTGGACGATCCTATTTTTAAACTGGAAAAGGTGGTACAGACGCGGGGCGACGAGCCGCTGGAAGACTTCGAGGGGCCGCTGGATCTGATACTGTACCTGCTGGGAAAAAATAAGATAGAGATACAGGATATCCCCATCGCACTGATACTGGAGCAGTACCAGGATTATCTGGAAAAGCGCAAGCAGATGGATCTGGAGGTGGCCAGCGAGTTTATCACCATGGCCGCCCAGCTGATGTTCATCAAGACCCGTATGCTGCTGAATCTGGAGGACGAGGAAGCCCAGAGCGAGATGGACGCCCTCATCAAGTCGCTGGAGGAGCGCAAGCGGGGCGAGGCCTATGCTCGGGTGCGTATGCTGTCGGAACGGCTGGCACCCCTGAGCGAGTTCGGGCGGAACATTCTGACCCGGCCGCCGGAGCCTATGGAGCGCGGGAAGATCTATGAGTACGACCAGGAGCCGGCGGATCTGGTGCTGACCATGCAGGAGATCACGGACCGGCAGGGTGCGCCGGAGGCACCGCCTATCCGGGCCTTTGACGAGATCGTGAAGCGGGAGCCGTATCCTGTGGAGACAAAGGCGAAGGAGATCCTGCGGCGGCTGCGGGGTGTGGGCATTACGCGCTTTTTGCTGCTGTTCCGCGGCAGCAAGACACGTAGTGAGCTGGTGGCCACGTTCATGGCGGTTCTGGAGCTGTGCCGGAACAATCTGATCAAGCTGGCCGGCGCGGCCAGCGACTGCACCGTCACCGCAGAGGGCGACGCGCCCGAAGAACTGATGTAAGGGGAGACCTATGGATACACTGGAAATGAAGGATATCGAGGCCGCCGTAGAGGGCATGCTGTTTGCCTCCGGTGAGCCGGTGGCGGTGGATCGCATCTGCGTGGCGCTGAACATGGACCGCCCCACGGTGGAGCTGGTACTGCAGCATTTGCAGGACTATTACAGCTATGAGCGACGGGGCGTACGGCTGCTGCGGATGGAGGACAGCTGGCAGCTGTGCTCCGCGCCGGAGTACGGCGACCAGATCCGCAAGGCGTTTGAGATCCGTAAGCCCGCCAAGCTCAGCCAGCCGGCGCTGGAGGTGCTGACCATCATCGCGTACTATCAGCCCACCACCCGGGCCTATGTGGACCAGATACGGGGCGTGGACAGCTCGTACACGGTGGGCCTGCTGCTGGATCGCCATTTGATCGAGGAGTGCGGACGGCTGCAGGTGCCGGGGCGGCCGCGGCTGTACCGGACGACACAGGCATTTTTGCGGGCGTTTCATCTGAATTCGCTGGAGGAGCTGCCCCAACTGCCGGGAATGGAGGCCGACGGACAGCTGCGGCTGGACGACGATACGGTACCGGCGGACGGGGAGAACGGCGCGGAGGCGCTGTAAGCATACGGGAGAGATAACGCGGGAGGAGGGAGCACGATGACGGCGGTGTACATCATACTGGGCATTCTGCTGTTTTTCTTACTGCTGTCGCTGCTGCGTATCGGCGTGCGGGCAGACTTCGCGGGCGACCTTGCGGACACAAGCGTCACGGTGATCGCGGGGCCGGCGCGGATACAGATGCTTCCCAAACCGGATAAACCGGAGAAGCCCAAAAAGCCCAAGAAAGAAAAGAAGAAAAAGACACCGCAGGAGGAGAGCACCAAGGGGAAGGAAAAGAAAAAGCCGTCTCTGTCGGCGCAGGATATCAAGACGCTTCTGCCGGCGGTGTGGGCGTCCCTGAAGGGCGGACTGCGAAAGACGCGGCAGCGGCTGCTGATCGACCCGCTGGAGCTGTCGGCGGTGCTGCCGGGGGCGATGGACCCGGCGGGGGCGGCGGAGCTGTACGGCTATATCAACGCCGGAATGTGGACGGTAATGCCGCAGCTGGAGCAGTTGACGCGGATACCGGACCCCGGCCTCCACGTGGAGGTGGACTTTGACAGCGAGCAGCTGCGGCTCACAGGCCGGCTGGGTGTGAGTTTGCAGATACGGGACCTGTTCGCCATCGGCTGGGCTTTCGCCAAGCCGGTGATACGGTGGCTCCTGGCCATGCGGAAGCGGCAGAGCGCCGCGGAGAAGGCGAAGGCGGCGCAGAACGCCGCAAAGCAGCGCGAAACAGTACACACAGCGCCGGACGGCGCGGGACATACGACCACATCAACTTCGACAAAGGAGAGCTGACAATGGAAATGACCGAAAAGAAAAATGACCTAAAGAGCATGATGGTGGAGTCTATGGAGAAGGTCAAGGAGATGGTGGACGCCAACAATATCGTGGGCGAACCTATCACCACGCCGGACGGCGTGACGCTGATCCCTATCTCCCGGCTGAGCTACGGCTTCGGCTGCGGCGGCGGTGACTACGGCAAGAACAAGGAGCATTCCGGCGCCGGCTGCGGCGCGGGCGTGCGGGTGGAGCCCATGGCCTTCCTGGTGGTCAAGGGCGGCGTGACCCGTATGCTGCCGGTGGGTGCGCCGGCCATCACTACCGTGGACCGGGTCATCGAGATGGTGCCGGAGCTGCTGGATCGGGTCGAGGGCTTCGTGGATAAGAAGCGGAACAAGGATTTCTGATATCAGACAAGAAGACAAGCAGCGCGGGAATAGACTGAGAGCATCCTGTAATGAGGGGGGCTTTCTGTGACCCGAGGGATCTTGGCGGCGCTGTGCGCCGCACTGGCCGTGCTGACATGCATACCCGCTGTGGCGGAGGCTGTGGAGGTCTCCGCCACGGCTTGCGTCCTGATGGACGCGGACACGGGGCAGGTGCTGTATGAAAAGAACGGGGACAAGCGGATGCTCATCGCCAGCACCACCAAGCTGATGACGGCGCTGGTGGCTCTGGAGCTGGGGGAGCCGTCGCAGGTCATCACCGTAACTGCCGCCCACATGGCGGAGGGGTCCTCCATGTACCTGCGGCCGGGGGAGAGGCTGACGCTGGAGGAGCTGCTGTACGGGCTGCTGCTGTGTTCGGGCAACGACGCGGCACTGGCGCTGACGGAATGTGCGGGGGGTGTGGCGCCCTTTGTGGAACGGATGAACGAAAAGGCCGCCGCGCTGGGCATGAGGAACAGCCATTTTGCCAATCCCAACGGACTGGATGACGAGGCACACTATTCCACCGCCTATGACATGGCGCTGCTGGGGTGCGCGGCGGTGAACGAGCCGACGCTGCGGCGGACGGCCTCCACACGGACGGCGGTCATCGGCGGGCGGACGCTGACCAACCACAACAAGCTGCTGAGCCGCCTGGACGGGTGCGTGGGGCTGAAGACCGGGTACACGAAGGCGGCGGGGCGGACGCTGGTGTCCTGCGCGGAGCAGGCGGGACATCGGCTGGTGGCGGTGACACTGCGGGACGGGGACGATTGGAACGACCACGAGGCACTGTACCGCTGGGGGTTCCTGCTGACAGGCATACAGGAGACGCTGGAGACGCGCCTGCTCGGCGCACTGGGAAACGGGAGAGAGGTATCGCCATGACCGAGCGCATACAGAAGCTGCTGGCCGCCGCGGGGCTGTGCTCCCGCCGGACGGCGGAAGAGTGGATCGCCGCCGGACGCGTGACCGTCAACGGACGGCGGAGCCGTGTAGGCGACAAGGCGGATCCGGAGACGGACGATATCCGGGTGGATGGACGGCCCCTGCGGGGCGCGGCACAGCACGTGTATCTGATGCTGCACAAGCCGCGGGGCTATGTGACCACCCTCTCTGACGAACGGGGCCGCCCTACGGCGGCATCGCTGGTCAGGGACTGCGGCGCACGGGTGTATCCCGTGGGACGGCTGGACCTGGACTCGGAGGGATTACTGCTGTTTACCAACGACGGGGCGCTGACCCATGCGCTGCTGCATCCCAGCCATCAGGTGGACAAGACGTATATCGTTACGGTCACCGGCGCGGCGGAGGACAGCGCACGGCAGCTGTCGGCGGTGGACAGACTGGACGGACAGCCCATCGTGCCGGCGGCGGTGACGGAGCTGTATCGGAAGGATGGTACGGCGAAATACCGGGTGGTGATCCACCAGGGTAAGAAGCGGCAGATCCGGCGGATGTGTGCCGCAGTGGGGTTGACGGTCACGCGGCTGTGCCGTGTGGCGGAGGGCAGTATCACCCTGGGTGACCTGCCGCCGGGAAAGTGGCGGTATCTGACAGCGGAGGAGCTGCAATCTATCAAAGGAAGCCATCAACATGAATGAAAACGTGCTACAGACCATCCGGGCCGGGATGGATACCTTTTCGAAGGGACAGAAGCGCATCGCAGCGTTTATACTGGACAATTATGACCGCGCGGCGTTTATGACCGCCGCGCGGCTGGGCGAGACGGCCTCCGTCAGTGAGTCCACGGTGGTGCGCTTTGCCGCGCAGCTGGGCTACGACGGCTATCCGGAGATGCAGAAGGCCCTGCAGGAGCTGATACGGGGTAAGCTGACCTCCATCCAGCGGATACAGGTATCGCGGGATCAAATGTCCGGCGCGGACATTCTGGGCAGTGTGATGCAGCGGGATATGAACAGCATACACAATGTCATCGAGCAGTTGGACCGGGATGCCTTCAGCCGGGCGGTGGACAAGCTGCTGGGGGCGGAGCACATCTATATCCTGGGTGTGCGGTCCTCCTCATTTCTGGCGGGGTATCTGAACTTCTACCTGCACCTGATCTTCAAGAACGTGACGCTGGTGCAGTCCAGCGCCGCCGGTGAGATCTATGAGCAGCTGGCCCACATCGGCAGGGGCGACGTGCTGGTGGGAATATCCTTCCCGCGGTACTCCAAGATGGCTATCCACGCGGTGGAGTTTGCCTGCCGGCGGGGCGCGGAGGTGGTGGCGATCACCGATTCGGCACTGTCTCCGCTGTACGGCATGGCGGCGGTATCGCTGCTGGCGCCCTGCGACATGATCTCCTTCGTGGACTCCATGGCTGCGCCGCTGAGCCTGCTGAACGCGCTGATCCTGGCGGTGGGGCAGCAGCGGCGGGATGACCTGTCCGCCACGCTGGCGGATATGGAGCAGGTGTGGTCCAGGTACAGTATTTTCGGGAAAGATGACGAGTGACATGGCGAAGGAGATCGTGGTGATCGGCGGCGGCGCCGCCGGTCTGATGGCGGCCATCACCGCGGCCCGGCAGGGCGCGGCGGTGACGCTGCTGGAGCCCAACGAACGGCTGGGCAAGAAGGTGAATATCACCGGCAAGGGCCGGTGCAATGTGACCAATGACTGTGACCGGGAGACGCTGCTTGCCAGCATTCCCGGTAATGGGCGATTTTTGTACGGTGCGCTGACACGGTTCACGCCGCGGGACACCATGGCGTTTTTCGAGGCGCTGGGCGTGCCGCTGAAGGTGGAACGGGGGAACCGGGTGTTTCCGGTGTCTGACAGTGCCTTCGACATCACCAACGCGCTGGAACGGGAGCTGAAGCGCCGGAAGGTGCGGTGGGCCCGTGACCGGGCCGTATCAGTGGAGACGGCGGATGGCGCGGTATGCGCCGTAAAAGGGGAGAAGGAAACGTACCCCGCGCAGGCGGTCATTCTGGCCACAGGCGGGGTGTCCTATCCCGGCACCGGGTCCACGGGGGATGGCTACCGCATAGCGGAGACGCTGGGACACACCATTGTGCCGCCGCGGGGCTCTCTGGTGCCGCTGGTGTGCGCGGGCGAGGACTGTCCGGCTATGCAGGGCCTGAGCCTGCGGAACGTGGCAGTGACGGTATACAACGGGAAGAAAAAGGCGGTGTTCCGGGATTTCGGCGAGCTGCTGTTTACCCACTTCGGGGTGTCCGGACCGCTGGTGCTGTCCGCCAGCGCCCATCTGCGGCGCTGGGAGGGGGAGCACTATACGATAGAGATCGACCTGAAGCCGGCGCTGGACGAGCAGAAGCTGGACGCGCGGGTGCTGCGGGACATCGGAGAAAATCCCAACCGGGAGATGGGGACCATCGCCGCGGGGCTGGTGCCCCACAGCATGGCGCCGGTGGTGCTGCGCCGGGCGGGGCTGACCGGAAGCGAAAAGGCCAACAGCCTGACAAAGGAACAGCGCCGTGGGCTGGTGCAGGTGCTGAAGCACTTTACGCTGGAGCTTACCGGGCCGCGGCCCGTCAGTGAGGCGATCGTCACCGCCGGCGGCGTGAAGGTGGGAGAGGTAACGCCAAACACCATGGCGTCGAAGCGGGTGAGGGGATTGTTTTTTGCCGGCGAGGTGCTGGACGTGGACGCCTATACGGGGGGCTTTAATTTACAGATCGCATGGGCGACGGGGTATCTGGCGGGGCTGAGCGCCGCAGAAAGCGAGGAAATGACATGACGGAGAGACAGTACGCAGTGGCCATCGATGGGCCGTCCGGCGCGGGGAAGAGCACGCTGGCCCGGGCGGCGGCGGAGGCGCTGCATATCTTATATGTGGACACCGGGGCCATCTATCGGACCATCGGCGTGTATATGTATCGGCACGACATCGCGCCAACGGACGCGCCGGCGGTGATCGCGGCGCTGCCGGAGATCACTGTGGCCCTGCGGTATGACGAGGAGGGTCTGCAGCGGATGTATCTCAACGGCGAGGACGTGACGAAGGAGATACGCCTGCCGATGATATCGAAGTACGCCTCAGACGTGTCGGCCATACCGGAGGTGCGGGCGTTCCTGATGGAGCTGCAGCGGTCTCTGGCGCGGGAGCACAGCGTCATCATGGACGGACGTGACATCGGGACCGTGGTGCTGCCGGACGCGGAGGTGAAGGTGTTTCTGTGCGCGGATGTGGAGACGCGGGCGCGGCGGCGGTTTTTGGAGCTGGAGCAGCGGGGCACGCCGAAGCCCTTTGACGAGGTGCTGCGGGATATGGAGCAGCGGGATTATAACGATACCCACCGGGCGGCGGCGCCGCTGCGGCCGGCGGATGATGCCATTATGATCGACAACACGGACATGGACTTCGCGGCCAGCCTGGAGCTGCTGCTGGATGTGATACGGGGGCGTGTGGCATCGTGAGAAATAAGTTTTACGCGGCGGCGTGGCGGGTGCTGCGCCCGCTGGTGCTGTTTTTTCTGCCGGTGGACCTGCGGGGAACGGAGCATCTGGAGGGCGGAGAACCGGTGCTGCTGTGCGCCAATCACTCCAGCGCCTGGGACCCCATCCTATTCGTGCTGTCCATGCCCCAGCGGTTCAACGTGCGGATCATGGCTAAGAAGCAGTTGTTCTCCATCCCCATCGTGGGTGGATTCCTGCGGGCGATCGGTGTGTTTCCGGTGGATCGGGGCAACAGTGACATTGGGGCGGTGAAGACCGCCATACAGAGCCTGCGGGACGGGTGGAACCTGTTCCTGTTTCCGGAGGGAACACGGGTGAAGACACCGGGACAGGCGGATGTCAAGTCCGGCGCGGGCATGATGGCCATCCGTGCCGGCGTGAAGCTGGCGCCGGTATATATCGGCACGAAGAAGCGCATATTCCGCAAGACGCCCATCATAATCGGCGAGCCCTTCGAGCCGGAGTACACCGGCCGCAAGGGTACGGCGGAGGAATATACTGCCAACGCCCATGAGGTCATGCGGCGGGCCTATGCCCTGGGAGGGATCGAATGCAGGTGATACTGGCGAAGACGGCGGGGTTCTGCTACGGCGTGGAACGGGCCGTGCACATGGCGGAGGCGGCAGCCCGGGAAGGCGGCTGCGTTATGCTGGGCAGTATCATACACAATGACCGGGTCATCGCGGCACTGGAGGCGTTGGGCGCGCGGCAGGCGGACAGCCCTCAGCAGGTGCGGCCGGGAGAGACGGTGATCATCCGTGCCCACGGCGAGACACGGGAGGCTTTGCGGGTGCTGGAGGAGCGGGGCGCACAGATCATGGATGCCACCTGTCCCCATGTGCTGCGGATCCACCGGCTGGTGGAACAGGCAGCCCGTGCGGGCCGGACACCCATCATTATCGGAGAAGCGCACCATCCGGAGGTGATGGCCGCCGCAAGCCGCTGTGAGCGCAGCGTGGTGCTGGAAAACACGGCAGAGCTGGCTGATTGGGTGGCGGCGGACCCGGCGCGGAAGGACATGGATTTGCTGGTTACCGCACAGACGACCTGTATTCGTTCGATATGGGAAGAGTGTGTAAAATTTTTAAAAAAACAGTGTACAAACGCCGAAATCTTTGATACAATATGTGATGCTACGCAAAAACGTCAATCCGAGGCGGCGAATATCGCCGGACGGGCGGACGTTATGGTCGTGGTCGGAGATCGTAAAAGTGCCAACACCAGACATTTAGCGGAGATCTGCAGCACACGCTGCGCCCGGGTCTATCAGATCGAAGGGCCGGAGGAGCTGCGGGTCGGGTCCCTTAACGGATGTTCTGTGGCGGGGCTTACAGCCGGCGCGTCCACGCCTGCGGGCATCATTAAGGAGGTATATGCAACGATGAGCGAAGAGATCAAGAACATGGAAGCTACGGAAGAGAGCTTCGAGGAAATGCTGGAAAAATCTTTTAAGACTTTGAATACAGGAGAGAAGGTAACCGGTATTGTAACGGCGATCGGCCCCACCGAGGTGCAGGTCGATCTGGGCTGCAAGCAGGCGGGCTATATCTCTGTGGACGAGCTGTCCGCAGATCCCAATGTGAAGCCTGAGGACGTCGTCAAGGTCGGCGACGAGATCGAGACCTATATCATCCGCGTCAATGACGTGGAGGGTTATGCCATGCTGTCCAAGAAGCGTCTGGACGCTGTCAAGGTCTGGGAGGATATCGAGAAGGCCCGCGAGGACAAGACCACTCTCGAAGGTAAAGTCACCGAGGAGAACAAGGGCGGTATCGTCGTTAATGTCAAGGGCGTGCGCGTGTTTGTGCCCGCTTCCCAGTCCGGTCTGCCCCGCGGCGCTGAGCTGAGCACCATGATCGGCCAGACCGTGTCCCTGCGGATCACCGAGGTCAACCGTGCCCGCCGCCGCGTCGTCGGCTCCATCAAGGCCGTGACCTATGAGGCCCGTCAGGCCGCCCAGGCGGAGATCTGGAACAACATCGAGGTCGGCAAGCACTACACCGGCACCGTGAAGTCCATGACTTCCTACGGTGTGTTCGTGGACATCGGCGGCGTGGATGGTATGGTACATATCTCCGAGCTGTCCTGGAGCCGTATTAAGAACCCCGCCGAGGTCGTCTCTGTGGGCGATACCCTGGACGTGTACGTTATCTCCTTCGATCCCGAGAAGCACAAGATCTCCCTGGGTGTGAAGGACCGCAGCATGAACCCCTGGGATAAGTTCATGGCTACCTACCATGTGGGCGATGTGGCCAACGTGCGTATCGTGAAGCTGATGACCTTCGGCGCGTTCGCCGAGGTCGTGCCCGGTGTGGACGGCCTGATCCACATCTCCCAGATCGCGGATCGCCGCATCGAGAAGCCCGGCGACGTGCTGACCGAGGGCGAGATGGTGGATGCCAAGATCACCGCCATCGACGAGGAGAAGCAGAAGATCTCCCTGTCCATCCGCGCGCTGCTGGCTCCCGCCGCTGACGAGGACGCCGACGAGGAGTAATTAGATCGTAAAACACCTCCGCTGCCCCACAGGCAGCGGAGGTGTTTTTGGTTGTTTTCACAATGGCGTGCAGGGGAAAATATCTTGCGACCTTGCGGAGAGGCGTGGTACAATCGAGGTGGGCAAGAGGATTTAAGAGCATTGTGCTGAAGATAGAACGGATCAATTGGAATTTGACAGGGGGAGCGTGATCGTATGAAAAAGTTGATGGCATCAGTGTTAGCGTTGGTTTGCGTTGTTGCTATGGCGGGCTGCGGAAAGTCGAATGTTGGGGACTATCCTGCGACGATAATGGTAAATGGGATAAATTACTATTCGACCGATAATGCTGTTCCCGTTGAAGTAGACGAGAGTGTTATTCAGTACACCACGTCGTATGCGGAGGATGGCGTTCCCCGAAAAGATGGTGAGGCAAACTTCAACAGAGACCTGGGGACTCCGTATGCTGTTATTGAGGAAGACTTGGTAGTTGTCCTTATGGACAATGAGTGGATAGAGTTCAAGGCAAAGTAAGGGCGATCTCGGGTCGCGAAAGAGCGGGACGATGGGAGAAGCGTGCCGTACGAAAGGGACGGGGGATGAAGCGGGGGAAAAGAAAAATAATTCTGGGAGAGTTGCCTGTTTATGGGCAACTCTCCCGTTTTTTTGGCATAGGGGCAGAACCGGATCGCAGGAAGGGGGGAGCGCATATGAAAAGAGCAGACGTGAACTGGGGAGAGGTAAGGCGTAAGTATGAGTCAGGAATGTATACCTATCAGCGATTGGCAAGGGAGTACCATGTGTGTACGCAGACGGTGTGGCGACATGCGATCAAGGGGCAGTGGCAGATCGGTCGGGAGGAGGCGGAAAAGCAGATACTCCGGCGATGCCTGATGGCCACGGCAAAGCTGCTGGAGACGGCGGCTGCCGGGGCTACGGAACGGCTGGAAAGCGGAGAGGGCAGCCTGAAGGAGGTCAAGGAGCTGGGAGGTATCCTGCAGGCGCTGGTGGGGACAGCGGCAAAGATGTGTCAGAGCGAAAAGAACAACGACACGGCGGTCAACGAGATACGGGTGATCATGTCGGAGGAGGTAGAGGCGTTGAGCGGATGATATCCATGCCGGACCTGTTTATTTTTGCACAAGCATTCCCGGGAATTCTTGTGGGTTTCGTCAATTTCCCCGCCGGCTGTATTGTGGTAAAATTAACAATTAGAAAATTCAGCCTTCGTCGGAAGGGATAGGAAAGAACAGGGAGGAACAGGACATGGCTTTTGCTGATTTTCAGGCGCTGTACAAGCAGAAACTGACCACCGCGGACGAGGCGGTGAAGGTCATCAAGTCCGGTGATTGGGTGGACTATGGCTTCTGCGCCATTCATCCCCGGGTGCTGGACGAGGCGCTGGCCCGCCGTGCACCGGAGCTGGAGGATGTGAAGGTCCGGGGCGGTATTAGCCTGTGGAAGCCGGCGATCTTCGACATCGAGGATCCGGTGCATCACATCATCTTCAACTCCCACCACATGAGCAGTGTGGAGCGCCATCATATCGCCAGCGGCGCCGGGTTCCACGAGCCCATGCGGTACTCCGAGCTGCCCCGGTACTACTACGACCACATCACGCCGCCGGACGTGGCCATGTTCCAGGTGGCCCCGATGGACAAGCACGGGTACTTCAACTTCGGACTGTCGGCTTCGCATGTGAAGGCGGTGTGCGAGATGGCCAAGGTGGTCATCGTGGAGGTCAACGAGAATATGCCCCGGTGCCTGGGCGGCTTTGACAACTGTATCCACGTCAGCGAGGTGGACATGATCGTGGAGGGGCGCAACGACCCCATGGGCATCCAGCCCAGCGGCACGGCTACGGAGGTGGACCGGGCGGTGGCGAAGCTGATCGTGGAGCAGATACCCGACGGGGCCTGTTTGCAGCTGGGCATCGGCGGTATGCCCAATACCGTGGGCGCCATGCTGTGCGAGTCCGACCTGAAGGATCTGGGCGTACACACGGAGATGTACGTGGACGCCTATGTGGATCTGGCGATGGCGGGGAAGGTCACGTGCATGAAGAAGAACATCGACCGGGGCCGGCAGGTGTTCGCCTTTGCCGCCGGTACCCAGAAGCTGTACGACTATCTGGACGACAACCCGGCGTGCATGGCCGCGCCCATCAGCTACACCAACGACATCCGTACCATCGCGGCCATCGACAACTTTATCTCCATCAACAACGCGGTGGATGTGGACCTGTACGGGCAGGTGAACGGCGAGACGGCGGGCACCAAGCAGATCAGCGGCGCCGGCGGACAGCAGGACTTTGTGCTGGGTGCGTATCTGTCCAAGGGCGGTAAGAGCTTTATCTGTCTCAGCTCCACTCACGCAGACAAGGACGGTACGCTGCATTCCCGCATACGGCCTACCCTGCAGAACGGTTCCGTGGTGACGGATACCCGCGTGAACACCATGTACGTGGTGACGGAGTACGGCTGCGTGTGCCTGAAGGGACTGACGGTGTGGGAGCGCGCGGAGAAGCTGATCTCCATCGCGCACCCGGACTTCCGGGAGGAGCTGATCCGCGAGGCGGAGAAGCAGAAGATCTGGTATCCCCACAACAGAAGATAACGAAAAAGAGCGCCGGGAGGCGCTCTTTTTGCATGAAAGAGGCGGTATCCGCGCAAGCTACGGCAAAAAGGAGGCGCGGATATGAGCAACGACGAAAACCGGGAAAAGAATGAGGAAAAAGCGGCGGTGCCGGTACAGCCGATCATCGACATGGGCAGCACTGTGGTGAAGAACAGCCGAGGGACGATACACTGCCTGACCATCGTGGGGCAGGTGGAGGGACACACGCTGCTGCCGGACAATCTGAAGAGCACGAAGTACGAGCACGTGCTGCCGCTGCTGGCGGCGCTGGAGCAGAACGAACAGGTGGACGGGGTGCTGCTGCTTCTGAACACCGTGGGCGGCGACATCGAGGCGGGACTGGCCATCGCGGAGCTGGCGGCAGGTATGACGAAGCCGGTGGTGACGCTGGTGCTGGGCGGCGGGCACTCCATCGGCGTACCGCTGGCGGTGTGCGGGAAGGAGACGTTCATCGCGCCCACGGCATCCATGACAGTGCATCCGGTGCGGATGTCCGGGACGGTCATTGCCGCGCCGGAGACGTACAGGTATTTTGAACGCCTCCAGGAGCGCATTATTCAGTTCGTGGCGGCCAACAGCCGCGTGACCGCGGAACGGTTCCGGGAGCTGATGCTCTCCAGCGGCGACATGGCCAACGACGTGGGGACGGTGCTGTACGGCGAGCAGGCGGTGGCAGAGGGTATCATCGACCGGATCGGTACACTGGGCGATGCGCTGGAGGCACTGTACGGACAGATCGAACGGCGGCATGGATAGACATTGGCGGAGGGCGGGGGCTCTCCGCTTTTTTCATGCCGGCGCGCGGTTTTTCTTGAAAAACGGGGACTTCCATAGTATACTATCTTAGTTAAGGTATGCCAAAGTATAAGAGGTGACGCAGTTGTACTTAAAAGCACTTGAGATACAGGGGTTCAAGAGTTTCCCCGACAAGACGGTATTGAATTTCGGCGAGGACATCACCGCTATCGTGGGACCAAACGGGTCCGGCAAGTCAAACATCTCCGACGCCATACGCTGGGTCATGGGCGAGCAGAACAGCCGCCAGCTCCGCGGCGCCAAGATGGAGGACGTGATCTTCGGCGGTACGGAGAAGCGGAACCAGATGGGCTTTGCCCAGGTGACGCTGGTCATCGACAACACCGAGCATATCTTCCCCACCCGGGAGGAGGCAGAGGTGGCCGTGACACGGCGGTATTACCGCAGCGGTGAGTCGGAGTACTATATCAATAAGCAGTCCGTGCGGCTGAAGGACGTGAACGAGCTGTTCATGGACACCGGTATGGGCCGGGAGGGCTATTCCATTATCGGACAGGGCAAGATCGACGAGATACTGTCTGTGAAAAGCGGCGAGCGCCGGGAGATCTTCGAGGAGGCCGCCGGTATCAGCAAATACCGGCACCGCAAGGAGGAGTCCGAGCGCAAGCTGGAGCGCACCGAGGAAAACCTGGTGCGTATCAACGACAAGATCGCCGAGCTGGAATTGCAGGTGGAGCCGCTGCGGGCGCAGGCGGAGACGGCGAAGAAGTATCTGGTGCTGCGGGATGAGCTGCGGGTGCTGGAGATCTCCGTGTGGCTGGAGCAGCTGCAAAACCTGCGGACCGCCAAGCTGAAGCTGGAGAGCGATACGGCTCAGGCCAAGGAGGCCTGTGACCAGGCCCAGGCGGCGCTGGACGAGGCCTACGCCCAGGGAGAGCGTTTTACCGAGGAGATGCGGCAGAACGACGTGGCGGCTGACGCGCTGCGCGGTCAGGTGACCGAGGCGGAGTCCGCCGCCGGCGAGGAGTCTGCGGCCATCGCGGTGCTGCAGACCTCTGTGGAACACAACAACGAGTCTCTGCGCCGGCTGGAACAGGAACTGACCAGCACAGACCAGCGGCGGGAGAATTTACAGGGACAGATCGACGGACAGCTGGCGCGTATCGCGGACATCGACCGCGACGCGGCGGTATTGGAGACGGCGCTGAGTGAGCTGCTCTCTCGGGCGCAGGCGCTGGCTGACAGCGCAAAGGGCGCGGCGGACGAGGCCGAGGCCCTGCGGGCGCAGGAGGCCATTGCTGTGGCCGAGGCCGCAGACGGGCGCGCCGCGCTGTCCGCCCTGCAGGCGGGCCTGGACGAGGCCGGACAGCGGCGGATTACGGTGCGGCAGGAGCTGTCCGAGGCACAGCGTAAGCTGGAGGAGAGCGAAAAGGACGCAAAGACCAATCGCCGGGCGCTGAACGATGCCAGGGAGGAGGCCCAGGCGGCGGAGAATATCATTCAGGGTCACAGCCTGCGAATGGACAGCCGCCGCCAGAAGGCGGAGAGCGCCCAGAACATCAAGCAGGAGCTGACCCGGCAGGTGAACGCCCAGGAGGACCGTATCCGTCTGCTGACGGAGATGGAGAAGGAGTACGAGGGCTTCAACAAAGCGGTAAAGACCGTGATGCAGGCGGCGGAGAAAAACACACTGCGGGGCATTCACGGGCCGGTGGCCGGACTGATGACCACAGAGCAGGCCTATGCCGTGGCGCTGGAGACGGCGCTGGGCGCGGCGCTGCAGAACATTGTGGTGGAACGGGAGGAGGACGCCAAGGCGGCCATCCAGTTCCTGAAGCAGCGGGACGGCGGCCGCGCTACCTTCCTGCCGCTGACGGCCATCCGGGGCGACGAGCTGCGGGAGAACGCTGCGGGAGAGTATGGTTTTGTAGGCATCGCCAGCCGTCTGGTGCAGTACGACGCGCGATACGACCATATTTTTAAAAATCTGCTGGGCCGGACGGTGGTAGTGGAGGACCTGGACAGCGGAATCGCCATGGCGCGTAAGTTCCGCAATGCCTTCCGCATCGTGACGCTGGACGGACAGATCATCAACCGGGGCGGCTCCATGACTGGCGGCTCCGCCAGCCGATCCTCCGGCGTGCTGTCCCGGGCCAATGAGCTGGAACGGCTGAAGGCGGCACAGGGCGCCCTGCACGGTAAGCTGAACGAGGCCGCGCAGCAGGCCGAGGCGGCCCAGAGGGAGCTGCAGAAGGCTGAGTATGAATTGCAGGTGGCCAAGGACCAGCAGCGCAAGGCGGCGGACGAGGTGCTGACCCTACAGGGCCGGCAGGACCACTATGACCTTCTGTTGGAAAGCCTGCGCCTGAGCTGCGAGACTATGGAGCAGGAGTTGTCCGGCCTGGACCGCCGGGAGACGGACGGCCGCGGGCGCATGGCCGGGATACAGGCGGACATCACTGCGGCAGAGGACCGCGCGGCCGCGCTGCGGCAGGAGATGCGGGACAAGCTGGCCGGCCAGACCGATCTGACGGAGCAGACCAACCAACTGGCCCAGGCCGTCAGCGACAAGAAGGCCGATCAGGCGGCACTGAGCGCGGAGAAGGACAGCGTTCTGCGGAGCGTGGAGGACCTGCGGGGCTTGCAGGCGGATATGGTATCCGACCGCGCTGAGCGCGACCGGCGGGTGCAGGAGTACCGGCAGGCCAACGAGAAGGCGCTGGCCGATATGGCGGGCCATCAGGCGGCGCTGGAGGAGAAGAACGCCCGTGTGATACAGCTGCGGCAGCGGCTGGAGGATCTGGCCCAGGCCAAACTGGCGCTGGAGCAGCAGCGTGACCAGCATAGCCGTGACAGCCGCGCCTGCAACGATACGCTTTTGCAGACCATGCAGGCGTACAACAAATTGCAGCAGAAGCTGGAAAACAGCGGCATGGAGGAGAGCCAGATCCTGGAGAAGCTGTGGGAGCGCTACGAACTGAGCCACAGCGACGCCATGGAGCAGCGCATCGAGCTGGAGAGCGTGCCCAAGGCCACGCGGCGCATTGCCGAACTGAACCGGGAGATCAAGGGGCTGGGCACGCCCAACATCGGCGCCATCGAGGAGTTCGACCGGGTGAACACCCGGTACACCTACCTGTCCGAACAGCGCAGCGATGTGGAGCAGGCCAAGGAGGAGCTGCTGGGCATTATCGACCAGATCACCCAGCAGATGACCAGCATTTTTGCCGAGCAGTTCCAGCTGCTGAACGAGAGCTTCCAGGAGACGTTTCTGGAGCTGTTCGGCGGCGGCAAGGCCCGGCTGGAGCTGGAGGACGAGAACGATATCCTCAACTGCGGCATCGAGATCAAGGTACAGCCCCCTGGCAAGCAGCTGAAGACCATCACGCTGCTGTCCGGCGGTGAGAAGGCATTTGTGGCCATTGCGCTGTACTTCGCCATTCTGAAGGTACATCCCACGCCATTCTGCGTGATGGACGAGATCGAGGCGGCGCTGGACGAGGCCAATGTGGTGCGCTACGCCCGGTATATGCGGCGGATCGCCGGAAAGACGCAGTTTATCGTCATCACCCACCGGCGGGGCACCATGGAGGAGGCGGACGTGCTGTATGGCGTGACCATGCAGGAAAAGGGCGTCAGCCGGATACTGACCATCAATCTCAACGATATGGCCAAGGAGCTGCATATCAAATAAGGAGGGCTTGTTATGGCAATGGGCTTATTTCAAATACTTAAGGAGGCGTTCACCGCCGTTCCCACCTTCGACGACCTGAACGACGAGTTCTACGACGGACTGGAGGAAGCGCTGATCCTGGCCGATGTAGGCGCTGATACCGCCGCTGATACCGTGGCCCAGCTGCGGAAGCGGGTGAAGGAACGCTTTATCGGCCGGATGGACGAGGTAAAGGACGCCTTGCGGGACATCCTGAAGAGCAAGCTGGAGGTGGGTGACAGCGCGTTGGTGCTGGAGGGCAAGCCCGCCGTGGTGCTGGTCATCGGCGTCAACGGTGTGGGCAAGACCACATCCATCGGCAAGCTGGCCAAGCAGCTGAAGGACCAGGGCAAAAAGGTCCTGCTGTGCGCCGGCGATACGTTCCGTGCGGCGGCCGCCGACCAGCTGGAGATCTGGGCGGACCGTGCCGGCGTGGATATCGTGCGGCAGCATGAGGGCGCGGATCCCGGCGCGGTACTGTTTGATGCTTTGCAGGCGGCCAAGGCACGGAGCGTGGACGTGGTGCTGTGCGACACCGCCGGACGGCTGCACAACAAACAGAACCTGATGAACGAGCTGGCCAAGCTGCGGAAGATCATCGACCGGGAATGCCCCAATTCCAACTGCGAGACGCTGCTGGTGCTGGACGCCACCACCGGGCAGAACGGACTGATCCAGGCACGGACCTTCAAGGAGACGGCAGGGTTGACGGGTATTATCCTGACGAAGCTGGATGGTACCGCCAAGGGCGGCATCGTCATCGCCATCGCCCAGGAGCTGGGTGTGCCGGTAAAGATCGTGGGTGTGGGCGAGGGCATCGACGACCTGAAGCCCTTTGACCCGACTGCCTTCGTGCAGGACATGATATAAGGAGGGCGCAGCATGACGAGAGCAGACGGACGGGCATTTGACCAGCTGCGCCCGGTGGAGATGACACCCGGCTTTACGAAATTCGCCGAGGGCAGCGTGCTGATCCGCTGCGGCGAGACGGTGGTGCTGTGCAACGCCTCGGTGGAGGAGAAGACGCCGCCCCATGTGGCGGAGGGCTGTGGCTGGGTGACGGCGGAGTATTCCATGCTGCCCCGGGCAAACCGGGAGCGCAGCCGCCGGGACGTGGACAAGCTGAAGCTGTCCGGCCGCAGCGCAGAGATACAGCGGCTCATCGGCCGCAGCCTGCGTGCGGCGGTGGATATGGCAGCCCTGGGGCCCCGGACCATCACCGTGGACTGCGACGTATTGCAGGGCGACGGCGGAACGCGGACGGCATCCGTGACCGGCGGGTTCGCGGCGCTGGCGCTGGCCTGCAAAAAGCTGGTGACCGACGGCGTGATCGAGAGACTGCCGCTGCTGCACTATGTCACCGGTGTGTCGGCGGGCATCGTGGATGACACACCCCTGCTGGATCTGCAGTACAGCGAGGACAGCCGGGCGCAGGTGGACCTGAACTGCATGATGACGGAGCAGGGACAGCTGATCGAGATACAGGGCACAGGTGAGGGCCGGCCCTTTACCGTGGCCGAGCAGCAGGCACTGGTGGCGCTGTGCGCCAAGGGGTGCGGCGAGCTGCTGGCGAAGCAGAAGGAGATACTGGGAGAGATACTATGAGATTTGTACTGGCATCCCACAACAAGGGAAAGCTGGCCGAGATGCAGGCCATTCTGGGCGAGCTGGGCGTGGAGGTGGTCATGCCCTCCGACGTGGGCGTGGACGTCGACGTGGAGGAGACGGGGACCACCTTCGCGGAGAACGCAGCGCTGAAGGCCAACGCCATCATGGCGGCCAGCGGCCTGCCGGCTATCGCGGATGACTCGGGACTGTGCGTGGACTGGCTTCAGGGCGCGCCGGGGGTGTATTCCGCCCGGTACGGCGGGCTGGACAGCGACCCGGAGCGCTGCCGGCTGCTGCTGAGCAATATGCGCGGCGCCACGAACCGGGCGGCGCATTTCCACACGGCCATCGTCTGCGCCTTCCCCAACGGGGACACGCTGACGGCGGAGGGAGACTGCGCCGGGACCATTGCCTTTGCGCCTATGGGCGACGGCGGGTTTGGGTACGACCCTGTGTTCTTCGTGCCGTCCCTGCGAAAGACCTTCGCCCAGCTGACGGCGGAGGAGAAGAACGCCATTTCCCACCGGGGCAGTGCCCTGCGGGCCTTTGCCGCGGAACTGAAAACGTATTTGGAGAAGCAATGATATGGAACTGACAAGCAAGCAACGCGCGCAACTGCGGTCCCTGGCCACCAATCTGGACACCATCGTCCACGTGGGCAAGGACGGCATCGGCGACAATCTGATCAAGCAGGTCAACGACGCGCTGGAGGCCCGGGAACTCATCAAGGGCCGGGTGCTGGAGAACTCGCTGCTGACCGCCCGCGAGGCGGCGGAGGAACTGGCGGTGGCCGCCCGCTGCGAGGTGGTGCAGGTCATCGGCAGCAAGTTCGTGCTCTACCGGATGCAGCACGACAAGAGCAAGCGGAAGATCGAACTGGTCAAGGCGAAGAGAAGCGTATGAACATCGGTATTTACGGCGGTACCTTCGACCCGCCCCATGTGGGTCATGTGACGGCGGCCAGGGCCGCCATGGAGGTCCTGGGGCTGGACAAGCTGGTACTGGTCCCGGACGCGCAGCCGCCCCACAAGGTGCTGCCGGAGGGCGGCGCCGCGCCGCGGCAGCGGTACGACATGGCGGTGCTGGCCACAGCGGCGCTGGGGAAGCGGGCGGGGGTCAGTGACATGGAGCTGCGGCGCAGCGGCGTCAGCTATACCGCGGACACGCTGGCGGCGCTGCGGGAGCAGTATCCGGATGACACGCTGTATCTGCTGATGGGGTCGGATATGTTTCTGAGTCTGCACAACTGGCGCAGGCCGGAGGTGATCATGGCCATGGCCCACATCGCACCCTTCAGCCGGGAGGCGGAGGATGAGTCCGCCGCCTTTGCCGCGCAGAGCGCGCGCCTGGAACGGGAGTTCGGCGCGCAGGTGACCGTGGTGCCCAACCCGCAGGTGGTGGATATATCCTCCACCGAGGTCCGCGCCGCGCTGGCACAGGGCGGGGGAGAGGACCTGCTGCCGCCGCCGGTGTGGGGCTATATCCGGCGGGAGCACCTGTACGGTACCCATACGGACCTGACGCACCTGACGCCGGAGGAGCTGCGGCCCATCGCGCTGAGTTATCTCAAGCCCAAGCGTATGCCCCATGTGCTGGGCACAGAGCAGGAGGCGGTGCGTTTGGCGGAGCGTTACGGCGCGGACGTGACAAAGGCGCGTATCGCCGCGCTGCTGCACGACTGCACCAAAAAGCTGGATATGGACGAGCAGCTGGCGCTGTGCAGACACTATGGCATCCCGCTGGATGAGCTGGAGCAGAAGGCGCTGAAGCTGCTGCACAGCAAGACCGGCGCCGCCATCGCACGGGATGTGTTTGCCGTGGACGACGATGTGTATAGCGCGATTCTGTACCACACCACCGGCAAGCCGGATATGACGCTGCTGGAGAAGATCATCTATCTGGCGGATTATATCGAGCCCACCCGGGACTTTCCCGGGGTGGAGGCGCTGCGAAGGACGGTATATGAGGATCTGGACCGGGGCCTGCTCATGGGCCTGACCATGACCATCGATGAGATGGAGGAGATGGGTAACCCCGTCCACCACATGACCCGCGACGCGCGGGACTATCTGATGAAAAGAGGGATATCATGAAAACACCGAAAGAACTGGCGCTGCTGGCCGCCCGTGCCCTGTCCGATAAGAAGGGCAAAGAGATCCGCGTGATGGAGATCGCCGAGCTGACCACGCTGGCGGACTATTTCGTTCTGGCCACTGGTGCCAGCAATACCCAGATCAACGCGCTGGTGGACAATGTGGAAAAGGTACTGGCGGAGGAGGCCGGTGAGCAGCCCCTGCACCGGGAGGGTTATCGCGGCGGCACGTGGGTCCTGCTGGACTACGGCTGCATCGCCATCCATGTGTTCAATCAAGAGGCCCGGGCCTTCTACGGCCTGGAGCGTCTGTGGCAGGACGGCAAGAGCGTGGACCTGAGCGGCGTCATCGACGAGCACGAATGAAGTGTTTTCGGCGGTTTTCCCGGAAAACGGGGTTGACATTCGGCAAAAATGCGCTAAAATAGACTTCAATATTGTCAGAAGCGATGAAGGGAAAAAGACAGAGATCATCCACCCGAAGAGAGCCGGCGTATGGTGCGAGCCGGCGGGGACGCTCTGTTGTACTGGTTCTGGAGCTTTCCGCCTGAACAGGGCGGGACGGGTGCGCGCCGTTACAGCGTCGTCTTTCGTAAGAAAGACACGGAGCGCCGCGGAGCGATCTGCGACGGAAGCAGGGTGGTAACACGTCTATAACGTCCCTGGCTGCGTAAAGCAGCCAGGGATTTTTATTTGCGAAAACAAAATTCACATACAAGGAGAAGCAAGCATGAATTACGATTTTGCGGCCATTGAAAAGAAGTGGCAAGCTAACTGGGAGAAGACAAAGCCCTATGCCGCCGTTACCGGCGACAAACGGCCCAAGTTCTACGGGCTGATCGAGTTTCCTTATCCCTCCGGCCAGGGCCTGCACGTGGGGCATCCCCGCCCCTTTACGGCTATGGATATCGTCACCCGCAAAAAGCGGATGCAGGGCTATAATGTATTGTTCCCCATCGGCTTCGATGCTTTCGGTCTGCCCACGGAGAACTATGCCATCAAAAACCACATCCATCCTGCCATCGTCACGAAGAACAACATCGAGAATTTCACCAAGCAGCTGAAGATGCTGGGATACGGCTTTGACTGGGACCGCTGCGTGGATACCACCGACCCCAAGTACTACAAGTGGACTCAGTGGATATTCCTGCAGATGTTCAAGCACGGCTTGGCCTATAAGTCCACCATGCCCGTCAACTGGTGCACAAGCTGCAAGTGCGTGCTGGCTAACGAGGAAGTGGTCAACGGCGTGTGCGAGCGCTGCGGCAGCGAGGTCATCCGCAAGGAGAAGAGCCAGTGGATGCTGAAGATCACCGAGTATGCCCAGCGGCTGATCGACGATCTGGACGATGTGGACTATATTGAGCGCGTGAAGATCCAGCAGCGCAACTGGATCGGCCGTTCCACCGGCGCAGAGATCACCTTCGACACCAATGTGGGCGACCAGGTGACGGTCTATACCACTCGTGCCGACACCCTGTTCGGCACCACGTATATGGTCATCTCTCCCGAGCACCCGCTGCTGAAGAAGTGGCAGCCCCTCATTAAGAACTGGGATGCTGTGGCAGCCTATCAGGAGGAAGCGGCCCATAAGTCCGACTTTGAGCGCGGCGAGCTGAACAAGGAAAAAACCGGCGTGCGGCTGGAGGGTATCGAGGTCATGAACCCGGTGACCCACAAGCCCCTGCCCATGTTCGTCTCCGACTATGTCCTCATGGGCTACGGCACCGGCATCGTCATGGGCGTGCCCGGCCACGACCAGCGCGACTGGGAGTTCGCCAAGAAGTTCGGCCTCCCCATCATCGAGGTGGTGGCCGGCGGCGACGTGACCAAGGAGGCCTTTGTCGCCAAGGACGACAGCGCTGTCATGGTCAACTCCGGCTTCCTGAACGGCCTGACCGTCAAGGAGGCCATCCCTGCCATGAAGAAATATGTGGTGGAGCAGGGCTTCGGCAAGGAGAAGGTCAACTACAAGCTGCGCGACTGGGTGTTCTCCCGCCAGCGCTACTGGGGCGAGCCCATCCCCCTGGTAAACTGCGAGAAGTGCGGCTGGGTGGCCCTGCCGGAGGAGCAGCTGCCCCTGGTGCTGCCCCAGGTGGAGAGCTATGAGCCCTCCGATGACGGCGAGAGCCCCCTGAGCAAGATGACAGACTGGGTCAACACCACCTGCCCCTGCTGCGGCGGCCCGGCCAAGCGCGAGACGGACACCATGCCCCAGTGGGCCGGCTCCAGCTGGTACTTCCTGCGGTATATGGATCCCCACAACGACAAGGCACTGGCCAGCAAGGAGGCGTTGGACTACTGGTCCCCCGTGGACTGGTACAACGGCGGCATGGAGCACACCACGCTGCACCTGCTGTACTCCCGCTTCTGGCATAAGTTCCTGTACGACATCGGCGTGGTGCCCACCAAGGAGCCCTACGCCAAGCGCACCAGCCACGGCATGATCTTGGGCGAGGGCGGCGAGAAGATGTCCAAGTCCCGCGGCAACGTGGTCAACCCCAACGACATCGTAGCCCAGTACGGTGCGGACACCATGCGCCTGCACATCATGTTCATCGGCGACTTCGAGAAGGCCGTCAGCTGGAGCAACGAGGCTGTCAAGGGCAGCAAGCGCTTCCTGGACCGCTGCTTCAATCTGCAGGATATCGCCACCGACGAGGAGTCCATCTCCGCCAAGAACGAGTCCATCGTCCACAAGACCATCAAGAAGGTCAGCCAGGATATCGATGAGCTGAAGATGAACACCGCTATCGCCGCCATGATGACCATGGTCAACGAGTTCTACGCCAATGGCTGCTCCAAGGGCGACGTGGAGATGCTCTGCCTGCTGCTCAGCCCCTTTGCCCCCCACATGGTGGAGGAGATGTGGGAGAACATGGGCTTTGCCGCCAAGTACGGCAAGATGGCCATGCAGATGGATTGGCCCGAGCACGACGAGGCCAAGACTGTGGACAGCCACGTGGAGATGGCCGTGCAGGTCAACGGCAAGCTGAAGGGTACCGTCACCGTCCCCGTGGACAGCGACGAGGCTGCTGTGGTGGCCGCCGCTATGGAGAGCGACAAGGTGAAAAAGGCCACGGAGGGCATGAGTGTTGTCAAGACCATTTTGGTCAGGAACAAGCTGGTGAACCTGATCGTGAAGCCCGCGAAATAAAGCGTTGTATCCCCCGGTGCAGCCGGGGGATACTTTTTCTGGAGGGCGGACCGCCGGGACGCACACTTTTTTGCCGTTTTTGTAAAAAAACGACTTGACAAGCTGTGTTATCCCCGGTATAATACACCCGTTAGTCATGTAAATGGCTCTTAAAGAGCACCCAGGATCGAGCCGGGTGTATCGGAGGGAGGGAAACATAAATGTCCGAAGTCCATATTAAGGAAGGCGAGTCCCTGGACAGCGCTCTGAAGCGTTTTAAGAGAAGCTGCGCCAAGGCGGGCGTCCTGGCCGAGGTGCGCCGCAGAGAGTGCTACGAAAGCCCCAGCGTTAAGCGCCGCAAGAAGTCCGAGGCTGCGCGCAAGAACCGCAACAAGCGTTACTATTAAGTGACAAAGAAGCCTGAGAACATAGGTTCTCAGGCTTCTCTTTTATCTATCCTGTCAGGTCCCGCAGTATGTCGGCGCACTCCGGCAGGGTCAGCAGGCCCCGGTGTATGCCCAGGCGCTCGCCCAAAGCGATTTTTCTATGCAGGGTGTCACAGTCGTCCAGCAGGACGAACCGTGTCTCGCCGCCCCGGCGGTACATGAAATACCGGGCGCCTAGCTCCCGGGAAAAGAATATCTGGCGGCCTGTTTGCAGGGCGGCCAGCTGTTCATCTGTCAGCGGTATGCCCTCACCAGTGGGACAGGGGAGAGGGAAGTCCATCCGCAGGCGCTGGAGGTCCAGCACGATACGGTCCGGCCCGAAGGCACGGCAGCAGGCGGACAACCGGTTTTCGATATCCCCGCCGGACAGGGCGGTGCATACCAGTACCCGCGCGCCGGGAGCCGTGTGGGCGCATTTCTCATGGACCCACAGGGCGATGCCGGACCGGTGCAGGGGCTGGGCCAGCGCCTCCGTCAGTTCTGCGGCGGGGAAGGGGACGATCACTGTGCCGTATCTCCGGCGGCGGCACTCCTGCACCACGCCGGCTGCCGTTTCCGGGCTGAAGGGTCCCGCCGCGCCGGTGAGCAGCATGGCACCGCCCCGCAGGGCAGGCGGCATGGGCAGGGCACACAGCACTCCGTTTTCTATCCGGTAGGCCGCGTTGGCGATGGGCAGCTGTGTGCCGCAGGCCATCTGGCGAAGCGGCGGTGCGGCGGCGATCATCAGCTGCATAGGCGTACCCCCTTGCGAGACCACGATGTCCGTGGTACAATACTGCTGTACTTTATGAGAGGAGTCGGATACCTATGCCCATTTCCATGACGCCCTACCGGGTGTTTGACAGCTACCGCAGCATCACGCCCGCGTTTTTTATGCGGCACGGCATCCGGCTGCTGCTGTGCGATCTGGACTATACCCTGGCGCCCAAGTCCCAGCCGGAGCCGGACGCGGACCTGCGCCGCTGGCTCTCCGATGTGCGGGCGGCGGGTGTGGAGGTCATGATCCTGTCCAACAACCGCAGCCCCGTGCGAGTGGAGCGATTCTGCCGCGATCTGGGGATCACCTACGAGGGCCATGCGGGCAAGCCATCCGTAAAGGGCTTTCGCCGGGCCATGGTGCGCTGCGGCGTCACCCCGCGGGAGACGGCCATGCTGGGCGACAAACTGCTGACGGATATGCTGGGTGCCAACCGGGCTGGCGTGCTGCCGCTGATGGTGGAGCCGCTGGGCGGGCCGCGCGGCGCGTGGAATAAGGTGCTGCATGGTCTGCAGAGGCCGTGGAAGGCCGCCAGTTTGAAAAAACATCCGGAACGGTGACTTTTTTACGCGGAAACACTTGCCAAACAGCAGGTTATCATGTAAAATATATAAGGCCGATTTTGGCTGGTATTATTTATTCAGAGGGAATGGAGATATTCCCTCATACACAATGGGAGGAATATCAATATGGCAACTATTACCGCCGGTGATTTCAGAAACGGCAAGACCTTCGAGATGGACGGCAAGGTCATGCAGGTCGTGGAGTTCCAGCACGTCAAGCCCGGCAAGGGCGCGGCTTTCGTCCGCACCAAGATGCGTAACGTGGTGACCGGTGCTGTGACCGAGACGTCCTTCAACCCCACCGCCAAGTTTGAAGAGGCCTTTGTGGACCGCCGCGATATGGCCTACAGCTACAACGACGGTGATTTGTACTACTTCATGGATCAGGAGACCTTTGACATGGTACCCCTGAACAAGGAGCTGCTGGGCGATGCGTTCCGCTTCATCACTGAGAACACCGTGTGCAAGGTGCTGAGCTATAAGGGCAGCGTCTTTGGCCTGGAGTGCCCCAACTTCATGGATCTTGAGGTCACCGAGACTGAGCCCGGTCTGGCCGGCAATACCGCCACCAACACCCTGAAGCCCGCCACTGTGGAGACCGGTGCCGAGGTGAAGGTGCCCCTGTTCATCAACATCGGCGACAAGATCACTATTGACACTCGTACCGGTGAGTATCTGAGCCGCTGCAAGTAATTTGACAACCAACCGACCGTACAGAAAGGAGCCGAACATGGAGATTTCTGAAAAGGTAGCGTATCTGAAGGGTCTGGCCGAGGGCCTGAACCTGGACACCGACAGCAAGGAAGGCAAGCTGATCGCCGCCATCATCGATGTGCTGGACGACATGGCCGAGAAGTTCGCGGAAGTGGACGACGAGCTGTGCGATGTGGAGGACGGCCTGGATGCCGTCAGCGACGACCTGAGCGATGTGGAGGAGACGCTGTACTTTGCTCTGGACGACGATGAGGATGACGACGAAGACGACGAGGAAGAGGAGTGCTTTGTGACCACCTGCCCCGAGTGCGAGGAGGAGGTCTACTTCGACGAGACTGTTCTGGAGGACGGCGAGGTCGTCTGCCCCAACTGCGGCGCCAAGCTGGAGTTTGATCTGAGCGACCTGGCGGCCGCCGCTGAGGATGGCGAGGACGAGGAGTAATTCCCATATATAAGCATATCCCCCGGCATTGCCGGGGGATATTTCTTTCTATTTACGCATTTGCTCAAAAATTCCGGGAAATGGAGGCGGGGCTTGCCTTAACGGGAGAAAAGCGGTATAATAAAAAATACTACACTTTGCGCCACGCGCAAAGACCGATTTGAGGTATACGAATGAAAACTCAGGAAAAGCTGAACATGACCATGCTCTGTGACTTCTATGAGCTGACCATGGGCAACGGCTACTTTGAGGCCGGCTGCAAGGAGCGCATCACCTATTTCGACGTGTTCTTCCGCAAGGTGCCCGATGGCGGCGGCTTCGCCATCGCGGCAGGTCTGGAGCAGCTGATCGACTACATCGAGAACCTGCACTTCACCGAGGAGGACATCGCCTATCTCCGCGGGCGAAACCTGTTCTGCGAGGAATTCCTGGACTATCTGCGGAACTTCCGCTTCACCGGCGATATCTACGCCATTCCGGAGGGTACGCCCGTGTTTCCCAAGGAGCCGCTGGTGGTGGTCCGCGCCCCGGCTATTGAGGCGCAGCTGATCGAGACGTTCACCCTGCTGACCATCAACCATCAAAGCCTGATCGCCACCAAGGCCAACCGTATCGTCCGGGCTGCCAAGGGCCGCACGGTGCTGGAGTTCGGCTCCCGCCGTGCCCAGGGGGCCGACGCGGCCATTGTCGGTGCGCGGGCGGCCTATATCGGCGGCTGTGCCGGTACGGCCTGCACCATCTCTGACGAGTTGTACGGCGTGCCCGCCGGCGGCACCATGGCCCACGCCTGGGTACAGATGTTCGACAACGAGTACGAGGCATTCAAGACCTACTGCCAGACCTATCCCACCAACGCAACCCTGCTGGTGGACACCTATAACACGCTGAAGTCCGGTATCCCCAACGCCATCAAAGCGTTCAACGAGGTGCTCAAGCCTCTGGGTATCACCAAATGCGGTATCCGCCTGGACTCCGGCGACCTGGCGTACCTGACCCGCAAGGCCCGGGAGATGCTGGATGAGGCCGGCTGGACCGAGTGCAAGATCTCCGTGTCCAACTCGCTGGACGAGTACCTCATTCAGGATATGCTGCTGCAGGGCGCGCAGATCGACCTGTTCGGTGTGGGCGAGCGCATGATCACCGCCAAGTCCGAGCCGGTGTTCGGCGGCGTGTACAAGCTGGTGGCCATCGAGGAGCCGGACGGCACCGTGATCCCCAAGATCAAGGTCAGCGAGAATGTGGAGAAGATCACCATTCCCCACTTCAAGAAGGTGTATCGCCTGTACGGGCGCGACACCGGCAAGGCCATCGCGGACTACATCACCGTGCATGACGAGACGGTGGACGACACGAAGGGCCTGACCATCTTTGACCCCATGGCTACCTGGAAGCGAAAGGACGTGTATAACTTCGAGGCCCGGGAGCTGCTGGTGCCGATCTTCAAGAACGGCAAGCGGGTGTACGATTGCCCGCCGCTGGAGGAGATCAAGGCATACTGCGCCCAGCAGGTGGATACCCTGTGGGACGAGGTCAAGCGCTTCGACTATCCCCACAAGTACTATGTGGATCTGTCCGACAAGCTGTGGGACATCCAGCAGTGCCTGCTGCGGACCTCGCAGCTGTGATGACCATCTGAAATAAAAGAAAAGGGAGGAGGATCAACAGTGAAAAAGCCGAGAGTCCAGCAGCGGACAGAGCGACGGATATCCGCTGCGCTGCGGCTGGTGATGGTGGCGGTATTGCTGTTGGCGCAGATCGCGCTGGTGGTCGGCCTCAGCGACCTTCTGAAGCAGCGCATGGCGCTGGCCTACACCGCGCTGCAGCTGCTGGCCGGTGTGGTGGCCATGCGTATCTGGTCCCGCCCCGGGGCCACCAGCTATAAGATGGGCTGGATCATTCTGGTGCTGTTCGTGCCGGTGGTGGGGCTGATCCTCTATCTGCTGTGGAACGGCGACCGGCCGTCCAAGCGCCTGAGCCTGAAGAAGCCGGTGCCCATCGAGGAGCCGCTGGCGCAGCAGGAGCTCGCCCGCACCAATCTGGAAAAGCTGCGCCAGACCGCGCCCCAGTGGTATCCGCTGGCAGCGTATCTCAGCGGCAAGGGCTTTGACCTGTACCGCAACACGGCGCTGCGCTATCTGCCCACCGGCGAGGCGTATCTGGAGGATATGCTCACCACACTGGATACGGCCCAGCGGTTCATCTTCCTGGAGTACTTTATCATGGCCGAAGGCGAGATATGGGATCGGTTGTCTGATATCCTCTGCCGCAAGAGCCGTCAGGGCGTAGAGGTCAAGCTGATCTTTGACGATTTCGGCAGCATGATGCGTATGCCCAACGAAAAAATAGACGCGCTGCAGGACGCCGGGGTGGAGGTCAGGGTATTCAACCCCGTGCACCACTACGTCAACCGACTGTACTTCAACTACCGCGACCACCGGAAGATCACCTGTGTGGACGGCGACGTGGCCTATACCGGCGGCGCCAATATCGCCGACGAGTACGCCAACCTGATCGAACGCTTCGGCTATTGGAAGGACTGCGGTCTCCGGCTGGAGGGCGAGGGCGCCTGGGGCCTGACCCGGGAGTTCCTGCAGATGTGGCAGCGGATGGACGGTCAGCTGTACCATGAGTACGACTATTATCGCCCCCTGCACCACCCCTTGGAGCAGGGCTTCTGCCAGACTGTGGTGGACGGCCCCGACGACAACCCTAACAACGCGGCGGAGGATCTGTTCCTCCAGATGATCAGCCGTGCCCGGCGGGAGGTGTATATCACCACACCCTACCTGGCTATCGACGAGCCCATGCTCAAGGCGCTGTGTCTGGCCGCGGAAAGCGGTGTGGATGTCCGCCTCATCATGCCCGGCATCCCGGACCACAAGTTTGCCTATCTGGTGGCGGAGAGCTACTTCGACCAGCTCATGGCACATGATGTTAAGATATATACCTTTACACCTGGCCTTGTCCATGGAAAAACCGTCCTGACTGACCGCGAGACGGCCTTTGTAGGCTCCGTCAATATGGACTACCGCAGCTTCCAGCTGCACTTCGAATGCGGCGAGGTGTTCTATGGCACGCCCGCCATCGAGACGCTGCTGGAGGATATGGACACCACCATGGCCCGCTGTGCGCCCATGACGCCGGAGCGTATGGCGGAGCGCCCGTTTTGGCGGCGGGCGATGGGGACGGTATTACGGCTCTTCGCCATGTGGATGTAACCCCCGTCTGGTATATTTCCGCCCCGGCTGCGTCGAATATCCAAGAAAGGAATTACCCATGGCCTGCTTTATCATCGGCGCGGGCAGCTTTTACGGCCTGCCTGTGTCTGTTCAAAGGACCGATATGGTCATTGCCGCCGACGGCGGCTGGTATACCTGCCGGGAAAATGGCATAACGCCCACGCTGCTGGTGGCGGATTTCGACTCGCTGGACGCCGCGCCGGCGTTTGACCACATCCTCCGCTTGCCGGTGGAGAAGGATGACACCGACATGATCCGGGCAGTCAAGGAGGGCTTCGACCGTGGTGAGAGGGAGTTCCATCTCCTGGGCGGCATGGGCGGCCACCGGACAGACCACACGGTGGCCAATATGCAGACGCTGGCCTACATTGCCCGCCGGGGCGGGCAGGGCTGGCTGTACGGAAACGGTGAGCGCTTCACCGCCATCTGCGACGGGGGCGAGATCACACTCACCGCAGGGCAGAACAGCGTTTTCTCCGTGTTCTGCCTGGGCGCAGACGCGGAGGGCGTTACCATCGAGAACGCCAAGTATCCGCTGACCGACGCCGTGCTGACAGCGGATTTCCCTCTGGGGGTCAGCAATCATTTTATAGGACAGGCGGTGCGCGTCGCGGTGCGGCGTGGCTGCCTGCTTATAGGGATAACAGATAAGGAGTAACGAAACATGAAAAACACCATGAAAAAGCTGCTGGCGCTGTTGTTGGCACTGGTGCTGACCCTGGCCCTGGCGGCCTGCGGCCAGAAGGAGGAAAACAAAACTGATGACCAGACCAACGACCCCGCGATCACCGATCAGGACAACGCCGCTGATGAAAAGGTGACGCTGCCGGTGGCGGACGGCGCGGTCATCGGTCAGGGTGCCGTGGCCTTCACTGTGGAGGTGCAGGGTGCGGACGGCAAGACCGTCACCTTTACCGTCAACACCGATGAGGAGACGGTGGGCGCAGCGCTGCTGAAGCTGGGCGTTATCGCCGGCGATGACTCCGAGTACGGCCTGTACGTCAAGACCGTCAACGGCGAGACTGCCGACTACGATACGGACGGCACCTACTGGGGATTCTACATCAACGGCGAGTACGCCATGACCGGTGTGGACGCCACTACGCTGGAGGCCGGCGCGACCTACGCTTTCCGTGTGGAGAAGGTCGAGGGCTGACAAGCATAAAAAAAGAGACGGCGCAGCCGTCTCTTTTTTATACCTTTTCCAGTGACTGCACCACATCGCCCAGCAGATACAGGGAGCCGCAGCAGACAGCTGTGCCATCGGGCGGCGTGTCCGCCAGCATTCGGGACACACCCTCCCGGATGGTGTCGCAGGCCGTTACCGGCTTGCCATATCGCCGCAGGAAGGCCGCCAGCTCTCCGGCGTCCAGCGCACGGGGATTGTGGGGGGTTACAGTGATAAACCGCGCGGCCAGCGGAGCCAGCTGGTCGTACATTTTTCCGTAGTCCTTGTCCGCCAGCACACCGGTCAGCACCGTTACCGGCTGGCCCGGCAGATACTCCCGGATGGCCGCCGCCAGCGAGACCATGCACTGGGGGTTGTGCCCTCCGTCCAGAATGATCGTGGGCTGCCGCCGCACCACCTGAAACCGTCCCGGCCACGCGGTCTGGGCCAAGCCCTGACGGACGGCACTTTCATCAATGTGCCAGCCACGCTGCCGCAGAACATCAATGGTCGTCAGCGCCACGGCGGCGTTTCGCAGCTGGTGGCCGCCCAGCAGGGGCAGCCGCAGGCCCTTATATGGGCCGTAGTTGAATATCTGCCCCTCCAGCGTGTCGCAGACTGAGGAGAGGGCATCGAAGTCCGCCACAGTCAGCGGTGCGCCTGCCGCGCGGCAGCGCACGGCCACCACCTCCTGTACGGAGGGGGCACAGGGGTACAGGACGGCATGACAGCCGGGCTTGATGATGCCCGCCTTGGTGGCGGCGATGGCCTCCACCGTATTCCCCAGCACTTTGGTGTGGTCCAGACCGATGTTGGTGAGCACGGCCACCTCCGGCGCGGGGATCACGTTGGTGGCGTCGAATTCGCCGCCCATGCCTACCTCGCATACCACAATATCGCACATCTCCCGGGCAAACCAGGTCAGACCGATGGCTGTCACCAGCTCAAACTCCGTGGGGGGATCCGCCATGCGGTCAGCCAGCGGGCGCAGCTCCTCCACCAAGGCGCACAAGGTATCGTCGGGGATAGGTGCGCCGTTGATCTGCATACGCTCATTGAAGCGGAAGATGTACGGCGAAGTGTACAGTCCCGTTTTATATCCGGCGGCGCGCAGCACGGAGGCCAGCATGGCGCAGGTGCTGCCCTTGCCGTTGGTGCCGGTGACGTGGATATACTTTACGTGCCGCTCCGGATGGCCAAGCAGGCCCAGCAGCGTATCGATGCGGCTGAGCCCGGGCACACTGCCCCGCCAGTCCACCTTGTGGATGTATGCCAGCACCTCATCCAGCGTCATGACCGTCACCGCCCTTCGTCTTTATCCGCCGCAGTACCGGGGAGAGTGCGTTCCGCCGCATCAGCAGCCACACCAGCAGCGCGTCGATACAGCCGGTGATGGCGAACTGCACGCTGCGGGCCGCCAGCCGGGTGAGGAAATAGGGCCATTTGGCTGCACCACCGTACACCAGCGCCAGAGCCATGCTCTGCCAGAGCACGGAGCCGCATACCGCCGCAGGAAATACCGCCAGCGCCGCCCGCCAGAGGGTAGGCCTGCGCCAGACATACCGGCGCACCAGCCCCGCCCACAGGCCGTACAGAATGGGCGGCAGGCAAAAGATTGGGTTGTAGCCAAAGGGGGAAAACAGGCAGCCGATAAAGTCGGCGGCAAAGCCCACTGCCGCGCCGGGCAGCGGCCCGAACAGCAGTCCGGCCAGGAGAATGGGCACCGCCTCCAAAGAAAATCGGCTTACTTCGCTGGGAATGATGGTCAGCAGGCGCGCCAGCACCACGCTCAGCGCGGTCAGCAGAGCGCAGACCGTCAGGGCATAGGTGTCGAGGACCGGTACGGGGACGACGTAAAGTTCTTTTTTCTGCATAAAAAATACCTCCTTATCCTTGGGATGGGAGGTATCACCATATAGATAACAACACAAACTGCCCCGTGGAAGCTGGAATGGTATCGCGGCGCAGATGCACCTTCGTCCGGCGGCAGCCTCCCATCCGTCCGGCACTTAACGCACCATCCCTACACGGAACTGCTCACAGTATATACGCATTCCCGCGGAAATGCAAGAAAAATAATCCCACAAGATATAGACCCGACAGTTGACTACATTCCACAGGATGATGTATAATGGTCGTGAATACATACCGAGATGCGGCAAGGAGGACACAGCATGGCTTTTGACTTTGAAAACGGTTCCTACACCGACGCTGCCGGGCGCACGGTCCTTGATCCTGCTGTTTACAAGGACTGGCAGATCGGTGCGGCGGCGGAGCAGGCCCTGCCCCCGGTAGACTGGTTCCGCCGGAAGCTGGGTCTGCTGCCAGAGGAACTGCTGCCCTATGGCAAGACCCCCAAGCTGGACTTTCTGCGGATCATGGAGCGCCTGAAGGACCGGCCGGACGGCAAGTATATTGAGGTAACGGCCATTACCCCAACGCCCCTGGGCGAGGGGAAGTCTACTACGTCTTTGGGCCTGATCGAGGGATTGGGACGTCTGGGTGCCAACGTGGGCGGCTGTCTGCGCCAGCCTTCCGGCGGCCCCACCATGAACGTAAAGGGCACCGCCGCCGGCGGCGGGAACGCCCTGCTCATTCCCATGACGGAGTTCTCCCTGGGCCTGACCGGCGATATCAACGACATTATGAACGCCCATAATCTGGCTATGACCGCCCTGAATGCCCGTATGCAGCATGAGCGCAATTATGACGACGAGACGTTGGCCAAACGCGGCCTGCGGCGGCTGGATATCGATCCGGAGCGCGTGCAGTGGAGCTTTGTGCTGGATTTCTGCTGCCAGGCCCTGCGAAAGATGCGTATCGGCCTTGGCGAGGGGAAGATGGACGGCTATCCCATGGATACCTGCGCCAACATCGCGGTCAGCTCTGAGCTGATGGCTATCCTCTCCGTGGCCCGGGATCTGGAGGACCTGCGACGGCGCATCGGCAGCATCGTGCTGGCCTATGACAAGCAGGGAAGGCCCGTTACCACCGAGGACCTGGAGGTGGCCGGGGCCATGACCGCCTGGATGCGGAACACCATCAACCCCACGCTGTGCTACACGGTGGAGCACCAGCCGGTGCTGGTCCACGCGGGGCCCTTTGCCAACATCGCCATCGGCCAGTCCTCGGTCATCGGCGATCGTCTGGGGCTGAAGCTGTTTGATTACCATGTCACTGAGTCCGGCTTCGCCGCCGACATCGGCTTCGAAAAGTTCTGGAACGTCAAGTGCCGCCTGTCCGGGCTGAAGCCGGACGTGTCGGTGCTGGTGGCCACCGTCCGCGCCCTGAAGATGCACGGCGGCGGCCCGGAGGTCGTCCCTGGACGACCTTTGCCGGAGGCGTATACACGGGAGGATCTCGCCCTGCTGGAGGCAGGCTGCGCCAATCTGCTGCACCACGCGGCCACCATCCGCAAATCCGGCGTCACCCCTGTGGTGTGCATCAACAAGTTCTATACCGATACCGACGCGGAGCTGGCGCTGGTGCGCCGTATCTGCGCGGAGAACGGCCTGCGCTGCGCCGTGTCCGATCACTGGCGCTATGGCGGTGCTGGCGCCGAAGAGCTGGCCCGCGCGGTCATGGCTGCCTGCGACGAGCCCTCGGCGCTGCAATTCCTCTACCCGGACGATATGCCTCTGCGTGAGAGGGTGGAGCGCATCGCCCGGGAGGTCTATGGCGCCGACGGGGTGGACTGGTCGCCGCTGGCGCTGGAAAAGGCGGCACGGTTCGAGTCCGACCCCAAGTACGCCGACTACTGCACCATGATGGTGAAAACGCACCTGTCCCTGTCCCACGACCCGACCCGGAAGGGCGTGCCTACCGGCTGGCGTCTGCCGGTGCGGGATGTGCTGGAGTACAGCGGCGCACGGTTTTTGTGCCCCGTGGCCGGCAGCATCTCTATGATGCCCGGTACCGGCTCCGACCCGGCCTACCGCCGCATCGACGTGGACACCGCCACCGGCGCGGTCCGCGGCCTGTTTTAAGGAGGGCACTATGGACGACACCAACAAGACCTGCCGCGAATTTGTGGCCGCGCTTGCCTCGTCAGCACCGACGCCCGGCGGCGGCGGTGCCGCCGCACTGTGCGGCGCTGTCGGCGCGGCTCTGTGCGGTATGGTGGCCAGCCTGACCACCGGAAAAAAGAAGTACACCGACGTGGAAAGCGAGATACAGCAATTGCTGAAAAGCACAAACACTTTACATGACAAACTGCTGGACCAGGTCCGCGCGGACGCGGAGGGTTTTCAACCTCTCAGCCGCGCCTACGCCATTCCCAGGGAGGATCCCACCCGTGCGGCGGTGCTGCAAAGCGCTGCTGAGACGGCCTGCACCGCGCCGCTGGAGATCATGGCTCTGTGTGCCGCGGCCCTGTCCGCCGCCGGACGTCTGGCGGAGATCGGCTCACGGCTGGCGGTGTCCGATGCCGGCTGTGCCGCTGCCATACTGCGCGGTGCGCTGGAGGCCGCGGCCCTGAACGTGCTGGTCAATACAAAGACTATGACTGATCGGTCGGCGGCCGACCATCTGAACGCCCGGTGCTTCGCCCTGCTGGATCAGGGCAGGACCGACGGCGAACGTATTTTCTGCGCGGTGCGCGATCAACTTGTCTGATAAGGAGGGACGTGCATGGCCGTTCTGCTGACCGGAAAGCCTGTGGCGGATGCGCTGTCCGCCGACACCCGCACCCGGGCCGAGGCGCTGCTGTCAAAGGGTGTCCAGCCCCGTTTGGTCCTCCTGCGCTGCGGCGATAACGAGGCCGACGGTGCGTACATACGCGGCGCCGTGAAGCGCGCTGCGCTTTGCGGTGTGGCCGCGGAGCTACGCACCCTGCCCGCGGATGCCTCCGCCGATGTGGTGGCGGCAGCTATCGACGCCGTCAACCGTGACCCTGCCGTTCACGGCTGCCTGCTGCTGCGGCCTCTGCCGCCCCATCTGCGTGGGGAGGAGAGCGATCTCTGTGCCCGCCTGACACCGGACAAGGACGTGGACGGCATGACGCCCGAGAGCGCTGCCGCCGTGTTCACCGGACAGGGAAGGGGCTTCGCCCCCTGCACCGCCGAGGCCTGCATGGCGCTGCTGCGTCACTACGGCATTGATCCATGCGGCAGGCACGCTGTGGTCATCGGCCGTTCCCCGGTGGTAGGCCGTCCGGTGTCCATGCTGCTCCTGCGGGAGAACGCCACCGTCACCGTTTGCCATACAAAGACGCCGGATACGGCGGCGCTGACCCGCCAGGCGGATATTATCATCACCGCCGCCGGTGCGGTCAACAGCCTGACCGCCGCCCATGTCCGACCAGGCCAGACCGTGCTGGATGTGTCCATGAACTGGAACGGCACCGCCCCCTGCGGCGACGCGGACTTTCCGGCGGTGTCGTCCATCGTGGATGCCATCACGCCTGTGCCCGGCGGCGTAGGGGCTGTCACCTCCGCGGTGCTGATGGCCCATACCGTCCGCGCGGCGGAATATCTGACAGGGGAGGGCGGCGCATGAACGTCTTTACTCCCGCCGAGACGGCGGCCAACTATGCTGCCGCCGGTGTCCTCAAGACCCGGCAGCCCTTTTTGAAGCTGTTGCTTCTGGGCATTGCCGCCGGAGCGCTGATCGGGTTTCCGGTCTGCGTCACCAACATGGCTACCTATGCCATCACCAACGCCAGCGCGGTCCGTATCATCGCCGGCGTCCTATTTGCCTTCGGCCTGGGCATCGTGGTGCTCACCGGCGCCGAGCTGTTTACCGGCAATACCCTCCTGGTCATCAGCCTGCTGGACAGGCGCGTGACCTGGGGTGCCATGCTCCGTAACTGGGGCGTTGTGTATCTGGGCAATTTCCTCGGCGCGCTGGCCCTGAGCTGGGTCTGCGCCCGCTTTGGCTGGCTGGACGCGGGAGACGGTGCGCTGGGCGCTTATACCATGCAGCTGGCGGTAGGGAAGATGACCATGCCCTTCGGCAAGGCCTTCTTCATGGGCGTGCTGTGCAACATTCTCGTCACGGTCGCCGTGCTGGCGAGCCTGTCCGCAAAGGATGCCGCCGGCCGTATTCTGGGCGCGTGGGTGCCAGTGATGTTCTTTGTGGTGGCCGGCTTCAGCCACTCCATCGCCGACATGACCTATTGTGCGCTGGCCCTGTTCGGCAAGTCCGCCCCGGCCTGCGCCGCAATGGCGCAGGCCGCCGGCGCGGACCTGTCCGTCCTGACCTGGGGGCGCTATTTCCTGGGGAATATGCTCCCCGTCACGCTGGGAAACACGGCGGGCGGCGTGCTGGTGGGCCTTGCGGCCTGGTACTGCTATCTCCGCAAGAAAGGATAACGTTCCATGAATATGTTTTTGACCCTGGCTTACTTATTCTTCATTGGCTCCACCCTTGGATGGGTGGCTGAGCTGCTGTACCGCCGGTTTCTCTCCGGCGCCAACCCGGAGCGTAAGTGGATCAACCCTGGCTTCTGCGTGGGGCCCTATGTGCCCCTGTACGGTTCGGGCCTCTGTATTCTTTATCTGTTGGCCTCCATCGGTGAAAAAAACGGTGTGGACACGGTGGGGGAGAAGCTGCTGCTCTTTGCGGGCATGGCCCTGAGCATGACAGCTATCGAATACATCGCCGGTATCGTCAGCCTGAAGTTCATGCACATCCGCCTTTGGGATTACAGCAAGCAGTGGGGCAATATCCAGGGCCTGATCTGCCCGGCCTTCTCCGTCCTTTGGGCGGCGGTCAGTGCCGTGTACTACTTCTGCGTCCATCCTTATATCCTGGACGCGCTGGATTGGCTGTCCCGCAACCTGGCCTTCTCATTTGTCATCGGCTTTTTCTTTGGCGTGTTTACCATCGATCTGGTCTATTCCGCAAAGCTGGTGTCCCGTATCCGCAAGTTCGCCGACGAGCACGATGTGGTCATCAAGGTGGAGAACCTGAAGGCCCACATTCGCCAGCGGCAGGAGGAGCGCCGCGAGAAGTACAGCTTCCTCTTTGCCTACCGTTCCCGCAGCGAGCTGCTGGAGCATCTGCGCGAGGCGCAGGAGACTTGGGAGGAAAGACGCCGCAAGTGATATTGCTTTACAGGAGGCTGCCGTATGCACATGACTGTCTTGTTTGCAAGTCCCCGAGGGGCGCACAGCAACACCCGCGCCCCGCTGGTGCCTTTTCTGGAGACCTGGCGTGCCGCCGGCCATACGGCGGAGGTGTTTTCGCTCTTTGATCTGCACATTGAGCCCTGCCGCGCCTGCCGCGGCTGTCAGATGGACTGGGAGCATCCTGCCTGCGTTCTGGCGGATGATATGCCCGCCATATTTGACGCCGCCCTCCGCAGCGATATCCTGCTGCTGGCCGCGCCCATCCACTCCTGGTTTTGCCCCGCGCCCATGAAGGCCGCGCTGGACCGCTTCGTCTATGCGCTGAATAAGTACTACGGTCCCCGCGGCCGCGGTCCGTCTCTGCTCTCCGGCAAGTCTCTGGCCATTCTGACTACCTGCGGCTACCGGCCGGAGAAGGGCGCAGACCTGTTCATCGAGGGGATGCGCCGCTGGTGCAGGCACACCGATATGCGCTATGTAGACGCATTGACCGAGCGCCACCTGGGCTACGATCACACGTTCATGGACGCGGAAAAGGAGGCCCGCGCCCGCGCCTTTGCCCGGTCGCTCATGCAGGCATAAAAAACGACCTTCGGTACAATACCGAAGGTCGTTTTTGCGTCAATGCAGGTCCTGCTGCTTCATCCATACATCCATGACCACGCTGTGGGGCAGCAGCTTCGTCAGCCCTGCCTGTACCCGCGCCACAAAGCCGTACTTGCACACGTCCTTGCCCCGCCTGGCGTCCCGCCAGGTGCGTGCTACAATGTCGTCCGGATCGTACATGGCCGCGTATTTCTTCACAATGGGCGTCTCATCCGACTTGATGGCCCGGTCAAAGAACGCCGTCTTTGTCCAGAAGGGGCACACCGCCATGACGCCGATGCCGCGGCTTTTCAGCTCCCGGTTCAGCGCCCGGCTGAAGCTCAGCACAAAGGCCTTTGTGGCACCGTAGATATCGATATAGGGGATGGGCTGAAAGGCCGCCACGGAGGCGATGTTGATGATCTGGCTGCCCCGGGGCATATAGGGTGCGGTGATCTGGCACATGGCTACCACCGCCTGGCAGTTCAGGTCCGTCATGTTCAGATTCACCGCCAGCGGCGTGTCCAGCACGGCGCTGAACTTGCCGTAGCCGCTGCAATTCATCAGCAGGCCCACCTCCACCGGCGTCTCCGCCAGCGCCGCGGCGTATACATCGAAGCTGCCGCGGTCCGTCAGGTCCAGCGCCAGCACGCGGACGGGGAAGGGGACCGTGGCGCGCAGGGACTCCAGCTGCGCCTCGTGCCGCGCGATGACCCACACCTCGTCAAAGGTGCCGTACCGGTCCACCGTCTCGGCGAACCGCTTGCCCATGCCGCTGGACGCGCCTGTGATCACTGCGATCTTCTTCATACGATAGCCCTCCCGGTCTTGTTATATCCCTACTGTATCCCATTTTTGGGCGGCCGTCAACCGGTTTTCCCCGCCTGCGGCACAAAAAAAGAACACGCCTTACGGCGTGTTCTCTCGGCGCTTTCGGTTACGCGGCGGCGTGTGCGGGCTTGTTCTCGTGCTTCTCCTCGCGGCTGCGCTCCAGCAGCAGCGCGCGGGTGGTGGAAGCGGTGAACACCACAGCCCAGAACAGGGTGACATACTCGCCGATCAGGCGCATACCCGCCTCGGGAGCCGTCATCAAAAAGGCGGACGCGATGACCAGCACCAGGGAAACAACGGCGATAGCGACGTGCGTAGAAATGTTTTTCATGGTAACATCCTCCTTGAAAAATTTTATGTGAGTTTTGTTGTTTTTTTGGTTTCAGGCTCTTGCCTTCCTGTTGATGCTATAGTAGAATATTTCACAGGAAAAGTAAAGCTGTACTTTGTTATAGTGCTTGTTAGAAATACTAATAGCTTGGAAGGAGGAAAAAACCATGGAGACCGCCCGCTGCCGCGCCTTTCTGGCCGCTGCCGAGACCGGCAGCTTTTCCCGCGCCGCCGAGATGCTGCGCTACACGCCCTCCGGCGTCAACCAGCTGGTCACCGCACTGGAGAAGGAGATCGGCTTCTCCTTGTTCAGCCGCAGCACCAAGGGCGTGGCGCTCACGGCCAACGGCCAGCTGCTGCTGCCCGTTATCCGCGAGATACTTCACCAGGAGGATAAGCTTTTCGAGCTGTCCGCCCAGATGAACGGCCTGCTGATCGGCACCGTCACCATCGCCGCCTATTCCAGCATCGCCACCCATTGGCTGCCCGCTGTCATCCGGGATTTTCAGGAGAACTACCCCCACGTGGAGATCAAGCTGATGGAGGGTATCTGGCAGGAGGTGTCCCAGTGGCTGGAGGAGCGTACCGCCGATATCGGCTTCCTAAGCTACCAGGAGAATATGCCCTTCGAGTGGATCCCACTGGCCGAGGACCCCATGCTGGCCCTGCTGCCCCGGAATCATCCTCTGGCCGGTGCCGACTGCTACCCGCTGAAGCGGTGCGAGCAGGACAGCTTCATCATGCCCGCCCTGGGCTGTGATGACGACGTGGAGGCGCTGTTTGCACGCAATCACGTTGATCCCAACATCCGCTATACCACCATCGAGAACTTTTCCGCCATGTCCATGGTGGAGCAGGGCCTGGGTGTCAGCGTGATGAACAAGCTCATCACCGAAAAGCGTATCTGCGATGTCGCCATGATCCCCATCGACCCGCCGGCCAGCATCACGTTGGGCGCGGCACTCCACTCCCGGGCGGACGCCTCGCCGGCCGTAAAGATGTTCCTGAAATACGCCGTCCGTATGCTGACAAAGAGCGCCGTCTGAGCCTATCGAAAAATCTTATATCCATTCAGTGTTCCCCGCTTGCGGATACCCTGTGGAATAGGGTATACTTACTTTAAATAACAAAAGGGAAGGAGTGCCCCTATGGATAAGCGCATTCTCGTCATCAACCCCGGCTCCACCTCTACCAAGCTGGCCCTCTTTCAGGGTGAGCAAAAGCTGTTTGACGCCGCCGTGCGCCACAGCAAAGAGGACCTGAGCCCCTTCTCCTGGGTCATGGAACAGGCGGATTTCCGCCAGACCGCCATTGAAAAGGAACTGTCCGCCCACAATGTGGATCTGACCACGCTGGACGCCGTCTGTGCCCGGGGCGGTCAGCTGCCCTACTGTGCCGCCGGTACCTACCTGGTGGATCAGGACATGGTGGACTTCATGTACACGGTCCGCGATGCGGCCCATGCCTCCAATCTGGGCTGCGTGCTGGCCCTGCGTATCGCCCGTCCGCTGGGTATCCCCGCCTTTATCTGCGACCCCGTCACCGTGGACGAGATGACCGATGAGGCCCGGATATCCGGACACCCGGTGCTGCCGCGTATGATGACCGGCCACGCCCTCAACTGCCGCGCCATGGCCCTGCGCTGCGCCGAGACCGTCCTCCACAAGCCCCTGGCCGATTGCCGCCTGATCGTCCTGCACCTGGGCGGCGGCGGGTCCGCCCGCCTGTTTATCGGCGGCAAGATGGTGGACGGCGTCCGCGATGACGAGTGGATGTTCGCCCCGGAGCGCATGGGCGGCGTCAGCCTTCAGCCCCTGGTGGCCATGTGCTATTCCGGCGCGTACACCAAGCAGGACATCATGGACCTCATCCGCGGCAAGGGCGGCCTGATGGCCCACTTGGGCACCGCCAATGCCCAGGAGGTGGAGCAGCGCATCGCCGACGGCGACGCGCACGCCAAGCTGGTCTATGACGGTATGCTGTACAGCTGCGCCCGGGCCATCGGCGGCCTGGCCGCCGCGGCGGATGGCCGCGTGGACCGCATCATCCTCACCGGCGGGCTGGCCCACTCCCGCTATGTGACCGGCTATCTGACGCAAAAGCTCTCCTTCATCGCCCCGGTGGAGGTCATGGCCGGCGAGTTTGAGCTGGAGGCTCTGGCCGCCGGCGCAAGCCGTGTCCTCAATGGGCAGGAGCAGCCACGCCGCTTCGCCGACATCCCGCAGGCATAAAAAAACAGTCCCGGCCGCCGCCGGGACTGTTTTTTTATGCTCTTTTTCTTCCGCAGACCTGGTACATCTCCCCATTGGAGATCACCGTGTCCACGTCCAGATACGGCGCCATCAGCGCCCGGACCTCGTCCTCGTGCAGCAGACCCAGGGATACCGGCTTCGCGCTGCCGCTGTGGTGGGCGTCCAGCGCCGCCCGGCTCATGCCGTGGGCGATGGACAGCCGCCCGCCGGGCCGGACCAGCCCCGCCAGCGTCCGGATCAGCCCCGCCGGATCGGGAAAGTGCGGGAAGGCGTTATAGACCATCACCACGTCATAGGGCCCGCTGTCCCGCACGGCGGCGCTGTCCTCCACATCGCCGCATACCACCGTGATCTGCGTCCCGGCGGCCTTTTCCGCCGCCCGCGCCGCCATCTCCGGCGACAGGTCGACAGCCGTTACCCGCGCCGCGCCGCGCTTTACATAGTCGCCGAACAGCACACCGGTGCCGCAGGCCACGTCCAGCACCGTGCAGCCCTCGCATACCCCGGCGTTATCCAGTATCCGGGCGATGACCGCCTCATTCCGCACCATGCCCGCGTCCCAGTCCGGTGCCAGCCGGTCAAAGAACGCCTGTACATCCCGCTTGTCGATCATGCCGCCGCCCTCAGCTGAAGAAGGTGGCCGTGTCGATCTGCTGATAGCCGCCGAAGCTGTTGGGCATCCGATAGATCTCCTCCGCAATGCCCTTGCCCAGGAAAGCGCCGGTGATCTCGTTGAGCTTCTCGGTCATGTCAATGTCCGTGAACTGCTCCGGATAGACGCACTTGGCGGAGAACCAGGCATTGGCCAGCGCGATCTCATAGTTGGTGTAGTAGGCGTTGTACGCCATCTGCAGATACACCTTGCCCTCCTGCCACGCCTTGCAGCTGTCAAACAGGCCGTTGTCCTCCGCGTACAGGGGCTTGATGTTTTTCACCGCCGCCGCGTCGATGAGCATGATGTCCATGTCCGGTCCCAGTGCCGTGAACTTCTCGGCTTCGATGGGCTGTACGCCCTTGGCGCTCAGCCCGCTGACGGTGTTCTTGATGTTCGCCACGGTAAACGTGCTGTAGCTCTCTATGGTCATCAGGTGGTTGGTGGTGCCCCAGTTGCCCAGCCCGCAGATGTACACCGCCGGCTTGCTGTCCTCGGCGATACCCGCCGTCCGGGCCTGAATGTCTGCGGTCTCCGTGCTGACAAAGGCCAGCAGCTCCGAAGCGCGGGTCTCCTTGCCGAACACCTGACCCAGCAGGGTGATGGAGCCGCTGAAATCCTCGCTGAACACGCCGTCCACGCCGGTCCGCAGGGTGATGACCGGCACACCCACCTGCTGCTGCAGGGCTTCGGCCTTATCTGTGTCCTCATACTCGGAGACAATGATATCCGGCGTACAGGACAGGATCTTCTCCGCCTCCGCTGCCTGAGCGTTGGGGCCGCCTACGCCGCAGGAGGGCAGGGCGGCGAAGGTATCGCCGTACACCATCACATAGGGACGCGCCACACCGTCGAACATCTTGGGACGCTCCTCCAGCGTGGTGTTGTCGATGTCCTCCACACCGCACAGCAGGCTCACGTCACCCACATAGCTGTATAGCCGCAGCGCGCCTGCGCCGATGCACACCACCCGCTGGTAGCTGCCCGGCACGATCTCCACCTGGCGGCCGATCATATCCGTTATCGTCACGGTTTTCGGTGCGTCATCTGTGCCATCCTCCGCGGGCTTCTCGCCGCAGCCGAACAGCGTCAGGGTCATCATCAGCGCCAGCACCAGGGCCAAAACTCTCTTAGTATTCATCTTCGTTTACTCCTATCAGTATTTTCTGTCCGTCGATCTCCGCCGCGCGCACCCGCGCACCGAATATATCCCACACCGTCTCCGGGGTCAGTATGCCCCCGTTTCCGGCGTATCGTACCTGTCCGTCCCGCATGAGGAACAGCCTGTCACCATAGGCCATGGCCTGGTTCAGGTCGTGCAGGGTGCACAGCACCGTCATGCCCCGTGTCCGGGCCAGCCGCCGCGCCTGCCGCAGGATCCGCTGCTCGTTGGCCACGTCCAGGTTGCCTGTGGGCTCGTCGAATACCAGCAGCTTCGGCTCCTGGGCCAGCGCCCGGGCAATGGCCACCTTCTGCCTCTCGCCGCCGGACAGCGTCTGCACATTCCGTTCCGCCAGCGCCGTCAGGTCCATGTCCGCCAGCGCGGCCTCCGCCGCCGTACGGTCCGCCGCACCGGGCTGTATGCCGAAGCGGCTCACCCGCCCGGCCAGCACCGCGTCGTATACCCGCAGCGCGCCGAATTGCAGCTCCTGGGGCACGTAGGCCGCCACCTGGGCCCGCTGCTGCCGTTTCATGGCGCCCAGCGCCTGTCCGTCAAAGAGGATCTGCCCCTGCTCCGGTGTACACAGCCCCAGCGTTGTTTTCAGTAATGTGGTTTTGCCGCAGCCGTTGCGGCCCAGCAGCACACCTACCTGTCCTGTTTCCAGTGACAGACTGGCGTCCCGCAGTACCGGTGCGCCCCGCCGTTCATAGCGGAAGGTCACGTGTTCCACCTTCAGCATACACCGCCCTCCTTTTTTCCAAAGATCAGCGTCAGGAAAAACGGCGCGCCCAACAGGGAGGTGATGGCCCCCACCGGCAGGGCGGAGCCGCTGCCGATACTGCGGCTCATCGCGTCCGCCGCCAGCAGCAGCGCGCCGCCGCACAGGGTCGCCGCCGGCAGCGCCCACCGGTGGTCGTGGCCCACCAGTCGCTTGACCGCGTGGGGACAGATGATACCCACAAAGCCGATCATCCCCAGGAACGACACGCACACCGCCGTGATGAGCGATGCCAGCAGCAGGGATACCCACCGCAGCAGCGCCACGTTCACGCCCATGCTGCCCGCGGCATCCCCGCCGCTGAGCAGCGCATTGTACCGCCAGGCCAGCGCCGCAAAGACCGCGATCCCCGCCGCCGTCACCGCCAGCATGATCCAGTCGGCCCGGTATGTAGCGCGGCCCAGGTCGCCGAAGCTCCAGATCACCGCGGCGGAAAGTCCCACATCCGTGGCGTAGAACTGTAAAATCGTGGTGGCCGCCGTCCACACGGAGCCAAGTGCGATACCCGCCAGCACCACCACGTTGGGGGAGAAGTCCCGCAGCCGGCACAGCGCCAGCACCACCAGCACGGAGCCCGCCGCAAACACAAAGGCCAGCGCCGACGTGGCGAAGGGATCTGCCCCTGCCGTATAGCTGGTCAGGTTGTTGCCGGTGGACAGAAACCCGCCCGAGAGCGCGATGATGGACAGGTTCGCGCCGAACACCGCCGCGTTGGACACACCCAGCGTGGCGGGGGAGGCCATAGGATTACCCAGCACCGTCTGCATGATAAGTCCGGATACGGATAATCCCGCCCCGGCAATAACAGCGGCCAGCAGCCGCGGCAGACGGATGTGCTGCATGATCCGCACCGCCGCGCTGTCCCCGCTGCCGAACAGCGCCGAAACGCACTGCCGCACCGACATCCCGGAGGACCCCACCAGCAGCTCCAGCAGGGCCAGCAGCAACACCGCCGCAGCCAGCGCCGCGATCACCGCTATTTTTCTTTTCCGTGCCCCGTCAGCGCCCATGTCCTGCCTCCCGCGATTATATATGGTGTATCATACCTCAATTTTCTCCACGGCGCAACCCGGGTAGGGGGTTCCGATCATGCCGATATCTCATATTTTTCACAGAATTTGTCCACCCAAACCGTGCGGTCCCTCTTGACAAACCACCTGCCCTGCGCCATAGTATACCTATCAGTTTTCTTTATAGGTGGTGCCGCCATGGATATCCAGAAATTACAGGCCCTGGCCGTCATTCAGGAGGCCGGCAGCTTCTCCCGCGCCGCAGAGACGCTGGGCTATTCTCAGGCGGGATTGACCTACATGATGAACAGTCTGGAAAACGAGATCGGCCTGCGTCTGCTGGACCGCAGCTACAGCGGCGTCCGCCTCAGCGAGACAGGCAAGACCCTCATGCCTAAGATCCACCGGCTGCTGCAGGTCTACGATGCCCTGAACGGCGAGATCAATGCCTGCAAGTGTGCCCAGCAGGCCACCCTGCGCCTGGCGGCGCTGGATACCGTCTCTACCCGCTGGGTGCCCCGGGCTGTGGCGGCGCTGAAGTCCGAGTATCCCCAGATCACCGTCAGCGTTATCTCCGGCAGCCCCATGCAGGTGGACAACTGGCTCCGCGATGGCAGTGTGGAGCTGGGCGTTACCGACAAGCGCTTCACCGGCACGGATATGGACTGGATCAGGCTCTGTGACGATCCTTTCCTGGCCGTCCTGCCGCCGGACAGCGATGTACCGGACCCCGTGCCCGTGACCTGGTTTGCCGGCCGTGCTGTTATCATCCCCGACTACGGCACCAACACCGACACCACCCGCGTGTTCACCCGTGCCGGCGTGGAGCCCGTCTACACCGATGATCGTATGAACAACCCTTCTGTCCTGGCCGCCGTGGCCGCCGGATTGGGCAGCACCGTTTTTTCCCGGCTGGAACTGGACTATTACGCCCGTCAGGATCTGACCGTCCGCGCCATGGACCCGCCCTGCTACCGCGAGCTGGGCGTGGCCCTGCGCCCCGGCGTCAAGGGCGACGCGGTGGTCCGTTCCTTCCTCCGTGCCCTTCGTGCCGCCGCCGACGCGGACAAATAAGCAAAAAAAGAAACGCCTATAGGCGTTTCTTTTTTTGCTTATTTGAAGAATTCGAACCGCGGCTGCTCCTTCGTTACGGTGCCGGTCTCGATCTCCAGCCCCCCGCCGAAATATTTTTTCAGCAGTGCCACCAGTTCGTCCGCCGCCGCCTGTACCTCCGCCGCGTTCACGTCGGAGAAACCGTCGATGGGGAACAGGATGGCCTTGGTGTTCTCGGTGATCTTGCCGCGTTCGGATTGCCGCCAGGTCCACCGCCGGGTCCGTATCTCGTGGCCGCAGGCATATACCGCCTCGCCCACGTCCGGTGACTCCTCCTCGGTGGAGCCGAAGGGGATGAACGTGTCGCCCTCCTCCGCCAGCCGGACGTCCAGCCCGTCTGCGATGGTGTCCAGATCGTGCGCGCCCATGGGCAGCCTGTGCTTGATGGACACCGCGTTGCCCAGGTCCACCGCCGCATTGATGTGGGGGAAGCCCTTGCCCTTGGCGATACGGGTCAGCAGCGCCTCGATGGAGCACATAAACTTATTGGGGTTGATGCCCAGGGCGGTGAACGCCGCCCTGTAGGGCAGGATATCCTCCGTCTCCTTGGGCTTTTTGCCGGTGAAATAGGCCTCGCACTCCGCCACATTCCCGGCCAGCATCTCCTCCAGCTCCGGTATGTCATGGGTGTTGTCCAGCCCGCGCACCGCCACCGCGCCGAAGCAGGCGTTGGGCAGCTTATCGAAAAATTCCTTTGATACCTGGTAGTACACAGCGTTTCCTCCTTGTCTGAAGTATGTGTCCGCGGCCTCCCCGGCAGGGAGGCCGCCTGTTTTTGCCGATGGCATATTCTAACGCTTTAAAGGGTAAAAATCAAGCCTTTTTTATCGCTGCTCCCGACCCAGCTTCAATCCCAACTCAAAGGCCTGCCGGTTCAGCGGCAGCAGCGCCGGCTTTTTGCCCAGCTTGTGTTCTATGGTGCTCCACACCACGTCCTCCGGCACCACCTGGGTATAGCCCACGTACACGCCCAGCATGATGATGTTCAGCACCTTGGCACTGCCCATCTCCAGCGCCAGCTCCGTCACCGGAGCCTTTACCACCTTGATATCCGTGCGCGTGATCTCACTCTTGACGATGGAGCTGTTGATGTACAGCGTCCCGCCCGGCACCAGCTTGTACAGGAACTTGCTCAGGCTGGGGTCGTTCATGACGATCAGATCGTCCATCTGATCGCCCAGCGGCGCGCCGATATCGTCGTCGGAGATGACCACATAGCAGTTGGCGGTGCCGCCCCGCTGCTCCGCGCCGTAGGAGGGGAAGAACGTCACATTTTTGTCGGTGCTCTCGCAGGTGGCCTCCGCCAGGAACTTGCCCAGCGTCATCACGCCCTGTCCGCCGAACCCGGCGACCATCAGATTTCGTTCCATCACGCGCCCTCCTTATCCTTGTCCCGGATGACCCCCAGGGGGAACTCCTTGAACATTTTTTCCTCCAGGAAGCCCAGCGCCTCCAGCGGCTCCAGACCCCAGTTGGTGGGACAGCTGGTGACGATCTCCACCAGCGAGAAGCCCTTGCCGTCCAGCTGGTTCTGGAAGGCCTTGCGGATGGCGGCTTTGGTCTTGGCTACGTTGGCGGGATTGTTGCAGCTGGTGCGCTCCAGATAATAGGGAGCCGTCAGCTGGTTCAGGATCTCGCACACATGCATGGGGTAGCCGTGCTCCCTGGGATCACGCCCCTTAGGCGCGGTGGTGGCCTTCATGCCCACCAGCGTGGTGGGGGCCAGTTGTCCGCCGGTCATGCCATAGATACCGTTGTTCACAAAGATCACGGAGATATTCTCGCCCCGGTTGGCGGCGGACATGGTCTCAGCCAGACCGATGGAGGCCAGGTCGCCGTCGCCCTGATAGGTGAACACCAGCGTGTCGGGATTGCTGCGTTTGGCGCCGGTGGCCACGGCGCAGGCCCGCCCGTGGGCGGCCAGCAGATAATCGTAGGTGAAGTATCCCATGCCCAGACCGCAGCAGCCTACGCCGATGGCGCAGGTGCACTTGTCCAGCATATCCATCTCCTCCAGCACCTCGCCGATGAGCTTGAAGAGGGTGCTGTGCATACAGCCGGGGCAGAAGCCGTCCACCATGTCGGGCTGAATGCCTTTTGTTCTCGCATATACCTTTTCCATGTCCGACGCCTCCTTATCGTTCCAGCAGTTTCCTGACCGCATCCATGACCTCGCCGCGTCCCATGATCTCGCCGCCTGCGTGCAGGCACGTCTCGATGGGGCAGCGGTCGTTGATGGCCAGCCGGATGTCGTCCACCATCTGGGCGGGGATGCACATCTCCACGTCAAGAATGGCCTTGACCCTGTCAGAGTCCAGCCCCGCGTACACGTCGGCAGGGAAGGGGTACAGTGTTTTCGGGCGGATGAAGCCCACCTTGTGCCCCTTGGCCCGCAGCAGCTTTACCGCCGAGCGTGCAATACGCCCGCAGATGCCGTAGCCGGTGACGACCACCTCGGCGTCGTCCAGATACAGCGTCTCCGCCTCGCTGGGCCAGCTCTTGTACAGCTCCTCGGCCTTTTTGCAGTGGCGCTCCTGCTCCTTGGTGTCCCAGCGCCCGGCGTCGACAGTGGCCCTCGGCTCCTTGTAGGAATCGTGACCCACCGCCGCCCAGGGGCGGCACTGGTCCTTCAGTGCCTTGACCTCCTCGGCGGAGCGCTCCGGCGGCAGCGCCACCGGCTCCATGATGGTGCCCATCACGCCGTCGGTGAGGATCAGCACCGGGTTCCGGTCCTGCTGGGCTAGGTCAAAGGCCGCGTAGGTCATGTCCACTGCCTCCTGCACGGTAGAGGGGGAGAACACCCGCATTCTGAACCCGCCGTTGCCGCTGGCCTTGGTGGCCTGGGTGTAGTCCTGCTGTGCCGGCTGGATGGTGCCGATGCCGGGGCCGCCCCGCTGTACATTCACATATACGATGGGCACCCGCGCGCTGGCGCAGAAGCTGACGCCCTCGCTCATCAGGCTGATGCCGCAGGAGGAGGAGCTGGTCATGGCCCGTGTGCCGGTACCGGCGGCGCCGTACACCATATTGATGGACGCCACCTCGCTCTCACCCTGCACGAAGCTGCCGCCTACCTCCGGCAGCCGCCGGGCCAGATACTCCGGTATCTCATTCTGCGGCGTGATAGGATAGCCGGCAAAGAACCGGCAGCCTGCCCGCACCGCCGCCTCAGCGATGGCCTCAGTGCCCTTCATAAATACTCTTGCCATGCTCCCGCCTCCTTATTTATACACTTCGATGGCCGCGTCCGGACACATACGTCCGCAGATGGCACAGCCGATGCAGTTTTCCGGGTGTGCGGCCACCACAAAGGGGTAGCCCTTGGAGTTGACCTCGTGTCCCACGGCCAGCACGCCCTTGGGACAGAACTTCACGCAGTAGCCGCAGCTCTTGCAGCTCTCCGCGCGGATGGTGACTTGCGCCATTTCAATGCCTCCTTATCCTTCATCAAGTCCCGTCTCCGGGACGGTCATTCGCGGTGTGATGGGCAGCAGCGGCAGCTCCGTCCGGCCCTCGACCTCCGGCAGCAGCGTCTCCGACACCGCCGCCGCCTCCACCTTTACATAGGGCGTCAGCAGCCGGAGCCCCTGCTCCACGCCCACTAAGAATTCCTCCGCCGTGGTGCCGATGCCCAGCGTGGGGTTCAGCAAAAAACGCGGCAGGCCCAGCCGCGCCGCCTTCAGCACGGCGCTCAGGGTCCCGTCGATGTGCTCCACCGTCCCCGACCAAGGCCGGTACGGGTTTACCACGAACCATGCATCCGCACTCTTCAGCAGGTGTGCGTATCCGCCGATGAGCCTTGCCCCCGTGTCGTTGCCGCCCACGTCCAGAATGACGCTCTTGCTCTTGTCCAGCAGCAGCGGCACCAGTCCGCCCACCTGCGTGGGCGCGTCGGCACACTGCTGCTCGAAGTGCACCGTCACCCCCGCGCCCTCCAAAAGGGCCGCCGCGTCCCTTGACCGCAACAGTGGCTTTGTCTGGTCCAGATCGAAGAAATGCACATCCCGTCTACGCTCCGCCGCCGTCAGCGCCCACTGCACCGCCAGCTCAGATTTGCCGCACCCGGCCTCGCCCAGAAATACCGTCACCCGCTGCGCCGGGTCCGGCGCATACCGTGCCATACCATCCCTCCTTTAGCCCTTCAAAGTGCTGTATAGTTACGAATACCATTATACCCGCCCGCTTTGCCCCTGCGAAGCGTAAATGCCCGTTATCCTATAAAGTTTTCTTATATCTGACGGCGTAAAAAAAGACCGGCACCCGCCGGTCTTTTTTCATATGCTTATCCGCCCAGATACGCCTTCTTGATGGCGTCGCTCTCCAGCAGCGCCGCGCCGGTGCCCTCCGTGACGATGCGCCCCGTTTCCAGCACATAGCCCCGGTCGGCCACCGCCAGCGCCGCCTGTGCGTTCTGCTCCACCAGAAGAATAGTGGTGCCGTCGGCGTGCAGCTGTCGAATGATGTCGAATATCTGCTCCACCAGCAGCGGCGCCAGACCCATAGACGGCTCGTCCAGCATCAGCAGCTTGGGATGGCTCATCAGCGCCCGGCCCATGGCCAGCATCTGCTGCTCGCCGCCGGACAGCGTCCCGGCCACCTGCTTCCGCCGTTCCTTCAGCCGCGGGAAGCGCTCGTACACGCTCTCGATGTCCGCGTTCAGGTCACCGCTCCGGCAATAGCCGCCCATGTCCAGGTTTTCCTGCACCGTCATGTGCTGGAAAATGCGCCGCCCCTCCGGCACCAGGGCCATACCGCGCCCCACCAGCTTGTGGCTGGGCACGTGCCGCAGCTCCTCGTCCATGAAGCGCACGCTTCCCGTGCGGCTGCGGAGCAGCCCTGCCACGGTGTTCAGCGTGGTGGATTTGCCCGCGCCGTTGGCGCCGATCAGCGTCACCACCTCGCCCTGCTCCACGTGGAAGGACACGTCCTTCACCGCGTGGATGCTGCCGTAGTACACATTGATGTTCTCCACCTGCAGCACGCTGCTCATGCGCTCGCCTCCTTCTTCCGTCCCAGATACGCTTCAATGACCGCCGGGTCCGCCTGGATGTCCGCCGGTGTGCCCTTGGCGATGATGTGCCCGAAGTTCAGCACGCAGATACCCTCGCAGATGTTCATCACCAGGTTCATGTCGTGCTCGATCAGCAGCACCGCGATCTGGAACGTATCCCGTATCTTTCGGATGTTCTCCATCAGCTCCGCCGTCTCCGACGGGTTCATGCCCGCCGCCGGCTCGTCCAGCAGCAGCAGGCACGGGTTCGACGCCAGCGCCCGCAGGATCTCCAGCCGCCGCTGCGCGCCGTAGGGCAGCGAGCCCGCCCGTTCATCGGCATGACTCTCCATGTGGAAGATGCTCAGCAGCTCCTCCGTCCGTTCCCGGGCGATGTGCTCCTCCCGCGCATACCTGGGGAAATGCAGGATACTGCCCGCCAGCCCGTAGCGCACCGAGTCGTTCATGGCCACCATCAGGTTCTCCGCCACCGTCAGATCATTGAACAGCCGGATGTTCTGGAACGTCCGGGCGATACCGGCCTTGTTTACCTGTGCGGTGGTCATGCTGTGGGTGTCCTTGCCATCCAGCAGGATAGCGCCCGCTGTGGGCTGATACACCTTCGTCAGCAGGTTGAACACCGTGGTCTTGCCCGCGCCGTTGGGGCCGATCAGCCCCGCGATCTCCGTCCGGCCGATGGTCAGATCGAAGTCCTCCACCGCCTTCAGCCCGCCGAAGGTCACGCCCAGCCCCACGCACTCCAGCACCGGGGACTTGTCGATGTCTCGTTCCGGCAGCAGCACGGAGGACTGGCGCTTCACCAATTTCGTTTTCGTCGTCACAGCGCCGCACGCTCCTTTCGCCCGGGGGTCAGTTTTTCCTTAGCAGAGGCAAAAAACCGCTTCATCGTTGGGTTGTTCGTGGCCTGCATCACCAGGATCAGCACGATGGCATACACCAGCATACGGTAGTCCGCCACCTCGCGCAGCGCCTCCGGCAGCACCGTCAGCACGATGGCCGAGATCACGGAGCCCGGTACGCTGCCCATGCCGCCCAGCACCACGATGACCAGGATCTCGATGGACATATTGTAATCAAAGGCAGCCGCCTTGATGTTGGCCAGTGAGTGGCCGTACAGTACGCCGGCACAGCCTGCGAAGAAAGCTGCGATGACGAACACCGCCAGCTTGTACCATGTGACGTTCAATCCCACGGACTCCGCCGCGATGCGGTTGTCCCGGATGGCCATGATGGCCCGACCGTACTTGGACCGCTTCAGGTTCAGCATCACCGCCACCGTCAGCAGCACCAGCACCGCGCCGTAGGGGAGAAGGTCCTTCGCCCCGGCGTAGATGGAGGAGGTGTCCAGACCCAGCGCGCCGCCGGTGATGTTCAGGTTTGTGATGATGTTCTTGATGATCTCGCCGCAGGCCAGCGTCACGATAGCCAGATAGTCGCCCCGCAGCCGCAGGGCCGGCAGTCCCACCAGCAGTCCGAAGACCGCCGCCATCAGGCCGCCCGCCAGCATACTCACCGGCAGGCGCACGCCCAGCGGCAGGGCGGTGGTGTGCAGCGCGATCGCCACCAGACACCCGGAGAACAGTCCCACGGACATGAAGCCCGCGTGGCCCAGGCTCAGCTCGCCCAGCAGGCCCACCACTAGGTTCAGCGACACCGCCATCACGATGTACACCGCAACGGGCACCAGCATATTCGTTACCTGCCGGGTCAGGTGCCCGGTATACAGCAGCGCCGCCATTACCACAAACAGTGCGGCCACCGCCGCCACGGTCAGCAGGTCCGTGCGCTGTCTTTTTTTCTGTGTCAGCTGCATTTCCTTCACCTCACACCTTCTCCTGCATGGGCTTGCCCAGCAGGCCCGTGGGCTTGACCACCAGCACGACCACCAGCACGGCGAACACGATGGCGTCCGCCCACAGGGTGGAGATATACGTCTTGGACATCTGCTCGATCAGGCCCAGCAGTATGCCGCCCAGCATGGCGCCGGGGATGGAGCCGATACCGCCGAAAACCGCCGCCGTAAAGGCCTTGATGCCGGGCATGGCGCCGGTGGTGGGCTTGATGTACACATAGGTCATGCCGTAGAACATACTGGCGAAGGCCGCCAGCGCCGAGCCGATGGCAAACGTCAGCGTGATGGTCCTGTCCACGCTGATGCCCATCAGCGTGGCGGCGTCCTTGTCCTCGGACACGGCCCGCATGGCTTTGCCCAGCTTCGTTTTGTCGATGAACAGCGTCAGCGCTGCCATCAGCACCGCTGTCACCGCCAGCGTCAGCACGGTGATGCCGTCCACCTGCACGCCGCCCACGGAGAAGCTGCCCAGCTTTACCAATGTGGGGTAGGCCATCTGCTGCGAGCCGAAGAGCAGCAGCGCCGCGTTCTGCAAAAGATAGCTGACGCCGATGGCCGTGATGAGCACACTCAGCGGTGCCGCCTGCCGCAGGGGCTTATAGGCGCAGAACTCAATGACCACGCCCAACACCGCGCATACCACGATGCTGACGATCACCGTCACCCACGGGGACAGTCCCAGCTGCGCCACCGCCACAATGCCGCTGTATGCGCCCACCATGATCACGTCGCCGTGGGCGAAGTTCAGCATTTTGGCGATACCGTAGACCATGGTGTAGCCCAGCGCGATCAGCGCGTAGATGCTCCCCAGGCTCAGCCCGCTTATCAATGTTTGTATCAAATTCGTCATAGTCGTCATTCCTTTGCATGGCGCCCGTTCCGCCCTCCCGGCGCTGCGCCGGGAGGGCGTATGGGCTTATTGTGAGGAAGATAGGTAGCTTACTTGCTTACGCCTCCGCGTCGGCCGCGGTATCCGCGCCGGCGGCGTCATTGGCGTTGTCCTGACCGAACAGGGTGCCCACGCCGTTCTTGTAGAGGATGGCGCTGGCGGCCTTGTTGGTGTTGCCGTCGGCACTCCAGGTCATAGTGCCGGTCACGCCCTCCACGATGATGGTGGGCATCACAGCGGCCAGGTCAGCGCCGGAGGTGCTGCCGTTGGCGGCCTCCACAGCGGCCTTGACGGCGTACACCGCGTCATAGGCATCCGCGGCGAACTGGTCGGGGGTGGCGTTGTAGGCGTCCTGGTATGCCTTCACAAAGGCCTGGACTTTGGGGTCGGCGGAATCCGCCGCGAAGGGGGTCATCATCAGCACGTTATCCGCGATGGTCACATCCTGGCTCACCTTGCCCAGGATGCCGTCCAGACCGTCAGCGCCGAAGAAGTACACATCGTCGGCAAACTTACCCTTGGCCTGGGTCAGGAAGGTGGAGGCCTCCTCTGCGTAGATGGGGATGAACACGACCTTCACGCCGGAGGAAGCAAGGGCGTTCACCTGGGTGGAGAAGTCGGTGCTGGTGGCGGTGGTGAAGGTCTGCGTCTCCTTGATGGTCACGCCGTTGTTCTGCACTCGGCCACGAAGGCATTGTACAGACCCACAGAGTAGTCGTTGTCTCTCTGATAGAACACGCCTACTTCGGTGGCCAGGGCGTTGTCGGTGAGGTAGTCTGCTGCCGCGGTGCCCTGATAGGAATCGTAGAAGCAGATACGGAACGCCTTGTCGTTGCCGTCGATGCACTTGTCGGCGGAGCCGGTGGTCTCCATGATGAACATGTCGTCGGCCTTGGCCGCCGCCACCACGGAGGCCGTCTCACCGGACAGCACACCGCCCAGGCACACATTCATGCCCCAGTCCATCAGCTTGCCGTAGGCCGCCACAGCGCTCTCCGGGTCGCCCTGAGAATCCTGGAAGTTGACCTCCAGCTGCTTGCCGTTCACGCCGCCGGCGGCGTTGATCTCCTTGACGGCCAGCTCCGCGCCGTGCTGTACGGACAGACCATAGTTGGCATAGCCGCCGGTCAGGGGGCCGACGCCGCCCAGCTTAATGGTCTCGGTGCCGCTGGCGTCGCCGCTGCCGCCGTTATCGCTCTTGCTGCCGCAGGCCACCAGGCTCAACGCCATCACAGCGGCTAAAAACATTGCAACTACTTTCTTTTTCATGGTTTTGTTCTCCTTTACGTTGGTTTTCTTAGGAACTATGCACCGGCGGCGTCTGCCGCAGGTATACAAAAAAGCGGCTCCGCCAATGGCGGAGCCGCTTCGCTGTATCAGGTATCAGCGCGTCATGCGGTTATCCGTGCCAATGGCGTATGTGCAGAGGCGGCCAGTACCAGCAGTACCAGCACCAGAGCGCAAATAATAATGGACGCCATAATAATGGCGCCCAGCACGGACAGGATGACAGTATGAGAAGCGGCGCAGGCGCAGCAGAAAGCAGCACCGGCGCAGGCGGCGGTCATCATGGTATTCATGGCTTTCTTCGTGGTCTTGGTCATCACGGCCGCCTCCTTTCGCTTCGGAAATGTTGGGCCTATTGTAGCAAAGCAAAATTCCAAAGTCAACGATGTTTTCACAAAAAACGTCATCATAACGCACAAACTGTCACTATATGAATTATGCAAAATATACAAAAACGAACCACTTTCTCCCAGAAACTGGAAATTCCACAGCCGCAGCCGGTCTGCCGCTCCGAACACAAAAAACGATATAGACGGACAAACATACGACAATACCGAACAATACCCCTTGCATTTTCTGCGTTATCCTGTAAAATAGACAGCGAACCTCCGCGCGGTACGCGCGGAAACGGAACAGACTGAAAAGGGAGGCCCGTCCATGCATACGCCCCGGCACCCCACACGCAGCATAACGATCATGGCGTCAGCGCTGCTGGCGCTGTTTCTGCTGTCCTTCGTGCTGGGCCGCTACGGCGTCCCTCTGGGCGAGGTGGTAAAGATACTCCTCTCCCGCGTCTTTTCTATTGAACAGACCTGGACGGACAACATGGCCATCGCCGTGTGGAACGTCCGCCTGCCCCGTATCCTGCTGGCCTGTCTGGTGGGCTGCGGCCTCTCCGCCGCCGGCACCGCCTACCAGACCGTGTTCCAGAACCCCATGGCCGCACCGGATATCCTGGGCGCGTCCTCCGGTGCCTGCTTCGGTGCGGCGCTGGCGATCCTGACGGGCCAGAGCACCGTGATGGTCACCGTTTTTGCCTTCCTGGCCAGCCTGCTGTCCGTGGCCCTGGTCTATCTGGTGGGCCGCCGATCCCGGGGCAGCCGTGTGGTGAGCCTCCTGCTGGCCGGTATCATGGTAGGCTCGCTGTTCTCGGCCTGTACCTCCTATATCAAGCTGGTGGCCGATCCCACCAACCAACTGCCCCAGATCACCTACTGGCTCATGGGCAGCCTCTCCGGCACCCGTATGCACACCGTCGCCTTTGCCGCCGTCTGTATGGCGGCAGGGCTGACGCCCCTGCTGCTGCTCCGCTGGCGCATGAACCTGCTGACCCTCTCGCCGGATGAAGCCCGCGCCATGGGCGTCCACACGGACCGCCTGCGTCTGGCGGTGATCCTCTGCGCCACGGTGCTGACGGCCTCCGCCGTCTCCGTCTCCGGCATGATCGGCTGGGTGGGTCTGGTGATCCCCCATCTCAGCCGCCGCCTCGTGGGTAACGACTGCCGCAGGCTCCTGCCCATGGCCTGCCTGTTCGGCGCGGCCTTTCTGCTGCTGGTGGACGACCTGGCCCGCACCCTTGCGGCGACGGAGATCCCCATCGGTATCCTGACGGCCTTCGTGGGCGCGCCGTTCTTTATCTACCTCATGGTGAAGGGAGGCGACCGCCTGTGACCCTCACGGTATCGCACCTGACCTTCGCTTATCCCAAGGCCCCGCCGGTGCTGGAGGATGTCTCCTTCACCGTGCCCGCCGGTGATTTCCTCTCCGTGCTGGGTGCCAACGGTGCCGGCAAGAGCACCCTCTTCCGCTGCCTGCTGGGCGGCCTGGAGGGCTACACCGGCGCCATCTCGCTGGACGGCCGCGACGTGCGGACCTTCTCCCGCCGGGAGCTGGCGGCCCGCATCGCCTACATCCCGCAGATACACCGTCCCACCTTCGGCTATTCCGTGCTGGACACCGCCCTCATGGGCCTGACCCGGCACTTGTCCCCGTTCCAGAGCCCCTCCAAGGCCCTGGAGCAGCAGGCTCTGACCGCCCTGGAGCAGCTGGGTGTGGCCCACCTGGCGCAGCGGAACTTCGCCGCCCTCTCCGGCGGCGAGCAGCAGCTGGTGCTCATCGCCCGCGCTCTGTGCCAGCAGTCGGAGCTCCTCATCATGGACGAGCCCACCGCCTCTCTGGATTACGGCAACCAGCTCCGTGTGCTGGAGCAGGTGCGTTCCCTGTCGGAGCAGGGCTACACCGTCCTGCTCTCCACCCACGATCCCCAGCACGCCCTGCGCTTTTCCCGCCGCGTCCTGGCCCTGCAAGGGGGCCGCGTGGCGGCGGAGGGCGATACCCGGAGCGTGCTGACGCCGGACCTGATCCGGCAGCTCTACGGTGTGGAGTCCGTGCTGCTGGATACGCCCGACGGCGCGGCCCTGCTGCCGGTGCGGGGAGGTGACCGCCATGTTTAGCTGGTCGGCGGACACTGTCCGCTTCATGGCCGATGCCTGCCGCCGCACCGACTTCCACGAAAAGCTGACGGCGCTGCTGCTGCCGTACCTGAAGCCCACGGATCATATCTGCGACGCCGGCTGCGGCCTGGGATACCTGTCTCTGGCCCTGTCGCCCCATGCGGCCCATATCACGGCGGCGGAGCGCGACGCTGCGGCCCTGTCCGTCCTGCGGCAGGAGCTGGACGCCCGCGGCATTACGAATGTGACGCCCCTGTGCACCGATGTGCTGGCCTATACGCCGCCGGTGCCCTTCGACGCCATGGTGTTCTGCTTTTTAGGCAGCATGGAGGAGATACTGGCCGCTGCCCTCCGCCAATGCCGTGGCACGGTGCTGGCCGTGGTGCGTGACGACGTGTGCCACCGCTTTTCCGGGGCACCCCGTGCGCCGGGCCGCCATAGCTTCGATGCCGCCTGCGGTGTGCTGGACGCCCACGGTATCCCCTATACGGCGCAGCGTGCGGCGCTGGACTTTCCCCAGCCCTTCCGCACCCTGGAGGATGCCCGGACGTTCCTGGCCCTCTACGGCGGGGGAGCGCCTGCGGAGGACGATCTCCGCGCCAAACTTATTTCCACCGGCGATCCGGACTTCCCGTGGCAGCTGCCCGGTGTCCGCCGCTTTGGAATAATTGCATTTTCAACAGAAGAAGGAGAACACATATGAACAAGACAAAACGATCGCTGGCGCTGGTCCTGGCGCTGGTGATGAGCCTGACCCTGTTTGCCTGCGGCCGGAAGGCCCAGGACGACAAGACCGACGACAGCACCCGGACGGAGGACACCACCCGCGTGTTCACCGACTCCTGCGGCCGCGAGGTCACCGTCCCCACCGATATCCAGAAGGTCGCCGTCTCCGGCCCTCTGGCCCAGATGGTGGTCTTTGCCATCGCCCCGGACAAGATGGTGGGTGTGGCCAATGCCTGGGACAAGACCGCCGAGAATTACTTTGACCAGAAGTATCTGGACCTGCCCCTGCTGGGCCAGCTGTACGGCGGCAAGGGCGAACTAAACCTGGAGACGCTGCTGGCGGCCGATCCCGACGTGGTCATCGATGTGGGCGAGCCCAAGAGCACCATGGCGGAGGACCTGGACGGCCTGCAGGAACAGACCGGCATCCCCTTTGTCCACATTGACGCCTACCTGGCCTCCATGGACGATACCTATGCCATGCTCAGCGACCTGCTGGCTATGCCCAACGAGGGTCAGGCCCTGGCCGACTACTGCCGCAATGCCTATGACACCGTCAAGGCCATCGTGGACGGCGTGGAGAAGGCCGATGTCCTGTATATCACCGGTGAAGAGGGCCTGAACGTCATCGCCAGGGACTCCTATCACGCCGAGGTCGTCGATATGCTGTGCAATAATCTGGCTGTGGTGGACGAGCCCTCCTCCAAGGGTACCGGCAACGAGGTGGACATGGAGCAGATCCTGAACTGGGACCCCTCTATCGTGTTCTTCGCCCCCGGCAGCATTTACAGCACCGTGGCCGATAACGAGAACTGGCAGACCATACCTGCCATCAAGGACGGCAGGTATTACGAGGTGCCCTTCGGCCCCTACAACTGGATGGGCTTCCCCCCCAGCGTCCAGCGCATCCTGGGTATGCAGTGGATGGCCAAGGTCCTGTACCCCGAGGCTGCCGATTACGATATGTACGAGGTCACCCAGACCTATTTCCAACTGTTCTACCACTGCGACCTGACCATCGACCAGTACAACGCGCTGGTGGACAATTCTCTCCCCGCTGTGGAGGCCGCCGGCTGAATAAACGAACAGGGAGCGGCACCGCCGCTCCCTATGGCCCTTGAAAGGAGAAGCGTATGAACAACATCTTCCAGACCCTGCTCTATCAGCGGGAAAAGCAGAAGGACACCGTGCTGGCCACCATCGTGTGGGATGACGGCTCTGCCCCCCGCGGCGCGGGCAGCCAGATGCTGGTGGGGGCGGAGGGTCTGCTCTCCGGCACCATCGGCGGCGGCGCGGTGGAGCTGCGGTCCATTCAGCTGGCCCGGGCGCTGCTGGCCGGTCAGCACGTGGATGCCCTGTATGACTTCAAACTCTCCCGTGACGGTGAGCTGGGCATGGCCTGCGGCGGCGATGTGACGGTGCTGTTCACCCCCGCCCGACTGTCCGAACCCGGCTGGGATGCGCTGGCGGCGGAGGTGCTGCGCTGTGTGCGTGACCGTGTGCCCGGCTGGCTGGTGCTGCCGCTGGACGGCGCCGCACCCCATATCGCCGAGACGGCGGAGACAGGCGAGGGCGTGTTCTCCCTGCCGCTGCCGGTGGGGGAGCGCGCGGTCATTTTCGGCGCGGGACATATCGCTCGTGCGCTGACGCCTCTGCTGCGGACGATTGGCTTCCGTCCCGTGGTGGTGGATGATCGGCCGGGCTTTGCCACGGCGGAGCATTTTCCCCAGGCGGACCGGACCATCTGCGGCGACTTTGACCGCATCAGCGACTATCTGACGCTGACGCCGGAGGACTATGTGGTCATCATGACCAACGGCCATGAGCACGACTTTCAGGCGGAGGTGCAGGTGCTGCGGGGCGAGACGGCCTATGTGGGCGTCATCGGCTCCCGGAAGAAAACGGCCTTTGTGAACCAGCGCCTGCGGGAGGCGGGCATTCCCGAGGAGAAGATCGCCTTTGTCCACACGCCGGTGGGCACACCCATCAAGGCCGTGACGCCGGAGGAGATCGCCGTGTCCATCGCCGGTGAGATGATCTGCGTCCGTGCCGCACGGCGCGAAGCGGCAGGGGAGGTACACCATGGCTGCCCCATGCACTGACCATCTGTTCCTCACCGGTGACAAGGGCGTGGGCAAGTCCACGCTGGCGCGCTGCCTGCTGGCCGGGCATACACCCTGCGGCTTCCGCACGGTGCGGGTAACAGGCGTGCTGGACCGGCCCTCTGTGCACCTGCTGCCCGCGGTGGGCGGAGTACCGTCGGCGGAGAATTTGCTGTTCTACTGCGGCGCTTATTCCTGCGAGAGGTTCGACACGCTGGGCACGGCGGCCCTGCGTGACCGTGACGGGGACGTCCTGCTGATGGACGAGCTGGGCCCGGCGGAGTCCGGTGCCAAAAAATTCTGCGAAGCGGTGCTCGCGGCCCTGGACGGTGACCTTCCCGTTCTGGGTGTTCTGCAAAAAGCAGATACGGAATTTCTCCGGGCGGTGGCCGGTCATCCCCGGGTGCGTCTGGTGACCGTCACCGTGGAAAACCGGGACGAGCTGCGCCGTACCATGACCCTTTAACAAACGTTGCGCTATGGTGTACCACAGGTGACAAAAAGGTATAAATAAGAGCGCAGGAGAGCGCCAACAAAAGCAGCCTAAAGTAAACAAAAGTAACATACACCGTCAAAGGACGCGGGAAGATCCCGCGTCCTTTTTTCGACTTTTACTTCCCATAAGGGACGGTTTGCGGTATACTATGGGGGAGAAAACAGGGGAGGTGACGCGGTGAAGCTGCGTATCATCACCGGCCGTGCCGGTGCGGGAAAAAGTAAGCTGGTGCTCGAAACCATTGCGGCACAACGGTTTGAGCGCCCGCAGATTTTACTGGTACCGGAGCACGCCACCCACGAGGCGGAGCTGGATCTCTGCCGCGCGCTGGGGGATACCGCCAGCCGTGACGGGGAGGTGCTGAGCTTCCAGAGCCTTGCCACCCGCGTACTGTCACAAACCGGAGGCATATCCGATATAACGTTAGATAATGGTGGTAAAATACTGATAATGCGCCGCGCCTTGCAGGAAGTTTCATCATATTTGACGGTGTTTTCCAAGCCGTCACAGCGCCCGGCCTTTCTGCGGGAGCTGGTGGCCCTGGCCGATGAGTTGTACGCCTATAAAATCGCGCCGTCCCTTCTGCTGCAACAGGTTCAGGATATTCCGGGCGCCGCCGGAGATAAGCTGCGTTCTACGGCGCTGCTGTTCGGCGCTTATGACGCGCGACTCCACGGCGGCGACTTTGATGCCCGGTCAAAAGTGCAGAAACTCTGCGATAAACTGCCGAATTCGGACTATTTATGCGGAAAAGATATCTACATTGATGGGTTTTCCTATTTCAACCGAACGGAGGAGGATATCATTGCCGCCGCGCTGAAACAGGCCAACTCTGTTACAGTGACTCTGCTGGGCGATGACAGTGACCCGCAGCTCTTCCGCAACGGCATACAGCAGCGGGAACGCCTGCGCAGACTGGCGAAGGACGCCTGTTGTAGTTGTGAAGTAGAAAACCTTGTCAGGAACAGCGACACAGCGTTTTCACACCTGGAGCGATACTTCCTCGGCGCGGAAAAAGCGTGGACAGGCAGCACGCCGTCCATCACCTTGTACCAGGCCAACACCGCCTATTCCGAGGTGGAGTATGTGTCTGCGCAGCTGCGGGCGCTGGCACAAAAGGGCGTTCGCTGGCGTGAGATGGCCGTGGCGGCGCGGAATATGGAGGTATATGGCCCGTTGCTGGAGGCCGTGTTCCGCCGGGACGATGTTCCCGCCTATATCAGCCGCCGGAGCGACATTTTGGAGCAGCCGGTCCTGACGCTGCTGCTGTCCGCCGTCGACGCAGTGACAGGCGGCTTCGAGTATGAGGACGTGTTCCGGTGCCTGAAGACCGGCATGACAGACCTGACGGCGGCGGAATGCGATCTTCTGGAAAACTACGTGATCCGTTGGGAAATTCGGGGCAATATGTGGCTGCGGGACGCCGACTGGACGGCGGATCCGGATGGATACAGCGGAGAGATAACTGATTATCGCCGGGAACAGCTGGCCGAGATAAACGCGGTCAGAAGAAAAGTCAGAAAACTGTTTCTTACCCTGAGTGATGGGATGAAAGTCAATAAAACGGTAAGAGGTAAAGCTGAAGCACTTTACAGATTTGCGGAGGACGCCGGTACACCGGCCGTGTTGGAACAGCGGGAGAAAGAATTGCTGGAGCAGGGGCAGATGCAGGCGGCAGAGGAGTATGCCCAGCTGTGGCGGATATTCTGTGATGTGCTGGATCAGTTCGTGGCGCTTTTGGGTGACACGGAGGTGGACGGCGATGAGTTTGCGCGGCTGCTGCGGCTGACGCTGAGCCAGTATGCCGTGGCCACCATACCCGCTGCGCTGGACCAGGTAAAGGTAAGCCCCTTGACGCGCAATGACCGCCATACAGTGCGGCATCTTTTCCTGCTGGGCGCCAATGACCATGTGCTGCCCACGGTGGAGAAGGGCGGCGGTATATTGGACGAACAGGAGCGTGAGCTTTTGCAGCAGCAGGGGATACTGCTGTCCGACGCCACGTTCGACCCGCTGAGCAATGAGCTGCAGAATATCTATGCCGCCCTGGCCCAGCCAACGGAGACACTGACCGTGTCCTGGTGCGCCGGCGATGAGTCGGGGGCGAAACTGCTGCCGTCCTTTGTGGTAGAGCGTATCCGCAAGCTGTTCCCTCAAGTGGAAATACAACGGGAAGACGGCGCGTACCGCTGCGGACTGCCTGCGGCAGCGCTGGCACTGGCGGGACAGCGGCCCGGCGGTGCGCTGTGGCGTTATTTTGAGATGCATGGACAGGGCGGTACGTTGGAGAAGATGGCAGCGGCCCGGGCTATGGGCCGGGGAAGGCTGTCACCCGGGGCGGTACGCAGCCTGTACGGCAGTACGCTGGCCATGTCCGCCTCGCGGCTGGACCAGGTGAAGAGCTGTCACTTCGGCTATTTCATGGAGTACGGCCTGCGGGCCAGGGAACGGACAAAGGCGGATTTCCAGGCGCCGGAGGTGGGGACGTTTATCCACTATCTGCTGGAGAATGTTCTGCGGGAGGTGGAGCAGCAGGGGAAGCGGCCGGAAAGACCGGCGCTGGCGGCGTTGGTGCGGCGGTATACGGATGAGTATGTCCGGACGGTCATCGACGGCTACGGCGAGAAGAGCGCACGGTTCCGGTATCTGTTTTCCCGGCTGCGGGAGACGGCGTTGGTCATTGTTGAGAACGTGCTGGATGAGCTGGAGCATTCGGATTTCCGGCCTGTGGCCTTTGAATTGGGCTTTGGCGGCAAAAACGGACAGCTGCCTGCCGTCACGGTGACGGCGGGAGATACCACGCTGTCCGTCACCGGTAAGGTGGATCGGGTGGACGGCTGGCTGAAGAACGGGAAGCTATATCTGCGAGTAGTGGACTACAAAACCGGGAAAAAGGCTTTTGATCTGGCGGATGTGCGCTACGGCCTGGGTATTCAGATGCTGCTGTATCTTTTCGCACTGCAGCGGTACGGCGGGGACTATTTTGGGGCGGCGGTGGAGCCGGCGGGAGTGCTGTACCTGCCGGCGAGGGACGTCGTTAAAAAGGCGGATCGGGCCATCGCGCCGGACAAGCTGGCCGCGCTGCTGCGGGGCGAGCTGCGTCGGACGGGCATGGTGCTGTCCGACCCAGAGGTGCTGACAGCCATGGAGCACAGCGCGCTGGAGTCACCCTGCTATTTGCCTATTGCAGTGAAAAAGGACGGTTCGGTCAGCGGTTTGGCGGCCAGTGTGTTGGCGGATGCGGCCCAGATGGGCAAAATGGGTCGGTATGTGGACGAGCTGCTGCGGAAGGTAGCCCGGGAACTGGGCGATGGCAATATTGACGCAGATCCATGCCGCAGGGGGCCTCAGGAAAGTGCCTGCGACTGGTGTCCCTTCGCGTCGGCCTGCTGGTTTGACGAGAAACGGGACAAGCCCCATTATCTGCAAAAGACCACGCCGGAAGAATTCTGGCAGCTGGTGGACGAGGAGGTGACGCGCCGTGGCTGATATCCAACTGACGGCACAGCAGCGTGGGGCAGTGGAGGACCGGGGCGGCAGCCTGCTGGTGTCCGCCGCCGCCGGATCCGGCAAGACGAAGGTGCTGGTAGAGCGTGTGTTCGCTTATCTGACGGAGGAACACTGCCACATAGACGATTTCCTTATTATCACATTTACCCGCGCCGCTGCCGCCGAACTGCGGACAAAGCTGGCCGCAGAGCTGGCGAAGCGGGTGGCACAGGACCCGGAGAACAGTCACCTGCGGCAGCAGATGTTCCGGGTGTATCAGGCGGACATCAAGACGGTGGATGGTTTCTGTGCAGGGCTGCTGCGGGAGCATATCCATCTGCTGGAGCCGGTGGATGGGCGGAGTCTGACGCCGGACTTCCGTATCCTGGATGAGACGGAGGCCGGCGTGCTGAAGCAGCGGGCACTGGAGGATGCACTGGAGGCGTTCTATCAGCGGATCGAGCAGGGGGACGAGGGCTGCCGGGCGTTGGCGGAGACGCTGGGCTTCGGCCGGGATGACCGGGCGTTGGCGGCGCTGGTGCCGGAGCTGCACGGAAAATTGCAGAGCCATCCCTACCCGGACAAGTGGTTAGAGAAGGCTGCGGAGAGCTGGGCGAATCTGCCGGAACGGCTGGGCGACAGCGTGTACGGCCGGACGATCATGGAGGACACGGTGCGCCGCGCCAGTTACTGGGTGGGGCGGCTGGAACGCGCCGTGAAGGATATGGAAGACTGCGAGAGCGTGTATAACGCCTATGGAGATCGGTTTTTGGAAACGGCGGCGCAGCTGCGGGAATACGCGGCCGCGGCCCGGGAAGGCTGGGATGCCATGGGCTGTGTGCAGCCGGCCTTCCGGCGGATGGGCGTGGTGAAGGGAGACGAATGTGCCGGGGCGAAGGACGCGGCGCGGGCGGTGCTGGAAAAGTGCCGTGACGCATTGAAGAAGCTGTCCGCGCCGTATCAGACGGCGGAGACGGAGTTGCTGGGCGATCTGCAGGTCATCGCGCCCGCTATGCGGGCGCTGCTGGCACTGACAGGGGACTTCGACAAGCGGTTCCGGGCAGAGAAGGTGCGGCGGAACGCTATGGATTTCTCTGACCAGGAACACTACGCTGTGCAGATGCTGTGCCGCCAGGACGGAACGCCCACGGAGCTTGGCGAGCAGGTGTCCCGGCGGTACCGGGAGATCATGGTGGACGAGTATCAGGACACTAATGAAGTGCAGAACTGTATCTTCCGGGCGGTATCGCGGCAGGGAGAGAATATCTTTGCCGTGGGCGATGTGAAGCAGAGCATCTACCGATTCCGGCTGGCGGAACCGGGGATATTCCTGGAAAAATACAGGACCTATGCCGATGCGGACCACGCTGCGCCGGGTGCGCCGCGGCGGCGGGTACTGAGCCGGAACTTCCGGTCACGCCGGGAGGTGCTGGCGGCTGCGAACTTTGTGTTCGCGGCGCTGATGTCCCGGGAAATGGGCGAGCTAGATTATACAGAGGAGCAGCATCTTCACTTTGGGGCGGAATACTATCCGGAGGTGCCGCGGGAGACGGAGTTCCACTATCTGGCTGTGGAGGACACACCGGAGCAGCGGTTCGACCGGGCGGAGGCCGAGGCGCGGTTCGTGGCAAAGCGTATTCGCCGTATGCTGGACGAAGGGTTCACTGTCCGGGGTGAGGACGGCACCATGCGTCCGGCAGCACCGGAGGATATCGTGATACTGATGCGCTCACCCAGCGCCCGGCAGACGGTATTCGCCGCCGCCTTGGCACGGGAGGGGATCCCCTGCGACGGCGGGGAAAGTGAGGATTTCTTCTCGGCGATGGAGGTCGCAGTGGTATTGTCACTGCTGGAGGTGGTGGATAACCCACGGCAGGATGTGCCGCTGATCGCGGTGCTGCGTTCGCCACTGGTAGGCATGAGCGCCGACCGGCTGGCGGAGATACGGGCCGTACAGCGTGAGGGGGATTATTACGAGGCGCTGCGGCAGGATGAGGGTGAGGACGCGCAGGCGTTCCTGTCGCTGCTGCATGAGCTGCGGCAGGTGGCGCGGGAACTGTCCGCCGATAAGCTGCTGTGGTATATCTATGACCGCTGCCGGGTGCAGGCGATCTTCGGTGCCATGGAGGACGGTACAGCCCGCCAGGCGCGTCTGAGGGCACTGTATGACTATATACGGCGGCTTGTGCAGGGCGGCAGAACGAGCCTGTTCGACTGTGTGCGGCAGGTACGGCAGCTGCTGGAAAGCGGCGATGCGCCGGCCATTACCGCTGCAGGTGCGGCGGGCGGTGTGCGCTTGATGAGCGTGCATAAGTCCAAGGGACTGGAGTTTCCGGTGGTGTTCCTGGCTGACTTGAACAGGAGCTTCAACCGACAGGACCTGGATCGGCCGGTGCTGGTCCATCCCCAGCTGGGCGTTGGCGCGGAGCGCGTGGAGGTGGAACGCCGGCTGCGGTACGACACCGTCTCCAAAACGGCGCTGGCGCTGACGCTGGAACGGGAAGCCAAGGCGGAGGAGCTGCGGATACTGTATGTAGCCATGACCCGTGCACAGGAGAAGCTCATCATGGTATGCTCGCGGAAAAACCCGGAGAAGCACCTCAAGGAGCTGTGTGCACTGGCAGAACTGCCGGCGCCGCCGGAGGCGGTGGCCGCGGTAAACTGCCCGGGCGATTGGCTGCTGCTGGCGCTGCTGAGCACATATCAGGCAGGGGTGTTCCACGATTACACCGGGGTACGTCACGCGGTACTGTGCGATGGGCCGGAGGGCTTGGCGCTGCGGCTGCACCGCATCGGCGGTGAGGAGGACGGCGGTTCGGCGATGCCGGCGGAGGAGCCGGAAGCGCGGGCACCGGATCCGCAGCCGGACGAGGCGGCGCTGGCGTTCCGATACAGTTGCAGAGCGGCGACAGTGACGCCCTCCAAGGTGACGGCTACCCAGCTGAAGGGGCGGGCCATCGATCAGGAGATCGCCGAGGGGACACTGCCGGCGCGGCGGACCGCCGCACCGGAGAAGCCGCGGTTTTTGCAGGAAAAGCGCGGACTGACCGGGGCAGAGCGCGGTACAGCCATGCACCTGGCGATGCAGTTTCTGCCGCTGGATACTCCTGCGGTACCAGAGGCAGTGACGGCTTTTGCAGAGACGCTGACGGCCCGACGGCTGCTGACGCCGGAGCAGGCGGCGGCGCTGGATATCCCGGCGCTGGCGCGGTTTTTGGCGTCGCCGTTGGCAGAGAGGATACGGACTGCGCCGCAGGTGTGGCGGGAGTACCGCTTCGCGCTGCTCACCGATGCGGGTATTTATGACGTCGCGGTAGCAGGGGAGGAGATACTCCTGCAGGGCGTGGCAGACTGCGTGTTTGAGACGACGGCGGGTTTGACGGTGGTGGATTTCAAGACTGATCGGGTGACAGCGGCAGAGGCGTCCCAGCGGGCGGAGGCCTATCGGCCGCAGCTGGACGCTTACGCCGGAGCGCTGTCGCGGATACTGGAAAAGCCGGTGACGGAGCGCATTCTGTATTTCTTCGCCTGCGGAGAAGAAATTTCTTTGTGAAAATAGCGAAAAATGCTTGCATTTGCGGGAAGAGTGTGCTATTATCACAGTTGCGTTTGCGGCGATGCCGCGGCGACGAGTGAACCAGAAAGGGGTGAACAAGAGCAATGAAGGAAGGAATCCATCCCAATTATCAGCAGACTACTATCAAATGCGCCTGCGGTAATGTGATTGAGACAGGTTCTACGAAGAAGGATATTCGCGTGGAAGTCTGCTCTAAGTGTCACCCCTTCTTCACCGGCAAGCAGAAGCTGGTGGATACCGGCGGACGCGTTGCCAAGTTCAACAAACGTTTCGGCCTGGACAAGTAAGGATACACCACTTTGCAAGACCCGTACCAATGGTGCGGGTCTTGTTTTCTATTTTACTTTTGTGCCGGGATGGGGTATAATCGTGGAAAATCATCATAACGAGGACGACTATGGAACGAAAAACCATTGAAGAAAACAAAAACGGTGCGCGGGACTACGCGGTGCTGGTGGGGCTGCGGTCCCCGGTACTTGGTGCGGACAGCGCCGACGAGGAGAGTCTGGCGGAGTTGGCGGCCTTAGTGGAGACGGCGGGCGGCGAGTCCGTGGGTATGATCCTGCAGAGCCGGGAGAAACCAGACCCCCATAGCTTCATCGGCGAGGGAAAAGTGGAGGAGGTCAAGCGCATGGTGGAGAACAGTGAGGCCACCATGGTGATCTTCGACAACGATCTGTCCCCGTCGCAGGTACGGGTGCTCACGGAGCTGTGCGGTGTGCAGGTGCTGGACCGCAGCGGCCTGATCTTGGATATCTTCGCCCAGCGAGCCCGGACAAAGGAGGGCTGCCTACAGGTAGAGCTGGCGCAGTATCAGTATCTGCTGCCCCGGCTGATCGGTATGTGGTCTCATCTGGAACGGCAGGGCGGCACCGGCGGCTCGCCCATCGGCACGAAGGGCCCCGGTGAGACGCAGCTGGAGACGGACCGGCGGCACATCCGGCGGAAGATCGACAAGCTGAAGGAGGAACTGGAGGAGGTGCGGCGCGTCCGCGCCACCCAACGTCAGCGGCGGCGGAAGAACGAGATACCCGTGGTGGCCATCGTGGGCTATACCAACGCGGGCAAGTCCACACTGCTCAACGCCATCACCGGATCGGACATACCGGCTAACAACCGGCTTTTCGACACGCTGGACACCACCACGCGGCTGCTGACCGTCAGCGATACGCTGGATGTGGTCATCTCCGACACGGTGGGATTTATCCGTAAGCTGCCCCATCAGCTGGTCGAGGCCTTCAAGGCCACGCTGGAGGAATTGGAGTACGCCGATCTGCTGCTGCACGTCATCGATGCCAGCAATCCGGAGTGGCAGGAACAGGCGCGGATCGTGGATGATCTGATCCGGGAGCTGGGGGCGGAGAATATCCCCTGCATTCGGGTGTACAATAAGTCCGATTTGGCGTTTGCCTTCCAGCGGGACAAGGAGGGGGATGCGGTCTCCGTGTCCGCCAAGACCGGCGAGGGGTTGGACAGACTGCTCTCCGCCATTGACAAAAAGTTGGACAAGGGTACGAAACGGGTGACGCTGCACCTGCCCTATGACAAGGCCGGAGCGCTGGACAGCCTGTACCGGGAGGCCAAGGTGGAGTCCGTGGAGTACGGCGAGACGGTGGACGTGGTGGCGGTGTGTACGCCCCGAATCATCGGCCAGCTGAAGGACTATATCGAGGGTTGGACGGAGCCGAAGGAGGAGTGGGAATGAGCGATTTCCGCGTACCCTTTGGCCCGTCAGAGACGGAGTTCACCGAAAAACGATCCCGTTTTATCGGCCATCTGCTGCCGGTGGAGACGGAGGAGCAGGCGCGGGAATTTATCACGCAGATGAAGAAAAAATACTATGATGCGCGGCACAACTGCTGGTGTTATCTCATCGGCGGCGATACGATGCGCTACGGTGACGATGGCGAGCCTCAGGGTACAGCGGGACAGCCTATGCTGAACGTGTTTCAGCGGGAAAACGTCACCAACGTGGTGTGCGTGGTCACGCGGTACTTCGGCGGGATCTTGCTGGGGGCCGGCGGGTTGACGCGGGCGTATTCCAAAAGCGCCCGCGATGCGCTGGCTGCGGCAGGCGTGTCGGAGGTGGGCCTGTGGGCCATGGCGGACATCCCGTGTCCTTATGCGTTGTTCGAACGTGTGCGTGGTGAGGTAACGGCCCTGGGTGGCACGGTGGACAGCGCCGATTACGGCGCGGACATTCGGCTGACGATTTCGCTGCCGGCAGAGAACACAGCGGCGCTGCGGGAACGACTAACGGAGCTGTCAGCAGGCGGCATCGCACTGATGGTAACGGCGGAGGCATACCGTCCGGGACCAAAGGTGGAAATATAAAGACAGCGACCCCGGAGGCAGGGACCTCCGGGGTCTTTCACGTTTTGCGCTGGGGTATCATACGATGGCATGAGTACAAAGGAGGTGCCAGCATGGAGGAATATCTCATCACCGCCCGGTCCGTGACCCAGGCGCAGCGTATGGCGCAGCTGCTGGAGCGCCGGGGTGTGCGTGCCGTGGTGGGCCGTGCGCCTATGGGTCTGACCGGTAAAGGGTGCGGCTATGTGCTGCGGCTGCGGGGACAGACCCGCACGGTAGCGGCCCTGCGGCTGCTGCGGGAGGCGGGCTTTGCACCCGTGCAGGTATTTGTTCGTCAGGATGACGAGTATAGTGAGGTAGAGTTATGATCTATTTTGATGCGGGGGCCACGACGCTGCAAAAGCCGGAGACGGTGGCACGGGCTATGTACCGGGCGGTGGGGCAGCTATCCTCGCCGGGGCGGGGGAGTTATCCGGCCACGCGGGCGGCGGAGGAAACAGACCTGCAATGCCGCACACTGGCAGCAAAGCTGTTTGGCGTGACTGATCCGGCGCGAGTGGTGTTCACCTCCTGCGCTACACATGGGCTGAACATTGCCGTGCATACGCTGGTGAAGCCCGGCGGACGTGTGATCATTTCGGGATATGAGCACAACGCTGTTACCCGGCCGCTGCACGCCATACCGGGTGTGGAGATTACGGTAGCGGATGGGCCTTTGTTTGATGGGGAGGAGATGGTACGGCAGTTCGCCGCTGCGCTGGCGTGTCCGGCGGACGCGGTGATCTGCACACACGTGTCCAACGTGTTTGGCTTCCGACTGCCGGTAGAGCGCATCGCGGCGCTGTGTCGGGAGAAGGGTGTGCCATTCGTGCTGGATGCGTCGCAGTCTGCGGGGATGCTGCCGGTGGACATGGATGCGCTGGGCGCGGCGTTTATCGCCATGCCGGGGCATAAAGGACTGTACGGGCCGCAGGGCACGGGGCTGCTGCTGTGCGGCGCGGAGCCGGAGCCACTGCTGCGGGGCGGCACGGGGTCGCAGTCGATCCTGCAGGAGATGCCGGAGGACCTGCCGGACCGGCTGGAGGCCGGGACGCACAATATGCCGGGGATCGCAGGACTGTTGGAAGGGCTGCGGTTTGTGGAGCAGCAGGGCGTGGGACGTATTGCAGGGCACGAGAGACACCTGACGCGGCAGATGGCGGCACGGCTGCGGGATATTCCCGGTGCGGAGGTGTTCTATACCCCGGAGGATGGGGCACAGACAGGTGTGCTGAGCTTTCGCCTGGACGGTTGGGACTGCGAGGCGCTGGGCGAAGCTCTTGCGGCGCAGGGCGCGGCGGTGCGGGCGGGACTCCACTGTGCGCCTCTGGCGCACCGCACGGCGGGAACGCTGGAGACGGGCACTGTGCGGTGCAGCTTTTCGGCCTTTAGCACCACCGCACAGGTAGAGCACTTTGCCCGTATTTTGCGGCAAATCGTTCGTTAAACTGCAAAACTGTTCACATAATTTTTTGTTGCATTTTCCCAATATTTTTTATATAATGTTAGTATCTATTTTTATGCCCGTAACAGGAAGGGTGGTAACGTGGATAAGGTACTTTCGTTATTAGAAAATATTGGGAATTACTTATTGCTGATACGGATATCGGATATACTGGACATCGCCATTATCGCGTTTCTGGTATACAACCTGCTCCGTATGGTCAAAAGTACCCGCGCCGAGAATATCCTCAAGGGCGTGGTGGCGTTTCTGCTGGTGCTTTGGCTGGTTGATATATTGCAGCTCAACGCCATATCGTACCTCATGCGGAACCTGGTGCAGGTGGGGATCCTGTCCATTATCGTCCTGTTCCAGCCGGAGATCCGCCAGATACTGGAGAAGGTGGGCAGCCGGAACATCAGACTGCTGCGGGCCTTCAACGATCCCAAGCAGCAGTCGGAGCTGGAGGCGGCTATCGATCAGACGGTGACGGCGTGCAGCGAGATGTCGCAGAGCAAGACCGGCGTGCTGATCGTCTTTGAGCGCGACATCCATCTGGATGACATGGTGCGAAGCGGTACGACGCTGGACGCCGCCGTGTCCTCCGAGCTGCTGAAAAACATCTTTTTCGTCAAGGCGCCCATGCACGACGGCGCGGTCATCATCCGCCGCGGACGGATCTTGGGCGCGGGCTGCATGCTGCCTTTGAGCAAAAACGTGAACCTGAGCCGCGACCTGGGCATGCGGCACCGGGCCGGTATCGGCATGAGCGAGAACTCCGACGCGGTGGTGGTCATCGTTTCGGAGGAAACGGGTTCCATCTCCGTGGCTATCGGCGGTATGCTCAAGCGGCACCTGAAGCCGGAGACACTGGGCAAGCTGCTGCGTAATGAGCTGATACCGCCGGAGGAGGAAACGGAGGACAAGTCCCGCCGTACACTGGCAGAGCTGCTGGGACTGAACAGAAAGGGGGCGGACGACCATGTCGGAACGGATCTCTGATACAAACAACGGGACGGCCAACAGCGAGGCGCGCACGCCCCGCTTTAACCGCAGCAAGACCGTGCAGGTCATCATCTCCATCCTGGTGGCTCTGGCGCTGTGGGTATATGTAGATGTGGAGAAGGCGCCGGAGAGGACGAAGACCATCCGGGATGTCCCGGTGGAGTTCTCCGGCGAGAACACCACGTTGGCAGACAAAAATCTGATGCTGCTGTCCGGATATGACACCACCATTGATTTGACGATACGCGGTCCTAAGCGGGAGCTGGTAAAGATGAGCCGGGATAATGTGCGGGTCATTGCCAGTACATCCAGCATCGATTCCGTGGGCGTACACCAGTTGGATTGGACCGTCAGCTTCCCTGATGGAGTGGTACGCACGAATGTCAGCGTGGAGAAGGCCAGCCTGAGCCAGATCACGGTGACGGTGGGCGAGTTGTATACGAAGGAAGTGCCGGTGGAGTGTCAGGTCATCGGCGAGGTGGCTGAGGGATATTTTACCGGCGATGTAGTGCTGGATCCCGAGGTGCTGACGCTGCGCGCCCAACGGGACGATCTGCTGAATGTCAGCTGCGCCAAGCTGACGGTGGATATCAGCGGCGCGACCCGATCGGTGGTGCAGACGGTGGACGTACAGCTGTACGACTACGACGGCAATCTGGTGGAGAACAGCAACATACGCACCAGTGCCAGCCTGATACAGGCCAAGGTGCCGGTGCTGACCACCAAGGAGGTGGCCCTGGCCATAGAGTTCGAGGGCGTGCCCGGTGCGGCAGCAGACAGCATCGTCTGTGATATCGCGCCCAAGACGGTGCGGCTGAACGGAGAGGCCGACGTGTTGGCATCTATTGACAAGCTCGTGCTTGCCACGCTGCATGTGGACGATCTGGGGCTGCACCAGCAGAATAGCTATGTGGTCACGCCGCCGGACGGCACCTGGCTGGTCAACGGCAACGAGGTGGCCACGGCGGACATCACCCTGGACGGTATCAGCGAGACGACGCTGACGGTGACGGATCTGTCCTTCACCGATCTGCCGGCGGGGCTGTATGCCGTCGTGCCAGAGGGCGGATTGACGGTGCGGCTGTGGGGACTTAGCGAGGAGATCGAGGCCATTACCGCCGAGAACCTGCGGGCCACGGCGGACATGAGCACCGTGACCGGACAGGGGAGCTTCACCGTGCCGGTGACCGTGACGGTCAGCGGGTTCAGCGATGTGACGGTGCGCGGCACCTATGAGCTGACGCTAACCATTACCGACACGCCGCCGCAGACGGAGCCGGCGGTACCTGCCGGCGGAGAGGACCAGACGGTCCCCGAGGTGCCGGAGACATGAGTATTCCCGAGAGGTGAGATAATGACACAGATCGCAACGGTTGAAAAGCTATTGCCCGGCGGGTATGCGGAGATATCCGTACCGCGGAAGACCGCCTGCGGCCACGACTGCGAGGAATGTGCCGGCTGCGGCATGACCGGCGCGGCTATCAAGGCCCGTGCCAAGAACGATCCCAACGCGCAGCCGGGAGAAAAGGTCGTAGTGGAGAGCAGCACGAAAAAGCTGCTGGGCGTAGTGGCGCTGGTGTATGTGCTGCCTGTGGTCGGGTTCCTGCTGGGGTATTTCCTCAGCGAAGGGCTGCTCGAGGGCTGGCGGTACGGGATCGCCGTGGCTGCGGCGGTGCTGGCATTTTTGCCCAGCGTGGCCTATGACCGCTACGCACGGCGGAAAGAGCTGCTGACCTATACCATATTACGGGTGTTCTGAGAGATGTTCGGCTATGTGCGGCCTTCGGATGACAGGCTGACGCCGACGGACCGTGAGACGTTCCGCGCCGCCTACTGCGGGCTGTGCCACGCGCTGGGTGCGCGGTACGGCTTGGTGGGGCGGATGATCCTGAACTATGATCTGACTTTTTTGGCGATGGTGCTGTCGGACGGAGCAGGGGAGATGTGCGCCAAGCGCTGCGCGGTGCATCCGATTCGGAGACGCTGCTGCGTTGCGGGCGATCCGGCGCTGGACGCGGCGGCGGACATGAGCGTGATACTGACCTACTGGCAGCTGCGGGACGGCGTGGCCGACCACGGATTCTGGTGTGGGCTGAAGTACCGCATTGCGTCGGTACTGTTGCGTCCGGCGTACCGAAAGGCACGGGAACGGCGGCCTCAGTTTGATGCGGGGACAAAGGCGCATCTGTCGGAGCTGGCGGCGCTGGAACGGGAGAGATGTTCCTCCCTGGATGCGCCGGCGGACGCCTTTGCACAGCTGCTGGCGTTGGCGGCGGAGGAGGTCAGCGATCCGGTGCGGCGGCGGGTGACAGCACAGCTGCTCTACCATCTGGGCCGATGGGTCTATCTGGTAGACGCGGCGGACGACCTGCGGGCAGATATTAAAAGCGGCGGGTACAACCCACTGGCCCTGCGCTTTACGCCGAAGGACGGCGCGCTGGCACCGGCCGACAGTGAAGTGCTGGCCCTGACGCTGGATGGTTCTGTCCGGGCCATGGCGGCGGCCTTTGAACTGTTGCCGGAGACAAAGTACACACCGGTCCTGCGTGCTGCGGTGTACGAGGGACTGTATGCCGTGGGGGCGGCCGTGCTGCACGGTACGTTCCGTAAGCGGCAGAGACGAGAAGAACCTATACGAAAGGCGGACACGGACTATGCGTGATCCCTATCAAGTGTTGGGGGTGCCCAGCACCGCCACAGACGAAGAGGTGAAGAAGGCTTACCGCGACCTGGCGCGGAAGTATCACCCGGACAATTATCACGACAACCCGCTGGCTGATCTGGCGCAGGAGCGCATGAAGGAGATCAACGAGGCCTATGAGGCGGTGCAGTCCCAGCGGAAGGCCCAGCGCAGCGGCGGGTATTCTGCCTCCGGTGCGGGCTACGGCACCGGATACGGCGGGTATCAGTCGGCATATCAAGGGTCCTATCAGGGCAGCAGCCGCTATCAGCGGGTGCGTATGGCCATCAGCAGCGGCGATCTGAACCTGGCGGAGGAGCTGCTGAACGCCCAGACCAACCACGACGCCGAGTGGAATTTCCTCAAGGGTGCGATCTGTTATCGCCGGGGCTGGCTGGACGAGGCGCGGCGGTATTATCAGACTGCCGTTACTATGGCGCCGGACAACCCGGAGTACCAGCGGGCGCTGGATATTCTGGAGGGACGTGGTGCGGCCTACCGGCCCGATGGCTATGGTAATGTGACCACCGGCACCTGCGGAAACAGCGACTGTCTGCGCCTGTGCGGCGCCACGCTGTGCTGCAACGCGCTGGGCGTGCCCGTTTGCTTCTGCTGAATTTGTACACAACAGGGGAGGGTTTCCCTGTTCTACTAAAATGAAGGAGTTGATCCCGTGGTCAAGAGTATGACCGGTTACGGCCGCGCCCGCGAGATGCGAAGCGGCAGAGATATCACCGTGGAGGTGCGGTCCGTCAACAACCGCTATCTGGACTGCACTGTGAAGCTGCCCCGCGCCTATATTTTTGCGGAGGACGCCATCAAGACACGCGTACAGAAAGCGATCTCACGCGGCAAGGTGGATGTGTTCGTCACCATCGACACCTCTGCGGCGGATGTGGCGGTGGTGCAGGTGAACGAAGGGCTGGCGAAGGGGTACTATGACGCGCTGATGCATCTGAAGAACAGCTTTGCGCTGCCCGGCGATGTGACGCCGGAGGTGCTGGCCAGGTTCCCTGATGTGCTGACGGTCACCAAGGCGGAGGAGGATGTGGAGGCTATCGCCGCCGATATCTGCGCCGTGCTGGACGATGCGCTGGCGGCCTATAACGCCATGCGTGCCGTGGAGGGTGAAAAGCTGGCGTTGGACGTTTCCTCCCGGGTGGATACCATTGAGGAGACCGTGAGCAAGGTGGAGGCGCAGTCGCCCCAGACGGTAGCGGCCTATCGCCAGCGGCTGGAAGCCAAGATGCAGGAGGTACTGCAGTCCACCACCATCGATGAGAGTCGTATCCTTACCGAGGCGGCCATTTTTGCGGATAAGGTGGCTGTGGACGAAGAAACGGTGCGCCTGCGGAGCCATATCGCCCAGTTGCGGGACATGCTGCAAAGCGGCGAGCCCGTGGGCCGAAAGCTGGATTTCCTGATTCAGGAGGTCAACCGCGAGTGCAACACCATCGGCTCCAAGTGCAACGACCTGACTGTGGCACGGGATGTAGTGAACATGAAGGCCGAGGTAGAGAAGATCCGCGAGCAGGTACAGAATATGGAGTAAGGAGGCCGGTATGCAGTTTATCAACATCGGCTTCGGCAACCTGGTGTCCGTCCAGCGGCTCATCGCCGTGGTCAGCCTGGACTCTGCCCCGGTAAAGCGCCTGGTGCAGGAATCCCGTGACCGTGGGATGCTTATCGACGCTACCTACGGCCGCAAGACGGCCTCGGTGCTCATTATGGACAGCGACCATGTGGTGCTGTCCGCCCTGGCGGCGGAGCGTCTGGCACCGCGCCTGGGATTGTCGGTAGAAGAATTGACAGAGGAGGATGAATGACCCTTGCATAAGATAGGAAAGACCTTTATTGTCTCCGGGCCCTCCGGTGTGGGTAAAAGCACCGTGCTGCACGCCCTGTTCCAGGGCCGTGATGACCTGTATTTCTCCGTATCCGCCACTACCCGCGCGCCCCGCGAGGGTGAGCAGGACGGCGTGGATTATCACTTCATCCAGGCGGATGCGTTCCGCGACATGATCGCCGCCGATGCATTCCTGGAATATGCCGAGTATGTGGGCAACTTCTATGGCACGCCCAAGATGTACGTGGACGATGCCATGGCCCGGGGCAAGGACGTGATATTGGATATCGAGCGCCAGGGCGCCGTGCAGGTGTGTGCCAAACGGCCGGAGACGGTGCGTATTTTCATCGCTCCGCCCAGCTGGGATGAACTGGAGCGCCGCCTGACCGCCAGGGGGACCGATACGCCGGAGAAAATACAGAAGCGTCTGATCCGCGCCCAGGTGGAGCTGGAGATGGCCGGCGACTATGACTATTTTGTGGTCAACGATACGGTAGAGAATGCCGTGAACGAGCTGCGGGCCATTATGTGCGCCGAGCACTGTAAACCAGCTGAGCGTATGTGCGCCATCCTCAGCGAAAAGTAAGTGTGTGAACCGACGCGGCCTGTCCGCATATTTGGGCCGCCCCGCCTGGGCGCAGCCATACAAAACGAAAGGAATTGATCGTTATGTCTATGCTTTATCCCGCTATGAACAAGCTGACCGAGTACATCCCCAATCGCTACATGATGGTGAACGTGGTGGCACGCCGCGCCCGTCAGATCGCCGCCGAGGCCGAGGTCACCGGCGAGCCTCTGCCGGAGAAACCCGTGACGATGGCCATCGGCGAGGTGGCCGAGGGCAAGTACGTCAGCGACCCCGTTATCGAGGAAGACGAGGCCTGAGGTGGCGGTGATCGCCAAGGTGGCCGTACAGGCGGCTACCTACGCCATCGACAAGGCCTATGATTACCTGCTGCCGGAGGAAGTCGGCGGACAGGCGGGCTGCCGGGTGCTGGTGCCATTCGGCCGCGGCAACCGGCTCACAGAGGCGATGATCCTCTCCCTGCATCAGGCGGTGCCGGACAAGCCGCTGAAGGCGGTCCGATCCCTGCTGGATGAAGAGCCGGTCATCACGGAAAGGGAGCTGCGGCTGGCGCTGTGGATGACACGCCGGTACTTCTGCACATTTTATGACGCGCTGCGTACCGTGTTGCCTGCCGCCGTATGGTACCATTACCGGGAGACTTGGTCCCTGGCACAGCCGCCGCTGGTGCCCACACGACAGGAGGCAGCGGTATGCCGCCTTTTGCAGGATGGCCCGCTGACCACGGATAAGCTGCGTCAGGCGCTGGGCGACGATGTTGAGCCGCTGCTGCGCCGCATGGCCAAATCGGGTGCACTGCACTGCAAAAAGGAGCAGAGCCGCAAGGTACGCGACAAGGTGGTACTGTTCGCCCGTCTCGCTGTTCCTGCTGAAGAGGCGTTGGCTCTGGCCGGTAAGTCCCAGCGGCGGCGCGAGGCAGTGACGTTTCTTGCTCAAAACGGGGAGACAGCACTGCACGATGTGACGTATTTCACCGGCGTATCCCGCCAGACGCTGAACGCCCTGGAGAAGTTGGGGGCGGTGGCGTACCGGGAGCAAGAGGAATACCGAATATCTGAAAAACAATACACTGTAAAGGCGGAAGAATTGACGCTGAACGACCAGCAGCAGCGCGTCTGTGACACGCTGCTGGCCCAGGTGCGGACGGAGACGCCCGGCGTCACGCTGTTGCGCGGCGTAACCGGCAGCGGCAAGACGGTGGTGTATATCCGGCTGGCGCAGGAGCTGCTGAAAATGGGCAGGTCCGTGATGATCCTGGTGCCGGAGATCGCCCTGACGCCCCAGATGATGGCGCGGTTCACCGCGTATTTCGGCCGCGAGGTGGCGCTGCTGCACAGCGGCCTGCGGATGACGGAACGCTATGATCAGTTCAAGCGGCTGCGGCGGGGCGAGGCCCATATCGTGCTGGGTACCCGGTCGGCGGTGTTTGCACCGCTGGAAAATCTGGGCCTCATCATCATGGATGAGGAGCAGGAGGGGTCCTATCAATCGGAAAACGCCCCTTGCTATCATGCGCGGGATGTGGCAAAATACCGCTGCGCCGCCGAGGGTGCGCGGCTGCTGCTGGGCTCTGCCACGCCCACGGTGGAGACGTTTTACCACGCGCAGCAGGGTGAGTACGATCTGCTGGAGTTGACGGAGCGCTACAACCGCCGTGCCCTGCCTGAGGTCCGCATCGCCGATCTGCGGCAGGAGCTGCGTGCCGGAAACAGCACCGTTATCAGCCGCCCACTGCAGGAGGAACTGGCAAAAAACATCGCTGCGGGGGAGCAGAGCATCCTATTCCTGAACCGCAGGGGTAGCAGCCGCCAGCTGCTGTGTCCCCAGTGCGGCTATGTGCCGGAGTGCCCGCGGTGCAGTGTATACCTGACATACCACAGCGCCAATGACCGGCTGATGTGCCACTACTGCGGTTATTCACACGCTGCGCCGACGGTGTGCCCGGAGTGCGGCGGCACACTGAAGCATATCGGCTTTGGTACCCAGCGGGTAGAGGAGGAGCTGCATGAGCTGTTCCCGGGAGTCGAGGTGCTGCGGATGGATGCGGACACCGTATCCGTGGGACATGAGGCACTGCTGAAGGAATTTGAGGAGAGGCAGATCCCCATTCTGCTGGGCACCCAGATGGTGGCCAAGGGGCTGGATTTTGCCAATGTGACGCTGGTGGGTGTGCTCAGCGCCGACCTGTCCCTATATGTGGATCACTACCGGGCGGCGGAGAGGACCTTCAATCTGTTGACACAGGTGGTTGGCCGTGCGGGCCGAGGCGACAAGGCCGGGCGGGCTGTGATACAGACCTACACACCGGAGAATGATGTGATACAGGCGGCGGCCGCCCAGGACTATCAAGGGTTTTACGATGCCGAGATCGCGCTGCGCCGCCTGCGGCAGGACCCGCCCTTTGCGGATCAGTTCACCGTTACGGTGACGGGACCGGAGGAGACGCCGGTACGTCGGGCTATCGAGCTGCTGCGGCAGGGGATCGGGAATACGGTGAAGAAGCCGCCCTACGACACGCTGGGGATACAGGTCATCGGGCCTGCACCGGCGCCGGTGGTGAAGGTCAACGGCGTATACCGTTACCGCCTGCTGGTGCTGGGGCAGAATATCGCGCCGATTCGGGAGCTGCTGGCGGGGTTCATGCGAGCCTTTGTGCAGCGGCCCGAAAACCGAAGACTGCATATTTATACGGACTGCGATAAAATGGATTAGATTCAGGAAATACGAGGTAAGATTATGGCTTTACGAAAGATCGCGTTGGAGGGCGAGACGTGCCTGAGCAAGGTATGCCGCCCGGTTACAGATTTTAACAGCCGGCTGCATACGCTGCTGGACGACCTGGCCGATACACTGGCCGACTCCGGCGGCGTGGGCCTGGCCGCGCCCCAGGTGGGCGTACTGCGCCGGGTGTGCGTGGTGCTGGACGAGGAGGATCAGCTGATCGAGCTGGTGAACCCGGAGATCATCTACACCGAGGGAGAACAGACCGGGCTGGAGGGCTGCTTGAGCGTTCCCGGGAAATACGGCGTGGTAACGCGGCCTGAGGTGGTGCGTGTCCGTGCCCAGGACCGGGACGGTCAGTGGTTCGAGGTCGAAGACGAGGGTCTGACGGCCCGATGCTTCTGCCATGAGATCGAGCACCTGGATGGTCATCTGTTCGTGGAGCATACCGACCGGCTCATGGAGGGCGAGGAGCTGCAGAAGTGGCTGGAGGCGCACGCCGACGAGTACGAGATCGAGGAAGAAGAGGACAAGTAATGCGTATTCTGTTTATGGGAACGCCGGATTTTGCCGTGGCGTCCCTCAAACGGCTGGTGGCCGACGGACACGACATCTGCGGTGTGTTCACCCAGCCGGACAAGCCGAAGAACCGCGGCATGAAGCTGATCGCGCCGCCGGTGAAGGAATATGCCCTGACGCAGGGGCTGCACGTATACCAGCCGCTGAAAATGAAGGACGGTACGGCGTTGGAGCTGGTGCGGTCCCTTGCTCCCGAGCTGATCGTGGTGGCAGCCTATGGCCGTATCCTGCCGGAGGACATCCTGAACACGCCAAAGTACGGTGCCATCAACGTACACTCCTCCATCCTGCCGAAGTACCGGGGCGCGGCGCCCATCAACTGGGCGATTCTCAACGGCGACACGGTGACAGGCGTGTCCATTATGTATATGGCGCCGGAGCTGGATGCGGGAGATGTGATACTGTGCCGCGAGACGGCCATCGATCCGGACGAGGACGCGGTGGCGCTGACGGCGCGGCTGGCGGAGCTTGGCGCGGAAGCGCTGCATGAGGCCATCGGGCAGATCGAACGCGGCACCGTTACCCGGACGGCGCAGGATCACGCGGCGCACACCTACGCGCCCATGCTGGATAAAAGCCTCTCGCCGATGGATTTCTCCCGGTCGGCGCAGCAGCTGCACGATCAGGTGCGGGGCCTGGTGCCCTGGCCCAGTGCGTCCATGGTGCTGGCAGGCAAGCCGGTCAAGGTCCACCGCACCGCGGTAGGCGGAGAGACCTCCGCCCCGGCGGGCAGCGTGGTGGAGGCGGACAAAAACGGCCTGGCCATTGCCTGCGGCGACGGCAGGCTGCTGCGTGTTCTTGAATTGCAGGGCGAGGGCGGCAAGCGCATGGCAGCGGCGGATTATCTGCGGGGCCATCCGGTCCCGCTGGGCCTGTGACGCCCCGTGACGCGCGGGACGCGGCGCTGGAGGCGCTGCTGCAGATGGAGCGCCGGGGCGCATGGTCTGACGGCAGCCTGAAGCGTATCGCGGCCCAGTCCGGGCTGGAGGCGCGGGACACGGCGCTGTGCACCCGCTTGACCTATGGCGTGGTGCAAAACCGAATGCTGCTGGACTATTATATCGACCATTGGTGTACGCAGAAGGCTGCTCGGCTGGAACCGGTGGTGGCCTGCCTGCTGCGTTTGGGTATATATCAGATACTGTTCATGGACAAGGTGCCCGACCGGGCTGCTGTTCACGAGACAGTAGAGCTGACAAAACGCCGGGGCAAGACCCGTGCCGCAGGCATGATCAATGCGGTGCTGCGGAAATGTGCGTCAAGCAAAAACACTTTACCGCCATTGCCGCAGAATAGTTTTGTTTCCAAAGCAGCGGTGCAGTACAGCCATCCCAGGTGGTTGGTGGAGCGCTTGACGGCTTTGGTCGGCGAGCAGGAGGCCGAGGCGTTCCTGCGGTTGGATAACGAGCCTGTTCCCACGGTGATACAGGTCAATCCGCTGAAGACCACGCCGGCGGAATTGGAAAATGCGCTGCGATCGGACGGTGTTCGTCTGACGCCCCATCCCTGGCTGGAGGGCTGTTTTGAAGTCACCGGTACCGGCGATTTGGAGCGTCTGCCCGCCTTTGCGTCGGGACGCTGCACGGTGCAGGATGCCGCGGCGCGTTTGGCGGCCATTGCCGCCGGACCGAAGCCCGGCGATCGGGTGCTGGATGTGTGCGCCGCCCCTGGCGGCAAATCCTTCGCCATGGCCATGCAGATGGAGAACCGGGGCGATATCCTCTCCTGTGACATTCACCCCCACAAGCTGAAGCTCATCGAAAACGGTGCGGCACGGCTGGGGATCACTATCATCCGCACAGCGCTGGCCGATGGGCGGGAGCGTCACGCCGGCTGGGTGGAGCAGGCCGATGTGGTTCTGGCCGATGTGCCGTGCTCCGGCCTGGGCATTATCCGGAAGAAACCGGATATCCGCTGGAAGGATCCGGCGCAGCTGGCACAGCTGCCCGCCGTCCAGCTGTCGATATTGAACAACGTGTCCGCCTACGTCCGTCCCGGCGGCGTGCTGGTGTATGCCACCTGCACCGTCCTGCCGGAGGAAAACGGCGGCGTGGTGTCGGCCTTTTTGGACGTACACCCGGACTTTGCGAAAGAGGAATTTACCCTGCCCGGTATCGGAAGCTGTCCCGGTGATGTGACACTGTGGCCCCAGCGGACCGGCACCGATGGATTTTACATCTGCCGTATGCGCCGCAGGGGATAACGTCAAGGAGCGAATTGCATGACCGACATCAAATCCATGACCGAGCGTCAGCTGGCCGACTTTTTTAAGAATATGGGACAGCCGGCTTTCCGTGCCAAGCAGGTATTCACCTGGCTGCACCGTGGCGTGCGCTCCTTTGACGAGATGACCGATCTGTCCAAGCCGCTGCGTGCCCAGCTGGCGGAGATGTGCTTCATCACAGCGCCGACCGTGGCCCGGAAGCAGACATCGAAGCTGGACGGGACCGTTAAATATTTGTGGGAGCTGGCCGACGGCAACTGCATCGAGACGGTCCTGATGCAATACCACCACGGCAACACCGTGTGTATCTCCTCTCAGGTGGGCTGCCGCATGGGCTGCGCCTTCTGCGCCAGCACCATCGCCGGCAAGGTCCGGGACCTGCGGCCATCTGAGCTGCTGGACCAGGTGCTGTTTACCCAGCTGGACAGCGGCCTGCCTGTCTCCAACATCGTGCTCATGGGTATCGGCGAGCCGCTGGACAACATGGATAATGTGCTGCGCTTTCTGGAGCTGGTCAACAGCCCCCATGGGATGAACATCGGTATGCGGCATATCAGCCTGTCCACCTGCGGCGTAGTGCCGGGGATCGACGCGCTGGCGGAGCGGCAGCTTCAATTAACGCTGTCTGTCTCCCTTCACGCGCCGGACAGCGAGACCCGCAGCCGCATTATGCCGGTGAACCGGGCGTATGATGTAGAGACGCTGTTTGCCGCCTGCCACAGATACTTCCAAAAGACCGGGCGGCGCATCAGCTTTGAGTATGCCATGATCGACGGCGTCAACGACCACGACTGGCAGGCGGAGCTGATCGCGAAAAAGCTGAAGGGCATGCCGGGCCACGTGAACCTGATACCCCTGAACGACGTGGTGGAGAGCCCGTATAAGCCCAGCAGACGCATCGGCGCATTCCAGCAGAAGCTGGAGAGTTTGGGCGTTACCGCTACGGTCCGCAGAAGCCTGGGCGGCGATATCGACGCCTCCTGCGGCCAGCTGCGGCGGAAGGAAATGCAGGAACGCGGCCAACTGTGAGACATGGACTCTTTACGGAATAAAGGATGTGAGCGACTATGAAAATGTGGGGGATCACCAATACCGGGTTGGTGCGGAGCGAGAATCAGGACGCCTACGCCGTGTTCGAGGCCGACGCATTCCACGCGGCCGTGGTGTGCGACGGTATGGGCGGCACCAACGGCGGACAGGTGGCCAGCGCCATCGCCGTAGCCCGGTTCGAAAAGGAGCTGCGCGACAGCCTGCGGGACGATATGGACATCCCGCAGCTGCGGCAGGCAATGCTTAGCGCTATCGCCTGCGCCAATGACGCCATCCGGCAGGAGGCGGCGCGGAACGCGGAGTACCAGCACATGGGTACCACGCTGGTGTGCGCCGTGGCCCGGTCCGACATGGCGATTATCGGTAACATCGGCGACAGCCGTGCCTATCACATCACGCCGGAGGGTATTTTCCAGATATCCCGCGACCACTCGGTGGTGGAGAATATGGTGGCCAAGGGCGATCTGACGCCGCTGGAGGCCAGAACACACCCCAACCGCAATCTCATCACCCGGGCGCTTGGCCCGGACATCCACGCCAAGGCGGATACCTTTGAGCTGCCCTGGCACAAGGACGAGTTCCTGCTGCTCTGTTCCGACGGACTGGTGAACACCGTCTCGGATCAGGAGATGCTGTTTGAGGTCCTCCACGACGGGGACGTAAATGAATGTCTTGACCATTTGCTGCAAATATCGCTTCAGCGGGGCGCACCGGACAACATCACGGCAGTGCTGCTGCTGAACGGAGAAGGGAGATGACCACATGGATCAGTATATCGGAAAAATGCTGGACGATCGCTACGAAATACTGGAGCTGATCGGCTCCGGCGGTATGGCCAATGTCTATAAGGCCCGGTGCCACCGGCTGAATCGCCTTGTGGCCATCAAGATACTGAAAAGCGACCTGGCGGACAACGCGGATTTCCGCCGCCGGTTCCACGATGAGTCCCAGGCGGTAGCGCAGCTGAGCCACGCCAACATCGTGTCGGTGTATGACGTGTCCACCAATCCGGACCGGGAATACATCGTCATGGAGCTGATCGACGGCATTACCCTGAAGCAGTATATGGAGCGCCGTGGCCGCATGGACTGGCGGGAGTCGCTGCATTTCATCACCCAGATCATGCGGGGCCTGAGCCACGCCCACAGCCGCGGCATCATCCACCGTGATATCAAGCCCCAGAACATCATGGTCCTGCGGGACGGCAGCGTGAAGGTGGCTGATTTCGGCATTGCCTGCCTTGCCAACCAGGGGCAGACACTGACCCAGGAGGCGCTTGGCTCCGTGCACTACATCTCGCCGGAGCAGGCCCGGGGCGACCGTATCGACGCGCGCTCGGATATCTATTCCGCCGGTGTTGTGCTGTATGAGATGCTCACCGGACGCCTGCCCTTTGAGGGCGACAGCGCCGTGTCCGTGGCCATCCAGCATCTGAGCTCCGTGCCCCTGGCGCCCCGGGATATCGATCCCAGTATCCCCGAGCCGCTGGAGCTGATCTGCATGAAGGCTATGAACAGCGACCCCAACAAGCGCTACGCCTCGGCGGATGCTATGATCGAGGACCTGGAGAAGTTCCGCCGGGACCCCTCTGTGGATATGGACTATATCCGGCAGGAGCTGACTGCCCCTGCCGCGGATACCGAGCCCACCATGCCCCTGCCCACGGCCCAGGTGGCCTCCGCCGTAAAAAAGCACACCGGCGAGCTGCGCCGGGAACGCGAGGCGGAAGAGGAGCCGCCCCGCCGGGATAAGAAGTCTATTGCCATCATCGCCGGGATCTTTGCCGCGGCGGTGCTGCTGGTGGTGCTGCTGTTCAAGCTGATACTGGGTGATTTCGGTCCTGCCGGCAGCAACAAGAGCTACCCCGTGCCCGATATCCGCGGCAAGACTGTGGAGGAGGCCCAGGAGATGGAGGGCGTAAAGGATATCTTCCTGATCGAGGTACAGGGTACCCGCACCACAGAGGAATACCAGCCGGGGCAGATCGTCGAGCAGGATCCCGCTGCCGGCCGCACCCGAAAGAGCAATCTGGTCATTCAGGTCTATGTGGCCGCTGAGCCGGAGAAGGTGCCGATGAAGGACCTGGTGGGCATGGAGTACCGCCAGGCGCGCGTGCTTCTGACCGATATGGGTCTGGATCTGAAGATCACCACGGAAACCGTGTCCTCCGACAAATACGGCGCGGACGCCGTGATCGAGACAGTCCCTGCCGCCGACGAGCCGCTGGTGGCCGGACAGACGGTGATCCTGCGGGTCAGCACCGGGCCGGAAACGGTGACGGTGCCTTCCTTCACCGGTCAGGATATCGCCAACGCAGTGCAGAATGCTCAGGACCTGGGCCTTACTGTGGGTGAGATCACCTATGACACATTTAGCTTTGCGCCCCAGGGTCAGGTGATCGAGCAGAGCATCAAGCCCACCAGCGAGGTCCTCGGCGGTACAAAGATCAGCTTTACCGTCAGCGGGCAGAAGAACAGCGACGACGCCACAGCGGCCCGGGTGGTGGAGTTTACCATGCCCAGCGATATGGAGGGTATGATCAAGGTGGAGTTCGAGCAGGACAGCGTGACCCTGGACAGCCAGTACATCAACGCCTCCATGGGGACGGTGACATATACCTTCACCGGCAAGACTGGGACCAGTTCTAACGTCTGTGCCGTCTTTACCAGCATGAACACCGGGGCCACCAAGGTCTCCGCCATTCAGGAGATACGCTTTTGAGTCGGGGCCGCATTGAGAAGGCCCTCAGTGGTTTCTACTATGTAAATACCGGAGCCGAGACGCTGCAATGCCGCGCCCGCGGAAAGTTCCGCCGTGAGGGTATGAGCCCGCTGGTGGGCGACTGGGTCCAGGTCCGTGACCTGGGCGGGGGCGAAGGCTTTGTGGAGGCTGTGGAGCCGCGCCGCAATGTGTTTTCCCGTCCTGCCGCCGCCAATATCGATCAGCTGGTCATCCTGGCCTCCGCCGCCATCCCTGTGACGGAGCCGTATCTCATTGACCGCATTGCCGCCATCGCCGCCCTGAAGGGCTGTCAGGTGCTGCTGTGTCTGAACAAGTGCGATCTGAACACGGCGGACGAGTTGTATGACATCTACAGTCACTCCGCCCTGCCGGTGCTGCGTATCAGCGCCGAGACAGGGGAGGGACTGGAGACGCTTCGCGCCGCCATCGCCGGAAAGCTGAACGCCTTTACCGGGAACTCCGGCGTGGGGAAGTCCAGCGTGCTGAATCGGCTGCTGCCGGAATTGCACCTGCCGGTGGGCGAGGTCAGCAAGGCCCTTGGCCGCGGCCGCCACACCACGCGCCATGTGGAGCTGTTTGCTCTGGGCGGCGGCACCTATGTGATCGACACACCGGGTTTTTCCTCCTTTGATACAGAGGAAATGGACCTGGAGCTGAAGGCGCACCTGCCGGAGACGTTCCCCGAATTTGCGCCCTATGTGGACCAATGCCGCTTTACCGGCTGTACCCACACAAAGGAAAAAGGGTGCCGTGTGCTGCAGGCGGTGAAGGACGGTGATATCCCCGCCAGCCGCCACAGGAGCTATTTGCGGCTCTATGATGAACTGAAGGACCTGCGGGCCTGGCAGAAGAAGTGAAAAAGCGGAGTGCGATGCACTCCGCTTTTTGCGCTTCATATACTGGAGCAGGGGGAGGGATATACGGTGCGAAGATGGGGCGGCTGCTGCTGGTTGGGCATTTGTGCGCTGGGATTGGGACTGGGTATCCTGATCGCGGCGGTGTTCCCGGTGGGCTGCTTAATGTTCCTGGTGTCGTTTTTGCTGATCGCCTGCGGAATCGCGTGCTTGAGGGACAGGAGGTGAAGGCATGAGGATCATCGTCTGGCGGGCGCCCCGTGGGATGCGGGGACTGCTGCGCCGACTGTTCGGCGTGGCGGCATAACCGCCGGAGTTCACACATAGAATGGTCACAAACCATAGGAATGTGAGGGCTGGAACGATGGAATGTGGCTTGCAATGGAAGGATATCACCTGCTGGGATGAGGTGCCCCGGCTGACGCTGACCCATGAGGAGACGCTGGAGGCAGCCATCCCCGATTACTGCCCGGACATGGGGCGTGTGGTGGAGGCCTCGGGCACACTGTGTCTGCGGTCCATCACCGCCCGCAGCGGCAATCTGGAACTGAAGGGTACTGTTCGGGTCACGGTGCTGTATACATCAGAGGAGAGCGTGGGACTGCGGAGTCTGACCCAGGCGGTGCCCTTTGTCTGCACGGCGGAGAACCGTCCACTGGCGGCCTGCCAGGTGCTGTGGGCCGCCGGAAGGCTGCTGCTGTGCGAGGTCCAGGCACTGACGCCCCGCCGTTTGTCCCTGCGTCTGATGCCGGAGTGGACGGTCTGCGGCTATACCTGCACCACCGTACAGCTGTGCTGCGGCGTGGAGGAGGACCCCGCCCTGCGGCTGCGCCGCCGGGAGCATGAGCTGTACATGACCGCCGCCATGGCGGAGCGTGAGTGTGCCGTCGCCGGTGAGGTCACGGTGCCGGCCGGACAGCCGGCACCGGAGGACCTGCTCCTCTGCCGCCTGTATCCCCAGGTCGCCTCCTGCCAGCTGGTAGGCGCCAAGCTGCTGGTAAAGGGCGAACTGACCCTCTGTGCCCTGTATCGCTGCCAGCAGCAGAAGCTGCATACATACACCGCCGCTGTGCCCTTCTCCCAGATCGTGGACAGCCCGGCCGGCGGTGAGGAGGGGGATGTTGCCGCCCGGGTGCAGCTGATCTGCGGCGAGGCGCGTCTGCTGCGGACCGAGGAGAGCAGCGGATTCTCCGTCTCGGCGGAGCTTCGGCTGCTGCTGCGTATCACGCGTAAGGAGACGGTATCCTGCGTTACGGATCTGTACAGCACCCACTGCGGCACCAAGCTGGAAACGGCAGAACGGTCCCTGCCACTGGCGCCGGAGCGCCCCGTGCGGCAGGAGGCGGTCCAGCATCTGGATTTCGGCCGTCAGCGGCCCTTCGTGTTCGTTACGGATACCGCCTGCGCGCCCTCCGCCGGAGAAGACGGTACGCCCTGCGCCGACGTGCGTATGCGTCTGCTGTATCTGGACGAGGAGGAGGCCCCGGCCGTCACCGAAAAAATGGCGCAGCTGCCGCTGGGAGAGGGCGAGATCTGTACCCTGTGCGGCGCACCGGAGGTAGCCTTCACCGGCAGCGGTTGTGATCTGCGGCAGGCGGTGGCGGTATCGCCCGCCGCCGCGCCCCGTGAAACGCTGTCAACCGTCAGTGCGGTGCAGTGTCTGCCTGAGCAGGAAAATGCCCGCCGGCCATCTCTGGTCATGCGCCGTCTGGCACCGGGAGAGACCCTGTGGGATGCGGCAAAGCAGTACCGCACCGACGAGGAGCTGATTCGCGCGGTGAACCAGTTGGAGGAGGGAACGGTACCGGATAAAATGCTGCTGATCCCCCGCGTTCGGTAAATTTTCGTTGACTTTCCGCCGCCGTTTGGGTAGAATTGATCCTGCGAGTACGCTGGATAGTCGCGGGGGCAGGGCGAAAGCCCGTCCATGAGGAAAGTCCGGGCTCCACAGGGCAAGGATAGCGGGTAACGCCCGCCGAAGGCGACTTCAGGAAAAGTGCAACAGAGATATACCGCCCGTCGGCTTTGCGTCGATGAGGTAAGGGTGGAAAGGCGAGGTAAGAGCTCACCCGACGGCGTGTGAAAGCGACCGTCGCTGTAAACTCTATCCGGAGCAACACCGGTATGGGAGCATAGGCCGGCCCGGCTGCTCCCGAGGTGGCTTGAGCGTACCGGCGACGGCACGCGTAGATAGATGACTATCAAAACAGAACCCGGCTTATAGGCATACTCGCACGGTTATAAGGGGGCCGCAGCGCTTTACGCTGCGGCCTTTTTTATGTTTTGTACAAATCAGACAAGAAAAAACAGAATAATTTGGAACACAAGACTATTTACATTAGTTCGGTAAAGTGGTAAATTGGTAGCGTAGTAAACAGAGCGCCGGCAGACCGGCGGAAAACAAGGACAAAGACCGGTATCCCGGCAAGAAAAGGAGAAAGACAATGAAAAAGATCATCGCATTGATTTTGGCCATGGTGATGGCACTGTCGCTGGTGGCCTGCGGTCAGACCGCACAGGATGACAAATCCAAGGATGATGCCAATTCCACTTCCGCAAAGACCTTCATCATGGGTATCGACGCGGAATATCCCCCCTTCAGCTATCTGGATGCGGACGGCAACTACACCGGCTTTGACGTGGAGGTCTGCAAGGCCGCCTGCGACCTGCTGGGCTGGGAGCTGCAGATCTTCCCTGTGAACTGGGATCAGAAGCTGGTGCAGCTGGACGCCAAGGAGTGCGACTGCGTTTGGTCCGGCATGACGATCCTCGACTCCATGAAGGAGGCCGGCTATGTGCTCTCCACGCCTTACTATGACAACACGCAGGTGATCATGGTCAAGGAGGGCAGTGACATCAAGTCCTCCGCTGATCTGGCCGGTAAGGTCGTGGCGGTCCAGCTGGGTACCTCCGGCGAGGCGCTGCTGTCCGAGGGCGGCGATTTGGCCGATCTGGCGGCGACCTTTGGCAATCTGATGACCTGTGACAGCTTCCTCAAGTGCTTCACTGAGCTGGGCGGTGCCGCCGTGGACGCCGTGATCGTGGATAAGCCCGTGGCCGTTTCCTATGCCGCCGAGAACGCCGGCTTCACGGTCCTGGATGAGGGCCTGGGCGCTGAGCAGTACGGCATCGCCTTCCGCGCCGATGACGCAGAGCTGTGCAAGACCATCGAGGGTGCCGTGGCGCAGTTGGTCGAGAACGGCACCTATGCCGAGATCGCTGCCAAGTACCCCGACATTCAGAACAACCTGACGCTGCTGGGCTGATCCCGCGGGACGACTGACTGAAAAACATACCGGCTCCCGGAGGCGGCTTCGCCTCCGGGAGCGTGTGTGCGTGAATTGAGGATACGATATGACCTTACTGACAATGATCGTGAAGATGGGCGAGGGACTTTCCAAAACCTGCGCCATTTTCTCTCTGACGCTGCTGTTTTCTCTCCCCCTGGGCATGATCGTTGCCCTGCTGCGCATGAGCAAGAGCAAGATCATCTCCGGCATTACCCGCTTTTTTATCTCCATTCTCCGAGGAACCCCGCTGATGCTGCAGCTGCTGGCGGTGACCTACGGACCGTATTACCTCTTTGAACTGCCCGTGTCCCGCAATAAACTGATCCCGGTGGTGATCGCGTTCGCCATCAATTATGCGGCATATTTTGCGGAGATCTATCGCGGTGGTATCGAGTCTATGCCAGTTGGGCAGTATGAAGCTGCGGAGGTGCTGGGATACACAAAGGTCCAGACGTTTATTCACGTCATTCTGCCGCAGGTTTTCAAGCGTATCATGCCCAGTATCACCAACGAGGTGGTGACCCTGGTCAAGGATACGTCTATGGCCTTTACCGTTTCCTATCAGGAGATGTTTACCATCGGTAAGCAGATCGCGAACTCCGAAACCAGCTTTGTACCGTTTTTGGTGGCAGGCGTATTCTACTTTGTGTTCAACGCGGTCGTGGACTTCGTCATGGGCAGAGTAGAGAAGCGCATGAGCTACTACCAGTAAGGAGGGGCGCCATGAAATTATTGCAGATGAACCACGTGAAGAAGAGCTTTAATGACGAGACGCTGCACGTGCTGAAGGACATCAGCCTCTCCGTGGAGAAGGGCGAGGTCGTCGCCATTATCGGTCCCTCCGGCAGCGGTAAGTCCACGCTGCTGCGCTGTGCCACACTGCTGACCGAGATGGACTCCGGCGAGCTGATCTACGGCGACATTCAGGCCGTACACAACGACGCGGACGGCAAGGCGGTCTATGCCGATAAGGGCGAGCTGAAGAAGGTACGGGAAAAGTTCGGCCTCGTGTTCCAGAGCTTCAACCTGTTTCCCCACTATTCGGTGCTGAAAAATCTCATGGATCCCCAGATACGCGTGCTGGGCCGCGACAAGGGCGAGGCGCAGCAGCGCGCCCGCAAGCTTCTGGAAAAGATGGGGCTGTCCGACAAGGAGAACGCCTATCCCTGCGAGCTGTCCGGCGGACAGCAGCAGCGCGTGGCCATCGCCCGGGCACTGGCGATGGATCCCGAGATACTCTTTTTTGATGAGCCGACATCGGCGTTGGACCCGGAGCTGACCGGCGAGATTTTGAAGGTGATCCGCGATCTGGCGGAGGAACACATGACCATGGTCATCGTGACCCACGAGATGTCCTTCGCCCAGGATGTGGCGGACCGCGTGATCTTCATGGCCGACGGCGTTATCGTGGAGGAGGGTACGCCGGAGGAGGTCATGGTGAACACCCGTGAGGAGAGAACGCGCCAGTTCCTGGGACGGTATCAGAGATGAGGGAGCTGCGTGTTGTCCGGGCAGACCCGGCCGGGAATATTACGCTGTTTGTCCTGACGCCGGTGGAGAAGGCGGAATGTGCCGCTGTCGCCGCCAAGCTGCTGGCCATCGAAGCGCTGAAGGCGGAGCAGGTGGGGTTCATTTTTCCTAACGGACATATGGAAATGGAGGCCGGCGAGTTCTGCGGCAACGCCTCCCGGGCGTATGGCTATCTGTTGGCGAAGCAGCAGGGGATGAAGGGCCGTCACACCATGCGGCTTTCTGTCAGCGGGTGCGATCATCCGGTGGCCGTGACCGTGGATATGGATGCCGGTACGGCGTCCGCGGAGATGCCGCTTCCGAAGCTCGTAGAGCAAGTGGAGGTTGCCGGCACGGCGGGAACGCTCGTGCATCTTGGCGGTATCGCACACCTGGTGGTTCAGGGTGTCGCGCCCAGCCGGGATTTCTTTGCGGCAGCAGAGCCGATCTTTGCGGAGGATCCGATGTTGGAGGCCTATGGTGTGTGCTTCATCGAGGGTGAGCGCATGACGCCGCTGGTAAAGGTGCCTGAGGCGGGGACGCTGGTGTTTGAAGGCAGTTGCGGCAGCGGTACGCTGGCCAGCGCCATCGCCCTGAGCCGGGGCTGTGACGGAGACTTCTCCGTTGCCCTGCGGCAGCCGGCGGGAACGGTGTATGCGTCTGTTACAAGACAGGCAGGCGCCGTCACCGCGGCATCCATCGGCGGCTCGGTAGCGCTGGAAGCGCCCATCACAGTCGCGATCTGAAAAAACGCATCCTCCGGGGTGCGTTTTTTGTTGTACAATCGGTGCCAAAGAGGTATAATGAACGGAACAATACTGTGCCGGATGGAGGAGTATAACATGACGTTGCATGAATATATAGAGGACATGCGCGGCAAGCGCATAGCAATCATCGGTATCGGCGTCAGCAACACGCCGCTGCTGGAGCTGCTGCTGGCGGAGGGCATCCGCGTCACCGCCTGCGACAAGCGCAGCCGGGAGCAGATGGGCGAACAGGCGGAGCATCTGGAGCAGTTGGGCTGTGAGCTGCATCTGGGCGCGGACTATCTGAAGGACTTGGACGCGGACGTGATCTTCCGCACACCGGGGCTGCGCCCGGATGTGCCGGAGATATCGGCCTGTGTTCAAAAAGGTGCCGTTCTGACCAGTGAAATGGAGGTTTTCTTCCTGATCTGCCCGTGTCCGATCATCGCTGTCACCGGCTCTGACGGCAAGACGACGACCACCACCATCATTGCCGAGCTGCTGAAAAAGGCCGGAAAGCGTGTGTGGGTGGGCGGCAACATCGGCCACCCGCTGCTGTGCGAGGCGGACGGAATGCTGAGCACGGATTTTGCGGTGTTGGAGCTGTCCAGCTTCCAGCTGATGACCATGACGCAGAGTCCGCACATTGCGGTCGTCACCAATCTGGCGCCCAACCATCTGGATGTGCACCGGGACATGGCGGAGTATGTGGCGGCCAAGGAGAATATTTTTACCCATCAGAGTCGGGAGGACATTGCCATTTTTAATGCGGATAATGCCATCACAGCAGAGCAGTCCACCCGCGCGCCCGGCCACGCCCGCCTCTTCAGCAGGCAGGGTGAGGTTGCCGACGGCGTGTTCCTGCGGGGCGAGGACGTTGTCTGCCGCAGCGGCGGTCATGAGCGCATCGTGATGACCACGGGGGACATCAAGCTCCCCGGCGTACACAATGTGGAGAATTATATGGCGGCCATCGCCGCCGTGGACGGCCTGGTGCCGGACCAGGTCATCCAGACCTTTGCCCGGGAATTCGGCGGTGTGGAGCACCGCATCGAGCTGGTACGAACCTATAAGGGCGTGCGGTATTATAATGACTCCATTGCCTCCAGTCCCTCCCGTGCCATCGCGGGGCTGCGGTCGTTCAGCGAGAAGGTAATCATGATCGCCGGCGGCTATGACAAACACATTCCCTTTGATGTGCTGGGGCCGGAGATCGTGGCGCATGTGAAGCTGCTGGTGCTCTGCGGTGCCACAGCGGATAAAATACGCGCCGCCGTGGAGAATGCGTCGGGGTACCGGCCCGGCCACCCGGAGATCATCGACGCCGCGCCTCTGGCAGCGGCGGTGCAGGCCGCCCGCGATTGGGCACAGCCCGGTGATGTGGTGACGCTGTCGCCGGCCTGTGCATCTTTTGACCAATTCAAGAACTTTGCCGAGCGCGGCGACTTTTTCAAAGCCATCGTGAACGGCTGGGAGGAATGAGGAAAAGCCGTGGTGTCATAGACTTCCGTAGTAAGCGCGTCATACAGCGCGTCTATGGGAGGTGACGGCATGGGCCGGCTGCGGTATATACGATTGACCCGGCGGCAGCGGGTGCGTGTGTGGCTGGCGATCATCCTGCTGGCGCTGACGGCGCTGCTGGCGGCGATCCTGCTGCACCTGCGGCCCATGCTGGAAAATCTGGCAACAGCCCGGTGCGCCAATACTGTCAGCCGCATCGTGGTGGCGGCGGTGAACGACGCCGTGGAAAACGGCTGGATGGAATACGACCGGCTGGTAAAGTTCGACAAGGACAGCGACGGCCGCGTGACGGCGCTGAGCAGCAATATGGCGGAGTTCAACCGCCTGCAGACCGCGGTGGCGGATGACGTACTGGCGCGGCTGAGTCAGGTATCCGCCAGTGAACTGGCGGTGCCGCTGGGCACACTGACCGGTTCGCCGTTGCTGGCGGGCCGGGGGCCGAAGCTGACGGTAAAAATGGAGACCATCGGCACGGCTACCGCCAAATTCCGGGATAAATTCACGGCGGCGGGCATCAACCAGACAAAGCACCAGATCCTGCTGGATGTAGACGTACGCGTGAGTATCCTGCTGCCGGGGATCACCACCTACACAAAAGTGAGCAACGAGATATCCGTGGCGGAGACGGTGATCGTGGGCGGCGTGCCCCAGACGTACACCTATTTCAGCACCACGGAGGATAAGATCGAGGATTACGCCGACGAGTACATTATGAACAATGGATGAGGGCTTGGATATGGACTATCGCAAGGAGATACAGGAGCTGCGCCGCACGCTGACGGAGAACGGATACCTCTACTACGTGCTGGATGCGCCCACCATGTCGGATTATGAATATGACCATCTGCTGCGGCGGCTGGAGGACTTGGAGGCGGCGCATCCGGAGGAGATCACGCCGGATTCTCCCACCCAGCGGGTGGGTGGACAGACGCTGACGGAGTTTCAGCAGGTGACCCACGCCGTGCCGCTGGAAAGCCTGCAGGATGTGTTCGACGACGAGGAGGTCTGCCGCTTCCTGGAGAAGATACCCCTGGAGCACCCTGCCTACAGCGTGGAACCGAAGGTGGACGGCCTCTCCGTGGCACTGGAATACCGTGACGGCGTGTTCGTCCGGGGCGCCACCCGGGGTGACGGACGAGTGGGGGAGGACGTGACTGAAAATCTGCGGACGATCCGGTCCATCCCCATGACCCTGCCGGAGAAGCTGCCCCGCCTCATCGTGCGGGGCGAGGTGTACATGGCCCGCAGTGTGTTTGAGGAGATCAACGCCCGGCGTGAGATCGAGGGCAAGCCACTGATGGCCAATCCCCGCAACGCCGCCGCCGGCTCCCTGCGGCAGCTGGACCCCAAGATCGCCGCCCAGCGGCGGCTGGACATCGCGGTCTTTAATTTGCAGCTGGCGGAGGGCCGGGAATTTTCCACCCACACAGAGACGATCGACTATCTGGCCAGCCAGCATTTCAAGGTGATTCCCCACAAGCGACTGTCCGCGCCGTCGGATATCCTGGCGGAGATCGCGGCGCTGGGCGATGGCCGTGAGCAGTTTCCTTTCGATATCGACGGTGCGGTGGTGAAGCTGGATGACCTGCATGACCGAGAGATCATCGGCAGCACGGCGAAGTTCCCCAAATGGGCCATTGCATACAAATATCCGCCGGAGGTCAAGCCGTCGGTAGTGAAGGATATCGTGGTACAGGTGGGCCGCACCGGTGTGCTGACGCCCAAGGCGGAGCTGGAGCCGGTACGGCTGGCGGGCACGACGGTCGCCTTTGCCACGCTGCATAACCAGGATTATATTACCCAGAAGGATATCCGGGTGGGGGATACGGTGTTGGTGCGGAAGGCCGGCGAGATCATCCCGGAGATCGTTGAGGTGGTGGCGGACAAGCGTCCCGCCGGGACGAAGCCCTATACCCTGCCCGAGACGTGCCCCGTGTGCGGCGCACCGGTGGTGCGGGACGAGGACGGCGCGGCGCTGCGCTGCACCGGCGCGGAGTGCCCCGCCCAGCTGCTGCGGTACCTGACCCACTTTGCCAGCAGGGGCGCTATGGACATTGACGGGCTGGGACCTGCGGTAATGCAGCAGCTGATCGACAGCGGACTTGTCCGGACCGCCGCGGACCTGTACAGCCTGACGCCGAAGCAGCTGGAGCCGCTGGAGCGCATGGGCAAAAAATCGGCGCAGAATGCGGTGGACGCTATCGCCAGAAGCCGGGACAACGACCTGTGGCGGCTCATCAACGCGCTGGGCATACGGCAGGTGGGGGAGAAGGCTGCCAAGACGCTGGCGCAGCGGTTCGGCACTATGGACGCACTGGCAGCGGCTCCGGAGGAGGAGCTGACTGCCGTGGACGACGTGGGCCCTATTACCGCGCGGTATCTCTGCCAGTGGATGAAAAGCCCCCAGTCCCGCGATCTGCTGGCGCGGCTAAAGGCCGTCGGCGTCAATATGACCTGTAAAGAGAAAACGGTTGACAGTCGTTTTGCCGGAATGACTTTTGTGCTGACAGGCACGCTGGAAAAGTTTACTCGTGACGCGGCGGCGGAGATGATCGAAAAGCGGGGCGGCAAGGCCGCCGGCTCCGTGTCAAAAAAGACCACCTATGTGGTGGCCGGAGAAAATGCCGGCAGCAAGCTGCAAAAAGCAGAGGCACTGGGCATTCCCGTGCTGACGGAGGACGAATTTTTAGCACTTCTGGACTGAGGAGGCAATCAATATGGCAGTGAATACGGATAAGACATTGCAGCATCAGTTGATCTACAGCGTGTTCGTGCGAAACCACACACCGGAGGGCACCTTCCGTGCGCTGGAACGTGATCTGGACCGATTGAGCGCCTTGGGTACGGATATCGTATGGCTGATGCCTATCCATCCTATTGGCGAAGTGGGCCGCAAGGGCACGCTGGGCAGTCCCTACGCCATCCGTGACTACCGGGGCGTGAACCCGGAGTACGGCACCGTGGAGGATTTCCGCCATCTGGTGGACGCCATCCACGTCCGGGGTATGAAGTGCATCATCGACGTCGTCTACAACCACACATCGCCGGACTCGGTGCTGGCCCAGACCCACCCGGAGTGGTTTTTCCGGGACGAACAGGGTCGGCCCAGCCGCCATGTGGCGGATTGGTGGGATGTAGTAGATCTGGATTATACCCACAAGGAACTGTGGCGCTACCAGATCGATACGCTGAAAATGTGGGCGGAGATCGTGGACGGCTTCCGCTGCGATGTGGCCAGCAGCGTGCCCCTGGACTTCTGGGCCCGGGCGCGGCAGGAGGTGGAAGCGGTCCGCCCCGGCTGCATCTGGCTGGCGGAGAGCGTACACGGCGCCCATGTGCTGGGTCTGCGGCGGCAGGGTGCCTACTGTGCCACGGATACGGAGCTGTACCGGGCCTTCGACATGACCTACGATTACGATATCTGGCCGTGGTTTGAAGGGTATCTATCCGGTAAAAACAGCCTGCGGCAGTACATCGATATGCTGAACTACCAGGAGCTGACATATCCCGCAGGCTTTATCAAGATGCGCTGCGGTGAGAACCACGACACACCGCGTCTGGCCCACTGGGTGCAGGATGAACGGCGGCTGCGGCACTGGCTGGCGTTTTTGTACTTCTGCCGGGGCAGTATGCTGCTCTACGGCGGTACGGAGTTCGCACCGCGCCGTCAGGTAGGGCTGTTTGATGCGGACGATAATTTCGGCGACAAGCGGTCTGACCTGTCCGACTTCCTGCGGCGGTGTAAGGCTATGAAACTGGAACTGCCGCTGGAGAGTGCGGTGTGGTACGAGGTCAGCGGCGGCACGGTCATCGGCCATTACAAGTCTCCGGCAGGCGAGGTCACAGGTGTGTTCGACCTGTCCGGCGAAGGTGAGGCCACGGTGGTGGAAAGAGCCGACGGCGTGTATGAAAATCAACTGGGCGGCGATTTGACCGTCACCGATGGACACGTCCGAACGGACGGCGATCCGATCGTATTTTGACTTGCTTTTTTGAACAAATACAGGGGCGATTTTGTGGTAAAAGTCACAGAATCGCCCTTGCCGCATTGACCATGTAAAGTGCGAATGCTATAATCATTTCTGTATTGGTAAGCCTGCCCGAAGGGCGGGAGCACTTGTATAGAGGAGGAAAGAAAGATGAGCAAGATCATGAAGATCTGCGACGGCAACGAAGCGGCGGCGTATGTGGCATACGCCTTTTCCGAGGTCGCTGCCATCTATCCCATTACGCCGTCCAGCCCCATGGCGGAGCACGCCGATGCCTGGTCGGCCAACGGCAGGAAAAACATCTTCGGCCAGCCGGTGCGTCTGGTTGAGATGCAGTCCGAGGCCGGTGCCTGCGGCGCCTGTCACGGTGCGTTGGAGGCCGGTGCTTTGGCCACCAGCTTCACCGCGTCCCAGGGCCTGATGCTGATGATCCCCACCATGCACCGCATCTCCGGCGAGCGCCTGCCCGGCGTGCTGCACGTGGCGTCCCGTACCGTGGGCACCCATGCGTTCTCCATCTTCGGCGACCACTCCGACGTGATGAACTGCCGTCAGACCGGCTTTGCCATGCTGTCCAGCGGCAGCGTCCAGCAGGCGGCAGATCTGGCTGCTGTGGCGCATCTGAGTGCCATCAAGGCGCGCATCCCGTTCCTGCACTTCTTCGACGGCTTCCGTACCAGCCACGAGATCCAGAAGATCGACGTGCTGACCTACGACGAGTACGCCAAGCTGGTGGACTACAACGCGCTGGCCGCCTTCCGCGCCAACGCCCTGAACCCCGAGGACCCCCGGATGCGCTCTCTGGTGGATAACCCGGATATCTACTTCCAGCTGCGCGAGTCCAACAACACGGCCTACGCCGAGTTGCCCGATATCGTAGAAGACTATATGGCCCAGATCAGCAAGCTGACCGGCCGCGAGTACCACCTCTTCAACTACTACGGCGCACCGGACGCCGAGCGCGTTATCGTGGCTATGGGCTCTGTGGGCGGCTGCGCCCAGGAGGTCGTCAATTACCTGAACGCCAAGGGCGAGAAGGTGGGCTTCCTGCAGGTACACCTGTTCCGTCCCTTCTCCCGCAAGCATCTAATGGCCGCTATGCCCAAGACGGTGAAGAAAATCGCCGTTCTGGACCGCGTCAAGGAGATCGGCTCTATCGGTGAGCCGCTGTACGAGGATATTTGCGCCGCCTATATCAACGAGAGCGACCGCCCCGCCATCTACGCCGGCCGCTACGGCCTGTCCAGCAAGGACACCACCCCCGCCCAGATCAAGGCCGTGTTCGACAATCTGCTGTTGGACGAGCCGAAGAACCACTTCACCATCGGCATCGTGGATGACGTGACTCATCTGTCCCTGCCCGTGGGCGCGCCGCTGCTCACCGAGCCGGAGGGCACCATCTCCTGCAAGTTCTGGGGTCTGGGCTCCGACGGTACCGTGGGCGCCAACAAGAACTCCATCAAGATCATCGGTGAGACGACAGATATGTACTGTCAGGCGTACTTTGAGTATGACACCAAGAAGTCCTTTGGTATCACCAAGAGCCACCTGCGCTTCGGCAAGCACCCCATCAGCTCTACCTATTATGTGAGCAGCGCGGACTTCATCGCCTGCCACAACCAGACGTACCTGACCAAGTACGACATTATCCATGAGCTGAAGCCCCACGGCAGCTTCCTGCTGAACTGCGAGTGGACGGAGAACGAGCTGGAGCAGCATGTTCCCGGCGAGATCCTCAAGTACATCGCCGACAATGACATCAAGTTCTACATCATCGACGCCAACAAGGAGTCTCAGGCGCTGGGTCTGGGCAACCGCTCCAACATGGTGCTGCAGGCCGCCTTCTTCAAGCTGGCCAACGTTATCCCCGTGGAGGACGCCGTGGCCCACATGAAGGACGCCGTCAAAAAGACCTACGGGCTCAAGGGCGAGAAGGTCGTCAACATGAACATCGCCGCCGTGGATGCCGGTATCAACGCCCTGGTGGAGGTCAAGGTGAAGCCCGAATGGACGAACCTCACCGGCAAGGCGTTGAAGCCCGCCGACGAGAGCCTGCCCTACGTCATCAAGAACATTCTGGTGCCCATCAACGCCCAGAAGGGCGATGACCTGCCCGTTTCCGCCTTCAAGGGCATGGAGGACGGTACCATGCCGCTGGGCACTTCCAAGTATGAAAAGCGCGGCATCGCCACCCATCTGCCTGTGTGGGACGCTGCCGAGTGCCTCCAGTGCAATATGTGCTCCTTCGTCTGCCCCCACGCCGTCATCCGGCCCTTCCTGCTGGACGAGGGCGAGGTCAAGGCCGCACCGGTGGATATGACGCTGGTGGATGCCAAGGGCCCCGGCCTGGCCGGCCTGAAGTACACCATGGGCGTCTCCACGCTGGACTGCACCAGCTGCGGCAGCTGCGTAGCCTCCTGCCCCAAGTCCGGCAAGGCACTGAAGATGGTCCCCACCCACGAGGTGTCTCTGGACCAGACCGACTGGAACTTCCTGACCACCGTGAAGGAAAAGACCTCCCGCGTGGACAAATTTACCCTGAAGGGCAGCCAGTTCAAGCAGCCCCTGGTGGAGTTCAACGGTGCCTGCGCCGGCTGCGGCGAGACGCCCTACATCAAGCTGCTGACCCAGATGTTCGGCGACAAGATGTATCTGGCCAACGCCACCGGCTGTACCCAGGCCTGGGGCGCGGCTATGCCCTGCGTACCGTACTGCAAGAACGCCGAGGGCAAGGGCGTGGCGTGGTCCAACTCCCTGTTCGAGAACAACGCCGAGTTCTCCTACGGTATGTGCCTGGCCGTCAAGCAGCTGCGTGATTGCGTCACCGGCTACGTTAAGGAGCTGGATGCCCTGACCAAGGACGAGGCCGTCAAGGCCGCCATCGCCAAGTATATGGAGACGTATGATGACCTGGACGCCTCCACCCCCGCCACTGCCGAGCTGGTGGCACTGCTGGAGAAGGGCAAGTTCTCCGCCGATGAGCAGAAGCTGGTGGACGAGATCCTAAAGCGCAAGAAAGATCTCTCCAAGAAGACCATGTGGATGTACGGCGGCGACGGCTGGGCCTACGATATCGGCTACGGCGGTCTGGATCACGTGTTCGCCATGGGCGAGGACGTGAATGTCCTGCTGGTGGACACCGAGGTCTACTCCAACACCGGCGGCCAGTCCTCCAAGGCCACGCCCGTGGGCGCTGTTGCCCAATTCCAGGCCAGCGGCAAGAAGACCAAGAAGAAAGACCTTGGCATGCTGATGATGACCTATGACAACGTCTATGTGGCCCAGTGCTCCATGGGCGCCAATCCCAATCAGCTGATCAAGGCCATCAAGGAGGCTGAGGCCCACAAGGGCCCGTCCATCGTCATCTGTTACGCGCCCTGCATCAACCACGGCATCAAGAAGGGCATGAACAACGTCCAGCAGGAGATGAAGGACGCCGTCAACTCCGGTTATTGGAACCTGTACCGGTACAGCCCGGAGACCAAGACCTTTACCCTGGACAGCAAGGAGCCCACCATGCCCCTGTATGACTTCATGAAGGGCGAGGTTCGTTACGCCTCTCTGGAGCTGAGCTTCCCGGAGAACGCCAAGGTGCTGTTCGCCGAGGCGGAGGAAGCCGCCAAGGAGAAGTACGAATCCTATAAGCGCCGCGCGGAGAAGTAAGCCTTCGCAGCAAACGCCCCGGCCATTAGGTCGGGGCGTTTTTTCCTGTATCAGCGGCTTCCGGATGCGGAAAAGGGAGGGGGAAGCCGTGCGCCGGACAGACGGGAGATCCAGGGAGGAAATAACTTATTCCGATAAGAAAAAATTGTTAAACTGTTGACAGACAGATGGGCAAGTGATAAAATTAACAAAGTAAAAAATGCAGCAGCACAGGATGCGGAAAGGGAGAACACTATGGCGAGACCGTTTGACTACACAGCGGAATACAAGCGCAAGCTATGCACCGCCGATGAAGCGGCACGGGTGGTAAAAAGCGGCGACTGGATCGACATCTCCATGGGCACGGGCTTTCCGTCTCTGATGGACGCCGCCATTGCCAAGAGAAAGGATGAGCTTCGCGAGGTCAAGATCCGCGGCTATCTGATCTTCGACCCGATCCAGATGGTGGAGTGCGACCCCGAGCGCAGGCACTTTGTCTACAACAGCTGGCATATGTCCGGCTATGAGCGCAAGCTCTGCGACCGTGGACTGTGTAATTTCAACCCTATGGTGTTCCGCAACCTCAGCTGGTATTACAGCCAGTTCCTCACCGTCAACGTGGCTATGATGGCTGTGACCCCCATGAACGAGCACGGCTATTTCAACTTTGCCGGAGCTACAGCCTCCGCCCGTTCCACGCTGGACAAGGCAGACGTGGTCATTCTGGAGATCAACGAGAACCTGCCTTGGGTCTATGGCGGTCTGGACGAGTGCATCCACATCAGCGACGTGGATATGATCGTAGAGGGGCCCCATGGCCCGCTGCCCAGCGTCAAGTCCCCCGCCGCCAACGAGGCGGAGATGAAGATCGCCGAATACGTGGTGCAGAACATGGTGGACGGCTCCACGCTGCAGCTGGGCATCGGTTCTCTGCCCAACGCGGTGGGCCAGATGATCGCAAAGAGCGACTTGCGGGATCTGGGCATCCATACCGAGATGCTGTGCGACAGCTATCTGGATATGTACAAGGCTGGCAAGATCACCAACAACCAGAAGAAGCTGGATCGCTACAAGAGCATCTTCGGCCTGGCCATTGGTTCGCCTGACCTGTATGACTGGATAAGGGAAAATCCCGGCGTGGTCACCTATCCCATCAGCTACTGCAACGACCCGGCCAACGTGGGCAAGCAGGATAATTTCGTTTCCATCAACAACTGTATCTCCGTAGACCTGTATGGCCAGATCTGCGCCGAAAGCTCCGGCACCCGCCAGATCAGTGGCACCGGCGGTCAGCTGGACTTCCTTGAGGGTGCGGCGTTGTCCCATGGCGGCAAGGCCTTTATCTGTCTGACGTCCTCGTTTACGGATAAGCAGGGTAATGTGAAGTCCCGCATCAACCCGCTACTGGCCCCCGGCGACATCGTCACCGACCCCCGCAGCCAGGCGTACTACATCGTCACCGAGTACGGCGGCGTGAACCTGGTGGGCTGTTCTACCTGGGAACGGGCAGAAAAGCTGATCTCCATTGCCCACCCCATGTTCCGCGATGAGCTTATCGCCAACGCGGAAAAGCAGGGCATCTGGATCAAGTCCAACAAGCGCTGAAAGGTACATAGCAAGAGGGAGATGGCCCTACGCCGTCTCCCTCTTGACATTTTCCTGCGGATATAGTATACTTCCTGCATATGAAATCGGCGATGACGGGAAGCAGTAGGCGGTCAGCGGATGCCAAGAGAGGGCGCGGCAGGTGTAAGCGCCCGTGATGCCCCGCCCAAGTCGTCCCTGAGCTCCGCGCTGAACTGACAGTAGGCCGCGGCGGTTTGCCCTCCGTTACCGGGGCGGGGTGTTGCTGCACCCATGAGCGCGGGAGCGATCCCGAATACAGGTGGTACCACGGACGTTATGTTCGCCCTGTTTTGCACTGGCAAAACGGAGCGGACTTTTTGTTTTGCCAAATACCGAAAAAGGAGTACAGATATGAAAGAACTGCCCAAGGTCTATGACCCGCGGGACGTGGAATCCCGCATCTACAAGCTTTGGATGGACGGCGACTGCTTCAAGGCGGAGCCGAACCCGGACAAGAAGCCTTTTTCCATCGTCATGCCGCCCCCCAACGTCACCGGCCAGCTGCACATGGGCCACGCCCTGGACTGCACCCTACAGGACATCCTGACCCGCTTTAAGCGGATGCAGGGCTACGAGGCACTGTGGCTGCCCGGCAGCGACCACGCCGGTATCGCCACCCAGATCAAGGTGGAGGAGGAACTGCGGAAGAACGAGGGACTGACCCGTTACGATCTGGGCCGCGAGAAGTTCCTTGAGCGTGTGTGGGCCTGGAAGGAAAAATACGGCAGCCGTATCGTGGAGCAGCAGAAGAAGATGGGTGCCTCCTGTGACTGGAGCCGCGACCGCTTCACCATGGACGAGGGCTGCTCCCGCGCCGTGCGCGAGACCTTCTGCGAGCTGTACGAAAAGGGCCTGATCTACAAGGGCAGCCGCATTATCAACTGGTGCCCCCACTGCCTGACGGCCCTGTCTGACGCCGAGGTGGAGTACACCGATAAGCCCGGCAATCTTTGGTATATCCGTTACCCCCTGGCGGACGGCAGCGGTGACATCGTGATCGCCACCACCCGCCCGGAGACCATGTTCGGCGATACCGGCGTGGCAGTGAACCCGGAGGACGAGAAGTTCAAGCACCTGATCGGCAAGACCTGCATCCTGCCCATTATGAACCGCGAGATCCCCATCGTGGGCGACGATTACTGCGAGATAGGCTTTGGTACCGGCGCCGTGAAGATGACCCCCGCCCATGACCCCAACGACTTCGAGGTGGGCCTGCGGCACAATCTGGAGGTCATCCGCTGCATCAGCGATGACGGCACCATGAACGAGAACGCCGGAAAATACGAGGGAATGGACCGCTACGCCTGCCGCAAGGCGGTGGTGGCCTATCTGGAGGCACAGGGCTACCTGGTCAAGACCGAACCGTACAGCCACAACGTGGGTACCTGCTACCGCTGCCACAACGATGTGGAGCCCCTGATCTCCGCCCAGTGGTTCGTGAAGATGGCGCCCCTGGCCAAGGAGGCCATCCGTGTGGTGGAGGATGGGACCATCAAGTTCGTGCCTGAGCGCTTCACCAAGACCTATATCAACTGGATGGAGAACGTCCATGACTGGTGTATCTCCCGCCAGCTGTGGTGGGGCCACCAGATTCCTGCATGGTACTGCGACGAGTGCGGCCACATCAATGTCAGCCGTGAGGATCCCACCAAGTGCGAAAAGTGCGGCTGCACGCACCTGACCCGCGAGGAGGACGTGCTGGACACCTGGTTCAGCTCCGCCTTGTGGCCCTTCTCCACCCTGGGCTGGCCTGACACGGATGCCGCCGACCTGAAGTACTGGTATCCCACCTCCGTTATGGTCACCGGCTACGACATTATCTTCTTCTGGGTGGCCCGCATGATCTTCTCCGGCATGGAGCAGATGAAGAAGGAGCCCTTCAAGACCGTGTTCATCCACGGCCTTGTCCGCGATGACAAGGGCCGCAAGATGTCCAAGTCCCTGGGCAACGGAATTGACCCCCTTGAGATGGCCGAGAAGTACGGCGCAGACGCCTTGCGCTTCAACCTGATCACCGGTAACAGCCCCGGCAATGATATGCGCTTCTTCGTGGAGAAGTGCGAAGCCATGCGTAACTTTGCCAATAAAATCTGGAATGCCAGCCGCTTCGTCATGATGAACTTGTCCATCGACAAGGTCGAGCTGCCCGAGAAGCTGGAGCTGGAGGACAAATGGATCCTCAGCAAGCTGAATACCCTGATCCGCGAGGTCACCGACAATCTGGAGGCCTACGAGCTGGGCGTGGCATCCGCCAAGATCTACGACTTCATCTGGGACACCTACTGCGACTGGTATATCGAGCTGACCAAGACCCGCCTGAACGGCGAGGATGCGCAGGCAAAGCAGGCCGCCGAGAATGTGCTGTGCTATGTGCTGCTGCGTATCCTGGAGCTGCTGCACCCGTTCATGCCCTTCATCACCGAGGAGATCTGGCAGGCGCTGCCCCACGAGGGCCGGTACCTCATCTCCGCCAAGTGGCCGGAGTATCAGGATGCGCTGCACTTCCCGGAGGCCGAGGCCGCTATGGAGGCCGTCAAGGACGCCATCTCCGCCATCCGCGCCCGCCGCGCCGAGATGAACGTGCCGCCCAGCCGCAAGGCTCAGGTCATCCTTGTGACGGCGCAGCCGGAGAACTATCAGCTGGGCGCACACTTCATCACCCGCATGGCCTACGCCAGCGAGCTGACGGTGCTGACCGCCGCGCCTGCCGACCTGACCGGCATGGTGACCGTCGCCACTCACGACGCCACGGTGTATATGCCCATGGCGGAGCTGGTGGACATCGCCAAGGAGCTGGAGCGCATCGCCGCCGAGCGCAAAAAGGCGGAGGAGAACCTCCAGCGCATCGAGGCCAAGCTGGCCAACGAGTCCTTCACCTCTCGTGCCCCGGAGAACGTGGTCAACGCGGAGCGAGAAAAGGCTGAAAAGGCCCGGGCGCTTATCGCCAAGCTGGATGACTCCGCTGCGGCGATGAAGCTGTAAAGCCATAGTGCTTCACAGTTATTCTGATGTAAAAACGAAAGCAAAGTCCAGCCCGCCGTGTGCAGGACCGGACAAACAAAAAAGACGCCTTTCGGCGTCTTTTTTGTTTGTCCGCAAACGGGAATATGCGCTATATACACGGCCCGCTCGCTGTGCTGGATCGACCGCCGTTCCGGCGCCGAAAAACATGGTGCTTTCCAAAATTTTTCGCCCTTCTGACGGGTTTCGACAAATTTCGTGCGTCGGATAGTCTATAATCAACGCAGAACATCGAACCACGGAGTTTTTTCTGGCAGGCACGGCCTGCGGCACACACCAAAGAAAAAGGAGCGTTCAAATGGAAGTATCGGCAAAACACGAGGGCCAAACGTTGACATTCTTTCTGGTCGGCGAGTTGGACCACCATGGGGCAAAAGGACTGCTGGAAAATCTGGAGCGCGAGATCGAGCGGACGCTGCCACTGTCGCTGGTGCTGGATTTTTCCGGCGTCACATTTATGGACAGCTCCGGCATCGCCGTGGCGCTGCGGGGTTGGCAGCGGATGCGGGAGCTGGGCGGCGCCGTAACGCTGTATCATGTGGCGCAGCAGCCAAGAAAGGTGTTCGAAGCGTCAGGCGTCGGACGCATGGTGACGATCGTTTGAGGAGGGAGTACATAATATGACGCGAGCTGAAAACTACGTGACACTGGAATTCCTGAGCCGCAGCAGCAACGAGGGGTTTGCGCGGGTGGCGGCGGCAGGCTTTGCCGCCCAACTGGACCCCACACTGGATGAGCTGGGGGACATCAAGACCGCCGTCAGTGAGGCGGTGACCAACGCCATCGTCCACGCCTATCCGGATCAGTTGGGTAAGGTGGTGATGAAGCTGAAGATATTGAAAGGGGGGATGCTGGAGATCACGATCCGCGACTGGGGGCGTGGTATCGAAAATGTGGAGCAGGCCCGCCGTCCCATGTATACCACCGGCGGCAGCGAGCGCAGCGGCATGGGCTTTACGATTATGGAGAGCTTCACGGATCGGTTGGTAGTGCGGTCTGTTCCGGGAAAGGGGACCACAGTGCAGATGCGTAAACGGATCGCGCCGCGGCTGGCGGTACGATGAGCGACCGGCTGGCACTGCTGGAACGGGCCCAGCAGGGCGATGACCGGGCAGAGGCGCAGCTGCTGACGGAGAACGCGGGATTGATCTGGTCCATCGTCCGTCGTTACAATGGTTGCGGTGTGGAGACGGATGACCTGTATCAGTTGGGGTGCATCGGCTTTGTAAAGGCTGTAAAGGGGTTTGACCTCACATACGGGACGCAGTTTTCCACCTATGCCGTGCCGAAAATCGCCGGCGAGATACGTCGGTTCCTCCGGGATGACGGTCCGGTAAAAGTGGGCCGCACCATGCGGGAAAAGGGGCAGACACTTTGGGCGGCACGGGAACGGCTGCAAGGGCGTCTGGGCTGTGAGCCAAAGCTGTCACAGCTGGCAGCGGAGACCGGCATGACACCGGAGGAGATCGCCGCCGTGGATCTGGCGCTGATCGCACCGGACTCTCTGCAGCAGGAGACCGCGGAGGGCCTGACGCTGGAGTCCACACTATGTGCCGAGGAGCCCAGCGTCTCTCTGGTGGAGCGTATCGCCCTGCGGGACGCCATCGACGCACTGCCGGAGAAAGAACGGAAGACCATTCTCCTGCGTTTTTTCAAGGGGTTGACGCAGGAGCAGACCGCCCGCATCTTACAGGTATCGCAGGTCCAGGTCTCGCGGCTGGAGCGCCGCAGCCTGCAAAAGCTGCGGGACCTGCTGGCAGAGGAGTGACTTCAGGCAGAGACGGCGTAAAAAGAGGGGCGTCTCGACAGCAGCGCGATTTCGAATGTAAAATGGATCAGGACAGAGGGGGCTCTATTGCGGAACGCTCATCCCGTTATCGGCGGGATGGGCGTTCCTTTGCAACGGAAAGGTGAAACGCTTTCCCGGTATCTGTCTCTCAGCCGTCCGTTCCGGAGGCACCCGGCAGCTTCGGCGAGGCGCCCTGCTCTTTTTCGTATTCCAAAGGCAAAAACTCCGTCATGGTCCCCCGATACCGTTTCGGCATAAACGTGTTCTGGCACCGGGGATTTTCGCGCTCCCGAATGGCGACGCTTTGGAAAAACTGTTTCCACAGCGAGCGAAAGTACAATTCGTCCTCCCCTGGCAGGACAGGCTGGAAGTTCTCGATCTGCGTAATGCGGGATCTACCGTTGGCGTACAACAGCAGTTCCCGATGGGTGCGGTCGTAGATAAAAAACTGCTCGTTGGCGTAACGCTGGCAAAAATGGCCGCGCAGCAGCGGCAGCACACGGTTTTTCGGTTCGATCTCCGCGCCCAGTGTACCGCCGTAGTCCGAAAAGCGCACAAAACCGCGCAGTTTTTCCAGCTCGCCGTTCATATGGCGGATGGCGCGATACAGCGGATAGCAGGCCGGGTCGGATAGATCGCGCATAAAGCTGGGTCCCTCCGCCAGCAGCTTCCTGATGAAGGTATACAGATGCAGCTCCTTGTCCGGCAGACACGTTAAAAAGCCGCGGCGCACCACGGCCAGCGCTTTGCCGGACCGGGCGGCGATACCGCGGCTGACCCGCTGACTGTACGCCGGCTTGGTGACCACGGTGCGAACCTCATAGAGGGAGAGGGGGTCTTCGTCGCAGCAGAACGCGGCGGGGGCCTCCTTGTACACATAGCTCTCATATACGCAGCACAGAAAACCATCAAGGCTGCCATCATATTGATAAATCACGTCATTCATACGGCTTCTCCTACCGGATCAAAGAGAGACAACTGTGCAGCCTGGTCCGAAGGCAGCGTATCGCGCTCCAGTCGTTCCAGCTGCAAGGGCAGCGTAGCAGGGGAGAAGTGCAGTCCCTCCGGTATCCGCCCGCCGCAGGTAATAAAGTACTGCGCCCGTTTCAGCACCACGCCCAGCTTTTTCAGGTCCTCAAAGCGTAGGGTACCGCCGCAGCGCCGTGCCGATACGATGCGCCGCGCACTGGTGGGGCCAATTCCGGGAACGCGCAGCAGCGTCTCCAGATCCGCCCGCATGACCTCGACAGGGAACCGGTCCAGATGCCGCAGCGCCCAGCTGCATTTTGGATCCAGCCGTGGGTCAAAGTCCGGGTGGGCATCATCCAGCAGCTCGGCGGCCTGAAAGCCGTAAAACCGCAGGAGCCAGTCCGCCTGGTACAGGCGATGCTCCCGCAGCAGAGGCGGTTTGGTGTCCAGGGATGGCAGAAGACTGTTCTCCACCACCGGCACATATGCGGAATAGAACACGCGCTTCAGCCTGTACTTGCGATATAGTGACTCCGTCAGGTGCAGAATGTGCCGGTCACTGTCATCAGTGGCGCCCACGATCAGCTGTGTGCTCTGCCCCGCCGGGGCAAACACCGGCGCGTGCCGGTACTTCACCAGCTCCGCCTTGCTCTGTGCCGCACCGTCGCGGATCAGTCCCATCGGGCGCAGGATCGCCTCCCTGGTCTTATCCGGGGCCAGCGCCTGCAAACCCTGCTGACTGGGCAGCTCGATGTTCACACTGAGCCGGTCGGCCAGCAGTCCCAGCTGATGCACCAGCTCCGGCGCCGCACCGGGGATAGCTTTGGCGTGGATGTAACCGTTGAAACGATATTCCTCCCGCAGGATACGCAGGGCCCGGATCATCTGTTCCATGGTGTAGTCCGGATCGCGCAGTACGCCGCTGGAGAGGAACAGACCTTCTATGTAATTCCGCCGAAAGAAGCCGATGGTCAGTTCTGCCAGTTCACGGGGCGTGAAGGCGGCGCGGCGCGTATCATTGCTGCGCCGGTTGACGCAGTACTTGCAGTCGTACACGCAGGCGTTGCTCATCAGGACCTTCAGCAGCGTGATGCACCGCCCATCGGCCGAAAAGCTGTGACAGCAGCCGGCGATGGAAGAGGAGGTGTTGCCGATCATACCCGGCCGGAATCCGCGGCGCACGCCGCTGGACGTACACGCTGCGTCGTATTTGGCCGCATCCGACAATATCGCCAGCTTGTCCAGCAGCTCCATGCTTTTATGCCATGCGGCGGCGCCGGGGCGCCGGCCTGTCAATACAGTCGATGAGCCGCAGTATATTGGCGGCGATGGAACCCGCGCCCAGCAGCGTGATAATGAGACCAAAAGTTGTCATAGTTGTGTCCTCCTTGCTCGAACTGTTGTTCTGGTAATAGTATAAATCGAACAAGCGTTCTTGTCAAGCGAAATCGAACAAAAATTCTATAAATTTCATTTGCGGTTGACCGGGCGCGGAAGTTGTATTAAAATGAGAGCAACGAACGAGAAAGACGAGGCCCCTCTATGACGGATCTGGAAAAACGCTTTATCAAGGCCCGGCGCGATGCGATCGCGGTGGATTATCAGAATTTGAACGACTGCCAGCGCCAGGGCGTGCTGGCCACGGAGGGGCCGCTGCTTCTGTTGGCGGGCGCTGGCTCCGGTAAGACGACCGTGCTGATTCACCGGGTGGCCAATCTGCTGCGGTATGGTCGTGGCAGTGATACCGAGGAGATACCGATTCCCATCAGCGAGGACGAGGTATCGTTTCTGGAGCAGTATGCCAAGGTGCCGGACTCGGCGCAGCACGCTCTCGTGGAGTATCTCTGCGCGGTGGAACCGGCCCGTCCCTGGGAGGTGCTGGCTATCACCTTCACCAACAAGGCTGCTAACGAGCTGAAGGATCGTCTGGGGCGGATGCTGGGGGAGGAGGCTGCCGCCGATGTGTGGGCGTCCACGTTCCACTCTGCCTGTGTGCGTATTCTCCGGCGTGATATCGACCGCATCGGTTTCGACCGCAGCTTTACCATCTATGACACGGATGACAGCAAGCGTGTGGTCAAGGACATCCTCAAGGAGCTGGGGCTGGAGGAGAAGTCGTTTCCGCCTCGCGAGGTGCAGTCGGTCATCTCCCGCGCCAAGAACGATATGCAGTCGCCGGAGGAATTTCTGGAGCAGTGGCAATCAATCAACGATTGGCGGAAAATGAGGATGGGTAAAGTATATACACTTTACAATAAAAAGCTTCGTGAGGCCAATGCGCTGGACTTTGATGATCTGCTGTGGCACACGGTGCGCCTGCTGCAGACGGCACCGGACGTGCGGGAGTACTACCAGCGGAAGTTCCGCTATGTCCTCATTGACGAGTATCAGGACACCAACGCGCTGCAATATGAGCTGGCCAAGCTGCTGACAGGACCTGCCCGGAACATCTGCGTGGTGGGTGACGATGACCAGAGCATTTACCGCTTCCGGGGTGCGGATATCACCAATATCCTCAGCTTTGAGCGGCAGTTCAAAGGCGCGCGGGTCATTCGGCTGGAACAGAATTATCGCTCCACGCAGAACATTCTGGACGCGGCAAACGCAGTCATCCGCAACAACCAGGGCCGCAAGGGCAAGACCCTGTGGACGGAGAACGGCTGCGGTGAGCTGGTGACGGTAAAGACCACCTTCAACGAGAGCGACGAGGCCAACTTTGTCCTGGGGCAGATCATGATGTACTACCGCCGGGGCGGCAGCTGGGGTGACTGTGCGGTGCTGTACCGTACCAACGCCCAGTCCAACGCGCAGGAATACGCCTGCAAGCGCAGCGGCATCCCCTATAAGATCTACGGTGGTCTGAAGTTTTTTGACCGGGCCGAGGTCAAGGATATGCTTGCCTATCTGTGCGTCATCAACAACCCCACGGACGATCTGCGCCTGCGGCGCATCGTCAACGTTCCCGCCCGCAAGATCGGCCAGGCCACCGTGGACAAGGCCCAGATTATTGCCACACAACACGGCCTGACACTCTACGACGTATTCCGCCGTGCGGAGGAATTCCCCGAGCTGAAAAATGCAGCTGGCAAGCTGAAAGCCTTTACAGATATGATCGAGGAAATGCGCCGCCGCCTGCCGGAGAGTGAGCTGCCGGAGTTCTACGATTACGTCTGCGAGCGAAGCGGCTACGCGCCCGCCCTGCGGGAGAAGGACGATATGGAGAGCCGGGGCCGGCTGGAGAACGTGCAGGAGCTGCGCTCCAGCATCCTGGCCTACCTGGAAAACGCCGAGGGCGCGGAGACGAGTCTCTCCGGCTTCCTGGATGAGATCGCGCTGTACACCGACCTGGACAGCCGGGTAGACGGCGACAACTGCGTGACCATGATGACCATGCACGCCGCCAAGGGCCTGGAATTCCCCCAGGTATTTGTGGTGGGCATGGAGGAGGGGCTTTTCCCCGGAAATCGCGCCATGGGCGATGGCGACGAGATGGAGGAGGAGCGCCGGCTGTGCTATGTGGCCATGACCCGCGCCAAAGAGAAGCTGACGCTGACCAACGCCCGCCAGCGCACGCTGTACGGTAAAACAACACCCTGTATGCCCTCCCGGTTCCTCAGTGAGATCCCGGAGGACAACATGGAGTGGCTGTCCAAGCCGGTACCCCGCAGCGACGCCTGGGAGGACTCTCGGGACGATGATGGCTGCGCTTACGGTTACGGTGGCTATACACGTCAGGGTAGCACAGCACCGACGCGCCGCGAGGTGCCTGCCGCGTCTCGTCCCGGCTCGCTGCATACGGCCAGAACGGCGGCAAAAGCACCGTCTACCGCCTCTTACATACAGCTGCAGGCAGGGGAGACGGTGGAGCACGACGCCTTCGGCAGAGGCCTGGTGCTCTCCGTGCGGCCTATGGGTGGTGACGCGCTGCTGGAGGTAGCCTTTGACACGGTCGGGACCAAGAAGCTTATGCTGAAGGCCGCCTCCCATCATTTGAAGAAGGTGTAAAGTAAAATAATTCTAAAAATACGGAAGGAGAACGGATATGGGGTTTTGGTTCGGCTTTGACACAGGGGTCGACATCATGCAGATGTTTGTTTTCGCGATATTTGCCATCGTCATCGTCTGCTTCATCGCCTTAGCAGTAAAGGGCATTGGCACCTGGCACAAGAACAACAATTCTCCGCGCTTGACGGTGCAGGCGGCTGTTGTCGCCAAGCGGCAGAATACCGATGTGCACCACCACAGCAATAACAACGGCGGTATGCACACCAGCACCTCCACTCACTATTACGTGACGTTCCAGTTTGACAGCGGCGACCGGCTTGAGCTACACGTTCCCGGAAGGGAATACGGCATGATGGCGGAGGGCGACGTGGGCGATCTGACGTTCCAGGGTACCCGTTACCTGGGCTTTGACAGGCACACCGCAGGGGCCGTTCCCGAGGCCGGACCCGTCACAGCAGAGGACGTCCCGCCGCGGTACACGGAGAAGAAAAGCTGGGACCCGGAGCTGTGAAAGGGTGGGGTATATATGACATATTGGAAATGCTTGCTCTGTGCGGTGTGTATCCTGCTGCCGCTCTGCTTTGCCGCAGGCTGCGCGGCATTCCCGAAGGCAGACGACCCACCGGAGCCGCCGCAGGAAACCGTGGATACGCCTGCGGAGCCGGATATCCCCGTTGTTCCTGCACCGGAGCCGGAGCCGGAACCGGAACCGGCGGAGGACGCACTGGTGGATGTGTGTACCTACCTTCCCGGCGTCTATGCCGACCTCCGCTACGCCACGGAGAACAATTTCACCGGACAGGTGATCTACGATTTTACCCAGCCCCAGCTGCGCTATGGCACATTGAAAAAGCTGGCACAGGCGCAGGAAATGCTGGCTGAGCGGGACTTGGCGCTGAAGATCTGGGATGCCTACCGCCCCGTCAGCGCACAGTTCCGCCTGTGGGAGGTGTGCCCCGATCCGCAGTATGTGGCCGATCCCACAAAGGGCTATTCCGGACATAGCCGGGGCAACACGGTGGACGTCACGCTGGTGTCCGCCGATGGTTCGCCCGTTCCCATGCCCACGGATTTTGACGATTTCACCGCCATGGCGGACAGGGATTACAGTGATGTGTCCGACACGGCAGCTTATGACAATGTCCGCCTGTTGGAGGACACCATGGTGTCCTGCGGTTTTCGGCCATACAGCGCCGAATGGTGGCACTTTACCGATACCACAGATTACCCCGTGGTGGAAGAATAAGCGGGTATACGCCTGCCACGGCAGGCGTATACCCGCTTATAAAACGCAAAAAGCTCTGCGATACATCGCAGAGCTTTTAACTGTGCAGTTCAGACGCGATCAGATCGCGCGGGTAACCTTGCCGGAACGCAGGCATCGGGTACAAACATACACATGGCGAGGCGTACCGTTGATCACAGCCTTCACGCGCTTGACATTGGGCTTCCAGGGGCGGTTGGAACGCCGATGAGAGTGGGACACCTTGATACCAAAGGTCACGCCCTTGTCGCAAAATTCGCACTTTGCCATCCGTTGCACCTCCTTGCTGTCATAACATACCTCTTGCATCGCAAGCAGTTGATATAATAACAGATGTGCGCCGAAATTGCAAGTATTATTTGACAAAAAAACGAATTTTTTTTGCATGGGGAAAGTGTTGCGAAAAAGCGCGCCGCAAGATATAATTAAAAGAAGTATATTCGCCCGTTTCCGGGCAGGAGGAGCGCCCATGGAAAAAGTGAAACGCACACCCGCCAGCCTGAAAAAAATGGTGGAGACCTTCGGCATGGAAATACTGCACCGCGGCAGCGACTATGACAGCGCGGTGATCACCATTTCCGACGTGAATCGGCCCGCCCTGCAGCTGGTAGGCTTTTACGATTATTTTGACGACAAGCGCCTGCAAATATTGGGACGGGGCGAGATACGCTATCTGGAGCGCATGACCGAGGCAGAGCGTCTGCGTGTGTTCAACCAGCTGATGAGCTATCCGTTCCCGGCAATGATCGTGGCGCGGAATATGGAGGCGCCGCCTGAGCTGGTGCAGATGGCGGACAAGCACGACCGCACGCTGCTGCGGGCGGTGGACTCCACGGTGGATATCACCAGCCGGCTCATTGACTACCTGAACCGGGTAACGGCCCCGCAGATCACGCGGCACGGCGTCTTGATGAATATCTACGGACAGGGCGTACTGATCCTGGGCGACAGCGGCATCGGCAAGAGCGAGACGGCCATTGAGCTGCTCAAGCGTGGTCACCGGCTGGTGGCGGATGACGCGGTAGAGATTCGCCGGGTGTCCAACTCTCTCTACGGCACGGCGCCGGAGATCATCCGGCACTATATCGAGATACGCGGCGTGGGCGTCATTGACGTGCAGCAGCTGTTCGGCATGGGCGCGGTGCAGTTCGACACGGAGATCGACCTAGTGATCCAGCTGGAACAGTGGGAAGACGGGAAGTTCTATGACCGGCTGGGCCTGGGCGAGGAGAAATACACCATGTTGGATGTGAGCTTGCCCATCGTGACCATCCCGGTGCGGCCGGGGCGGAACCTGGCAGGCATCGTGGAGATCGCCACCATGAAGAACCGGCAGATGAAGTACGGCTACAACGCGGCACGGGACTTCGTGACGCAGTTTGACAGCAAGGTGGACGCCATGCTGAAGAAAAAGAGCACAACGGGCGAGGCGGAGAACAGATGAAATACGTTGGCGTAGACATTGGCGGCACCAACCTCAAGGCGGGGCTGGTGGACGAAAGCGGAACGCTGCTGGCGACACAGAAGATGAAGGTCGCGTCCATCGTAGACCGTGAGGGGCTGGCGTGGACGGTGGCGTCACTGGTGCAGGAGCTGGCAAAGGCGGCCAATATTCCGGTCAGTGATGTGGCGTCGGTAGGCGTCGGCGTTCCCGGAACGGTGGATATACGGGCGGGTTCTATCGCGTATACCTGCAACCTTCCCCTGCGGGACGTGCCGCTGCGAAAGCTGTTTCACAAATATCTGAATATCCCGCTGTACATCGAAAATGACGCTAACTGCGCGGCGCTGGCGGAGTTCCATGTGGGCGCGGGACGCGAGAGCAAGCGCTTTGTGACCATCACGCTGGGTACCGGCGTGGGCGCGGGTATCATCCACAACGGGAAAATATACCACGGCGCCAACGGTATGGCCGGCGAGGTGGGTCACATGGTCATTGAGCAGAACGGCCTGCCGTGCCCCTGCGGGCGGCACGGCTGCTGGGAGCAATACGCCAGCGCCACGGCGCTGAAGCGCATGACGGCAGAGGCACTGGCGGCCTACCCGGACAGTATTCTGGCGCGGGTCATCACGGAGAATGACGGACACGTGTCCGGGCAGTCGGCGTTTATCGCGGCCCGAGAGGGTGACCCGGTGGGACAAATGGTGTGCGACCGATACGTGGACTACCTGGCCTGCGGCGTGGTGAACGTGGTGAATATCTTTCAGCCGGATACACTGGCCATTGGCGGCGGCGTCAGCAATGAAGCGGACGAGCAACTGCTGCTACCCGTGCAGCAGCGGGTGGCCAGAGAGAGCATTCCCTGCGGCAAGGACCGGCGGACGCGCATCGTCAAGGCGCAGCTGGGCAACCGGGCGGGTCTGATCGGCGCGGCCCTGCTGGGAAAGAATAAGCGTATCTGACAGGGGCATATACTACCGCTGGCAGTGTAGGGAACCCCTTATTTTCAAAGCTTGGAGGCATTATGAGCTGGTACGAGGAGCTGGACAAATGGGCGGCGGACTATCTGCCGGAGATGGAATATGAGAAGGACGCGCCGCTGGATCGGTATACCTCCTTCCGCATCGGCGGGCCGGCGCGGCGCATAGCCTTTCCCCGCAGCGGGGAGGCGGCGGTGCTGCTGGTGAGCCATGCACTGGAGCTGGGCGCACGGCCCTTTGTGCTGGGAAACGGCACCAACGTGATCTTCCCGGATGAGGGCGTGGAGCGTCTGGTGATCTGCACCCGGGACATGGCGGGTGTGGCGGCTGGTGCGGTCGCAGGTGAGATCACGGCAGAGTGCGGCGCATCACTGGCAAAGATCGCTGTTTTCGCGCAGAAGGCAGGGCTTTCCGGGCTGGAGTTCGCCCACGGGATACCGGGAAGCCTGGGCGGCGCAGTGTGCATGAATGCCGGTGCCTATGGTGGGGAAATGGCACAGGTGGTAAAGGAAGTGACCGTGCTGTTCCCCGAGGTTGGTGTCAAGACCCTCAGTGGGGAAGAAATGGCGTTTTCCTATCGGCACAGCCTGCTGACAGAGCACCCCGACACGGTGGTGCTGCGGGCGACGCTCCGCTTGCAGGCCGGTATCCCCGGGGAGATACGGGAGAAAATGGATGAGCTGATGGCCCGGCGTAAGGCGTCACAGCCGCTGGAGTATCCCAGCGCGGGCAGTACCTTTAAGCGCCCGGCGGGCTACTATGCTGCGGCGCTGATTGATCAGTGCGGCCTAAAGGGACTGACCGTGGGCGGCGCACAGGTGTCGGAGAAGCACGCGGGGTTCGTCATCAACCGGGGCGGGGCGTCCTGCGCTGATGTGACAGCTCTCATGGCAGAGATACAAAAGCGCGTGCGGGAGCAAACCGGCGTTGTGCTAGAGCCTGAGGTCCGGGTCATTACTTGAATTACGACCGCATCGATCACAGGTGTTTCAATGACCTTGATAGAAGGTATATAAAATGTGCCAGTAAATATACAAAAATGTTACAGTAGAGGTAATAAAAAAGAACGCAAAAGTGCAGCAAAAATAACGCCGTACCGGGCTTGTTTTTGACGGGATTCCGAATCACGCTTGACGGCGGGGGAGGATACTGAATTGGAAATACTCATTATTTCGGGGATGTCCGGTGCGGGAAAGAGCCGCGCCGCCATCTGTCTGGAGGACAGCGGCTACTACATCGTGGACAACCTGCCGGCGGAGATGATGGTCAAATTCGCCGAGTTCTGCGCGGCCGCCGGCGGCCGGTATGACCGCTTGGCTTTCGTGTACGACGTGCGGGCCGGGGAGCCCTTTGACCGGCTGACCGGCGCGGTGGAAGAGCTGCGACGGCAGGGTCTGCGGTGTCGACTGCTGTTTTTGGAGGCGTACACCAAGACCATCATCAACCGCTATAAAGAGACACGGCGGAGCCATCCTCTGTGCGGTGACGGAGCCTCCATCGAAGAAGCGGTAGCGCGGGAACGGGCGATGCTGGCACCGGTGCGGGCACAGGCAGACTTGGTGCTGGACACGTCGGCATTTTCTGCGGCCAAGCTGCGGAGCACGCTGCTGACGCTGTTGGGCAGAGAGGCGGACGGCGGGCTGCACGTGACGGTGCTGTCCTTCGGGTTCAAGAACGGCCTGCCACCGGAGGCAGACCTGGTGCTGGACGTGCGGTTTTTGCCAAACCCCTACTATGTGCCGGAGTTAAAAAGGCTGACCGGGCTGGATGTGGCGGTGCGCGACTATGTGATGAACGCGGCGGCCACGGAGGAATTCTGGCGGCGTCTGACGCCGATGGTAGATTATTTGCTGCCCCAGTACCGACAGGAGGGGCGGACAGAGCTGGTACTGGCTGTAGGCTGCACCGGCGGTCGGCACCGATCTGTGGCTGTGGCGCACCGGCTGGCGGCATACATTGACGCGCTGGGCTTTTCCGTGGCGGAAAGCCACAGGGATATGGGGCGGTAAGCGTGTTCCGCACCTACGGTCGGGGCAAATACAGGAGACGATGTATGAGCAAATACGATAAACTCTGGGAATATGTGTTTAAGAATGGACGGGATCAATTTACGCTGTCGTTCGAGGAAATAGGACGTATTGCCGGTGTGCCCATCGACCACGCTTTCCTAACGTATAAAAAGGAGCTTGCGGCATACGGCTACCGAGTGGAAAAAATATCCATGAAGGCAAAAACGGTGGCTTTCCGCCGTGCGGAACAGTGAGGTGAAGGGTCATGATCTCATTTGCGGGAAAGGTAAAAAATGAACTGTGCCGCGTGGGGATAGGCCGCCAGTGCTGCGCCCGGGCCGAGGGCTACGGTGTGCTGCTGTACGGCAACACGTTCACGCCCGGAGAGATACGGATCATCACGGAGAACGGAGACTTCGCCGCACGGCTGCCAAAGCTGTTTCAGAAAGCTTTTGGGGTAAAATTCGACCGGGTACCGGAGGAAACGAACGGCAAAGGAAAGCTGATTTTCGGCATCACAGCGCCGGAAAAGCTGGAAAAGATCATCAACACACTGGGCTATGATGCGAGGCAGCTGACGGCGCTGCACGTGAACTTCGGAATACTGGAGGAGGACTGCTGCCGGACGGCGTTTCTGCGGGGGGCATTTTTGGCGGGAGGCAGCGTCACCGACCCAGAGAAGCGGTACCATCTGGAGCTGGCCACCAGTCATGTGCCGGCCAGCCGGGAGGTACAGGCGCTGATGGAGGAGATGGGGTTCCTGCCACGTTCCATACGGCGCGGCGCGGATGCACTTCTGTACTTCAAGCAGTCAGAGCACATCGAGGACTTTCTGACGAAGATCGGCGCACCGGCGGCGGCCATGGACATCATGACGGCGAAGGTGGACAAGGAGATACGCAACGGTGCCAACCGGGCTATGAACTGCGATATGGCCAACGTAAACAAGACATTGGACGCGGCGCAGGAGCAGGTAGGCGCCATCGAGAAGCTGCGCCGCAGCGCCCGGTGGGATACGCTGCCGGAAAAGCTGCGGCAAACCGCGGCGCTGCGGCTGGAATATCCGGAGTTGTCGCTGGTACAGCTGGCAGAGAAGTGCGACCCGCCGGTAACAAAGTCGTGCATGAACCATCGAATGAGAAAGTTGATGGAGGAGGCTAAAGAGCTATGAACATGAGAGAACGGTGCGAACGCGCGGAGGCGTACAGAAAAAACGGGGCCAACTGCGCCCAGGCGCTGCTGGCGGCATTCGCAGATGTAATGGGTATTACGGAGACCCAGGCACTGGCTGTCGGTGCGGGGTTAGGCGGCGGCGTGCGAAGCGGGAACATCTGCGGCGCGGTAAACGCGCCGGTGATGATCCTGGGCTGCGCGTTTCCGGAAATGGCCGCCAGCAAGGCGAAATCCGCGGAGATCACCAAGGAATACCAGCGGCGGTTTATGGAGAGATTTAAGCATCTCAACTGCCGGGAACTGCTGGCGGAGAAGGAATTGCAGCCCACTGACACGGCCATGGCACTGGCGGCGGGGGATCACTGCGGGCTGCTTATTCTCAGCGCGGCGGAGATACTGTGCGGGATGATAGGGGAGAAGTAAAGGAGAACAGGTATGGGATTTGTGCATCTGCACGTACATACGGAATACAGTCTGCTGGACGGTGCGTGCCGGATACGGGACCTGCCGAAGCTGGTAAAGGAACTGGGGCAGACGGCCTGCGCCATCACCGACCACGGCGTCATGTACGGCGCAGTGGACTTTTACCGCGCCTGCAAGGCGGAGGGCATCCATCCCATCATCGGGTGCGAGGTATATGTGGCGCGTCGGACACGGTTCGACAAGCAGCATGAGTTTGATGCAGAGTCGCGGCATCTGGTGCTGCTGTGCAAGAACGAGACGGGGTACCGAAACCTATCATACATGGTGTCGCAGGCGTATATCGAGGGGTTCTATATCAAGCCGCGTATCGATATGGAGCTGCTGCGCGCCCATTCCGACGGGCTGATCGCCCTGTCGGCCTGTTTGGCAGGAGAAATTCCCAAGCGACTGATGAATGGTGACTACAACGGGGCCAAGGCATATGCACTGGAGATGCGGGGAATTTTCGGTGAGGACTTTTACCTGGAATTACAGGACCACGGCATTGCCGAGCAGACCGAGGTGAACCGGGGTCTTTTGCGGCTGCACAACGAAACGGGGATACCCCTGGTGTGTACCAATGATGCCCACTATCTGCGGAAGGAGGATGCAGAAAACCACGACGTGCTGCTGTGCATCCAGACCGGCAAGACGGTGGATGACGAGAACCGAATGCGGTATGAGCCGCGGAATTTCTATATCCGTTCCACAGAGGAGATGGAGACGCTGTTCGCCGGATATCCGGACGCGGTGGCCAACACGGAAAAGATCGCGGAAAAATGTCAGCTGGAGTTCACCTTCGGCAAATACCATCTTCCGGAATTCAAGCTGCCGGAGGGGTATGACTCACCTACATATCTGCGTAAACTATGCGATGAGGGATTTGCTCAGCGGTACGGTCAGGCAAAGCCGGAATATCGGAAACAGCTGGATTATGAGCTGGATATGATCGAGAAAATGGGCTTTACGGACTATTTTCTCATTGTGTCGGACTTTGTGCGGTACGCCAAGAGCCGGGGAATACCGGTGGGACCAGGGCGCGGCAGCGCGGCCGGATCTATGGTGTCTTACTGCCTGGAGATCACGGACATCGACCCCATGAAGTACGATCTGTACTTCGAGCGGTTCCTGAACCCGGAGCGTGTGTCTATGCCGGATATCGACATGGACTTCGGCGACACGCGGCGGGGAGAGGTGGTGGAATATGTCCGCAAAAAATATGGCGACGACCATGTAGCCCAGATCGTGACCTTCGGTACCATGGCCGCCCGAGCAGCCATACGGGATGTGGGCCGGGCGCTGAACATGACCTACGCCGAGGTGGATGTTGTGGCGAAGCTGGTACCGGCAGGGCCAGGGGCGCTGCATATTACCCTGCAGGAGGCGCTGAAGCTCTCGAAGCAGCTGGCAGATATGTACCGGGAGGAGCCAAAGGTCAAAAAGCTCATCGACACAGCCATGGCACTGGAGGGAATGCCGCGGCACGCCTCTACCCACGCGGCGGGCGTGGTCATCACAAAACTGCCGGTATACGAATATGTGCCGCTGGCACGGAACGACGATGCGGTAGTATGCCAGTATGTGATGACGACTTTGGAGGAGCTGGGCCTGCTGAAAATGGACTTTCTGGGGCTGCGGAACCTGACGGTGCTGGATGACGCCGTGAAGATGGTGCAGCAGCGGGAGCCAGAGTTCGCGCTGAGCAAAATACCGGACGACGACGCGGAGACCTATGACATGATCTCCCGAGGACAGACGGCGGGCGTGTTCCAGATCGAGTCCACGGGCATGACCGGTGTGTGCGTGGGGCTGAAGCCACAGAGTATTGAGGATATCACCGCCGTGATCGCGCTGTACCGTCCGGGACCAATGGAGTCCATTCCGAGGTTTATCGCCTGCAAGCACGACCCGAAGCTGGTGACGTATAAGCACCCAAGGCTGGTGCCTATACTGTCGGTCACCTACGGGTGCATCGTGTACCAGGAGCAGGTCATCCGCATTTTCCAGGAACTGGGCGGCTTTTCGCTGGGGCAGGCGGACATGGTGCGCCGGGCCATCAGCAAGAAGAAGGCCAAGGAGATCGAGAAGGAGCGTCAGGCCTTCGTATACGGCGATGCGGAACGAGGAATCAAGGGCTGTATCGCCAACGGTATCGACGAGAAGACAGCGCAGGCCATCTACGACGAGATATACGACTTTGCCAACTATGCTTTCAACAAGGCTCACGCGGTGAGCTACGCGGTGGTGGCGTATCAGACGGCGTATTTCAAGTGTCATTACACCAAGGAGTATATGGCCGCGCTGCTGACCAGCGTGCTGGACAACAGCGACAAGGTGGCGGGGTATATCGGGGAGTGCCGCGACTGCGGCATTGCGCTGCTGCCGCCGGACGTGAACCGGTCCAGCGACCGGTTCACCGTGGAGCCGGAGGGGATACGGTTCGGCCTGGTGGCCATCAAGAACATCGGACGGGGCTTTATCCAGTCGGTGGTCCGGGAGCGGGAGCAGGGCGGCAGCTTTACGTCTTTGCAGGATTTCTGCGACCGGATGTACGACTGCGGCGACATGAACAAGCGGGCGGTGGAGAACCTTATCCGCAGCGGCGCCTTCGACAGCATGGGGGCGCGGCGGTCGCAGCTGCTGGCGGTGTATGAGAAGGTGCTGGACGGCATCGGCAACGTGCGGCGGCGGAACGTGGAGGGCCAGATCGATTTCTTCGGCATGAGCGCCGCCAACAGCACCGTGGAAACGGTGGTGATGCCGGACATTCCGGAGTTTACCGCCACGGAGCGGATGCACATGGAGAAGGAGACCACGGGGCTGTATCTGTCCGGGCACCCCATGGTGGGCTATCGCGCTGCGGCCCGTAGCAGCGGGGCAGTGACGCTGAATGAGATACTTGAGGATGTGTCCTCTGAAGAGGGCCCCACACGGTTCGCCGACGGTATGCCGGTGACGGTGGCGGGCATCGTGGCCTCCAGCAAGACGCGGCCCACAAAGAACGGGACGCTGATGGCCTATGTGGTGCTGGAGGACGAGACGGCATCCATGGAGCTTCTGTGCTTTTCTCGGGTGCTGGAACGATGCGGCAGCTATCTGGCAGTGAACAGCCCGGTACTTATCAAGGGACGGCTGAGCCTGCGGGACGAAAAGCCGCCGCAGATCATGCCAGACGTGGTATTCCCCATGAACGGCAGTGAACTGCCGGAGGGACAAAAGGCCCCGGAAAACGGCGCTGCCGCCGTATACCTGCGGGTGAAGAGCATCGATGACCCGGCGTTCAGCCATCTGCTGTTGGTGGCGACCATGTTCGAAGGGAAGGTGCCGCTGAAGATACGCATTGCCGACACCGGCAAGCTGTGGGGCGGCTTCTGCCTGGACCACCCGGCGTTTTTGAAGGAGTGCCGGGAATGGCTTGGACCGGAGAACGTGGTGGTGCGAAGGAAGGAAAAGAGCGAATGAGCGTCAGGGTGCGGCCTGCGGGCCGCACCCTTTTTGCCTTTTGGGCATAGAGTGGAATGAAAGAGGCCGTCTTTCACTACTTATTGGGAGGTCATTCTATGCCTGAAAATGTAATGCCGGGACCGGTCTGCGACCTGGGGAACGTCCGGGAGGCCGTGTGCATCCATACGCGGAAGATATTTGACTCATGCAGGGATAAGGACTGCGTGGAGGATCTGCGCTTTTACCCCACGGCGGCGGCGCAGGAGGTGCTCAGCACATCGCAGATGATCAAGGGCGGCACAGCGGAGCTGCTGTACGTCTACACCGATGTGGAGCCGGTGACGTTCAACCGGGGGTTCTATTCGGTGGATATGCGCTTCTACTACCGGGTGACTTTACAGGTGTGTACCGGCACGCCGCGATACACTGAGGTGGAAGGCCTGTGCGTGTTCGACAAGCGGTGTATCCTGTTCGGCAGCGAAGGAAACGCCAAGATATTCTCCTCGGACACGGTGTTCGACGAGTTGGATGTGCCGGGACGGATACGGACCAATCTGCCTATCGCCGTGGTGGAGGCCGTGGACCCGATCGTGCTGGATACCCGTGTAGCGGAGGTACCGGTCCCTGTCTCGACAGGCAGTTGTTTGTCGGAGATCCCGTCCTTTGTGGCGCAGAGCTTCAGTGGAGAGCTGGTGTTCGACGACAGTGCAGCACGGCGGCTGTATGTGACGCTGGGGCAGTTCACGCTGGTGCGGTTGGAGCGCGATACGCAGCTGCTGGTGCCGGTATATGACTACTGTGTGCCCCAGAGCGAGTGTGACTGCGGCAGCCAGGAGGACCCCTGCGGGCTGTTCCGCAGTGTGGCGTTCCCCATGAACGAGTTTTTCCCGCCCAACGCGGTGGAGACGCCCTGCGACTATAACAGTACCAAGAACTACTGTGCGTGCCATTGAGAAGCAGAACAGGGGACGGCGAGAGCCGTCCTCTGCTTTTTTCGCGGGGTTTCGCTTTACAAGCGGGAAAAAATTGCGTATAATACAAAAAAGGAGGTGGACGATGTGGGTATCGCGTTTATTCAGGACAAGCTGGAGATCAAGTTCCTGATCCTGTACATCGCGTCGCGGCTAACGGAGCCGGTAGACGGAGCCGACTTGCAGGACATGACCATGTGCGACGAGGGTATCGACTACTTTGATTATGCGGAGTGTCTGGGTGACCTGGTGAAGACAGAGCATCTGCGTGTCACGGAAGACGGGCAGTATGTTATCACGGAAAAGGGACGAAGAAACAGCGGTATCTGCGAGAGCAGCCTGCCATATTCCGTAAGGCAGCTGTCGGACAGGCATATCGCGGCTTGGAACAAGGCGGCGGTGCGGCGGCAGCAGGTGCAGGGACGTGTGACACCGCGTGAAAACGGGACGTTCACCGTGGAGCTGCGGCTGCGGGATGACGTGGACAGCCTGATGACGTTGGATCTGATGGTGGCCGATAAGGCCGACGCCGAGGCGTTGGCGGAACGGTTCCGGAGGGAGCCGGAGAAAGTATACACGCAGATCGTTGCGGCGCTTCGCGGAAAATAAGAAAGAAAAAGCCTCCCCGACCGGGGAGGCTTTTTGCGAGGGGAGTGAGTTCTGTACAGAATTGCAATGTTTTGGATCACACGCTGAAAAGAATATCCGCATAGGTGGGATACGGCCACGCTTTGGCGTCCACCAGCGATTCCAGCCGGCCGATCAGCTCGCCGGCCTTCTGGGTGCGGGTAACGATCTCGCAGCGGTAGTACCGTGCGGCGTCGATACCGCCGTCCGCAGCGGGGGCATCGCTGAGGGCATCGTGCAACGCCTCGCAGGTATCAAACAGCTTCTCGCCCAGGTCGGTAACACGCTGGGCCAGAGTCTTTTCCATGCGGGCGGACAAGGCCGGGACACTGTTCTCCTTGTGAAAGGCCGTCTGGGTTAGGCGGTCGGCGTAAGCACTGGCGGCGGGGAGAATATGACGCTGGACCATGTCCAGCAGGGTGCTGGCCTCAATGGCAGACACCTTGCAGTAGTTTTCCAGGTGGATCTCGTACCGGGCGCGCATCTCCGTCTCGGTAAGGATAGCGTGCCTGGTGAAAAGCTCTACATTCTTCCGGTCGATGTAGGCAGGCATACAGTCCACCGTGTCCCGCAGGTTAGCCAGGCCCCGGCGCTTGGCCTCCTGTACCCAGGCGTCATCATAGCCGTTGCCGTTGAAGATGATGCGCTGGTGGGCGGTGAAGGTGTCGTGCAGCAGGGTCTGCAGCGCGGACTGGAAGTCGTCGGCCTTTTCCAGAATGTCGGCGAACTGGCGCAGCTCCTCGGTCATAATGGTGTTCAGCACCACATTAGGGCTGGCGATGGACTGAGAGGAGCCCAGCATACGGAACTCGAATTTGTTACCGGTAAAGGCCAGGGGAGAGGTGCGGTTGCGGTCTGTGGTGTCCTGGGGGATCTCCGGCAAAGTATCTACGCCGATGGTAAGCTTTTTCTTGGTGATGTCCACATACTCAGTGCCCTGAATGATGGCATCAAGAATAGCCGTTAATTCATCGCCCAGAAAGATGGAGATGATGGCGGGAGGGGCCTCGTTGCCGCCAAGACGGTGGTCGTTGCCGGGATAGGACACGCAGCAGCGCAGCATTTCCTGGTACTCGTCAACGCCCTTGATAAAAGCGGCTAGAAACAGCAGGAACTGGGCGTTCTGGCTGGGGGTGCTGCCAGGCTTCAGAAGGTTTTCGCCGGTGTCAGTGGCCAGGGACCAGTTGTCGTGCTTGCCGCTGCCGTTGACGCCCGCAAAGGGCTTTTCATGGAGCAGGCACACCAAACCGTGGCGGGCGGCTACCTTTTTCAGCAGTTCCATGGTCAGCTGGTTTTTGTCACAGGCGCTGTTGGCATCGGAGTAGATGGGCGCGATCTCGTGCTGGGCAGGCGCAACCTCGTTGTGCTCCGTCTTGGCCAGCACGCCCAGCTTCCACAGCTCCTGATCCAGCTCCCGCATGAACGCGGCTACCCGGGGTTTGATGGCGCCGTAATAGTGGTCGTCCAGCTCCTGCCCCTTGGAGGGACGGGCACCGAACAGCGTGCGGCCGCACAGCTTCAGATCCTCGCGCTGGCGGTATACCTTCTCGTCGATCAGGAAGTACTCCTGCTCAGGGCCTACCTGCGGCGTGACATGCTGCGCCTCGGTGTTGCCGAACAGCCGCAGGATACGGATGCACTCCCTGTCCAGCACACGCATAGAGCGCAGCAGAGGCGTTTTTTTGTCCAGCGTCTGCCCACTGTACGAGCAGAAAATGGTAGGGATATACAGTGTCTCGTCCTTGACGAAGGCGTAAGACGTGGGGTCCCATGCAGTGTAGCCGCGGGCTTCAAATGTAGCGCGGAGACCGCCGGAGGGGAAGGAGGAGGCGTCTGCCTCGCCCTTGCTCAGTTCCTTGGCGCTGAGCTCCATGACCACGGCGTCTTTGCCGTCGCGGGTGATGAAGCTGTCGTGTTTTTCAGCGGTAACGCCGGTCATAGGCTGGAACCAGTGGGTGTAATGGGTAGCGCCCTTTTCGATGGCCCAGTCCTTCATGGCGTTGGCGATCTCGCCGGCGGTGGTACGATCCAGCGGCGTTCCCTGGGCCAGGCATTGCTGCCATTTCTGGTAGGCGGCGGCAGGGAGACGCTGCTGCATCTGCTGCTCACCAAACACCATTTTGCCAAACAGAGCGGGAACGTTCGTGGTCTTTTCACACATTGCGGGATCAATCCTTTCAAAATCAAGTACGCGGCGGCGCCGCGGGAAAAACAAACCGTATGGGAAACGGGGCTTACATGAACAGCTGCATAGCCAGCGGAGTGACATAGGCCTCCATCACAGCGGCCAAGGCCAGCAGTGGTACCACCAGCAATCCCACCACGCGAAGCAGGTCCAGAAGCAGGGGCTTCATCATACCTTTTTCGTTGCAGCGGATGTATCGATTGATATTTCTGCACAGGCAGAGTCCGGCGGCCAGACTGAGCAGCAGGGCGGGGACCTCAAAGATGCCGTGGGGCACAAGACCGGCCAACAACAGAAGCCACTGGCCATCCATCAGTGCGGCAAGCATACCGATGATCGCAGCGTTGAGTCCCAGAGACAGTGCCGGCAGATACAGGAATGGTATAAAACCATAAAGCACGGTCATCACCATAGCCCGAAGGTTGTTGCCGAACAGGGCCAGCGCGCTGAAGCTGCCATCATCGCGGATAATACCGGCGTCTGCAATGCTCTCGTTGAAGGTGCGTATAATGGTTACGGGAACATCGGGGAAAAGCCTTCCGATAATGTAAGCCAGCACGGTCAATGCCAAAAAAGCAAGGGCAGTTATACCGACAAATCGGCCGTATTCCCTGTGCCAGAACGCAGCGATGGCACAAAACTGCTTTTTCATGCCAGCTTCTCCAGGCCGGCGCGGAGACGGCGGAGCGTTTCATCACGGCCCAGGATGCGGCAGATCTCCACTGCGCCGCCGGGGGTGACCAGCTTGCCGGCAGCAGCGATACGTACCGGCCACATGAGGGTGGCATTCTTGACACCCAATTGTTCAGCTAAGGCGATCAGGCCATCGTGGATGGCCTCGTCCGTCCACTGGGGCAGCGCCGCCAGCATGGGAATAGCCGCCTCCAGCATGGCCTTGCAGACCTCCGGGTTCGTCTTGGATTTCTTGTTGGTGAAGAATTCCACGTCGTACTCCGGGCACGCATCGAAGAAGTCCACCTTCTCCGGGATATCTGTAAGACGCTCGCAGCGCGCCTGCAGCAGCGCGGCGATGGCCGCCACGTCAAAGTCGCCCTTGACGCTCTGGCGGATGTAGGGCTCGGCTGCCTTGGCGAAGTCCTCCGGGGACATGGCACGCAGGTAGACGGCGTTGAAATGATCCAGCTTGGCCTTGTCGAAGATGGCGGGAGATTTGGAAATACCGGTCAGATCAAACGCCTTGACAAGCGCATCAAGAGAGAAGATCTCCTGCTCCGCCAGCTCACCCTTGGGACTCCAGCCCAGCAGAGCAACGTAGTTGAGAATGGCATCGGTCAGATAACCCTCTGCCTTCAGATCCTCATAGCTGGGGTCGCCGTGGCGCTTGGACATCTTGTTCTGCGCGTCCCGCATGACGGGGGAGCAGTGGACATAGGTGGGTACCTCCCAGCCGAAAGCGTGGTAAAGAAGGTCGTACTTGGGCGCGGAGGACAGATACTCGCTGCCGCGTACCACATGGGTGATGCCCATCAGGTGGTCGTCGATCACATTGGCAAAGTTGTAAGTGGGCAGACCGTCCCGTTTCAGCAGTACCTGGTCATCCAGGGTGCTGTTTTCCACGGTGATATCGCCGAACACGGCATCGTGAAACGTGGTGGTGCCCTCCTTGGGGATGCGCTGGCGGATGACGTAAGGCTCGCCCGCCTCCGCGCGGCGCAGCGTGTCCTCCAGCGGCAGATCACGGCAGGGATCATCGGCGCGGTCAAAATCGCCGGTGTCCTCCTCGGAGGCACACTTCTCGCAGAAACAGTAATAGGCGCCGCCCTTTTCCGCCAGCAAGCGAGCGTATTTGCCGTAGGTATCCCGACGTTGGGACTGGATATAGGGAGCCACGGGACCGCCGATGTCGGGGCCCTCGTCATGGTTCAGATGGCACTCGGTCATGGTGCGGTAGATGACGTCGGTAGCTCCCTCCACCAGCCGCCCTTGGTCGGTATCCTCGATACGGAGGATAAACGTGCCGCCATGACTGCGGGCAATGAGCCAGGTATACAGGGCGGTACGCAGATTGCCGATGTGCATATAACCGGTAGGGGAGGGCGCAAAGCGGGTGCGGACCTTGCCCGTGGGGATCTTGGCTTCCATCTCGGTAAAATAAGCGGCGTCAGACATAGGGGTGGACCTCCGTTACTTGATAAAAATACTATAATAGTATACTGGTTTTACGGGAAAAGTCAATGCTTACAGACGATTTCGCAGAATGTCCAAATGTTTGGAATGTTTCTTGCAATTTGTGGGGAGATTTGGTATAATGACCGCGAAGCGGCCATGATACATGGATCGCCATTTCGTTTTACCCGCCGCAAGGCACGACTATAACACAGAAAGGAACATCGTCACTATGATCTACACGACGGAAGTACAGCATATGTGTCCTGTCGCCAAGGGCGCTTATCACGGTCCGGCTCCCATTCCCGAGGAGGGCAAGTGGGTACAGGCCAAGCAGATCGGGGATATTTCCGGCTTTACCCACGGTATCGGCTGGTGTGCACCCCAGCAGGGTGCCTGCAAGCTGACGCTGAATGTGAAGAACGGCGTTATCGAGGAGGCGCTGGTGGAGACCATCGGCTGCTCTGGTATGACCCACTCCGCCGCCATGGCTTCCGAGATTCTGATCGGCAAGACTATTCTGGAGGCGCTGAACACCGACCTGGTGTGCGATGCCATCAACACCGCCATGCGCGAGCTGTTCCTGCAGATCGTCTATGGCCGCACTCAGTCCGCTTTCTCCGAGGACGGTCTGGCTGTGGGCGCGTCTCTGGAGGACTTGGGCAAGGGCCTGCGCTCTCAGGTGGGCACCATGTTCGGCACCCGCGAAAAGGGTCCCCGCTATCTGGAGATGGCCGAGGGCTATTGCAGCAAGCTGGCTTTGAACGACAAGGATGAGATCATTGGCTACGAGTTCATCAGCCTGGGCAAGATGATGGACGCCGTGAAGAAGGGTGTGGATGCCAACGAAGCCCTGAAGAACGCTACCGGCCACTACGGCCAGTGGGACAACGCGGCGAAGTATATCGACCCGCGCCAGGAATAAGAGAAGGAGGACGACAAAATGGCTCTGTTTGAAAGTTACGAAAGACGTATCGATAAGATCAACGGCGTCCTCGCGCAGTACGGCATCGGCTCCGTGGAGGAGTGCCGCGAGCTCTGCAAGGCGAAGGGCTTCGACCCCTATGAGATCGTCAAGGGCATTCAGCCCATCTGCTTTGAGAACGCCTGCTGGGCGTACACCGTGGGTGCGGCCATCGCGCTGAAGTCCGGTGTCAAGACCGCTGCGGATGCCGCCCGCAAGATCGGCGAAGGTCTGCAGTCTTTCTGCATCGACGGTTCTGTGGCCGAGGACCGCAAGGTGGGTCTGGGCCACGGCAATCTGGGCGCCATGCTGCTGAGCGACGAGAGCAAGTGCTTCGCGTTCCTGGCCGGTCACGAGTCCTTTGCCGCTGCCGAGGGTGCTATCGGCATCGTTCGCAACGCAAACAAGGCACGTAAGGAACCTCTGCGGGTCATCCTGAACGGTTTGGGCAAGGACGCTGCGCAGATCATCAGCCGCATCAACGGCTTCACTTATGTGCAGACTCAGTTTGACTATTTCACCGGCAAGCTGAACATCGTCCGCGAGATTCGGTATTCCGAGACCGAGCGCGCCGATGTCCGCTGCTATGGCGCCGATGATGTCCGCGAGGGTGTGGCTATCATGCACCATGAGGGCGTGGACGTGTCCATCACCGGCAACTCCACCAACCCCACCCGCTTCCAGCACCCGGTGGCCGGCACCTATAAGAAGGAGTGCATCGAGCAGGGCAAGAAGTACTTCTCCGTAGCCTCCGGCGGCGGCACCGGCCGTACGCTGCATCCGGACAATATGGCCGCCGGTCCCGCTTCCTACGGCATGACCGACACCATGGGCCGTATGCACAGCGACGCGCAGTTTGCCGGCTCCAGCTCCGTCCCTGCGCATGTGGAGATGATGGGCTTCCTGGGCATGGGCAACAATCCTATGGTCGGCGCGACCGTGGCCGTGGCTGTTGCGGTGGCCGAGGCTGTGAAGTAATTTTGATTTACAGTAAAACATCCCCCGACAGACTGTCGGGGGATGTTTTTATGTGCGTATATGCGTCAGCACTTGCCGAAAAAGCCGCACAGCAGCTTCAGCAGGGAAGCGCAGTCGAAATTGCAGAACATAGTTGCTGTACCTCCTTGTGGTATTTGCCTTGCAAGACTGGGTAAATTGTAACCGTTTTGTAACCATTTTGCAAATGTAAATACTGGAAGTCACAATATCAGCAGCAATCCTATGGCGATGAGCAGCTCTTCATCCGCTTTTTGCCGGGAGAGGTAGAACAGCAGAAAAAGCAGCAGCAGGTCGCCGGCGTCCAGATCACCCAAGTGCAGCTTTTCCAGCAGGTCGTTGAAGAAGCCGCGCTCCGGTGCACGGCTCTCCGGCGGGGGTGGCGGAGGACCCTTCGGCGGCGGATTGGGGCGCGGCGGCGCTTCGTCCACGGGAACGCGGGTATAGATGCCATCGTCGCCGCGAATGTAGCGGTTATACAGGGAAACCGCCCCCTTCCGAAAGAAATCGCTTGCCAATGGTGATGAGCCGCGCCAGCCTTGCGGCGCGCTCCACCTTATCCTGCTTGCCGTCCTTCAGGAACGGGCGCAGGGCATAGAGCAATTGGGTGGTCTGGCTGGTGTCGCGGGTCAGCTCCTGCAGCAGGGGCAGGTATCTGGCGATGGTCTGCGGATCGATGCCGCCCAGCGGTGCAGGCGGCGGGACCGCCTGAGGAGGTGACGGAGGAGATGGCGGTGTGTTCTCGCCACCCATGGATCCGGAGAGCTGCTGTGCCAACTGCATGATCTGCGCCATACTGCCGGGGTCGGACAGCAGCGCGTTAAGTTTTTCATTGACGTCGTCCACGCTGTGTCCTCCTTTCCGTTACTGTTGAAGCTTGTTTTCCAGCCGCTGTACCAGCTCCGCGCCCTGTGGGCTGGACAGTACACGAGAGAGCATGGCGCTCAAAGCTGCTGTGTCACCGGAGGCAGCCTGGCGCGCTGCTTGACCCAGTGCGGCGCTGTTGCCGCCGGAGAGCATATTCAGCAGTGCTTGGCCGTCCTGTGACTGCATGACAGACTTCAATGCACGGGGGTCGCTTTTCAGCTTGTTGACAATATCCTGTTCATTCATGGAATGACCTCCTTATAGGGTTCGTTACAGGTATATCCTATGTATGCGGGACGAAAAAAGTGCCTGTCAGCCTTGGCTGGCAGGCACAACGTTTTCATTTTACAGGGCGATACAGGAGCGGAGATAGACGTGCCCCGCGTCCTGCTCCGTCTGCCCAAGGACGAAGCCGATACCTGCCTTCGCCTTAGATCGTATCGCGGAGCACCTGATACATTTTTGGCGTACCAACTTGGGGTATCGAGCAATGCCTGATGACAGCTGGACAAGGGCGGCTGTTTATGCAGGATGCTTTGCATAAACAGTTGGAAATACAGTTGTAAATCAGGTACAAATGTGATACAATAATGTGCCAATTAAGATTAGGAGTATAGGCGTTTATGCCTACCTGTATAATACCCGTATGATACCTGTGTGATAAAGGACGGAGACAGATTTGATTTTAGAGACGATCAACAGCCCGGCAGACGTGAAATGTCTGTCCGAGGAGCAGACGGCCACGCTGTGCCGGGAGCTGCGGAGCTTTCTGGTGGAACAGGTATCCCGCACCGGCGGGCACCTGGCATCCAACCTGGGCGTGGTAGAGCTGACGGTGGCGATCCACAGGGTGTTCGACACAGCCACAGATCGGCTGGTGCTGGATGTGGGGCACCAATGCTACGTACACAAGGCACTGACCGGCCGACGGGAGTTGTTCGATACGCTGCGGCAGTTTGGCGGACTGTCAGGCTTTCCCAAGCCCTATGAGAGTGTGCACGACGCCTTTATGGCGGGGCACGCGTCGGATTCGGTGTCGGTAGCGCTGGGCATGGCACGGGCGCGGACGCTGCTGGGGCAGGACTACCATGTGGTGGCCGTTATCGGCGACGGTGCGCTGGGCGGCGGGCTGAGCTTTGAGGGCCTCAACGACGCCGGCGGCAGCGGCGAACCGCTGGTGGTCATTCTGAACGATAACGGAATGTCCATCGACCGGAATGTAGGCGGGCTGTCCAAGCAGTTGTCGAAGATGCGGACGGACCCGGAGTATTACGAATTCAAGAAGCGTTACCGCAAGGCACTGGAGAAGCTGCCGGCGGGCCGAACACTGTATGAGTGGAGCCACGAGGTAAAAACAGCGCTGAAAAAGACGCTGCTGCCGCCGGTGAGCACCGTGTTCGAGGATATGGGCTTTGCGTACATGGGCCCGGTGGGTGGCCACGACGTACAGCGGCTGACAGCGGTATTGCAGGCGGCCAAAGAGGCTGGGCGCCCGGTGCTGGTACACGTCCACACCGTGAAGGGCAGCGGATACGACTATGCACTGCGGGAGCCGGAGAAATTCCACGGCGTAGGGCCATTTGATCCGGCCACCGGAAAGGTGCGGCAGGCAGGCAAAGAAACGTTCTCCCATGTGTTCGGCGAGACACTGAGGCAGCTGGCGCGGGAGGACAGGCGCGTGTGCGCCATCACCGCCGCCATGGCCGACGGCACAGGTCTGACAGACTTTGCACGGGAGTTCCCGCGGCGCTTTTTTGACGTAGGCATTGCGGAGGGCCACGGTGTGGCTATGGCCGGCGGTATGGCCAAGCAGGGGCTGATACCGGTGTTTGCCGTGTATGACAGCTTTTTGCAGCGGGGCTACGATATGCTGGTGCAGGATATGGCGCTGGAGAAGCTCCATGTGGTGCTGGCGGTGGACCGCTGCGGCATCGTGGGCGCAGACGGCGAGACACACCACGGCTGCCTGGACTATCTGAGCCAGATACCGGGCATGACGGTGCTCGCGCCCGCCAGCTTTGCCGAGCTGCGGCAGATGCTGCGGCGGGCGGTGCTGGAGATGAACGGGCCGGTGGCGGTGCGGTATCCCCGGGGCGGCGAGGACGGCTATGACGGCGACTGCGGCGCTGAATCTGTGACGGTGCTCCGTCAGGGGACAGACGCGGCCATCGTGACCTACGGTATCCTGACGCAGCAGGCGCTGCGGGCAGCGGCGCTGCTGGCGGGGGAGGGCGTTTCCGCCCGGGTGGTAAAGCTGAACCGGGCCGCACCGCTGGACAGCGACGGTATTTGCCGGGCGCTGGCCGGCGTAAAGCGCATAGTGGCCGCGGAGGATCAGCTCCGCGCCGGCGCGGTGGGCGAACGGCTGGGCGCGCTGCTGCTGGAGCAGGGCGCGGGCACGGAAAAGCTGGTACTGCGAAGCGTCGGCACGACGCTCCCGAGCCAGGGGTCCACGGTAGAGCTGCGGCACGCCCTCGGTCTGGACGCAGAGGGAATCGCACAGGCGGTGCGGGAGGTATTGGCATGAGCAAAAAAATACGGCTGGATGTGCTTGTGACAGAACGCGGGCTGTGCGAGAGTCGGCAAAAAGCCCAGGCCACGATTATGGCAGGTCTGGTATTCGTGGACGGACAGCGGTCGGACAAGCCCGGAACACCGGTGGCGGAGGACGCCCATGTGGAGGTACGGGGCCACGCCCTGCGGTATGTGAGCCGGGGCGGACTGAAGCTGGAAAAGGCCATGCAGACCTTTCCCATCACATTGGAGGGCAAGGTGTGCGCGGACATCGGCGCATCCACCGGCGGGTTTACGGACTGTATGCTGCAAAACGGCGCGGCAAAGGTTTATGCTGTGGATGTGGGCTACGGACAGCTGGATTGGAAGCTGCGGAGCGATGCACGGGTGGTGTGTCTGGAACGGACCAACGCGCGGTATCTCTCCACGGAGCAGATACCGGAGACGCTGGATTTTGCGTCCATCGATGTGAGCTTTATCTCACTAAAGCTGATTTTCCCTGCGTTATATACGCTGCTGCGCGAGGGCGGCGAGGTGGCCTGCCTCATCAAGCCGCAGTTTGAAGCGGGACGGGAAAAGGTGGGGAAAAAGGGCGTCGTCCGTGACCCGGCAGTACATCTGGAAGTGCTGGAGAGCTTCTTGCGTCATGCAAAGGAAAATAACTTTACAGTTCTTGGTATTACATATTCTCCTATCCGCGGTCCGGAGGGAAATATCGAGTACCTCGGCTATCTGAAAAAGGGCGGGGAGGCGGACTGCGTCCCTGATCTGCGGGCGTTGGTGGACGCCTCACATTCTGCGTTGAAGGAAGGTCATGGGGAGATATGAAACGTGTGATCCTTTGCCCAAATCCCTATCGGGACAGCGAGCTGACCGTGGCCAAGCGGTCCAGGGAGCTGCTGGAGGGGCTCGGTTTTGAGACGGTGGTGTGTCTGCCCTTCAGTCGGGAGGGGTATGACGATCAGCTGGGTGTGCCCATCCGGCAGCTGCAGCAGGAGATCAAGCGGGCGGATATGCTCATCGCCTTCGGCGGCGACGGTACGATCCTGCATCTGGCCCGGACAGTGGCGCTGCACAATGTGCCGGTGCTGGGCATCAATCTGGGGAGCCTTGGCTTTATGTCCGAGCTGGAGCCCAACGAGCTGGAACGGCTGCGTGACCTGAAAAGCTGGGATTTTGCCGTGGAGTCGCGGATGATGCTGGACGTGACCGTGCTGCGGGAGGGTAAGCCGGTATACAACAATATCGCGCTGAACGACGCGGTGATCTCAAAGGGCAGTGTGGCCCGGGTGGTGCGGCTGGATGTATCCACGGAGGAGGGCCGACTGACCAGGATCACCGGCGATGGGGCCATCGTGTCCACACCCACTGGATCCACAGGGTACTCTATGGCGGCCGGCGGGCCCATCGTGGAGCCCACGGCTCACAACCTGCTGCTGACGCCCATCTGCCCCCACTCGACCCGGGCGGGCAGCTATGTGCTCTCACCGGAGCACACGCTGCTGGTGGAAACGGCGGACGCCAATCGGAAGTTCGTATATCTGTCTGTGGACGGCGGGAAGGCGTTTTCGCTGAAAAACGGCGATGTAGTGCGGACCCGGCAGTCGAAGTTCGTGACAAAGCTGGTGCGGCTGAGTAAAAAGAGCTTTTGTGAGATACTGGATTCAAAGATGGGGATGGAGGCGCTGAAGCATGAAAAATGACCGGCAGACAGCGGTATTGCAGATCATTGAGGAGACAGCTGTGGAGACACAGGAGCAGCTGATGCAGCTGCTGGCAGTCCGTGGCTTTGCCTGCACACAGGCCACCGTTTCCCGGGACATCAAGCAGCTGCACCTGATGAAGGCACCGGACGGCAAGGGTGGGTATCGCTATGCTGTGTCGGCACAGATGCCCAAGCTGAATTTTGAGGAGAAGCTGCAGACGATCTTTCGGGAGTGCGTCGTATCGGCGGAAAACGCCCAGAATTTGGCGATCATCAAGACGATGAACGGCATGGCCAACGCCGCCGCCTTCGCGCTGGACAGCATGCAGGATACGGATATCGTGGGTACGCTGGCCGGCGACGACACGGTGCTGCTGGTATTTCACGACAGTGCCCACGCAGCGGATTTCTGCGAACAGGTGCGGCAAATGCTGCGCTGAGGAGGGAAGATCGGTATGCTGGAGCTGCTGCATATTGAGAATATCGCTATTATCGAGGCGGCGGATATTGAATTCGCACCGGGGTTCAATGCCCTGACCGGTGAGACCGGCGCGGGCAAGTCCATTGTTATCGACAGTCTGAGCGCTGTACTGGGGCAGCGGACCAGCCGGGAGCTGATCCGCACCGGGGCTGAAAAGGCGTTTGTCAGCGCGGCTTTTTCCGGTATGGCACCGGAGCTGACGGAGGAGTTGGGCATCCAGCCGGAGGCGGATGGGACGCTGCTGCTGCAGCGGGAGATCCAGACCGACGGCAAAAACGTATGCCGGGTCAACGGCCGTCCGGTAACAGTGGGACAGCTGCGGGCACTGGGTGCCCGACTGCTGAATATCCACGGGCAGCACGACGGGCAGCAGCTGCTGGACGAGGAGCAGCACATTGTGTATCTGGACAGCTTTGGCAGGGTGGAAAGTCTTGCAATTACATATGCTGAGAAGTATAAAAACTTTACAGATATACGGCGGCAGATCGGGGCGCTGCAGATGGATGAGGCGGAAAAGGCCCGGCGGGTAGACACCCTGCAATATCAGATCGAGGAGCTTCGTCGGGCAAAATTGACGCCCGGTGAAGAAGAGGAATTGACAGCGCGGCGGAGGATGCTCCGGAACGCGGAGAAGTTCCTGGACGCGGTGGCCGGGGCGGACTATGCCCTGAACGGTGACGACAGCGGCGGCGGGGCGCTGAGCGCTCTGCGGCAGGCCCAGGACGCGCTGGGTGGCGTACGCCATTTGGATGACGCTTTCGGCCAGCTGTATGAACGGTTGGGGGAGGCGTACAGTGAAGTTTACGACATCGCGGCCACCGTGGAGGACAAGCGGGGCGAGCTGGATGTGTCGCCCGGTGAGCTGGACCGGGTGGAGAGCCGGATGGACCTGCTGTACCGGCTTAAAAAGAAGTACGGCGCGACCGTGGAGGATATGCTGGACTATCAGGCCCGGTGCGAGGCGGAGCTGGCGCAGATCGAGGATGCCGGCGACACGCTGGCGCGGCTGGAGCAGGCGCTGTCCAAGGCGGAGAAGGAGGCACGGCAGGCGGCGCAGGCGCTGTCCGATGCCCGAAAGGCGGCGGCGGATCGGCTGACGGCGCAGATACTGACAGAACTACAGCAGCTGGACATGGGGAAGATACGCTTTGCGGTGGACTTTGCAGAAAAGCCTCTGGACAGCGACGGCATGGACACGGTACGGTTTTTGATGTCTGCCAACGTAGGCGAGGAGCTGCGTCCCATCCACAAGATCGCCTCCGGCGGCGAATTGGCCCGGATCATGCTGGCTATGAAGAACGTGCTCAGTGAGCAGGATCACGTGGGGACGATGGTGTTCGACGAGGTGGACACCGGCGTTTCCGGTCGGGCGGCCCAGAAGGTGGCGGAGAAGATGGCGCGTATCAGCCGCAGAAAGCAGGTGCTGTGCGTGACCCATCTGCCGCAGCTGGCGGCTATGGCGGACACGCACTTCTCCGTGGAGAAGGGCGAGAGAGGCGGCCGTACCTATACAGAGGTGCGGCGGCTGGACAGAGAGCAGCGGCGGCGGGAGCTGGCGCGGCTCACCGGCGGCAGCCACGTGTCCCAGACTATGCTGGACGGGGCAGAGGAGCTGCTGGTACAGGCGGAGAAATTCAGGGCGGAGCTGTAGCTGTTTTTCGCAACATGAAAATAGTGGTTGACAAACGAAAAAAATCTGCTACAATAACCTCAACTTGATACTGTAACAGCGATGAAGGGAATAAGTAGCGCATTTCAGACCTGCAAAGAGAGCCTCCGGCCGGTGTAAGGAGGAGAGGAAGAAATGAGTGAATACATCCCGGAGCAGCCTCCCGAACGTTCGCGTGAGCCAGTAGGGATGTGTCGGGTCCGCCCGTTACAGCGGTAGGGTGTGTCTGCACCCAACGAGGTCGTGTCTGCGAGGGCATGGCGAATATGAGGTGGTACCGCGAGCGTCTGCATCGCCCTCTGTCGAGATGACAGGGGGCGTTTTTTATTCCCTGTCACAAGAAAACAAATGAACATACAGAAAGGAAATTGAAGCTATGGGTATTTATGAGGAACTGGTGGCCCGCGGTTTGATCGCACAGGTCACAAATGAAGAAGAGATCCGCGAGATGGTCAACAACGGCAAGGCCACATTCTACATCGGCTTTGACTGTACGGCGGACAGCCTGCACGTGGGCCACTTTATGGCGCTGTGCCTGATGAAGCGTTTGCAGATGGCGGGCAACAAGCCCATCGCCCTGATCGGCGACGGCACGACCCTGATCGGCGACCCCTCCGGCCGCACCGACATGCGTCAGATGCTGACCGAGGATGCCATCAAGCACAACGCGGAGTGCTTCAAGCGCCAGATGGAGAAGTTCATCGACTTCTCCGACGGCAAGGCGCTGATGCTGTATAACTCCGAGTGGCTGAAGCCGCTGAACTACATCGAGCTGCTGCGCGAGGTGGGCGGCTGCTTCTCCGTGAACAACATGCTGCGGGCCGAGTGCTACAAGCAGCGCATGGAGAAAGGCCTCAGCTTCCTGGAGTTCAACTACATGATCATGCAGAGCTACGACTTCTACTACATGTTCCAGCACTACGGCTGCAACATGCAGTTCGGCGGCAACGACCAGTGGAGCAACATGCTGGGAGGTACCGAGCTGATCCGCAAGAAGCTGGGCAAGGACGCCCATGCCATGACCATCACCCTGCTGCTGAACTCCGAGGGTAAGAAAATGGGCAAGACCGCCAGCGGCGCTGTGTGGCTGGACCCCAACAAGACCAGCCCCTTCGAGTTCTTCCAGTACTGGCGCAACGTGGATGACGCCGACGTGCTGAAGTGCATCCGTATGCTGACCTTCCTGCCGCTGGAGGAGATCGACAAGATGTCCACCTGGGAGGGCTCTCAACTGAACGAGGCCAAGGAGATCCTGGCCTACGAGCTGACCAAGCTGGTGCACGGCGAGGAGGAGGCCGAGAAGGCCAAGGCCGCGTCCAAGGCGCTATTTGCCGGCAGCGGCGACACGGAGCATATGCCCACTACCGAGCTGACCAACGATGATTTCGGCGGCGGCAGCATCGACGTGCTGACCCTGCTGGTGAAGTGCGGTCTGGCGGCCTCCAAGGGTGAGGCGCGCCGGCTGGTGCAGCAGGGCGGCGTCTCCGTCAACGATGAGAAGGTGGCGGCCATTGAGACGACCTTCGGCTGCGAGCAGTTCACCGGCGACGGCGTGGTCATCAAAAAGGGCAAAAAGGTGTTCCACAAGGCTGTTTTGGTGTAAGCTGTGCGCTGCATCTGTAATTATTGCCATCGTTTTTTGGAAAAGCCGCGGTATGACCGCGGCTTTTCCCTATGCAAAGGAACTTTTCCCGGGAAAAACGTTGCATAAAGGCGGGAAATATACTATAATATCCCGCGGTGTGCAAATTTTGAATGAATGAGTGATACACGATGAAAACACACGATTTTTACTTTGACCTACCGCAGGAGCTGATCGCGCAGACACCGTTGGAACGGCGGGACGGCTCACGGCTGTTGGTGCTGGACAAGAAAACAGGGGCGGTAGAGCACCGGCATTTTTACGATCTGCCGGAGTATCTGCGTCCGGGCGACTGCCTGATCCTGAACAACTCCCGGGTGCTGCCGGCACGGCTGCTGGGCCATCGGGTGCCCGGCGGCGGGGCCTGCGAAATTTTGCTGCTTATCGACCGGGGCGACAATGTGTGGGAGTGCCTTGTCCGTCCGGGGAAGAAGCTGCGGAAGGGCGCGCGGGTGTCCTTCGGCGACGGAGAGTTGACGGCGGAGGTGGTGGACGAGCTGCCCGACGGCAACCGGCTGGTGCGGTTCGAATATGAGGGCATCTTTCTGGAGGTGCTGGAGCGGCTGGGTAAGATGCCCCTGCCGCCGTATATCAAGGAGGAGCTGCAGGATCAGGAACGCTATCAGACGGTGTACTCCAAGGTCAACGGCTCGGCGGCGGCGCCCACGGCGGGGCTGCACTTTACGCCGGAGCTGCTAGAAAAAGTACAGGCAATGGGTGTAAAGGTAGGATACGTTACACTCCATGTGGGACTTGGGACCTTCCGCCCGGTGAAGGAGGACGAGATCACCGACCACACCATGCACAGTGAATACTGTGTGATCCCCCAGGAGACGGCCGATCTTATCAACGAGACGAAGAAAAACGGCGGGCGGGTCATCTGCGTGGGTACCACCAGCTGCCGCACGATAGAATCTCAGGCAGCGGAGGATGGAACCATGCGTGCCAGCGCCGGATGGACAGATATTTTTATCTATCCGGGGTACAAGTTCAAGGTGCTGGACGCACTGGTAACAAACTTTCATCTGCCGGAGTCCACACTCATCATGCTGGTATCGGCATTGGCGGGACGAGAGCACGTGCTGGCGGCCTATCAGCAGGCGGTGGAGGAACGGTACCGCTTCTTCTCGTTTGGCGATGCGATGTTTATTCAGTGAAAGCAGGAGAGAGAAATGTTCAAGGTCATCAAAAAAGAGGGAAAAGCCCGGCGGGGTGTGTTTACCTGTGCCCATGGCGGCGAAGTGCAGACACCGGTGTTTATGAACGTAGGCACCCAGGCCGCCATCAAGGGCGGCGTCAGCGCTATCGACCTGAAGGAACGGCTGGGGACGCAGATCGAATTGTCCAACACATACCACCTGCACCTGCGCCCCGGCGACGATGTGGTGCGGCAAATGGGAGGACTTCATAAGTTCATGCGCTGGGATGGACCGATCCTGACCGACTCCGGCGGCTTCCAGGTATTCTCGCTGTCGGGGCTGCGGAAGATCAAGGAGGAGGGCGTGACCTTTGCCAGCCACCTTGACGGACACCGCATCTTCATGGGCCCGGAGGAGAGTATGCGTATCCAGAGCAATCTGGGCAGCGACATCGCCATGGCCTTTGACGAATGCGTGGAAAACCCCGCGCCCTATGACTACGCCAAGGCCTCCTGCGAACGGACGCTGCGGTGGCTGGAACGCTGCAAGAAGGAGCACGACCGGCTGAACGCATTGCCGGACACGGTAAACCCCGGACAGATGCTTTTCGGCATCAACCAGGGTGCCACCTACGCCGATCTGCGGATATGGCATATGCAGCAGATCGCCAAGATCGACTGCGACGGCTATGCTATCGGCGGACTGGCGGTGGGAGAGCCTACGGAGGTGATGTATGAGATCATCGACGCGGTGGAGCCGTATATGCCGGCGGATAAGCCGCGGTATCTCATGGGCGTGGGCACGCCCAGCAACATCATCGAGGGTGTGGCCCGGGGCGTGGACTTCTTTGACTGTGTGATGCCGGCGCGCAACGCGCGGCACGGAAAGCTGTTTACCTGGAAGGGCACGCTGAACATCAAAAACGCCAAATACAAGCTGGATGAACAGCCTATCGACCCGGAATGTGACTGCCCGGTGTGCAGGCAGTTCAGCAGGGCATATCTCCGGCACCTGTTTACAGCGGAGGAGATGCTGGGAATGCGCCTGGCGGTGATGCACAACCTGTATTTTTACAACAAGCTGACGGAGCGTATCCGTGACAGCCTGGACAACGGATGCTTTGACGCATTCCGGGAGGAATACAGTAAAAAACTGGCGGAGAAGATATAAACCTCTTGCCAAAAGCAAAAGAACTATGTATAATAGTATCACTTTGTTGTTAAAGGAGTAATGTTCCATGATTCAGATCGCTTACGCTGATGCTGCCGCTGCCACCACCTCCGGCGGTATGGGTTCCACCATTCTGATGATCGTCCTGATGATCGCAATCTTCTACTTCCTAATGATCCGCCCCGAGAACAAGCGGAAAAAGCAGGCCGAGGAGATGCGGAGTTCTCTGAAGAAGGGCGATTGGCTGACCACCATCGGCGGCGTGTACGGCCGCGTCGTGGCTATCACCGACCGTACTGTGGTCATCGAGACCAGCGAGGACCGCGTTCGCGTGGAGTTCCTGAAGTCCGCTATCGGCCAGGTAGGTACCCTGGACGAGCAGGCTGCCGCCCAGCAGCGTCCGGCGAAGAAGGCTAAGAAGGAAGAGGCCGCGGAGGAAACTCCCGCTGTGGAGGAGAAGACCTCTGATGAGGTCACCGAGGCTCCCGCTGAGGCTGACAAAACCGACGCCGAGTAATACAGACCGAGAGGAGCGCTGCCCGGAGGGCGGCGCTCTTTTTGCGCTGACAGCGATCAGTACCGGTGTATCATGTGATGCAGACCTTCCGCATAAGCTGAAGCAAAGCTGATGCGGGAGGTATTCTTATGTCTTGGAAGCAACTGGCCGGCAAAGGAACGTGGCTGGGCACCGCCACAGCGGCAGTCGTGCTGCTGGCAGCACTGGGCGTATCGTCACTGCTCCTGCTGCGGGGGATCGTGCCGGAGCGCGCGATGGGTCCGCTGGTATGGGGCGGCAGCGTTCTGGCGTGCTTCTGCGGCGGACGTATGGCCATACGGCAGGGCGGCGATGGTCCGCTGCCTCGGGCGCTGGCAGTATCCGCCTGCGTATATGGTGCAATGTGGATCGCGGCGCTGACGGGAAACGAGGCGATACATTTTGCCGGCAGCGGCATCGCCCAGACCTGCGCCGTGTGGGGCGGCGGCCTTTTGGCGGGACTGATCGGAACGAAGCAGAAGCGGCGGAGGCCCCGCAGCGGCCGCAGAAAGGGCGGTGACCGTCGAAAACGGGCGGTAACATAAAGCGGCGCATGGTTAAAATAACGAAAACGTGTTTTTGCGGCATTTTTTATCCGACGGTGCGGCGGGCGGCAGGGGAGTCGTTCGCCGCATCACGCTTTTCAAGATATGGTGCAGGTATTTTCGGCATTTCCCCGGATATTGGGATTTCGGCATTTTTATAAACCGCGTCAGTACCCTTGTATATCTTGTTTACATAATTAAGTTGACATAACATTTTGACATAATTTACAAAAAATATGTTTTTGCGGAAAACCTCTTGCGGTTTTGTGAATTATGCCATATATTTATTATTACGTTTTGGCACGTCTATCGAGAGGGCTTGGCTCATACACTGTGGACGAGGTGAGCCCTATGAAGCTGCATCGTCGCCATATGCCTGTTCTCCAGCCGCCGAAGGCGCGGCTGTACATACTGTGCCTGTTTCTTGCCGCCGGAGTTCTGGCGGGCTTTTTAGCGGGGCGGGCTGTGGCGTCGGAGGATCTGCTGTCGTTGAGCCGCTATGTGACAGGCTATGCGAGGCTGAATGCAGAAGAACCGCGCAGCGCGGGGCTGTGGCAGGTCCTATGGACTTATCTGCGCTATCCGGCCGCGGCGTTTCTGCTGGGCTGTACAGCCTGGGGCGTGATGCTGATCCCGCTGACGTGCGCGGCCCAGGGCTTCTTCCTGTCGTTCGCGGTGCAGTGCTTTGCCGCTGCACTGGGAAAGCAGGGCGTGGTATTGGCGCTGGCGGCGCTGGGACTGCGGTGTCTGTTCACCATACCATGTCTGCTGACGATAGCGGCGGACAGCTTTGCGTGTGCGTGGCGCCGGGCAGAACGTCAAAAGCCGGAGGTGAGAGACCGGCGGAGCGTGATCATCTGTGTGTTTGTATTGCTGACCGGGACAGTGGCGGAGTGCGCCCTGGTGCCGCGGCTTTTTGCATGGCTGATGCCAGGCTTGACTTGAAAGAGAGAGGAGTGAGGGACACATGACGGACTTTATCGCGGCATACCGCGACTATCTGACTGAGGAGAAGCACGCCTCCGCCAATACCCTCAGCTCCTATATACGTGACCTGACCCAGTTTCACAGCTGGCTGCTTTCCGTGGGCGTAACAGATATGCGGAAGGTGAAGAAAGAGACGATCAATGAGTATCTGCTGCATATGACCCACAGCGGCAAAAGCCCCGCCACAGTCACGCGGTCCACAGCGTCGATCAAGTCATTTTATGCCTATATGATGCAGTGCGGCGCTGTGAAGAGCAACCCGGCCAAGAGCGTGGTGGCCATGAAGGTAGAACGAAAGTATCCGGAGATCCTCACCAACCGGGAGGTAGAGCTGTTTTTGGAGCAGCCCAAATGCGTGGACGAAAAGGGATTCCGCGATCACGCCATGCTGGAGCTGCTGTATGCCACCGGCATTCGAGTCAGTGAGCTGATCGGTCTGGATGTCAGCGATGTCAATTTGTCCGCCGGCTTTATCCGCTGCCGCAGCAAGGGAAAGGAGCGCATCGTGCCGCTGTACACCGCTGCGGTGAAGGCGCTGGAGGACTATGTGCGGGATATTCGTCCCCGGCTCATCGCCGATGAGGAAGAACATGCACTGTTTGTGAATATGAGCGGCGAACGCATGAGTCGCCAGGGCTTTTGGAAGATCATCAAGTACTATCAGGAAAAAGCGGGCATCGAGAAGGATATCACCCCCCACACCCTGCGCCATTCCTTTGCCGTACACCTGCTGGAAAACGGCGCCGATCTGAGGTCCATTCAGGAGATGCTGGGTCACGCGGATATCAGCTCCACGCAGATATATACACACGTTATCAAAAAGCAGCTGAAGGATGTATATAACAAGGCGCACCCCCGTGCATAACAGCCTATCAAACCGCCCGGTTTTCCGGGCGGTTTTTGTTGCTATTTTTATTCCAGTTTGCTATAATAGAACAAATGTTGGGAGGTGGGCGCAGCTATGCGGATACTGGGCATTGACCCCGGCATCGCCATTGTGGGCTTCGGGCTGATCGAATCGAACCGGGGCAGTGTGCGAATGCTGCAATACGGCGCTGTGACTACCGAGGCGGGACTGCCGCTGGCGACACGTCTGGTGCAGATCGAAAACGACATGACCGCGCTGATCGCCCAACTGAAGCCTGATGAGATCGCCGTTGAGGAGCTGTTTTTCAGCAAAAACATCACCACAGGTATCGCCGTGGCCCACGGGCGGGGTGTGATCCTGTGTACGGCGGAGCGACTGGGCGTACCCATATTCGAATATACCCCCATGCAGGTGAAGCAGGCGGTGGCCGGCTACGGCCTGGCGGACAAGAAGCAGGTAATGGACATGACGAAGCGGCTTTTGAAGCTGAAGGCAGTGCCGAAGCCGGACGACGCGGCAGATGCGCTGGCCATCGCCATATGCCATGCCCGCAGCGCTACCAGCCTGCTGCGGCGTAAGGACCCCGACGTGAAGGAGACTGTCTGATATGTATTATTATGTGAACGGCACCGTGGCGGAGATCGATGCGGGGCTGGCGGTCATCGACTGCAGCGGCGTGGGCTACGCCTGTGCCACGACGAACTATACGCTTTCCCAGCTGAAAAAGGGCGTACCGGCCAAGTTGTACACCTATCTGAATGTACGCGAGGACGCCATGGAGCTGTTCGGCTTCGCCGATCAGAGTGAGCTGCGGAGCTTCAAGCTGCTGATCGGCGTATCCGGCGTAGGCCCCAGGGCGGCGTTGTCTATCCTGTCCGCCGTAACACCGCAGCAGCTGGCGCTGGCGGTGGTGACAGAGGATGAAAAAGCACTGACTGCCGCCAACGGCATCGGCAAAAAGATCGCTCAGCGGGTGATACTGGAACTGAAGGACAAGCTGGCACGGGAGGAAGCGCTGGGCGGCACATCCGTTAAGGGCGGCGCGCCCGCGATGGCTGCGGTGCCCCACAGCAAGAAAAGTGAGGCGCAGTCGGCATTGGCGGTGCTGGGCTACGGCAGCGCGGAGATCGCCGCAGCGCTGAAAGATATCGACATGGAAGCGCTGACGCTGGAGGACATCATCCGGCAGGCGCTGAAGCGCATGATGAAGTAGAGGAGGGGCGCACATGAGCATTGATTTCGGGGCGGACCTGTACGAGGAGCCTATCGTCGCCAAAACGTTTCTCAGTGAGGATGCCAACGAAGGTTCTCTACGGCCCCACACACTGACAGAATACATTGGGCAGGAGAAGGCCAAGCAAAACCTGTCGATCTTCATTGAGGCGGCGCGACGGCGAACAGAGTCTCTGGACCATGTGCTGCTGCACGGCCCTCCGGGACTGGGCAAGACCACACTGGCGGGCATCATCGCCCAGGAGATGGGCGTGAATATCCGCATCACCTCCGGACCGGCTATCGAGAAGCCCGGGGACCTGGCGGCGCTGCTGACGAACCTGAGTGAGAACGATATCCTGTTCGTGGATGAGATACACCGGCTGAACCGGGCGGTGGAGGAGATCCTGTACCCGGCCATGGAGGACTACGCCATCGATATCATCATCGGCAAGGGGCCTTCTGCCAACTCTATCCGGCTGGATCTGCCGAAATTCACACTGATCGGCGCCACAACACGGGCAGGGTCGCTGTCTGCACCGCTACGGGACCGCTTTGGCGTGACGCTGCGGCTGGAGCTCTACACGCCTGAGGAGCTGGCAAAAATCGTGACGCGCAGCGCCGGCATCCTGAACGTGTCTATTGAACCGGAGGGCGCTATGGAGATCGCGCGGCGGTCCCGGGGCACGCCCCGTATCGCCAACCGGATGCTGCGGCGGGTACGGGACTTCGCCCAGGTGATGGCCGACGGTGTTATCACCAAGTCCGTAGCGGACAAGGCGCTGCTGGCGCTGGAGGTAGACTATTTGGGTCTGGACAACGTAGATCGACGGATGCTGCAGGCTATCATCGAGAACTACGGCGGCGGCCCGGTAGGTCTGGACACGCTGGCGGCCACCATCGGCGAGGAGTCGGTGACGCTGGAGGATGTGTATGAGCCATACCTGATGCAGATCGGCTTTTTGACCCGAACGCCCCGAGGGCGCTGCGTCACGCAGAAGGCCTATGCACATCTGCACATTGCGTTTACGGGCCAGCAGCAGCTGGAATTGTAGTGCGCAGAGACGGTTCGGTGGAATTTTTCGGTTGTTCTCCGCAAGAAAGCCGTCAAATTTGAGTTATTTTTGACAAAGTTACACGATTGACTTGACAAATTATTTTGTAAAAAGGTATAATAGCGTATGGTGAATGATACAAGGGCTGAATATGACCATCTGCAGACGCTGAGCGACGAGGCGCTGTGCGCTCTGGTAAAGCAGGGCAGCCGCGACGCCGAGGAGATCCTAGTAGGGCGTTACCACCGTTTGGTGCGCTCCTGCGCCCGTCCGTACTTTCTGGCGGGAGGGGATAGCGAGGACCTTTTGCAGGAGGGAATGTTCGGGCTTATCAAGGCAATACGGGAGTACGAGCCAGGACACGAGGCCTCTCTGTGCACTTTTGCCGAGACCTGCATTCGTCGGCGGCTGTATTCTGTGCTGCGTGCTGCCGCCTCCGGGAAGCATTCACCTCTGAACCAAGCCGTTCCTTTGGATACCTCTTTCTTTGACGCGAATCTCTCCTTTGCCCACGTCGATCCCGAGGGTTGGGTCATCGACTGCGAAAAAACTGCCGCTCTGCTGGAAAACGCGCGCAAGCTGCTGTCCGAATTCGAGGTAAAGATTTTAGGGTATTATCTGGACGGTCTCACCTGCCGTGAGATCGCAGAAACTGTGGGCCGGTCCCCGAAATCGGTGGACAACGCCGTGCAGCGTTTGCGCCGCAAAATAGCGCGGCAGCTTCTATCCGGCGATATCAGCAAAGGCTGAGCGCAATATATTTTTCTCAAAGAGAGGGTAAAATCATGTACGAAGACAAGACCTTAGTGTGCAAAGAGTGCGGCAAAGAGTTCGTTTTCACCGCCGGTGAGCAGGAGTTCTACGCTGAGCGCGGCTTCCAGAACGAGCCCCAGCGCTGCAAGGCCTGCCGCGACGCGCGCAAGAACGCTGCCCGTGGTCCCCGCGAGTATTTCACCGCTGTCTGCGCTGCCTGCGGCGGCGAGGCCAAGGTGCCCTTCGAGCCCAAGAGCGATCGTCCTGTGTACTGCAGCGACTGCTTCGCCAAGATGCGTGAGAACGGCTGATCTGCTGACTGCACACTGTTAAGTAGATAGAATAACCGCCCTCCGGTACGCCGGAGGGCGGTCTATTATAGCGCAGGATGAGAAAAATCCTGTTGAAAGTTCCGGCATTTTGGGGTATACTATCAGCACAATAATGTATTTGGAGGTTTTCCAACATGATCGAGATCACGAAAGACACCATTATCGGTGATATTCTGGACGTTGCGCCCCAGACCGCGCCCATCTTCCTGTCCATTGGTATGCACTGCCTGGGCTGCCCGTCCTCCCGCGGCGAGACGGTGGAGGAGGCCTGCGCTGTTCACGGCATCGATGTGGACAAGCTGCTGGAGCTGGTGAACGAGGAAGCCAACAAGCCCATCGCCGAGTAAACAAAAAAACAAAGCCACGCATACGCAAGCGTATGCGTGGCCATTTGTGTAGGGAAATATGGAGAGACGACTGCAATTACAACCGCGGCTCCAACTGCTGGCGGACATGACACCGGCGGGCTGCCGTCTGGCAGATATCGGCACGGACCACGGGTATCTGCCGGTGTGGCTGCTGCAAAGAGAGCGTATCCAAAGCGCTATTGCCGCGGACATCGGCGCAGAGCCTCTGGCGCACGCGCGGCGGACTGCGGAGGAATATGGCGTGGAGGGTATCAGCTTCCGCCTGTGTGACGGGCTGGCCAATATCTCTCCGGAGGAAACGGATACAGTGATCATCGCCGGCATGGGCGGAGAGACCATCATCGCCATCTTGGAAAGTGCACCGTGGACGAAGGACGGCGCGCATACGCTGCTGCTTCAACCCATGACAAAGGCCGCAGAGCTGCGCCGATGGCTATCCGTAAATGGGTACACCTTTACAGATGAGCGACTGGTGTGGGACAAGAATTATCTGTATCCGGTGCTGCGCGTGAACGGCGGCATTTGTCCGGCGCTGACGGAATTACAGACGCTGACCGGTGTTCTGCTGGACGGCGACCCGCTGTATGCGGACTATCTCACCCAGCACGCCGAAAAGCTGCTTCATATCGCGGAAGGTCTGCGCCGCAGCGGCAGAGAGGACGCTCTGCACCGAGCAGAGGCCGCGGAAGCATTGGCACAGCAGATAGAAGAAAAGAGGAAAACCCTATGACAACGGTACGGGATATCGAGCAGCATCTGTATGCCTGGGCACCGCGGGAATTGGCGGAGAGCTGGGACAATGTGGGTCTGCTGGTGGGTGACCCGGAAGCGGAGGTACACCGCGTTCTGGTCGCGCTGGACGTAACGCCGCAGGTGGTGGACGAGGCCATTGAAAAAGACTGCCAGCTGATCGCGGCACACCATCCGGTGATGAACTGTGCATGGCACCAGGTGCAGACAGTCCGCACCGACGACCGGCAGGGAAGGGTATTGACAGAGCTGATACGCCACGGCATCGCCGCCATCTGTATGCACACCAATCTGGACGCGGCGGCCGGTGGCGTCAATGAGGTTTTGGCGCAGAAGCTGGGCCTTTCCGACCTGAAAATGCTGACGGAGGAAAAAATAGGGCGGATCGGCACGTTAAAATGTGAAATACCCCTTGTGGAGTTCACCCATTCTGTGATAGAATTGTTAGGATGTAACGGACTGCGCTATGTGGACGCGGGGCGGCCGGTACACCGGGTGGCGGTGGGCGGCGGCGCCTGCGGCTGCTATATTCCGCAGGCTATCGCTGCAGGCTGCGACACCTTTGTGACCTCCGACCTGAAATATAACGACTTTTTGGACACGGAGGGGCTAAATTTGATCGATGCGGGTCATTTTCCCACGGAGAACGTGGTATGTCCCGCACTGCGAGACCGGTTGACAGAGGCATTCCCCGCAGTCGACGTCTTATGTTCGACCTCGCACAGCCGCGAGATCATCCAATACTGCATAAAGGAGAAGTAAACCATGTCAGGACATTCCAAGTGGCACAATATTCAGAAGACCAAGGGGGCGGCCGACGCCAAGCGCAGCGCCGCATTCACCAAGATCGCCAAGGAGATCATCGTGGCCGTCAAGCAGGGCGGCAGCGGCGACCCCAACAACAACTCCCGCCTGGCCACTGTTATCGCCAAGGCCAAGGCAGCCAATATGCCCAATGACAACATCAAGCGCACCATCGACAAGGCGCTGGGTTCCGGCAATACCGATAACTATGAATCTGTCACCTACGAGGGCTACGGCCCCTGCGGCGTTGCTGTCATCGTGGAGGCGCTGACCGACAACCGTCAGCGCACTGCACCCGAGATCCGCCATTATTTTGACAAATTCGGCAAGGGCATGGGTGCTCAGGGCTGCGTCAGCTGGTCCTTTGACCGCAAGGGCGTGATCGTCATTGACAACGAAGAGGGCGAGCTGGACGAGGATACCGTGATGATGGATGCACTGGATGCCGGCGCCGAGGATATGCAGGCCGACGGCCCCGTGTTTGAGATCACCACCGATCCGGACAGCTTCAACGACGTGGTCAAGGCGCTGGAGGAGAAGGGCTATTCCTTCGAGAGTGCGGAGATCGAGATGGTTCCCCAGAACTACATTGTCATGACCAGTGAGGACGATGTCCGCAGCATGACGAAGCTTCTGGATATGCTGGATGACAATGAGGACGTGCAGAACGTCTGGCATAACTGGCAGCAGGATTGATCGGAGAACATACGAAAGGCGGCCTCGCGGCCGCCTTTATCTATGGGGAGAGTGATTATTTGACAATAGAACGGATCGAGCCTGCTGGAAAAGCGTGTGCCGCGATACGCGGCACAGAAAAGGTCATCATCGATGCACAGTCTGCGATGGAACTGTATAAAAGAGACAGGGCAGATGCCCTGTCTCTTTGCATATATCACAGTGTCCGGACGCCGTCCATGATAATGGCACCGGCCAGGGCGGCCATCTCTTCCGGCGTCTCCTTTGCACCGCCGGAGAGCCACTCCAGCGTCAGCGTTAGATTGCCGGAGACAATGAAGGAACAGAAATAGTCCAGACGGTCGCTGCTCCCGGAATAGAACCGGGCCAGGAAGTCACGCAGGAAATAACTGCGTAGGATGCCGCAGATACGCTCGGTATACGCCCGATCGCCATTGGGGCCCAGCAGCACCAAACATAGGTCTGCATTGTCCCGGGCGAAGCGGTATAGCTCCGTCAGGTAGGGAAACGCATCGACTTCGCTGGTAGAGTAGGCGTATTTCTTACAGACCAGGATCAAACGCTCGGCCATTTCGTCCTCCAGCCGCTGCAGAAGATCGCTGACGTCCTTATAGTGGATATAGAAGGTCCCGCGGTTGATGTCGGCACGCTCAGCCAACTCGCGGACGGAGATGGATTTGGAGGGCTTCTCAGACATGAGATCCATCAGTGCCTGCCGCAGCTGCCGCTTTGTCTTTCTGACGCGCCGGTCAATACCTCTCTCTTCCATACCAATACCCTCCGCACTCTTTTTGATCTGCCGAATAGTTGACCTTGTGTTGATTTTAGCACAAAAAGGCAGAAAGAACAAGGCTTTTTTACAAAACCGCCTTACTTTGCGGAAGATCAGGCACTTCTAAACCACGGAGACAGCGCATAGAAATAAGGCAACAGACAGCATTCGGAGGATGGCATTATGATGGAGACAACGTCTATTTATCAGGATATGGCTCAGCGTACCGGCGGCAGCGTGTATATCGGCGTTGTGGGACCGGTCCGCACGGGAAAATCCACCTTTGTCAAACGATTTATGGAAACGCTGGTGCTGCCGCACATCGAAAACAGCTACCGGCGTGACAGGGCACAGGACGAACTGCCGCAAAGCGGCTCCGGGCGCACCATTATGACGGCGGAGCCGAAATTCGTTCCGGAGGAGGCCGTGGAGCTCCGGCTGGCGGAGGGCGCGGCCTTCTCGGTACGGCTGGTAGACTGCGTGGGGTATATGGTGGACTCCGCCGTAGGGCAGTTTGAGGACCTGTCGCCGCGGATGGTGATGACACCCTGGTTCGATCACGAGATCCCCATGACCGAAGCGGCGGAGATCGGTACCCGCAAGGTCATTACCGACCATGCCACAGTGGGTGTTGTGGTGACCACCGACGGCACGATCACGGATATTCCTCGAGAGGACTACCGGGAAGCGGAGGAACGGGTCATACGTGAATTACAGGACATCGGCAAGCCCTTCGTGGTGCTGGTAAATTCTGCCCAGCCGGAGGACCCCAGGGCAGCTGCTGCCGCAGCAGAAATACAGACACGGTACGGCGTGACCTGCCGCTGTGTCAACTGCCTGACACTGACGGAGGAAGACATCGGCGATATCCTGCGGGATCTGCTGTATCAGTTCCCTTTACGGGAGCTGGATGTTTTTCTTCCCGAATGGGTAGATGCGCTGCCGGGTGAACACCCCATCCGCAGCGGACTGTACCAGGAGATCGGCGAGGCTGCATCCCAGCTGACATGTATCTGTGCACTGCCGCCATGCTTGGCAGCGCTGTCCCAAGGCGAAAATATTGAGAGTGCGGCAGCCAGCACTATTGATCTGGGCAGCGGCGTGGCACAGGTGGAAATACGGCTGCCGCGGCGTTTGTTCTTTGAAACGCTGAGCCAGCGCAGCGGCTTGCAGGTGGCAGACGACGGCGACCTGATGCAGATCATCGGTGAGCTGGCGGAGGCAAAACGGGAATACGACAAGGTGGCGCCGGCCCTTCGATCCGCCAGGGAGACCGGTTATGGCATCGTAATGCCCGGCGTGGAGGAGCTGAATCTGGAGGACCCGGAGATCGTGCGGCAGGGAGGACGCTACGGCGTGCGGATGCGAGCCAGCGCGCCATCCATACACCTGATCCGGGCGGACATCGAGACGACGGTTTCCCCCATCGTAGGCAACGAGAAGCAGTCAGAGGATATGGTAAACTATCTGCTGCAGGAATTCGAGGGCGATACGGGAAAGCTGTGGCAGTCCAACATCTTCGGCCGCAGCTTCCACGAGATCGTAGGAGAGGACCTGCAGGCAAAGCTGAAGCGTATGCCGGCAGACGCTCAGGCAAAGCTGCGCCAGGCGCTGGAACGCATAATCAACGAGGGCGGCGGCGGACTTATCTGCATTATTCTGTAACACCGGATATATTCTCCATAACAGAGCAGCCGGGCAAACGCCTGGTTGCTCTGTTTAAGGCGGTATATCATAAGAAACTGCACGTTTACAAGGTTTGAAACGTATGGAACATTTGGTTTAGATTTCATTGTTTTTTGAATTTTCCGGTAGAAAAACAGGTGTAAAACCTCAATTATTGTGAAATATTTTTTACTTTTATAGTGACAAATTTATGTAAGCTGGTATAATGTACTTGGAACAAATACGGCCGCCCCGGGCGGTGGAACAAAGGAAGGACAATCACATGGGAATCAAGATTGGTATCAATGGCTTCGGCCGTATCGGACGGGTGGTGCTGCGTATACTTGCGGACGATCCGGAGCGCTTCGAGGTATGCGGCATCAACCTGCGGAAGGCGGACGTGGACTACATGGTCTATCTGCTGAAATATGACTCCGTGTTCCGGAATTTCCCCGGAATTGTGGAGCACGCAGGCGGTGACCTGATCGTCAACGGCCGCAAGATCAAGGTATACAGCGAGTCCGATGCCGCCATGATCAACTGGGCAGACTGCGGCGCGGAGTACATCATCGAGTCCACCGGCGCCAACAACACCACCGATAAGGCCTCCCGCCATTTCAAGGGCGGCGCCAAGAAGGTCATCCTGACGGCCCCCGCCAAGGACGATGCCACCCCTACCTTTGTCTTCGGCGTCAACAGTGATGAATACCGCAGCGATATGCGCGTCATCTCCAACGCCAGCTGTACCACAAACTGCCTTGCGCCGCTGGCCTATGTCATCCACAAGGAGTTCGGTATCGAGCAGTCCCTGATGTCCACCATCCACGCATCCACCGCCAAGCAGAAGGCCGTGGACTCTCGCGGCGGCAGTGACTGGCGCACAGGCCGTTCCATTCTGAACAACATCATCCCGACGACTACCGGCGCGGCCAAGGCCGTGGGTCGCGTGATCCCCTCCCTGAAGGGAAAAATGACCGGCATGGCCTTCCGCGTACCAACCGCAGACGTATCCGTGGTGGACCTGACGGCGCGGCTCAGCAAGACGGCATCGTATGCGGACATCTGCTACGAGGTCAAGCACGCCTCCGAGACGTATATGAAGGATATTATCGGCTATACCCGCGACCAGGTGGTATCCACCGACCTGATCGGCAATCCCTGCCCCTGCATTTTTGACGAGACAGCGGGTATTTCTCTGGATCAGGACTTCGTGAAGCTTATCGCCTGGTATGACAACGAGTGGGGTTACAGCAACATGGTAGTGCGTATGCTGGAGCATATGCACACCGTGGACGAAGCGGACGCCTTTATGGCGCAGGAATAAGCGGCATATATACGATCTCCCCCGGCCCTGCCGGGGGAGATTTCTTGCGTCCGTACCCTTGTCAAGCGGTTCGCCGCGTGGTATGATAGCACCAGTAGGAAAGGTGGATAGGGAGGAGGACATATATGCTTTTGGCCATCGATATCGGCAATTCAAATATTTCCGTAGGGCTGTTTGACCGGGAGAAAACGCTGAAATTTCTGGCATCCATAGACACGGACAGCCGCAAGACAGCAGACCAGATCAGCATTGATCTGATGAATTTGTTTACACTGTACGGCTGTGATATCCACGATGTCAGCGGGGCGATCTTATCCAGCGTGGTACCGCCTATGAACTTCATGATGGAAAAGGCGCTGACGCGCCTTCTGGGCAAGCCGCCCATGGTAGTTGGCGCAGGCATCAAGACCGGGCTGAACATCCGCATGGAATTCAACAGCCAGCAGCTGGGCGCGGATATCGTGGCTAATGCGGTGTCGGCATTGGAAAAATACCCGGTGCCCATCATCATGATCGATATGGGTACCGCCACCATCATCTCCTACATCTCAGAGAAGCGCACCTACGAGGGCGGACTGATGTTCCCCGGCGTGCGGCTGTCGCTGGATGCGCTGTCCCATCATACGGCGCAGCTGCCCAATATCTCGCTGGAGCACCCCCGGCAGCTCATCGGCAAAAACACCGAGGACTGTATGCGAAGCGGCATCGTCTACGGCACCGCCGCCATGCTGGATGGGGTCATCGACCGTATCCGTGAGACGCTGGGCGGGGCGGAGCCCTCTATCGTGGCCACCGGCCCAAACGCACCGGTGATCGCCCGATACTGCCGCAACCACGTGGTGTACGACAAATATCTGCTGATGGAGGGACTGTACGCCATCTATCAGAAAAATGCAAAATGACATACGCGCCCTCCGGCGATACCGGAGGGCGTACCTTTATGTAAAAACAGCTGGAAAGCAAAAATACTTTCCAGCTGTTTATGCATAACGTTTTTACTTAGCAAGCACCTTTTTCAGCTTGACAAAGCGGGGCAGGGAGTCCTGCTTGGGCAGCTCCGGCTCACCCTGGATCAGCGGCAGCGCATACTCGATGAACTGGTGGTTCACGCCATTGCCCTCCTCATTGATCCACTCGCGGGGAATCTTCTTTTCCACGTTGGCGACCTCCACCAGCGGAACGAGCTTGGTGCGGCAGGCATACTTCCCGTTCTGGATACCGCGCTCAAAGCCGATCATGCGGCCGTTGATGCCGTTGACCGCGTTCTCCACGGCCACCTTGCCGGCCATGTAGGACTCTTCGATATCCGTCTCGCTGGCCAGATGGGCGGCGCAGCGCTGAAGCAGGTTCAGCTCGATGCCTCGGACCTTGGCGCCGGTCTCCTCCTTCAGCACTTCGGCCAGAATAGTGGCCAGACCACCCAGCTGGGCGTGGCCGAAGCCGTCGTTGGCGGCCACCTTGGCCTCGGAGACGAAGCCGCCGTCCTCATAGTGGATACCCTCAGACACGGCCACAATGCAATTCCCAGTAGCATTGTAGACCTTCTTGACGTCTTCGATGAATTTGGGCATACTGAAATCCGTCTCAGGCAGATAGATCAGATCCGGGCCCGCGCCATATTCGCTGGCCAGGGCGGAAGCTGCGGCCAGCCAGCCGGCGTGACGGCCCATGATCTCCACCACCACGATCATGCCCTTGTCGTACACGTGTGCGTCCTGATAGACCTCCATAATGGAGGTAGCGATGTACTTGGCGGCAGAGGCGTAGCCGGGGCAATGATCCGTGCCGAACAGATCGTTGTCAATGGTCTTGGGCACGCCCATAACGCGGCACTCGTAGCCCACAGACTGCATATACTGGTTGATCTTATTGCAGGTGTCCATGGAGTCGTTGCCGCCGTTATAGAAGAAATAGCGTACATCGTGCTTCTTGAAGACCTCAAGGATACGCTTGTAGTCCGTATCATCCAGCTCCGGATCGGCGATCTTATAGCGGCAGGAGCCCAGTGCGGAGGAGGGGGTATACTTCAGCAGGCGCAGCTCCTCGGGATCCTCCTGCCCCATGTCGAACAGCCGATCGTTAAGTACACCCATGATGCCGTGTTCGGCACCCAGCACCTGGGTAATGGCGCCGGACTTCAGCGCCGTGTCGATCACACCGTAGGCACTGGCATTGATAACGGAAGTGGGGCCGCCGGATTGACCGATAATACACGCGCCGCGCAGTTCTTTCATATTCGCATACCTCCAAAAGCGGAATTTTTGTGTTTACAACGGGTATTTTACCATGTAGAATAGCCGTTGTAAACAGTTTGTGCTTGCAAATCCAGAAAAATATGATACAATAGGAACGTTCCATACAACAGGTGCATACTTGCAAAATTTATCATAAAGGAGACTTTGACATGGCACTGGTAACTTCCAAGGAAATGTTCGCCAAGGCTTATGATGGCGGCTACGCCATCGGCGCGTTCAACGTCAACAACATGGAGATCGTACAGGGCATCACCGAGGCCTGCCAGGAGGAGCGCGCTCCCGTGATCCTGCAGGTCAGCAAGGGCGCCCGCGCCTACGCCAACCACACCTATCTGGTGAAGCTGGTGGAGGCGGCGGTAGCGACCTGCCCCGATATCCCCATCGTGCTGCATCTGGATCACGGCCCCGACTTTGAGACCTGCAAGAGCTGCATCGACGGCGGCTTCACCTCCGTGATGATCGACGCCTCCTCCAAGCCCTTTGCTGAGAACATCGAGATCACCCGCAAGGTGGTGGAATACGCCCATGACCACGGTGTTGTCGTGGAAGCGGAGCTGGGCACGCTGGCCGGTATCGAGGATGACGTGAAGGTGGCTGACCATGCCGCGTCCTACACCCGTCCCGAGGAGGTCGAGGAGTTCGTATCCAAGACCGGCTGCGACTCCCTGGCCATTGCCATCGGCACCAGCCACGGCGCGTATAAGTTCAAGCCCGAGCAGTGCACCGTCAATGAGAAGGGCATCCTGGTGCCGCCTCCCCTGCGCTTCGACGTGCTGGAGGAGGTCAGCAAGCGCCTGCCCGGATTCCCCATCGTGCTGCACGGCTCATCCTCCGTACCGCAGGAGTATGTGAAGATGATCAATGAGCACGGCGGCAAGATGCCCAATGCCATCGGCGTGCCGGAGGAGCAGCTGCGTCAGGCCGCCCGTCTGTCCGTCTGCAAGATCAACATCGACTCCGATCTGCGTCTGGCCATGACCGGCACCATCCGTCAGTTCATGGACGAGCACCCCGACAAGTTCGATCCCCGCGAGTATCTGAAGCCCGCCCGCGCCAACATCAAAGAGCTGGTACGCCACAAACTGGTGGACGTGCTGGGCTGCGCTGGCAAGGCGTAAACGACTGTACAAAAAATCTCCCGGCTCCGCAGAGCCGGGGGATTTTTTCAATCGGCGTACCAGGACATATTCAACTCCGTATCGCCTCTCGCATAATCCTTATACCAATCGCTATATATGCATCCAAGCTCCATATTGTTGACAATCTCCACAACGCGCCAATAACCGTCATCCCGCTTTTCCAGCTTCCAAAGCGCGATATGGTCTATCGCGCCGGTGCTGTCGTATGGCCTGAGATCATGGGCTTGATCGAAATGGCTGTATCCGTATTTGACCCACATTTTCCCGGAGCTGCCGCCGAAATGTGCCGACAACAGGTCGATGTGATAGGTGGTCAGAATTTCGCCTTCAAATACCTCCGGGACACAGTAGTTCATCAGTGCGCCGAAGTAATAAGAAATTTCCTCCCGTGACATCGCCATCTTGTTGTACACGTCTTCCTCTTTATTCTCAAATACAATGTGTACGCTGTTCAGAACGGACAATGCTGTGGCCCGGTCGGAAATCCCGCCCTTGAACAGCAGCGCCATGCGGTCGCTGATGGTGTATTCCTTAGTGGCGCTGATGTCTGCCAGATAGTCGATGGGGTTCAGCCGCAGCAGGAGTGTAACCAGCAGCACCACGGCCACTGTAATGACGATGGCACACCAGGTCTGCTTCCGCAGCTTCTTTTTCAGCGTCCGCAGAACGCCGGCTTCACCGGTGCGCTGCTCCGTGTCCGCGTCGGTGGGAGCGGACGGCTCTTCACCGGCGGACAGTGCACAGCATTCTTCGCATGTATCCAGATGCTCTTTGACAAAGGCGGCGCTGTCCTCGCTGAGCATGCCCTCCGCATACAGCGGCAGCAGGTCGCGGACGATACTGCATTCATTTTTCATTGTTGCTGTCCTCCAATCTGTTTTTTATCATGTTTCTGGCACGGTGGTAGGTGACGCATGCCCAGTTATCCGACTTGGCGAACAATTCACCGATCTGCTTATAAGACAGCTCGGCGTATACCCGCCACATGAACACCTCCCGGTACGGCTCCGGCAGGTCATGCAGAATAGCCTGTATCTGCCGGGCTTCCTCCCGTGCGCCGATCAGCTCCTCGGGGGTATCCGCACTGCCCACAGACTCCGGCAGTTCTTCCAGCGGAGTGGTATGCTTTTCCTTCCGCAAATAGGTATAATAGCGGTTCTTGGCGATCTGGCACAGCCATACCCGCATGTCGCAGCTGCCCCGGAATTTTCCGATGGATCGCAGTGCCTTGAAGAATGTGTCGCTGGTGATCTCCTCCGCCACATGCTCGCTGCCGGATAGCTTCAGAATATAGCGGTATACATCCCGGAAGTACAGGTCATAGACCTGCTCAAATTCCATCTGCTGCCACCTCCTTTGTCTATATGACGCGCGGCTCGGCGGAATCTTACAAATTATTTCGATTATTTTGGACAGCGAAAGCGGCGGCGCGGATGATATCCGTGCCGCCGCTGATAACAGCAGCTGTAAATTATATCTACTTTACAGTGTCTCTTTGATTTTGACCGCGATCTGATCGGCGGTCAGGCCGTATTCCCGCAGCACGTCGGCAGCCTTGCCGGACTGACCGAACCGGTCGTTGACGCCGATCTTGCGGAATTTGCAGCAGACCTTGCCCATCAGTACATCGGCCACAGCGTCACCCAGACCTCCGATGACGCTGTGCTCCTCCACGGTAATGACATTGCCGCACTTTTCGGCGTACTTTGTCACGCACTCCGCGTCAATGGGCTTGATGGTGTGTACGTTGATGACGCTGATCTCGATACCCTCGGCGGAGAGCAGCTTGGCGGCCTCCAGCGCCTCGTTGACCATCAGACCGCAGGCGAACACCGCCGCGTCCTTGCCCTCGCGCAGCACATTGGCCTTGCCGATCTCAAAGGGATAGTCCTCCTCGAATACCGGGGTGGCCAAACGCGCCAGACGCATATAGGCGGGACCCTGAAACTCCGCCAGGGCAAAGGTGGCCTTCTTTGCCTCATTGGCGTCAGCAGGGACGATGACGGTCATGCCGGGGATCAGCCGCATAAGACCGATGTCCTCGATGGCCTGGTGGCTGCCGCCGTCCTCGCCCACAGACACGCCGGCATGGGAGCAGCAGATCTTCACATTAAATCTGGGATAGGCGATGGTGTTGCGGATCTGCTCATAGGCGCGCCCAGCGCCGAACATGGCGAAGGTGGAGCAGAAGGGGACAAGCCCCATAGTGGACAAACCGGCGCCGATATTCATCATATTGGCCTCGGCGATGCCGCAGTCGAAGAAGCGCTCGGGATGCGCCGCCTTGAAATACTTGGTCATAGTGGCACCAGCCAGGTCGGCATCCAGCACCACGACGTTCTTATTCTGTTCACCCAGCTCTACCAGCGCCTTGCCGTAGGCTTCACGGGTGGCGATCTTTTCACTCATGGCTCAGTCCTCCAATTCCTTCAATGCCTGCTGCCGCTGTTCCTCGTTGGGCGCCTTGCCGTGCCAGCCCACCTGGCCTTCCATGAAGGATACGCCCTTGCCCTTGACCGTGTGGGCCAAGATAGCCTTGGGCCTGCCAGGCGTCACAGGCGCGCCCAGCGCTGCTTCAATGGCGTCCAGGTCATGGCCGTCGATCTCGTGCAGATCAAAGCCAAAGGCCCGCAGCTTGGCGGGCATATCGCCCAGAGACATGACCTCATCGTTGCTGCCGTCGATCTGCAGGCCATTGTTGTCCACGATCACGGTCAGGTTGTCCAGCTTATAGTGGGCAGCGGACATGAGGGCCTCCCAGATCTGGCCCTCCTGACACTCGCCGTCGCCCAGCAGCGTAAACACCTTGGTGTCCTTGCCCTGCACCTTGGCGCCCAGCGCCATACCCACGGCAATAGAGCAGCCCTGACCCAGGGAGCCGGTGGAGGCGTCCACACCAGGGACCTTCTTGCAGTCCGGGTGGCCCTGCAGGATGCTGTGCAGCTGCCGGAAGTTCTTGAACTCATCGCGGCTTATAAAGCCCAACTCCGCCAGAACCGCATAGTAACAGGGGGCAGCATGGCCCTTGCTGAGTACAAAACGGTCACGGTCCGCCCAGTGCGGATTTTTGGGGTCGATACGCATATGGTTATAGAACACGCTGGCCACCAGCTCCACCGCGGACAGGGAGCCGCCGGGATGACCGCTGCCGGCGTTGGCGGTCATGTTGATGATGTCACGGCGCATCTGACGGCACACGCCGGACAATTCTGCTTTATTCATGGGAAACCTCCATTCCATGTTCTTCTGACCTAATAGGATATAGTATTTCCCATATAAAGTCAATGCAGGGCGACAGAAAAGTCACAGAAAAGTAACGGAAAATATCACATTAGCAGGGGAGGGCACATACAATAGGGCGGAGGGATGCCAGATGCTTTTTCGTCCGTATGACAGACTGGAGGCCGTGAGCTACGCCCATCGTTGGGCCTATGGCCGCAATCCGGCCTTTTACGATTATGAGGAGATCGGCGGTGACTGCACCAACTATGCCTCACAGTGCATCTACGTCGGCACCGGTGTAATGAACTATACACCTACCTTCGGCTGGTACTACATCAACAGCAATGACAAATCGCCCTCCTGGACGGGTGTTGAATTTCTGCGTGACTTTCTGGTGCGCGTGGAACGCTCTGCCGGGCCGGTAGCCCAGGAGACGCAGGACCTCTCCCGGGCACGGCTTGGAGATGTGATACAGCTAAGGTTCAGTGGGGATGCATTCCAGCATTCGCCGGTGGTGGTACAGCCCAGCTCTGACGGTGATCCAGCCAAAATACTGGTAGCTGCCCACAGCGCGGATGTGGATTGGCGGCCGCTGAGTACCTACGACTATCAGGCGTACCGGGTCCTGCACATACTTGGTGCATTCGTGCCGTAAATGAACATCCCCCGGGGAAACCTGGGGGATGTCGTACAATAAGCTGTCCCCGGCAGAGCCGGGGACAGCTTATTGTTGCGGCACTATTTGTCAAAGGATGGGTTCATAAAATATACGTTCTTTTCGTTCAGCCGGTCTTTGGCCAGGCGCAGACCTTCGCCGAAGCGCTGGAAGTGGACGATCTCCCGGGCACGCAGGAACTTGATGGCATCGTTGACGTCCGGATCATCGGACAGGCGCAGAATGTTGTCGTAGGTCAGGCGCGCCTTCTGTTCGGCGGCCAGATCCTCCGTCAGGTCGGCGATCATGTCGCCGGTAACGCCGATGGAGCCTGCCGACCAGGGAAAACCGGACGCCGCGGTGGGATAGACTCCTGTGGTATGATCCACAAAGTAGGCGTCAAATCCGGCAGTCCGGATGTCCTCGTCGGATAGGTTTCGCGTCAACTGGTGAACAATAGTCCCCACCATCTCCAGGTGTCCCAGTTCTTCTGTGCCGATGTCGGTAAGCAGGCCCTTCAACTCAGCGTAGGGCATGGAGTACCGCTGGCTGAGATAGCGCAGAGAAGCGCCCAATTCACCGTCCGGGCCACCATACTGACTGATAATGACCGCTGCCAGCTTGGGGCTGGGATTCTTGATCTTCACAGGGTATTGCAGCTTTTTCTCATAGACAAACATGGCTCAGTTCCCCTTTCCATCCCACGGCCACGGATCGTTCAGCCATTGGTAGCTGCCCGGCGTGATATCCGTCTGCATCAACGGTCCGCACTTTTCCTGATAGCGTTTACGCCCCTCCTGGCCCAGCCGGATGTATGACCAGTACAGCTCCAAAGCCTGCTGGTCATCTGCGTGTGTGGTCAGGTAAAGACCCAGCTCATCGATAGCAAAATCCAGCGCCATCAGCTCCAGCAGGGGACCGTCTACCTGTGGAAAGCGGGACCGCAGCTCCTTGTGGAAGGGAAGATCAAGGCCGGGAAAGAGTGTGCCCTGCCGCAGGGCCTCTTGGTCGTCGTAGCGCACGGGGTCTGTACCCTGCATGGCCACATAGGGGAAAGCCAGCGCACCGCAGGCCGGAAGCTGGCCAGAACCTTCGCCGCAGGCGGGCTGTGTTTCGGCCCGCGCTGCCGCCGTTTTCTCTGTATACAAGAGAATTTCCTCCTTTTGTCGGTAGTGGAGCCGTTCACAGCGGCTCGCTATATCTTATGCCTTGGCGGTTTGGGCGGTGAAGAAAATCGTTTTCAATTTTGCTATGCTGTGTTACAATGAAGAAAACACACATAAACTCTCCCGGAGGGGAGGGAGGTCCATGGTGTTGCTGCTTCGCAAACGACATCTGCTGACAGTTGTGGCCGCGGCAGCGTTGTGCGGTGCACTGCTGCTGACCGCGCGTCCCGGGGCGGCGGCCGTTTCGGGCAGCGCTTCGCCACAGCGGGCGGTCATCTTGGATGCCGGCCACGGCGGCGCGGACGGCGGGGCGGTGTCGGACAGCGGCGTGGCCGAAAGCGGCCTGAATTTGGCCATTACCCTGCGCCTGGCGGATGTGCTGACCTTCTGCGGCTATGAAGTGCTGCTGACCCGGACAGGGGAGGCGGCCCTATGTGACGATCCTGCCGCTACGCTGCGGCAGCAGAAGGTATCCGACACGAAAAAGCGTGTGGAGATCATCAACAGATGCGCTGACGCTCGGCTCATCAGTATCCACCAGAACAGCCTGCCGGGTCATCCCGGTGTCAGCGGTGCACAGGTCTTCCATAACGGACAGGACGGTGCAGAAGCGCTGGCGCTGTGCATTCAGAACGATCTGAATATGGCTGTTAATACCCGGGAAAAAGCAGCAAAGCGTATCGACGACAGCATTTACATCATGAAGCATGCGGACTGTCCCGCCGTGCTGGTGGAATGCGGATTTCTGTCAAACCCGGAGGAGACGGTGCTGCTTCAGCAGCCAGACTATCAACTGCACATGGCCGCTGCCATCGCAGCGGGTTTTTGCCAATACTGTACAAATGAGGGATGAAATATGAAGGCTAAGACCGTGTTTTTCTGCACCGAGTGCGGCAGCGAGAGTCCTCGCTGGTCCGGACGCTGCACGGTGTGCGGCGCATGGAATTCCATGGTGGAGCAGGCGGCGGAGCGTCCGTCCAAAAACAGCAAAATGTCCCGTGTAAAGGCGCCTGTAAAGGTATCTCGCATTACGGATATGCAGGCGGACGAGGAAATACGTTTTTCCACCGGAATGGGTGAACTGGACCGCGTGCTGGGCGGCGGTGCGGTGAAGGGGTCGCTGGTGCTGGTGGGCGGCGCACCCGGTATCGGCAAATCTACCCTGATGCTGCAGATATGCCAGCAGTTGGGGAAGTTTGCTAAGGTGCTGTATGTATCCGGCGAGGAGTCTACCCGCCAGCTGAAGCTGCGGGCGGAGCGCCTGCGTGTGGACAGCGAAAACCTGTTTGTCCTGTCCGAAACGCGGCTGGGTGATGTGTTGGAGTGTGTGGCTGTGGAGCAGCCGGACATCCTGATTGTGGACTCCATCCAGACGCTGTACAACGAGGAGTTGGATTCGCCTGCCGGCGGCGTGGGACAGGTGAAGGACTGTACTATGGCGCTGATGCAGCTGGCGAAGGGGCAGGGGATCACGGTGTTTGTCATTGGCCATGTGAACAAAGAAGGCTCTATCGCCGGTCCCAAGGTCTTGGAACACATGGTGGACTGCGTGCTGTACTTCGAGGGCGACAGGCACATGACATACCGCATCCTGCGGGCGGCAAAAAACCGCTTCGGCGCCACCAACGAGATCGGCGTGTTCGAGATGCTGGACACCGGGCTCCGTGAGGTGGAGAACCCCTCAGAAATGCTGCTTTCCGGCCGCCCCGCCGACGCCTCCGGCACCTGTGTTACCTGCGTGATGGAGGGCGCGCGGCCCGTGCTGGCGGAGGTGCAGGCCCTGCTGGCGCCCTGTGCCGGGGCACGTCCCATGCGCAGCAGCAACGGCTTTGACTACAACCGTGCCTCCATGCTGCTGGCGGTACTGGAAAAGCGCGGCAGCCTGAAAGTCAGCCAGTGTGATGCCTATCTGAATATCATCGGCGGCTTGACTTTGGATGAGCCTGCCGCCGACCTGGCGGCGGTGGTAGCCATCGCCTCCAGTTATTTGGATAAACCTGTCCCCAGCACGATGGCGGCGATAGGGGAGGTGGGTCTTTCCGGCGAGATACGCAGCATCACCCACATGGAACAACGCCTGTCGGAAGTAAAGCGTTTAGGCTTTACGCAATGCATGGTGCCAGCTCACAAGGTCAAAGATCTGAAGGCACCCGTTGGTTTGGAGCTTCTTCCTGTGGCGAATATCTCCCGGGCGTTGCAGCTGCTGGCTCGGGGACAATAGGCACATAATGGAGGCAAGGGTGGGAAGCGCTTGGTTGGCCAATCGCGTTGTCGCAGGTGTCCAGCGTGCACACGCCGTCCTGCTGCCAGCGACAGCTGTCGATGCAGGGTATCATACCATCACTCCTTTGCCGTAGTTTGGCCGTTGACGGTCCATTCTATGAAAACAACTGTTACTGCCGCGTAACCCTTTTGTAATTGACATTATTTTTGCTGTTTGGTATACTTTTTCTATAATGAGAGGCAGAAGCATCGGTATGTCATGATGTCATGTACGAGGAGGGCTTGCTATGAAGCGTAAAATGTGTTCCCTAATTTTAGCCATCGTTACCTTTATCGCGGCATACATGATCATGAGCTTTGCTATTCCCGGATTCCGCATCAAATTGGAGGCGGAGCCGGCCGTGGTCTTTGTGGAAACGCTGAAAATCCTCTGGCCCTTTAAGGCAGCAGTCTCCCTGATCGCGGCGGTACTTATCGGCGGTCTGCCGCTGGTACTCGGAAAACGGAAATAAGAAAAAGCATCCCCCGGCGCATGCGCCGGGGGATGCTTTTCGCTTATTTTTTCTTCTTGTCAATGGGCTTGCCGTCCATGCCCACGGGCCCCTTGCCGTTGATGGCGCGGTAGTGGTTCAGCTTGTCCACGCGCTTCTGGCGCTTGAGCTGCTTTTCCTTCTCCTTGGCCTTTTGAGCGGCAGCTTTTTTGTCTGCCTCTTTTTTCTTGCGATACTCGGCCTTCTGCGGATCTTCGTCTTCCACCAGGTCCTTGTACTTTTCCGGATGGCGTGCCCAGTCGATGCGGTAGATCGTCAGAGATACAAATAAAATCGCGCCCACGGCGATCATCCCGTAAAAAATAAAATTCCAGAACATGGTCAGCAGCGCCCTCCCAAACCTATTTTGTTCAGTATACCGTAAAATTGGCGGCAATGCAAGTAGTTTTACAAACAGGGAGAAGGCCGTGTGGAATTTTCGGTTGTTTTTTGCGCCGGCAGGGGGTATAATGGGCCCGTCAAAAGATGGTTTCCGGGGAAATGGGAGCCAAAAACGGAGGTAAAAGGAAATGTTTACATCTTTTAAAGAATTGGAAGCCTATGTGCTGGGCTGCGGCATGAAGAAGCGCATCGCGCTGGCCAATGCCCACGATGAACCGGCGCTGAGCGCGGTGGTCAACGCCCGCCGCAAGGGCGTTGTCGAGGGTACGCTGGTAGGTAAAAAGAATGAGATCATCGCCATGCTGCATGAGATGGGCGAGAGCGAGAAGGACTATGAGATCGTGGATTTCGATGGCGAGGAGCTGGACGCCGCAAAGCTGACGGTGCAGCTGGTGCGCGAGGGCAAGGCGGATATCCCCATGAAGGGTATTCTCCAAACCTCCAACTTTGCCCGCGCCATTCTGAACAGAGAGACGGGACTGATCCCTGCCAGCGGCAAGCGCCTGGTGAGCCAGTGCGGCATCTTCGAGTATGAGGGCCGCTTCGTGATGATCACCGATGCCGCCATCAACATCGCCCCCGATGTGGATACCCAGATCGGCATTGTAGAGAACGCGCTGCCTGTGGCTAACGCGCTGGGGATCGAGTGCCCCAAGGTAGCGGTTCTGTCCGCCGTGGAGAACGTCACCGAGAAGATGCCCTCCACCGTTTCCGCTAAAGAGATCGCGGAGCGCGGTGTGCCCGGCTGCATCATTTCCGGCCCTCTGGCACTGGACGGTGCTATTTCCATGGAGTCCGTGAAGCACAAGGCCATCCATGATCCCGTGGCTGGCCAGGCGGACATCCTGCTGGTGCCCTATATCGAGATCGGCAACGTGCTGTATAAGGCCTGCACCTACATCGCCGGCAAGACCATGGCCAGCACCATCTGCGGCGCGTCCTGCCCAGTGGTCATCACAAGCCGCGCTGATACGCCTGACAGCAAGTATTACTCCATTCTGATGGCCGTTCTGCGCTGCCTGAAGGCGTAACATGGCCACCTCACAGGACTACCTCGATTTCGTTCTGGAGCAGCTGCCGCCGCTGTGGTCGATCCGCAGCAGGAAGATGTTTGGGGAGTACATGGTCTATCTGAACGATAAACCGATACTAATGCTCTGCGATAACACGGTTTTTGTGAAAAAACTGCCTGTTTTGGACGAAATAATGGCAAACTCCCCCTGTGGCTGTCCCTATGAGGGTGCGAAAGAGAGCTACCTTCTGGACATTGAGGACCGTGACTTGACAGAGCGCGTCCTGACATTGGCGGAAGCCGCCACCTCCGTCCCCAAGCCCCGCAAAAAGGGGAGAGGGGAGAAGTGAATACAGCAAGGGACGGCTTTTGCCGTCCCTTTGTTTTCTTATAAATCAGCTTGCAGTGAAATGGTAGGACGTGTTACAATTAGAGGCAAGAATAGGATTTTCAGATAAAAATGCGTGATAGAGTTTTTTAGGAGGTTAAGTCTTGAACTGCCCTTATTGTACAAATGAAATGGAAGCCGGCGTTATTCAAAGCCCACATGAGATCAGCTGGAAGAGAAAAAAGTCGCTTATTGGCGCGGCAGAGTTTCATAAAGGTTCTGTTGTGTTATCTGCGCGATCGTTTATTAAAGGTTCCAGTGTGCCGGCGTATTTATGCCGTCATTGCAGTAAAGTAGTGATTGACATCATCGGGTAAAGACTGCGGCTGAACTCCCGTTACATTTATCGCAGGAAGGAGGAGCTTTGAGACGATACGCAAAATTGAACAAAATAAAAATTTTGTTCAATCGAGTGGAGGGTAACCGCTCTTTTTCATATAGTAAGTCCGTTTTGGACTGATCTCGCCCTGAGTAAGCTATACAAGCCATTACCGGCGATCTGTAGTTGCCGCATGACAGTCTTGTACAGAATACTGACCCAAATACCCGCCACACCGCAGTTTTTTCAAGGCATTGTACATATGGATTACCGTACCGATTCGCCCCAGCTGCTGCTGGATTTTCTCAGCTACCACGAAACCATCAAAGCGCATTCTCAGCGCACCGTGGATGAATACTATCTGGATATGCGAAATTTCTTTCGCTATCTGAAGCAGCAGCGTGACCCGGCGCTTGCCGGCAAAGCGTTGGACGAGATCGACATCCGTGACGTGGATATTGACTTCATTTCCCGCATCACATTGACGGACATTTACAGCTATCTGACCTATCTTAGCCGTGATCGTGTACAGCACCAAAATAGTGAAAATTCTAACAAAGGCCTGAACGCCGCTTCCCGCGCCCGAAAATTGGCTACAATTCGTTCGTTTTTCAACTATATTTGCAATAAACGGCATCTTTTGGAAGACAACCCCTGCAAGGACGTGGATACGCCCAAGCAGATGAAGTCCCTCCCCCGCTATCTGACGCTGCATGAGTCCCTTTCCCTGCTGGAGAGCGTAGATGGCGCCAACCGTGAGCGTGACTACTGCATTCTGACGCTGTTTTTGAACTGCGGTCTGCGGATATCTGAGCTGATCGGCCTGGACATCACGGATATTCACGATGATGCCCTGCGGGTGCTGGGCAAAGGCAATAAGGTCCGTGTGGTCTATCTCAATCAGGCCTGCAAGGATGCGCTTGCGCGGTATATGGCGGTACGCCGGCCCATTACCGGGCGGGATAAAAACGCACTGTTTCTCTCCGGGCAGAATAGGCGCATCAGTCGTTCCATGGTCCATGCGCTGGTGAAAAAACACCTGTCCGCCGCGGGGTTAGACAGTGAAAAGTATTCCAGCCACAAGCTGCGCCACACCGCTGCCACATTGATGCTGCAAAACGGCGTGGACGTGAAGGCGGTGCAGGAGGTCCTGGGGCATGAGCACCTGAATACCACGGAGATCTACACGCATATTGACAACGAGGCGCTTCGTGTAGCTGCAAAGGCAAATCCCTTGTCACACGTGAAGATGAAAGGGAAAATTGAAGACAGTAACAGTAAAAAGGCGGAGGATTGACCTCCGCCTTTTTGTATTTTGCATATTGAAAACCACCCAATAGAGGTGTGGCCGGATCATATTCATATGCTTCTTCATATCCCGCCCAAAATCACGGTTTCGAGCTTTTGGGGATATACACCCGGCTTCGCCGAGGGATATTTATTTGTTCGTTTCCTTGGCCTTCTCCTGCTGCTTTTTCAGCCGTTCTCCCACCTTTTTCATCAGGCGCAGACACAGCGCCGAGCTGGCAGCCAACAGCACCGTTCCCGCCAAAAACTCTTTCTTTTTCATATACCGGCTCCTTTCTATGCCTACCGTTTTTTGCAGTATAGCACATTACGATCCCGTTTGCAAATGTGTCGCAGGTCAATTTTGCCGAACGGTTCAACATGTCACAGAGTTTGTCGAAAACTTCACATTTTCTGCCGATTTTTGTGACCACTTTTCGTTGTGGTTTTGACGGTACAGCGCCTTAAATTTTTGGCGGGTTCACCAAAAATCAACGCACTGACGATTTCTGCCCTTCCTCTTTATTTACTTTACCGGGGAAATGTGCTTTAATAAGGCTGTACGTTCAGGCGCATTTGCGCCTCAACAAAATTTGAGGAGGAAAAGTACATGGTACAGTTTGCAAGTAGAATGGACCTGCTGAAGGGCTCCGAGATCCGCGAGCTGCTGAAGCTGACGGCGCAGCCCGACATACTCTCCTTTGCCGGCGGTATGCCCGCGCCCGAGCTGTTTCCCGTGGAGCAGATGATGGAGGCCTCTATCGCCGTCCTGAAGGAGCATGGCCGCGAGGCTCTGCAGTATTCCACCACCGAGGGTTTCCCTCGCCTGCGCGAGCAGATCGCCGAGCGTATGCTGGCCAAGAACAATATCCACACCGACAAGGATCACATCCTCGTCACCTCCGGTTCTCAGCAGGGTCTGGACTTCTCTGCCCGCGTGTTCCTGAACCCCGGCGACGTGGTTCTGCTGGAAAGCCCCTCCTATCTGGGCGCTGTCAACGCGTTCAAGGCCTGCGAGCCCAAGTTCATCGAAGTTCCCACCGATGACGGCGGCATGATCATGGACGAGCTGGAGAAGATCCTGGCCACCACCGAGCGCGTGAAGATGATCTACGTCATTCCCGATTTCCAGAACCCCACCGGCCGCACCTGGGATCTGGATCGCCGTCATAAGTTCATGGAGATCATCAACCGCTATGAGATCCCCGTCATCGAGGATAACCCCTACGGCGAGCTGCGCTTCGAGGGTGAGTATATGCCCGCACTGAAGAGCCTGGACACCAAGGGTCTGGTGATTTATCTGGGTACCTTCTCCAAGATCCTGGCTCCCGGCTACCGTTTGGGCTGGGTCTGCGCCGAGGATGAGATCCTGGCTAAGTACAACTTCATGGAGCAGGCCGCCTCTCTGCAGGCATCTACCATCGGCCAGATGGAGACCTCCAAGTGGATCGATATGTTCGATCTGGACGCCCACGTCAACACCATCCGCGAGTGCTACCGCAAGCGCCGCGCCGTCATGCTGGAGACGCTGGCCAAGGAGCTGCCCGAGCCCTGCACCTTTACTCGTCCCGACGGTGGTCTGTTTGCTTGGGTCGTCCTGCCGGAGTACATGGACGCCAAGGAACTGCAGATGAAGTGCCTCGCCAAGAAGGTGGCCTTCGTTCCCGGCGGCTCCTTCTTCCCCAACGGCGGCCACGACAACACCCTGCGTCTGAACTACAGCTGCATGCCCGAGGAGAAGATCGTCAAGGGTATCACAGCGCTGTGCCAGACCATCCGCGAAAATCTTCGCTAACAGTCAAGATATAAGGAGACGACGCATCCCATGAAGCACGTAAAAGTCCTCATCGGCAACTATGGCAGCGGCAAGAGCGAATTGGCTCTGAATTTTGCTATGCAGGCGGCCGCCCGCGGCGACCGGACGGAACTGCTAGACCTGGATATGGTCAACACCTACTTCCGTCTGACAGAGCGCGGCAAGCTGGTGGAGCAGAAGGAGATCCGTTTGGTCTCCCCCAACTTTGCCTGCTCCGGTATCGAGACGCTCTCTCTCCCTGCCGAGGTGTCGTCCGCCTTTGTGCTGGATTGGGACACCGTCATATTCGATGTAGGCGGCGACGACGTGGGCGCCACAGCACTGGGCCGGTATCACCAGGACTTTGTGGACCTGGCGCCCGGTGCACTGGAGGTGCTGAACGTGGTGAATATCCGGCGGCCTTTGGCCGGCACGGTGGAGAAGCTTCTCCGTTTACAGGAGGGTATGCAGACCCACGCGCGGCTGCAGATCACCGGTATGATCAACAACACGAACCTCGCCACTGCTACCACCGAGCAAGACCTGTGGGATGGCTACCAGATGCTCCGTGAGGTCAGTGACCTCACGGGCATCCCGGTTTCCTACACCACCGGAAAAAAGGAGTTTCTGGACGCCTTTCTGGCCCGAAACCCCGATCCAAAATATGTGGGACAGCCCATTCCCATCGACGTGTATATGCACCGCGACTGGGACTCCTATATCGAGTACGGGCTGAACACCAAAAACCCTCACAAGGATATGTATTAAACCCGGTTACTTCCCTCTACGCGAAGGGATTGTAATAACACAGCAAAACAGCAAACACAGCATCGGAAAAGGAATTAAGAAAAGAGGTGTAAAGAGAGTGGTAAGAGTTACCATCGACGAAAATCTTTGCAAGGGCTGCGGTCTGTGTGCAAGAGCTTGTCCCAAGCACATCATCGAGTTGTCCAAGACCCGCATCAATGCAAAGGGCTACCATCCGGCAGGAGTGACGAACATGGAGGCGTGCATCGGCTGCACGTCCTGCGCCCGCACCTGTCCTGATGTGGTGATCCGAATCGAAAAAGACTAAGGAGGCAGAAAGAATATGGCTTTGACTCTTATGAAGGGCAGCGAAGCGATTGCAGAAGCCGCTATTCGTGCCGGCGCTCGCTTTTTCTTCGGTTACCCCATCACTCCGCAAACGGAGATCCCCGAATATATGTCCGCCCGTATGCCCGAGATCGGCGGCTGCTTCCTGCAGGCCGAGAGCGAAGTGGCGGCTATCAACATGGTGTATGGCGCTGCCGGTACCGGCGCCCGTGTCATCACCTCCTCCTCCAGCCCCGGCGTGTCCCTGAAGCAGGAAGGTATCTCCTACTGCGCAGGCGCCATGGTTCCCGCTGTCATCATCAACGTGATGCGCGGCGGCCCCGGTCTGGGTAATATCCAGGCATCCCAGGGCGACTATTTCCAAGGTGTCAAGGGCGGCGGCAACGGCGACTATCACCTGCTGACCTTCGCCCCCGCTTCTGTACAGGAGGCCATCGACCTGATGATGATCGCCTATGACAAGGCCGAAAAGTACCGTATCCCCGTGCTGTTCCTGGCGGACGGCATCATCGCTCAGATGATGGAGCCCGTGGAGCTGCCCGAGATGGTGGATTACAAGGTAGACCCGGAGAAGAAGCCCTGGGCCTGCACCGGCTGGAAGCCCGGCGATGATCCCGCTAAGCGCGGCATTATCAATTCTATCTACATCGATACCGAGAGCCTGGCTGTCCACAATGACGAGCTGCAGGCCATGTACAAGGAAGTCGTTGCCAACGAGCAGATGTGGGAAAGCTACAACTGCGAAGGCGCTGAGTACATCATTACTGCCTTCGGCACCGTGGCGCGTATCGCCAAGAGCGCTATCGCCGAGCTGAAGGAAAAAGGCATTAACGTCGGCCTGGTCCGCCCCATCACTGTGTGGCCCTTCCCCTATGACGCTGTGCGTGAGGCCTGCTGCCAGCCCGGCGTGAAGGCCGTTCTGGACGTTGAACTGAACGAAGGCCAGATGCTGGAGGACGTAAAGCTGGCCATCAATGGCGCCAAGCACGTTGACTTCTTCGGTCATTGCGGCAGCCAGATGCCCTCTACCGACGAGATCGTCACCAAGATCCTGAGCATGAAGGAGGGTAAATAAGATGGCTGTACTGTTCGAAAAGACTAAGCTGCTGACTGACAAGCAGTTCCACTATTGCCCCGGCTGCAACCACGGCATCATCCACCGTCTGGTAGCCGAGGTCATCGACGAGATGAAATTAGACGGCAAGGTGATCGGTGTGGCCCCTGTCGGCTGCTCCGTGTTTGCCTACGACTATTTCAACTGCGATATGTACGAGGCTGCCCACGGCCGCGCACCCGCTGTTGCCACCGGTATCAAGCGCTCCGTCGGCAAGGATACTCTGGTATTCACCTATCAGGGCGACGGTGACCTGGCGTCTATCGGTACCGCGGAGATTGTTCACGCCGCCCACCGCGGCGAGAAGATCACCACCATCTTTGTCAACAACGCGATCTATGGCATGACCGGCGGTCAGATGGCCCCCACCACCCTGATCGGCCAAAAGGCAACTACCTGCCCTGCTGGCCGCAGCGAGGAGTGGAGTGGTCTGCCTATCAAGATGTGCGAGATGCTGGCCGCTGTTCCCAGTTCTTACTACATTGAGCGCGTGGCGGTCAACAATACCGCCAACATCGCCAAGGCCAAGAAGGCCATTGCCAAGGCCTTCCGTCTGCAGATGGAGGGTAAGGGCTTCACCATGATCGAAGTGCTGTCCACCTGCCCCACCAACTGGGGCCTGTCTCCGGTGGAAGCTATGAACTGGCTGGAGCAGAACATGATCCCCTACTATCCTCTGGGCGTTTACAAAGACAAGGAGGCGAAGTAACATGGAAAAAACCTTTATTTTCGCCGGTTTCGGCGGTCAGGGTATGCTGCTGATCGGTAAGTTCGTCGCCATGGCTTGCATGCTGGACGGTAAGCACGTTTCCTGGCTGCCCTCTTATGGTCCCGAGATGCGAGGCGGTACCGCCAACTGCTCCGTCATCGTCTCCGATGACCCCGTCGCCTCCCCTCTGGTGGACAAGGCCGACGTGATCGTGGCCATGAACCGTCCCTCTCTGGACAAGTTCGAGGAACACGTGAAGCCCGGCGGCGTTCTGGTCATCAACAGCTCCATCATCGACCGTAAGGCCGTCCGTGACGACATCACCGTCGTCTACTGCGACGCCAACGGCATTGCCGAATCCATCGGCAACCCCAAGGGTGCCAACGTGGCCATCCTGGGCGCGACCCTGGCCAAGGCTCCCGTCACCTCCGTGGAAAGCATGATGGAAGCAATCCGCATTGAGCTGGGCGAGAAAAAGGCCCGCTTCCTGGAGGGCAACAAGAAGGCTCTGCTGGCCGGCATGGAAGCCGCTAAGTAAGTCGTTCATACATTCTTACATCATTTTGGCCCCCGGCATCCGTATGGTTGCCGGGGGCTTTCTTTTGTTTGCTACTATTTTCACCGAATGGTTTATTAAAAAGAAAAGGCCAGTGAAAAAGGTTTCCTTCACAGAAAAAAACTATTGACTTCCTACCAAACGTTTGGTATCATTACTCCATTATAAGGAGGTGTCGCTTTTGAGCTCTTTTTCTTATTTTGTGGGACAACGCATCAAAAAATACCGCAAGAGCCGCGGCTATACCATCGAGCAATTCTCCGCCATGATCAATAAGAGCAAAGCGACGCTATCCAAGTACGAAAACGGTGCCATTACCATCGACATCGAAACACTGTACGAGATTGCGCAGGCACTGGATATTGATCTAAAATGCTTCATCGATTATCAGCCCCCCATGTTCCATGCGGAGCCGGCGCTACCTAAGAATAGCTACTTCAATCAGACATTGGCCTATATGTACTACTATGATGGCCGTATTCGCCAGATGGTACGCTCACTTCTTCGGTTTTCTCAGTCAGTGGACCACGAGAGTGTCGAGGTCACGTTGTATATGGGCGTGGCGTCCTTCTCCGACCCGGACCGTTGCCAGCATCTGTTCACCGGAGAGATGAAGGCTTACGACACCATCACCCACATGGTGTTGACCAATCAGATCAACGAGGCGGAAAAGATGTATATCTGTATGCTCAATCCCATGCAGAACCGTATGCCCGCCGTGGGGCTGGTATCCGGTATCGGCTCCTCCCCATTCTTTGCACCCATTGCATTGAAGGCGCTGATCTCTAAAGAGCCGCTGGAGGAAAACGACCGCCTGCTGGGCACCATCAAACTGGATAAGGATGATTATCATTTGCTGCGTTACTACAATATGATGGTGGTCAACCGTCCGGCCGCCCTATCCTTACAATAATATTTGACCGCGCAAAGGCTGTGAAGGTATACTCCTTCACAGCCTTTAGTTCATTTTCTGCAATTCTCGCCGCAGTCGCAGGATGATACGCTTCTCCAGCCGTGATATGTAGCTCTGCGAAATCCCCAATCGATCCGCCACCTCCTTTTGGGTGAGCTCCTTGATACCGCCCAGGCCAAACCGCATGGTGATGATATCCCTCTCTCTCGGACTGAGGTGCGATACCGCCGTTTGCAGCAGCTGCCGGTCCACATCCGCTTCAATGGGCCGCATGACCACATCGCTGTCAGTCCCCAGTACGTCGCTGAGCAGCAGTTCTTTTCCGTCCCAGTCGGTATTCAGCGGCTCATCGAAGCTGACCTCTGTCCGTTGTGCGCCGTTCTTCCGCAAGTACATGAGAATTTCATTCTCAATACACCGCGAGGCGTAGGTAGCCAGCTTGATATTCTTATCTGTCCGGAACGTATTGACCGCCTTGATCAATCCGATAGTGCCAATGGAGATCAGGTCCTCTATATGGATACCGGTATTTTCGAAACGTCTGGCTATGTAAACCACCAACCGCAGGTTGTGTTCGATCAGCGTCTGCCGCACCTGAAAATCGCCGGTATTCAGCTTTTCCAGCAGAATAGACTCCTCATCTCTCGGTAAGGGCGGCGGCAGCGTATCGCTCCCGCCGATGTACATGACCTTATCCGGCCTGTATACGCTGTGCCACAGGCGTTTCAGCCAAATCAGAAGCTTTGCCATGCCCTATTCTCCCTTCCATTGCCCCCCACAGGGCGTGATACCCGCCGCCATCACTGACAGCTTGCTCCGACAGCGCGACGGGTGTCCGTGGATAGCGTTTGCCATTCACTTCTATGTAATCGCTACAGGCTGCCAACAGCAGGCCTGCAGCCGTCCCCACCGCGCGAAAAGGCAGCAGTGTAAACCGTACCGGACAACCTATTCGGTGCAGCTTTGCCATTTTCTCTTCCGGAGACAGCTGCTCTGCCAAAACATCGGCCACCGCCGGTGTCCATAATGCGTCTGCGGAACGGCGCTCCATTACCAGCGCCGGACACCCGGTAACCGGATCCCTCAGTGTATTACCCGTGTCGAGCAGGGCGGTAACGGTTTGTATCCTTCCGCCGACAGATACTTTGATCTGCAACAATTCTCCCCCTCCATGACGTGCTGCCTGACCGGCAAAAAGCCGGAGAAGCACGTAAAACAATATACTGACCAGTATAAGCGCTTGCCAGCTAACATCGGCGTAATACAACCGCTGTGCCAGTCCCGCCACCGAGCCAAAGGCCAGGCCGAGGGCCAGCAGGGTGCCGGCGAGGGCAGCCGAAAGCAAAAAAAATGTGAGGACCGGGCGGAAACGGTGAAACGCGGCAAGCGCCAGCAAGCCTCCAAAGGCCAATCGGATCGCCGGGTGAGCCAAAAATGCAAGCTCGGAAATAAAGACCGCAGCCGCGTAAACGCCGCCCAGCACCGCGCAAAAAATCAGCCGCCTTCGATGCAGCGGAAAGCCGCAAAGCCTTGCGGCACATAGGAAAAGCAGATAGTCTACCACGCTGTTGAGCAGGAAAACGCGGTCCAGATACACCACAGTCATTGCCTCACCTCGCTGCCACTATTATAGAGCGGCGGGACGAAAAAAAACGTCGCAACCAGGCGGGCACCGCAGCATTTGTAACCGGTTCGTTACCGCTTTATAATCCATCCGTCCCCGCTTTTTATTGACATTTCGCGTCATTTTGGTATACATTTTGGTATACATTTTGATATAGCTTTTGTTGCTCTTTTATGGCTATTGTTGACACCTTATTGGCACCTTTTCTATACCTCATGAGGATCAACCTCATGAGGGTGCGTTTTTTACGGGTCAAAAAATACCGTGATTGTATTTGATCTGCCCATATAGGATAAAGGCCAGGCCAATAGTTATCGCCGGAAAGATGATATAATCTATTGCCGCCTCATTCCAGAATGTGGCGAAATACGCCAAGATCAGGGACGCCCCCATAATGACCGTTCCCGTCCCCACCGCCTTACCGTATTTGGGGATGTCCTCTTCTTTCACTTTCCTGCGGTTATAGGAATGTATGGTGCTGATATTCCCTTTGATATTCAAGATGCCGAGCACCGACAAAAATATACCCAAAATCAAAAGCAATACATTATCCATAGCGGCCTCCCAAAAATAGAATAATTCTTCAAAGCTTTTGTCCAAAGCAATACAGAGGAAATAGATGACCCACGGGCTGTAAAGAATGGTATGGGCCAGCGCGGAGGACAGCACAGAAACCATGCAGCATACCAGCTGTCTGTATGGCGGCTCTCCCGCTAATAGAAAATCATAACCACCAGTAAACTGGTGGTTATGATTCATGATCAAAGATGGCCTTCTTCTCCAGCAGGGGCGTAAACTCGTCCTTCCACCGATGGTGCATAGCGGACACATCGTACAGGGGCAGGGCCTCGCGGTCCATATCCAGACGAATGAGCACGTCGTAACGGTTGTCCCGGTCCACGCAGTTGGGAATGACCTCCGCGCCGTGAACGCCGGGAATATCCGCCGCGGCGGAGAATATCTCCCGGATACGCGGCAGCAGCGCGGCGCGCTGCGCCTTGGCCGCCGGAGTGAATTTTGCCAGAATACAGTGCTTCATGGCAGCCTCACAGTCCCAGATATGGCAGGACCAGCGTTACGGCCATAACGATGGCCAGCAGCAGGGCGATGCCCATGGCGAAGTATCTTGTCCATTTCGGTCTCATTGCAATTCCTCCTTCGGCACGATGCGCCGTATCATTTTTTCGATCTTACGCCGGGGCTGCATGACCTCGTGGCCGCAGCCGAGGCACCGGAGCTTGATATCCATGCCCACGCGGAGCACCTGCCAGCGTTTACTGCCGCAGGGGTGCTCCTTTTTCAGCTCTAAAACATCATGTAACCGCAGGTCCATTTCCGTTCTTCCCCTTAATGTCGTCCCAGTACCGCTTGGCGGCCTGCTCGGTCTTGTTTTCGCCGTACGCATAGTAATGCGTATCCCCCAAAGACTCCGGCAGATAGCGCTGCTGCACATAGTGACCCGGATAATTGTGGGGGTACTTATAGACCGGGGCCTTGTCCGCGCCGGCACTGTCAGCGTGGACGTTTTTCAGGTGCCGGGGGATGTCACCCACCGCGCCGCGCTGAATATCCTCCATAGCGGCGATGATAGCGTTGTGGGCGCTGTTGGATTTGGGCGCGGTGGCCAGCAGCACCGCCGCCTCGGCCAGGGGCAGCCGCGCCTCCGGCAGGCCCAGCTGCAGTGCCGCGTCCACGCAGCTTTTTGTGACGGTGATGGCCTGCGGGTACGCAAGGCCGATATCCTCCGCCGCGATGCACAGCAGACGACGGCAGGGAGAGATCAAGTCGCCCGCCACCAGCAGACGGCCCAGGTAGTACACCGCCGCGTCCGGGTCGGAGCCTCGGATGGATTTGTGCAGGGCGGAGAGCAGGTCATAGTGGTCATCCCCCTCCCTGTCATACCGCATGGCGCTGCACTGGCTTAGCTGTAAAGCATCATCCCTTGTCACATATAATCCGCCATCCTTCGGCTTGGCGGAACGGTACAGCAGCTCCACGGCGTTGATGGCCTTTCGGACATCGCCGCCGCAACCGGCGGCCACTGTGCGGGGCACATCCTCTTCCCAGGTAAAGGGCAGCTGGCTCCTCTCCTGCTCGATACGCAGGCCCCGTTCCACGGCGGGGATGGTATCCTCCACCGACAGAGGCTTAAATTCAAAAACCGTGCTGCGGGACAGGAGTGCGTTGTAGATATAGAAATACGGGTTCTCTGTGGTAGAGGCGATCAGGGTGATCTTGCCGTTTTCCAGGAATTCCAGCAGGCTCTGCTGCTGCTTCTTGTTGAAATACTGTATCTCATCCAGGTACAGCAGGATACCGTTGGGGGCCATCATGGTGTCCACATCCGCCATGACATTCTTCACATCCTGGAGGGATGCGGTGGTAGCGTTAAGGGTATACAGCGCCTTTTTCGCCTGCCTGGCAATAATGTTGGCCACGGTGGTCTTTCCGGTGCCGGAGGGACCGTAGAAAATGAGGTTGGCATCGGTGCCGTTCTCGATCAGGCGGCGCAGCAGCGCCCCCTCGCCCAGCAGGTGCTTCTGTCCGGCCACATCGTCAAGCGTCTGGGGCCGTATCTCGTCTGCCAGCGGACGCATAGCGGCACCGCCTCCCTTCTGTGGAAAATCTTATGAAACAGTATAGCACAGATTGCCTTTTTCTGCAACCTCTGTTACAATTGGGATGAGGTGATGTCGCATGAAGTCGAAGGAACAGGTCAGCACCATTATCGCGGCGCTGAAGACGCTGTACCCGGACGCGCTGTGTTCGCTGGACTATGAGAAGGACTATGAGCTGCTGTTCTCCGTACGTCTGGCGGCGCAGTGCACCGACGCGCGGGTCAATCTGGTGACGCCGGCACTGTTTGCCCGCTATCCCACGCTGGAGGCCTTTGCCGCCGCCGATGTGGACGAGGTAGGTACATATATCCAGTCCTGCGGCTTCTGGCGGGCCAAGGCCCGGGACATCGTTGGCTCCGCGAAAATGCTGGTGGAGCGCTTCGGCGGAAAGGTCCCGGACAACATGGAGGACCTGCTCTCACTGCCCGGTGTGGGGCGCAAGACCGCCAATCTGATCCTGGGCGATATCTACGGAAAGGACGGCTATGTCTGCGATACCCACTGCATCCGCATCACCGGACGGCTGGGACTGACGGACGGCAGCAAGGACCCGCTGAAGGTGGAGCAGCAGCTGCGAAAGGTCATTCCCCCGGAGGAGGCCAACAACTTCTGCCACCGGATGGTGCTCCATGGCCGCGCGCTGTGTATGGCACGGAAGCCGGACTGCGGTGACTGCTCCCTCCGACCGCTCTGCGATCACGGCAGCGGGAAATAAAGCTGAGAACCATGCCCTCCGGCATGGTTCTCAGCTTTGTACGCCATCAGAGCACCATGACCAGCGTTCCGATGGTGATAAGGACGCAGCCTATCAGCGATTTGACGGTGAACTGCTCCCGCAGAAACACAAACGCCAGCACCAGCGTAATGACCACACTCAGCTTGTCGATGGGCACGACCTTGGAGGCTTCGCCCATCTGCAACGCCTTGTAATAGCACAGCCACGAGGCGCCTGTAGCCAGTCCCGACAGAATAAGGAACAGCCAGCTTTTTCGGCTGATATCCCCGATGCCGCCCTGCGCGTTCGTCAGGAACACCATCCCCCACGCCATGAGCACCACGACCACCGTTCGGACAGCCGTGGCGAGGTTGGAGTTCACCCCGTCGATACCCACTTTCGCCAATATCGAAGTCAAGGCCGCAAACACCGCCGACAGCAGAGCAAATACAAACCACATTTTATTTCACCCTCAGAACCATTCGATCCGCCAGTTCCCGCAGGAAATCGCTGTCCGCCCAACCGGCCACCGCAGCCTTGGCGCGTTTTGTCTGCGCCTCGACCTCCCTCTGGCAGCCGTCTACACCCAGCAGATCCACAAATGTCACCTTGCCCTCCGACTTGTCAGAGCCGATGGGCTTGCCGAACACCTCCTGTGCGCCTGTCACATCCAGGATATCGTCACGGAGCTGGAAGGCCAGACCAAGGCCGTCGCCGAATTCACGGGCCTGACGGCGCTTTTCGGCGTCCATTCCGGCGGCCACACAGCCCAACTCCGCCGCGGCGGAGATCATGGCGCAGGTCTTGAGACGGTCCAGCTGCGTCAGGCCGGCTTCATCTCGGACGTCGCAAAGGGTGTCCAGCACCTGTCCGGCCACCATGCCGTCGGCACCGGCGGCCCGGGCCAGGACCTCGACCGCCGCGATACGGCTTTCGGCGGGCAGTCCCGTCGCCTGGGCAATGAGACGGAAGGCCTCGGGCTGGAGGGCATCCCCGGCCAGTATGGCCAGCGTTTCGCCGTAGACCTTGTGGTTGGTGGGCTTGCCACGGCGCAGATCGTCGTCGTCCATGCAGGGCAGGTCGTCGTGGATAAGGGAATAGTTGTGCACCAGCTCCAGCGCGCAGGCATAGGGCAGCGCCAGGTGCCAGTCGATACCGCCCAGACGGGCAAATTCCAGCGTCAGCACCGGGCGGATACGCTTGCCGCCGGAGAGCACGCTGTACCGCATGGCATCGTAGAGACGGTCATAGGGGGCGCTGCCGGCAAAGAGGGCGGAAAGGTAGTCCTCCACCGCCGCGCGGTACTGCTCATAGTGTCTTTCGTAGTCCATGGCTCAATCCTCCGCAGCAAAATCATGCTCCACCGGCGCGTCATCGGGGCCCTTGGACAGCTTGACCACCTTCTGCTCGGCGGTGTCCAGCTCCTTGCGGCAGGCGTTCACCAGCTTGGTGCCCTCCTCAAACAGCGCCATGCTGTCGCCCAGCGTGGCGTCACCCCTTTCCAGCAGGGAGACGATCTCCTCCAGCCGGGACATATTCTCCTCAAACGTCTTTTTTGCTGCCATGTTCGTTCTCCTTTTCCTTTACTTGGCACCGCAGGGCGCCGTCGGCCAGCCGCAGGCGCAGGGTCTCCCCTATCCGCGCCTGATCGGCGCTGCGGAGCACCGTGCCGTCCGGCCGCTGGGCCAGGGCGTAGCCGCGGCCCAGGACCTTCAATGGGCTGAGGGCATCCAGCGACGCGGCCAGCGCGCCGAAGCGGCGGTTTTGGACATCTGTCACCACACGCATGGCGGCACAGAGCCGGTGGGTCATATGGTCCACATCCTGGCGGCGGTCCGCCAGGTAAGCAGTCGGATCCGTGAGGACACGTTTTTTCGACAGGGACTCTAAACGGCGGGAATGGGCGGCGATATCGCGGCGTATCGACTGTGTCATGCGGGAATGGGCGGCATCCAGCGTCCGCAGCAGCTCGGCCATGTCCGGCACGGCGATCTCGGCGGCGTTGGAGGGCGTGGAGGCCCGCCGGTCCGCTACGAAGTCGCTGATGGCCACGTCCGGCTCGTGGCCCACCGCCGAGATGACGGGAATATCCGAGTCGTAGATGGCGCGGGCCACGCGCTCGTCGTTAAAGGCCCACAGGTCCTCCAGCGAACCGCCGCCGCGGCCGGTGATGAGCACATCGGCCAGGCTGCGGGCGTTGGCGTAACGGATGGCTCCGGCGATCTCCGCCGGGGCCTCAGTTCCCTGCACGCGAACGGGCAGCAGAAGGACCTTGGCGATGGGATAGCGGCGGCGGAGGATGCGGATCATGTCGTGGACCGCCGCGCCTGCCGGGGAGGTGACGATGGCGATGCGCCGGGGATATGGCGGCAGGGGTTTTTTATGGGTCTCGTCAAACAAGCCCTCCTTCCGCAGCTTTTCCTTCAGCTGCTCAAAGGCCACACTCAGGTCGCCGGCGCCCTCGGGCGTCAGGCCGGTGCAGTACAGCTGATAGGCGCCGTCGCGGGGATAGACGCTGATACGGCCGGAGGCGATGACCTGTATACCGTTTTCCGGGCGGAAGCGCAGGCGCGCGGCGCTGCCCCTGAACATAACACACTTCAGACTGCACTGGCTGTCCTTCAGCGTAAAGTAGTGATGGCCGGAGGGGTATAGTTTGTAGTTGGAGATCTCGCCCCGCAGCAGGACCTCCTGCAATGGCGGCACGTTATCCAGCAGGTCCTTGATAAACTGGTTGACCTCGGACACTGTGAAAATATACTGGCCCGACGTGGCGATCACTCCTTTCTGTATGCGACCTGAAAAGGCAGAGCCCTCACGCTCTGCCTTTCGTATGTGGTTTTCAGTCCTTTTCCTTGACCTCGCCCCGGGCGAAGCTGCCCAGAATACCGTTGATGAATTTGGCGACCTCGGGCGTTTCGTACTTCTTGGCGATCGTCACCGCCTCGCTGATGGCGGCGCCCTGCGGAATGTCCGCCATATAGAGTATCTCGTACATGGCCACACGCATGATGGCGGATGCTACCAGTGAAATGCGCTCAAATCGCCAGCCCCGGGCGTACTTTTCAATGTCGGCGTCCAGCTCGGCGGCGTGCTCCGCCACACCGGAGACCAGGCGGCGGATATACGCCTCCTGCTTGGTGTTGGGCCGGTCGGCGTAGAGGTCATCCTCTGCCGCCAGCTCGGCAAAGCGTTCATCGCTGAGCTGCTGGTCCAGAAACTCCTCCACCGGCAGTTCGGTGAAGCTCAACTGGTACGCCAAGTGTATGGCGATCTCCCGTGCGGTGCTGCGTGTCATAAGCGTTCGTCCTTTTCTCTCTCGTCTGTTGTTCAGTTGAAGCTGATGCCGCCCACGTGGACGTTCACCGCCGCCACCTTGAAGCCGGTCATACCCTCCAGCGCGGTATGCACATTTTTCTGGACCTTTTTGGCCACATCGCTGATGGCGCAGCCGTAGCGCACCACAACAAAAATGCCCACAACGATCTGCTCGCCGTCCAGTTCAACACGGACGCCCTTGCAGGTCATTTTTTTACCGCCCATCAGGTCGGATACGTTGGCGCTCATCAGAGCGCTGACGCCGTCCACCTCCAAGGCTGTGGTACTGGCAATGGAGGCCAGCACATCCTCTGAGATCTGGATGCTGCCGTCATCCTCCTGGTGGATCATATATTCCTTATTTTCAGCCATGGTCTGTTTGTCTCCTCACAGTTGTCATTGGTACTCAGCTAATTGCAGTATAGGATTATACCATTTTTTACGGGGAAATACAACACCTATTTTGCACCGGACGTTCCCGCTTCCATGATCTTGATCTGGCCGGGAGTGTAGGATGTCTCCGCGATGACGATATCCTTGATCTTCGCTACGTCCTCCGCCTCCAGACCGTCGGGCGCCGATACCACCACGCTGATGGAGTCCGCGCCCATAAAGGCCACGCAGTCGGCATAGCCTTTTGCCACCACCAGGTTCTCGATCTGTGTCTCCGCCACGGTGTAGCCCGCCAGCACCTGAAGCGTCTCGGATGCCTCGTTGGCTACCTCCTCTGAGGCGTTTTCCTCGCCCTTGGCCTCCTCCAGCATACTGATGGCGGTATCGCGGGCCTGCTTACGGCTGAGCCGGGCAGTGGAGAAATAGTCGTCTCCGGCGGTATCCGCAGTATCCGCCTGTGCCTCCGCAGTCTCGCCATTGACCAGCGTGGACTGGCCAAGCACCTTGGAGGTATCCGCCACATCCCCGGCATAGCGCCAGTTCAAATACACCGATGTACCCACCAGCACCACCACGGCCGCCGCTACGGCGCGGCGCTTCCATACCTGCTTCATACTGTCGTTCCTCCCATTTATTGTTACTGTTTCCATTGGACTACCGATATCTTATCGCTGCTGAGTCCTGTCAGCACAGACACCGTCTCCAGCACCCGCAGGCGCACACGGCTGTCGCCTGCCCCCTGACAGACCACCACCGCCCCCTGATAGGTGGGGTACAGCCGCCGGGTGACTACGACCTCCTGCTTGCCGCTGCCGCGGTTCACCGTCAGGACCTGACTGTCCTGCCGCACATCGCCGCCGCTGCCCAGAGTGGCGCTGCTATCCTCCGCCAGCGACAACGTTTCACCGCTGTGCAGCGTCAGCATCACCTGCACCCGACCCACGCCATCCATGGCGGACAGCACCTCCGCCATACGGCGCTCCGTCTCCTCCAGAGAGAAGGACATCTCCTCCCCTGCCGTGTCGGCGGCTTCGATCTCCTGCTTACCGGCGGGCAGCAGCATCAGCACCACGCCGGCCAGAGCCACCAGCACCGCGAAGCGGTATTTATTCAGTATATCTTTCAGCTTTTCCATCATTCGTCTGCCTCACGCCAATACTGGTGCGCATCGTCAATGGCCAGTTCCGTGCTGAGCCACGCGGACAGCGCCTCGTCCTTGGGAATGTCCAGCGTCACGGCGCTGGGCCAGGGCACGCCATCGCGGTCCTCCATCTCTACCCGCGGGGTACATGTGATGCCCAGGTCATCTCCCTTGCTGGCAATATATGCGGCGGTCTTGTCCGCTATGAGCGCGGCGAACTCCGCGTCGCCGGATCTGCGATATTCCTCTGTCAGCGCCTGGATCTGCTGCCGATAGTCCTCATAGCGGAGGGCCAGCTCAGTCAGGTCCAGGCCCAGCAGCGGCCGGACGATGACCAGCAGCAGTGCCATGCCGCCCACGGTGTGGGCCACCGCCTTCATACGCCCACGGGGCAGCAGGGCGTAGAGTATCCCAACGATCATGCCCGCCGCGATGACACCGAGAAGCCAGGTACGCAGGGTTTCCGCGATCATGTACTCACCACCGATACAGAAGAGATTATGGAGATCAGCAGGGCCAGCGCACAGCTGCCGGTCATGCCCAGCATCAGGCCGAAGGCGGAGCCCAGCGCGCCGATCAGGTGCGCCAGGGGCTCCTGGGTCACGGTGCCCGCCAGAAACGCCGCCAGCTTATACAGCAGGTACTGCACGGCCATGGTGATAAAGGGCGTCAGGCAGATGGCCAGCACTGCCAGCAGGCCGAATACGCCGATGGCGCCCTTCAGCATCCCGGCACCGGCCAGCACCGTGCCGGCGGCATCGGAGATGATGGAGCCCACCACCGGCACCGCTGTGGCGATGGCGGTGCGCGTCAACTGGGTAGACAGGGCGTCCGCCGCAGAGGTAGCCGCACCGGTCACGGAAAGGAAACCTGTAAAGGCCAGCATCAGGGCCGTCAGTGCCCAGGCGGCGCACTTGCGGAGGCCCTGGCCGATCTTTTGCAGACTATGGCCGGGAACCACGGCGTCCGCGGCGGCAGCAGCAATGCAGGCGTACAGCAGCGGCAGCAGTACCTGACGGATAAGGCTGATGAGCAGATCGGTGAAGAACACCGTGGCCACCTGCCTGGCACCGGCGGTGATATAGCCGCCGCCGGCGGCCACGGCGGCGGACAGGGTGGGCAGCAGTGCCTTGGAGAACACCTCCAGCTGGGACATGGTCTCCACACCCAGACCCATCATCCGGCGGAAGTCGCCCGCCGCCACAAGGGTGATGGCCAGCGCTCCCGCCACGGAGACATAGCGGGGAACGCAGGGACTGTCCGCCGCCGCAAGGCAGCTCTCCGCCAGACTGCACAGCAGCACCACGCCCAGCAGCAGGGCCGCACCGGAGGCCTGGGTCTCCAGCGCTGTGCGGACATAGGCGCAGGCGCTGTGCCACAGATCGCCCAGACCCTGCCACAGTGTCTCGTGGGAGGCGGAAGTGTCCATTTCCGGCAGGATATCCGCCGCCTCCGGCGGGACGGCGTCCTTCACGGAGTCGGGCAGTTCGGCAGCCCAGGCACAGTCCAGACACAGAAGAAGCAGTGTCAGACAGAACAGGACTTTTTTCATAGCAGTGACTCCAACAGGTCCCAGACAGCGCGGAACAGCGGCAGGGACACCACGATGGCCGCCACGGCACCGGCAGTCTCCAGCACGGAAGCGAGGGCGCCCTCGCCGGCATCCCGGCACAGGTCGGAGCCTGTCCGGCAGATCAGGGCGATGCAGACCGTTTTCAGCAGCGGCTGAAACAGCTGCTCCGGCAGCTGACCCCAGGCCGAGGCCTCTTCCCAGAAATCCCGGAGCTGACCCAGCGGCTCCAGCAGCAGGGCGACCGCCACGCCGCAGACAGCCAGGACAAGCAGCAGCGCCAGCTCTCCCCCGCCGCGGCGCAGCAGCACCGCCAGCAGCGCCCCCAGCAGGCACAGTGCCGCCAATCGCAGTACCGTATCCATGCGTCACAGGGAGAACAGGGTCTTTACCAGGTCGAACAGGTCACTGATCTGCTGCACCAGCATCATCAGCACCACGACCAGGCCCGCCAGCGTGGTCATCATGGCCTGCTCCTCCCGGCCGCTTCGCACCAGCAGCAAATTCAGCACCGCCACCAGGATACCGATGGCCGCTATTTTGAAAATCAGGTCAACATCCATTGTCTGTCCCTCACAGAAGTAAAATGATCATCAGTCCTGCACCGCACAGCGTGGCCGTGGTGGTCACGCTGCGGCTGTGCCGATCCGCCTCGCGGCGCTTTTCGTAGAGCTGCTCAGCCTCCGCCCGGGCGCGGGCGATGGTGCTCTCCAGGCGCTGGGCATCGCCACTCCAGGAAATGCGGCAAAGCAGGTCACGGAGTTCTGTGTCTGAAAGTTGGTGAAAGGTATTCTCCCAAGCAAGCTGTAAAGTCATATCGCTTTGAACTTTGTCCCGTATCTGACAGAACCAGACACCGCAGTGCTCCCGGGTCTGCAGCATCTCCAACAGCGGCAGGACCGGCGTGCGCTGCCAGCGGATGGCACTCTCCATCTCCCCCAGGGCGACGGCAAAGGACCACAGCAGGTCGCGGCACCGGCGCTGGCGTGCGTAATAGCGCCGCAGGGCCAGAATGGCGGCGCTCAGTACCAGTACCGCACCGGCCGCCGCGGTCACAGGGCCTCCGTGCGGTAGTGCCGCCGACCATCCGATGCGCTGATGGTGATGAGGCGGTGAAAGACGCCGGCCTCCGCCAGCTGCCGGAACAGCGGCTTGCGGCGCAGCTCTTCTCCGTCCTCGGCGTGGATCGTGGCCAGCAGCTTAACGCCGCAGTTAGCCGCCGCTGTCATTGCCAGAATATCCGCCGCCTCGGTGATCTCGTCCACGGCGATGACCTGGGGATTGGCGCTCCGCAGCAGCATGGGGATGCCCAGTGCCTTGGGACAGCCGTCCAGCACGTCGGTATGACAGCCTACGTCCAACTGCGGTACACCGCGGTACATCCCGGCCAACTCACCGCGCTCGTCCACCACGCCTACCCGCAGAGGACAGCGATCCTCTGTGCCGTTGGACAGTGTGGCGATCATGTCGCGCAGGAGCGTGGTCTTGCCGCCACCGGGCGGCGCTGCGATCAGCGTACTGTCAAAGCCGCCTACTGACCATTCCGGGACCTCCTGCCACAACCCACGGACCTGGCGGCTGATCCGTACCACGGCGGAGGAGATATCCCGCAGGGCTGTGCCGCCGTCCCCCCTGACCGCTACGGTGCCGCACAGGCCGATACGGAAGCCGCCCCGGCCGATAAGATAGCCCTTGCCCATCGTCTCCGCCGCCGCGTAGCGGGAATAGCCCGTTACCGCGTCGCACAGCTGTTCCAAGTCCGCCTGAGTAACACTTTGGCGCGGCAGTTCATCGCTGACAAGTAGTTCCCCTTCACATGTTAGTAGTGTCATCGGTCGTCCTGCCCGCAGGCGGAACTCCTCCGCCTGGGCCTTGCGGTGCTCCGGCACACGCCGGGCAGCCTGCTGCCAGCGGCTGGGCAGCAATGCAGCCGCCTGCTCATAGCGTCCGACCGCCTCTCCGATCTCCATGATGACGCCCTCCTTTGTTGGTCTTGACCCCAACGTATGAAAGCTCGTCCCGGAATATGCACAAAAGCCCGCCGGGCAAGGCGGGCTTCTGCTGAAAAGCGCCCCCTGCCTGCGGCAGAGGGCGCTTGATAGACGCTTTTGTTATATCTTATGTTATGCCTGCTGCGGCTGCTTCGTCTTTTTGGCACGGAAGAAATGAATGACCAGAAATACCAGGAAAGCAATACTGATATAGCCAAAGATGGGATAGACAGTGCCGATGATCTCGGCAAACCCCAGCAGGCTCGCCGCCCAGGCCAGCACGGAAACTGCCAGCAGCACCGGGTTTTTGTGGGTACGGACAAAGGCGGACTTCTGCTCCACATAGGCACTCATGCCCACCAGACTGGCCAGAGCGTTGCAGAACATGGCCACCAGCAGCATAATGCCGTAGATCGTACCCAGCGTACCGTTGAGCCGGGAGGCCAACGCCACCATGGGCAGCTCCGCCTGCACCGCCTCGGGATAGGTACCCAGACTGGTGAGGATACTGCCCGCCACCGCCAACAGCATAACGCCGGAGAGAGCAATACCCACATAGACGTGCTTTTTCTCCCGCACATACTGCCCCACCGGGGACATGATGCCGATACCGCCCAGAATGTTATAGGCCACGAAGGTCAGCGTGGCGATAAACCAGTTGGGCATCAGAGGATTGGTATTGGTATATTGCAGCTGCAAGATGCCCTCCGTGCCAAAGGTGCACCAGGCGCCCACGGCGAAACCAACCGTGGCCAGCACCAAAATGGGGATCATGGCAGAGAAGGCATTGACCATACCGCTGACGCCAAGAAGCGCCACCAGGAACACCGCCAGCATGAACACGGCGCTGCCCAGCCAAGTGGGCACACGAAACAGCTGGGTCAGCATGGCGCCTACACCGGCGGACATACTCACCACCACAAAGAAGAGGAACAGCGCCCCAATGACACCGGTGGCGGCACGGAGCCACTTAACGTCCCACGGTACCAGCAGCTTGTCCATTTCGGCGCATTTCGTCATCTGCGTCAGCCGGACGAACAGAATGCCGATGACCGTAAACAGCAGCGCCGCCAGGACAAAGCCCACATAGCCCCAGTTGCCGAAGGCGCCAAAGAACTGCCACAGCTCCTGGCCGGAAATAAACCCCGCGCCCAAAAAACAGCCGACGTAGGTAAACGCCAGCGAAAAGGTCTTGATCTGCTTCATACCACACCTCATGTCGAATTTGCTCTACCAATATAGCTTATTTCCCCCGCCGCGTCAACCCCCGCCGACCCTGCGGGAAAATTGGATAGGCTATGAAAAAATTTTTCACTGAATGCTTCGGCTTTTCGTTGACGATGGGCGCAATATGTTGTATACTATTACCGGAAATCGTGCCCGTTTTGGCAGAGATATTGCTTTAAACGGCAAAAGAAATCGTACAGGAGGAGCGTATATGATAAACACGATCGACGGCATCATCGCGGCGGCCAAAGGCGGAAAGACCGGTGTTATCGCTGTGGCGGCGGCCCACGACCAGCCTGTTATCGAGGCTGTGGTCGAGGCCCGCAGGGAGGGTATTGCCACGCCCATTCTTGTGGGACATGAGGAAGAGATCAAGGCGATGCTGACCGGCCTGGGTGAAGCCCCTGCCGACTACGAGATCATCGCCGGCGATACCGACCAGGACTGCGCGGCCAAGGCCGTGGCCCTGTGTGCCGAGGGAAAAGCCAACTTCCTGATGAAGGGCATCCTGGGCACTGCCGATCTGATGCGTGCGGTGTTTAACAAGGAGCACGGCCTGCGTACTGATCATCTTACCACCCACTGTATGCTGTATGAGATCCCCGCTCTGGGCCGTATGCTGGTGCTGACCGACGGCGGCGTCAACACCTTCCCCGATCTGGAGAAGAAGGCAGATATTCTGGAGAACGCAGCCATGGTCCTGCAGGCGCTGGGCTATGAGCACATCAACGCCTCCTGCGTGTGCGGCGCAGAGCAGGTAAATCCCAAGGTACAGTCCACCGTGGATGCCGACGCGCTGGCCCACATGACTGACCGCTGGGCCAAGTACAATATGGACGTGTGCGGCCCCGTAGCGCTGGATCTGGCCGTCAGCGAAGAGGCATGCCATCACAAGCACTATATCGCCCCCGGTGCCGGCAAGGCGGATATCCTGCTGGTCCCCAACTATGAGGTAGGCAACGGCATTGGCAAAGCCGCCAATCTGTTCGGCAACGCCAAGAACGCCGGTATCATTCTGGGCGCCAAGGTGCCCATCGTGTTGGTCAGCCGCGCTGACAGCGCGTATTCCAAGCTTGCCTCCATCGCACTGGGCAGTGTGTTGTCCAGTCGGATGAAGCTTGCGTAAAGTCGTATTGCACAAGAATTTGTTTCGTCTGACTACATTTTTTACAAAATTATCTTGTCAGATTGACAATTGCTTGACAATTTGCACGGTAAAGCCTATCATGGAGATGGTTCATCTGCCGCGCCGCGGCATGGACATAGTACAATAACGTAAAAGAGGAGATTATGTTATGGTCAATCAGGAATACTACAATCTGGGTACGGCGCCCTCTGTGATCCGCCAGCTGTTCGCCTACGGTCTGGAGCAGGCCGCCAAGGTCGGCGCGGACAAGGTGTATGACTATTCTCTGGGCAATCCCAGCATTCCCGCCCCCAAGAAGGTCAACGAGTCCATCAAGAAGCTCGTGGACGAGATGGATTCCATCAAGCTGCACGGCTATTCCATGGCTGCCGGCTTCGATACCGCCCGTGCCGCCGTGGCCAAGGATCTGGCCGAGCGCTTCGGCCTGGATGTGAAGGCCAGCGAGCTGTTCTTCACCTGCGGCGCTGCTCCCGCGCTGATCTCCATCATCAAGGCCCTGATCGTGGACGCCGACAGCGAGATCATGGCAGTGGCCCCCTTCTTCCCCGAGTATCGCCCCTTTGTCAACGCCAACGGCGGCAAGCTGGTGGTGGTCCCCGCCGACACCAAGGCATTCCAGATCCATCTGGACGAGGTGGAAAAGCGCATCACGAAGAACACCCAGGGTATTATCATCAACTCCCCCAATAATCCCTCCGGCGTTGTGTATACCGAGGAGACCCTGAAGGGTCTGGCTGCCCTGCTGGAGCGCAAGAGCAAGGAATACGGCCATCCCATCTACATCATTGCCGATGAGCCCTACCGTGAGCTGGTCTACGGCGGCGTGAAGGTCCCCTTCATCCCCTGCCTGTACAAGAACACCATCGTATGCTACTCCTATTCCAAGTCCCTGTCTCTGCCCGGCGAGCGTATCGGCTATGTGTACGTCCCCGGCTTCGCCGAGGATGCCGACGCGGTGTACGCCGCTATCTCTGGTGCCGCCCGTATCATGGGCCACGTCTGCCCGCCCACGCTGATGCAGAAGGTCATCGAGTACTGCGCCGAGGAGCGCCCCGATCTGGTGGCTTACGACGAGAACCGCAACCTGCTGTACAGCAGCCTGCGTGAGATGGGCTATGAGTGCGCCAAGCCCGACGGCGCGTTCTACCTGTTCGTCAAGGCCCCCAACGGCGATGCCAACGCCTTCTCCGAGAAGGCCAAGCTGGAGCACAACCTGCTGGTGGTGCCCGCCGACGGCTTCGGCTGCCCCGGCTACTTCCGCCTGAGCTACTGCGTGGCCAACGACATGATCCAGCGCAGCCTGCCTGCTTTCAAGGCCATGATCGAGAGCTATAAATAAGCTGATTAATTCCTACCATCATCAGAAGCGTCCGCAGCATGAGCTGCGGACGCTTCTTGTAATATAGTTCACAAACATACGATGGATATCCTGTAAATTTTTGCGGTTATTCCTCTTGCATTTTGCGGAGGGTTCGCCTATAATGGCAACATATTTTTATAAGAGAGGTGTTTCACGCATGAGCAAAGTGACGATCCCTGCTGGGTACAAGACGCCGCTGTCCACCTATGAGATGCAGCGCGCAATCGAGTTCATCAAGAGCAATTTCCAAGTGAATCTGGGGCAGGCGCTCAATCTGCGGCGCGTTTCGGCTCCCCTGTTCGTGGAGGAGAATTCGGGTCTGAACGATAACCTCAATGGCGTGGAGCGCCCTGTGTCCTTCGATATCCCTGATGTGGGCGCACAGGGCCAGGTGGTGCATTCCCTGGCCAAGTGGAAGCGTCTGGCGCTGAAGCGCTACGACTTCAAGCCCGGCAAGGGCCTGTTCACCGATATGAACGCTATCCGCCGCGATGAGGAAGTGGACAACCTCCACTCCGTGTATGTGGACCAGTGGGACTGGGAGAAGGTCATCGAGCGCCGCGACCGCAACGTGGCCTATCTGGAGCAGACCGTGCGCGCCATCGTGGGCGCTGTGGTGGAGACCAACGACGCCCTGCAGATCGCGTTCCCCAGTCTGCACACCAAGCTGGACCGCGAGGTGTTCTTCGTCACCACCCAGGAGTTGGAGGACCGCTGGCCCGACTATACGCCTAAGCAACGTGAGGATGCGATCTGTAAGGAGCACCACACCGTGTTCCTGATGCAGATCGGCGATGACCTGAAGCGCAGCGGCAAGCCCCACGACGGCCGCGCCCCCGACTACGACGACTGGTCCCTGAACGGCGACATCCTGATGTACAACCCCGTGCTGGACCGCGCCTTTGAGATCTCCTCCATGGGCATCCGTGTGGATGAGGCCGCTATGGACTACCAGCTGCACAAGCGCGGCTGCGATGACCGCCGCGAGCTGCCCTTCCACAAGATGCTGCTGGCGGGCCAGCTGCCCCTGACCATTGGCGGCGGCATCGGCCAGAGCCGTCTGTGTATGCTGATGATCGGCACCTGCCACA